>Ga0208938_1000021_pt1 | contig 208221 bp, 179 predicted proteins | sample AD_UKC125_MetaG_FD_184434 | JGI IMG/M metagenome (GOLD analysis project Ga0208938, IMG submission 184434) | Active sludge microbial communities of municipal wastewater-treating anaerobic digesters from USA - AD_UKC125_MetaG (SPAdes) (version 2) | ecosystem: Engineered > Bioreactor > Anaerobic...
CATCGCCAATGTTATAGCAGGTTTAATGGTAACAGCACTTCTCCTACCCCTCAGAGATGTTTAACCATTACCCTCAGAGCATGGGACTTGTGGAGCATCCCACGGTGACTATATATTCTGCTATAACTAATCATTAGCAAAAACTAATGACATAGGCTAATCAACCGAGCTTGTATTTCTACAAGCCCCCGCCTCTAGGGGCGGTGGGTAATTGACTTATGTTGTTAAATTGGAAAAGAAGTAGGTTTAGGTTGTTGCTTAAGTCTGGCCTATTTGAAATTATATTTAGATCTTTTTCAATATTGTTAAAGAAATTCTCAAAATATTGTTTCTTTAATTCTGAAGAAATTATCAGTTTTTCTGCGCTGTTGTCGACTATGTAGTTGGTAATGGAATATAGTATGATTATTAAGAATGCTATAAAACCAGCGACAAAGAGAATTACATTTCTAGAGACTAACTTTCCTTGAATTTTCAAAGAGGATACCTCCCTTAGTATTTTGGAATTGCTCGGAGAAATAATCATATATAAGCATAGAGGCAGATGCTTTGTAATCTTTTTTACAATATTGATCTTATGAGGGATGAATCTGTTATTTGGGTAAGCTGTAATTTTACTGTTTATTTAAGATATTATAACAAATTTTTGTTTGTTAAGTCTATAGGTATTCTTTTTAATACTTGCTAGCATGGCGAGGAGAAGGGCTCCGCCCTGGACCCATTTATAAAAGCGCTATTTTTGAAATCTTTATTTTGATATTTATTCTTTTTAATACTTGCTAGTAAGGGGAAGAGAAGGGCTCCGCCCTGGACCCATTTATAAAAACGATATTTTTGAAATCTTTATTTTGATATTTATTCTTTTTAATACTTGCTAGTATGGCGAGGATAAGGGCTCCGCCCTGGACCCATTTATAAACACTACTTAATATTCAATTATTAATAATTTAGTTTGAGAAAAATTAATTTATGTATTGACTTTTTTTCTGTTTTGTGTTATAGTTAACTATAACAATTAGACATGTGAGGTGAGTTAATAAGTGAAAAGAGTTGAGTACTTGTTAAAATTAGTTTTTGCGTTGGTTTTAGGTGTTCTGGCTTTGTTTGCACCTTCAGTTTTTTTAAAAGCTATTTTATCTATTGTTGCTTTAATTCTTTTAGCAATGAATATGAGAAATTACAAGATTTTATTTTTAATTTTATCAATTGTTCTTTTTATAATCCCTGCTAGTTTCTTTTCTAACTATATTAGCAATAGATCTTTTTGGCGATGGATTAATAGTGATAATTTTTTTCAGAGTTCAAACAATGGTGAAACTTTAAAACCCGATACATATATTGATGCTGCAGATAATTTGATAATATCGGGTCCGGGTTTTAGGATTTTATTTGATGAAACTTCAGATAAGATTTATATTCCTCATGAGATTAAGCAAAGTCGTAGTGGAGATACGTTGAGCTTAAGTTCAAATTCTGTAAATAAAAGTGTTTTTATCGAAGTAGGTACAAAAAATCCATATAATAGTATAAGAATTGAAGCATCAGGTTTGTCTATTAGTGGGAATCTTACTGTTGAGGATATGAATATACAGACTTTGGGTCTTAGTTCTTATGTTGATCTTCAGGCTACTAATTTGATTGTTAATTGTGCAGGGTTAGATTTAGGTGGCGAGTTATCTGTCGATAATATTGAAATTAATGCAACAGGTGTTAGCTGGAAAGGGACAGTTGATGCCCAGAAAGTTAAGGTTCAAGGTATAGGTATGGATATTAATTTGTTAGTTAAGAGAGCAGAAGATATTGTTATTCAAGCAACTGCATTGAATGGATCTCTTAAATATTTAGATGAGTGGGTAGGTACTAGAAACATGTCAATTTATGTAACTCATGGTAATTTTACTTTAATTGAACCGTCTGATAACGAAGGTTCTTTGGAACTCAATATTAGCGGTATGATAAACGTTGATCGTAAAAAATATTGAGAGGAAGTTGTATATATGTTTTATGAAGTTGACAAACACAGTGGAATTCCGTCTTACATTCAAATAATGAATCAGATTAAGAAGGAGATTATTATAGGTAATCTTAAGAAAGGCGATAGTTTGCCGCCTGTTAGAGAGCTTAGTAAAATTTTCAATGTTAATGTAAATACTATCTTGAGAGCCTTGGAAAGGTTAGAATTTGAAGGTTATTTAGAGGCTCAACACGGAGTTGGATATTTTGTGCGTACAGATATGGATTTGAAGAATAGTGTTTTTAATGAAGTGAGTAGTTTTGTTGAAAAGATGAAAAAAGAAAATATAGATCTTGAGACTATCAAATTACTTTTAGAGGAGGTTTGGAGGAATGAACAATTTTCTGAATAAGTTAGAGGTATTTATTCAAAAAGAGTTTACTGAAAAAAGTGGAAGGATATTTTTGTTCTCGTTAATTTTTTTGTTTGTTATACCTCTTCATATTTCGTTTTTGACCTGGTTTTTTGTGTTTTTATTTTTAACAAACATGCTTGGAAGTGATATTAAAAATAAGAAATTTTCGCTTATAATTTCTCTTCCATATTCGTATGCGGAAGTTTTCTTTTCGTCATATATATTTTCACTTTTGATGATTTTAATTCCAGGAACTATTGGAGTAGCGTTTATTAATTTTAGTGCAGTAACAGCTTTTTTAAATATTCTTCGTGCGCTAATCTTTGCGACAGCTTATTATGGTGTTATTTTAATCTCTGTTACTTTAGGTGGAGATAATTTTGGTATTCCTTTTTTAATATTATTGGCAGATTTGATTTTAGGCAGTTTTGGTTCTGGCTATAATGTCAATCCTTACAGGTTTATCAGCCCATATTATCAAGGAAATATATGGGGTAGTTTGATTTTTTCATTAGTTATTTTGTCGTTATCTTTGTATTTATTTGAGAAGAGAGGTGTGAATAAATGATTATAGAAGTGAATGATTTGGTTAAGAATTTTAATTCAAAGCCTGTATTGAATAAGATTAATTTTAAGGTTGACGTTGGAGAGATATTTTCTTTAATTGGTCCTAATGGTGCGGGCAAAACTACTACGTTAAGATGTTTGTATGGCGAATTAAAGCCAGATAGTGGTAGTATAAGATTGTTTTCTGATGAGTTAAACTCGAAAATAAAAACAAAAATATCTGTAATGACTGAGGATAGATTGACTTTCTCAAACTTTAAAGGCAGTGATTACCATAAGGTTTGGAGGATGTTGTATCCAAATTTCGACGATGAAACATTTTCAAATTTTGTGTTGCATTACAATCTAGATATGTCTCAGAAGGTAGAGAGATATTCAATGGGTATGAAAACCTTGTTTTATATAGCGTTGACTATTTCAAGTGGTGCCGATCTGTTGTTGTTAGATGAACCAACTCAAAATCTTGATCCTGTAATACGAGCAGAGATATTAAGTGTTTTGAGAAAGTATGCAAATGAAGCCAACAAAACAATTGTTATTTCTTCTCATGAAATATATGAACTTGAGGAAATATCAAGTTCTTTTGCAATTATTAGAGAAGGAAAGATCTTATATACTGATGATGTGGATTTGGCAAAGGAAAAACATAGAATGATAAGAAAGGGAGAGACAATACCAAGTGGTGAGGTTATAGCAAACTTTGAGCAAGAGGTATTGGTAAAAACTGATGAAGATATAGGAAGATTCCCAACATTCAATGAAATAGTCTTGGCATATTTAAAGAGCTCTCAAACCTTTGACCCCTTTGGGGTTAAAAAGTCATTGGAGAGTTAATTGGTAAGTTATCATCCGAAGGGGGGTGAATAAGATTTGAAAAAGAACATTTATTTGAGTAATTTTATTTTTGCTTTGGTATTTGCTGTGTTAGCTGTTTTGGTACCGCAGGTAGGCTTGAAAGCTATACTAGGAATTTGTTCAGTTTTGTTTTTTGGCTGGAATATGAAAAATCATAAATTTGCTTTTGTTATTTTGGCATTGATCTTTTTAATAATCCCATCTGTTTCTTTTGCTATTTTGAAGAGCATGGATGTGTCATGGTCTTCACTTTGGGAAAGATGGGGTAAGAATATTTTTTCTAATCAAAACGATTACTTGGTTTTAGAACCAGATACCTATATAGATAGTGCAGAAAACGTTTATATTAAAGGGGTAAGTTTAGAAATAACTTTTGATGAAAACTCAGATCAAATCTATATACCTCATCAAGTACGTCAAAATAGGATTTCTAATACTTTAAACTTAACCTCTGATATTAATAATCGTCATAAGTCTATTATTGTTATAGGGACCAAAAATCCATACAATACAATTCAAATAAATTCAACGTCTTTGCGGTTAAAGGGGATTTTAAAGGCAACGTATTTTAAGACGGATACTACTAGTTTAAATATTGATGCAGATATTGAGACCTCAAATTTCTCTGTTGGTTCAACTTCTTTTCGGTTAAATCAAGAGTTAAAAGCCCACAATGTTCAAATAGATGCAACATCAATAAATATCAATTCAGACATCTATGCCGATGATATTGAAATAGACGGAACTTCTATCAAGTGGTTTGGATATATAGATTCTAGAAATATTAGGCTCGACGGTACTTCATTAAATTTAGATATGACTGTGAATTGCAGTGAGAGTATTAATATAAATGGGACCAGCATTAATGTTCGAATAAAATATGCAGACACATGGAATGGTGACAGGTTCTTAAGTGTTTACGGAACTCACGGAAATTTAAAAATTTTAGAGCCTTTGTCTAATACCGGAAATTTGACTCTTAGAGCTGAGGGAAAGATAAAAGCAACAAGAGATAAATATTAAAAATTATTAAATTATATATGGGGCAAATATTACAACACTTTTTTCAGCCAATTCACGATTTGATCGATTACAGAATCTTCAAAAACTCCTGTATCAGATCGATATAGCTCATGCCCCATGTTTTCTATATACACTATTTCTAAATCTTTTTTCTGTTTTAATTGATTTTCTTTCTCTTTTAACAGCTCGTATGGTGTTTTTAGATCTTGAGTGCCGTTTATTATTAATAGTGGAACTTGCATATTAACAAATTCTTCTACTGTGTTTTTTGTTAATTCACTCCATTGTATTAAATAACTACCTTTGTAATAATCTAAATAGACCTTATCGGGGTCTATTTTTCCATTTTTCATGTCGTTATTAACCTCTTTAAGTTGGGCTAGTAAGTTTTCTAGCATAGTTATGGTGTAATCTTGTGATTTATCAACATTCAACTTTTTTAGATAATTGATTTGATAATCTATCTGGTAGACCATAAGATCTGTAATTTCAATTAACCCAGGAGACAGTGCAACGGCGGCTGCAACCTTTTCGCCTTTTACAATGTGAGGCAAAAAAGAACCTCCTTCACTGTGGCCTATAACAATTATCTTGTCTGAGTCAACCTCTGGGATTGTTTTTAGGTATTTTATAGCTGCCTGTGCATCTTTTATAAAATCAAGAGGCATAACGTTTGAGGTGTCTTGTTTGTTTTTCATCATCGTGTAGTTTCGTTTGTCGTATTTTAGTACTATATAGCCGTTATTAACAAGCCCCTCAGAAAGCTGTAGAAACGGGGCCATATAGCTTATAGACTCATTTCTATCGTTAGCTCCTGATCCATGCACTAATACAATAGCTGGTATTTTTTCATTCTTTTGTGTTTCTTTTGGGAACATTAGTGAACCATTTAATTCAAATCCGTCAAAACTTGGAAAGGTTATCTCTTCTTCAATGTAGCTTTTTTCTTTAACTTCTTTCTTACTTTCTGTTACTTCGATTAATTGAGACGGGATTTCAAGCCTTATAAGTTTATTGTCTTTGAAGGTAACTTTTTGATCTACACCTGGCGATGAAATAACAAAGTTCTCGCTGTCTATATATTTAATATCTATATTTAAAACCGCATAGTCCCATGTTAATTGGTTTAAAACCAGTTGTGGAATAAATGAGGTGTATGTTCCATCTGTTAACTGTTTATAATATATCGCAAATATATGATCTAAAATTAGGTTGTTGTCTAAGATAATTGCATCACTTACTTCATAATTTTTTAGGGATATTCCATCGAAATAATTGTTTATCTTTTGCCCATCATAACTGCTCTTAAAGCTTACTTGTTTTTGGTTGTCTACATAAATCTCTAGGTTATATTCTTTAAAGGTCCAAGCGTTATCGTATTTAGTTTGGCCAACGTATTTTACTGTATTTAGCCCAACTTGCAAAATCGTAGTAGTTTTGCCTGTATAAGAATGGGGGTCGACATCTACAGAGATGCTTCCCATTTCAACATTATTTTGATAGACATAATATGTATAAGTTTCAGAAAATATGAACATTGGTACAAGAATTATGGATAAAGTAATTAACATGAGTTTTTTCATTCATTTTCCTCCTTGACTGATATTAATATTTTAAATTCACAAACCTATCTAAAACGCCTATGATTTTGCAGATGATTTTACAGTTCTTTACTTAAAAGCTGATAGGTTTTATTTTTTAGAAATCCCCATATTAAAAAATTGAGAATTAAAAACAAAAGAGATAAATTTATAGGTTGTATTATGATTATAAATTGTAAAACTTTACAAAATAAATCAAAAGTATATTACTTTGCTTATGCTTTTCATTATAACATAAAAGAAATTAAAAATTTTTAAGAAGGTTATTTTTATTAATAGGGGGAGTAAAAAATGGCGGAAATTATTAGTTATGACGTTGCTAAGAGTAACGTATATAAGATGCTAGAAATATTTATAAAATTCTTAAAACAAGAGACATCAAGAGCTTATCGCAACGACATTCTTGATTATTTAAATTCGTTAGATACCTTTAACCTCACAAACACTATCGAATACTTCCAAACACTCGTTGAAAAAGGTTATGCTAAAACTACTATTGAAAGGAAAAAAGCGGCTCTTTCAAGGTTTTTTCAATTCTTATTAGAACAGTCTTTTATAGAAGTAAATCCTTTTACTACCCAAACTTTTAAGTTAGCGATGAAAAAAATAACTCAAGATAGCTCAGAAACAATGCATAATCTTTCTCATAAATCACCTGCCCACCATTTAAAATGGGAAGAAATAGAAAGACTCATCTCAGTATGTAAAGATGATCCTAATATCTTAATAGGCAAAAGAGATCTTGTAATAATGTTGCTTGGAGTATATGAAGGACTAAGAAGATCAGAAATATCAGAATTAAAATGGAGCGATATAAGAGAAGATATAAACGGAATGAGTTTATACATAAGAAAAGCAAAAGGTGGGGCTGCTGTCATTGAATTACATAATAGAGTGAGAGAAACGCTTGAAGAATTCAAAAATCTTCTACAAGAAAGAGATATAAAAACAGAGTATATAGTTATTAGCTTTTCTAATAATTCTTATTTAAGAAAACTTTCAAATAAATCAATAAATGAAATCGTCAAAAAAAGAGCAAAACAAGCAAAAGTAAAAAACTACGAAGAAATATCAGCCCACGATTTAAGGCACAGCTGCGCCGTGCAATTACTGCTTCACGGAGCAGGTGTCGAAAAAGTCTCTCGGCACCTAAGACATAAGAATATACAAACAACGATGGGATATTTAAAAACTTTAGAATTACATGAAAATTCAGCAGTAAAGCTCTTGCCGTGAGAAAAAAAGTTAAAAAGGTTAGAGAAATTATCTCTAACCTTTTTATATAAACGTTAATATCAAATTTCTTCTGTTATAATAACTTCTTCGCCTAACATATCTATAATTTTTACCGCTACGACTGTTTTGTTTTCCAATATTTCTATTTCGTATTCTCCTTTTATTAAATCATCTTTTTTTTCTGGAACATCCGAATATACAATATGAAAGGTTTTACCATTATAATTATTATCTATTAAAACTGTGTCTATCATACTCCTAAAATCTGGTATCTTTATCTTAAATAATTTATTATCCATATTTAATCTTTCAATTATTGTTGGAGAAATAAAATCTTCTATAACTACTTTGCCTTTTGTTTTATCTGTTCTTTCCATTCTTACCTTAGCTTCATCTGGCTTGTGAATCAAAAAACTTCCATATTTAGGATTTGTTTTTAATTCAATCACATTTAATTTATTTATTGGATGTTTTTTGTTCCATTCTTCTATCCATGGATCAACTGATAACTCTTTCCCTAGACACACTATAGTTATGTTTCTATCTTCGTTAGGCCTTTTTTCTAATTCTTCTTGAATTAGTTGTAAATCTAGTAGCGTTAATGGATGATTGAAATCAATAATTTTTACTAATTCTTTGCCAAATGTTCCATCAAAAAATGAGTCGGTTCTTGTTCTTTGTATCCCTATATGTTGAACAGCAAGTTCTATTGATTCAGTTTCTAATATTTTAAGATCGTAATCATTTACTTTATATACGGCAAAAGAAGTATATTTTGGAAGAGAATTTTCCTTTAAAAGAGCTAATTGTTTATCGTCCTTTTTATCGCTAATTTGATTTTTAATAATTCCTTGCAATCTTTTACTAGTTAATTGTACAGCCCCTTTATTTAAATCGCAAGCGATCCAACGTCTTCCAAGTTTTTGAGCAACAGCAGCTGTAGTTCCTGAACCTATAAAACAATCTAAAACAATATCATCGGGATTAGAAGAAGCTTTTATTATTCTTTCGAGTAGCGCTTCTGGTTTTTGAGTAGCAAAACCAGTAATTTGCCCGTGTGCATAACCAATACCTGCTACATCATCCCACCAATCCTCCATTAGTTTCCCTCTCTCATCTAATTCCTTGCGTTTTTCTTCAGAAGTTAGTCCTGTGAAGGATGTCTTTCCAGCAAATTTAGTTGACTTTTTATATGGAACTCTTACTGTCTCGGAATTAAACGTATAATTATCAGTTTTTGTATAAAATAAAATATTGTCATGTTTTCTTACAAAATATTTGCTTGTTTGGGACGGACCCGTATAACACCACACAATTTCATTCTTTAAATTGTCATCTCCAAACACCTCATCCATCAGTAATTTAACGTAATGACCCACATGCCAATCTAAATGCACATAAATGCTTCCAGTTTCACTCAATAATTCTTTTAATAATAATAATCTTTCATACATGAATTGTAAATAATTATCGTTGTTCCATATATCAAAATACATTGTTTGCTGTAAGATAGAAGCATCATCATTGTCTAACTTATTTAAGTTTTTAACTCCTCTTAGTTCTACCTTTCTGACATAATCAGCTCCACTCTTAAAAGGTGGATCTATATATATAAGATCTATTTTACCTCTAAAACCTTTTTCTAAGAGAGTTGCTAAAACGTCTTTGTTATCTCCATGAAATAAAAGATTATGCCAATTATCTTTAAGGCTTTCATAATTAGGTGTTTGGGGAATTTTATTTACATTAAGAGGATCAAAACATTCTACTAATTGAGCAGGAAAACCTTTGACATAATCCAAAGGTCTTTTACCAACCCAGTTAAGCATAGGTCTTCCTTTAGCAGGCGTTATTTTAATATTTTCTTCAGTCATTCAGTTTACCTCCATTGCTTATAAATTATTTCTTTGATTTTTTTCAAATTACTAATTCCAATATCATCACTATCGGTAAATAGCATTTCGAATTTTATTTTATCAGGATTTAAGTGTTGAATATTTTTAACCGCAATAGCTTTTAGACCATTTTCCCCATCTATATTATCGTTCTTTAGTTTCTCCATTTTTATTTCTACAATGATTATTTTCCCATCTTTTTTTCTTATTAAAAAGTCAGGTGTATAAGTATGCCATCGTTCGTCGACACCTTTATACTCGAAAAAGAAATCCGTCTTATTAGGATCAGTTATTGCACCAGTAAAATAAATATCTTCCACATCATCAGGATTTTGATTGAGATCTTCTAAAAGATTGATAAAAAAATCTTTCTCTGGTTGTGAATCAAAGTTATACGGATTATAATGAAAGGAGAAATCTAAACTATTAATATTTTTTAAATCTTCATAATAAGCAAATAACTTTTCAGCTTTATCTTTATGGTAAATTATTTCTGCAGTATATACTAATTCGTTATTTTCTCTTTCTTCTTTAATAAATCCTTCTTTTTTTACAATAGCTATACTTTGCTCGATTACCTCTTCTATTATTTCATAATTTTTTATTTGTCCTTCTAATTGCTTTTTCAATTCATTAGAATGATTAAAAGGAATTTCCCCGTTTGGATATAATTCTATTATCTTTTTGTATATTTTTAATAATGGCAATCTATATAAAGATGAAAGCTCTACTGCAAAAGAATAAACGTCTATATAATCTTCTTCTAATACTATATTTTCTTCTTTTTTAGCAACCAAAACGCCTTTTCTGTCTGATATTTCATTTAAATCAAAAATAATTTTTTTTGCTTCTCGCGGCAGGTTGCTGGGTTTTTCTAAATACAAATCATCTACGTTTATTGTATTATTTATAGGAACAATTTTTCTAATTTTCTTTTTGATTTTAATGGGTGTTAAGTCTTCCTTTCTTAAAACTATTTTCCCTTTAAAGATCTTTTGAGAAGTTCTATTCAATTCTTGAATCGATTCTCCAAAATTATCTTTTAGTTGCCTATCCAATATTTTGGTATTATTTTTAGAAAGATATATTTTGGCTTTATGTGTGTTTCCTGAAATTTGTCTCAAACAGCGAGTTGCAGCTTGTAGACAAAAATTATTACTTGATTTAATTTCTCTTGCTAAAGCAGTTGCAAATAGTGATAAACAATTCCATCCCTCTGTTCCTTTATTTACAAGAAGAAACACACGATATTGAAGTTTTGGATCATTTATTCTATTATCAAAAAGATCCTTTACCTCGTCTGGAGATTCATTGTGCACTTCCAAAATTATTGAAGGGTCCAACCCTCTTTCAACCAATGTTTTTTCAACAATAGGTTTAGATTTTATTAAATCATCTACTTTTGGGAAATAAATAGCTAGTTTTGCTGGACTTCCATCATATATTTTTACATTTTCATAATTGTCAAAAAAATCATTAACAACATCTTTTATGAATTCTTCGTCACTAACCTCTTCATAGCCAACAATGTTTCCTCTAACCTCTTTTAAAATCCCATCTTTAATCCCTTGAGATAAACCATACCAAAAAACTACATCTTTCAATACTTGTTTCTTATAATAAGGCGTTCCCGTCGTATTAACAACGACCAAGACGTTTGTATTGTATGCCAAATAATCAACTGTTTTCCTTACTTTTTTTAAACCTTTATCAAGAGTGTTTCCGTATGTATGATGGGCCTCATCAGAAAAGATGGCTAGGTTTGGAAGCGAGGCAATGGTCTGAAGTCTTAAATTTGCTACCTCTTCTTTTATTTGATCTTCTTTGCTTTCATCATTATTAGAAAAAGGTATTTTTATATCCTTTAATATAGCCTTTGTTATAGCTTGTTTTTGAATTCTTATTTTTTCCGTATTAGTAACTATTATATTAAAACTACTCCCTTTAATAATAGGAATATCTGATTCTCCGTCTCGTGTATAAGTGAATTTTACAGAGGTTATAAATTCTTTATACAATCGTGGAGGCAAGATTTTTTCATAAGGTACATCTGATAATTCTCTTAAAGCCCCTAAAATAGTTTTTCCAGGAGCAAAAACTAAAACATTTTTTACAAACTTGTTGTCTTGATATTCCAGAGCCATGGCAAATTCCGTCGCTATGATGGCACCAATAAGAACTGTTTTACCGGCTCCCATGGCTAAAGCAAAAATATAGCTGGGATAATTCAGAGTTAAAGTTTCTCTCAAAGATTCCAATTTGTGTTCCTTAACAAAATTATCGTCATATTTTACTTTATTTAGAATATCATTGACTAAAGTTTCTGATACCAAGTCATCTGTAAGATCTTCTACTAAATGTTTTAATCCTAATGCCTCTAAAAGTTCTTTGCTTGAATATAAATTTTTATATATATCTAATACGTGCGGAGTATCTTTTACTATTCTTAAATACCAATAAACCTCCAAAGCATCGAATTGTGGTTGCCTTAAAAATCTCAAACTTTTTTCTCCCGAATTACTAATAACAACATTATAATCTAATATTTCTGATATAACAGGATAGTCACAATCATATCTTGTTTCTCGCCATTTGCTTACTTCTTCTTTCAATTTATTTGGTATAAATAATTCTTTTTTCATCTCAACACCTCTACTTAGACTTTAGATTTAAATAGTCAAAATCTCATTAAGCGTTTTTAGATTATCAATTATATCGTTCCCTATGGCTTTTATTAGTGTAATAAAAGGGTTTTCTATACTTTTTGCATAATCTTCAGCACCTTCAGGAGCTACCCATCCACCCCAAATAGGGAGATAATATTTTTCATTTCCATCAAATATATAAAGCAACATTTCATGTTTTTCGCCTATTATATCTTTGGTAAAAAGGACGAAATGTGATTCGAGAGGGTAACATGAATGTTTTAAAGAATTATAAATATCCCATAAACCAAATTCTTTTATGCCCACTTCACCTTCAAGCATTAGTCCCAAAGGATTTTTCGTGGCTGGAAATTGGTATTTTTTGTTTGATAAAATTTCCCCCAGGTTCTCTAATGTAATCCTGATTTGTTGCTTTTGCTTCTGATCAGTATATTTATTGTTTAAATATTCGTCAAATTCATTCTGAATTTTACCTTTTTTAATACTATAAATATCGCTAAAATGTTTAATTTTATCAGATTGTGAATTGTTTTTTTCATAATCTTCAAATACGTTGTTCCTAATTATATCCATGCTACTTCCTACAGAGAATATAAAAGCCCTGAATTCAGCGACTTTTTTATTAAAATTGTTCTTTTCTTTATCAACAGCTTCACAAGCTTCTATTCTATATTTAATATCTTCAATATAGTAATCTAAAACTTCCATTTGTTAATCCCCCACTAGTTGAAAATCTTATATAATTCTATTATAACAGAAAATTATTCGGTGAAAAATTAATCTTTTTAGCAAGTAAAAAAAGTAAAACAAACGAGAACTTTTTTGATAATTTTAGGTTTGATAAGAACAATTATCGGAAGTAGAATTATTGAAGCAGTATAAGAAATCGGACATTTTCAAAAGTAGAAGTTTTTTATTAAAAATCCCCCAAAGTCTTACTTTTATCCTTAGTTAAGGCTTCAGGGGATTTATTATTACTTTACATTCATTCTCTCAAAATAGTATTTCTATTACTATGTCTATTAACTTTGTAATAATAGTTTCTATACTTTTTTTTAAAATCATCTTGACAAACTATCTCTAAGTTTCTAAAAACTTCTTTTTAAAATTTTCTTTAGTCACAGTTTATTCCATCTCCTTTTTTATTTTTTAATATACCAAAGTTCGTTTTCTGAAAATCTCCATTTCTAAAGTTTTATTTCATTTCAATATATAATTAACATAGTTTCTTTTCTCAAAATCTGCTTTATCAAAAGTATAGTTTAAATTAACGACATTCCACAAATGTTTATTAATTTAATTTCTTGGTATAACTTTTCTTTTTTATGGCACTTCCTATTTTTGAGGGAGTGCCTTTCTTAAACACTAAAAAATGTAAAATATGATAAAATGAAAAATGGATTGAAACTTTAGTTAATAATAGTTTTTAAAGGGGGATAATAAAGATGAAAAAAGTTTTATATTTAGGTATGATTGTATTTATATTGGTTATATTTTCTTCATGTGTTATTACAATTTCACCACCTGCTGCACCAACTAATTTAAATGCCGAAGTTATATCTTCATCTGAAATAAAACTAACGTGGAACGATAACTCAGATAACGAAGAAGGGTTTAAGTTAGAAAGAAAGACTGACTCAACTGAGTGGGATGAGATTAAAACGGTAGAAGCTAACACAACTACATATAACGATACAGACTTAACTCCAAATACCAAGTATTATTACAGAGTGAAAGCGTATAACCAAGGTGGAGAGTCTGAGTATTCAGAAATAATTTCAATAAGGGCTTTAGACAGACTCAAATGGAAATTTAAAACTGATAGTTATATTCGTTCAAATCCTGCGATAGGTAGTGATGGAACTATATATGTAGGATCAAATGATTGGTTTTTATATGCGATAAACCCAGATGGTTCAGAAAAATGGAAATTTAGAGCAAGGCGTGTTATTAATTCAAGCCCTGCAATAGGTAGCGATGGAACTATATATGTAGGATCAGGTGATAATTATCTTTATGCCATAAACCCTGATGGTTCAGAAAAATGGAAATTTAGAGCAAGGAGTATAATTGATTCAAGCCCTGCAATAGGCAGTGACGGTACTATATATGTTGGATCAGGCGGTAATTATCTTTATGCTATAAACCCTGCTGATGGTTCAGAAAAATGGAAATATCAAACAGGCGAGGCTATTTTTTCAAGTCCTGCGATAGGTAGTGATGGAACTATATATGTAGGATCAGGTGATAATTATCTTTATGCCATAAACCCTGATGGTACACTCAAATGGAAGTATAAAACTGGTGGTTGGATTAACTCAAGTCCTGCGATAGGTAGTGACGGTACTATATATGTAAGGTCAAATGACAATTATCTCTATGCATTAAACACTGACGGTTCAGAAAAATGGTCACTTAGAATTGATACTACTGCTTCAAATCCTGCAATAGGTAGTGACGGTACTATATATGTTGGATCACACGTTGGTTATCTCTATGCGATAAACCCTGAAAATGGCTCAGAAAAATGGAAATTCAAAACAGGTGATGTGGTTTCTTCAAGTTCAGCAATAGGCAGTGACGGTACTATATATGTAGGATCAGAAGATGGTTATCTCTATGCTATAGACTCTGAAGATGTTTCTCTTAAATGGAAATATAAAACTGGTAGTATTTGGTACTCAAGTCCAGCCATATGTAGTGATGGAACTATATATGTAGGATCATACGATGGTTATCTCTATGCGATACAAGGAGAAAGCGAGGGTTTAGCAGATGCACCTTGGCCAAAATTTGGTAAAAATAACAGAAACACTGGTAATTACGCTGATTCTGAGTAAATAGTTTTATACAACCTTGTTAGAAATATACTTATTTTTAGAGGCACTTCCTATTTTTGAGGGAGTGCCTTCCTTAAACACTAAAAAATGTAAAATATGATAAAATGAAAAATGACTTGAAACTTTAGTTAATAATAGTTTTTAAAGGGGGATAACAAAGATGAAAAAAGTTTTATATTTAGGTATGATTGTATTTATATTGGTTATATTGGCTTCGTGTATTCCTGATAATACATTACCGCCAACTACTCCAACTACTCCAAATGCCCCAAGTAATTTAGAAGCTGAAGCTATATCTTTATTTGAAATAAAACTAACGTGGAACGATAACTCAGATAACGAAAATGGTTTCAAGATAGAAAGAAAGACTGACTCGACTGGTTGGAATGAGATAGTAACAGTAATCGCCGATACAACTACATATAACGACAAAGACTTAACTCCAAATACCAAGTATTATTACAGAGTGAAAGCATATAACCAAGGTGGAGAGTCTGAGTATTCAGATATAATTTCAATAAGGACTTTAGACAGACTCAAATGGAAGTATAAAACTGGTGATTGGATTTACTCAAATCCAGCAATAGGCGATGACGGTACTATATATGTAGGATCAGAAGATGGTTTTCTCTATGCTATAAACCCAGATGGTTCAGAAAAATGGAAATTTAAAACAGCTTCTTTGATTCATTCAAGTCCAGCAATAGGCGATGACGGTACTATATATGTAGGATCAGAAGATGGTTTTCTCTATGCTATAAACCCAGATGGTTCAGAAAAATGGAAATTTAAAACAGCTTCTTTGATTCATTCAAGTCCAGCAATAGGCGATGACGGTACTATATATGTGGGATCATTTGATGGTTTTCTCTATGCTATAAACCCAGATGGTTCAGAAAAATGGAAATATCAAACACGCGAGGCTATTTATTCAAGCCCTGCAATAGGCGATGACGGTACTATATATGTAGGATCAGAAGATGGTTATCTCTATGCTATAGATTCTGAAGATGGTACACTCAAATGGAAGTATAAACCTGGTGATCGGATTTACTCAAGTCCAGCAATAGGCGATGACGGTACTATATATGTAGGATCAGAAGATGGTTATCTCTATGCTATAGATTCTGAAGATGGTACACTCAAATGGAAGTATAAAACTGGTGATTGGATTTACTCAAGTCCAGCAATAGGCGATGACGGTACTATATATGTGGGATCATATGATAGATATCTCTATGCGATAAACCCGGATGGTTCACTCAAATGGAAATTTAGAACGGCTGATTATATTTATTCAAGTCCAGCAATAAGCAGCGATGGAACTATATATGTGGGATCATTTGATGGTTATCTCTATGCGATAAACCCGGATGGTTCACTCAAATGGAAGTATGAAACTGACTCTGCTATTTTTTCAGGCCCGACAATAGGCGATGACGGTACTATATATGTAGGATCATACGATGGTTATCTCTATGCAATACAAGGAGAAAGCGGAGGTTTAGCAGATGCACCTTGGCCAAAATTTGGTAAAAATAACAGAAACACTGGTAATTACGCTGATTCTGAGTAAATAGTTTTATACAACCTTGTTAGAGATATACTTATTTTTAGAGGCACTTCCTCAGATTTTTGAGGGAGTGCCTTCCTTTTTGTTTTAAAGCAGCTTTTTTTGTGAAGCAGTGCTCTCCCTAAGCCTGCGGAACAATATAAGCCGCTTAATACCACAGGGTGGGATTGTAATCAATGCGATGGACCCCGAGGGTTAAACGAGTGAGTGCATTTTTTTGCACTCACGAGCCCGAGGGGGACAAGCTCTTCCTCCAAGGGTGAGAATTCTTTCTCTAAGATCTTAGATCTGATTTTTATATTCTTTCTAATTTCTTCGTTTATTCTTATTTAAACGCTTCCCATGCAATTATTTTTAAATATCTCGTGTTTACTTGCTTATTCGCATAAAAATATATATAAGAATAGCTCAAAGCTACTTGTATTCAAAGTTATAATAAAGTATTATTGAAATGAAGACGTCTTCAAAAAAAATACGGAGGTGAAAATTTATGGCGATGAATTTAGATGCAAGGAAAGCAAAGATAGTATGGATTAGTGTCGTGGATGGAAAACAAAGAAGATTAACCAGAACTTACAGCCTATATAAAGATCCCGAATTGGACGCTGCTTCGGAAGCTGCAGTTAAGCAAGGACTCCAAGCTTTAGCAAGTTTAAGCAACAACCCAAATTCTTTCTATTACTACGACCCAGTCTACGAAATAATTTAAGCATGTTCGTAAATAAAACTATAAAGGAGGGAAAACATGACAGAAGTTATATTGAAACTGTACTTTTGGGATCCTACTGAAGGAAAACATATATACATTAAAGTTGATGATCCACAAGAAAATCTTGATCAAGCCACAATTGAGACCGCTATGCAAGCAATGATAGGAGTGTTAGTCCCAGAAACAGTTCAAATAGATGAAGCAATATATGAAACAACCACTACAAACGAAGTAATGAATCTCGTAGAAGAATAATAGTAATAAGTAAAACAAAGGCGGCTTTGTTTCGCCGCCTTTTATAAAAAAGAGGTGAGAGAATGGGAACAGTAACTGGGATACTTCCTTTTTTAATAAAATTAGTCGAATGTCCCGGACATGGGCAAGAAAAGAAGGAATTAGTAAAAAACGCTATGATGGCTATTTTAGATAAATTGAATATAAAAATACCTTTTATAGATTTTATTTTATCCGCTTTAATTGATGGTCTTGTAGAAATAATGTTTCCTAAAAAGGAAGAATGATAAAAATAATCCCTCCAGATTTTCGAGGAGGGATTTTAACTAAATTGTAAAAATACACCTCTTTATCAGGGGCTCTCAGACGATATTTAAGATAGTTCTTAGTATAATTTATCACCTAAAAATATATATAACGTTTCTAAGCGTTTTAAGAAAAAGGGTTAAAACCAGCTATTAATCAGAAAAGGAGAAGTTATGGCTTTGGAAGAGAACAAATATAATACCGAAATAGATATTGAAATATTAGAGAAGCTTCAAAACATTGAATTTAACGTATCTAGGAACAGTACGGATATAGAGAATATAAAAAAAGAATTAGGCCATTTTAGAAACGGTTTTAAAGATGACCTTATAGCGAGACTTTTAGATACGTTGGAAATTCAAAGAAAAGACAAAAGTGAACTAAGAACAAAAATAATTGACTGGATAATTAAGCTCACAATGTCTGGTGGACTTATTTATATGGTCATCTCTTCCTTTTTTGATTAATAGCGAAAGTACTTGTAAAGTATAGTAATTTACAATAATTCGTTATAATCTATAAATTCATTAAAATAGTTTATAATTTCTTCTGAATCGAAACCTACTTTCTTTAATAAACATACTCCAGCACATATTCTCAGTTTCTGAGTGAGAAGATAGAGGTCCTCTCCAAAGACAGCATATTCTTTTAGCTCTTCATCATAGTGGGTCAAATAATTTCTGGTATTGACCACTTTTTCAATGAAGTCTTTCTTATTTTCATTTTTATTTTTTGTAAATATAACTGAAAATTCTGGATATTCATTAAAAAGTTCTTTCAATCTTTTCCTTAAAGAAAACTCATTACCATACTTAAAATATTCCTTTAATCTAGCTTTTAAGTCACTATCAACACTTTCAGGAATTGCTTTTATTAGTGCTTCTTTAACAACATCATAATCGTTATCTGATACATATTTTCCCTTGAAGGTAAGCCGATGAAATGATTCCAAGCTTTGTATTAAACTTAAAAATTGATTCTCAAGATACATATGCGGGTTATATAGTTCCCCTAAGTATAAATAATAAATGGATTCCAGGATATCTGCATATTTAAAGTAATTTTTAAGAAAGTCAGTAAATCTTTTAAATGTAAGTTTATTTTCCAATGAAATAAAAGGTCCAGGGTTTAAATATAATGGAATAAAGTTCGTAGGTATACTTATCGAAGTAAAAAATTCATTAACTACTAGGTCAGAAGATTCAACATTTTTAGATCTTGTTAATACTTCAGTAGCTAACGGGTAAACTGATCGATTAAATCCTAAAGCAAGAAAATTTCGGATGTAATATATAATTTTTCTATAATCTTCGAAGGATATTTCCTCTGAATTTTCCGGATTTATTCGAATCCAAGTTTGTTGTGTTTTCTCTACTTCTTTTTGAAAGAAAGAAAGTGACAGAGTCTTATCTTCAAATTCTACCTTTGCTTTTTCTTCTTCTATATTTTTTATATCAAAATTACACTGCTCTCTCCATTCATCTAAATATGCATAATAAATGCACACAAATTTGAATTTTATATCCTTTATATCTCCCGGCTTTTGAAAATGGGCTCCTATGAAAACAGAATCAATACGATACAACGCTTTAGAAGATACTGGATTTAGTTCATATTCCCAACAGTTATAAAGTGTAATATTTTTACTATTTTCTGAACGACCTAACATAATCTCATGTTCTAATAAATTTTCTATATCCATTTCATATATTTCTAAGTTCTTGCCATCATTCTTAGCTTCTTTATCTTTACAAGGATGAAGCTCATGAAAATTTCCATTTAAATCCAAAATTGCTCCTTCATCAGGAGTAAACTTAAGCGTTCCCGAAACTGGTTTTTCAGGTTTGTCAGGTAGCCACCATATACCCTCATATTCAATCTCCTCAATCATCTTTCTCTCCTCCGATAAATTTTCAAGACAACGTCTTTAGAATAACAACGGTTATGCTAGGTTATACGATGTGAAATATTTATATTAATTTATGATCCTTTTTATGATTCTTCAAAGCTTCAAGAAAATTAATTGTTGCCTTCTCTATCTTTTTGACATTGTTTTGCTCAAAATCCTAATTCTATATTCAATACAAACTTCTAAACCTCTTATCCCCCTTTTGTGATATAATAATACTGACAGATTATATATGATTTTTTACTACTTCGTGAGCTTGCTGGTTCACGAAGTTTTTCTTTCCTTCAAGCCTTTTCATTAGATCCTTTCTATCTCCCTCATAATTCTCGCCTATTTTATTTGCTAATAGAAGCGGCAAAACACAGATATTCAACTTATTTTATCAATTTCTACGACTTAATGTCACAACTAAAAAAAGCATTGTTGGAAAATAGACTTGAGATAAGATTGAAACATTTTGCAAAATACAAAGTACTTGTAATAGATGAGATAGGTTATTTGCCAATAGATAATGACAGTTCTAATTTGTTTTTTCAATTGATTTCAGAGAGGTACGAAAAACATAGTACAATAATAACAACAAATACACCGTTTTCTGATTGGCAAGAGATATTTGGTACTCCAATGTTAGCTCAAGCTATTTTAGATAGACTTTTGCATCATTCTCATGTGATTTCAATAAAAGGCGAATCTTACAGACTAAAAGAAAAGCTTGATTTGTTTTCAAATGTTGCTAATTCTTAATTCCATTTTTTGTTCATTTTGGTATTGACTTCTACTTTAACTTCTTCGTTTTGAGCTAAGAAGAGGGGAGGGCTCCGCCCTGGACCCATTTTAAATTCACAAATCTTTTTATTAATATTTATGTTTAGAGTTGAGGAGGGCTCCGCCCTGAACCCACTTTAAATTCACAAATCTATCTAAAACGCCTATGATTTTGCAGATGATTTTACAGTTCTTTACTTAAAAGCTGATAGGTTTTATTTTTTAGTAATCTCCATATTAAAAAATTGAGAATTAAAAACAAAAGAGATAAAGAAGCTAAAAGAACATATGAATTAACTATAGGTACTAACTTATAGATCAAAAATCCAAAAACACCTAAAAATCCGAAGATTATTAATGTTGCAAATAATCCGTTTACGTTTTCTTTCATAGCTTTTTGTGGGTTGTCCCAGTCTAAATAAGGGTTAGATACATCAATCAACATTTGTGTTAGATTTAGAAAGATATTAACCATTATAGAAAATAAGACAGTTCCCAAAAATTCAAAGAAATTAAGTTTAAAGAATATTGTACCAATGATTAATCCGGATAAAAAACCAATTGAGCTTATTTGATAGATATGAATAATTTTGGCCTTTAGTATCTGTTCGATTTCTATGGGGAGCATCTTAAGCTCTTTTAAAAGATGTCCCTCTCGTGAAAAACAAGAATAAGATAGACCATTAAGAGAAGAAGACAAAACAGAAATCATTCCAACAATAAATATATTATAACTCAAGATTTGTTCAAATATTTCTTCAGGTACACCAATTTTACTGAATATTATCGCAAAGATTATTATCATTATGGGAAAGACTAAAACATTGGCAAAGCCATTAACTGAAAATGCAGGTGTTTTTAAAAAGTAATACCATTCCCTTTTCAAAAGAGCTTTTTCTAGATTAGAGGTTTTATTGAACCATCTTTCTTCTTCAAAGTTAGCTTCTGTTTTCTTTGAAGAGACTTGTTCTGATAATATTGAATAGAATGAGTAATAGAATTTGTTTCCTAAAAAGTAGGTTAATACAAACAACAACATATGAAAACCCAAAAACAATAAAAACCATGTTAATCTATTGACTCCAATAGCGATTAAAGCCTTTGTAGCAAAGAATGCAGGTGGATAAACCCAAGCTAATCTTGAAAGGATACCCTCAGGGTTAATGGTAATATCTGGAAGTTCTTGACTATTTTCAATATTTATAGAAAATGTGTTTCCTGAAAAGAACAATAAAACAGCAACAATAATCATAAAAAGTGCCGTAGATAAATATAGCAGGAGTTCTCTTCGTTTAAATCTTTTCAAGAGTTTTGAAATAATTAAAGTATACAAAAGAACCGTCATCACAGGAAAAACTTGTGATAAGAGAAAGACAATAATTGATATTATATAGTAAACTGCAGTTTGTTTTGTGTATATACCATAATATATTAATGCAGGTAATAATATTAGTAAAGAAATAATCATTTGATCGAATAAAACGATAAAAAGCTTTCCAAAAATTGTTTCATGTGGTTCTAGTGGTAAGGTTATTAAAACCTTCAAATCTTTGTTTGAGAAAAATTCTCCAATTAACACAAAAGCTCCTAGGAAAAACCCAAACAGTCCAGATAACATAATAAAATTAGTTAAAAATAACTGCTGAATATCCATTTCTGTATAGACTTTTAGATTAGTATTTAATATATTAAAGTAAAAGAGGAAATAAACTATAATTAATACAGATATACTTGCAATCATAGCTATGAGAGATACCAACTCACCTTTATTCTTTTTAACAGAATACCTTCTTTTGGTGATGCTAAAATGGTGATCTAGTTCAATCAAGAAAAGAGAAATCAACTTTTTCACTTTCACTCTTTGTCACCTCTAAAAATAATTGTTCGAGACTCTTGTTTCCTCTTAATTGTCTAAGTTCTTCAATAGTTCCTTGAAAGACTATACTTCCTTTATCTATTATCGCTATTTCATCACATATCTTTTCTGCAATTTCCATTATATGGGTAGAAAAAAACACCGTATTTCCATTTGAGGCATGTTTTTTCATTAAATTTTTTAAGATGAAAGCAGATTCAGGGTCAAGCCCAACAATTGGTTCATCGAGGATCCAGTTTTTTGGTTCGTGTATTAATGCTGCAATTAAAGCTAACTTTTGTTTCATTCCATGGGAGTAGGTTAAGATAGGGTCGTTGATGGCTTTTTCAAGCTTGAACATTTTTATTAGCCAACTACCTCTTCTTTTTCTATCTTCAAGGGGTACTTCAAAAACATCACAGATAAAGTTCAAATAGACAATTCCTGTGATTTTTTCAAAGATTAGTGGTTCATCTGGTACAAATCCAATGTTTTTTTTAACTTGTACAGGATATTTTTCAATGTCAAGACCATCAATTATTACTTTTCCTGAGGTTGGTATGCTTAGACCAACCATCATGTTTATGGTAGTTGTTTTTCCCGCTCCGTTTGGACCAAGAAATCCAAATATTTTTCCTTCTTTGACTTGAAGGTTTACGTTATTTACTGCAACGATATCTTCACCAAAGCGTTTTGTAAGATTGATTAATTCAATCAAAATAGGATTCCTCCCTAGTTTTAGTTTATTACTTACTTTAAAAATTCTAAAATTTGCATTATATTATATGTTATATGTTTTGTATTTAGTTTTTTGCAAAATACCACCCAGCTTCTAATCTTCACTAATTCTTAATTTCTTTAGCTTTTTGGTACTTGTATCAAAGAAAAGGGGGAGGGCTTCGCCCTAGACCCGTTATAAATTCAAAACAGTAATTTTAAATATTTACCAATCAATAATTGATTTAAACGTTGATTAAATCAAATGTAGAGACGATCTGTATAGGTGTCTCAAAGGTTTAATCATTATTTCATGTTTTTATGGTTTAATTGTCAAATTCAGGAGACGCGCGTGTAGCACGTCTCTACAACTAATAATCAATGTTTAGATTATTTTGCTTATATTTCCTTTTTCTCAAAAATGTAATAAGCAAAATATATACAAAAACTTCCAATTAGTAAAAGAATAATCGAATATATCCAATTAACTCCATTAGTAAAAAGTTCAGATCCTAAGATATATTTATAGGTATTCATAAAGCCAAGAGGTTTTATGAAACCCAAAGTTGTTGTTATTGTTAATAATATAGCGCTTGTAAATAACGATTTTATTTGTGTATTGAATAGTACACTAAATAATAGTGTAATACTGTACCAGAAGAATCCCCCTATTAAAACATGAACCATAAATTTAAATACTAAACTATGATTGAAATCTTTTGCTGTTATTATAGAGTATATGGAAGGTAAAATCGATAATGTAAATATTATGATTATAAGGGTTATCAGACTTACCAATAATTTATTAATAAATATTTTTCTTCTCGGCAATCTTGCAACTAAAAATTCTATTGTTCCACGTTCATATTCGCGAGAAAAGAGAGAAAATGCTAAAATAATTGAGATTATAGGTACAAACTGGCCAAAATTCTTTCCAAACCATTGTGAGGTTATGTAAAAATTCCAATCTTTTAAGTTCTCAGCAAAGTTATCTCCAAGGTATTTTTCAAGAGAAGGCAGTTCTTCTGAGAACATGCTCACTGTAAAGTTTTGAAATGGTGCAAAAGTGAAAAACAATCCTATCATTAGGGCGAAAATGATAATTACTTTTAGACGTATATCTAAGATTTCTTTTTTCATTTTTTATCTCCCCTAATTTGATTTTTTGCAATTGCCTCAAATATCATATCGAAAGTTGCTGTTTCGTAATTGCAATTTATTTTATCTTTTTCAATTATATATACGTTTTCTTTTTCAGTCTGTTTGTATAAGTAGCCATTTAAGGTTGTAGTTTTGTCAACAGCGCATGCAACATAATTTTCTTTTATGTTATCTAGATAATCCATCAGAGCAATTTGGCCATTAACCATTATTGCAACCTTATCAGCAATTTTTTCAACCTCTGAAAGAACATGACTTGTGTAGAAGAATGTCTTTCCATTCATGGAAAGATTTCTGATTATATCAAATAACCGAAGCCTTTTAAGAGGGTCTAATCCTTCAGTTGGTTCGTCTAAGAAATATATATCAACATCTTCTGATAATACAATAGTTAAGTAGAGTTGAGTAAGCATTCCATAAGATAACTTAGAGATCTTTTCTTTTAATGGAATTTCAAACTCTTTTAAAAAGTTGTAGGCTTTTTCAAGTGAAAAATTATTAGATATTGAAGGTGTTATTTCAAGCATTTTTTGTACAGTCAAATTTTTGTACAATTCTTTCTTTTCAGGAAGATATGAGTATGTACCGTTTAAATATATTTCTCCAGAATCCTTTTTTCTCATACCTAAGATACATTTAATAGTAGTTGTTTTTCCTGCACCATTTGGACCTAAAAGTGAAAATATTTCAGATTTTTCAACCTGTATATTTACTTTGTCAACAGCAAGTTTATCGTCGTAATATTTTTTGAGGTCTTTAACTTCTAGTATCATTAAAATCCCTCCCAACCACTTCTTCAAAGATTTTTTTAATTTCATCTGGAGATATTCCAGCATTCAAAGCCTTTTTTAGCGCATTTTTAATTTCTATCAATATTTCGTTATTGAAATCTTCAAGGTTTTCTACTTTAACTGTGTAGCCTTCTCCGCGCTGAACTTCTATAATACCTTGTTCACTGAGTTCTTTGTAGGCTTTTGAAACTGTATTAAAGTTTACCCCTATATCTTCTGCAAGTTTTCTGACAGAAGGGAGAAAATCCCCCTGCCTTAACTCGCCATTAGAGATTTTCATCTTGATTTTTTCGGCGATTTGTTTGTATACGGGAACATGTGAAGAAAAATCTATGCTGAACCACATAAAACCCTCACCTTCCAAATAAAATGAATAATTTACTGTAATATTATACTATGATAGTATGTAACAAGTCAAGGATAAAAAAGTAATCATTTGCATTATTTGACAAAATTAATAGAAAGTAGTATAATTTATATGAATAGTTGTTCATATGTTTAAATGAGGTGAAATACTATGGTCAAAAGTCGAAAAAGCAAAGAAAAAGAAAAAGAAGAAGTTTGCCAAACTATTGAGATACATCCAGATATTGTTAAGAAGGTTCAAGAAAATACACCTAGTGAAGAATCATTGAATAAACTAGCAGAGTTTTTCAAAATTATGGGCGATCAAACAAGAATAAAGATATTATATGCGTTATTTAACGCTGGTGAAATGTGTGTTTGCGATATTTCGTACGTTCTTGGTAAAACACAGTCAGCTATTTCTCACCAATTGAGAATTTTAAGACAAGCAAAATTGGTAAAGTTTAGAAAGGAAGGTAAGGTTGTTTTTTATTCACTAAATGATGAGCATGTAAAAGAAATCCTTGACGTTGGATATTCTCATATCAAAGAGGAATGATTATATCTTTTAACTAATATGTATGAACAATTGCTCAAATATTCATGTAATTTATGAAATTGCCTACAATCTGGAGGGATTGCATGAAAAAGAAAGAATTAATCTTGGATGGACTTAGTTGCGCTAATTGTGCAGTAAAGATCGAAGAAAAAGTAAAGAAAATAGAAGGAATTAACGATGTTAATGTGAATTTTGTAACTCAAACATTGAAGTTTAATGTTGACGATGAAAGCAAGCTTAAAGAGATAGAAAAAATAGTAAAAGAGATTGAACCAGATGTCAAAGTATATGATAAAGATATAATTAAAAACGAGTCTCAAAAGAAAAACAGCAAAGCTGATCGTGAAAAAAGATTTAATAAAAAAGATGAAATTGTAAGGTTGTTATATAGTTTAACAATTTTTATAATCGCTATACTAGTTAAAGAACCTTTTAGTTTAAAACTATCTCTGTTTATTTTTTCGTATCTCATTTCCGGATGGAGGGTGTTATATCGTTCATTTACCAACATAAAAAAAGGCTTGATTTTTGATGAAAACTTTCTTATGAGTATTGCGACAATTGGTGCATTCTCTATTGGGCAATTTGCTGAAGCAGTGGGAGTTATGATTTTTTATGAGATTGGGGAGTTGTTACAAAATCTTGCTGTGGATAATTCAAGAAGATCAATAAAATCATTGCTTGAGATAAGACCTGATTATGCCAATATTATAGATAATGACAGAACTTATAAAGTTTCACCACAAGAGGTCAGTGTTGGACAATTAATTTTGGTTAAGCCCGGAGAAAGAATTCCACTAGACGGGGTAGTAATAAGAGGATCTACAATGGTAGATACTTCAGCCCTAACTGGTGAACCTGTTCCAAAGACAATTAAAGAAGGGGATGAGGTATTAAGTGGATTTGTGAATCTTAATGGTTCAATTACCGTAAAAGTTGAGAAAGAATACAGTCAGTCTACTTACTCTAAGATATTAGAGATTGTTGAAAATGCCTCAAGTAAGAAGGCAAAGACGGAAAAAATCATCTCAAAATTTTCAAGGTATTATACACCAATTGTTGTATTTTCTGCAATTGCTTTAGCTATTCTTCCACCATTAGTATTCGGAGGACCGTTTAAACAATGGTTGTATAGGGCTTTAGTTTTTCTTGTTATTTCGTGTCCCTGTGCTTTAGTGTTGTCAATTCCATTAGGGTACTTTGCTGGGATTGGTAAGCTATCTAAAAAAGGAGTGCTTGTTAAAGGTGGAAACTATCTTGAAACATTAAAAAAAATAGATACAATAATTTTTGATAAAACCGGAACTCTAACTGAAGGGGTATTCGAGGTTACTGAGGTTAAAGCTTACAACGGGATTAACAGCCATGAACTTTTGAAAATAGCAGCCTATGCAGAAAGCCATTCAAATCATCCTATTGCAATTTCTATAAAAAAATATTATGATGAACAAATAGACGAAAAATTAATACAGGAATATCAAGAGGTAGTTGGAGAAGGAGTTAAGGCTAAAATAAATGGTGAGACAGTATTAGTTGGTAATATAGATTTAATGAAAGAAAATGGTATAAATCTTCCAGAACTAGAGCCAAATGGAACTATTGTATATGTTGGTATTAATGACAGCTTTGCAGGGTATATTAAGATTTCAGATAAGATAAGGCCAAAGGCAAAGGATACTATAAATAAATTGAAAAAGTTAGGAATAAAGAAAACAGTTTTATTGACAGGAGATAATGAAGAAACAGCAAGAAAAGTAGGGTTAGAACTTGGTGTGGATGAATACTATGCAAATTTACTCCCAGAAGATAAAGTAGCTCTATTAGAAAGATATTTAAATAATGTACATACCGTTGCTTTTGTTGGAGATGGTATTAACGATGCCCCTGTTCTTGCAAGAACTGATGTTGGGATTGCAATGGGAGGATTAGGTTCTGATGCTGCTATAGAAGCAGCGGACGTTGTTATTATGGAGGATGATATTTCCAAGATAATAGACGCAATTAACATTTCACGAAAAACTATTAAGATTATATGGCAAAATATAATATTTATTTTAGCCGTTAAGATTTTATTCCTCATTCTAGCTGCTTTAGGATTAGCAAATATGTGGGGGGCAGTATTTGCTGATGTTGGAGTGTCTCTATTAGCTGTGTTTAATTGTATGAGGATATTAAAGTGAGAGATACAATCTCAAAAAAGAAATAATAAGACTACGTATATGAATTTGTTAATATATGAAAAGGCTACTAGAAAATCTCTAGTAGCCTTTTTTAAACTAACATTCTATAAAATGTATGCTCTCAAACATTAATAGTTACAGATCAGTTCACATCTATATCTATGTTTATTATTATACTTTCATCAAGGTTTATATAAATAGAATATTCATTTGGATTTCCAAAGGTTATATTTCTCAAAATTATCTTTAATATTTTCTCAGCCTCATCGCTTCTTATTTCTCCTTTTTCAAAGTATTCCCATACTTTTGTTTCAATAAAACTTTCTTTAATTATTTCTTCTTTTGCTGCTAAATTATTGTTATTTAAATTTAAAGGTTCATTCGATATTTCTTTGAAATCGAGAATTACAGAACCATAAATATTAGTCACTGTTTTAATTTTGATAAATCCAATCCGACTTATTGTCTCTTTAGAGTATGTTGTAGTTATCTCTAATTTACTGGTTGGTAAGGTTTCACTAATTACTTTTAATAAATCAACTTTTTTTGGATTATTTAATAAATCAACTCTACCAAACTTTAATTTCACAATTTCTTTTGGTAGCCCTAAATCACTAATAGGTGTGTTTAAAGTTGTTTTTATACTTATATCTTTGTTTTCATTTAAATGAGCGTATTCATACAAACTTGTTTTATTGTTATTTGTCCAGCCTTCTTCGTCGGCGTACAATGATTCAAAAATATAAATTTCGTAACATGCTTCAAGAATGAAATCCATGTTTTCTATTAAAAAATTTGTTCCCTCAAATTTAAGAGTGTCTTCTTTGAAGAGATCTTCAGTTGTTACTAAACCAGGGTCTCCTGATATGCGGGCTAACTGCCTCACCATTTCATCTAATCGATGCCATGTTTCTTCATGTTTCCATGGATAGTCATTAAACGAATATGTATTTTCTAAATAGATGTTAAAATCATCTAAAAAATTTTTTGCATCTTCTGTTAAAAAGTAAGAACGATAACCATTCAAATCTATTAACTTTAAGGCATCAAGCCAATTATCGATTACATCTTTTCCTTCATATATGCTGAGTACAAGCTTTGCTAAAGACCTTAAGTAAACTAAGTCTCTATAATCTATTATTAAGATCTCGGGATTTTCAGAAACTTGATCACTATAATACAGAGAGTTTAGTGAATTTAATACATCATCTTTTGCTGTTTCAACGATTTCAGCTTGAATGCCTCTTTTCCTAATCAATTTTTCTGAAGAATTTATCATACTGTTTAGTTTTTCTTTCACTTCTTGATATTGATTACATATTTCAAACAACTTATTATAAACTAATCTCCAATTTATAGCTTTGTTGTTTGAGTTTAATATAGGATCGATATAATTTTTTAATTCTATCAATAAATTAAGTGTATCTTCATCAGTTAAAAGTCTTATTATGTATAAACTATTTTCATTGTTTATAGAGTTGAGATCATTTATACTATCTAATGTTATCAATGGCTCTTTACCAATGATTTCTTCATCAGGAGACATATTTAATTTAGTAGTGCAGGATAATAATGTCAACAAAAGAAAAAATAAAATTAAAATATAATTAGTCTTTTTCATTTTTAGTCTCCTCATTACTAAATTAATTTTTATCTATTGGAAAACCCCCTCTTGTGAGGGGGTAATTTAGTATTAATGCATTATTAAAACTACTGAATCTCAATTTTTATTTCAGTGATTATGCTACCTTCGTCTATATTTACTGTTAATGTATCTGAAGGTGGATCATAAAAACCTAAATTATTCAAAACAATATTGTATATTTCTTCTGCCTCTTCTTGTGTCATGTTATTAGAGCTTAGTTTCTCCCATATTTCGATCTCTATTAATTCCTCTATTATATCTGCTTGCACCTTTATATTATTAACCCTCAAATCTAAAGGAACGTTCATTAATTCATCAAAATCTAGGGTTAAAGAAGTTTCAACAGTTAAATCAATGTCAATATTGTCTTCTTCTGTTGCTGGTATGTTTATTTTGGCTGTTATACTCAACTGACCATTTGGCAAACTGTTATATAATTCTGTTAGTAAATCTTCCAAAGTAAAACTTTCAAGTAGAGAAGTGCTGCCAAACTTTAGTTCTAGTATTTCTTGTGGAATATCCTGAATATCGACAGGTTCGTCTAAAGCTGTTTTTATGCTAATATCATCTGAAGTACTTAGTCCGTTGAGTGTCATAAAATATTCGAATAAACTCAGTTGATCATCGTCTGTCCAACCATTTTCATCTGTCATTTCTTTTTCAAAATCATAAATATTTTTGAATGTTGAAACAAAGAAATCGAGTTTTTCTATTACAAAATCTGTTCCTGGTAGTTGTAGGACATTATTTTTAAATAAATCTGAGAAAGAAACATATTCATCATCACCATCTTCTTTTGATAGTTCTATTATCAACTCATCTAAATCTTGCCAAAAGTCTTCTTGTTTCCAAGGATTATCATATTCTTGATATGTGCTTACAAATGTATTTATTTTGTCATAAGAGGTGGGAATCAAAAAATATTCAAAAATATCTTCATATTCACTGAGTTCTTCAAAAATATCTATATAGGGTTCCATAAAATCTATACTTTCGTAAATGGTTAATAAACTACCTGTAATTAATCTTAGATACATAAGATCTCGATAATCGAAAATCAATACTTCTGGTTCAGTTTCATTGTTATACGTGCCCATCATTTTTTTGTTATTAAAGTTAACTGGTTCTACAGGACTTGCTAACTGATTCAGTACTTCTATGATTGCTTCTTTAGCTTCCCCTGTAATTTCAATAGAAAGATCTTGTTTTTCAGTTAATACCTCAGAAGAGTCAATCATATCTCTTAATTTCTCTATAGCATCTTCATTTCCTGAATAAATATTTTGGATACCTTCATATAATTCTACATAATCCTCTGGTGTCTCTAAAGGTGGAATATTAGCAATATAGTCAATTACATCACTAGTCAACTCGGTTATATTTTCATCTGTAATCGAGGTTACTATATAAAGTTCATCATCACTTTCTAAATCGTCTAAATCATCGATAATATCAAGAGGTTTTTCCATAGTTGTAAAATTCCAAACAGAACTATCTGTCTCTCCACCTTTTCCGTCTTTCGCATTCACTTTCCAGTAGTATGTCGTTCCGTATTCAAGTTCTTCTGTAAATGTGTATTTGTTTTCTATTAAATCGTTTGCTTTTAAAGTTAGTTGACTTTCACTTGTTCCAAAGAATAAATCGTATGTCAATGGATCTCCATCTGGATCTTCGGCTTCCCAACTCAAAATTGGTGTCACTGATATTTCCGTGGCTTTATCAGCAGGTGATGGAGTATGTGGCGCAGTTGGTGGTGTGTTTGGTGGTTGTTCGGACGTTTGTGTTGTAAAACTCCACATTGGTCCTTCCTTTTCTCCACCTTTACCATCTTTTGCTTTTACTTTCCAGTAATATGTTGTGTTGTATCCAAGCTCTTCTGTAAATGTGTATTTGTTTTCTATTAAATCGTTTGCTTTTAAAGTTAGTTGACTTTCACTTGTTCCAAAGAATAAATCGTATGTCAATGCGTCTCCATCTGGATCCTCACATACCCAACTTAACGTCGGTGTGATACTTACCCCTGTCGCTCCGTCTTGTGGTTGGAGATTTGACGGTTTAGTAGGAGGATTGTTAGTTTCCTTTGGTACACAAGCAACTACAGTAAACATAAACAATAAAATTAACAAAGAAAACCAAAAATACTTTTTTTTCATATAATTTCACTCTCCTTTTTTGACGGTTCTTTGAATTAATAGAATAAATCTTTTTTCCATTTGCCCTTTCTTCTCTTTATCTAACAGCTATAATAGTTCACTATAATATTTGATATTTGCTTTCAGATTAGAAAAAACAGACATGTATATTACATTCCTGTATAAACGCACTTACTCAGCATCATCGTAATTACTTGTATTTCTGTTGTTTTTTCTAAATTTTGGCCAAGGTGTGTCTGCTAACCCCTCACTTTCTCCTTGTATTGCATAGAGGTAACCATCATTTGATCCCACATATATAGTTCCATCACTGCCTATTGCTGGACTTGAACCAATATTATTGTAAGTCTCATGCTTCCATTTGAGTGAACCATCTGGGTTTATCGCATATAAATACCAATCATCTGATCCCACATATATAGTTCCATCACTGCCTATTGCTGGGCTTGAATAAATAACATCGTTAGTTTCATACTTCCATTTGAGTGAACCATCTGGTTTTATCGCGTAGAGATAATTATCATATGATCCCACATATATAGTTCCATCACCGCCTATTGCTGGACTTGATTCAATCCAATCGTCAGTTTTATACCTCCATTTGAGTGAACCATCCGGGTTTATTGCGTAGAGATAATCATCGAATGATCCCACATATATAGTTCCATCACTTCCTATTGCTGGGCTTGAATAAATAACATCATTAGTTTTATACTTCCATTTGAGTGAACCATCTGGGTTTATCGCATAGAGATAATCATCCAATGATCCCACATATATAGTTTCATCACTACCTATTGCAGGGCTAGACCATATCCAATAGTCAGTTTTATACTTCCATTTGAGAGAACCATTCGGGTTTATCGCGTAGAGATAATCATCATTTGATCCCACATATATAGTTCCATCACTGCCTATTGCTGGGCTTGAATCAATCCACTCGTCTGTTTTATACTTCCATTGGAGTGAACCATCCGGGTTTATCGCATAGAGATAATCATCAAATGATCCCACATATATAGTTCCATCACTCCCTATTGCTGGACTGCCGAAATCAATACAATCGTCTGTTTTATACTTCCATTTGAGTGAACCATCTGGTTTTATCGCGTAGAGATAATTATCATATGATCCTACATATATAGTTCCATCACTGCCTATTGCTGGGCTTGAATCAATATAAGAGTCAGTTCTAAACTTCCATTTGAGTGAACCGCTTTGATTTCCAGAACTAACATTAATTACAAATGATGTATCAGTATATGCTTCTTTTGTATCTTTTGCCCTTATTGTTACTGTTTTTCTACCTTCTGATTCTCCACTGTATATGTATGTACTTCCACTTATATTCCCTTCACCTGTAATTATTTCAAATGTTAATTGATCTCCATCTGGATCACTTGCATAATTTAATAGGTTTATACTTACACTTTCTCCTACTCTTATATTTTGGTCTGGTATGCTTTGCCATATCGGCGGATTGTTAGTTTCCTTTGGTACACAAGCAACTACAGTAAACATAAACAATAAAATTAACAAAGAAAACCAAAAATACTTTTTTTTCATATAATCTCACTCTCTTTTTTGTTTGTTTTTACTTACTTTAAAAATTCTAAAATCTGCGTTATATATGCTTTAGCGTCGTTTTTTTTACAAAATACCTTCCCAATGCTAAACTTCACTAATTCTTAAGTTCTTTAACCTTTTCGGTACTTATACCAGGGAGGAGAGGGCTCCGCCCTGGTACCCTTTTAAATTCAAAAACAGTAATAAACAATTACAACTTTTCGGTACTTGTACCAGGGAGGAGAGGGCTCCGCCCTGGTACCCTTTTAAATTCAAAAACAGTAATAAACAATTACAACTTTTCGGCACTTGTATCAGGGAGGAGAGGGCTCCGCCCTGGTACCCTTATAGATTCAAAAACAGTAATAAACAATTACAACTTTTCGGTACTTGTACCAGGGAGGAGAGGGCTCCGCCCTGGTACCCTTTTAAATTCAAAAACAGTAATAAACAATTACAACTTTTCGGTACTTGTACCAGGGAGGAGAGGGCTCCGCCCTGGTACCCTTATAAATTCAAAAACAGTAATAAACAATTACAACTTTTCGGTACTTGTACCAGGGAGGAGAGGGCTCCGCCCTGGTACCCTTTTAAATTCAAAAACAGTAATAAACAATTACAACTTTTCGGCACTTGTATCAGGGAGGAGAGGGCTTCGCCCTGGTACCCTTTTAAATTCAAAAACAGTAATAAACAATTACAACTTTTCGGTACTTGTACCAGGGAGGAGAGGGCTCCGCCCTGGTACCCTTATAAATTCAAAAACAGTAATAAACAATTACAACTTTTTGGTACTTGTAGTCAGGGAGGAGAGGGCTCCGCCCTGGTACCCTTCTAAATTCAAAAGCGATAATTTACAATTGCATTTTTTGGTACTTGTATCTTTGAAGATTTCACTCTGATTTTGCAATCACCTTAGGTTTTTTTACTTAATACGAAAAGCACAGTGCTCATTTCTTCTTTTAATTTAATAGTACTTGAATTATTATTAAGTCATTATAAAGAGGAGTTTATACCATAGGAAAATATACTTTTTTCCAATCCAGCTATTGGTTCATATAGGTATCTGATTAAATTATTATTGTTTCCTGCTACTGCGTCAAAAAATTGGTAGGAGTCGATAGGTTCTTGAGGATACCATAGATCATTCCAACCTGCCAAATTATTTAATTTTGGCAATTCATATTCATAAGAATCGGCCTCACCTAACCATCCGTTTGAAAATAAGAAAGTCCAATTTATAGTGTAATCATCATTGTTAAGAGAAGCTTCATAAAATCTCATTCTATGACCAGTGACATTTGGATCATAAGGGGTCCAGTAGAAAGTATTGCTGATAAAAGTTGGTTTTTCCCAATTATCAGCAGGGAATACATCTATAATTTCGTAATCATTTGGATTTGATTTGTATATCTTAAATAATCTTGAAATATTATTAGAATAGTCATTATTTACTAATGACAAAATATATAAATCTTTATCAGATTTTAAAGAAGCTGGGAGTTTAATAAAATGATCTTCTGGAAGTTCCCATGTAAAAACGTTTGTTGTTCCTCCTACTAAAAGATTAGATTCGATATATGCATCAGCTATTGTAGATGTTGCTACGAAGGTTTCAATATCAACAAATTCGTTCAATAAAAGATCTAATTCTTGTTCACCTTCAGAAATAGTGAATCCTCTTTCAATGAATATTTTATTTATAAAATCACGTGACCAATAGTTTCCTCGATTTATTAAATCGCCTAACAATATTACTAAATCATTGGTTCCCGGCATTACTCCATAGACTTTGTTGTTAGTTAGATATGCTGGTTTATCAAAATCATAAAAACCGTGACACTTTCCCCAATATGCACCTGCCCATTTTTCTAGAAAATCATCACTGAAATTAAGCATGAGGGTTGCTTCAGGTGAGGTGCTAGCATATGTAGAAAAATAAATAGGAATTTCTGATAGCTCAGAAGTGTTTAGGTTCATTATTTTGATATCATAGGATGTTTCGTCGCTATCTGCGTCATATAATCCATGAACTGCGTAAATACTGTAATTTCCGTCAGTAGCTTCTGGTTTGAAATTGTAAATGCCTGTTGTCGAATCTAATTTTTTCCAGTCCCCATCTTTACCATCTTTGTAGGCTAAAAATTCAATTTGTTGAAGATTGCCATTTAAAAATGTTTTAATTATGATGTCTTCATTTTCATCATTAAACCAGTCTAGTGGTATGGTACAACTTACAAATATAAGACCAACCGTCAGAATCAAAAGAAAAATACCTAACTTTCTCATTTAAGTTCACCCCTTTTAAATTTAGTCGATTTATATAATTGAATTATAATTTTGGGATCTAAAAAAAATCTAAAATAGCTTAATTTATTGTTTTTGTCGTATAATCTTCTAATGAAACAATTTTATTTTTAATGACTTTAGAAATAAAAATTTTCTAAAAATAGAATTTTGAATTTAAAAGGGTAGCAGGGCGGAGCCCTTCCACCTTTGGTACAGGTACAAAAAAGTGTAATTGTTAATTATAGTTGTTGAATTTAAAGGGGTACCAGGGCGGAGCCCTTCCACCCTTGGTATAAGTACCGAAAGGTTGACGAGCTATTTTGTAAAAAAATCAACTCCAAAACATAGATATAATAAGGATTTTAGAATTTCTAAAGTAAGTTAATTTTATTTTTAAGTGAGGGAATATGATGGTTAGTATAGATGTTTTAGGAGGTACTTTTTTAGATATTTATATTATTAAGGAGCAAGAAGATATTCATAAATCCAAGGTGTATATGTTTCCTGGAGGTTCTGGGCTTATTGTTGCAATAGGCTTGGCTAAACAGGGTTATAACGTACGATTGATTAGTAATGTTGGTAACGATTTTGTGGGAGATTATATTATTAAAAAATTAATTGAATATTGTGTGGATGTTGATTATGTTCAAAGAATAAATAAGCCGACATCAATATTTGTTACACTTAATGAAAAACCTATAGCAATTGATAGGCAAGTACTTGACTGTGATTTGTTTGTGCCTGATAATAAATCAGATTATTTATTCATTACTACTGAGATAAATAAAAATGTTGTTGATAGCGATATATTTTCGTTTTACAATAAAGTTTTTTTCGATATTGGACCAAGATCAAATATTATTGCTAATAATCATAAAAAACATAATAACGTTATTTATATTGGAAACGAAGAAGAATGTAAAGGACTTCCATTTACTTGTGATGTTGTAAAGCTCGGAATAAAAGGGGCAAAATGGGATGATATACAGGTAGGAGGTAATAAAAAAAAGGCGAAGTATACTATAGGTATGGGAGATGTGTTTGATATTGCATTAGTAGATGGAATTTTAAAAAACGAAGAAAAAGCGTTAATACTAGAAAAAGCAGTGAAAACTGCAGAATCAGTTTCTGATTATTTAGGAGCTTTCAATAAAATAATTAATTCGTAGAGTTGATCTATCAATATGTTGATCAACCCTACGAAAAATTTTATAGTTTTAAGTATATTGAAATTTTTTATTTAATTGTTCGGTGTTATTTAAAAGTTCTTCTAAAAAAGTTGAATTTTCTCTTATGAATACAGGGATGAACCCTATAGGTGCTTTGACTTTTATATATTGTTGTCCCGAATACTTTTTTGTACTCCAAAGATGAATCCAATTGTCAGGAGGTAAATAAACTGTTTTTTCTTCAGTGTTTTTTGAGATAACTGGAGACACAAGTATGTCGCTTCCTAGCATAAATTGATACTTTTGATGGTAACTTTCTTTATCTTCTGGATAATTAAGACATAAATGTCTTGTAATTGGTAGATTTTCCTCAAGGCTAGTTTGAACACTGTATTTCAAATAATTCTTTAGAGAATAATGAACATTAGACATCCATATAAAATGTTTAAATATTTCTTCATTAGAATTAAATTGAATATTTGTTTCAGGTCTATTTCCCTCGTGAGTTCGCATGATAAGAGAAAACGCGCTTAATTCTACCCAACGCATAAAAAGCTCTGGGGTTCTTTTCATCCAAAACAAAGAGGTATAACCTCCAGTGTCCCAATGGAAAAAGTCTACGCCACTAAACCCAGAACTTAAGGCAGCGGGAATTACAGAGGCTATTCCATCACTTTTGCTCCAATTAACGTTTTGATCACCTGCCCAGTATACTGGACAATATGAGACTGAATCTAAGTAACCAGATCTCATAAAGAAAATGATGTCGTCGTTTCCACTTTCTTTTATTGCTTCATAATTCAATTTGGCCCATTCTACTGGATATTGATTGTGATATTTAATGGGATCTTCTCCTGAAAATAAGATTGCATCTACAGGTAAATATTCACCAAAATCAGCCATCCAACCAGAAGTTCCCAATGCGATCATGTTGGTTTTAATTATATTTTTGTACCAATTGTAAGCATCTTTATTTGTAAGATCTATAAGGCCGGCTGGGAAAGTGGTTACGTATATATTATATACATCGCCATTAGGATGCTTAACGAAATAGTCGTTTTCTTTTGCTATTTTGTATAATCTACTTCCTTCTATCAAGAAAGGATTTATATATGAAAGAAACTTTATTCCTTTATTGTTTAATTCTTGTATCTTGTTGGGTAAGTTTTTATACGATATTTTGTCGTATTCCCAATTCCAGTAGACTTGTCTACCAAAAGAAGTTCTGTTAGTACCAGACCAATCTTGTGACCACACTGCACTGAGTGGGACTTCGTTTTGTGTCAACAAGTCAACTTTTTTTGATAAGGCTTCTGTTCCTCCTTGAGAGGCAATAATTGTTCCATATATCCAGTCGGGAAGATGATGTTTTGAGTTAAAATATATTCTGATGTGTTTTGTAAGTTCTTGTATATCTTTACCTTCGATTATTATGATTTTTGCGTTATTATCCCATATTTCAAATACAGACTTTTTCTTTTTAAAATCTACAATAATGGGTGAATAAGTTTCAATTATTATTGCGTATCCCATGGTTGATAGGAAGATTGGAGAGGGAAAATAGGTTGTGAACCAGCTTCCGCTTGTTCCTTTGAGTTTTGTTAATAAGGAGATAGGATCCCATCCTCTTCCAACTCCTTGTTCCTGAACCCAAATGGGGAATTTTTTTCCTTTTAAATTAAGATGATTGTATTGTTCTCCTCCTCCAAATATTTGTTCAGAGTCAAAAGAGTTTAGACAAATCAATAGCCTATTAAATTCTTTAGGGACTTTTAAATTCATAGTTAAAAGGTTTTCTGTGGTGTTTTCTATTTTTATCTCAAGATTGTCTTTTAGGTTTATATCAGACTTTTCTTTGATTTTGAAATGGGCATGATTTTCTTTTATTTTATGATGACCTATTCCATATCGAAATTCTTGAGTGTTAAAAAGTTCTAAATCGTTGATATATACTTTGTAATTTTTATCTTGTTGAATTATTTTCATACCATTTTCACCATCCGTGAAATATTTCTTATTATAATATTTCCCAATTTTTTAGTTTTGCAACTTTTTCAAAGGTTTTTTTATAACGACCGTATCCTAGAACAACGTGATGAGCAACACCCTGTGAGACAAATTTTTCAAAAGTATTTTTTGCATCAGGTATTTTAACTTTTACATAAGTTCCCTTGAGCTCTTTTTCTGTTGGAAGTGCTTCTCCTTCTAGCGTTAACAACCTAGTTTTTCCTCGCGCATAATCTATTCTTGAGATTGTTACAGGTCCTGGTTTTAAAACGAAACCTACGGTAACTCCTCTACCTCCAGCAAAATATGTGTCAAGGGTTTTTTCAGATTTCTGATCCCATAGATTATATGGTGCAACCCCACAATGCCAAAATAATAAAGAGTCTTCTTTTTCAAAAATTTGGCTTATATCTGCTAAAAAGAGTTCATTACAACCAACCGCTTTATATGCAATCATTTCTAATGTACCTTCTATATCTCCTTCGCATGCAATTGGGATATGTTCGGGCATAAAATAAGACATAGAAGCGCAGGGAGAAATTCCATAGGAGTTTGCGAATTCTGGCCAGCATCTTATAGCCATTGCAGTGTAGTTATTAGACTTTTCGAGCTCTTTTAGGCATATGTATAGGTTTGCTACTTTTTTCAATCGTTCATCTGTCATATTTTCTCCGTAATTGTATATACCAGATAAATTGTTCATTTCTTTTTTTATTTCATCAGTATTTGCCTTGAAATTAAATATGTTACTTAAAGATATGAAGTCTATTTCTGCCCCAAATTCTTTGATGATTTCAGGTTCATATACGTCTATATTATAAAAACCTTGAGCATGGTTTCCTATTAAGCCGATTTTTGTATTGTTCCATTTTTTGATAATTCTTAAAGCATCAAGCCAATTATTCAGTTTATTTTTAAAATCAGGGTCTTTTGTCTCTCCATATATGAATTCAAAGTTGTCAAAACCAGACTTATATAAGTTAGAGCAATCTAAATGGGCCCCAACTAAAGAATTTAGTCTTAGCCTTTCACCATGATAGGAAGGTTCAGGAAGGGCCCATATTAAAAAAGGTTTATTAATGTTTTTTGCAATTTTTAAGGCTAGTTGTCCAAGATGAAAGGTTGCACTTAATAATACAACGCCATCTACGTTATGTTCTTTGAAAGAAGTTAACACCTCTTCTAACTCGTCTGGGTATTCAACAACATTTTGCCAACCGAACAAATCAACGTTATCTAGAGTGTTTTCTAAATCTAATAATGATTGCTTATATATTTCTTGACCTTTTTGAGCATCATAAGTGTTTCTTACAAAAGCAACTATGCCCAAGTTGATTTTCTCTTTCATCTTTTTCACCCCTCTATATCAAAACATATAACCTTTATTTCCGACATTTCTTCAATTGCATATCTTATTCCTTCTCTGCCAATACCACTCATTTTGTACCCACCGTATGGCATAAAATCAGCCCTGTATCTGGGACCTTCATTTATCATTACACCGCCCGTTTCTATTTCTTGAGCAGCTCTAAATGCTTCAAAAATGTTTTTAGTAAATATTCCAGCTTGAAGACCATAAACACTTTGATTTGCCAGATTTATAGCCTCATCTAGGTTTTTGACTTTTCTTAGGGCAACAGCAGGACCAAAAAGTTCATTTTGCATAATTTTGCAATCTAAAGGAACGTCTATAATCACTGTAGGTTCAACTAGCGTGTAGTTTCTTTTGCCGCCTGTTAGTATTTTTCCACCTTTTGATTCTGCCTCTTTTATCCAGTCAATTATTCTAATAGCATTTTGTTCATCTATGACTGGTCCCATAATTGTTTCTTCTTTTGTTGGATCTCCAAAAATAATTTCTTTAACTTTTTTCACTAATTTATCGATAAATATTTCATAAACTTTTTCATGGACAAAGACTCGTTGAACTGAAATACAAATTTGTCCAGCGACAGAAAATCCTCCACTAACAGTAGCTTTTACCGCTTTATCAATATTTGCAGAGTCCATAACAATTAAAGGTGCATTTGAGCCTAATTCTAATCCAATCTTTTTAATTCCAGCATTTTTCGCAATATTTTTACCAGTCTCAGCACTACCAGTGAAACTTAGAAATCTTATTCTAGGATCTTCAACAATCGCATTTCCGACAGTACTTCCATGTCCTGTTAAAACACTTAAAGCCTTTTGGGGCATGCCAGCTTCAAGTAGTAATTCTCCAAGCATTAATGTATTCAAAGGAGTTTGAGTAGCAGGTTTTAAGACAATAGCGTTTCCTGCAGCTATAGCAGGGGCAACTTTATGAGCGGCTAATGAAAGTGGAACATTAAAAGGGGTAATTGCTCCTACTATCCCAACAGGCTCTAAAATATATGCTCCTCTTTTATTTTCTGATCCAGTAACAGAAGAAAAAGGTAACGTTTCTCCGTGGATTCTTTTAGCCTCTTCTGAGGCGTATTTGAATAAATCTGCTGTTCGAAGAACTTCTGACTTAGCTTCGTTCACAGTTTTTCCAACTTCTTTAACTAAAATATCAGTGATTTTATGTTCATTCTTTTCTAACAAAAGTCCTGTGTTGAATAGAATTTCAGCTCTTTTATGTAAAGGAAGTTCTTTCATAGCTTTTTTTCCTTCTTCAGCAAGTTCGATTGCAACTTTTACATCCGATACCTCTGCTTCAGGAACTTCGCCGACAATTTCACCATTAAAAGGATTATAGACTTTTATCATTTTTGGTTTAGTAACTTTTTTTCCTCCAATTATCATCTCCATTTTGATAGTAACCTCCTTTGTTTTTATTTTAATACTAATTCTAAAAACTACATTTTATAAGTTTAAACTATTGGTACTTGTATCAAGGGGGGAGGGCTCCGCCCTGTTACCCTTTTAAATTCAAAAACAATAATTAACAATTGCAATTTTTGTACTTGTACCGAGGGAGGAGGGCTCCGCCCTGTTACCCTTTTAAATTCAAAAACAATAATTAACAATTGTAATTTTTGTACTTGTACCGAGGGGGGAGGGCTCCGCCCTGGACCTGTTTAAATTCAAAAACAATAATTAACAATTGCATTTTTTGTACTTGTACTGAGGGAGGAGGGCTCCGCCCTGTTACCCTTTAAATTCAAAAACGATAATTTACAATTGCATTTTTTGTACTTGTACCGAGGGAGGAGGGCTCCGCCCTGGACCTGTTTAAATTCAAAAACGATAATTTACAATTGCAATTTTTGTACTTGTATCAAGGGGGGAGGGCTCCGCCCTGTTACCCTTTAAATTCAAAAACAATAATTAACAATTGTAATTTTTGTACTTGTACCGAGGGGGGAGGGCTCCGCCCTGGACCTGTTTAAATTCAAAAACTAATTTTTAGCCCTGCTGAATCAAATATTGTTTTCCGATTCTACAGGTAAGACTTGAACGGCTCTTGGCAAGATACAAACTGAGTTATTTATAGGAATTCCGTTTAAGAAAATTTGCAGATCGTCGACTGGGATTAAAAATGAATCTTTTAGATCACTAAGTAGCTCTATGTTTGATGAAAAAATATACAGATTATGGCTTAGCGCTGCTTTAGCAAACAATAACGCTTTATGAGGTCCTACAATGAAGTTTTCAGCGTCAAAATTATTAATAACATCTTCAGCAGTTTTATATTTTTTTATTAAATCAATATAGCTAGTTTCTCCAAATCCTCTAGAACATTCAGATACAAGTAAGATACTACCTCCATGTTTACAAAATGATAATGCAGGAGTTAAAGCCTTTTGGGCTTGATACAGATCTATGTCTCGAGGAAATCCGCCAGGAGAAGTGATGGCTAAATCATATTTCCTTTTTACAGGGTAACCTGATAGTTTTTTTATGTAATTTACTGCCTCATTAAACGAATCAGGATTATCTCCACAAAATATTTGCATAGGTTCGTTGTTTGTATTCATTACGATGTTTATTAAATAGTCTATTTTTATCATTAATCCAGCTTCTTCAATGTCTTCTCTTAGGGGGTTATTTGCTATAACACCCATTCTAGATCTAGGATCTGTTATTAGTTTATGGTTTTTAGATATTGTTTCGTCACTTGCTAATCCTATTGCAACTCCTTTCGCCCCTCCAGAAAAGCCAGCAAATTGATGAGGTTCTACTACACCAATAGACATTTTTAGATCACTTAGGTAATATTCTTTTTCAATGTAAATAGGTGTGTTTCTTTTTGTTTTACCTAGAAAGACGTTGTTGCCTCTTTTGGCATCATGAAAATATACTTTTATCCGTTTATTATTGGCATAATTTTTAGGTATTAGCAATTCCTTATCTGAAATACTAAAGTTATGCAGTCCGGTTCCAACAAATATTTTTATCAAACCATCAAAGGATTTTAATAAGTTTTCCAAAAGTCGGCAAAATATAGTTTCAGGGATTTTAGGTCTAGAGATATCGGGAATGGCTATTGCCACGTCGTTTTTGTCTTTTAGGGATAAAGATCTTGTAAATGAATCAACGATTTTTATCGTCTCTTCATCAGTAAGTTTGATATTTCTATTTTTATCTGTGTCTATTACATCTACAATTTGATTTTTAAGTGTAATTTTTAATTTGCTTTTTCCAAAAGGGATGAGTACTTCTTTCATTTTATCACGCACTCGGATATAATTTTGTTAAGACAAACTCTCTATGTTTTAGTATTTCTGCTTTTACAAATTTTCCGTTTGCAGTTTCTATTATTTTATTCCATAAACAGTCGGCATAGTGATCCAAATTTTCTCTAAGATTTAATAATCCTGAGGCGTCAAGGTCAATGTGTTCTGACATATATTTGACCGTGTTTGGGTTTGCAGTAATTTTGATTACAGGAATAATCGGGTTACCAATAATATTTCCTTGACCTGTTGGGAAAAGGTGAACAACAGCCCCTGCTGCTGCAAAAAGTGTCACTGCCTCAGCCGCAGCTGATGAGGTGTTCATAAAGTGTAAGCCTTTTCCAACAGGTTGTTCACCATAATCTAATGCACTATCGATTTTTGCATTTCCAATCTTTTGAATGTTTCCAAGTGCCTTTTCTTCAATCGTACTTAATCCACCTGCAATATTGCCTTCAGTTGGTTGTGAACCTAATAAATCAACGCCTTGTTCTTTGATTAACTCTTGGTATTCATTGAACATTTTTAAGAACTTATTTCTGTCTTCTTCTTTTTTTAAACGCTGGGCAACTATGTGCTCTGCTCCTGTTAATTCAGTTGTTTCTCCAAATAGAACGGTTCCATTATTTTGTAAAAATTTTTCTGTAAATCTGCCAACTATCCTATTTGAAGCTAATCCTGAGGTTGTATCAGATTCTCCGCATTTTAAACTAATTGTGATATCAGAAAAATTAACCCATTCTTTTTTTAAGCTTGTTGCATGTTCTACCATTCTAACAGCAGAACGGCACATTTTTTCAATTGTTTTGAGTTCCCCATTTTTTTCTATGTAGAAAGCCTCTACTGGTTTGCCTGTTTCAGCAATTCCTTGAGCTATTTTATTTGCCCATTTTGGTTCAATTCCTACAACTATAGCTGCTGCAACGTTTGGATTAGAACCAGCTCCAATCATGGTTTTGAAAAATAATTCAAGATCTTTACCAAACTGCAATCTTCCATAATGGTGAGGAATAGCTAAGGTTCCATGAATTATATTTTCAACTGCAACTGCTGCAGAATTTGATATATCATCAACAGGGATAATTAAAACATGGTTTCTAACCCCTATTTTTCCGTTTTCTCTGACATAACCAAATATCTTATTCTCCATCTTTGTTACCTCCCCATATGATACTTTTTATGTTATGAACGTGTACCATCTCACCTTTTTTTATAGGTTTAATAGCTTTTCCGATTTTTTCTCCATACTCAATGATTTCTTCTCCCTCTTCGATGTCTTTTAAACTTATTTTGTATCCTAAAGGTATTTCCATAAGCACATTTATTTCGTATTCTTCTTCACCTTCTAATACTTTTCCTTTGACTTTTTCATGTGGTTGTAGATCATCTGTTGCAATTCCTACACTGTCTCCTTCTTTGTGAACCAAGAATTTGTAAAATGCCATTTTCATCCCTCCTGCTTTTTTATTTCATCCCAAGCTTGACTGAAGATATCTAGCCCCATCTTGGTGTATGGTGTATCAAAAGCGTTCTTGTATACTTCAAAACCTGCGGTTAAGATATCCGCTTTTGCGTTAATAGCTTCGATAATTTGTTTGGCGTTTCGTATTGCTGCAATGAGAACTTGAGATTTAAATCCATAATTGTGAACTGCATTGACTATGTCTGAAACATAGTTTATATTGTTTTCTCCTCTTTCCTCTCTCCAGCCAACAAATGGACTAATGTAGTATGCCCCCATTCTAGCAGCTTGTAAAGCTTGTACAGGATTAAATACTAACGTGACATTTACTTTGACTGATGTATCTTTTAATAATTTAACTGCATATAATCCTTCCTCTGTTGCAGGAATTTTTACAACAAAATTTTCGGAAATGCTTGCAATTCTTTTAGCTTCTTCTGCGATTTTTTCAGCTTTATTAAGGTGTGGATCGACTTCAACACTGACTGTTATGTTGGTATTTTCAACTACTTTCTTTGCTTCATTCATAAAATATTCCATAGATTTACCTGAGTTTTTTATGTGTCTTGGATTGCTTGTAACTCCTTCAATACCCCATTTTTCAATTGCATAGACGATTTCGTCGATTTTGGCACTGTCAAGAAAAAGTTTCATCCTTTATCCTCCTCTTTTTTAATAGTTGTTTTAGAAATTCTAAAAATTAGTTTTTTAATAAATGTTATAGTTTTTAATTTTTATAAGATGTTTCTAAAATTTTAGGTTTTGCCAATAGCAGATTGCTTTAACTTTTTATTTATTTTGAGCGAAGAAAGAGGTGAGGGCTTCGCCCTAGAACCACTTTAGATTCAACACCTTAATTTTAAAGGTTTTTGAAAAACTGATATTTTAAAAAGAATAGTGGTATTACCATTGTAGCACTTTCTGTTTTCTTTGTCAAAAATAGAAAAATGAGAAATAATAAGAAAATCATCATTAAATGAAGATAATAACCTTTAAACTGCTCCTTTCTAATAAGAACGGTTTTTTTCAAACTTGCTAAAAGGTAATACCAGTGATAAAATGTAAATGTACTAAATATGTTTAATTTTTTACAAAACGAATAAATCATCATATACTTTGAGGTCATTTATAAAATATACAAAAAAGACAGGGTGGAATTGTTTGAAAATCTTTGGAAGGGGTGGTAACAATGAGAAAGGCAGGAAAGTACTTTTTGATTCTAGTATTGTTGGTTAGCACCTTTTTGTTTTCACAACCGTATAAAGGGAGCACTATAAAGGTTCTTGTGTGGGATGATGCTTTAACAGTCGCGGTTGAATCTATGATAAAGCAGTTTGAAAATGAAACAGGTATAAAAGTTGTTTTCGAAAGGATACCAAGTGGTTCTATCCTTGAAAAGTTAGCTCTTTCTGTTTCAGGTAGTAAAGCTGATTACGATCTAGTAAGTGTTGACGAGCCTTTTGTACCGCAGGTTGGTAACCTTTTTATGCCGTATTCTGCCTGGCCAGAAGGAAAAATCTACTCTAAGATAGATCTTGAAAGGGATCTAATCCCAGGTGTTGCTGAAGGATCCTTTTGGAATGGTGAATATAGGGGGCTCCCTATTAACGGTAACGTTTATGTTTGGTTGACAAGAAAAGATATCGTAAATAACGAACAGTACAAAAAAGAGTTTATGCAAAAGTATGGTTATGAACTTGACATTCCACAAACATTTGATCAATTATTAGATATAAGCGAATATTTGTCAACCAAGGGAATATACGGTTTTGCACCTTTCACCAAAAATGCAGAAGGAGCAACTTGTGAAGCCATCTTTATGTTTGAATCTTATGGTACGAATGTTCTAGTACAAGTTGGAGAACATGATTTTGAAGTAGTTTTAGATAAAGAAAAAGCAGTCGAGGCTCTAAAAATGTATAAAGAATTATGCAAATTTGCACCTCCAGGATGGGAAGATATGGGACATTCTGAAAGGATAGCAGCATTTAATCAAGGAAAAGTTTTTTCTATGTTCCAATGGCCTGCAATAGTGCCTGATCATGAAAACAAAGACCAGTCAGTTGTAGCCGGAAAAATTTACTATGGGGCTCCTCCAGCAGGCCCAGCAAAAAGAGCTGCAATAAGAGGAACATGGATGTTAGGTATTCCTAATGCTTCAAAAAACAAGGAAGCCGCAGCAGAATTTGCATATTGGTGGTCTTCTTATGAAGCGGGGAAAGAATTGGTAAAGGTTGGTATGACTCCTGCAAGGACCGATTTACTGTTAGATCCTAAATATGTAGAACAAAAACCATATTTTGTTGGTATATTTAATTCAATGAGATATTCTGTTTCTAGACCTCGTATTGAGAAATATGCAGAGGTTTCCGATGTAATTAAAGTTAATTGGCTGGCAGGCGTAACAGGTAGAGTAACTCCTGAAGTTGCTATTGACAATATAATTAAGGGAGTTAACGAGGTACTAGAAAAATATGGTTACTAAAAAAGAAAAAAGGATAGGGGAGAAATCCCCTGTTCTTTATTTTATATTGCCAGCCATAATTTTAGTAGCAGTAATATTGATTTTTCCACTGCTTTTTGCTCTTGGGATATCTTTTTTTAATTGGGACCTCATTGATGAATCAGCGAGAGGTTTCATAGGATTTTCTAATTTTGTAAACATTTTTAAAGATAAATCTTTTTGGAATGCACTATTTCTTCAATTAGGCTTCATTTTTATAGCCATACCTATAGAAACGGTAATAGGTTTTTTTGTTGCTATGCTTTTAAATAGAGAGTTCAAAGGTGTAAAAGTTATTAGAAGTCTTTTATTATTACCAGTTTTTGTTTTACCAGTTTTGTCGGGTTTGACTTGGCGGTTAATGTTACAACCAGAATATGGGGCTATTAGTTTTTTGTTGACAAAAATTGGTGTTTCACAAACAACTTGGCTTGCAAAACCAACTACAGCGTATGCAGCTGTAATAATTCAAGATATTTGGAGGATGTGGCCATTTATGTTTATGTTCTTATACTCTGGTCTAATAAATATTCCTCCTTCGCTGATAGAAGCGGCTGATTTGGATGGTGCCGGATTTTGGGATAAAGTTTTTAAAATTATACTTCCCTTACTAAAACCAACCTTTACAACAGCTATATTACTAAGATTAATAGATGCTTTGCGTATCTTTTCTGAAGTGTTTGTAATGACTGAAGGAGGGCCTGGAAATGCTACTACACTGCTCTCTTTATATATTTATAAACAGGCGTTTAGATATTTTAACATTGGTTATGCTTCTGCTATGGGTATTATTTTAACAATCATAAGTTTAACTATAGCGATTTTTTTGGTAAGAAAAAATATGATGATGGAAAGCGCTTAGGAGTTGATTGTTTTGAAAAGAAAGAAAATAAAAAAGGCTATTATAATAATCGTTTCTATTTTAATTCTTATAGTAGAATTATTTCCAATATTGATAATAGTTTTAAATGGTTTTAAAAGGGATATTGATATTTGGTCTGGAAATCCGTTTAGTTTTAAACCAACCTTACAAAGTTATAAAAAAATATTTCAAAGAAGTGATGTATGGTTAGGTTTAAAAAATAGCATTTTAGTAGGTTTAATTTCAACAATTATATCTTTGATAGTTGGGGCGATGGCCTCTTATGCCATTGCAAGATTTGATTTTAAATACAGAGAAACAGTAGCATATTCTTTTCTCGTATCTAGGATGATTCCACAAATTTCTTTGGCTATACCTTTGTTTATGATGTTTCGATTTATAAATTTAATCGATACTTTACCAGCCTTAATCTTCGCTCATATGAGTTTTAATATCCCTTATGTTGTGTGGGTACTTTTACCGTTTTTTTCTGATGTTCCTAAAGAGTATGAAGAAGCCGCTTTAGTGGATGGTTGCGATAAAAAGAAAATCTTTTGGAAGATTTTCTTACCTCTCGTAGCGCCTGGTGTTGTTGTTGCAGGAGTTTTTACTTTTATGATGTCTTGGAACGAGTTTTTATATGCTTTGGTATTAACAAGTTCACAAGCAAAGACTGCTCCTGTTGTAATAAACGGATTTATGGGGCAATATGCGCCTCTATGGGGTCAATTAGCAGCAGCTGGAACGATAATGTTAATACCAAACTTTGTGATAACGCTACTGTTTCAAAGATATTTAATAGAAGGGATGAGTGGAGGAATAAAAGGATAACAAAATAATGTATAATTAAAAAGATTGTAACTTTTTATTATTTAATTTGGATTTAAATGTTATAGTTACAACTATTTAGGTTTATAGAGGAGGGGATCATATGGATGAAGAAAAGCTTTCTTTAAAAACCAAGTTATTTTACGCCTCAGGGGATATTTATGGTGGCGGTGCTTTTAATATTATCAATTTTTTCTATGCTATTTTTTTAACAGATGTAGTTGGTTTGAAGATGCATTATATTGCACCAATCCTGTTAATTGGTAAGATATGGGATGCTGTTACAGATCCATTAATGGGTCTTATATCTGACAATACAAGAACTAAATGGGGAAGAAGAAGGCCGTACTTTTTAGCTGGAACATTTTTAATTTTTATCTCTTTTTTTATCTTGTGGTATCCAGTGAGTTTTCCGACTCAAGTGGGAAAATTTGTCTATGCACTTGTTGCTTATTTAATTTTTACTACTGTTTTTACTATGGTTATGACTCCCTATTCCGCTTTGGGTGCTGAATTAACGTTAGATTATCATGAAAGAACCTCTTTGAATTCATATAGACTTGCTTTTTCTATTGGTTCAGGCTTAGTTTGTGCCGTTTTACCTATGTTGATTGTTAATGCTTTTGATGATATAAAAACCGGTTATATAGTAATGGCGATTGTTTTTGGGCTTATTTTTTCTTTGCCCTGGATTGGAGTTTTCTTATATACTAAAGAAAGAGAAGATTTTTCGCAAGAAAAGAAATCCTTCAATTTTTTTGAATTATTTTTTGAACCTTTTAAAATAAAAAGTTTTAGGCTATTGATATTTATGTATCTTTTTGCATATTTAGCTATTGATGTTGTATCTACTGTATTTGCTTATTATACAAAATATTATTTGGGTAATGAGGCTGTGCTTCCTATCGCTTTAGGAACACTTTTTATAGCAGAAATTCTGTTTATTCCTGTATATGGAGCAATCGCTAAAAAAACCTCTAAAAATATTTCTTACATCATAGGTGCAATAGTTTGGTGTATTGCAGGAGTTGTATTGTTTACGCTACCACCTGATGTAGGGACTTTTCAAGTAGTGTTGATGGCTGCTATAATAGGGGCAGGGATATCTGCAGTTGCAGTAATGCCTCATGCAATGTTTGGAGATGTTACAGATGTTGCAGAACTGGTTTTTGGTAAGAGGGAAGAAGGTACCTTGAGTGGCTTAATGACTTTTATCAGGAAAGTGGCGTCTGGGTTAGCTGTTGCAGGTGTAACTTTTTCTATGGGTTTGGCAGGTTTTATTAACCCTGTTGATGGGGTTGAATTTACGCAACCACCTTCTTTTTTGTTTGCTTTGAGATTCATAATTTCTTTTGTTCCTTTGATTTTGATGACGTTTGGTATTATTGTGGCTATTAGGTACCCATTGGTTTCACGAGATCATAAAAAACTGATAAAATATTTAGAAGATAAAAGAAAGGGCATACCCGTTTCGCCGGAGTTAGAGAAAGAAATTTTAGAATTACAGAAAAAATTAGTGTGATTTTTTGTGAGGTAAATAATGAAAGATGGAGATTTAAAGAAAAAATCAAAGAGTAGAGAGATTATAGAAGAGATCTTAAAAGAAATTGAACAATCAAAGATTAAGATTGGCGATAAACTTCCGTCAGAAAGAAGTCTTGCCGAAAAATACAACGTTTCTCGAATTGTTATAAGAGAAGTCATAAGTTATTTGAAAGCTATTGGTGTCGTTGAAAGCATTCAAGGAAGCGGAAACTATATAATAGATTATCCAAAACAAGAGTATTTTGACTTAAATTATTTGGATTATGATGTTGATCATTTATTAGAAAGTAGAAAGATATTGGAACAGGCGTCAGCTGCTTTGGTGTTTAAAAATATGGATGATGAATTGATAGAAGAGTTAGAAAAGATTGTTCAAAATTTGGCAAAAGCAATAAAGGGAAAAGACTTAAACGGAGCATTAGAACATGATTATTACTTTCATAAGATATATGCTTCTTACACACAAAATCCAATAATAGAAAATATATTAGACAACTTAACAAGTTTCATTCAAGATAGAGTGTGGAAGATAATGAAAAAGGAATATTTGTTTACAAATACGTATAACAAGAAAACTTTAGAAAATCATAGAAACATATTAAATGCTCTCAAAAATCGAGATATAGGTCAACTTTTATTTTCCATTGAAATGCACTATGATACAATAATAAGCGGACTAAAAAAGTAAGGTTGTTTTTCTTAATTAAATAGGAGAAACGTTACCTTTGCGTTCTCCGTATTCTATAATATCTTTTAGAGTAATTTTTGATAATTCATCAAAAATAGCTTTTTGTACCCTTCTCCAAACGAAATCGGCAGGGCAGGTGTCTTGATTTACGCATTCTCCTTTTGTAACGCAATCATAAGAATTCAAAGGCACTTCTAATGCCTCAACTATTTCTGACAACTTTACTTCCTCGGGATTTTTTGCTAAAGTGAATCCTCCAAATTTTCCTCTTCCGGAGTCTACAATGCCCGCTCTTTTTAATTCAGAAAATATTTTAGCTAAAAATTCGTTAGGTATATCTGTGTTTTCTGAAATGTTAAATATAGATATGTAATTTTTCTCGTTATTTTGATTTTGCTCGTTTTGTAACTTGTACAGCTCATAGAGACCTCTTAAGGCATAACAACTCTTTATTGTTAAAGACATATTTTCCCACCTTTTAGTACCCATTCTAAAAGAGTTTTAAACATTAGATAAGTAAGCCTGTTTAAAAACTTGGCTTCCTTTTTTAGCAAAAGGTACCACATTGAACATGTTTAATTCAAAGCAGAAGTCCAAATCTTCTTTAAAACCTAGTTTTTTTAGACGAGTTGCATGTGAAGAATTTTTTATCTCGTTTCTTTTATAGTTCGATAATTTAAGTGCAATCTTTGCACCGTCGTTTAGCTCAACATCTTCTGCTGTAGTAGCATCTTCAAGGAACTTTTTTACAAAAATTCCTGCTACAAAACAATCTTCTAACGACACATTTCCGTCTGTACCAGAACAAATTACACCTATATCTTTATAGGCTTTTTTTGTTATAAAGTCAAAAACAGGATCAAGATTAAGTAGAGAAAGAGCTATAACATCTCCTTTTTGATTAACTTTTTGAATAGCTTTTGCTCCATTAGTGGTAGTTAGCACTACAGTTTTTTTTCTTATTTGGTCAGCATTTTTGATAAACTCAACAGGAGAGTTTCCATAATCAAAGCCTTCTATTTTTAGGGCTTCTCTTTCTCCAGCTAATATGTATCCTCCAATCATTCCTAGTTCTTTTGCTGTTTCAACTTTTTCTAACACCATTACCTCTTCTGCGCCGCAATGTAACAGTGTTGCTATTGTTGAGGTAGCTCTAAGTATATCAATTAGAATATAAATTTGATGGTTTTTTATATTTTCACATGGTAAAAAGTAGACATCTATGTATGTTTTGAATATATCTCTTTGTTCTATTTTAATCTAACTCCTTTTCTTGCAAAGTAGTATAAAACCTCATTGTGTAATTTTCTATATGCCAAGTTTCATTCAAGGAAGAAATAGTATATTTATATTTTCCATCATAGATAATATGTGAAACTGATGCATTCTCCATTAAATATGTTCCATGTTGGTTCAAAGGAACATTTAATATCCAGCAAATAATGCTTCTAATAGCAAGTCCATGAGCTACTATTATTATTTTATCATTTGGTTTGTGCTTTTTTGTGATTCTTTTTAAAACACGTACAGCACGTCTCTGTAAATCTCCCAAAGATTCTACCCCTTCAATTATGGCCCATATATCGTTATGCCAATATTTTACTTCTTCTGAGTAGTTTATAAGGATTTGATCTAAAGTTTTGCCATCCCAAGGGCCAATATCACATTCATTTAAGTCTGCATATCTTTCTATTTGTAAACCATGATATTGGTTTATTATTTCTGCTGTTTTTATGGCTCTTTTGAGTTGAGAACAGTACAGTCCGTCTATTTCCATCTCTTTAAATCTTTCTGCTGCTGCCTGAGCTTGCGTTATTCCCTCTTCGTCTAATTCTATGTCTTTTAGACCTTGCCATTTTCCTTCTCTATTCCAAGCGGTTATACCATGTCTAACTAAATATATATCCACCTATTAGTACACCTCCGAATTTTACTTTATTTATTCCCATTCAATAGTAGCGGGGGGTTTTGAAGTTATATCATATACAACTCTTGAAACTTCTTCAACTTCATTTGTAATTCTTCTAGTCGAGAGATCTAAAACGTCATGTGGGATTCTAGACCAGTCTGCTGTCATTCCCTCAGTACTGTCTACCGCTCTCAATGAAACTAAATAACCGTAATTTCTTCTATCTCCTCTAACTCCAACAGTTCTTATCGGCGTTAAAACTGCAAAGGCTTGCCATACTTTTTCATACCAACCTGTTTCTTTTAGTGTTTTTATGAATATATCATCTACTTTTCGTAATATCTCTAATTTTTCTTTTGTTACTTCACCTATTATTCTTATTGCAAGCCCTGGACCTGGAAAAGGATGACGATACAGAATTTCTCTGGGTATTCCTAATATTTCTCCAACACTTCTCACTTCATCTTTAAATAATTCTCTAAGTGGCTCTATCAGTTTTAAATTCATATCTTCAGGAAGCCCTCCGACGTTATGATGACTTTTTATTTTAGCTGTTTTTTTACCTGATTTAGCACTTTCAATTACATCAGAATAAATTGTCCCTTGAACAAGAAATTCACAGTCAGTTTCTTTACTAGCCTCTTCTTCAAATACCCTTATAAACTCTTCGCCGATGATCTTTCTCTTTATTTCAGGGTCTGTCACGCCTTTTAATTTTGTTAAAAATCGTTCTTCAGCATCAATTACAGTCAAGTTTATTCCAAAATACTCTTTAAACGTGCTTTCAACTTCTTTTGCCTCGTTTAATCTTAACAAACCGTGATTAACAAAGATAGCCTTTAGATGTTCTCCAATTGCTTTGTAGGTTAATAAAGCTGCAACTGAAGAGTCAACACCACCAGATAATGCGATTATTGCCTTTTTATCTCCAACAGTGTTTCGTATTTGTTTTATCTTTTCATTAACAAAATCCGATAATTTCCAGGTTTCGTTAACTTCGCATATTTTAATAACAAAATTTTTTAGAATTGTTTCACCGAATGTTGTATGTTTTACTTCAGGATGAAATTGTAATGCATAGATTTTCTTTTCCTCATTTTCAAAAGAAGCAATTATTCCATTATTTGTTTTAGTAGTTACTTTAAAACCGAGGGGGGCTTCTACAACCACGTCTTTATGACTCATCCATACAATAAACTCTTTATCTATATCTATATTTTCAAATAATTTAGAGTAATCTGTAATTTTTATTATTGTTTTACCAAATTCTCCAGCTTCTCTAGTTTCAACTTTACCTCCAAATTTTTTTGCTAAAAGTTGCATTCCATAGCAAATCCCTAAAATAGGTAGGTTGTATTCTAGAATATATGTAGGCAGGGTTGGTGCATCTTCTTCGTAGACACTATCCGGACCACCAGATAGAATAATTCCCTTTACATCGTCAAAGGATATCTTATCATCAAATTGAACTACCTCAGAGTAAACTCCAATGTCTCTTATCCTTTTTGCAAGAAGTTGGGTGTATTGAGAACCAAAGTCAATGATGAGGATCTTTTGCATTTTTAGATTACCTCCATAAAATTGCAAACTCTATGCAAATTAGAATCAAAGGAGAGTGAACCAGGGCTGCCGCTCTGTCATCCTTTTTAAATCGGTTTTTGCCAAATTTTTCATTTGTAGGGATGAACTATAATAGGCGTCTAAATCAGCGAAACGAACAGGTTGCACATTTCTATATCAAGAATTTCAGGTTTAAACACAAATTTCTAATAGATGAACACCTTTGTTACCATATCTGGTTCATAGATTGCATATTTTTTATCTTTGTAAAGCAAAGAATAAATATTGCTAGCTAAAAAATCATACTCTATTTGTTTTAAAAATATTTCGGGTATACTGTTAAATTTCTTATTAGTTAATAAAGATTCATCACTTAATTTGTTATAAATCCTTTTATACCTAGAAGGAGTTGTAATTATTGGGAATTTGCTAACCTTTTTTATTTGGCCCAAAAGTTTCTGGCCATTTTTAGAAAAACCTAGAACTCTTAAGTACTGTGGACCATATTTGTTATATAATTGTACATCACTTGCAGTTAAGTCAAAGAATATTTTCAACAATGTTCGTTTTATGCGAGTCAGGGTAAATCTTTTTGTTTTTACACACATCAAGAGTTGATTAATAGTTGAACTAACTTTTGAACAATCTAAAAATCTTCTATCCAAACCTTCTTTAATCCCATCTATTTTCGAAAAGTCTTTTCTATTCATCATTCTTACTTTAGCTAAAATCATATCTCTCATGTCTTCTAGGAAAACAGGGCCTTTTTTTAATGCTATTTCTCTTTTTAAGACGTCATAAGAAACATCGGGAACAGCGTCTCTTACTTTTTCAAAATCTCCCTCTTCAATTAATTTTCTAATTGCAGTTGCACTAGAAATCTCTCCTGTATAATTTTCTTCATTGTAACTTGCACCTGCCCGTTTTATAGCCTGCGGTTTAATTTTTGAATCATAGAGCTTCAAGGCATTTAGATATTCAAGTCCTAATATATCGTTTGATTTTTCAAGTTTCTCAATGATTTCCTTTTCTTCATTCATATGAGCAAAATAATCATTCAATGCGTATTTTCTAGCGTTTGGAAAAGAAAGTCCTTCTTTTAAATATCTATTTAAAGTCTTTTTGTACTCTTTGGGTTGATTAACTAATATATCAGAAATTTGAGATAAGCTTTCGATATCTGCAGACTCACTTCCAAAAACTAAATCACTAACAACACTGGTTCTTTCTAGAATACCAACAGCACCATTTGCGAAACCACTGGCATCTTGAATAGCATAGACAAAAGGTAACTCAAAGACGATATCGACGCCCATCTTAACAGCCACTTCTGTTCGAGAAAATTTATCAATTATCGCTGGTTCCCCTCTCTGAACGAAATTACCACTCATCACAGCAACAACATAATCAGGATTCACAAGCGACTTAGCAGTATTCAAGTGATATAAGTGCCCATTATGGTAAGGATTGTATTCAACTACAAGTCCAAGTACTTTCAAAAGAGATCTTCTCCTTTTAAAATCCATAATTGTAAAAATGGTTCTATAAAAAACAACGTCTTTCTATTTTGGAAACCTGTATATAGTCTTTATAGCTTAAAATTAGGGTTTAAACATGCAAGTTGCACTTCTATCTAGAATTTTCGCTTTTTATAGTCTATTTTTAAAAATTATTTTTATATGAAGTCAAAAACTCTCTACCCTCTATTATACCAAATTTTGATTATAAGATAAAATTAATCATATTTTAAATTGATAATAAAAAAATAATGTTAAAATTAAAGGTACAAGATAAATATTAAAATATTTACGCAGTTGATTTTTAATAATTTATTTGTTGCAATATTTTTTTTGTGGTTTTGGAGGTGTTTGATGAACATTCTGCTTTCTAATGATGATGGTATTATGTCTCCGGGTATTATTACACTAAAAGAGTATTTACAACAAAAACATAACGTGTATGTAGTTGCTCCTGATGTAGAGAGAAGTTCTACTGGACACGCTATTACAGTTAGAAACCCATTATGGGCAAAGGAGGTAAAGTTCGGACAGGTATTTTTTGGTCATGCCGTGAATGGAACTCCTGCCGATTGTGTTAAAATAGGGTTAGACGCAATATATAAAGATATAAAATTTGATCTTATAGTTTCTGGAATTAATAGAGGGGCGAATTTAGGAACAGATGTATTATATTCTGGAACAGTATCTGCAGCCCTAGAAGCTGCATTGAATGGTTATCCATCAATAGCAGTATCATGCGTTAAGTACTCTGAACCTAACTATGAAGATGGTGCCAAAGTTGTGATGGATATAATAGAAAGACTTGATTTTGAAAAATGGCCTAAATTCACTACTTTAAATGTTAATGTGCCGCCAAATTCATATTATGAGATTAAAGGGATGAAAGTTACAAAGCAGAGCAGCAGAAGATATCAGGATTATTTTGAAGAAAGAAAAGACCCATACGGTAACTCATATTATTGGATGCTTGGAAATATTATAGAGGATGATCCAGATCCAGAGTCTGATTATAATGTTGTTAAGCATGGATATGTTTCAGTCACACCATTAAGTGTATTTATGACAAAATTTGATTTTATTGAGGAATTGAAAAGATTACTGGAGGAATAAAAATGGAGGTTAGAATCATTGGGGACCCTGTGCTTAGAAAAAAGGCACAGAGTGTCAAAGAATTTGATGATAAACTAAAAAAGTTTGTAGAGGAAATGTTCTCTACAATGTACCTATACGAAGGAGTGGGGTTAGCTGCTCCTCAAGTAGGTGTTTCGTTAAGAATATTTGTAATGGATTCAAGAGAAGAAAACGACAAAGGCAAAAAGGTTGTTATAAACCCTGAAATACTTGAGTATTTAGGGGAAGAAGTTACAGAAGAAGAAGGTTGTTTGAGTATACCAGACATCTTTGAAGATGTATTAAGGCCTGAGGGAGTTCGGGTTAGATATCAAGATATAAACGGAAATGTTATAGAAGAGGAGCTTCACAGCTATCAAGCAAGGATTTTTCAGCATGAGTTTGACCATCTTGAAGGGATACTTTTTGTTGATAAGATTTCAACTTTAAGAAAGGCTTTAATAAAAAAAGATTTAGCTAAATTATCTGAAAAAGGCAAACTACGGGCTAAAGAACTAAAAAAGTTAGGTGATGAGATTAAGATATGACAAAAAAAGATGATTTCAAAATAGTATTTATGGGTACACCAGAATTTGGTGGTGTTGTTTTAGAAGAATTAATCAAAAATGGTTACAATGTTGTTGGAGTGTTTTCTCAGCCTGATAGACCTAAAGGTAGAGGAAGAAAGGTTGAACCTACTTATGTAAAATCAGTTGCACTTCAATATGGAATTCCTGTGTTTCAACCCAAATCAGTTAGTAAAGCTGAAGGTTTTGAAACTTTGGTTAAATTGAATCCTAATATAATAATAACTGCCGCCTTTGGGAAAATACTTAGAAAAAATGTGTTGGAATATCCAGAAAAAGGTTGCTGGAATGTTCATGCCTCACTTCTTCCAAAGTATAGGGGTGCAGCACCTATTCAAAGGGCGATCGAGAATGGAGAAAACGAAACAGGAATAACTATTTATAAAATGGTTGAAAAACTTGATGCAGGTGATATAGCGATTCAAAAGGCTATTCCTATTGATATAAACGATAACTTTGGTATAGTTTACAATAAACTCTTAGAGCTTGCCAAAGAGGCAGTTTTAGAGTTTCTTGAAAAGTTTGATAGCCTTACTTTAGTTCCACAAGACGATAGTTTGGCTACTTATGCAGAAAAGATAACACCTCAAGATTTAAAGGTTGATTTCAATTGGGACGCGATAAGGGTTCATAATAAAATAAGGGCATATGATCCAATTTCAGGAGTTTCTTGTGAAATTAACTCAGAGATAGTAAAATTATTTGGTTCTGAATTAGTTAGAGATTATACAACAAAAAAAGAAGTCCCATATAAAAATGGGACTATTTTTGATAAGAATGATACGGGAATATATGTTAAATGTGAAAATGGAGTAGTAAAAATAAAAGAAATTCAGTTTCCAAACAAACGAAAGATTTCTACTATAGATGCGATTAATGGCAGAAAATTAGCTATAGGAGACAGATTCATTGAAACTTAAAAAAATAAAGTACGAGCATTGAAATACATTTGTTTTTTAAGTTCTTCTATATCAATATTCTTTATTTCTGCAATCTTTTCGTAAATGTATTTTACATAAACAGGCATGTTTCTTTTCCCTCTAAAAGGAACAGGCGGTAAAAAAGGTGAATCTGTTTCGGGTAAAATCCGGTCTAAGGGTGCTTGTTGAACAACTTTTCTTAGTTCTGAGTTTTTGGAATAGGTAATTGGGCCATCTATACCTATATAAAAGCCAAGATCAAGAAATTTTTTGGCAGTTTCCCATGTATCAGAAAAACAGTGTACAACACCTAATTTACTTGGCAAATTGCTTTTCTTTAAAAATTCATAAGCTTCATTGTAAGCGTCCCTTATATGTAAAACAATTGGTTTATTAAGTTTCTTTGCTATAGAAACTTGTGCATCAAAAATTTTGTACTGAGTTTGTTTATTTGTTTCCCAGTAAAAATCCAAACCTGTTTCTCCTACAGCCACTATTTTTTCACTTTGGGCTAATTTTTCTAATTCTTCTAAATCTTTATTATCAACGCCTTCGCTATCAGATGGATGAATACCCACACTTCCAAAAGCTTTAGGCTGATTTTTAACAAATTCAACAACCTTTTTTGAATTATCTAAATCTCCTCCTATTTCAATAAAAAGATCAAGTTCTTTATTAACTTTTTTTAAAACTTCTTCTCTATCGTCATCATAATTTGAGAATAATAAATGGCAATGAGTATCAATAAAATTCAAGTTTAACGCTCCTTTTACTAATTTTATTATTGTTGTGTAAAATATATTTTTATAAAAAAATATGGGACAGCTTCACTATAATCCGATAAACATCACATTTTGTAACGTTTATTTTTAACTGAGGAAACTTACAATCTGCGCTTTTCGTGCTTTTGATTAGGTTTTACATGCAAAACCTGGATGGTTCACTGATTTAGAAGCCCAAGTTAGTCGATTCTCCAGCCAGAATCGATGTTTCAATAAAATTATCGAACTAAGATATATATTTACAAGGTGCATTTGGATTATTCTTTAATAAATTTAAAAAGATTTAGTCCAATTTCTTCACTAAATTCCCTATCGACATATCCAGGCAGACTTTCTATAATAATTTCTGCAGTTCCACTAATTATAGCATAATTTAAATGGCCACCAAAGGCATCTAAGTTTGAATCTGAAATTGTTGCATGAATATGTAAATAAGGTTCCTTGTTCATAGTAGAAATGTTGCCTGTGAGATTAACTATCTCAAAATCTCCGGTGAACTCTTTTGACGAATATCTTTTAGTATGGGTATTAAAAAGTCCTATTTTTACCTTATTTGTCGAACCTAAGCCAGTAATTTTTCCAAGAGTAATAGAGTTTTCCTTACAAAAATCAGCAAGGGTTGAAACGATTTCTTCTCCCTTGTCTAATCTTAAAATGTATTTGTTTTCATTTTTGATAAAATCCATTTTGTCTGCCCCCAATCATAAAAATTATTCGTTATTTTGTTTTAAAGCTGATAGAATAGCGGTGCTGTGGAAGTGTTAACGCCCAGTCCCCACAGAAATCATTTTTGGATTGTATATGATCGTCTCGCTTATTTAAACACCCCAGTTGGGTGTTTCTGCAACAGAGAGGTTCAAATTTACCTAGAGTACATATAAAGTGCTAAAGCCAAAAAAGCATATTTATTATTGACATAAGAAAGATAAACCTATATAAATCATCTGTAATCTGATTAGAAATGCTCAAAGTAATCATAGCTAAAAGATTAAAAAATCCTTACTAGTAAATTAAAATTTAAAACTCTTATTAATGATAACAAATTTTTGTTTTAAAACAATTAAGCAAGAAAGAAACTTCGAAAAATCCACTTATTAATAAATTTTTCATGACTAATATGATAAAATATAAAGGTAAAAACACAATATTAAAGCATATTGAATTTCATTTGTAGAGACGAGATATATAGGTGCTGTCAAGATTTAATCACGATTTGCAAGTTTGTATAATTTAATTTTCAAAACGTAAAATTTAGTTTTTTTAAAAACAGGAGTCGTGCATGTAGCCCGTTTCTACAACTTAAAATCATCCTTTGGTAAATTATTAAAATTAACTTTGACATAAAAAACCAAACATTATTTAAAGGAGGACATCAAACATCTACAAAATGGACTATCATTTAAACTCTTCTCATAAAGTTTTTGTTTTCGATTTCGATGGAACATTATTGAACTCTGAAGTTAGAGTTGGTCCAAGAACATTTGAGGCATTAAAAATACTTAAAGAACAGGGTCATACTATAATTTTATGTAGTGGTCGTATGTATGCATCCATGTTGTACATTATTAATAATTTTCTTCCATTTTTAAAGGGTTATGCGTATATTGTAGCTTACAATGGTGGATATATTGTTAACAACAAAGGTGAACTAATATTTGAGAAAGGTTTAGAAAAAGAAGTCGCCATTGAATGTGTAGAATTTTTACGACAGTTAAATGTGCATCGTCATATTTACATCAATGATGAATTGATATCTGAGGTGGATGATCAAGAAATCAGAGATTATTCGAAACATGCTTTTGTGGAATATAAATTGGTAGACGATTTAGTAGAAACCATAAAAAGCTCAGAACATCCTACCTTAAAGATTTTAGCAATATGTGAACCTGATAGACTCGATGAGATTCAAAGTTTTGCTGAAAAAAAGTTTGAAGGAAGGATAAATATTATGAAATCATTCAGTTCTTATCTAGATTTTATGCCATTTGGTGTATCAAAAGGGGAAGCATTAAAAATATTAGCCGAAATATATAATTTTAATGTAGAAGAAGCCTATGTTTTTGGTGACTCGCAAAACGATATAGATATGTTAAGGATATCAAAGAATAGCTTTGCAATGGGGAACGCCGAAAAAGAAGTAAAAGAAGCTGCAAGTTATGTTATACCAAGTAATGATGAGGATGGTGTTGCATATGCCCTTGAAAAAATTTTATGCGATGACGGTAATAATGTTAATTTTTAGCTTTACTTTTGCAACTGTATACGATATAATTAACAAAGACGAACTAAATATAGGATTTTTTTTTCTTAACTTAAATGATCTACAAAATTTAGAATCAGATGAAAATGATTTTATTGCATATTTGCTAGATTTAGAGGAAATCGATTCTGAGCTTTGCTATCTTGCTTTAGGAGCTACTAGGAACTATAATCTAATTCAAGATTTCGCTAGAGAAATTGGTTACTACTTAAAAAGTCTGGGAGTTGATATTGTAATATTTGGCAACTTAAAACTTCTAGATAAAAACGTAAAAGATGATCCTACACATTACATAGGGAATTCCCCTTATCTCGTGGCAGAAGTTATGTACCGTATGATAAGAGGCTTTGAAACAAGTGGTGTTGTGCCTGTTGTAATAGTTACATCTGATGATAATAAAAACATCACTGATTCTTTGCTTCAAAAAGTTGGATCTTTTTATTCATACTCATCCGAACTAAAGAAAGTGGATTTATTTTTTAATGGTGATTGTTTAAAGTTTACCAACGATAACATCTTCAAGATTCCTTGGACTTATGGAAGTGAAAATCTAGAAGAAATAATTCAGCAATTGTATAAGAGTAGTATTGTCTTATCAGGTTATAGGAACGAAGGATTAAATTTGTTATACAAGGAAATCAATTATACAGACAAAAAAGCAGTTACATATTTCTCGAAAAGTGTAGAAGAAGATGCAAAGAAAGTTTTCGAAGGTGAACTATTACCAACAGGAAATAAAAACTGGTGAGCGATTCTTTATAATTAATTAGGGGGGTTTAAATTGAAAAGTATAGGATTAGACACTTCTGGAAAGATGATAGTTAAAGGTCCGCAAAAGGCTAGAGGAGAGGTAATAGTTTCTGGTTCAAAAAATGCGGTGCTTCCTATTATGGGAGCGTCTTTACTTACCGATGATGAAGTTGTGTTACATAATGTTCCAGATTTAGCCGATGTAAAAACTATGACAGAAATACTAGAAAGTGCTGGAAAAGAAATTGAAAGGTACGACGATCAATTAATAATTAAAAGTACCGGAAGAATTAACTCTGAAATTCCTTATGAACCTGTTAGAAAAATGAGAGCTTCTTTCAATGTGTATGGCCCGTTAACTATTAGAAATGGCTATGCAAAAGTTGCACTACCAGGGGGCTGTTCTATCGGAGCAAGACCGGTGGATTTTCATCTAGAAGGGTTGAAAAAATTAGGTATAGAAAGTACAGTTGAGCATGGTTTTGTGATGAGTAGAGTGAGTAAACCAAATAAAGAGATCAATGTTACCTTACCTTTCCCCAGTGTTGGTGCTACTGAACATATTTTAACAACAGCATGTTTGATAAAGGGTGTGGAAACTACCATTACTAATTGTGCTATTGAGCCAGAGGTTACAGATTTAGTTAATTTTTTGAATAAGATGGGAGCAAAAATTTCAGGCATAGGAACTTCTATTTTAAAGATTGAAGGTGTGGATAAGCTAAGTGGTGTAAATTACACCATAATTCCCGATAGAATAGAAGCCGGGACGTTTATAATAATGGGCATTTTAATTGGAGAGAACCTCGTTATAAAAAATGTAACTGCTGAACATTTAGACGCTTTGTTTTCAATATTCGAAAAAGTTGGTTGCCCAATTAATTACAATAAAAAGAAGAGAGAGGTTAAAGTAGGAGCAGTACCATTACAAACTTTGAAAAGTATTAGCATGGAAACTTCACCATATCCTGGATTTCCTACAGATTTACAACCACAAATTACTACCTTGTTATCATTAGTTCCTGGTAGATCTACAATAACTGAAACGGTTTTTAAAAGCAGGTTTTACCATATAGATGAATTAAATAGAATGGGAGCAAAGATTAGGGTTGAAGATAACACAGCTATAATTGAAGGGGTTAACAAGCTTACAGGAGCACCGGTTGAAGCAACAGACTTAAGAGCGGCAGCTGCACTTTTAATAGCCGGTCTTGTGGCTGAAGGTGAAACAATTATAACAAATGTAGACCATATTTTTAGAGGATATGAAAATATCCAAGAAAAATTAGAGCAATTAGGTATTGATGTGCTTTATATTAAATGAGAAAACAATAGACATTATAAATAGATAATAAATAGAAGCTGGCAATTTTCGCCAGCTTCTTCTTTTGCTTATAAAAATAAATAATAAAAGACAAAATGAAAAACCTCTATAGAAGGTCTTCTATAGAGGTTTTATTGTTAGACATTAATTAAAATTTTACTGAAGCTTTTAAGAATAGGTACCAGTGAAGAGCTTTTAAATCATTTGCACCAACAATGTTACCACGAGGATCTCTAGCTTCATTACCTAAATGGAGACCACTTTGGAGAACATTGTATGTGTAGGTAACGTCTGCCATGTATGCTAACTGATTATCGGGTTTAACATCTGCAAGGAAATAGTAAAGATTTCCAGCAACTTCTAAGTTATCTATACCAAGTACTGTATAAAGGTTTGGAGTGATTGTATATTTTAGTGGGGTTCCAAAAGTGAAGTTCATCGGAACGCCTACACCCACTTTGAAATCGGTGACAGCATATTCAAAAGATGGTTTTAAGTTTAATGAATATTTAAGATCTTTCATATCTAAGAAATCAATTGTGAATGTATCAGTTATTCCAATTTTAAATGGTGCAGGATTTGCTTCTAGGTCAAAACCTGCTCCGATCTTTCTGGCATCAGGCCAATCGATGACCTTTCTTACATCTGCATCAGATTCTGGCTTAAATACTTCTGGTAAACCTTCTTGAGCTTTGAAATATGCATGAGGTTTTAATTTAATGCCATCTACTGTTACAGGATATGCATAATCAACATATACTCTGTAGGCATTTTTAGAATCTACCCCAGCATTTAAAAGAGCAAAAACCAAGTCTACTGTCTCTTCACCAGGCAACGGCGATTTTGTTAATTTTCCCTGAAGAGAAAAGCGATTATTTTCTTTATCTTCGAATTTGAAGGCAGTTGCTGCAAATCCTTTTAGTTCTTCTCCAATATCTAAATCATACTTTAGACCCAAAATCCAGTTCTCTGGAAGAGACAATTTACCATCCTTATGTGGAGTTACTTCGCCAGCGGCTAAATCAGCTAATTCAAAAGAAAGGTTATATTTCGTTAATCCAAGCTTTAAAGCTCCAGTAGCACTTGTGAACTGGTTGATTGTGTAGTCACTTAACTTGATAGCTCTTGGTTCGTATCTTAATAGCCATGCATCTTCTTTATACTCTATATAGTCTAAAACGTCTTTCAGAGTGAATGAAGCAGGATGAGTGTGATCCTCTGGTTTAGTTGGATCATAATCTCCAGACTTTCCTACTTCAACTTCTGGTTGTAACTTAAAACCAACGGAAAAACTCCCTGGACCTGCCTCCACAGGAATTGATAAACTGAAATCAACATCAAGTTTTCCGTTGATGTCCAAAGCACTTTCGTCTAATAGTAACTCAAAACCAAATTCTCCACTTACATCTAAAACAGGTGTAACAGTTACAGCAAATAGTGCAAGCGCACTAAGAATTACTAAAAGAGAAACAACAAACTTTTTCATCCTAAAAACCCCCTTCTACTTGTAATTTTGTGTTAGTATTTGAAAAATCCTAAGCTATTATATCAAATGTACAAACTTCCTGTCAATACATAAAATTGTATTTCTACCAATTTTGATTACTAAAACACATCTTCGGCCAAACACATAGCTATGATTCCCAATCCTACTCCTGTTATAGCAGTTAACCATAACAGCCTATGGTCTTTAGCTTTTGCAATTTCTTCTTTTTGAACCTCGAGTTCCCTGCTTATTTCTTCTATCTTTGCCTCATTATTATAAACTTTCATAGATATAGATGGTAGTGCTTTTACAAACATTGCATTTTGTTCAGCTAAAGACTTTACATCTGCGACTTCATTTTCTAAATTAGCGATTTTTTCATCATAAGTCGCTACTTGATTTGAGAGATTATCGATCTTGTCATATGTTTCATATTTCAGATTTAAATAGTTTCTTGTCATTGTTGTTTTGAAATCTTCTAAAGATGCTTCTAAATCTGATACTCTGTTTGAAAGACTGTCTATTTTGTCATAAGTATCGTACTTAAGGTTCAAATGATTCCTTGTCATAGTTGATTGGAACTCTTCTAGTGAATCAACTTTTTGTTCAAGATCATAAACCTTTCTTGATAAAGCCGGAATTCCTTTTACTATCAAACTATCTTGCTCTACGGTTTTATTCAAGTTTTTCAAAGAACTTTCTGTTTGGGATAGCTTAGATTCAAGTTGTGCTACCTTAGATTGCAATTGTGCTACTTCTTGACTTACAGCTGCTGTTGCTCCCGCTTGTTCAATTGCTAACGAAGATTCTAAAGCACTTAATTTTTTACTTAAGTCATTTACTTTAGCTTCTAAATACTGTATGTCTTTTGTTTTTGCGATCTCGGGAGAATTTTCAAGGTAGGTAATTAATCTTGACATCCATACAGCTGCATCTGACCTTGTTAAAGGTTCATAACCTCTAAAGGTCGGTTGCTCTACTGGGATAATACCCTTTTCTACTAGCTTCATTACGTAGTCGTAGGCCCAATTATCTAAACCAACATCGGTGAAACCCAAAGAAAACGCAGAGACTACAAACACAAGAAGTGTTAAAAACACCAAACCCTTTTTCACTTTCCTTACCCCCTTTTCTGAATTTTTGACTATTTGTTGTTTTTAAAAACTTTTATTTAGTATTAGAGTCTTACAAACTTAGCGCTTAAAAGCACTTTTATCAATCTATATAATATTATACTATATTCATTTAAATTTTGCAAAGGTTATTTAACTTTTTTTAATCTAAAATAATTCTTTTTACCTACCCTTAAGATTGCACCATCTTCACAATTAGGAACAAACCGGAAATCATCAATCTTTTCATCGTTTATTCTAATTGCTCCTTGGCTGATGGCACGTTTTATTTCACTATTACTATCAAAAACATTTGCCTTTGCTACTATATCCAATATTGTTTCGTTCTCTTGGATTAATATTTCAGGAAGATCATCAGGCATATCTTTTTTCTGAAAAATAGCAACAAAATTATCTTTTGCTTTTTTTGCTTCTTCTTCATTATACAACATTTTTACTATTTCTTCAGCTAATATCATTTTAACATCTCTTGGATTGATTTCATCTTTATTCATTTTTTCTTCGTATTCTTCTATTTTGTCTATAGGTATATCGGTTAAATATTTCATATATTTAATTATTAGATGATCTGGAATAGACATAACTTTTCCAAAAATATCATCAGGAGCATCATTAAAAGCAATATAGTTGTTATAACTTTTACTCATCTTCAGATTTCCATCTGTACCTTCTATCAGAGGCATAGTGATAACTATTTGTGGTTCTTGACCAAACTCTTCTTGAAGTTTTCTTCCTACTAAAAGATTGAATAATTGGTCAGTTCCACCCATCTCAACGTCTGCTTCAATAACTATAGAATCATAAGCCTGTGCAATTGGATATAGGAATTCAGAGATACTTATTGGTTCGTTTTCTGTTAAACGGTTTTTAAAATCATCTCTTTCAAGCATTCTGGCTACAGTGTATCTAGATGTTAAGTTAATGATATCTTCAAAGGTAAGTTTTGAAAGCCATTCACTGTTGAACCTGATTATGGTTTGTTGAGGGTCTAAGATTTTGAATGCTTGCTCAACATAAGTCTTTGAATTTTCTTTTACCTCTTCCTCTGAAAGAAGCGGTCTGGTCTTCGACCTTCCAGAAGGATCACCGATCCTAGCAGTGAAGTCCCCAATAATTAAATAAACAATATGGCCAAACTTTTGAAATTGCCTCAATTTTCTTAGAACTACAGCATGTCCCAAATGCAGATCGGGTCTGGATGGATCTACACCGAGTTTTACCTTCAACTGTTTTTTTCTTTTTAATTTATCCAAAAATTCTTCTTCGGTGATAAAATCTACCGTATCTTTTTTAATGACTTCAAGTTGGTCTTTTAAATTCAAATTTCACCCTCCCTAAGCCACTATCCATGTGACTAAAAAGCAACTAAACATGAACAGAATTCCGAATGTTAAAGCAATTTTAGAAGTTTTGTCAAGTCCTTTTTCTCTTCCAAAAACAGCCCCTGTACCTCCTCCGAAGGCACCACCACGTTCACTATTCTCACGCATTTTTTGTAAGGCAAAAAAAATAACCCCTATAGCTAAGATTATATGAACTATTATAACAACAACTGAGAGAAAAGTCATACTCACCCTCCTTTTAGTTATGAAGCTTCTATTAATCATATAAGTCAGTTTTTTCCTTATTATTATATCATAAGGATATATAATATGCAAATGATTTTTAAAAATATTCAAAAACGCAAAAAAACAAGTTATTTGTTCTTAATTAGTTATAAATAGTTATATTTTTGCATAATTCCGAGTAATTACGCTAGGTTTTACTGGTACAAATTAGATAAAATAAAGTTAAGTTAATAAGAGGAAACGCTTTCTTTTTTAATTAATCAAAATATTAGTGAAACGCCATCAAAACGATCCTTTTTAACAGTCTCAAGATATGTATATGGTATAATGGTTATAGATGTTGAAACTAACGTAAAAACTAAAGGAGGAATATTCATGTTTCCTGAAGAGTTCTCACAATTCTGGGCAATTTACGACAGCTCTTTTCCAGTGGATGAAAAACGCGATAAACAGACTCAAAGAAGATTGCTTACTAATAATAAATATAAAATAATACCTTATTATAACAATGGAAAAATGGTTGGTTTTATTGCTTTGTGGATTCTCGGTGATATCGTGTTTTTAGAACATCTAGCAATAAAGAAAGAATTTAGAGGAAAAGGTTATGGGACAAAAATCTTAAAAGACGTCAAACGCAGATTTCCTGGTAGATTGGTATTAGAGGTTGAACCACCAAAAGATGAAACAACAATAAGAAGGATCAAGTTTTATAAAAAAGCTGGATTTCATCTGAATGAACATCATTATGTTCAACCACCCTTAGGAAGAAATAAAAAACCTGTTACACTTAAAATAATGTCTTATCCTAATCTGATACCTTCAGAGGAATTCGATTATCTGGTAAGATATATACATAACAATATAGAGCATGCCTAATAAAATAAGGTTTTGAGTTTATACGGGTTCAGGGCGGAGCCCTCTACCCACACCCTTTCAGGTACTGAAAAGCAAAAAAAATAATGAAAAATTCCTCACTTTTTAGAGACTCTGGAAAATGGGATTAAAAAAAATGCTTTTGGGTTTATACGGGTTCAGGGCGGAGCCCTCTACCCACACCCTTTCAGGTACTGAAAAGCAAAAAAAATAATGAAAAATTCCTCACTTTTTTACTAGGAGGTGATTTAAATAGAGAAAAAAGGCCAAAAAAAGCCAAGAAATTCTAATCCTACCATTAAAGATGTTGCAAGGCTCGCCGATGTAGGAATAGCAACCGTTTCTAGAGTCATTAACAATTCAGGCAAGGTGAGCGAGAAAACGAGAGAAAAGGTTTTAAGTGTTATTGAAGAACTTGGATATACACCAAACATACATGCTCGAACTCTTTCGTCTAAAAATATCGAATCGTTATCCTTTGTTATACCTGATATGGGAAACGAATTTTATTCAATTATCTATTCCCTTCTTGAAAAAAGGCTTTCACGTAATAACTATAGACTAATTGTTTTCCCTTTGATAGATCAAGTGGCTCTACAGAAAATTAAACAAAATACGGATATGATATATCAAACAGATGGAGTTTTTATTTGTTCTTTATCTGTTACAAAGATTTTCCAAAATAGAACGCCTCCCAAAAAAATAATACTCATAGACTCGTTTGATGAAAGATTTGATTCTGTGTATGTAGACAACGAAAAAATTGGAGAAACAGCAGCTGAATATTTACTTAAAAATTCTCCTGAAAAAACAAATTATTATTTAATAACATTTAAAGAATTAGACAACGAATTTACGTCTTTTGTTTTTGAAAAAAGGGATAAAGGTTTTTTAAGAGTTATGCAAAAACACAACAAGAAAGTAAAAGTTGTATATGCTGACTTGATGTGGGAGGGGGGCTACAAAGCAATGCAATCGTTGATCAAAAGAAAGCCAAAGAATTACGTTTCCATTTTTTCAACCTGTGATATGTTAGGTGTCGGAGTAAAAAAATATTTAGAAGAGATGAAAATGGTTCCAAAAAAAGAGTACTCTCTAATATCTGTAGATAATTTACCTATTAGCAGGTTATTTAGATTAACTACTATTCGTCAACCTCTAAGTGAAATGGCAGAAATTGCGTATAAAATGTTTATTAGCTCTTTAAATGGAAGGGAAAAAGTAGATCAGCACAAGCTCACTTGCAAAATAATAGAAAGAGAGACATAAAGTCTTTCTTTTTTTAGAAAATAATGGAAACCTTTTCATTAATGAAAAATAGATTGGTTCAGGGCGGCAGCTCTTTCAAAATATCACCAAAATTTAAAGTTAAAAGGAGGAAACTACTATGAAAAAACTTCGGTATTTTCTGATAATTCTCATTTTGATGGTTATACCATGTTTTGGCTTTTCAGCTGATAACAGTCAAGTGACAAAAGGCTTTGAAAGTGCACAAGTTAGTGAATTCATAGCTCTATCAGAAGGTAAAACTGCACAAGATTTTGGCGCAGAAACCGTTTTAATAGTTCATTACCACAGACCAGATGGAAAGTATGATCCTTGGAATTTATGGATTTGGCCGAGTAAACCTGTATCAAAAGAAGGTGCCAGATATTTATTTGAAGGAGAAGACAATTTTGGCAAATATGCAATAATCACTTTTGATGAAAAATATACAGAATTAGGATTTATTGTAAGAACAGATAGTTGGGACAAAGATATATCTGTTGATAGATTTGTTACCATCCCTGTGAGTGGTGTTGCTGAAATTTGGGTACTATCTGGAATAGAAAACTACTATGTAGATCCCTCAACCGTTGATTTAAGCCCACGGGTATTAGCAGCTATCATGGATTCTTTTGACGAAGTAAAATTAGAATTAACGGTCCCTTTTGATACTAAAGATTGGAAAGGCAAAGTGAACTTCTACATGGTTGATGGTTCAGAAACTATCCAGTTTGATGTATCTGATGTATATAAAACTGATCCAACCGATATTTCATTAACCACGAAAATTACTATAAAACTTCAAAATCCCATAAAACCAGAAAATGTTGACAAATTGTTTAAAGTGGAAATAGAAGATTACGTGTTCGATGGTTATGTAATTTTGAGAAATGTTCTAGATGACGAAGTCTTTCATTACTATGGAGATGACCTTGGTTTAACATATACCACAACTCAATCTACGTTTAAAGTTTGGTCGCCGGTTTCTTCTCAAGCCAGTTTACTACTCTTTGAAAAATATAACGATGAAGAACCATATAAAATAGTTCCAATGCAAAAAAGCATAAATGGTGTATGGCAGGCAACTGTTTCAGGAAATTTAAAAGGACAATACTACATGTATGAGTTTGTTTCTTACGGAGAAACAAGAAGAACAATAGATATTTACTCAATTGCATTGGCTGTTAATTCAACCAAATCAGCTATAGTTGATTTAAAAGATACGGATCCTGCTGGATGGAAGAATGATGTAAGACCTCCATTTTCGAATCCTGAAGATGCAATAATCTATGAAATCCATGTAAAAGATTTTACAATAGACGAAAGTTCAGGTATCCCAAAAGAATACAGAGGGAAATATCTTGGTTTAACCATAGAAGATTCTCAATCTCCAACTGGCGTAAAAACAGGGCTTGCACATTTGAAGGAATTGGGAGTTACTCATGTCCATGTAATGCCATTTCAAGACATAGGTTCACTAGATGAAACAAAGTTTGATGAGCAATATGGTTGGGGATATGATCCTCATGTGTACAATGTTCCTGAGGGTATTTATTCTACTGATCCTTTTGATCCATTAGTTAGAATAAATGAAGTAAAACAGATGGTTCAAGCGCTCCATAAAAATGGGATACGTATAATAATGGACGTTGTTTACAACCACACATATCAAGTTGGTAAAAGTTCTCCATTTGACCAAACCGTTCCTTACTTTTACTACAGAACAGACGGATCAGGAAAATACACAAATGGATCAGGGTGTGGAAACGAAATAGCAACCGAACGATTCATGGTAAGAAAGTATATAGTAGATAGCGTGAAATATTGGGTTACTGAATACCATATTGATGGATACAGGTTTGATTTACTAGGATTGTTCGATAAAGAAACTGTTAAGGCAATATCACAAGAGTTGCATGCAATACTACCCGAAATAGTATTATATGGGGAACCTTGGACTGGTGGAGGACCGATACTATTTGGGAAAGGTGATCAAAAAGGATTAGAAATAGCCGTTTTCAATGATGATGTGAGAGACGCAATTAGAGGAAGTGTTTTTGATGCAAAAGTCAAAGGATTCGGTTTAGGAGCAACGGGGCAAAAAACTAAATTGGAAAGAGGCATAGTGGGTTCAATAGAATACAGCAGTAAAATAAAATCTTGGACTCAAGATCCACAAGAAACCATTAACTATGTTTCTAACCATGACAATCACACTCTTTGGGACAAAAACGCATTAGCTTTAGGAGTAAGGCCATGGGAGCAAAAAATAGATGAAAAAACTCTAGAAACATTAAAGAGCTCTCAAAAATTCTCAAATGCAATGATCCTTACCATGCAAGGTGTATCCTTTTTACATGGTGGAGTAGATTTTGCAAGGACTAAAAACGGGCACGACAATCCGTACAACGTTCAAGGTCCCAACGTTATAGACTGGAATAGAAAAAGCGAGTTTTATTATGTATTCGAATACTATCAAGGAATGATCAAGTTAAGAAAAGAGCATCCTGCCTTCAGAATGACAAATGCTGCTGATATTAAGAAACATCTAGAATTTTTTGAACTATCTAGAGAATTTACAAAAACAATAGCCTTTACGATAAAAGATAATGCAAACAACGATAGTTGGAAAAATATAGTTGTAATATATAATGGTGAACCAGAAAAAGCTGTAACAATCGAACTTCCAAAAGGCAATTGGAATGTCGTTGTAGATAAAAATACCGCAGGAACAGACGTATTAAGAGTAGTTAAGAACAAAGTTGAAGTTGAACCCCTTTCTATTTGTGTGTTGTATCAATAATATGATTAAATCTATCAAAAAACGCCCTTCTTAGGGCGTTTTTTGATAGATGTTTAATTTATTATTTCAAATACATATCTAACCAATCGAGAGTTTCTTTTATGGCTTGAGAAATTTTATTGGGTCCGACAAAATTGTCGAAGGTATGGTCTGCATCTAACATTACGAGTTTTTACCTTCTATGAAACTCGCAACACCTTTGCGCCTCTGATTTCCCCTTGTTTTATTTCTAGAATCGCTTTATTAGCGTCTTCTAGTTCAAATACCTGCACTTCAGGTTTAATAGGAATCTTTTCGGCTAGAAATAAAAAGTTTTCTACATCCTTTTTTGCAACATTAGCCACACTTTTAATTTCTTTTTCTAACCAAAGATCTCTTTCATAATCAATATTTTTTAGGTATTCTTTATCTTCATTTTCTTTTCTAATAGCGTTTATTACAAGCCTTCCGTCTCTCTCTAAATTCTTAAGTGCTTCTACTATAGGCTTCCATGCTGGAGTTGTATCGATAATTGCATGTAATTTTTCAGGAGAAACATCCGGAATATCTCCTGTCCAGTATGCACCTAAATCCTTAGCAAACGCTCTTTCATTTTCACTTCTGGTGAATACAAATATTTTTGAAGAGGGATACATGTACTTTATTAATTGAAGTACAAGATGAGCAGACGCACCAAAGCCGACAAGCCCTATATTGTATCCATCTTTCATATTACATAAACTTAAAGATCGAAATCCAATAGCTCCTGCACATAACAAAGGGGCAGCTTCTTCATCAGAGAAACTTTCCGGGATTTTAAATGCAAAATCTTCAGGGACTACAGTGTATTCAGCATATCCACCATTAACGTCTCTTCCGGTAGCTTTGAATTCATAACATAAATTTTCTTTTCCCGAGAGACAAAATTCGCATTTCCCACAAGATGAATTAATCCAAGCTATACCAACTCTGTCTCCTACTTTAAAGTGACTACAAGCTTCTCCTAATTCTTCAACCCTTCCAACAATTTGATGACCTAATATTATTGGAAACGTTGAAGGCATAGTTCTTCCTTCGATCTCATCTAAATCAGTTCTACATACTCCACATGTAGAAACTTTCACTAATATTTGTCTCTTTTCTGCTTTGGGTTTTGGTAAATCTTTTAATATTAAAGGATTTTTGTCTTCAAGGAGATTGCAAGTTTTTTCAAGAACCATTGCTTTCAAAGAATCACCTTCTTTTATCATTTATCGACTTTACTTACAATATTAACAAGTTCATCTGCTATATATGGATTACAATATATAGCGTTTGAATAAAATATGTCAGCATCTTTACCATTTAATTTTACTACCTTTCCGCCCGCTTCTTTTACTAATAGATATGCTGCGGCTACGTCCCAGGGATGTGAACCTACCGATATAAAAGCGTCTAAAAAACCAGAAGAAACATAGGCAATTTGCAAGGCAGCTGTTCCAAACAGTCTAATTCTCATAACTTTTTCTTCTAAAGCTTGAAAGTATAAATGAGTCTTTCCGCGTTTATTCCCTAAAGAAAGCATAGCATCTTCAAAGTTATTACACCAATGTGGATTTACTTTTTCATCGTTTAAGAAGGTACCCTTACCTTTTTGTGCAAAATAGAATAGATTCATAAAAGGGGCATATATTATGCCAAGTACTGGTTCCCTGTTTTCGACATATGCAATAGAAATGCAATTTTCTGGAATTCCTCGTGAAAAGTTTACTGTTCCATCTATTGGATCGATTACCCAATAGCTTTGCTCTTTAGGAATATGCTCGTATCCTGATTCTTCAGCTAAAAATGCAGAGTTTTTAAAACTTTGACTAATTTCTTTGATTAGATATTCTTGTATCATATAATCAACATCTGTAACCAAATCAGTTCTTGTGTTTTTAGAATTAACATGAAACCCTTCTGAGCTCCATTGTTTCAACTTTTCACCAGCGCTCTTAGCAATAGTTACTATTTGATCAACATCCGTTTTTGAAAACAAGCCAACATCACCTCAAATTATAGTATTATTTTTTGTATATGAAATTTTTTCTTTAGTCATTATAATTTTATCATTTTTTTGAATTTAAATCAGTAGATAATATTGTATGATATAATAACCTAAAATCGTATTTTGAATTTAAAGAGGAGGTTTTATTTTTGTTTGCTAAAAAACTTAGAGACTGTCAAACAAGAAATAAATCTTTGATTTGTGTTGGGCTTGATAGCGATATAGAAAAGATTCCTTCACAATTCAAGGTCAATGGAGCAAAGGGTGTAGAAGAATTCAACAAATACATTATTTCTGAAACCTACGAATACGCATGCGCTTATAAAATAAATATTGCTTTTTATGAGATGCTAGGATATAAAGGTATAAAGACTTTAGAAAATACTGTTGAATACCTAAAAACATATTCTGATATTCCTGTAATAATTGATGCTAAAAGAAGTGATATTTCTAATACCGCCAAGGCTTATGCAAAATTTTATTTTGACTATTTAAAAGTCGATTCTATTACTATCAATCCACTTATGGGTGTAGATAGTATTGAGCCATATTTAGAATTTCCAAGTTCTCATATTTTTGCATTAGTTTTAACCTCAAACCCTGGTGCTAATGACTTCATTATTCCTAATAAACTTTACTCAAAGATTCTTGAAAAGTTGCAAGAATTAGAAACTACATATAAAGATAAAATAGGTATAGTGGTTGGTGCAACTCAAAAAGCCTATTTTGACGAGATTGTCGAGAAATCAGGAGACATGATTTATTTAATTCCAGGGATAGGTAGTCAAGGTGGAAGAATTGAAGACTTAAAAGTTCTTGTAGAAAATGGTAAAACAATGGTTATAAATGTGTCAAGAGGAATAATCTTTTCAGATGATCCAAAAAGAGAGATAATAAAATTAAGAGAGGATTTGAGAGGTTTAACCTCTTAACTCCCCTCTTTTGTTATTTAGTTATTACAGTACCTGTTTTTCCTTCAAGTGCTTCTTCTAATGTTTGAAGATCTGTTATTAGTGCAGATCTTCCTGTATGTTCAACAAACTCTATACAAGCTTCTATCTTTGGGAGCATACTCCCTTTAGAAAAGTGCCCTTCATTAATATACCTTTTTGCTTCTTCCACGGTCATTGAAGAAATAGCCTGCTGATTTGGTTTATTGTAGTTTATATACACCTTTTCAACTGCTGTAAGAATAATAAGTTCATCCGCATCAAGCTTAATTGCTAAAAGTGCTGAAGCCCTATCTTTGTCTATTACCCCTTCAATACCTTTGATTTGACTGTTTTCCTTAATTACAGGGATTCCACCACCACCAGCTGCTATGATTATAGTTTCGTTTTTAATTAACTTTTTTATTGCCTCAATTTCAATAATATCAAGGGGTATCGGAGAAGGGACTACCCTTCTGTATCCTCTACCAGCATCCTCTATCATATTCCAACCTTTTTCTATAGTTAACCTTTCAGCTTCACTTTTTGAATAGAAAGGTCCTATCGGTTTTGAAGGATTATGAAATGCTTGATCGTTTTTGTCTACTAAAACCTGAGTAACAACGCAAGCTACATCTTTTTTTATCCCCTCATTAGACAACGTGTTTTTTAGAGATTGGGCAATCATATAACCCAAATATCCTTGAGTCATTGCACCATTCACGTCAAGTGGAAATGGTGGAATTATATCTTTTGCAACTTCCTGTTGTACAAGGATGTTTCCCACTTGTGGACCGTTTCCATGGGTAATAACTATCTTATAATTTTTTCTTACAAAACTAACCAGACACTTAGAAGTAAATTCTAGATTTTTGAAGATATTTTCTGCAGTAGGGGATTCTTTTGGCTTATTTAACGCATTCCCCCCTATAGCAACTATAGCAAGTTTTTCTTTCAAGCTTATCATCCCACCAAAGTTGCAACCATAACTGCTTTTATGGTATGCATTCTATTTTCTGCTTCGTCAAAGACCTTAGAATATTTACTCTCAAAAACTTCGTCTGTAACCTCCATTTCAGGGAGCCCATACTTTTTATACACATCATACCCCATATCAGTCTTTGTATCGTGAAAAGAAGGGAGACAGTGTAAAAATATTACGTCAGGATTGTTCGTCTTTTTAATTAAATCCATGTTGACTTGATATGGCTTAAGGAGTTTAATCCTTTCTTCTATCTTATCTTCTTCTCCCATAGAGATCCAAACGTCTGTGTATATAACATCTGCACCTTCTACAGCATCAAGATCATCTGAAATAGAGATTTTTGCGTTGTTCTTCTGTGCCTCTTCTCTCATTTCTTTCAATAATTTTTCAGAAGGGAATAATTCTTTAGGAGACACTATAACAAAGTCCATTCCTAATTTTGCAGCACCTATCATAAGGGCATTTGCGACATTGTTTCTACCATCACCTATATAAACAAACTTTATCTTGTTTAATGGTTTGTCGAAATTTTCTTCAACAGTCATAAAATCTGCCAATACTTGGGTAGGATGATCTTCGTCTGTTAAACCGTTCCATACAGGAACCCCAGAGTATTTTGCCAAAGTTTCTACGGTTTCTTGCTTAAAACCCCTAAATTCAATTCCATCATAAAATCTCCCCAAGACTCTTGCCGTATCCTCTATAGACTCTTTCTTACCCATCTGACTTTGCGTTAAAAAAGTGACATGAGCACCTTCGTCATAAGCAGCTACTTCAAAAGCACATCTTGTTCTGGTAGAAGTCTTTTCAAATATCAAAACGATGTTCTTTCCTTTTAATAATTCTCCAGTTAGCCCCATCCTTTTTTTAGCCTTTAGATCTTTAGAAAGATCTAGCAAATACTTAATCTCGTCAGGTGTGAAATCTTTTAACGTAAGTAAACTCCTTCCTCTTAAATTGATAGGCATACCCTGCACTCTCCTTTTTATAACATATTTACATATAACATCACTTATAAGCTCCAACTAAGATTTGGTTGGAGTTTTACCTTGGAATTTTAACTCAAAAAATGACATTATTACTCATTTATTTTATCATATAACGATTAAAAACATGAAAAAAACGCCCTTAATTTGGGCGTTTTTTAATAAGCAATATCTCCGGCTGCTTTTATTCTTATTCTTGTTGCGTTTCCTGGTAAATATGCTAATGGGATATCTTCTTTTTCAACAATCTCTATCGTTTCTCTTTTTGCACCAGCTTTTATGCACTCTTGTATAGCTAATTCTTCTGCTTGGCGAATTGCCTCGCTTCTTGAGACATTATCAAGTGAGAATATTCTATCAATTTCAGCTCCAACTTGTGCTATTGCAACACCAATAGCGTTAGCAACTTCACAATGTTTTGGTCTTATAATTTCGCTACATCCTTTTAGAGAATTTGGGACAATTAAACTTCCTCCTCCTACTAGTATCAAAGGAACATCTCCAGCAGCAGTTTTAATCTTGTCTATGTTGATTTCAACTAATTCTTTTATTTTCAATAGTGCCTTTTCTATTAGGTTTTTATCAATATTTTTAACTTTCTCAGGATTTCCTATCTTTGCTAAACCGCTTGCGACAGCTACATCTGTGGTTGTTAAGACATTACCACCAAAGATAAGCGCCTCTTTAGCGACTTTGTAACCTACACTATCAGGTCCTAAAATAACTTTTCCATCTTTTTCTCGGACAACGGTACCTCCACCAAGACCTATTGATATAAGATCAGGCATCCTAAAGTTTGTTCTAACACCACCTATTTCAACCCCCATAGCAGAAAGTCTAGGAAATCCATTAACCAAAATACCTATATCTGATGTAGTTCCGCCAACATCAACTACAACTGCATTTTTAATTTTTGATAGATAAGCGGCTCCTCTCAAGCTGTTCGTAGGTCCGCTAGCAATAGTCATTATAGGATAACGCATTGCATAATCAACGGACATTAAAGTTCCATCATTTTGAGCTAAGTATAACGTAGCTTGAATACCTCTTCTTTTCAACGCTTCTTGAAACCCTTTCGCTAGTTTTCTAATTACTCCTCCTAAAGCAGCGTTTAAAATAGTTGCGTTTTCTCTTTCGATTAAACCTATACTTCCTATTTCACGAGATACACAAACGTCAATATTATCTCCTAATTTTTCTTTAATAATTCTTTCGAGAGTATCTTCATGACTTGTATTAACTGGTGAAAATACAGAAGATATAGCAACAGCTTCAAACTTTCCTTTTATTTCTTTGATAACTTGATCTATTTCATCGTAATCTAGTTCATTAATCTCTTGCCCGTCAAATTCATGACCACCATTGATAATGAAATACTTCTTACCGATAGCATCTATCAATTCTTGTGGCCAACCAACCATCGGTTTAATAGCCATTGTAGCAGGTTTTCCTATTCTAATTACTGCAACTTTTCTCAAGCCTTTTCTTTCAACTATGGCGTTGGTACAGTGAGTGGTACCTAACATAACGTATCCTATATCTTTCACATTTATATTAGATTGGAACAGAACATTATCTAAAGATTCGTATATACCAGATATAATATCCTGGCTTGTGGGGGTTTTAGTTTTTGCTATTATTTTATTATCTTGATCTAGAATAACTGCGTCAGTATTTGTACCACCAACGTCAATCCCAATTCGATAAATCATTTTACTCTAACCCCCTTAAAGCGTTCTTCTATTGGAATATAATCGATATCATATCCAAAATACCTTGGACCCACTAATTTCAAGCCTTCTTCTGTTCGCCATTTTTCGTTACAAGGTATACCTATTACCACACCACGATATCCATATCTTAACATCTCGGTTGTAATAGGTTTACCTGTATCAGGGTCTATAACCGAAATCAAATCAGGAACACTAGCCAAAATTTGACCATTAACCTGAGCCACAAGGTTTTCATTTTGGAATTCCAATTCCATAGTTTTGTCTCTGTACTCGTCTATTCCTTCAAATATAGCCTTTCCTCTTGCAAATCCACCGGTTGTTTTTCTCAAAACATCAGTAATTTTACCCTTAAACAAAAGATAACCATTAGTTATCTCCAATATTTTGTCCAAAGGATCTACATGATTAAGTTTAGATTCTCTAATAGCCCTTCCTAAAGATTCAGCAAGAGACATCGTGCCTCTAACAGCACCTTTCTTTAACTGTTTTCCAGTCATAGGATAAATAGCAAGCATAGTGCTTCCACCCATCTCAACAGTTAAAACCCTTGCTAATCTTTCAGACCATTTATTTGTTATGGTGTTTAAAAGAACATTATTGCCTTTCTCATCACATAAAGCTAAAGGTGTAGACGAGACTCCATATATAGTAAAGGTAACCATTTGAAGTTCAGGGAAGGCTCTTCCCATTCCATCAGCATCAACTACAGGCAGTCCTAGGCGTGCAGCTAAGGCTAATGGAATCATAGAATTAAGTCCGCCTGCTTCTATTGAAATAGTTCCAAAAATATCCTTGCCCATATGATTTTTTAAAAGCTCAAAAGCTTTAAAAGGTTCTTCACCATTAGGAATCTTTTCAACAAGAACGGTTGGTGCTCCCATCATAGCAGAAGGAACAACTAAAGCATCATCTGGAACTTCATCAACGTCAATAAGAGACACAGGGCCATATTCTTCGATAGCCTGAAGAGCCATAAGTTTACCAATGTATGGATCTCCTCCACCACCAGTTCCTAAGATAGTGGCTCCTACAGCTATATCTTCAATAGCTTGCACATCTAATTTTCTCATTAAACAAAGCCTCCTTTAAAAATTCCTTCCAAAACATTGATTTTAACAATTGTAGAGACGACCTACATGGGCGTCTCCCTGTTTTCAAACGGTTTCCAGTTTCTTAAAATCGGGTCTAGGGCGAGATAGCCCTCCTTCTCACTTTTCTATAACACTCTCAATACTCTTTACCGTCTTTTTACTATATAATGGGTAATAAAGCGCACAATAAATTACCATCGACGCTATTACACCATTAATTGCTGAAATACCAACATTAACAAAAATTGCAATAGCAAATCCTACTGCCCACGAAATTAAACCAATCCAGTTAACTTTTGGAATATTGTTCTGCCAAGCCTCTTTGTTTCCTTTCTTACAAATCCAATAATCTGCAATCATACACCCAGAAACAGGTGGAATCCCTGCAGTTAATATTGTAAGAAAAGATGTGAAATGATCAAGCAACCCAACCACAGCAAGAATAGTTCCAATAGCACCAGCGATTAACGTCATCAATCCTCTTTTTTCACTTTTCAAATTAAAAAGGTTGACTAATGCCAGTCCACCAGAATATGCATTAACTGTATTAGTCGTCCATGTTGCTAAAACAAGAATAATGCTACCGATAAGGCCTAAACCTAGTTGTGCAAGTGCAATTGTAATATCAAATGTTCCTGCTACAACTGTTAATAATCCTCCAATTACAACTAGAAAAACACCAGCTGGCCATATTCCAATTAGTCCAGACAAAATAGCATCTTTTCTTTTTCTAGCATAACGTGTAAGGTCTGCAGCAATTGTTCCACCTACTGCAAAGCCACCAACAGAAAGTCCGATAGCATAACTCCAAGAATAATTCTCTTTTGGTGTATATGACTTCAAACTAACAGCACCAAAGTTCTTAATAACCATTACAACGCCTACTATACATAATATAATCAATGCAGGTATTGCTATGTAATTCAAGTATTCTAGTGCTTCATAGCCATATACAGCGGTTATTAACATAATAATACCCCAAATCAAACCACTTAGCCAGACTGGAATTTCTACGCCTAACCACATATACATTATTTGAGAAAAAGCAGCTCCGCAAATTCCAGTCTGAACACCAAACCAGCCTATGCACGAGATAGCAAGAATCGCTGAAATTACGTATTTTGCGCCTTGTGAACCAAACGCAGAAGAAGCAGTTATAACTGTAGGAACACCGAAGTCTGCCCCCATCATGCCTTGAAAAATCATCAAAACCAGCACTATAGTGTAACCAATAGCCCCGGCTATTATGCCTTGTACTAAAGGCATGCCTTGAACAATAACTCCACCAACCATCAAAGCAGAAACACTAATAATAGAGCCAGCCCAAATTAGAGCAATGCTCCACCACGACTTTCGTTCTGAATCTGGGATACGATCCAGTGCATATTTTTCCAATACCCTCGCCTCCTGGAAGAAGTTTTAAGTTTTTTAAGTTAAAAAATACATAATTTGAGGAATTATATCATAAAAATATCTTTAAAACCTAATGTTATACCAAGTTAAATAGAATTTTAAATAGATTTAAAAGTCAATAAAGTTTATATAACAATGGAAATAAAAAACAAACAACCCCCAAAGAATAGTATCTTTGGGGGCAAAAAATCAATCCTACGAAACAACTAATGTATGACAAGAAGAAGAGGGGTTTATCTTGTTATACCCATTAGTTTTTAGAAATTATATATAACTCCCAAACCTAGTTTTAAGCCGTTCATAGTAAGGTAAGTATCTTCCCAAGGCGTTTCATCGACTTTTAGGCCACCTATTCTAGAAAATACGGTATATCCAACATCAGCTTTCAATTTCAAGTTATCAATTCTCATCGAAAAGATCTCAGGAATTGGTTTAATAACCTCTGCTCCAGCAGAAATAGCGAGTCCGTGACCTGTTAACTTTGACGAAGTTTCACTGGTAGGCAGTTTTAATTTCAAAGTATCTGAATAAAAATAATATCCTCCGCCTGCTTTTAAATTAACAACAGCTGGGCTACTCAATAGATTATACTTAAAATTTGCAGATGGTCCAAAGTATTGACAGACTTCTGTTAAACTTGATCCGGGACTATCTGGGCATTTTTTTGAATATTTATACACAGTGCCTCTTGAAAAATCAAAGTCAACTTCCACACCCATTTTCTGATTGAACCAATAAGTACCGTTGATGTTAATCCCGAAAAGTGTAATAGGGGAAAACTCTTTTTCCACTTCGTGGTCATATTTCTCTACCGTTTCATTACTAAAACCATTGTAAGTTATCCCACCACCTACTTCAAAATTTGCAGCAAAAATTGTGAAAGATAACACTAACAAAATACTGATAAACACAATACCCTTTTTTCCCATATATCCCACTCCTTCTCCTCTTTTATTTTCACACCATTTTCCGTATTCAAAATAACAAAAAACATCTTTCAAACAAAAGAATTTTACCATAATTTTAAACTAAAGTCAATATTTTTGATAGCGTTTAATTTATTTTTTTAAAAGTCACTTTATATTTAACTTTCCTTAAGTTCTTGAAACAAAGAGTTTATTAAATAGTAATTTCTAGTTAAGAAATGCTACAGCTTCTATGTGATCTGTATGAGGAAACATATCAACTAAATGAAAATCCGATAATGTATAAATTTCTGTTAATTCTTTCATATTTGGGATTAAAGTATTTGGGTTACAGGAAATATAAATAATTTTTTCAAACTTTTTTTCTTTAATAAATCTTATTAAATTAGGATGAAGGCCAGATCTAGGAGGGTCAACTACTATATAGTCAGGTTTTTCGAAAGACTCTCTTTTTCTGATAAAATCCTTTACGTCTTCGTTGATAAACTGGACATTTTTAATACCATTTAGCTCAGCATTTGCTCGTGCTGCTTTTACAGCTTCCTCTAAAATCTCTATCCCATAAACTAGTTTAGCCTTTTTTGAAAGTAACAAAGAAATTGTGCCTGTACCCGAATAAAAGTCATAAACTAAATCAGAATTGTCTGCATAAGATAATGCAGTCTGATATAGGACTTCTGCGCCTTTTGTGTTTGTCTGAAAAAATGAAAAAGGTCCTACTTTAAAAATGAGTCCTAATATTTTTTCAAAGAAATAAGTTCTACCGTATAGAACCTCCATTTCATCAGCTTTTACAACATTGGCTTTTGATTCTGTTTTACTTTGAATTATGGAAACTATTTTTCCTTCTAGTGGTACCTCTAAAATAAGTTCTACCCACCCCTCTACTTCTTCATCATAAGATTCTTCAAACGAGGTGACTAGATTTAAAAGGATTTCGTTAGTGTATAATCCTTTTCTTACACTCAAATTCCTCAAAAAACCTGTATGATTTTTGTAGTTCCTAAATGGGGTGTTTTTTCTTCTAAAGTATTCACATGTTTCAGAAACTATTTTATTAAAGTCTTCGCCTACTAGCTTACAATCGTTTGTGTAAAAGACGTCATATTTTTTCTTTCTAGCTCTGAGACCTAGTACTAGTGGACCATCTTTGTATTCATTCCCAAAGGAATATTCCATTTTATTTCTATAACCATATATATCTGGTGAAGGAATTACTCCATGATAGTTGTGAGGATTTATTTGATATTCTTCTAATAGTTTAAAAACGTATTGTTCCTTTATTTTTAATTGTTCTTCGTAATCGATGTTTAACTTGTTACAACCTCCGCATTTTCCATAAACTGAACATAGGGTCATAGAGATTTCTCCTTAAATTTAAGAATTTTAAAAAATTTTATTAAATTTTGGTAGCCTACCAAAAAGAGGGTAGAAAGGCTCCGCCCTAGACCCGCTTTAAATTCAAATTTTATTTTCGAACCGGGCCCCGTTGAAAATTGTAGGACGCCCAATTAGTTAGGGCGTCCTTCCTATTTATTAACCCCGAGATATTCGTTGGAAAGTAAGTTCCTCCCAAAACTTCAAATTGTTTTAGATTTATTGAAGATACTAAAGCAACTAAAATTTCCTAATTGTTTTTTTCTTCTTTAATCATCATAATATTTTGTTTCTCGTCATTGATTGTATTACCGAATATGTAAATATAATCAGAATTTTCTGGATGTATTACACTTCTTATTTCAAAATCGGTCTCAAATTCATAGTTTTTAATTTCTTTAAAGGTCCGATATCTTTGGCTGATCTCATAAATTATCCCTACTTTTTTGTTGTTTTGAAGACGGTACCCATAAGCTAAATATTTATCGTCTATCTTGGTGACACCTAATAACTTCTCCATCCCCTCAACAGTATATTCAAAAGAATCACCAAAACCATTCAACTCATCTACTTCTAAAAATCCAAATTTAAGAGGATTAGAAGTTGTCTCATATACAACGTAATATTTTGAGCTTTCTTGTACAACACCTATTGGGACATTATCATAGTTATCTCCAAATACATTAGACCATTTCATATTTCCGTAAAAGTCTACTTTCAATGCATAAACATCAAACCCACCTGCTCCAAAAGATCTTGTTGCACCAAATACCATGAAACCTTGATCCTGAGTATTTTTTATATCTACTGCTATCTCTACATCATTTCCACCAAAATTTTTAGTCCATATTCTTGTGCCGTCATTAAGATATTTTGATACAAATATATCAGTTAGTCTTTTGTTGATGAATAGGTTCCCAGCCACTGCGTAACTTTCATCATCAATTTTAAGAATCTTTACTCCACTATCTCTACCTATATCACCATAATCAAACTTATAATTAACCGTTCCATCATCACTTATAGAAGCAATATAAACATTGCCGTTTAAACCGTAGGTTAAAGTATCTCCCACAGCTATTATATTTTTATTGGTCTTAGACTCGGTTTCCTCAGTTGTTACAATAGCATCTCTGAAGAAATCTGTTTTATCTCCATGTAAAGCAGTTTCCCAAACTATTTCTCCATATGTATCTATTTTCCAAACCTTTGCATCCCAAACTTCTTTATCCTCATAACCATAGAGATAAAAGTTATCATCTTCAAAAATGCTTCCATAAATATATTCATTGTAAGGCTTTTCAAATATTTTTATAATTTCTGTTTCTTCTTTCTTAATTTCTTTAGGTTCTTCTTTAATCTTTTCAGGAACAATTAATGCTTGAATGAGTTCTTTTAAGCCTTTATCAGTTGTTTTAGGAATTTCTTCTTTGGGTTTATCAACAGATGGAGTTGGTTCCTCAATAGTAACTGATGGTGCGGGTGGTGGAGTTGTTTCTTCCATTTCACTAGGCTCCGTTATTTCTATTTCCTCTTCTATTTCAGTTTCAGCAGGTGTTGGTTTTATGATCTCTTCTATCTGTTCTTCCTCTTCTTCAATTAATTCTTCAATGCTTATAATTTCAGTTTCAGGTATAGGTGGTTGCTTAATTTCCTCCAAAAGTTGAGAGAGGTCAATACCTTTGGTCGGTGAAGACGGTTCAATTGTCTCTTCTAACTTAGGTATCTCAATAGGCATCTCAGCTTTTTCTTCTTCCTCTTTTTCTTTGTCAATTTCTTCAGAAACTTCTTTTAATATTTTAAATTCTTCTCTTGCATATCTATTAAAATAATATTCTTCATCAAAATCATCATAAAAGACTAAAAATCTTGTCAAGAAATCTTTTAAGCCGATTATTAAACCACCGTCATAAAGCACTGGTGGTGAAATAATTTCAAATTTGTTTATAGTTGAATAACTCCATTTTAATTTGTTATCATCAAAAGTGTATGATTTGATACTGTCTCCCACCATTATAAACTCTTTTTTATTGGAGGGTAAGAAATAATTAAAACTCTCTGTGTAATTATGTGTTTTAAGTAAATTCAAATCGAAATCATAGAAATTTAGGTTTTTGTTGCCGGATAGTAAAGCAAGTTTGTCATAATAAGAAAAAAGTTTTCTTTCATAATTTTTTGTCTCAATTTGGAAGTTTGTTTCTGAGATATTTTGTAGTTCGTTGTTTAATAAAACTATTCCTTTATTTGTTAGAACAGCCAACCTTCTTTCTTCGTTTAGAAATATGTAATCAAAATCATAGGTTGAATCTTGGAATGTATAAATTTTTATTGTTTCAAGGTTATTATTAATTTTATGTAACTGCTTCTGGGTTAAGACATAAAGAAATTCATCAATTACTATAGCTTTTTTGATATCGTCTATTTCTAATTCATTTTGTATGACAATAGATTCATTAAAATCAAATATGTAAATTTTGTTGTTACTATAAAAAACGTTGTTTGCGGCTATTCCTTTTATCTTATCGTTAATTTGATAAAGCGGATTATTTAATTCATCGTCATAAATATATGTGCCACTTTCATTCATAACTAATAAGAAACTTCCGGCTGAAAGAACTTCTTTTATCTCTTTAGCACCATTAATTATTTTAATTTGATCTTTGGAATTAGTTATCAATATTATCCTATCTTTTGTGACACCAACTAATTTTTTACCGAGTGGTAGAATTTTTAGGTAGTCCTCAAAAAAGATGATATACGCATCCCCTGGCCTTAGTTTTCTTGTGGTGAATTTTGCTATTTCACTTTCGTAAACATTACCTTCTTTGTCAACACCTTCAACTTTCCAATAATACGTAGTTTCGGGTTTAAGAACATCGCCCGTATAGAAGTTCGAAAATATATTAGTTAACTTTAAATCGCTCTCGTCGACAATCTCATCTTCAGAGATAAAAATACTGTAACTCATTTCTATGTCCTTAATTTCTTCTGAATTTTGCCACCTAAAAGATATCCTTATATCAACATCCGTGGCACTATCAGGTGGTGATATAAGTAAAATAGCTGAACCAACTAAAATTGAAGGTAACAAAAAGAAAAAAGAAAAAAGTAAGGCTCTTCCTGCCTTCTTCAACACATTGAGCACCTCACAATCTGTTAAGAGCATTAATAAAAACCAATAACTTTCTTATATCTTCATCTTTAAATATTTCTGAAACTAGCTCATCTTTGCTAACTTCAATTCTTACAGCAGATAAAAACACCTTTAAAGCATCGATAAAATCTTTCATCTCAAATTCAACTAGAGAATCAAAATCCATTAAATAGTCGTCATATTTTGCAAATATCCTAGCAAAGTGAAAGGACATATCCTTTATTTCTTCTATGTTTTCTTCTATAAAAACTTCTACTGGTGCATTGTCACCAAACACTCTATCTTGATAAAACCTTAAAAGTAACCTACCAAAAGCAAGTCCATTGCCATCTTTCCAAAGATATCTGGACAAAGCTACAGCAACTCTTTCTGAAAGGCCGTAATTAAAACCTGACAGCAACAAACCATTAATCACTATTTCTAAACCTTTTGGAGATTCTTTAGGTGCATTAGATAAGTCTTTTAGCCATTTTAAATACTCGGATTTTATTCCTCTAGCTTCTAAATTATCTGATAATAAAAATGGATCTATCATGCCGTATTCGTTGATACTGTCTATTATTGAATCTGCAATATTCTGATCCATGATTGCTTCTAACTTATCAAGGTAATAATCTAAATTATCTAATCTCTCAAACAGCATGCCAAATCCTAAGATTTCATCGTTTTGCAATAGTTCTTTTACTTCATCTATTTTACCTTGGGATAAATCAAAAAGTATTTTTAAATGTAAAGCCGCTTGATAAAATTCAGTACCTTTTAAAGAGTTAAAATATTTATTAAATCTTTCTTCATCCTCAACAATTAAAGCAAGTTTTAAAAGTGTTATTCTTATAAGATTTATATTTTCTTTTTGTGCAATTTCTAGAGCTCTTTCTTCGACTTCTATAGCTTCTAGATATCTTCCAATATTTTTATATTCTAAACATAGCTCATGCAGTACATAATCAGCTTCTTGTATTTTTAACGCCTTTTCTAAGGATTCGATTGCTTCATGATGTCTTGCAAGTCTTGCCAATGAATGAGCGTTATTGTAATATATTTGAAAGTTATTATCATCTATTTCTAAAGCTTTTTGATGGATATAATTAGCGTCTTTGTACCTTTGTAAAATGTTAAAAACAACCCCAAGCCTTTCATAAGCAGGAATAAAATTCTTATCTATTTCCAAACATTTTTGTAAGAAGGTTATAGCTTCTTCACATCTTCCGTTTTCAATAAGAACATCAGCTATTTTTAAATACCCCAACGTGAATTTTTTTTCGATTTCTACGGATTTTGAATAATATTCAATAGCTTCGTCATAAATTTTTCTTTCAAACATTAAATTTCCTAATTCAAAATAACCATAGGCAAAATTAGGTTTTTCTTTTAAACACTGTTTTAAATTCAATTCTGCCATTTCATAATTTCCCAGTTTTTTAAAATATAAAGCGGTATAAAAGTATTGTCTGTAGTCTGGATATACATTTTTTGATTTATCTAAATATGTTTTAGCCATTTCAAAATTTTCGTCGTGCAAATACTTCTTAAATGCCTCATAATAGTAATAAACAAGGTAAGATATATAATATTTATTGTTTTTGTTTACTTCTACTTCTGCTTCTAAACCTCTTATAATTTGATCTAAAGTAATTTTGTTTGTAACCCTTGCTTCTTGAAAATCCTCTACTAATAACGGCAATTTTACTGGTAAATTATTTAATTTTGCATAGTCTGGATCTAAATTTAAGTAAACAATCGCGTATTTTATGTTACTCAAAAGTGACACCTCTTTCATAGAACTTATTTTTATATTTCCTCATCTCCCCTTTCTAACAATAAGAGATTAGAACTGTTATTCTTGACTAAATGCTTTATGTTTTAAGAAAAAGAATAAAAAACCAACTACTGCACCAATATAATTAGCTAACATATCAAATTTACTATAAGTACGATAATAAGTAAAACTTTGCAGCCATTCTGTTATAAAAGGAAGCAAAGCAAAAGAAATTAAGAGAATTATAAAATATGCCTTCTTCGTTTTCTTGTAAAATGCTGTAAAAAAAAGATCAGCACCTAAAAAGTACGATATAAAGTGGACTATTTTATCTTCTCCTTTGAATGTACTATAGTTTATTAAGGGCTTTGATAAAGATAAGTATAAAATTAACGCAATATATGCAATAAAAACTACTTTCCAAAATATGTTCTCGATCTTTTTAATTTTAGCTGTATGATTTTTATCCATATTTGTTATGGTGTCTAAATCCTCTAACGATACTTACACCTGACCGCCCTTTCCGAATTCGGTTTTATGGTTTTTAATAGAGGGGATTTTCCCCTCTATTATACTATCCCAACCTAAATGTTTCTGTTCTATCGTGATCATCCATAATCCGTTTATACCTGTTGTAGGCACTTTTAGCCATTTTTGCTATGATACTTGGTAAATCGCTATTTTGCCAATCTTCCCCCAAGAAATCTAACAATTCTTGTTTTAATCTATAATAAGGTTCTTGATCAGGTACAAATTCTACATATTGCGCAAAAACTTTTGCATCAACTTTGTCTTCTCCATAAATCATCTCTAAAAGTTTACTTACATTACGAGAAAATACTTCTGGAATTTCTCCCAATTTTTTGGTAAGATCCAATTGATTTTGGTAAACAGATTTTAGTTCGTTAAAGTACTTTATATAAGACTTCATGGTAATCCCTCCTCTGACCTAATTAGTTAGGGAGTAACCTGAACTTCGGAAAAATTCTTCTTTGAAGAATCGAAAGTCGTCTGTTTCAATGGCATCTCTCATTTTTTCCACCAATGAAATGTTGAATCTAAGATTATGAATACTCAATAAAATTTTACCAAGCATTTCATCTCTTTTAAATAGGTGATGGATGTACCCTCTAGAATGATTTTTACAAGTATAACAATCACAATCGTTATCTATTGGTTTGTCATCGTATTTTACCTTAGAAGATTTTAAGTTTAATTTTCCGTTCATTGTTAAAGCAGTTCCATGCCTCCCCATTCTGGTAGGTAAAACACAATCAAACATATCCATTCCATTTTCTACAGATATAAACATCATCGTGGGAGAACCTACTCCCATAATGTATCTCGGCTTATTTTCAGGGAATTTATTTCCAAAAGCCTTTAAAACCTTTTCAGAATCCTGATACTTTTCTCCTACTGAAAGGCCTCCCATTGCATATCCGTCAAAATCTAAGGAAGTAATTTGTTCCAAACTAATTTCTCTTAAATCTTTATATAGTCCACCCTGAACGATTCCGAACAAAGCTTGTTCTTTGTTGTTATGATACTCCTTTGACCTTAAAGCCCAATTAAAAGTTTTTTGAACACTTTCTTTTACTGTTTCATAAGGAGATAGTGAATTGACACAAACGTCTAAAACCATTGCTATGTCTGAACCTATTACATTTTGAATATCTAAAGACTTTTCAGGAGTCAGTTCTATTTCTAATCCATCTAAAGGAGACTTAAAGATGATTCCTGCCTCGCTAAATTTTTTGTTTGGAAGAGAAAAAACCTGAAACCCTCCACTATCGGTTAAAATAGGTTTTGACCAATTCATAAAATTATGAAGCCCTTTATAATAATTTAAAACTTCTAAGCCAGGCCTCAAATATAAATGAAAAGCGTTAGATAGTATAATTTCAGTTCCAATCTCATTAAGCTGCTGATTTGTAATTCCTTTTACGGTTGCATTGGTACCTACCGGCATAAAAACGGGCGTTTCAATAACTCCATGTTTAGTATTTATCCTCCCTCTTCTTGCCCCTGTATATTTATCTACATGTAAGAGTTCAAATTTTATAGGTGATTCTGACATTAAATATGTACTTCCTCCTTTAACTTTTTGATCAATGCATTAGCTTCATTACTAAATTCTATTGTATCTTGAAGAAGATTAGCTTTTTCTTCACCATTTTCTATCTGCTCTAAATTTGCATGTACTAAGGTTATTGCTGAATTCAAGGCCGCCCAAGCTAAGTAACAGGTTATCTTTGTTTCCGGTCTTAAAGCAGGATCACCAAATTTATGCAATGTGAAGCAATTTTTCAATATGTTGTAATTTAGTTTTGCTATGTTGAAAGAAACAATAGCAGCCCTTTTTATTTCCTGTATCTTTTTTTCTCCTTCTTCTTCATCCGAATGAAATTTTGCAATATAATGAAAAGATTTATCAGAATAATCCAACAATTTTTCTTTTATTTCTAAAAGATTTTCAAGCACGCTTTCTAAAGTAACTTCGTAATTTTCGCTTACACCTGAAGTAACAGTATAGTTGGCGATTTTACTTCCCAGTGAAGCTGCTAACGCTCCAACTAAAGCAGCAACCGTCCCTCCGTCTACAGACATATTTGAAGAGGAAATTTCTTTTAGAATATCTTCAAAAACCATTTCTCTGTACATGCTGCTTCCTCCTTTATTTTTTTGGTAGTTTCACTATTATTATAACATACCATAATTGTAATCTAGTTTAGAAAATAGGCTGTATTTCAATATTTAATACTATCGTATAATATATTAAACTATTGTGAAATCCTTTGGATAATGATTCAAAATTTTACAACCCTTTTTTGTTACTAAAACTAAATCTTCTATACGTACGCCCCCTATGTTAGGAAGATAAATTCCCGGTTCTACAGAAAAGATCATTCCCGGTTCCAAAACAACATCACTGTTGGAAGATATATAAGGCATTTCATGAATTTCAATTCCTACACCATGACCTGTTCGATGGATAAAATAATCTCCATATCCGTGTTTAGTAATAACTTCACGAGCAACTTTATCTACCTCACAAGCTTTTACACCCGGTTTAACGCTATCTATAGCTTTTAAATTAGCTTCTAAAACAATCTCGTAAATTTTTTTGAATGTATTGATGGGATTTCCAAAGAATACAGTTCTTGTCATATCAGAACAATAATGATTTTTTATACATCCAATATCTAGCACTACTGCATCTCCGTCTTTAATGTTAGTAGAATCCGGTACATGATGAGGATTTGATGAATTAGCACCATAAGCTACAATTGGTTCAAAAGATACGTTATCAGCACCTTCTCTTTCGAAGATATTTTTAATAGCTTTGGCTAATAATCGTTCTGAAAGCATCTCAGGAATCACGTTTATAACTTTTCCCATTGTCTTATCATTAATTTCGGATGAAAATTTCATATAATTTATTTCTTCATCATCTTTTATCATTCTTAATTTAGCAATAAGTGGGGAAATATTTTTGAATGAAAATGAGTGACGCAAGTTCAGAAGCTCTAGCAAAAATCCTGCTTGCATTTTTTCATCAATTCCTATGGTTTTTCCATCAATTAATACATTTGCCAAAATATTTATTGGATTGTCAGAATCAGAGTAAGTTAACATTAAGTTTTTATCTACACTTGTTACTTTGAACATCTCATTTATTATTAATTTAATTTCTCCAGAAAGATTAATGTATAAGGCTAAAAGCCTTTCTCCAGGTTCGATCCACTCATTCAAAAAATAAAAGACGGAGGGAGTCGAAGTTATTATTGATTGGTAAATATTATTTTCTTCCATTAAATTAATGAAGTTGTTTAAGCGCTCTTTTTTCATGTTGTCCTCCTTATTTTTAAAGGTTTGTTGTAATATCTTGAATGAAGTTCCTGTTCAAAACCGCCAGACACGCAAGTTGCAAATCTCTACGACTGAAATTTTGGTGTTGATTACTTTTTATATTTACAATATCATTAGATAGAATATTATATCAAATACATCTATCTAATATTTAGGATTTATATGAAATATAAAATTATGGTACTCGTTATTAGAAAAAAGTTAAATGATATTTACTTTTACACTTTCAAAGTAACTTTTTTTGTAAAATTACTTTTTTAGTTGAAAATCTTTAAATTTTATAGTATAATCCAGATGGTTTTTATGTGGCTAATAGAGCTGAGATTCATTACATAAATTTTTGCTTTCCAACTTTCGCAGTTATAACCACATCATTTTTAAAGTATCTTTCTTCTGTTTTTTTAGGCTTCTTAGTTTTTTGCTCATATTTTTTATTTATTTATTAACTTCTCCCTTAGAAAAGCAGAAAAGCATTTGGTTTATTAAGATTTATAAATTTTTAAGTTAGTTTAAAGTTAATCAAAGAAAAAATATTAATTTTTTTCGTTTTGTTAGAATTTTAATAAGTAGTTGATATGACTATATTCATTGTAGTGAGATTTATGAAGTTTTTAGTTGAACTCTTATTTGATAAAACTTGTATTGGGGGTAATAAAAATGGTCGTTGAAGAATTTGAAAAACTCCTGGAAGACAAAAAATACTTAGAATTTAGGCGAAAAATACAAGATTTGCCACCTCAAGACATTGCTGAAATATTAGGGGAACTTGATTCCACTCAGGCCATCATTGCCTTTAGACTTCTTCCTAAAGAAAAAGCAGCAGATGTTTTTTCTTATCTCTCTTCTGATTTACAAGCTAAAATATCACTAGCAATTGATGATAAAAAGCTTATGGAGATTATAAATAATTTATTCTTTGATGACAAAATTGACTTTTTGGAAGAGATGCCCGCTAATGTGGTGAGCAGAATTTTAAAGAATTCAACCGAGTCAGAACGCAAATTAATTAATCAATTTCTTAAGTATCCTCCTAACTCTGCCGGAAGCCTAATGACTATAGAATTTATTGATCTCAAAAAAGAAAGGACAGTTCAGGAAGCTTTGGACAAAATAAGAAGAGAAGGTCAAGATGTTGAAATGGTCTATAATTGTTATGTTACAGATGCAAAAAGGAAATTAGAAGGGATTGTTTCATTAAAAGAATTAGTTTTGGCTCCCCCTGAAGCAAAAGTAGAAGATATCATGCGTAAAGATATAATTTATGTTTACACACATGACGATCAAGAAACTGTCGCTCAAATATTTAAAAAATATGACTTGATAGCTGTCCCCGTAGTTGATAGTGAAAAACGATTGGTTGGAATAATAACTGTTGATGATATTTTGGATGCCATCGAAGAAGAAACTACAGAAGACTTCCATCACATTGGAGGAATGTCACCAAGTGATAAACCATATATGGTCACTAGTGCCTTTACATTAGCAAAAAAAAGATTTTGGTGGCTTTTAATATTAATGATCTCTGGAACCATAAGTGCATATATAATAAGTACATATGAGGAAATTCTCCAACAAGTTGTAGGGCTGGTTGCTTTTATTCCAATTATAATGGATACTGCTGGAAATGCAGGCTCTCAATCCTCTACGATGATAATTAGAAGTCTAACTTTAGGTGAGATTAAATATAAAGATATATTTAAGGTAATATGGAAAGAAATTCAGATAAGTGCAATTATTGTTGCAGGATTAGCAACAGTCAACTTTTTAAAAATATATTTTTTAGAAGGTTATTCAGCAGAAATAGCTTTTACTGTTTCTGTAGCTTTGATGACTGCAGTTTGTGTTGCAAATGTTATAGGTGGCGCTTTGCCTATTATAGCCCAACTTCTTCATATTGACCCAACAGTAATGGCTGGTCCATTAATTACAACCATTGCTGATGCAGTTTCATTAACAATATATTTCGCTTTAGCCACCCATTTATTGCACATTCCAACGTAGTTAACAATGAACTAGTTTAAACATAGAGGCCGCATGTAAAATACACGGCCTCTATGTTGTATATTATTATAGTTCTATAATTTATTCTTTGATTTTTACTTCTTTAACTTTAAACCACCAATCAAAACCTTCTTGATCAGAGGCTTTGCGTTCCATAGCTTCTTTATATGTTGAAGCGGGAGGAATTATTACCTTATCACCTAATATAGAGTTTTCTGGCCAGTTTCCTGGAACGGCTACATGGTATTTGTCTGCAACTTGAAGTGCCTTTACTGCTCTTAGAATTTCATTGATATTTCTTCCTACCTCCGATGGATAATATAAAATTAACCTAATTATTCCTTCGGGATCTACTACAAAAATGGCCCTCACGGTATTAGAACCTTTTTCAGGATCTACCATACCTAATCTTGAAGCTACCCTTCCCATTGAATCTGCAATTACAGGAAATTTAATTTCAACTCCGATATTTTCTTCGATCCATTCCAACCATTTAATATGAGCGTGAACTTGGTCAATAGAAAGTCCTAGTAACTCTGTATTTATTTTCTTAAATTCGTCATATTTCTTTGCGAATTCTACGAATTCTGAAGTACATACTGGAGTAAAATCTCCCGGATGACTAAATAACACCAACCACTTTCCTCTGTAATCTTTTGGAAGTTCCTTCTTCCCATCTGTAGTAACAACTGTCATTTCTGGGAACTTCTCACCAATTAAGGGTATTCTTCCTTCCACTGAAGCCACCTCCTTATAATTTTAGGCTGATCTAAAAAAATTATAAGAAAAAATTCAAAGGTTGTCAAGTAAATTTTTATCTTACTTTTTTAATAGATTATTACAATAATTTTGAGCATTAAGTTTTTAGCATTTATTTTTTTAGTTCTGCTAATGTTATAATAAAATGAGACGATAAATAACATGGAAAAACATAAAAGTTAGTATCTAAGAAACTAGAAACAGTGATTATTAGTAAAAAGAATTTTGTATTTATTATGTTGAGGTCATTCAAACACCAATTTCAGTCAAACGAGTCCCTATTATTGTAAATTATAGGGAGTATCTAATTTTCTTGAAAAACTAAATCTAGAATATTTATTAAATATATTTTTAAAATTAATAATGTATATTAGTCAAAAATCGAAAGGAGGAATTAGAAATGGATATAAATAACATCAATCCTATAAATCAAAATTTATTAAAAAGCATAAAAGAAGCGAATGCCAAAAAAACTACTGAAAACAAAGACTTGCAAGTTCAAAATAAAGAAAGTGTTTATGGGATAACAGGAGAATCAAGGAAGTATATAGAATTATCAAATAAGATACCAGAAATTCGTTATGATCTTGTAGAAAAATTAAAAGAGGAAATAAAAAATGGTACCTACCAGATCAACGTGGATAGAATCGTGAACAAAATGCTTGAGTAGGAAGGTGATCACTATTTCCGATATTTCTGTATTAGAACAGACTTTAGAAAAGGAAAATCAATGTATAGTTTCTTTGGAATCATATTTTCAAGATTTAAAAGAAATTATAGTAAATAAGGGGTCTATTGAATCTATAAATCCAATTTTGTTGAAGATAGAAAAAAAGGCTAATGAATTTCAACAAGTAGAAAATCTTAGGGATAATTTAACCAGAGAGATATGTATAAAGAACCGAATAGAAAATAATTTAGAATCGGTTATAAATTTTTTTGCGAAGGATCAAGAGAATATAGCTCTTTTGTTGTCTCAAATGGTAAGAAATTTAAAAGATCTTGTTTATGAGGTTAACCTTTTAAGTGAATTAATTTCATTTCAATCCACATTGAATGACTTTATATATAAAATTTTAAGTGGTAACTCAGTCACACAGCAAAAAACTTACGATAAAACTGGAAAAGATTTAGATCTTAACCTTCCTTCAAAAGAGTGGAGAGGCTAGAATGTGTGCGATGACTTTAAATGGAATGTTGAATACCGGTTTATTAGGATTATACACAAACAAAACTGCTATGAGCGTTGTTGCTCATAACCTTTCTAATGCCAATACCCCTGGATATTCTAGACAAACGCCTATAATTGTTACCAACCCTCCTATATATATGACGGGTTTGGGAAGCTCCGGTAGATCTATCGCATTTGGAACAGGTTCAACAGTCTCTGATATTAGAAGAATAAGGGACGAATTTTTAGATCTTCAATACAGAGAAACTACGTCCAGACTCAATTATTGGGATAATATCTATTCAAACATACATTATGTTGAGCAACTTCTGGGTGAACCGGGAGAAACAGGAATTAGAAATATGTACGACTCTTTTTGGGCTGCTATTGAAGAATTAAAAACAGATCCCTCAAACGAAGCTGCAAAAGCACAAATTGTATCAAGGGCAGAAGAACTAATTAACACAATGAAAGATTTTGATTATCGCTTAAAAGAGTTACAAAGTGATATAAATTCCGATATTAAACTCAAAACCACCCAGATAAATAGTTATCTAGTTCGAATTTCTGATTTAAATAGAAAATTATTAACTGCCGGTGCTTTAGGCACTTCTCCAAATGATCTGTTAGATGAGAGAGATGTACTTTTAGATGAGTTGTCTAAGTTATCAAACATTAAAGTAAATTCTTTAGCCAACAATCAAATATCTATAAGTATAGGAAATCAAATGGTCTTGAATGGAAGTTATTATCAAGAAATAAAGTTAGCAGTACTTCCCGGAACCCAGGATACTTATCAAACCTATATAGGAAATAACTTATTGGAATTTAGTGACGGAACGATTGCAGCCCTTTTTGAGTTAAGGGATGAAATTATACCTTCTTATCGCAGACAAATAGACGAATTTGGATTATTTTTAGTAGATTCTACAAACCTTATATATAAAGAAGGTTGGGATGCAACAGGTACAATAACAGGAGCCAACTTTTTTTCTGACTTAACAAGTAAAAAAGGCTTAGAAGATACAAGACTGTTTAGAATTGCAGGAATAAAAGATGTTTTTCACCCCAATACTATTGAATATGTTACTAGCCTTAAAAGTTACAATTCAAATCCAAACATAGACACAAATGATCTTAATTTGTATTCTATTACAGGAGATAACAACTCACCTCTTCAATTCACGCCTAATATAAAATATGACTCAGCCAGTAAGGCATTGTATTTAGATACGGCTGGAGATGACCTTAAGGATAAATTAATAATAGATTTTGGAGGTAACTTCTTAAAAGAATATGGTTTTGCTACTAGAGAAGTTGGCGCATATAAGATTTCTACAGATGATGTTGTAAGTGGTTCTATACAATTTAAAATCGATGATAATACTTACACTATCAATTTTGAAGATAAGGATCAACTGATTGATAACATCAACTCTAGCGCAGGAGGTTATCTAAAGGCTGTTGAATATGATGGTTTTATTTATATTATTCCAACTAACAAAGTTCCTAACAACGATATTGATACGATTGTCTTAAATGACATAGAAGGTTCTCTTTCAGAAATGAATGCTCAAAAGATTACCCTTAACGCGTTAGATACTTCTCGACCAACGCTAAATAATTTACTAGGTTCTAATGAAAGAGTGGAGATGAGCATTAACGGTATAAAGATTGAAATAGATCCACTTAAAGATACTGCAAATGATCTTGTAGACAAAATAAACGCTACCAACATGGGGGTTACAGCTTCAATTACCCCACACGGTAAATTTGTTTTAAGAGCAGGTAATTTTGTTGATTTTGATTTGGCGAATGTGGTAATAAAAGGTAACGCCAAATTATTTAATGCTCTTGGGTTGATAGAAGATAATTCAAACGACATAATAACCCTTACATCACCAGATCTCTCACCAGACAAAATAGAAAGTATGTTTTCAAAGGCAGACCTTTTGAGGATAGATAAAGAGATTGGCCTTATAAACCAAATTACTGTTTCTCAAAATTTAATTAGTAATCCATCATTACTAGCTATTGATCTTGGAATATTTGACGGAAATAATTACCAACCTATAGGGGCAGGAAATATTTCTGTTTGGGATCAAATCACTCAATTAAGATATTCACCTATTTTAGATAATGGAAGACTTGGTTTTTCAGACTTTTTAGCTAATATGATTACAGAAATAGGGGTTAAAGGCGAGACCGCCCAAAAGATGAAGCTCAACAGTGAGTCATTGAATTCACAAATAACAATTGAAAGAGAAAGAGTTATGGGAGTTTCAATTGATGAAGAAGTCACAAATCTCATAAAATATCAACAGGCGTTTAATGCATGTGCAAGAGTGATTACAGCCATTGATCAAATGTTAAGTACCGTAGTAAATAATTTAGGCGTTACTTGAAAATAGGGAGGAATCGTTATGAGAATAACAGAAAATCTTTTATCAAAGCAGACACTTCAAGATATCAATGATATTTTAAGAAGATATAATGAATTGAATTCTCAATTAACTTCTGGAAAAAAATTTAGATATCCTTCAGACAACGCAGCGATAGTTTCTAAGGTATCTAATCTAGATAGCCGTTTGAGAGAAATTGAAAGATATACCTCAAATGTTCAAACAGCACAGAACTATGTTAATATGTATGATTCCTCAATTCAAGAGATAAGTAGTATTTTTTATAGAATTAAAGAACTCTCTGTTAGAGGTGCTGACGGTACTCTTAGTGGAGAGGATCGAAACGCAATAGCTGAAGAATTAGACAAGATTAACACCCATCTTGTAAGTATAGCAAACACTGAAATAGGAGGAAACTATATCTTTGGTGGAGCCCAAAATAACAAAAAGGTTGTAACTGATGATTTTGAAATTACTGTGCCACCATTTGCTAACGTAAGAAGTAAAGTATCGTTAGCAGGCCAAGAAATTGAGTATGGGGTAACAGTTTACGATGTTTTTGTTACTGATAGTGGATCTTCCATTTTTGGAATAATAGATAGATTGTCAGAAGCGATTAAATCGGGCGATAATGAACTAATACAGAAAGAATTGGGAAATATTGAAGAAATACAATCAAAAGCTTTAAAATCTTTAGCAAAGGTGGGTTCGGTGGAAAGAATGTTTGATATGACATTAAAGAGAATGGGGGATTTTAATAGTTTTACTACAGAATTTCTCTCAAAAGAATCTGATGCGGATCTTGCCGAAGTTATAATGAATTTAGCTATGCAGCAAATTGTGTTACAAGCAGCTTTGAAAGCAGCAGGCAGTATTATTCCCCCAACTTTGATAGATTTTATATAAGGAGGTAATATTCTAATATGATAGAAAATTTTGATACTAAACTCGGAAATGTTAAAATAGATACAGATAAAATTATCGATTTCGAATATGGTATCCCAGGATTTGAAAATCTCACTCAATTTGCTTTGTTACAGCCAGAATCAACCTTTCCTATTATGTGGCTGGTTTCTTTAGAAGACAAAGACGTGGCATTTCCAGTAATTCTTCCACAACTTATAAGAAGCGATTATGAGATTATTTTACCTGAGGATATTACAGACTACTTACAGCTTGAAAAGCCTGAAGATGCAGTGGTTATTTGTATTTTAACAATACCTCACAATAAGGAAGATATCACAATAAATTTGGCCGCCCCTGTTATAATTTCTCTAAGGAATAAAAAAGGATTACAACTTTTAATTGAAAGTAGCGAATATAAAATCAGGCATTACTTGAAAGATGAAATTGAAAGAAATAACCAGTTACTATCGGTTCAAAGAGATGGTGGATAAATTTGTTAATATTATCCAGGAAAGTAGGAGAATCAATTATAATAAAATTAGGAACTAATCATGTAAAAATGACTATCTTAGAATCCAACAACGGTACTCTAAAATTAGGATTTGAAGCTCCCAAAGAGATAAAGATATATAGAAGTGAGCTGTATGAAGAAATTGTCAATCAAAATAAAGCCTCATTAATTGACGACGTTATAGAAGCAGCTAATTTATTTAAAAACGAGGTTCCTAAAAATTTTTCTCCAAAATATAAAAATATTGATTTAAAATAAAAAATAAAAGAAAATTAAAAAATGGCTGAGTTTTTGCTCAGCCATGTATCTTCAGCTAATATGTAATTTCAAAAAGAACCTTTTCAACTATTAACCATTTCATCTATTTCAATTTTATCTTCTTCAGTTATTAACTTATCTATATCTAAAATGATGAGCATCCCTTCTTCTAAACGAGCGATCCCACTTATAAACTTTGCTCCTCGTAATCCACCTATATTAGGTTTTTCTTCTATGAGGTCTGAATTAACACTTCTAACATTTTTAACGTCATCCACCATTATTCCGACTTTTTTATCTCCTAACTTAACCACAATAACTTTTGCACGAGACTTATTTTCAAAATCAGGCATTTTAAATTTTTTGCGCAAATTGATTATTGGAAGAACCTCTTCGTCTCTATAATTAATAATACCTTCAAAATAATCTGCTGTATTAGGTAATTTTGTTGTTTCTTCGTACTCTATAACAGCATCTACATTCATTATATCTAATCCAAACTTTTCTTTACCGAGTGTAAAGGTTACTATCTTAATTTCACTTGACACTTTTATCCCCCTTTCTTGAATATTTGTTTGTGTGTTTTTATTAATTATATCATAATCCGTTTATAAAAATTATTTTTTATTAAGCATAATAAAAATTTCAAATTCTACGAAAAATTAAGTTAATTCTAAATATTTATCTTTAAATGGTTATGTTTATCTTTAATGACTATTAATTAGGTTTTACAAAATAATGAATTAGTTGTATAATTTAGTTAGTTGCATGCTGCAAGCAACGAACTTTAAATCCATCAAACTAAAATTCTTACAAATTTTTATGTTTAACAAAAGATAATTTAATGATAAATAATTTAAGGAGCTAGAGACAATGCAAGAGAACTTGTTTTCCATTACAAAATATTTGTGGTCACATAAAAAAGCAACTATAAATCAAATATCAGAAGACTTAGGTCTAGACAAATCTACTGTATCAAGATATCTTAGAAAACTTAAGAGTTTACAGATAGTAGTTACTGAAGGTTCTCTAAAACCAGGTTCTCAAGGTGGTCGTAAAACGAATGTGTATTCTTTTAATTATGATATTTTTCATATTCTAGGTTTAGAAATTGAACAAAATGGAATAGAAGGGGTTATTACTAACTTTAACGGAGATATAAAAGATAAATTTGTTATTCATCAGAAAATCAATAAAGCAAATTTAACAGAAACAATTTTTAAGATTGTTGAAGAAAAAAAAGATCCAAACTTATACGCAATTGGAATATCTCTTCCAGGAATAATTGATCCAGTCAAAGGAAAAATTATATTTTCACAAGCTTTAGGCATAGAAAATTTTTATTTAGTTAGAGAATTATCTAAAAAGATTGAAATACCTATTTTGATAGATAACGATTCAAATATCGGTGCTGCTTACTATAATTCAAAACTGCAAAATACGGCAAAAAATATTTTATACATTTATACCTCTATACCGTATGAACTTAGAGATCCTGTAGGAGTTGGTATTGGAATAATCATTGATAACCATTTGTATCATGGTTCTAACAACTGCTCAGGGGAATATGAATTCAAATTCAATTTAGTAAAAGATAAAAAATATGAAACTGATTACTTTAACTTTTTGAAAAAATTTGAAGAAGAAGAAGTTTTTGAGGCCATTGAAAGTTTTCTTGATGAATTATCTGAAAAAATTGGTTTATTAGGGAGTATCTTGGATCCAGATACAATAATATACGATGGAAATATTAGGTTTCTACCTGAAATTGCTCTGAACTATCTTTTAGAAGAGACTAAGAAAAAAATATTTATGAAAGATAAAAGAAAAATCAAATTTCTCAAAGAGAGTAAAGAAGAATCTGTAAACGCGGTAGGAGCAGCAATTAATTTTATCTCAAAAACGTTTGAAGAAGAAAAATACTTGAAGAAGTTTTTTAAAAAAATACAGACAGTTTAGGGGAGGAAGACAAGTTGAACAAAAATGATTTAGGAAAGTTCTTTATACTAGGTTTTCAAAATGGAATAAAAAGTCATCATATAGATTTAATAAAAGAAGTTAAACCAGCAGGAATAATACTTTATCCAGCTAACATGAAATCATTAAGCGACCTTCAACTAAGTATAGAAAGACTTCATGAAGTTATAGATCAGGGGATCAAGCTTTTTATCTCTTCAGATCATGAGGGAGGGCAACTTGAAACCGTTCCGGGGATACTTCCTTCTCCAGGTAATAAGGCTATTGGAGCTACAAAAGAGTCCCACTATTCTTACATTTATGGAGATTTTTTAGGAGACGAGTTACGTAAATTAGGATTCAATATGTTGTTTGCTCCAGTGTTAGATGTAAGAGCAAAAAAATCTAGTCCAGTAGTCGGCTTAAGATCCTTTTCAGATGATCCCAAAGTCGTTGCAGAATGTGGAGTAAATTTTCTAAAGGGTTTGAGTAATCATATTTTGGGTACTTGTAAGCACTTTCCAGGCCATGGAAAAGCGATTCAAGATTCACACCACGAAATTCCGATAATTCCGGATTTAGACGATAACGACTTTTATCCCTTTATAAAAGCAATTGAAGGTGGAGCTGAAGCTATAATGACTGCTCATATAATATGCCCACAATATGATGAACATAACATTGCTACCTTATCAAAAAGTATTTTAAAAGATCTTCTTAGAGATAAGTTAGGCTATCGAGGATTAATTATAACAGATGCCCTTGAAATGAAAGCCATTCGTGATAATTATTCACCAAGAGAAATTGTGTCAAAATTCTTTAATGCCACAGGAGATTTGTTGCTTGTTGGAGATTGCGATGCTAATTTTGGACCTCTTTATAGGGAGCTTATAAACCTGTATTCTAACAGGGAAATTGATAAAAAATTGCTAGAAGAAAGCTTAGGTAGAATAACTAATTTGCAAAATCAATACATAGAATCCGATTATGAAACAAGATTTTTAACAGAAATTTCTAGGAAAGCGATTAATACGAATATAAACAAGAAGATTGATTTTTCTGAAATTACCTTTCTCATTCCCCAAGGAGATCCGCTTTCTCCATCTGATACAAGTAACAAAGATTACTTTGAATATCCCAATTTGATAAACAATTTATTTGATAATCCTAAAATAAAAACTTACGATTTGGAGATAGGGAAAATTAATGAACCCTTGGAGAAGACAGAACTCATCGTTTCTTTTGTAGTAGATTCATATCTTTTTAAAAAACAATTAAAAATGCAAAAAGATATTAAAGAATTTGCCAACGACGTTATATACATTATTTTAAGGGATGAGAGGGATCTTCAAAATTACCAAACAGAAAAATATGTTCTCACCAATTCAACAAAAGCTTTATCAATCTATTATGCATTAAAAACGATATTTGATGTCTAAAAATTCTTCAAACATTAGAAAAAGGAGGTGGAAGTTAAGAAAGTTTAGTAACAGCTAGATACATTTTTATCCAAAACTGATTTAATAAAGAAGGAGGAGGTTTTTAGTATGAGAAAAAAGGCGTTATTAGTGTTTATGCTTGTTGGATTAACACTTTTATCTTTTGGAAAAACCAAAATATCAGTATGGCAGTTCATGATGGATGATAACTTGTCCCAACAGGTAAAGGAGAATTTTGAAAAGGCTAATCCTGATATCGAATTAGAAATAGTTCAACTCTCATGGGCTACAGGATTTGATAGAATAGTTACTTCTATCGCAGCTGGAACGGCTCCAGATGTAATTGAACTTGGTAACACTTGGCTTGCAACATTTGCATCTCAAGGTGTTTTAAGACCAGTTGATGATTTAGTGGATAAAGTCAAAGATAATTATGTGGCGTGGAATTTTGTTGAATATCAAGATCGTTATTGGGGTTTTCCTTGGCTTCTTGCTCCAAGATGTATGTATTATAACTTGGAACTCCTTGAAAAAGCGGGTTTAGATCCAGATAATCCTCCAAAAACTTGGATGGAACTTTTAAATGCTGCAGCTAAGATCCATGCACTCGGACCCGATATCTATGGTGCAGGGTTATGTGTAGGTGAGCTGTATAGTCCATATCAACAATGGTTCTTACCAGCCGTTTGGGGAAATTTTGGACACTTTGTATCTCCAGATTTGAAAAAGGCGACCTTAAATTCTGATCCTGTAATTGAGACGGCGTACTATTACAGAAGTTTGAAAGATTATGCATTACTGGGAAAGGAATCTGAATTGGCAGAAGCTTTTGGAAAAGGAAAATTAGGTTTCTTCTTTGCAGGTCCAGCATATATAAACAATATACAGAGAGATTATCCAGAAACTATATTTGACGTTGCATTCATTCCAAAACCAAGAGAAAATTATGGTTATCATGCTTCATTTGCCGGAGGAGAAGTATTAGGTATTTCTTCACAGACCAAGCATGTTGACGAAGCATGGAGAGTAATAGAGTATCTATTAGGCGAAGAAGTAGCTATGCAAATAACTCGAACCACGGGCGAAGTTTTCCCAACAAAAGTAGGTATCGAAAACGACCCATGGTTCGAGAGCCATCCACTACACAAAACATTTCTTGAACAAAATAAATATGCTGTACCATTCCCACCATTAGCTGAAGCTAACAAAATTGAACAAATATTCACTAATGTTGTTGAAGAAATATTACTCACAAATACACCTATCGAAAATATACTACAAAAGTACAACGAACAGATTCAAGCGTTGCTGTAGGAAACTAATTGAGTTACAAGATAGGGGGCAGAGGAGTTAACCCTCTGCCTTTCTATAAATCAAACCCGTTGTTTGGTTTATATAGACTAAAAAATGTGAAAAGGAGAAGCTGTTTATAATGAAAACAAAAAGCAAGTACAATTTAACCACGTTAGCTTTTCTGCTTCCTTGGATCATAACTTTTATAATCTTTTCCGCTTATCCTATTATCTATTCAATCGCGATAAGCTTTACAGATTATTCCGGATTAAATCCGGCAATGAATTTTGTTGGTTTAAAAAATTATACCGCCTTATTTAAAGATGAAATATTTTTGAAAGCTATGAAAAATACACTCATCTTTGTTGTTGGAACAATACCTTTTACGACAATAATATCAATTCTTTTAGCTGTTTTAATTAACAGTAAAATGGTTAAATTTAAAGGGTTATTCAAAGCCGGTTTCTTTCTTCCATCGGTAATGTCAATGGTTGTTATATCAACAATATGGCGCTATATCTATAGTGCAGACGGTCTACTCAATCATATGCTTAGAATGTTTGGTATAGAAAAAAGTACTGGGTGGCTCGCGTCACCTAACACAGCTTTGTTAGCTATTATGATAATGGATGTGTGGGCGGCCATTGGATATTATACCATAATTTTCTTATCTGGTCTACAAAGTATTCCTGAGGAATTGTACGAATCTGCTGCTATTGATGGAGCATCTAGTAGTGACGCATTTTTTAAAATAACCCTACCCTTAATAAAACCCACGTTGTTTTTTGTCATAGCTATAAATACTATTAGATCGTTTCAAATCTTTGCTGAAATTTTTACAATGACAGGTGGAGGCCCTTTAAATTCAACTCAAACTATTGTTCACTACCTTTACATAACAGGTTTTAGACAATTTAAAATGGGATATGCCTCAGCAATGGCTTATATTCTAGTTATTATTGTTCTAATTATTACCTTGATTCAGCAAAGGGCCCTGAGGAGTGAATATTAGTGAATATTAAAAAAACGGTATTGTTAATTATTTCGTTTTGTTTGTTAATAATTTTTCTTTTTCCGTTGGTGATAATGATATATACATCCTTTATTCCCCAGGGAACTATGACAAATATTGTAAAAGATTACTATTTAAACGATTTTGAAGCGGGATACATGAGTGTTATAAAACGTACGATTACACCATTAGGTAATACTGACTATTCATTAGTAAAAGAGTCTCCTACTTCAACGCAATCTTTGAAAATCGAGTCAACAGGTGAAAGAAATCCTGGAATAAAAATGATAGGAGCTACCAGAGATTTACGAAAAGTAAAAACCTTTAATTTCTGGCTGAAGGTAGAAACCCCTAATATTGAAAATGGATATGTTAGGTTTGAAGATGTTAATGGGAAATTTCAAGATATTCCATTTAAGCTGGGAAAAACAGGACAATGGGAAGAAATAGTTATAAATAAAAAAGCACTTGATAAAGATGAACTAAACCTCAAATATGTAACAGGTATTTCAGTTGTGCTAAACAACGAAGAAGATGCATCCAATGTAGCTTTTCTTATAGATGATATCAAAATTTACAATCAATATCCAACCTTGATGAATTATGTCATAGTATGGACTGAAGATATGTTTGGAAGATATATTATAAACAGTATCATAGTGTCAGTCACAGTTGTAGTAGCTAATCTTTTATTTTCATCAATGGTGGCTTATGCATTTGCACGAAGAGAATTTAAGGGCAAAAACTTTTTATTTGCTCTAATACTTGCTACAATGATGATCCCTTTTCAAGTAACCACCATTCCCATTTTCATATTAATGAAAAACTTGAATCTTTTAGATACTTACTGGGCATTAATATTACCTCAATTAGTAACGCCTTTTGGTATATTTATTTTAAAGCAGTACATAGAACAGCTTCCAATAGAAATAGAACAAGCAGCTGTAGTTGATGGAGCGGGACCGTTTGCTGTTTTTTTCAGAATAGTGATGCCACTTTCTTCTCCAGCATTGGCTGTGATGGCAATAAACACATTTATAACAACATGGAACGATCTTTTCATGCCTTTGATACTAACGTCGTCTCGTGAAATGAGAACAGCTCAAGTTGGTCTTGCGCTTTATCAACAGTTGACACAATTACAGTGGCCCTACCTTATGTCAGCAACAACCATTGTTGGTTTACCGATAATGATAGCCTTTTTAATTTTTCAAAAGCAAATCATATCCGGGATAACTGCCGGAAGTGTAAAGGGGTAGATAAAATGAAAAAGATATGGGTTATTTTGATAGTGTTAACAGTAAGTTTGTTAAGCTTTTCTGAGAATCTTAGTAATACAAAGGAGAACATAACAGTGGAAAACAAAGATTACAAAATTATTGCATATTTGCCCTGCTGGGTAGGAAAAGATTGGACTGCGGAAGATATAGAAGGAGATAAATTAACTCACCTATATTTAGCTTTCGCTCGAATCAACAACGAATTTAAGATATCAAACTATGATGTAAGAATACCAGGGGTTCCAGACACTGTATCTTCTCAAACTATTGTTAATGATGTGTGGGAGGAAGTAAAAAGGGTACAAAAAAAATATCCAGATTTAAAAATAATTGTGGCAGTTGGTGGATGGGGGGCTGATGGATTTTCAGATATGGTCGCAACTAAGGCTACACGGGAAATTTTTGTTGATAGTGTTGTGGAATATATAGAAAAGTATAATTTGGATGGAATAGATCTAGATTGGGAATATCCAGTTGATGGTGGTGGAGGAACCATAAAAGCTCGAAAGGAAGATAAAGAAAACTTCACAGAACTTATAAAACTACTTCGTGAAAAATTAGGAGAGGATAAGGAGATATCTTTTTGTGCCAATGTATCTGGTTGGTTTTTAGATGTAATAGAATGGGAGAAAGTCGTTCCTCTGGTTAACTCAATTAACGTGATGGGATATGATTATCATGGACCTTGGAGTGCAAACACAGCTCATCACTCTAATCTTTTTATAAATCCTCAAGATCCTGTTGCACATTGGGGATTGTCTTCTGATGCCGCTATTAAAAGGTTTATTGATAGAGGAATTCCTGCTGAAAAGTTAGTATTAGGATTTCCAGCATATGGAAGAGAATTTTATGGGGTTGAGCCTGGTGAAAATGGTGATGGCTTATTCCAAAAGTATCAAGAAACCATTTGGCCGGGTGGAGCAATACCGTACACAATCCTTAAGAAATATTATATAGATAAAAATGATTTTAGAAGATACTGGGATGATGCTGCAAAAGTTCCGTATTTATACGATGGAGAAACGTTTATAACTTATGAAGATCCCCAGTCGGTTGCCCAAAAGGCAAAGTACGTCCATGAGATGAAATTAGGAGGAATAATGTATTGGGAATACGTAGATGATATCGAAAACGACCTTCTCAACGCAGCTTATGAAACTCTGAAGAAGTAGCTTTACTTTCGTATTATGGGATTTTATCTTCTTAATCTGGCTTCCTGTTTAGGAAGCCATTTTTTATTATTTGTTTATAGCGGTGAAATAATGTTATGATAGTATTGAAAAAATTAGTTTAATAAAAACTTTGAAAAAGGAGAATAGAAGATGCCCGATATGCTTGTAAAACTTTATGATTTACCTTATGATGAAACCCTTTTTGATAAACTAAAAAATGAAAATATTTCTGTGAGAAGAGCAAAAGCACCAGAGAAAAAGTTTGTTGTTAATTGGATTCAGGAAAAGTTTGGTGATTATTGGGCAAGCGAAAGCGATATTTCTTTTTCACGTTCTCCAATAAGTTGTTTCATTGCCATAGATAGAGCAAAAAATGAAATCGTTGGTTTCTCTTGTTATGATAGTACTTGCAAAGGTTTTTTTGGTCCAATGGGTGTTGAGGAAAGTTATAGAGGAAAAGATATAGGGAAAGCACTACTTTTAATTGGTTTAAAAGGAATGTGGGAAGTAGGATATGCTTATGCAATAATAGGAAGCGCTGGACCAGTAAAATTTTATGAAAAGATTGTAAATGCAATTCCAATAGAAAATTCAGTCCCAGGGATCTATGAAGGGATTTTAAGAAAAAATAATCCGTGAGATTTAAGCCAAAACGTCTTAGAGGAACGCAAGTTGCGGTAATTCACTATATTATTATACAAGAATATTTAATAAGGATGGGTGAAAAGAGAAATAATTTTTAAACCAATCTATGTAAAATCTTTAGAAGATGGTATTTTGCTCGATAAAGTTGATGAAGCTAAAAAACATCTGACCCAGTGTCATCTATGTCCACGCGAATGCGGTGTGAATAGAACCACAAATATCGGTTTTTGTAGAGCTCCTGCAGAAGTTATTGTATCAAGCGTAGGTCCTCATTTTGGCGAAGAACATGTATTAGTGGGATCTAGAGGTTCTGGCACAATCTTTTTTGGATTTTGTAATATGCGATGCGTCTATTGTCAAAATTATGAGCTTAGCTTTGAAGACAGAGGAAAGATTGTGTCTAATAAAGAACTTGCTGATATGATGCTATTAGTGCAAAACCATTATAAATGTCATAACATAAATTTAGTAACCCCTACTCATTTTGTACCCAATATTATCGAAGCTCTTTATATAGCTGCTCAGAAAGGGTTGAATTTACCCATAGTTTATAATTGTGGAGGTTATGAAAGTGTCGAAACCCTAAAAATATTGGATGGAATAATAGATATATACATGCCAGATTTCAAATATATCTCTTCTGAAAAAGCCAAAAAATATTCTCAGGCTCCAGATTATCCTGAAAAAGTCAAATTAGCTCTAAAAGAAATGGACCGACAGGTGGGAGGTTTAAAATTAGACGAAAAAGCAATAGCTTATAGAGGCTTGCTTATTCGTCATCTTATGTTGCCAGGATGCCTGGATGAAACAAAGACAATTTTAGAGTTTATTAAACAAGAACTGTCTCAAGATTGTTTAGTTAATCTAATGAAACAATACTATCCCACTCATAGAGCTTTCGAATATGACGAGTTACGAAGAAGAGTTAGTTTTCATGAGTACCAAGAAGCCTATGCTTATGCACAAAAACTAGGTTTAAGGCTTTGTTAAAAATTTACAAGTGGGCAAGATTGAGAAATACGATTTATATAACTTAAATTGTGTAGGATTGTTTTTTTGTGAAGTATTTACAAGTAACAAAAAGAACTTTGAGATTTATATAACTTCTAAATTTTTTAAATGAAAGGGGCGCTGGCAGCTATGAAAACATTAAGGAGTAAAATGCTCGTTTTGATTTTAGTACCTATTGTAGTCTTACTATCAATTCTAGCTTCAATACTTTATGTACAGATTAACTCCGTTGTATCTGAAGAAATAATAAATTTAACTACTGAAATTGAAAAAATTGGAGCACGAACTGTAGATGAATGGTTAAAAGGGTTGTTAAAAGAGGTTCAGTTATTAGCAGACACAAATGAGGTAAAGGCCGCATTTCAAACCAAGGACTGGACATCGCTAATGGAAGAATATCTTCCACGCATACTCAAAGAAAGACCTGAATATGAAATGTTTCTTATATCATATCCAGACGGAACTAGTCCAGATACCCTTGGGTCTGTTTCAAAATTATCAGATAGACAGTATTTTATAGATATAATGAAAAATAACAAAGATTATTCTATAAGTGATGTATTAGTCTCAAGAGTTACAGGTAAGAATGTTGTTGTAATCGCAGCAGCAGTAAAAGATGAAGCTAACAGAAATATAGGACTTTTTGCAGCTACAGTGCTCCTTGATACTTTAACTAATTTTGTATCAGGCATAAATATAGGGAAATCTGGATACGCCTTTATTGTAGATTCAACTGGTATGATTATAGCTCATCCTAATAAAGATTTAGTGATGAATCTAAATCTTCTTCAATCCTCTAAACACAAGTATCAAGGACTTGAAGAAATAGGCAAAAAAATGGTTGCAAAGCAATCAGGTCAGGGACAGTTCACTAATCCAGAAGGTAAGTTAGAAAATATCTTCTTTTCACCTATTCCAACTGCAGAAGGTTGGTCTTTCGCAGCAGTCGTGTCTGAAGATGATTTAAAGGCACCAGTTAGGGGATTGTTGAAAAATACTATGATTATCATTATTATAATAGTTGCTATTGCTGTAGTAATTATATTTTTCCTGAGTATAAGTATTTCAAAACCTATCAGTCAACTGGCTCAATCTGCGCAGAAATTTGGTGAAGGTGATTTAACGATTAAGTTTGAAGCAAAAGGAAAAGATGAAGTTGTGATGATGGCTAAATCTTTACAACAGATGGGCGATAATTTAAGGAACTCCTTCAGTGAAATTGTAAGTTATTCTGAACAAGTAGCTTCAACGGCTCAAAACTTAGCAAGTTCTGCAGAAGAAATGAGTGCCACTAGTGAAGAACTCTCAGCTCAAATGGAAAATGTTAACAAAAATGTTCAAAACGTTTCCGCATCCATAGAAGAAGCTACATCAGGTATACAAGAAGTAGCAGCAAGTGCCCAAAACGTTTCTCGATCTGCCCAAGAGTTAACAGAAAAAGCAAGTCATGTAAAAGAGGCAGCTGATAAGGGGAACTTAGCTGTAAATAATATTGTAAACATGATCGAACAGACCAAAGAAGGTGCTAAGAGAACAGAAAAAGTGGTTCTAGAATTAGCTAATTACGCCAAAGACATCTGGTCTATTGTTGAAACAATTAATTCTATTGCCGAGCAAACAAATCTACTAGCCCTCAATGCTGCAATAGAAGCAGCTAGAGCTGGAGAAGCTGGAAGAGGATTTGCAGTTGTTGCTGATGAAATAAGAAAACTTGCTGAAGATAGTAAGAGAGCCACCGATAATATAGCAACAATTCTAAATCAAGTACAAACAGGTACAGAAAAGGCAAGATCAGAAACGTTAGAGGCCACAAAACAAGTAGAAAAAACGGTTGAACAGTCATCTATAATTAAAAATGAGATATACAATATTTTAAAAGAAGTTAACGAAATAAGTAGTATGATAGAAAGCTTGGCAGCAAATTCCGAGGAAATGAGTGCTGCGGCAGAAGAAATGAGTAGTGCAATGGATTCAGCAGCAAGGTCCGTTACTGAAATAGCTCAGCAAATAGAAGAAATGACTTCTGCTGTTAAACAACAAGCTAATGCAACATTGCAAGTAAGTATGGCTAGCGAAGAGCTTTCTCAAATTGCAGAGAAGTTAGTTGCACAGGTGAAGAAGTTTAAAATATAAAAGCATTTAAAATAGATTATTAACTCGATAAAAGCAGGCGTCAAGCCTGCTTTTATATATGCAATGAAAATGCAAATATTAACAAATTACATAATTAAAAAACAAATTTATGTTAAAATATATCTAGAGATATTTTTAATTACTAACTACAATAAAATGGAGAGAAAAAGCATGGATAAAATTTGTATTGTGGCAGATTCAGGGGGATATCTACCAAAAGATATATTAACCAAGTACGATATTTCTCTCGTACCGTTCTATATCACTTTGGATGGAGAAAAATATTTAGTTCAAGGAAAAGATATTACTGATAAAGAACTTTACAAAAAAATGGAAGCGGATCCCAATATATTTCCGAAAACTTCAGCACCAAACCCAGAAGATTGGTACAACGTGCTTCTAGAGAAATACCAAAAAGGATACAAAAACATATTAATAACCACTATGTCAAGCGATCTATCAGCAAGTTATAACAACGCTAGTCTAGCAAAAACTTCATTTTTGGAAGATTATCCGGATTGTGACGTTAAGGTTTTCGATACCAGAACTTGCACTTGTGGACAATCAGCAATGGAGATTAAGTTAGCCCAACTCATAGAAAAAGGCAAACATACATTTGAACAACTGTATGAGGCAGCTAAAAATTTGATAGCCAAAACACATACAATATTTAGCGTTAAAACCTTAAAATATATGGAAGCAGGCGGAAGAATTGGAGGGGCAGCCAAATTTCTAGGAGTTATGTTAAAAATAAATCCTATAAGTGAATTTGTAGATGGAGTAGTTAAACCTATAAAAATGTCTAGAACTAGAAAAAAGGCATTAGATGCAATGGTTGATATAGCTGTAAAAAGAATAAAAGATCCAAAAAAAACTATTATCTGTACACGTAGTGCTTTGTACGAAGAAGATCAAGAATACCTTATCAAAAATTTAAAAGAAAAGTTAGATTATAAGGGTAAAATATATCGAGGAACATTAGAAGCAGTAATTGGTGCCCATTCTGGTCCTGGAGCGATAGGTGTTGGGTTTGTTACCGAATGAAATCTTAAGTTTATGTGAATAAACATTGGATCCTTTAAAACCATTGAAGAAGACCTTTGTAAATTTTTCATTAAAAGTAGACTTTGAATTCAATAATGGATGTGGGGACAGCGATAGAATTAAATAGAATTAAAATGAGAAAGGAGGAAGGTGTTTAAAAACACCGTCTTTTTGAACATTCTAGAATTTAAAGATGACGTAGAAAAAAAGTTACAGGAATTAGAAAGTAAATTAAGTGATCCGAATATAACTAGCGATTTAGAAAGGCTAAAAGAGCTAGGGCAAGAACACGCCAGATTTTCAGAATTAAATGAATTGTTTAATAATTACGTGTCTACACTTGAAGACATCGAAGCTCTTAACGAGATGTATAATTCAGGGGAAGTTTCAGAAGAAGAATATACGTCAATGCTTAAGGAATTTGAAGCGAAGAAAGAAAGATTAGAAAAAGAAATTACTGAGAGATTAGTACCCCCTGACGAGTACGACGATAGAAATATTATAATGGAAATACGTGCTGGAACTGGAGGAGACGAAGCAGCACTTTTCGCTGCTGATCTGTTGAGAATGTATTTAAGGTATGCTGAAAGAAATAACTGGAAATATGAAATATTAGATATTACAGAAAATGAGTTGGGTGGAATAAAAACAGCTGTATTAAGAATTAACGGTAAGGGAGTATACAGAAGATTAAAATATGAAAGTGGAGTCCATAGAGTTCAAAGAGTTCCTCAAACGGAATCTTCTGGAAGGATACATACTTCTACAGCAACTGTTGCGGTACTTCCTGAGCCCACAGATATCGACATTCACATAAATGAAGATGAACTAAAAATAGATACATATAGAGCTAGTGGTGCTGGCGGACAACACGTTAACAAAACTGACTCTGCAGTTAGGATAACCCATCTTCCAACAGGAATAGTTGTAACCTGTCAAAAAGAAAGATCTCAACATCAAAATAAAGAAAAAGCCTTAAATATATTGAAGGCAAAATTATTTGAACTCAAACTCGAAGAACAACAATCTAAGATAGTAAAAGAAAGAAAATCACAAATTGGAACAGCCGAAAGAAGCGAAAAGATAAGAACCTATAATTTTCCACAAAACAGAGTAACAGACCATAGAATACAATACACAACATACCGAATAAATGAAATACTAGATGGAGATTTAGATGAAATCATTGATAAACTGATAGAACATGATCTCAAGGAAAAAATAGAAACTCTTACAATATAAAATATGAAATAAGAGGTGGTCTAATGATTAAGATAACCTTTCCGGATGGTTCATCGAAAGAGTATGAAGAAGGTGTTTCACCTGCCGATATAGCTAAAGATATATCGGAAAGATTGTACAAAGATTCAATAGCTGCTGAAGTTAACGGTGAGTTAGTTGATTTAAATTATCCGATAACTCGAGATTCCACAGTTAAATTAATCACATTAGATGACGAAAAAGCTCCTCTAATTTACAGACATACTATGTCACACATTATGGCGCAAGCTGTTACTCATGTCTTCGGAGCAGATAAAGTCAAAATAGGAATAGGTCCTGTTATCGAAGATGGTTTTTATTACGATTTTGATGTAGAAGGACACAGTATATCAGAAGAAGACTTTCCAAAAATAGAAGAAGAAATGAAAAGGATAATCGAGCAAGATATAAAAATAGTTAGGAAAGAGATTACGAAAGATGAAGCAAAAGAAATATTTAAAGACCAACCATACAAACTTGAGTTGATTGATGAAATAGAAGATGATAAAGTCTCCATTTACATTCAAGGTGACTTTGTAGACTTATGTAGAGGGCCACATCTTCCTTCTACTGGTTATGTTAAACATTTTAAACTTTTATCAGTTTCCGGGGCCTATTGGCGTGGTGACGAAAAGAATAAAATGCTACAACGAATATATGGAACTGCTTTTGCAAAAAAGAAAGATCTAGACGATTATCTAAATATGTTAGAAGAGGCTAAAAAACGTGATCATAGAAAATTAGGTCCTCAATTAAATTTGTTTATGCTTCAGTCGGAGATGGCGCCAGGAATGCCGTTTATTCTACCAAACGGTAAGATCGTTCTAAACGAACTAATGGATTACTCACGAGAAGTTCATAAAAGATACGGCTACAGTGAAGTAGAAACTCCCCAGATAATGAATATTAAACTATGGCATCAATCAGGTCACTGGGATCATTACAAAGAAAACATGTTTTTTACCGAAAAAGAAGATATGCCGATGGCAGTAAAACCTATGAATTGTCCAGGTCATATTTTAATCTACAAAAACAACTTTGTAAGTTACAGAGACCTTCCAATAAGATTATTTGAATTTGGAAAAGTGCATCGCTATGAAAGAAGCGGTACCTTGCATGGTCTTTTTAGAGTAAGAGCATTCACTCAAGACGACGCCCATATATTTTGTACTAAATCGCAGATGGAACAAGAAATAATAAGGGTGATCGAACTTACCAACGAAATATATTCAACATTTGGATTTGACTATGAAGCAATTTTAAGTACCATGCCTGAAGATCACATGGGAGAGGTTGAAACATGGGATAGCGCAACTGAAGCACTAAAATTAGCCTTAGAAAAGTCTCAGATAAATTATAAAATAGCTGAAGGAGATGGAGCTTTTTACGGTCCTAAAATCGATTTTCATGTGACAGATTCTATAGGAAGAAAATGGCAATGCACTACCATACAACTTGATTTCCAGATGCCAGAGAGATTTGAAATGGTATATGCAAATGAAAAAGGTGAATATGAAAGACCCGTTATGATTCATAGAGCAATATTCGGATCATTGGAAAGGTTCTTTGGAATTCTGATAGAAAATTTTGCAGGAGAATTCCCAACTTGGCTTGCGCCTGTACAAGTAGCGGTTATCCCTGTTTCAGAAAAATTTAATGAAAAGGCCAAAGAATTTGCAAATCAATTAGAAAAAGAAAATATCAGAACTTATGTTAACGATACTGATTCCACAGTAAGTTACAAAATAAGAAACGAACAAATGAAAAAGGTACCGTACATGATAGTTTTTGGAGAGAAAGAGTTAGATTCTGATACTATTAACGTTCGAACAATTAAAGGCAAAACTGAAGAAAATATTTCAAGAGATCTTTTCATCGATAAAATTAAAGAAGAAATAGCAAGTAGAAGTTTAAACTTAAGTTTTTAAATATCTTTTTGAATAATTAATTATATTTTCTAATAGAGAAACAAAAAAGGAGCTAGTTAGTCTAACTAGTTCCTTTTCTTATTTTATTCATCTGCAGAATCATATTTTTTCAAAACCTCTTCACATTTACTGATAAAAGTTTCCAGAATTTTTGCCTGTTGCTTTACACTCTCAACTGCGTATTTTAAATACTCTAAACCCAAAGGTGTTATTGTATATACTTTCACAGGAGGACTCTTTGAAGTATCCCAATTAGGTATTATATATCCATAACTTTCCAATTCTGAAAGGATTCTGTAAATTCTCCCCATTTGACCAGTTCCTTCTATTTTTTCAATTCCCATGTCATTTAACTTCATTGCAATGTCATAACCATAAGTAGGTTCTTCTGCAATGATGAGAAGTATATAATTAGCTAAGAACCAGCCCTTACCCCTGCCTTTGCCTCTTCCGCCTTTTCCACGTCCTCCTCTATGATTTGCGCACATCTGATAAACTCCTTATTCGTGACAACATTTTGAATCTTCTGTATAATCTTGATCTTTCAGTTCATTTGATAAAGCCATTTGTATTATTTCTTTTAAATTACCATCCACACCTTTTATAACCTTGATATTATATTCCTCAAAAAAATCCAAAGCTTTCTTTCCAATATTTCTCACCACAATTAATTCAACATTTTTTTCGTGTAAATATTCAGGAATATCTCCAGGGGAATGTGCTTGGAAGGGGTTTTCTTCAATCTCAAATGAGTAAGTTTTGTTATCTTTTAACTCTACAAACGCAAAATAAGGAGCGCGACCAAAATGTTCACTGATTCTTGATTCTTCTTTGTTGTTTTCTATTAAGGGAATAGCTATTTTCATTTTATTTCCTCCTACATTTTTAAAATTCTTGCAGTTTTTTTGATTTCAAAAAATCAATATTTTCTTTTGCATTTCCATCTGATGCTATATAAGCTTTTATATTTCCAACTTTTAAAGCTTGTAGAGCGTTTTGCCCTATATTCTTTGAAATGACAGCTTCTACATTTCTTGCAGATAATTCGTTAACTATTTTTGTTCCTGCTCCATGCTCTTGCTGCATTTCATGAGAAATAAATTCATAAGAATCATTATCGGTGTTATAAATTAAGAAATAAGCTGTCCTAGCGAATCTTTCGCTAACTTTGGAATTCAAAGAATCCATTTCTGTAGGTATCGCTACTATCATATTCTACCTCCTAACTTCGTTTGTTACTAAATTTAAAAACGCCTAACCACTTTTAATCCTCCCCGAAGGGTTTGCCAGAACTGCCTTGCAGTTTTAGATATGTTTGAGAGATCTCAATTTCTAAAGTTTTTATCGCTTGTTTTAAAAGAATTTATCTAAAATTCTCAAATAAATATCTTTTGTAGCTTTTGCTGCTATTGAATTTTCATACAAAATTATAGGTTTAGCTTCTTTTGTTGCCACATTTACCATTTCATCAAACGGGATTTTTCCTAAAAGGTCTATATTTTCAGAAAAACACCACTCCTCTAACGTAGAGCTTACTGATTCGTTTAAATCAAATTTATTTATAACTACAGCGAACTTAACCCTCATTTTTTTCAATGTGTCAACCATTCTTTTGAGGTCATGAAATCCTGAAAGAGTAGGTTCTGTAACCACAATCGCTAAATTTACTCCCGCAACAGATGAAGTTGCAGGACAACCAATTCCAGGAGCTCCGTCTATTATGATAACATCTTTTTTGGATTTTTCCGCTTCTGAATAGGATTTCTTTCTAACTTCTGCTACTAATCCTCCTGAAGTTTCTTCGCCTGGTTTTAAATCACCATGAACTAAAATTCCTCTTGAACATTGTGATTTATAATAATTACCCGCAAGATTTTCTATCAGGTTAATTGCTTTTTCAGGGCAGGTAAGTACACAAAGTTTACATCCTTCGCATGCGTATTCGTTGATGACATATTTATCCTCTTTGAAATCAATTGCTTCAAACCTACATTTATCCTTGCACATGCCACAATTAGTACACTTCTGGTAGTTTATTTTTGCTTTCTTGCCTCCATAATATTTATAGTCTTCTATTATTTCTAAAGGAGATAACAACAAATGTAAATTAGAGGCATCAACATCACAATCACTCATAACAGGATTTTCAAACAGATAACATAAAGAGGCTGATAAAGTTGTTTTCCCTGTTCCGCCTTTTCCACTAACAACAGCTATTTGTTTCATTTTATCACCTCTATTATATTTTCAAATAAAACTTCGAAATTCTTGTAGAGCTCTTCAGATTTGTCTACAATTAAGAACCCTTGAGAGTACCATTTGGCTATATTTTTATCGAACTCAATTTTCATAAGTAAAGTGATATCTTCTGATTCAATATAATCTTCTAACTCAAAAAAGGAAGGATCATAACGATTAATTACAACCCCAAACGCAATTCCCATTTCTCTTACCAAAGATACAGCCAATTTTAAGTCATGTAAACCAAAAGGTGAAGACTCGGTTACTAAAATTGCAAAATCTACGTTTTGCAAAACTTCCACAACTGGACACGAGGTTCCAGGAGGGGCATCAATTATCGTTACATCATAATTATTAGAAATGTATTTTTTCAGTTCTCTAACGATTCTTACGCCTGAAGGTTCTCCTATATTCATAAGTCCCATGCCAAAATCAAAAAAATTGGATGTTCCAAATTTAATTTGTCCAATACTTTTTGATACTTCATCAATTGCGTTTAGCGGACAAACTTCAGAACAAACTCCACAACCATGGCATAAGTGTTGAAAAACAAAAACCCCTTTTTCAAAAACGTTTATAGCACCAAATTGACATTCTTTTGCACATAAACCACACAAAGTACAAGTCTCTTTATTTACTTTGGGAATAAATATATTCACAGACTTTTCTTTTTCGAATGTAATGTTATAAAATAAGTGATCATTCGGCTCTTCAACATCTGCATCTAAGAGCAAAACTTTCCTATTTTTTGAAAGAACTTTAGCTAAGTTTGTAGATATTGTAGTTTTGCCAGTTCCGCCCTTGCCACTTAAAACTGCTATCTTCAACGACAAATTAATCTCTCCTTCAAACGTTGAATTGTAAAAGCTTGCACAACTCATTTTTATTCAAAAAATGAGTTGTGCTATGGTGATAAACTTATTCTTCTTTCCCAGTACTGCCAGTCTCTTTTAATATTTTTTCTATGTAGTTTAATTCTTCTTGTAAGTACTGTCTTTTCAGCTCTAACAAAGCTCTGTCATCTCTTAAGGAAGAAGCCGGATAGTCATATGCCCCTGCCCATCTACCATATCCCCTAGGTCCAGGACCCCAACCATGTCTATACCCATGTCTATGTCTGTGTCTATACCCGCCTCCATATCCTCTGCCGCACCATCCATATCCTCTACCTGTCATAGGGCCTAAACCCCAGGGACCTGTTCCATCTAGATTTGGCATGATATTACCTCCTTTCATATATATGATTATTTCATATATATTATATCATAATAATTTCTTTTGTCAATAATCCGAAGTAGATTTTATTTAATTTTTGAATAAAGGTTAACATAATTAAAAATCTTGTGGTGTAAAAATAGTATAAAAGTAGAAAAAACATTTTGTTTTTTTATTCTTTTAGTGTAAAATGGTATTAGTACCGTTAACGTTACCAAAAAAATATTTCCAAAAAAGGTTATAATTGGAATTGATGAGCGACTTAATATATTCTGTAAAAGGTGGTGATTAAGTTAACTCAAGCAAAGTTTGTAACTCTCAAAGATATTGCCGAAAAAGCTGGAGTATCTGTAAATACTGTTTCCAGAGCGTTGAATAATAAACCAGATATCAATCCTAAAACAAAAGAAAAGATTGAAAAAATAGCAGATGAACTCGGTTACGTTAAAAATTCTTATGCTACAATGTTAAAATCTCAAGTAAGTAATACTATCGGCGTTATTGTTCCAGATAGCTCCAACCCATTTTTCTCTGAAGTGTTTAAAGGTATTGATAGAGCAGCAAAAGAAAAAGACTATCAGATAATAATGATGAACTCTGAAGGATTATACGAAAATGAAGAACAATTTATTCGAACTCTTCTTGAACGAAGAGTTGATGGTATACTTCTATTTCCGATGCAGAAAAGTTATGAAGATATAAAAGAGTTGATAAGGGAACGCTTTCCCATAGTTTTAGTTGGAAGAGAATATGACGGTTGGGATGTAGATCAAATATATAGTGATGAAGTAAAAGGTGGTTATATTGCCACTAAATATTTGATAGAAAAAGGTTGCAAAAGGATAAAGATGATAACTGATGAATTATACAATTCAGCCTCATTTGGAAGAGTAGAAGGTTATAAAAAAGCACTTAAAGAAAAAGGAAAGAAAGTACAAGATCAAGATATCAAGATTTGTGACAAAATACATGAAGGCTACCACATTCAAGCTGGATACGATGAAGTAACAAAAATGCTAAAACAAAAAGAAATATTTGATGGAATATTTTGTTACAATGACCTTATAGCTTATGGAGCTATAAAGGCATTGAAAGAACATGGAATAAGAATACCGAAGGATGTTCGAATAGTAGGATACGATGACATTACCTTTTCTAGTTTGATCGAACCTGAATTAACTACTATTAGAGTTAAGAAAGAAGAAATGGGATATGAAGCTTTTAACATGCTTTATAAAAGAATAAAATCTGATAGAATAAGCAATTCTTTTGTTAAAAAGATTCTTGATGTTGAACTTATTATTAGAAAATCTGCTTAAGGAGGGGTGAATGTGGCAGAACTAAGATGGAATCCGTTATTAAAAACATGGACAATTGTTGCTGATAATAGACAAAACAGGCCCCATCTCCCGGAAGATTGGTGTCCATTTTGTCCCGGCCCTGGGAAAAAAGTTCCTGAAAACTACGATGTTTACGCTTATGACAACGACTTTCCTGCATTAAAATTAGAACCTGACGAACCAAATGTGAAAGGCACGGAGTTGTATAAAGTTGAAAAAAACTACGGAAAATGTGAAGTAATCTTATACTCTCCTGATCACAATACAACGTTACCTCAATTATCAATTGAACATATATATAAACTTGTTAATCTTTGGGTTGATAGATTCAACGAGTTATCTAAAGACGAAAAAATTAAATACATTTTTCCCTTTGAAAATAGAGGAAAAGAAGTAGGAGTGACGATGCTTCATCCTCATGGTCAATTATATGCATATTCATGGCTTCCATTGAAGATAAAGGTGGAACTCGATAGTTGTAAAGAATATTACGAAGGCAATGAAAGATGTCTTATTTGCGATATGAATAAAGAGGAAAAAGATTTTAAAAAGCGCATGCTTTTTGAAAATGATTCTTTCCTTGTTTATCTTCCTTTTTTCACCGATTATCCCTATGGTGCTTTTATTGTAAGTAAATATCATAAGGGAAACCTTTCAGAGTTCACAGACAAAGAAAAATGGGATTTAGCTGATGCTTTAAAATTATTGACAGGAGGTTTCGATACACTTTTTGATAAGCCTTTTCCTTATATGATGAATGTTCATCAAACACCTGTAAACGTTAAAGAATATAAAGATTCTAATAAATACTATCATTTCCATATAGAATTTTATCCGCCGCTTCGAGACAAGGACAAAATAAAATGGTACGCGTCAAGTGAAATGGGTGCATGGGCTGCAGCTAATACTCTTGCTGTAGAAGAAACGGCGGTAACTTTAAGAAATGCCATAGAAGAATTTAAAAAAAGAGGTTGAAACAATGAACTTAACAACTAAATTTCAAAATATCTATGGAAGAACAGAAAGAACAATTTATCATTTTTTTTCACCTGGAAGGATTAACTTAATAGGGGAGCATATCGATTATAATGGCGGATACGTTCTTCCTGGAGCAATTAATCTTGGAATATATGGAGCTATGTCTCCAAGAAATGATGAAAGGATACATTTAAAATCTATCGATTTTTCTAGTGAATTAGAAGTAGATTTAAACAAAACTATAGAATATAAAAGCGAAGATGGCTGGGGCAACTACGCAAAAGGTGTAATCAAATTTCTATTGGAAGACGGATATTCATTGAAAGGCTGTAATATATTGATAAAGGGAGACCTTCCCCATGGTGCCGGTCTTTCATCTTCAGCAGCTTTAGAAGTTCTGATTGGATACATGTTACTATTTCTCATCCAAAAACCAGAAGAAATAGACAAAAAATACCTTGCATTATTGGGACAAAGAGTAGAAAATAAATTTATTGGCGTTAACTCAGGCATAATGGATCAATTCACTGTGGCTAACGCAAAGAAAGATCACGCCTTATTATTAAATACACAAAATCTTTTGTATGAACATATACCTTGTTACTTAAATGGATATTCTTTAGTTATAATGAATACCAACAAAAGAAGAGAACTAGCTACTTCAAATTACAATCAAAGAAGACAAGAATGTGAAAATGCTTTAGAAACTATAAAAAAAGAAAAAAAAGAGAACATAAATAATTTGTGTGTGTGTACACTTGATGATTTAAAATACATAAAAAATGAAATTGAATACAAAAGAGCAAAGCATGTTATAACAGAAAATCAGAGAGTTATCAAGGCTGCAGAGTTGTTGAAGATCAACGATTTAAAAGGTTTTGGTGAGCTATTAGTTCAATCTCATAATTCTTTAAAATATGACTACCAAGTAACAGGATTTGAATTAGATACAATTGTGGAAGAGGCTTTAAAAACGCCTGGGTGTATTGGTGCACGAATGACTGGAGCAGGATTTGGAGGATGTGCTATAGCTTTGGTTGAGAACAATAATGTAGAATCTTTCATAAAAATCGTGTCTAAAAATTATCATGAAAAAACAAAATTAAAGCCAGAATTTTATGTAACTACACTTGAAAATGGAGTTAGACAGCTCTAGCTTATCAAATAAACACTCTAAAAAACTTGAATAAATATGAATTATTTGTTTTAAAAGATAACCCCTTGTTAACAAGGGGTTATTTATTTACAAATTTTTTAAGAAAAAGAGAAAAATACAGATATTTTTAGTTAATCCATTCTATTTCATTTTAATTTCTTCTAAACACCTAAAAACCAATTTTGCTTTTAATGTAAACATCGATATAATTGTATTGGTATCGTTAACGGTATCGATAAATAATCTACTACAATCTTTCTAGTATTTTTCACTTTTTTAAAATGATAAAATTTTCTTATTTACTCGTATTATTTGTTGTAAACTTAGATTTTACTTCTCAAAAAATACTCATGTGAAAAAAGTCAAGGAGGCTAAGAATGAAGAATATACGTTTATCAATTATTTTATTTCTTTTGTTAGGAGGTATCTTTTCTACAATGTTTTCTTCTTCATATTCCAAAGAATTACAAGGACACTTAATAAAAGGTGCAGATATTTCCACATTATATGAAATAGAATCTTACGGTGGTAAATATTTCCAAAATGGTTTAGAAAGAGACCTTCTAGATATTTTACAAGAAAATGGTTTTAATTGGATAAGGTTAAGGCTTTGGGTGGATCCGGACAACAAAGGCGGAGGTAATTGTGGTTTAGAAAGAACTCTAGCCATTGCAAAAAGAGCAAAAGATAAAGGATTTAAGTTTTTATTAGATTTCCATTATAGCGATTGGTGGGCTGATCCAGGAAAACAAGAAATACCAGAAGCTTGGGAAAATCTATCTTTTGAAGAGCTAAAATTAGCTGTTTACGAATATACAAAAGATGTAATAACTATATTAAAGAATGAGGGAGCTCTTCCAGATATGGTACAGATTGGAAACGAAATCAGAAGCGGTATTCTATGGCCTTATGGAAAAACTTGGGCTGCAGCTGGCGAAGAAGTTGGTGGATTTGAGGGGCTTGCAACACTGTTGAACTCAGGAATCCAAGGAGTTAAAGATAGTCTTTCAAAAGATGAAGAGGTTCTTATTATGCTTCATACAGATCAAGGTGGAGATAATGGAGCAGCTAGATGGCTCTTTGACGGCATAATTGGACAGGGAGTAGAATTCGATATTATAGGTCTTTCGTATTATCCATATTGGCATGGAACCATAGATGATCTCAAATACAATATGAAAGATATCACCCAAAGATACGATAAAGATGTTATTATAGCTGAATTTGCTTATGCTTGGACCTTAGAAAATGGTGATAATCATCTTAATATCTTTGGAGAAGAACAGGCAAGAATTGCGGGATTTCCTGCATCTGTTGAAGGACAGAAACAAGCAATTAATGCTGTTATGGAAGCAGTGAATCAGGTTCCAAACGGTAGGGGAGTTGGTGTTTTTTACTGGGAACCCGCTTGGATTCCAGTAGAGGGGGTAGGCTGGAAAACAGGAGAAGGCAACGCTTGGGATAATCAAACATTGTTTGATTTTGGGGGCAACGCTCTTGATTCTTTAAAATATTTTGGCATGTGGGAAAAGTAGCGATACAGAATACAATTTTTTAGAATTTTATGAAATAAACTTCGATGGGTACAAGGGCGGAGCTCCCGCCAGCTTCGTTTACTATAATATAAGAATATAACTTAAATTTTTTTAAAAATTAAAAACACTCTTATTCCTTTATTAAAGATATATTTAGAACTTTTAAAGTAGTTTAATAAAAATTACGCTAAGGAGGATGTAAAGATGAAAAAGTTTGTTGCCGTTTTATTACTTGTAACATTATCGATAACTTCTTTGTTTTCAGTAACCTTAACTGTTTGGAGTTCAGAAAAACAACAAGATTTCATTCGCAAGGTTGGTCAAGAGTTTACCAGAGATACAGGAGTAACAGTTGAAGTTCAACAGATTACTTTTGGAGATATTAAAACTAAGTTTCTTACGGCAGCACAAGCTGGCGAAGGGCCAGATATTATAATAGGAGCTCAAGATTGGTTAGGAGAACTTGTTGTTAACGGATTGTTAGAACCAATTCCAAGATCTGCTTTAGAACTTGATAAATTTGCAGAATCTGGAATTCAAGCATTTACTTATGAAGGTGTTTTATATGGAGTACCTTACGCTATAGAAAGTCAAGCACTATTTTATAACAGAGATTATATAAGTGATGATGAAGTTCCAACAAACATTAATGATTTAAAAAGAATAGCAAAACAATTTACTACACCGGATACCGCTGGATTCCTTTTTTCTGCAGGAGAATTATACTATTCTTACGCTTTCATTTCGGCTTTGGGAGGATATGTATTTAAGTACGATCCAAAAACCGGTTACGATGTTTCAGATATTGGATTAAACAATGAAGGAGCTATTAAAGCAGCCTATTTGATTAAAAGTTTCTTTGATGAAGGTATTATTCCTTATGGTGTAAACTATAACATTGTAGATTCAATGTTTTTAGATGGTTTAGCAGCAATGATAATTAATGGACCTTGGGCAGTGAAATCTTATCTTGACGCAGGAATCGATTTCGGGGTTATTCCATTAACAAAAATAGAAGTAGAACCAGGTAAAACAATGAAACCTTTTGTCGGAGTCCAAGCGTTAATGATCAATTCTAAGTCTTCTAATAAGGCTTTTGCAATGGAATTTGTTATTAATTATCTCGCTACAGCAGAAGGAATATATGAATTCTATATAGCAGATCCAAGATTACCATCGAGGACTGATGTTGTTCAAATAATTGAAGAACAAGGCGGACCCGTGCCTGCAAATATCGTTGCAGCATTCACTGAAAGTGCTGCAGGAGGAGATCCTATGCCAAATATTCCTGAAATGGCTGTAGTATGGTCTCCGATGGATGATGCGTTAAGTAATATAATTAACGGGATACAAAAACCTGAAGAGGCTCTTAATGATGCAGTATCTAAGATAAAAGCTGGTTTAAAATAAGTTTTAAAAAGACTTATTATCGATTATTTTGTAGGGTGTTTATTTAATTCGAATATTTTGCTAATGAAAAATTTCAAAAAAAGTTTCGAAGTTAATTGGGTTATGGGGCGCAGATTTCTTTAATAATTTAATAGGCAAGGTCGGGCAACTTATTTCAAACACTCAGATTCCCAATTTGTATCTCTTGCAACTAAAAAACTTTGAAATTATTAATGATTACAATGCTGCGCCCTCCCCCTCACCTTCGTTAAATGTACCGAAAAAGCTAAAGAAACTAACAATCAATAAGGAATAAAAAAGGAGAAACTTTTACAAAAATCTAAATCTAAAATACCTACATGACTTGATTTTTATAATTCCTAAAGTGATTAATAAAATATTTTTTTAGGAGGATGTTAAGTGAAAAACAAATACAACCCAATTTGTAAAAAAGCTCCACATTTTCTCCATGGAGCGGATTATAATCCTGATCAATGGCTCAAGTATCCTGAAGTTCTTGAAGAAGACATCAGACTTATGAAACTTGCTAAGTGTAATGTTATGTCTGTAGGGATTTTTGCATGGAGCACTCTTGAACCTGAAGAAGGAAAGTTTAATTTTGAATGGTTGGACGAAGTTATTGATCGATTGTATAAAAATGGAATCTACACCATCCTTGCAACACCAAGTGGTGCTAGACCCCCATGGATGGCTCAAAAATATCCCGAAGTCTTAAGAGTTGGTCCAAATAGAGTAAGAAATCTGTTTGGAGCACGTCATAATCATTGTTATACCTCTCCTATTTACAGAGAAAAAGTTAGAATAATGAATACAAATCTTGCAGAAAGGTATTCAAAACACCCTGGGGTAATCATGTGGCATGTATCAAATGAGTATGGAGGAGAATGTCATTGTGACCTTTGTCAAGAAGCTTTTAGAAATTGGTTAAAAGATAAATACGGAACTCTTGATAATCTTAATCATGCATGGTGGACTCCTTTCTGGAGTCATGTTTACACCGATTGGTCACAGATTGAATCACCTGCGCCACATGGAGAAAATCTAGTACATGGGCTAAATTTAGATTGGAAAAGATTCGTAACTCATCAAACTGTTGACTTTTTTAAGCATGAGATCAAACCATTAAAAAAGATAAATCCAGAATTGCCAGTTACAACTAATTTTATGGGAATATATGAAGGACTAGATTACTGGAAGTTTGTCGACTATTTAGATGTGGTATCTTGGGATAATTATCCACGATGGCACAGAACTGACGATGATTCAGATTTAGCTTGTGAAGTAAGTATGGTACATGATCTGAATAGATCTTTAAAAGGTGGAAAACCATTCATGTTGATGGAAAGCACTCCAAGTATGACGAATTGGATGGCTGTTAGCAAATTAAAAAGACCTGGAATGCATTTACTTTCTTCTATTCAAGCGGTCGCTCATGGTTCTGATACAGTTCAATATTTTCAATGGAGAAAAAGCAGGGGTTGCAGTGAAAAGTTCCACGGTGCTGTTGTTGATCATTGTGGGCACGAAAATAATCGAGTGTTTAGAGATGTTCAAGAAGTTGGAGAAACTCTTAAGAAATTAGATGAAGTAATTGGAACTACCGTGAAACCAGAAGTCGCCATCATTTTTGATTGGGAAAACCGTTGGGCTATGAAAGATGCAAAAGGACCAAGAAATATTGGAATTCATTATGAACAAACAGTTGTAAGTAATTATAAACCATTCTGGAAAAATGGTATTCCTGTTGATGTAATTAATATGGACTGTGATTTTTCAAAATATAAACTACTTATCGCTCCTATGTTGTATATGGTTAGACCTGGAGTTGCTGAAAGAATCGAAGAATTTGTAAAAAATGGTGGTACTTTTGTTGCAACTTATTGGTCTGGGATTGTTAATGAAACTGATTTATGTTTCTTAGGGGGATTCCCTGGACCTCTAAGAAAAGTCCTTGGGATCTGGGCTGAAGAAATTGACGCACTTTACGATGGAGAAGAAAGGCTCGTTTCTTTTAATGAAGATAATGAACTTGGGTTAAAGGGCGATTATAAGGCAAAAGAGCTGTGTGATCTAATTCATTTAGAAGGAGCTCGAAGCTTGGCAACTTACAAAGAAGATTTCTACGCAGGAAGGCCCGCTTTAACAGTAAATGATTTTGAAAAAGGCAGATCTTATTACATAGCGTCAAGAAACGAAGAAAAGTTTAATGATATGTTCTACGGTAAACTTATTCAAGAACTTAATTTAAGAAAAACCGTTGACACAGAACTTCCCCATGGAGTAACAGCTCAAATGAGAACAGACGGAGAAAACGATTATGTATTCTTGATGAATTTTGGTAATAAAGAAAGCACAGTAACTTTAGACAATTTTGATTACACGGATTTGTTGACAGGAGAAAAAGCATCTAAAGAAGTAAAGTTACCAACTTATGGTTTAAAGATTTTAAAAAGAAGATCCATTTAAAGTTATCTTGTACGTGTATAAATGCGGCAAATTGTTCGTCAAACTAATAAGGGGGTAAAAACAAAATGAAAGTTAAAGTTAAACCTTTTTTTTACCTAGTTGTATTTCTATTGACAATATTTTTTAGTGTGGAAATTTATGCAAGTAATTACTTGATAGGCGATCCGTTACCAGATGCCCCCGACCAAGCCTATAGAGGTAATTACAGAGTTGGCGTGAGAACTCTGGAAATTGTAAACGAAAATCAATTAGATATATTAAACTACTCTAGAGATAATCCTGATCCCCGTTATGACCGGAAGTTAAAATTAGAGGTCTGGTATCCTGCGGATATTCCAGAACGCAGGAAAGAATTGACTACTTATCTTGACTATCAATTCGGTGATTATCCTGAAGAGCCCATAGTCTACCAGGGAAGGGCCCTTCGAAATGCGCCGGTTCATAAAGAAGATTCTGGCTATCCTTTAGTAATTGTCTCACATGGATATCCTGGTACTAGATTAATGATGTCCTATTTGACTGAAAATCTTGCTTCTAAAGGATATGTTGTTGTAGCCATAGATCACACTGACTCAACTAGTATTGATCAAAAAGCTTTTTCCAGTACATTATTAAATCGCCCTTTAGACATTTTATTCACACTGGATAAAATTGCGGAAATGGGAAGAGAAGATAGTGATAGTTTCCTTGCTGGAATGGTTGATGCGGACCATACTGCCCTTATCGGTTATTCCATGGGAGGATATGGTTCAATAAATGCAGCAGGTGCTGGATTTAGCGAAAATGCTGTTAATTCACCTTGGGGAGTACCCGGTGGGCATCTAAAAATCAGACAATCGGGTCAAGAAATTTTTGAAAAATCTATAGATAAAAGAATTAAAGCAATATTTGTAATGGCTCCCTGGGGTGCAGCACAATTTTGGGATAAAGAAACAATGAAAGGTTTAAAAGTACCTTCATTTTATGTTGTTGGTGATGAAGATGATGTAGCAGGATATGAAAATGGTGTCAAACTTTTTTACGACTGGGCTGTAAATTCAGAGAGATATATGTTAGTTTTTAGAAATGCTAGACATAATATTGCACCTAATGCGTATGATTCCTCGGGTGCATTGAATTCAGTTGAAATGACTGCGTCTGAGTTGATGCGTTTTAATGAACCATCTTGGGATAACAGGCATATAAATAATATCATACAGCATTTTGCAACAGCATTTTTGGGTATATATTTAAAAGGCGAAAATTATCAAGACTATCTGGACTTAATACCCATTTCAAATGAAGGCAAATGGTCTCAAGATAAAAATGGTAATTTTAAAGATGATCATACACACTGGAAAGGTTTCCCAGAGAGGACAGCAATAGGTTTAGAATTCTATCATAGTAGTCCTGATAATGGCCTAAAATAATTAAATTTAGTAATTTAATAAATTGATAGTGTCGAAAAAGCTTATAGTTAGGAGGTAAAGGGCTTCTAAAGTAAGCTTTAAAAGTAAGTCGGATTGTATGTTTTTGAATTTCTAAAGGGAGTATTCAAAATTATCTAGGAGGTGTATGTATGAAAAAGCGTTTTTCAGTTTTTATGCTGGTGGTTTTATTTTTGGGAATTGTTAATGCTGCAGGACTTTCTGGCAAGATAACCATCTGGTGTTGGGATCCAAACTTTAATGTTGCTATTATGGAAGAGGCAGCCGCTAGATATACAAAGATCAATCCTAACGCTCAAATTGAAATTGTTAGTATGGCGAAGGAAGACGTAGAACAAAAGCTAAATACTATTTTAGCATCTGGTGTTAAAAAAGGTCTGCCTGAGATTGTATTAATTGAAGACTATAATGCTAAAAAATATTTAGAATCGTATCCAGGCGCATTCGCTGATTTGACAAAACATTTTAACTATGATGAATTTGCTCCTTACAAGCTTGAATTCATGACAATTAAAGATAAGGTCTATGGAGTTCCATTTGATTCTGGTGTAGCTGGATGGTTTTACAGAAGAGACTACTTTGAACAGGCTGGGATAGATCCTAGTAAGTTGGATAACATTACAATGGACGAATATATTGAATTAGGTAAAATAGTTAAGGAAAAAACAGGGAAATATATGCAAGCTGGAGATCCATATGATGGTGGTCTTATGAGAACATTATTACAATGTGCTGGTACTTGGTATTTTGATGAAAAAGGACAACCAAACTTTGTAAATAACCCTGCCATGGTCGAAGCTGTCAATGTCTATAAAAAAATGGCTGATTCTGGAATTTCAAAAGAAGTGACTGGCTGGAATGAATGGGTAGCCGCTTTTAATGGTGGTGAAGTAGCTTCAGTTATCACAGGTGTTTGGATTATTGGTTCGATAAAAGCAGAACCTTCTCAAAGTGGGAAATGGGGTGTGCTGCCAGTTCCAAGATTGAATGTACAAGGGGCAGTAAACGCCTCTAACCTGGGTGGATCAAGTTGGTATGTATTACAAAATTCAGAAAATAGAGATTTAGCAATAGATTTCTTGAAAGAAATTTATGCAAAAGATGTAGATTTTTATCAAAAAATATTAATTGATAGAGGAGCTATTGGGACATGGCTTCCTGCACAAAAAGGAGAAGCATATGTAGCCCCGGATCCATTCTTTGGTAATCAAAAGATTTATGTAGATTTTGCAAAATGGATGGAAATGATCCCACCAGTAGATTATGGTATATACACCTACGAAGCTGATGCTGCAATTATGGGAATAATGCCAGATGTATACAGTGGAAAATTGTCCGTAGTAGAAGCTCTTAAACGGGCTGAAGAACAGTGTAAAAATCTTATAGGGCTATAATTTAGAAATAGAAGGCCCTGAAAAGGGCCTTCCTTCATTATACTCTACCTAATTAAAAGTTTTAATGAGATGTAGTTTTTAAATCGCGACTATATTAATGTTTGTTAATATTATGAAAGTGTGGATCTCAAATTTTTAACAAAAGGAGGCTTAAAAATTATGGCTAATGGATTCGAAAAAAGTCGAAATAAATGGGGATGGGTTTTTATAAGCCTTTCTATTATTTTTATTGGATTGTTTATTTTTTATCCTTTGATATACTCTTTATATTTGTCTTTTTTCTCTACCAAAGGGGCAATGAAAAATTTTGTAGGTTTTGGTAACTACAAAAGGTTATTTCAGGACAATTATTTTATTTTGTCTGTTAAAAACATTCTTGTGATATTAGTTATTCAAGTACCAATAATGCTGTTTTTAGCGCTTATTTTTGCGTTTCTACTTAATGATCCAAAGTTAAAATTTAAAGGGGTTTTTAGAACTGCCCTTTTCTTGCCAGCAGTTAGTTCTCTAATTGCATATAGTGTGGTTTTTAAAATGATGTTTTCCTCTGAAGGTTTAATCAATAACATGTTAATGAAAATGCACATTATTAAGGAACCTATCAGGTGGTTACTTGATCCTTTTTGGTCGAAAGTAACTTTAATTATTGCAATGACATGGCGGTGGACAGGATATAATATGATGTTGTATTTGGCTGGTCTTCAAAATATTCCTCAGGAAATTTATGAGGCTGCAGAAATTGATGGAGCGGGAAAAGTTGCTCAATTTTTTAAGATCACTATTCCCCTATTAAAGCCTATTATTTTGTTTACGACTATTCTCTCAACGATAGGAACTCTTCAGCTGTTTGACGAACCTATGATGTTGGCTGCAGGTGTAACTACAGGTTCTAGTGTAGGTCCAGGAAATTCATTGTTAACTCCATCAGTTTATATTTACAATGTTAGTTTTAAGTATGTTCCAAATTTTGGTTATGCTTCAGCTATCTCTTACATGATAGTTATAATCTCAGTCATCTTATCGCTTATTCAGTTCAAAGTGGCAGGTGAAGAAAAGTGAAAAGAAAAATCACTTATACTTTTATATACATAATTTTAACAATTGCGGCATTTATTTCTGTTTTCCCATTTTATTGGATGATAGTAGGTAGCACAAATAAGTCTGTAGACGTAAACAAAGGAAAGCTAACGTTTGGAACCCATTTTCTCACTAATTTTAAAAACTTGGTTAACAATTACAATTTGGGGGAAGTTTTATGGAATTCCATTCAAGTATCATTTTTTGTAGTGGTATTCTCGTTGATTGTTTCTTCTATGGCTGGTTATGGATTCGAAATGTATAAATCTAAGGGCCGTAATTATGTCTATGGTGCTGTTTTGCTAACAATGATGATTCCATTTGCTGCATTGATGGTCCCAGTCTTTAAATTAATGTCCTTTTTCAATTTAATAGACTCTCTCTGGGGAGTCATTCTACCAATGATTCCTTCAGTATTTTTAATCTTTTTCTTTAGACAGAATTTTCAGCAATATCCTAAAGAAATTATTATGGCAGCCAGAGTAGATGGAGCAAGTGAACTTAGAATCTTTTTTTCAATTGTTATGCCATCAATGAAAGCGACATACGCTGCAGGGGCTATCTATGCCTTTTTAACAAGCTGGAATGCATATTTGCAACCTTTGGTCATTATACAAACTCAAAAAAATCGAACGATGTCTTTGTTTATTGCAAATTTAGCTTCAGGATATCAACCGGATTTCGGATTAGTAATGACTGCAGTTGTTATAGCCACATTGCCTACCCTTATTTTGTTTTTTGCACTTCAGAAACATTTTGTACAAGGCATTTTGGGTTCTGTAAAGCAATAACTTAGTTTATAGTTTTTATTAAATATAAATGTATCAAAGAAATAAGAAGCATAGTTGTTCTTATCATACTTTTCTCAAGAATTTTATATAAACGATAAAATTATTTTTGTTTTATATTGCTACTTTATTTATATATTATAATTTTCGAAACGTCATGGAAGACTTATTTTCTAAAAAATAAAAAGACGCTCCTTAGTGAGCGTCCTTGATTTATTTAGATAGAAGAAAATGTTATTCTTGTTTGGCGTTATTTTCAATAATCTTTACTATTGTTTTTGAAGCTAGTTTCATATCTTCCACTGGAATTAATTCAAATCTGCTGTGGAAATTATATCCACCTGTAAAGATATTTGGGCACGGTAATCCCATATAGGAAAGTCTTGCCCCGTCCGTTCCGCCTCTTATAGGTTTTATTATAGGTTCGATTCCTAGATCAATCATTGACTTTTTTGCTAGTTCGATAATTTCCATATGTGGTTCTATCTTTTCTCTCATGTTATAATAGCTATCAGTTATTTCAATTTTGATTATCTCTCTACTGTATTTGTAATTTAGAAATTTGACAATCTCCTGAAATAATTGTTTTTTAGCTTCGAATTTGGTTTTTGAATGATCTCTTATGATATATTCTACTTCTGCATAATCAACCGTACCGTTTAGTTTTGTTAAGTGGAAGAAACCTTCATACTTTTCTGTATATTCTGGTTTTTCATTAACTGGAAGCATATTTTCTATTTCAAATGCAATTCTTAAGGCGTTTATCATGACATCTTTTGCTGTACCTGGATGTACATTTTTACCGTAAATTTTTAATTTAACGCTTGCAGCATTAAAGTTTTCGTATTCTAATTCTCCAAGAGGCCCTCCATCAACTGTATATGCAAAATCTGCCCCAAAACCTTTAATATCAAAAAAATCTGTTCCTCTTCCAATTTCTTCATCTGGAGTAAAAGCTATTTGAACATTTCCATGTTCAATTTCTGGATGATTCACTAGATACTCAATAGCGCTCATAATAGCAGCAATTCCTGCCTTATCGTCTGCCCCTAAAAGTGTAGTTCCGTCAGTAGTAATTAATTCTTTTCCCTTTAACTTTTCTAAAAACGGAAATTCATCAACTGTCGTTGTATACTCGTCATTTAATCTAATATTTCCACCTTGGTATAAGAAGATTTTTGGATTGGTGCATTTACCGTCTAAATCTGGTGAGGTATCCATATGACCTATAAATCCTATAGACGGAACTTCTTTTTGTGTGTTAGATTTTAGCGTAGCATAAACATAACCATGCTCGTCCTGTTTTGCATTTTCTAATCCCAACTCTTTCAATTCTTGGACTAATAATCTACCTAGCTCTAATTGACCAGCTGTACTTGGCACAGTTGTACTTGATTCATCAGATTTTGTATCTATAGCAATGTATGTCTTAAACCTTTCTACAATATCCTTCATTTTTTCCTCCTTGAAAAGGTTGAAAATACCCGCTTAAGAATTCCTGAAACTAAAAATTTTTCCACCTATTACTTGCAACTGTTTACAAAAGCATTGATTATTTCCTGGTGTACCTTTATTTGACAAGCCATTTTTTCTGGATGCCATTGTACCCCTAAAACAAATCTTTTTGAATTTGTGCCTTTAAGTTCTATAGCTTCACATAAATTATCTTCCACCGAAGTAGCAACAACTCTCAAACTAGGAGCAACAGTTTCAACTGCTTGATGATGATATGAATTCACACCTATTACGTTTGTTTTTGTTATGCTGTATAATAAACTGTCTTCTTCAATCTGAATGTAATGAGATACTTCACAAGCAGGATAATTAATCAATGAATGTTGTTCAAATCCGCTTGCAGGAAGATGTTGGTAAAGAGTACCTCCTAAGGCGACATTCATTACCTGTGCACCTCGACAAATTCCTAATAGTGGTTTGTCAGTGTTCTCTACAATGTACTTTGCACAAAATAGATCTTGTTTATCGCGCTTAGGGATAATTAAACTAACTTCTGAAACTGCCCTCTTTTTGTAGTATTTAGGATCTATATCCTCACCACCACTTAAAATAAGCCCATCGACATTATCTAACATCTCTTTTACAATTTCTAAATCATCGATAATAGGTATAATTACAGGTATACCTCCAGCTCTGATTACTGCGATAACATATTCATCCGCCAGTGAATGAACCTCTTGTAATGGATTGCCACTTTGTTCATCTGTAGCCTTTTGATACTTGTAACTTGAACTTATCCCAATAATAGGCTTTTTCATATCTTTTTATCCTTCATTTCTTCTAAAATATTTTTGATATCGGCTAATAATAACACTTCTTCAGAAGGTGGAGGTGGTGGTGGCGGTGGTGTTTGTTCTTCTTCAGTTAAAATTTGTGTTTCATGTTCTAATTTAAGTTTACTTAAAAATCGAACAAATAGAAAGATTGAAAATGATATTATCAAAAAATCTACAACTGTTTGGATAAAAGAACCATATCTTATGGTTGCTTCACCTATTTTAAATTGAAGGTCAGAAAAATCAATACCTCCTATGAGTATTCCAATGACGGGCATTAATAAATCGTTTACCAGTGAAGTAACAATTTTCCCAAAAGCTCCACCTATGACAACACCTACAGCTAGGTCAATAACGTTACCCTTAATTGCAAAATTCTTGAAGTCTTCCCAAAACTTTTTATTCAAGTTTACTCACTCCTTCTATAATAGTGATTGTATATTTTATGATATTATGCTACCATAGTTTAATTTGAGAATCAACTCAAATATATTTTATTAAAAATAGATCTAGATGTCTTAAAAGGTTTTCTAATTAAGGCTTTTAAGTTTTCTAATAAAATGTTTCCAGAAAATTTGACAACAGAAAAATAATTTGATATAATATTTCTAACTTGTAATTATTATTTTATTTACGAGGTCTTAATATGCTAAAAAGAAGAATTTGTAATGCGGAACCAACAATTAAAAATAATCAAATATCAAATATAAGAACTTGGTGGTGGCATCTCTGACGGGGTGCCACTCGTAGCATGCTTTAATTAATAATAGGGCATCCCGACAAAGGATGCCCTTTTTTAATTGTGGAGGTCTTTTTCCCATTAAAAAAGGGATGAAAGACCTCTTTTTTATTAGATTTTTTAAAAATTGTGCCCAAGGAGGCAGTTACTCAAATGAAAAAAATTAAAGTAAAAACATTATCTTGTTCCCTACCTTTTGAAAGTATTAATAGTACGGTTATTTACAGAAATATTGCTTTGAAAAATGATTATTCTTTTCTTTTTGAAAACTTGAAATATAATGGCAAGACATTTTCGGTGATAGGGGTTATTCCAGAAAAGATTATAAGGTATGGCAAAAATAATAAGGATAGTTTAGTTATAACTCTAAAAGAAGGAGAAGAGAAAGAAATAGAGATTGTAGAAGCTGATTATTTGTCTTTTCTAGAAAAAGAACTAGACAAAATTTGTTTTCAAAGTATAAAAGAAATTCCTCCTTTTTTCTGCAGCTTTTTTGGATATTTTGGCTATGAAATGATCTATTTATGGGAAGGGTTGTTATATAAACAAACGGACAAGTTTTTACAAAACAACGATCTTCCATTATCTATTTTATGTTGCCCTAAAATGTCATTAATCATGAATCATGAAGATAAGATGCTGCATATTTTTAACTGTCTATATTTCGATAATGAAGAAACAGCAGATGAGATAGAAGAGTCAGTTAGTATCGCACAGTCTGAAATAGATAATTTAAAAGAAAATATTATTGAAATTTTAAAAATACAAGATTCTAAAGATACTACTAGCGATGAACAATCGTATTCTAAAAGGCAATATCCACCTTTAAATATTACTTATCACACCAAGAAAGAAGATTTTTTAGAACAAGTTAAAAAAGCTATTGAACAAATAAACTCATCTGGGGCTTTTCAGATAGTGTTATCTCAAAAGTTCTCAACACATATTGAATCGAATCCCTTTGAAATTTATGAAGTATTGAGAGCTATAAACCCGTCTCCTTACATGTTCTACCTCAATTTTCCAGAGGCTAAAATATTAGGTTGTTCCCCGGAAATGCTTGTAAAAGTAGAAAGAGGCGAAGTTATTTCAAGGCCTCTAGCAGGTACAAGAACCCGTGGGCAAAAAGCAGAAGAAGATACGGATTTAGAACAAGAATTACTAAATGATGAAAAAGAGAAAGCTGAACATGTCATGTTGGTAGACTTAACAAGAAATGATTTAGGGAAGGTATGCAAGAGAGGATCTGTTAAAGTAACTCAACTCTTTGGAATAGAAAAATACTCTCATGTTATGCATATCTACTCCCAAGTTGAAGGGGTAAAAAGAGAAGATGTTGGACTTTTGGAAATTTTAAAATCTGTTTTTCCTGCAGGAACAGTTTCTGGCGCACCAAAAATCAAAGCTATAGAATTAATTGAGATCTTAGAAGCCGAGCCCCGAGAAGTGTATGCTGGATCAATCGGATATATTACTCCTGATGGGGATTTAGATGCTGCAATTGCTATAAGAACGATTGTGTGTAAAGGCAGTGAAGCCTTTATTCAATCTGGAGCCGGAATAGTTTCATATTCAATACCAGAAAAAGAGTATGAAGAAACATTAAATAAGGCAAAAGCAATGTTTAAAGCTATAGAAATTGCTGAATATCAAAAAACAGATGTTCAGAATTTAATAAAATAATCGGGGGTGGCATTCATGATCTTATTAATTGATAATTATGATTCCTTTACTTACAACATATATCAAACAATATCTGAGTTAGATGATGTGTTGATTTATAAGAATGACAAGGTAAGTATAAACAAGATAGAATCTATGAACCCTTCTCACATAATAATCTCTCCAGGATCTGGTTTACCGAGCGATGCAGGAATATTAGTAGAAGTTGTAAAACATTTTGCGGATAAAACACCTATACTCGGTATTGGTTTAGGGCATCAATGTATTGCAAAAACGTTTGGAGGAAAACTCATTAAAACAAACGAGATACATCATGGCAGAGTTTCCAAGATATTTGTAGCCTGCAGTGATGAATTATTTGATGGAATAACTAATCCATTCAATGCAACAAGATACGATTCGTTAGTAGTATCACAAGATTCATTTCCTAATGAATTAAAGATTCTAGCTCTTACTGAAGAAAACGAGATCATGGCTATAAGGCATCGCTTTTATTGGTTATATGGTGTTCAATTTCATCCTGAATCTATATTGACATCAATTGGATTTCAGCTGTTAGAAAATTTCATGAAAATAGGAAGGAGCGTTAACTATGTTTAATTATTTTCTTCAAAAAGTAGTTAAAAAACAAGATTTGAGCATGGAAGAAATGGAAGAAGCTATGAATATGGTTATGGAAGGAAAAACAACACACAGCCAATTAGCGGGGTTTCTAGTAGGACTAAACATGAAAGGTGAGACCGTAGATGAAATAACAGCGAGTGCAAAAGTGATGAGAGAAAAAGCCCTTCCTTTTAATTATGAAAGCGATAATCTACTAGACACGTGTGGAACAGGGGGAGACGGTAAAGGAACTTTCAATATTTCTACAGCGGCAGCCTTTGTTTTAGCAGCAGCGGGGATATCTGTTGCAAAACATGGGAACAGATCTGTCTCAAGTAAAAGTGGGAGTGCAGACGTTTTAGAATCTTTAGGGGTGAACATATCACTTTCAGTAAATTTGGTTGAAGAATGTCTAAAAGAAATAAATATCGCATTTTTGTTTGCCCCAGATTTTCATAAAGCTACTCAGTATGCAGCGGTTCCGAGAAAAGAACTTGGTATTAGAACTATTTTTAACCTCCTTGGCCCTTTAACTAATCCCGCAAAAGTTAAATATCAATTAATGGGTATATACGATCCAAATCTTGTTTATCCAATTGTAGAAGTGTTGAGAAATTTAGGGGTTAAAAGGGCTATGGTTGTTCATGGTGCAGGAGGTATTGATGAATTTTCTTTGGTAGGCGAAAACAAGGTAGCTTTTCTGAGTGATGGAACAATTGAAGAGCTAGAAATAGCTCCAGAAGATGTGGGCTTAAAAAGATATGATTTAGAAGAAATTAAAGGTGGAACAGCGCAGGAAAATAAAAGGATCATTCTAAGTATCTTTAATGGAGAAAAAGGACCGAAAAGAGATGTAGTGGTATTTAATTCTGCAGCAGCTCTGGTAGTTACTAATGTTGTTGATAACTTTGAAGATGGAGTTAAATATGCTCAAGAAATAATAGATAGCAAAAAAGCTCTTCGTAAACTAGAAGATATGATCGAGTATACAAATTTCTTAACTGTACGAAATTGATTTTTATCTTTTTGACAAGATTTTGTATGAAATTAATATTGATATGTGAAGCCTGCGTGTCTAGAGATTTCCGAATTTTATAAGTACCAAAAAGTTGTAATTGTTAATTACTGTTTTTGAATTTAAAAGGGTACCAGGGCAGAGCCCTCACCTCCTTTGGTAAAGGTACCAAAAAGTTGTAATTATTAATTACTGTTTTTGAATTTAAAAGGGTACCAGGGCAGAGCCCTCACCTCCTTTGGTAAAGGTACCAAAAAGTTGTAATTATTAATTACTGTTTTTGAATTTAAAAGGGTACCAGGGCGGAGCCCTTCCCTCCTTTGGTATAAGTACCAAAAAGTTGTAATTGTTAATTACTGTTTTTGAATTTATAACGGGTCCAGGGCGGAGCCCTCACCTCCTTTGGTAAAGGTACCAAAAAGTTGTAATTATTAATTACTGTTTTTGAATTTAAAAGGGTACCAGGGCGGAGCCCTTCCCCCTCGCTAATATAGTTTCTAGAATTCTAAAGGGGTTAGATAGAAACGGACAAGGAGGCAAATATGTTTCTACAAGAAATAATAAAAACAAAAAATGAAGAACTTTTAAAGTTAACACAAAAAAAGAGATCTCTCAAATCAGTTTTGAGGAAAAGCGAATTAACCCTAATTGCCGAAATAAAGAAAGCGTCACCTAGTAAAGGCATTATTTCTAAAAACTTTGACCCTGAAAAACAACTGGAGGCGTATGCAAAAGGCGGGGCAGATGCTATATCAATACTAACTGATGAAAAGTACTTTAACGGAGGCACAGAAATTTTAAGACAGTTACGAAGTAAAACAACTCTACCTATTCTAAGAAAAGATTTTATAATTCACCCTTTGCAGATATATGAAAGTCTTTTTCTAGGATCAGATGTAATACTGTTAATAGCAGCGATTTTAACAAAAGAACAGATTATTAACTTTTTAGAGATCTCAAATCAATTTGGATTAGAAACACTCGTTGAAGTACATGATTATAACGATTTAGAAAAGATAAAAGGCACGAAAACAGAAATGTTGGGTATAAATAATAGAAATTTAGATGATTTTACGGTAGATATCAGAAACACTGAAAAGATCATAAATAAATTAGAAAGAATGAACATAAGAGGTAATTTTTATATTGTTTCTGAAAGTGGAATAAAAAATAAAAAAGATATTGATTACCTTGAAAGTTTAAGTGTTGACGGTGTGTTAATAGGAGAGGCTTTAATGAAGGCTGATAATCCTCTGGAAAAAATAAAAGAGTTGTTTCCTCAAAAGGAGCAAGTAAGAAATGGTTAGGATTAAGGTTTGTGGGATTACAAATATTGCTGATGCAGTTAACATTGCTAATTTAAACGTGCATGCGTTGGGTTTTATCCTCTCTAAAAGCCCTAGAAAGATTGAATTATCAAAGGTTGCTGAGATCACTAAAGTATTGCCTCCATTTATCAGTAGAGTTGCAGTTGTTGTAGATGTTACTCTTAACGAGTTAGAAGAAATCCAAGAAAGCAGATTATTCGATTATATACAGTTCCATGGTTCTGAAAATATCTCTTTAATTAAAAAATGTAAGCTAAAAACTATAAAAGCGTTAAAAATTGGGAATGAAAAATCATTGTCTGATATAGCAATATACCAAGATGAGGTTGATTATCTTCTTTTTGATACAATGGTTGGAAATAAGATAGGGGGAACAGGAGAAACATTTGATTGGAAGATTTTAAAAAATCTAAACATAAAAGAGCCTTTCATTTTGGCTGGTGGTATAGGTCCAGAAAATGTTTCTCAAGCAATAGCTACTTTAAAACCAGCTGCAATAGATTTAAATAGCAAGGTTGAAAAGAATCCAGGCAAAAAAGATATAAATTTAATCAAACAAACTTTAGAAATAATTAAAGACACAGAAAAATATTTTGAATTTTAACGGGTTCAAGGGTGGCAGCTCTCATTTCTCTTGATACCAAGTACCAAACAAAACAAATCTAAAAAAGCTATAAAATCACTTTTTATAATTTTTTAAAAAATAAAAACATAAAAATAAGGAGGAAAAAAAGATGAAAAAAGGTTATTATGGGCAATATGGAGGACAATACGTTCCAGAAACACTAATTCCAGCTTTGGAAGAACTAGAAGCAGCTTATGAAGAATACTCTAAGGATCCTGATTTCATCAAAGAGTTTAACAGACTCTTGGCTGACTACAGTGGAAGGCCAACACCCCTTTACTTTGCAGACAGATTCACTGAATATTTAAATGGTGCAAAAATATATTTAAAAAGAGAAGATCTGAACCATACAGGCGCTCACAAGATTAATAATGCTCTAGGTCAGGTTTTGTTAGCTAAAAAGATGGGCAAAAAACGTATAATTGCAGAGACAGGCGCTGGGCAACATGGTGTAGCAACTGCAACAGCTGCCACAAAATTTGGCTTGGAATGTATAATCTACATGGGTGCCGAAGATATGAAAAGGCAATCGCTAAACGTGTATAAGATGGAAATGCTAGGAGCAAAAGTTATTCCAGTTTACAATGGTAGTCAAACTTTGAATGAAGCAGTAGATGAAGCAATTAGAGATTGGGTAACAAATGTTGAAGATACTCATTATGTAATAGGGTCTGTTGTTGGACCTCATCCCTATCCGAAGATTGTTAGAGACTTTCAAAGAGTAATTGGAGACGAAGCTAAAAAACAGATAATCGAAAAAGAAGGGCGATTACCTGATTACATTGTAGCCTGCGTTGGGGGAGGAAGTAATGCAATGGGCATATTTTACCCTTTTGTCGAAGATCAAGAAGTAAAATTAATAGGTGTTGAAGCTGCTGGTAAAGGGTTAGAAACAGGGTTACATGCAGCGGCTTTAACTGCTGGAAAAATAGGAGTTCTACACGGAAGCAAATCTTATGTACTTCAAGATGAAAATGGACAAATTAAACTTGCCTATTCAATTTCAGCTGGGCTAGACTATCCGGGAGTAGGACCAGAACATAGTTTTCTACGTGACAAAAAAAGAGCTACATATACTTCAGTCACCGATGAAGAAGCAATAGAAGCTTTTGAACTACTGACAAAACTTGAAGGCATAATACCGGCATTTGAAAGCTCACATGCACTAGCATATACCATGAAATTAGCTCCTCAATTGGATAAAAATAAAATAATAATTGTAAACCTTTCTGGAAGAGGAGATAAAGACGTGGATTCATATAGGAATCTAAATCGAAAATAACTAATTTGAATTTTAATGGGTTCAAAGGCGGTAGCCCTTATCTCTCTTGATACCAAGTGCTAATCGCTTTTAGTCTAAAAACGTTTTAGAATTTCCAAAGTTTTAAAAACTTTCAACATTTGGAGGCCCTAAAATGAGTAAAATCCAAAAAATTTTCGATAATAAAAAGGCTTTAATAACATACATAACAGCGGGAGATCCAGATCTAGAAACCACAAAAGATATAATATTAGAACTCAATAAAGCTGGAGTTGACATAATTGAAATTGGGATTCCTTTTTCTGATCCCTTAGCTGATGGTCCCGTAATCCAAGAAGCTAGTCAAAGAGCAATAAAAAAGGGAATAACTCTCAGTAAAATTTTTAATACATTAGAAAGTATAAAAGGCAGGATTAATACCCCTCTTGTTTTGATGGGTTATTATAATTCCATCTTAAGTTATGGTAGTGACAAGTTTATTGAAGATTGTAAACTTGCAGGTGTTTCAGGAGTAATAATTCCTGATTTGCCCTTTGATGAAGAACCAGAGTTCTATGAAGAGTTAAAAGAAAATGATATAGACGGAATATTATTAGTTGCACCAAATACGTCTGAAGAACGATTAAAAGAGCTTTCAAAACATGCAACAGGATTTTTATATTGCGTTTCTCTTATGGGAGTAACTGGTGACAGTAGAGGACCAGTTGAATACATAAATGAATATGTTCAAAAAATCAGAAAATATGTTGATATACCAATAGCTATTGGTTTTGGAATAGACACTCCTGAAAAAGTTAAACATATCATTAACTACGTCGATGGAATAATAGTAGGTAGTGCATTAATAAAAATTATTGACCAAAACAAAGAAAATAAAATTAAGATGTTTAACGAAATCCATACATTCGTTCAAAATTTAAAAGTTTGGTAGTTTTGGTGAAATTCTTGAGATATAGAGACGCTCATATGAGCGTCTTTGTTTTTATTTTTACGTGCCAAGCATGTTTCTATGTTTGAGTTATTTTTTTCAATATGTTAATTCTAGAGAACATTTAATCAAGTCTTTTACAACTACATCTTAATTTAATATGGGGTTTATATAAAATTTCTCAGTTTTATCCAAAAAATTTAATTGTGATTGAATAAGTTGGTTTATATTAAAAGAACTACTATTTTCTACTTATAAGTTAATTTCCATTTTAGATTAAGTTGGTGTAAAATGAAGATAATAAAACGAAAATATTTAATTTAAATCATTTAATCCAATTTAATTGCTGCTTAATTATACTTTCCTAATTACAAAACATTTTTATGAACTATCTATCCTTTTTATTTCTAAAAGAAACTCGAAACGCTAATGTTTATAACCTTTCTTAAAAGAAACTACAAACGAAAATGCCATGTAGAAATTAAAAGAGAGATTACAGTTTCAAATAAGATTAATAAAGAGTTTCAAGCAAATTAAATTCAAGGAGGCGACGAGTTATGAAAAAAAGATGGTCGGTTATAATAGTCTTTTTAATCTGTGTTCTATCAATTTTTGGACAAAAAGGTAAATTGACGGTGATGGGTGTTTGGGGAGGGCAAGAGTTAGATGCGTTCCTAAAAGTAGTCGAAGTTTTTGAAGCAGCAACTGGTATTGAGGTTCAATATGAAGGTACGAGGGATTTGCCAACCCTTATTACCACACGCTTGGAAGCAGGTAATCCACCAGATATTGTTGCATTAACTGGTTTGGGGCTTATGAAGGATTTAGCTGATGATGGTGCCTTAGTCGATTTGAAAAAGGTATTGAACATGGACACCTTTAAGAAAGATTACGCTCAAACATGGATAGATTTAGCTTCGTATAAAGATGGGATGTATGGATTATATATTTCTGCAGACGTTAAAAGTTTAGTCTGGTACAATCCGAAAGCGTTTGCTGCTAAAGGATATACTATCCCAAAAACTTGGACTGAAATGGAGGCCTTGATGAATAAAATGGTTGCAAATGGTGATACTCCTTGGTCAATTGGTCTTGAATCTGCTGCTGCTAGTGGTTGGCCTGGCACAGATTGGATTGAAGATATAATGCTAAGAACAGCGGGTCCAGAAGTATATGATCAATGGGTAAATCATGAGATTCCTTGGACTGATGAAAGAGTTAAAAGAGCTTTTGAAATTTTTGGTAAGATAGCTCGTGATCCTAAATTGACTTGGGGCGGACCACTTGCTGCACTAGCTACAAATTTTGGAGATGCTGCAAACCCATTGTTTACAGATCCTCCACAAGCATATATGCACAGACAAGCCAGTTTCATCGTTAGTTTTATCAAAACTAACTTTCCAGACCTCGTAGCGGGCGAAGATTTTGACTTCTTCATCTTCCCACCAATTGATGAAAAATACGGAACTCCAATGCTCGGAGCTGCTGACATGATAAGTATGATGAACGATACTCCAGAGGCACGAGCATTTATGAGATTTTTAGCAACACCAGGAGCCCAGTCTATTTGGGTTTCAGAGTTAGGAAAGATAGGAATAAATAAGAGAATTAATCCAAATGTTTATCCTGACGACTTAACTCGAAAGATGGCAAAAGCTCTTCAAGATGCATCAACTTTTAGGTTTGATGGTTCTGATATGATGCCACCAGCAGTTGGTTCCGGAGCATTCTGGACTGGCATACTAGATTATGTAGGCGGTGCAGATTTAGATAGCGTTTTAGAATATATAGAATCAGTAGCACAAGAAGCTTATGCCCCTGTTAAAACTAAAAAATAATGGTGGTGGTAAGTATAATGAAGAGTAAGAAAAATACATTATGGGCGGTCCTTTTTCTAGGACCCGCTCTTTTTTTACTATGTGTCTATTTGTTGTACCCTTCTATTCATACAATAATAATAAGTTTTATGGATCAACGATCGCAAAATTGGGTAGGATTTCAAAACTACATCTATGCTTTTACATCAAAGACGATGTTGACAGCGTTTAGGAATAATCTTTTATGGGTTATTTTTTTTACTTTGGGTACAGTTGGCTTGGGTTTAATAATTGCAGTTTTAGTAGATAGAGTTAAATATGAAAAGTTTACCAAAACCATTATCTTTATGCCTATGGCAATTTCTTTTGTAGGAGCAGGAGTAATATGGAAGTTTGTTTATGATTATAAGCCATTAGGCGTTAATCAAATTGGTTTGTTAAATCAAATTGTTGTTTCACTTGGAGGGGAACCCAAAGCTTGGCTCATTCAAGGGCCATGGCTAAACAATTTTGCCTTGATATTTGTAGGAATATGGATCTGGACTGGTTTTTGCATGGTTATTCTTTCAGCAGCATATAAAGGAATACCAGAAGAATTACTAGATGCCGGTAGGGTGGATGGGGCAAATGAATGGCAGGTTTTTGTACACATAATATTGCCGTATATGAAGTCTACAATAGGCGTGGTTGCCACTACGATGGTTGTGAATGTTTTGAAAATCTTCGATATTGTGTATGTAATGACCAATGGTAATTATGGTACTGAGGTTATCGCAAACCGAATGTATAAGGAGATGTTTCAATACAGAAATTATGGACGGGCAAGTGCTATTGCAGTAGTTTTATTTTTATTGATAGTACCGGTAATAATAATGAATTTAAGAAGAATGAAAGGAGAAAAAAGCTAATGAAAGCTAGAAAAAAGATAAAAGTTGCAAGAATTTTTCTGCATATTTTTATCATTTTTATGATGTTAATATGGATTTTACCTACACTTGGATTATTAATAACCTCCTTTCGACCAGCACAAGATGTTGCAAAAACTGGTTGGTGGACTGTTTTTAATAGCCCTTTGAAATTTACGCAATTTACTTTGAACAATTATCGAGAAGTAATAACCAAAGCTGGATTGGGAACGGCTTTTAAAAATAGTTTTATGATAACGATATTTGGGACGTTACTACCTGTAATAATAGGAGCTTTCGCAGCTTTTGGATTAGCTAAGATAGAATTTAAAGGTAGAGGGGTGATATATTCACTCATTGTGGGACTTTTAGTAGTCCCTTTGCAATTAACCTTTATCCCTATTTTGAGATTGTATAACAAATTAAAATTATCTGGTACTTTCGTAGGATTATGGTTTGCGCACACAGCCTATGGTTTGCCTTTTGCTATTTTTATGTTACACAATTTTTTTGTATCTCTACCAAATGATATATTTGAGTCGGCTCGTATAGACGGGGCTTCACTTTGGACATCATTTTATAAATTGGCTTTACCTTTATCTGTACCTGCAATTGCTTCATTAGTTATATTCCAATTTCTATGGGTATGGAATGATCTCCTTGTTGCGTTAATATATTTAGGAGGAACAAAAGATGTTGCTCCACTTACTGTTGTTTTAGCTAACATGGTGGGTTCTTATGGACAAAATTGGCATCTTTTGACTGCTGCAGCGTTTATATCAATGGTAGTTCCATTAATTGTTTTCTTATCTTTGCAAAAATACTTCGTTAAAGGAATATTGGCAGGATCCGTTAAAGGTTAATTTAAACAATATTTGAATATAACTATTACTTTGGCATTTATAAAACAAAGAAAATGCCCAACTTTGGGTGTGTCTTCTTATTTATACTTCAAAAATAGGTTATAATTCTTTGCTTAAAAGTTCTCTTCTTAAACTTAAACTCCATTTTTGATCAATTTTCTTTTGAATTGGAAAAATCAAAAATATTATATTAATTCTAAATTAGTCGAACCAAGAGTTTTTATTTACATAAGTAGGGAAGTCATCCGCTATTAAAAACACAGCAAAGCCTTTAATAATCTCTATTTCAACTGTATCAAGGGCGGAATCAGGAAAGTCTGAAGTAAGCGATGGATTTAGAAAAAAGTTATATAAAATACAGAAAAGAGGGGTTATATAAAAAATTTATATGTCTAGAGTTTGAAAAGATTCAAAAAAATCAATTATATTTGATTACAACTGATTATCTCAAAATAACTCAAAAAATGTTTGATAATCTTTATTTTGATTTTTGCCATTAGTTTGTTATACTGTGATGAAATCATATCACTAGATTATCAGCTAGTGATCAAATTTCTATAAAATTTAATAGTATTTTATGAACACTAATAGTTAAACCAAAGGCAAGCATTTGGTATATCTGGTAGAGAGATGAAAATTATATTTAGGGGAAATATTAATGTCAAACATTCAATTAAAAAAAGAAGTAGCTCGATTTGCAAAATTAGTATGGGATAGGAAACTAACAGATGGAGCAGGGGGAAATATGAGCATAAAAGATGAAGATAGGATATACATTACTCCTACTTCAACAATCAAGCATTTTCTCACTGAAGATGACATAATTACTATTGACAAAGATGGTAACAAAATTGAAGGTAAAAAAGAACCTTCTTCCGAAAGAAGAATGCACATAAAAATTTATGAGAAGGCACCAGAAGTTAAAGCAATCATTCATGCACATCCTAGATATGCAACCTCTTTTGCAGTAACTTTCCAGAAACTACCTGTTTATGCCCTACCAGAATCAGCATTAGTTTTAGATCCAATAACTTACATAGAATATCAAATGCCAGGTACCCAAGAATTTGCTGATGCTTTTGCAAAAGGTTTAGAAGAAGGATCAAGAGTTTTTGTGCTTCAAAACCATGGAATTACTGTTGCTGGAAAAGATATGGAAGATGCATACATGAAATTAGAAACCTTAGAATTTCTCGCGGAAGTATCCTTTATTTCAAAATTGTACGGTGACCTAAATGAAATTCCAATAGAAAAAATAACAGCTTTCAAAGAATTCTTTAATAAAAATAAAAGAGGAGATTGACTATGGATTTATCAAAAATAAAAAAACTTCAAATAACATACGCTAAATCTTTATTTGTACACTAAAGACGCATTTGAAAGCTATTTCCAGAGGAACAAATTAAATACCTTAGAGAGTGAGATTTATTGATAATTATAAATGAAATAAATTAAAGTCTTTGAGTTTAACTCTTTCATTATCAAATTATAAGGGGTGTAAATTAGTTGAAATATGTTAACTTAGCTGTTGATCTAGGTGCCTCAGGAGACAAGGTTTTTGCAGGAACCCTACAAAACGACAAACTCATTTTGCAAGAAGTAACTCGTTTTCCTAACAACGTTGTAGAAATAAATAGTGTGTCTTTTTGGGACATTCTATACCTCTACAACAACATACTTGACAGCATAAATATTTCTCAAAACAAGGGTCTTGAAGTACTTTCTTTGGGAATAGATAGCTGGGGTGTCGATTTTGGGTTACTGAACAAAAATGGATTTTTGATAAACAATCCTATTCACTACAGAAATATGTTTAAAACCAACGTTATGCAAGAAGCTATTGAAAAAGTAGGTAAACAATGGATATATGAACATTCTCCAACCCAATTCCAACCCTTCAACACCCTTTACCAGATATTAGCTTACAAGAAATATGCACCAGAATTCTTAGAGATTTCTAAAGATTTACTGACCATTCCTTCTTTGTTCAATTACTTTTTAACAGGAGAAAAGGCTATAGACTTCAGTATGGCTACAACTACTCAGATATACAATCACAGAAAGAGAAATTGGGATGAAGAAATAATCAAAAAATTTGAAATACCTGATATCCTACCAAAAATACTTCCCGCAGGAACAAAGATTGGAAAAATAAAAAAAGGAGTATTAAACAACAACTCAGATATAGAAGTAATTTTACCAGCGAGCCATGATACAGGTTCTGCATTTGCTGCAATTTCATCTGATCCGAAAGACACCCTGTTTATAAGTTTAGGAACATGGTGTCTGACAGGTGCCATAGTAGATGAAGTTCCTATTAGCAAAGAACTTATGGAAAACAATCTAGCTGCTGAAGGATGCTTAGACGGCTCTTATAGAATATTGGCAAACATAACTGGGATGTGGTTAATTCAAGGCATCATAAAAAGTCTTAATCTTCCTGACAGCAATGATACATATGATAAAATCACAAAAATGGCAAAAGAAGCAAAACCATTCACTTCATACATTAATGTAGATGATGCATCCTTACAAAATCCTGATGATATGATAAAAGCAATAAAAGAACAGTCAATTAAGGACAGTAATGTAGAACTGGAAGACACTTCGGAGGTTATAAGGACAGCTTTAGAAGGGATTGCATTTAGAGTGAATGAGACTAAAGAAAAGTTGGAAAAAATATTAAAAATTAATTTTAAAAGGGTACATGCTGTAGGTGGAGGGACAAGGAATAAATTGCTGTGCCAGTTTATAGCCGATGCAACTGGTGTGGAAGTAATTACAGGACCTATTGAAGGAACGGCGGTAGGGAATTTAGTATCACAGCTATATGCGTTCGGAGTAGTAAAAAATTTTCAAGAAGTAAGAGACTTAATTAAAAGATCATTTGAATTTCAAACATACGAGCCAGAGAATACTGAATTATGGAAAGAAGCGTTTATGAATTTTAAAAGGTGTGAATGTTAATCAGAGGATGCATATTCCAGCATCCTCTGATTTTTTGGTTTATTAGTAAGTTTTTATAAAACTTTGTATATCTTCTACTCTAACAGGTTTATATTTATTAACTTTAATAATTCCTTCATTGGCTAATTCTTTAACTAAGTTATGTAATTCTTCATCCCAATCATTGCCAATTATTTTCCAATTTTCTTCATATTCAGGTGTGAGGACACCGTTTTTAACTTCGATTATATACTTTTCTATCAATTTTCTTAAATCTCCTCCACTTATAGCGGAGAAATTTGGATGATCTTCTGTTCTTCCGAGCAGTTTTGGAAGTGGCTCTCCTTCCTTAAATACAGGGCCGTAAGTTAATAATTGAGTGTTGGCTCGATAATTGTTTACCGTCAAAGTCAAAACATCGTCGCCTTTGATAGGTGTTCCATCAGGTCTTCTAAGGTTGACGATTCTTTCTCCAACAGGTTTAGATATATCAATTTCATAATAAACTCCTTTAAATATATCATAATTATATCCAGGAATCCTACTATTAAAAGAGATCGTTAAGTCATTTGGTTGATATTGATTGTAGAAAGATACTGACCATTCCATATATTTTTTCAATTGACTTCCAGTAACCTCAAGTACATACAAAGTATTGTCATATTTATATATTAAAGAAATATCTGATCTTTTTATTGGACCTTCTTTGATATTTGCATCTTCTCTAAATGCGGCTGCTGCAGAAACATCTATTTTTCTATCTATGACTTGTTCACCAAAATACATTTGAACAGAGTTTATAAGATCTAAAAGTGCGGTTGGTTGGATCCACACCTGTGGTATCCCTTTTATTTCATCTTCAGGAACTAATGGTCCGCCCACTAAAAATCCAATTACTTCGTTTGCGTAATCTAACGCCTTATAGTGAAAAGGCTTTAATTTTCTTGTTAACTCTTTATCAGGCTGTACATATCCACTAGAAGTTTTTACATCATGATTTGCTGATCTCTTGCCTACGATTTCAAATTTATCGTCCTTCTTTTCGAGTTCTAACACAACTTGTGATACAACTCCACCACGACTCGCCGGTTCAACAAGTAGTGTACCGTTCAATTTAACCTCTTTAGTTATATCGTTTTCCCGCTCATCAAAAATCTTGCCATTAATAGCCCTGTATATTTTTCCGTTGTAATAGTTCATCTCAGCTATTTTCTGATGAGCATGGCCCAGTATTACTACATCTAAATCAGGAGTAACCTTTAAAATATCCAAAACACCGGAACCATAGGTGTCATATTCTTGTTCAAGGCCCATATGAAATGCACCTACAATTACATCAACTTTACCTTTTAACTGAGCAACAGCTATTCTTACCTCATCAACAGGATCAACTACTATATAATCCTTCAAGTTTGCAGCATCCCATCTTGTAATATTAGGAGTTACCATCCCTATTATTCCAACTTTTATTCCATCTTCTGTTGTAACAATCTTATACGGAGCTGCTAATCTTGTACCGTCTGGATTATATACATTACCGCACAATACGCTGTTAGGATCTTCGTCTTTAGGAATGAATTGTCTCATAACCTTTTTAAGAGTAGGTACACCATAGTTAAACTCATGATTACCCAAAACAAAAACATCGTAATTCATCTCATTCAATGCAAAGATCATTGGATGAATCGCATCGTCTAAAAAAATGTGAGAAAGATTTTCTTGGATAGTATCACCGTTGTCAATAAGAATTGTATTACTTGGGTTTTCACTCTTTAGCTCTCTAATTATGGTGGCAACTTGAGCTAGACTTCCACTATAATCTGGTTGGTTTAAAGCATAATCATAAGGTAAAAAACGCCCATGTAAATCAGATGTAGCCAAGATCTGGATTTGTATTGATTCGGAAAAAAATATTGAAAAGACACATAATAATACCAAAAACATGCTAAGAAATTTCTTTGTTGACATATTCCCACTCCTTTCTATAAAGTTTATCCTTATTTTATTATAACAAAAGTGAATAAATTCTTTTTGTCTATTTTGATTTATTATATAAATTGACAAAAATCCGCTTTTTTTTTGATATAATTCTACTGTTAACATATTTAATTTCTAATTGTAACTCAATTTTATATTTAATAGGATAGGGGGATGGGAAATGTACAAAAAAATAACCATATGTATTTCGACAGTTTTATTAATCATTGCGTTTATCGTAATGCATTATACGACCGTGCTTGGTAGCATCTTGTTTATAGTAGGTATAGTGGGGAATGTACTTGCAATCTTTATTCCAGAGAAAGACAAAGAAAAAGGTGTAGAACTTATATACAACAAGATTAAAAACAAAGATCTTTTAGAAGACGAATTAGTACAAGCTTTAGAAAAAGAAAATGAAAAGCTCTATTATCTATTTAACGAATTTACCAAAATTATCAGGGATTTTAGAACTTCCATAGAAGAAATGATCAATCTTTCCAAGGTAGTAACAGAAACTGTAAACGAATCTTCGCAACTTTCAGAAAATCTTATCGATATCAATAATTTTATAGTTGAGGGTGCAGAAAGACAAGCTATAGATGCTGAGAATGTTACAAAAGACCTTGTAGAATTGACCAAAAGTTTTGATAAAATGCTCAACAATATTAATGAGATAGAAAATGAAATCAACAAACTTAAAGAAAAAAGTGATATTGGTATATCAAATATATCTGTATCCATGAAAGAAAGTGAAGAAATTCAAAGGGCCTTTTCTGAAGCTATTCAAATTGAACAAGCTTTAAAAGACAGTGTAGATAATGCATATAAAATTATAACTTCAATAGATTCACTAGCAGAAAGGATTAATTTAGTTTCGCTTAATGCAGCAATAGAAGCGGCAAGAGCAGGGGAAGCGGGAAGAGGTTTTTCGGTTGTAGCACAAGAAATTAGAGATTTAGCAGAGCAAAGTAACAACCTTGTTCAAGAGATAGGAGTAACTTTAAAATTAATTAATGAAAAAGTTGATTCTACCATTGAATTAATAAATCATCTAGACGAAAAAGCTAATTCCCAACTCGATGCAAACAAAAAGGTTCACGACACTTTTAAAGAGATATACTTTGCAATAGCTGATTCAATAAATCAGCTTTCAGTACTAAAGGAAAGTGTTTTAGAATTGGGTGATATAAAAGACTCTGTGATTAGCTCCATAACCAACATATCTTCACTCTCTCAAGAATTTGCCGCATCTACAGAAGAAGCCTTATCGATTAGTGAAATGCAAAAAGAATCCAGTCGTGTTCTTTTTGATTTAGCCGAAAGATTAATGAAAGCCATTCAAGTAGTTAGTACTGAGATTAGCGATTACAACATAGAAATTCATGAAAAGAAAGTAAAAAAGATAGGTTTCGTTCATATGTTGTCTCAGGATCATCCTTTTATCTCTGAAATGATTAAAAATGGCCAAAAAACAGCCGAAAGATATGGATATGAATTTTTGGTTAATTGTCCTGAAGCGGGAGCTCAGAGATTTGAAGCTCAATTAGAAAAGATAAGAGAGCTTGAAAGAAAAGGAATCAACTATTTAATATTAACCCCTGCTGACAGTGAACGTTTTGTCCCCGTAATCAACGAACTAGACGAAAAAGGTATTAAAACCATATGTGTTGATTCTGATTGTCCCAACAGCAGGAGATTAAGTTTTATTGGCACAGATAACTATGCGGCTGGGATAAAAATGGGTCAAGTAATAGCTAAACATCTAAAAAACAAAGATAAAGGCGATGTAATTATCAGTATGACAGACAAAAATCGAGCAAATATAGCTGATCGTCTAAAAGGAGTAGAAGATGAGTTAAAGAGATACAAAAAAATAGAAATAGTTGCTTTGGATTACGGAAAGATAAACACCACCGACAGACTTAAAAATTTAGAAGATCTAGTTAGAAAATACCCACATTTTGATCTTATGGCAGGACTTGATGCTCAGTTTTGTGAAATAGTCGAAGTGCTTAGAAGAAAAATAAATTTGAAAGATAAGATTTTTATTGGTTTTGATAATATACCCAAAAACATTGAACTTCTTGAAAAAGGGGTCGTTGATGCAATAGTAGCCCAACGTCAAGAACTGTTTATCAATATTGCAATAAGAAAAATACATAGTTACGAAGAAGGAAAACCAGAAATTGACGTTGAGCTGTTAGATACCTACGAAATCAATAGAATAAATGTTGGAGCACTTGTGGCTTTGAAAAGAGCACAATAATCAATAGTTAGTTTTCGTTGTTGTTTTAGTTGTATCAACAGAATGATTCCATAAATTTATCCAAAGAAAGGGGTTTGCTGAAATAATAGCCCTGGATTTCATAACAACCTCTTGATTGAAGAAACAATAATTGTTCCTTATTTTCAACACCTTCTGCTATAACTTCAAGTCCCAAGATTTGTGACATAGAAATTATACTAGAAACAAGTCTTTTTGCAGAATCACTTATTAAAAGATCATCAATAAAACTTTTATCAATTTTTATCTTATCAATTCTTAACTTATTAAGGTATGACAATGAAGAAAAGCCTGTGCCAAAATCATCTAAAGCAATGTGTAAACCCATATTTTTCAAGGCGTTGATCTTTTTTTGAGCAGAATAAAAATCATCAATAAAAATCTCCTCAGTCAGTTCCACTCCTAAAAAAGAGGGATCTAAATCATACTCATTTAAAACTCTTTTAATGTGATTTAAAAATTCATCATCTTCAAAGAATGATTTAGAAACATTGAAGAATACTTTTATATTTCTATCCGAAGAAGAATTCAACTGTTTTGATATTTTAGCAGTATTTTCCAACACAAATTTATCTATTTCAATCATTAACCCTTTTTGCTTTGCGATGTTCAAAAATTCCAAGGGATAAAGAATAGTGCCATCACTCTTTAGAAGTCTAATTAAGGTTTCTGCACCAATTATTTCAAAATTTCTTGTGTCAATTTGCGGTTGAAGAAACAACACAAGCCTGTTATTTTGTAAAGCTTGGTATATTTCTTCTTCGATAAGTTTTTCATATTTTATTAAGTTTGATAAATCAGGAGAATAAAAGTTTATATCGTTTTTAGAAGAAACATTCAACGCAGTTCTAGCTTGATTTATCAACTTCTCAGGATCTTTTGAATTTCTAGGATAAATACTTATTCCTATTCTTGTTTTGATAAACACTTGGTCGTTTGATATCTGGATCGGATCAGTAAGAGTTTTTATTAAATCATTTGAGATCTCTTCTATATTTGTTAGAGAATCAAAACTTCCAAACAAAGCGAACTCATCTTCAGCTATTCTAGCAACAAAGAAATGACTTCCGGCAACTTTAGTAACTCTTTCTGTTATTTCTTTTATAATGACGTTTGTTTCCTCAAAGTCATATACAACAGGCAGTTCGTGCATTTTATTAATTTTTACAATAATAAGAGCATATTCTAATTCCTCTTGATTTAAATCATTACCAACAACTTCTTCAATTTTTTCTAACAAATACTCCTTCTTAGGCAACCATGTTTGAAAATCATACTTATGTACCCTTCTTATTTCTTCTTCTCTTTTAATATTATCAGTAATATCAGAATTAATAGCTATATAACCAACTAGCTCACCATTGTATCCTTTGATTTCGAAGATGTTTGAGTAGATGAAAAAAATTTCTCCATTCTTTTTCTTGTTTATTATTCTTCCATTCCAAAATCCTTTTGTTTTAAGGTCATACCACATCTTTTGATAAAAAGTTTTATCATGCATGCTTGAAGACCAAAAACTAGGATCTTTACCAATCACTTCTTCAAGAGAATAACCCATTATATCAATAAATGCTTTGTTAACAGTTACTACTTTGTTATTTCGGTCAGTTATAACAATTGCTTGTTGAGAGTTATCAAATAAATCCTTTGGGAAGAAAACATCGGGACTTATATTTCCATACCTCTGATTGGGATTGCGAATCAAGATATATACAATATCTCTTTCCCCTCTTCTTTTTTTCTTTCCAACTAACTCGAAGGTATCGTAACCCTCCTTCTTTTTCTTTGGTGAAGCTTTTAAAACCCATTCACTTTCATAATCGCAATTCACACTATTATCCAAAATCTTTTGAAAATCTTCTTCCTCAAGAAACTCTTTTAATTCTTCTAAGTTTTGAGGAAACTCGTCTTTTCCGATTCCGGTGACCCTCTTAAAATTCGATGAGTACAAAATTTTATGATTTGAGAGATCTATTCGCATTACAGCTCCTGTGTGCATCTCTGATGAAGATTCATACATGTCTAATATTTCATCTTTTTCTTCTTCGCTTAGTCTATGTTTTTCCATTTCTTGTCCACCTTTTTTGGCAAAAATATTTTCAAGCATAATAATAGTATATAACATTTTTTTTAAATTAAGATAAAATTCAAAATTATTTAAAAAATTTTTCATTCTTCAGAAAAAAAACCTTCTACAAGCAAACAAAATTCTTCAAACTTTTCAAAAAATAAGGCATGACCAGTGTTTTCTATGTTTACTAGCAAAGAGCCAGCTACTTTTTTACTCATTTCTATTATATGGCTTTTTGGGGTTATTATATCCTCCTCACCTGAGATGAACAGAGTTTTGGCTTTGATATTTTTTATTTCTTCTCTAATATCAAAAAGTTCATTTGAAGAAGCTAATCTAACAAAACCATCAAACCAATCTTTTGTAAGTGTTTCCTTAAAAATCTTTCTTCGATTCATGAGCCATGGATAATTGTTGTTATAGAAAGGCCTCGAATATATATATGGAAGTGAAATATCAAAAAACTTCTCTCCATCATACAAGCTGGCAGCTACCTTCCACGCTTGTCCAATAGACTTAAGATAATTGTCTATATGATCCGTTGCATTTGATAAAATCATTCTATCGACTAAGTCCGGATGCTTCAAGGAAAACAATTCTGCAATTTGAGCTCCGTAAGAAACACCCATCAAATTAACTTTTTTCAAATTCAGATGGTCGATTAATTTTTTTAAATCTTCCGCATGAATATCTATTGTGTATGGTTTGTCAGTTATTCTTGCAGATCTTCCCTGATCCCGAGTATCATAAGTGATGACTAAAAACTTTTTCTTCCATCTTTCAATGTGGTCTTCCCAACTTGCAGTACTCATCATAATCCCATTTAAAATTATTACAGGCTTCCCTGTTCCATGAATTTCGTAATAAATTCCAGGATCCTCTAAAAACATGTTTTAATCCCCCTTCTATGGTCTTATACCGTTATTAAGGCAGAAAGATAAATCTTTTAATAAGTTCTTTACGTTTCTAACTCTTTTTATAAATATTTTTTCTATGCCCATGTAATGACCTATTCCCATTAAGCTGTTTGCGACTAATTTCTTATCATCCAATTTTATTCCTTCTAGATTCTCGACGTAGCCTCTTTCAAACGCATCATAGTATTCGTTGGTATCTTCTTTTACCACAAATTCAGCTTCTCTCACTATCTCGTAGTATTCAGAATTTTCTTCAAAATATTTTAAAAATAAATAGTATCCTCTAACTTCATTCTCTGCTCTATTAAGATCTTCTTTTAGGTTTATAGTTAGAAATCTTCTAGTTAACTTACCTATAAGCCTAACAATTTCCGACAAAAAACTTTCCTTACTTTCAAAATACAAGTAAAAAGTTCCCACAGAATAATCTGCGTTTTTGGTTATATCATGGACATCAGTTTTATGAAATCCTTTGGAACCAAACAATTCTATACCTGAATGCAATAATTTAGTTCTTGTGGAATCCACTTCGATTATTTGTGGATATATTATCTCTTTCTCGTCAAAAATTGACGGAAAGTTTTTTATTTCGTATTCATAAATTCCATTTAAAATAAGATATTTAAGATCTTCTTTGTTGTATGGTAATCCATTAAATATATATCTAATAATTACAAATCTTGACATGCCTGATACATATAACTGTTCTGCTTGGTTAGTCTCTCTTTCAAATACATTCATAATGCCTTTCGAGTAAAGGTCTCTTAAATGGTGCTCGTATTCGGGATATTTAAATTGAGCCTCTCTATATATGGAAATATTTTTTTTGTATTCCCCTTTGCCAGATTCTACTATCGTATCTAAAAATTTATCTAATCGTTCATCTAAAGTACTTCCGCTTATTGAAGAAAAACCTTTTTCATAATAAGATACAATTTCATTCACTAATAAAAGAAATATTTCTTCTTTATCTTTAAAGTATTTATAAAAAGTTGCATTTGATAAACCTGCATTTCTGCAGATTTCAGCAACAGATACTGATTCATACCATTTTTCAGAAAAAAGGTCCCTTGCAGACTCTAATAGTTTTACATAAGATTTAGATTTATGCATAGTTCACTCCTTTAAATCAAAATTTCTAATAAAATATATTAAACTATATTTCAATTTCAGTTCGAGGTAGCAAATTCTATGAAAAGATTTTTAAATAATACAGGATCCTCGATAATTATTGAATGCCCGACATGAGGCACTATTTCTAATTCACCATTCGTATTTGCAACAACATTTTTAGCCATATTTTCGGTTATCAATGTATCTTTTTTCCCGAGTATAAATAAAACTTCTCCACGATAATTTTTTGCTATTTCTTCGTAATTGTAATTTTCAAGAGCCCTAGCATTTTCCGTGAAGCATTGAGGGTTCATCAAAAGCCCGTCGTTTGTTAACTGGTTCAATAACTTTCTATCTTTTGAAGAAGGCATCATGGCTTTAAGAGAATTTTTCAAAAGAGTTCGATTGCGCTTCAATAAGTTTAATATATTATAATTCTCCTCTGGAGTTTTTAATCCCCTTAAAGAAGGAGAGTCAACCAGAATTAATTTTTCACATTTTTCAGGATATCTAAAAGCTAAAGACATTGCTACCGCTCCACCTAAAGAATGGCCAACAACAATAACTTGTTCTAAACTTAGTACATCCAAAAACTCTTTTAAATAATCAGCATATGTATCAATAGTGATTTCATCAATCCAATCAGAAAAACAAAAATTAGGTAAATCTGGAATATATGCCTTAAAACCATCGATATTTTTTACCTTTTCAAACCATCTATGAGAACCATAGTTACCATGAATCATTAGAACAGGAGTTCCTTCACCTGCAACCTCATAGTATAATTTTACACTATTTATGTCGACAAAGTGACCTTCTTTATTCTTATTTTTCCAAAATCTTTTTAAAAAAAGTACGTAAGGTACTTCAAAATACTTAAGGTATAAGAGATTCAAACCATAAGCGATACCTCGAGGAAAAAATAAAACAAAAACAATCATTAATCCACCAACAATAATAGTCATCGGAAAATTTGAACGTGAGAATAAAAACGGCATACCTGTTATTATTATAGAACCTATCAACCCTCCATTTAATGAAGCGAAACCTCCAATTATGACCATTGCCAAAAGATTAAGAGATGTATTCAAACCGAAATCCATTGGAGAAATATATCCGATAGTATGTGCATAAAGGAACCCTGCTATTCCTGAGTAAATAGCACTTATAATAAACGCTTGAAGTTTTGTTTTAGCGACCTTTACTCCAAACGCCGAAGAAGCCAGCTCGCTATCTCTAACCATATTGAATTGGGTTCCCAACGGAGATTTAACAATGATACTTGTAATGTACACTAATACACAATAAAATATTAGGTTCAAAAGATAAGTGGCAAAATCAGATTGAAAGATAGGAGGAATATCTCTCATACCAATCCTTCCGCCAACCATTTTCATTGCAGCTATAATCTCCTGAATAGCGATACCAAAAGCCATTGTTGCAATAGCTAAATAGAACCCTTTAAGTCTTAAAGCAGGAAGAGCTATAACAATTCCAAATAAAGCTGAGACAAATATAGCAAGAAGTAGATTTATGACTAGGGGAATATTAAAAGTTATTGTTAAATATGCAGTGATGTATGCACCAATGGCCATAAATGCTGCATGACCAATAGAAAGCTGTCCAGTATATCCGAAGATTACGTTTAGCCCCAAAGCTGCTATACCAAAGATAACTATATTAGAAAAGACCAATAGTAAAAAAGATTTTGAAATAAAAATTAAACCTACTATTGCACCAAATACAAACGTCCAGATTGCTTTTTTCATACTTTTCAAGCTCTCCCTTCAAATTCCTTAGCAAAAAGACCCGATGGCTTAAATAGCAGAACCAATATGATCAAGATGAGAATTATCGACAATTGATAATCAGGAGAAATAAAAACTCCTACCAGCTTTTCAAGTATTCCAAGTATGAGTCCACCAAGTATGACTCCAAATAAATTTGAAAATCCACCTAGAACCCCTGCAGTAATTCCATATAGTTGCATATTTATTAACATACTTGGATGAATGTAAGTCTTTGGAGCAGCAAGCACGCCAACTAAGGCTATAGTAGCTATACCAACACTCCAAACAATTGTATCTACATTATTTATATCTATACCACAAACAAGAGCACCTATCTCATCCTCTGAACGAGCTCTTATTGCTATTCCTAGTTTAGTATATCTTAAAAAGAGAGCGAGTGCAAGCATAACAGCCAAAGAAATTATCGTTATTGCTATATCATTTGAAGGCATAACAAGGACCCCATTTTCTAGGAATAAAATAATAGGCGCAGCCATGTATATTTCGGGAAATCTGTGATAATCAACTCCCCATATTACCATCACAATTCCTTCAATAACCATTAGAAGTCCTAGAGTAACAATAAGCATGGCACCAGAAGAAATATTTTTTAGTGGCCTCATCAAAAAACGTTCAACGACTAGTCCCACTAAAAGTCCAGTTATCACAGCAGCAATGATAGAAAATATAATATTTTGCGTAAGTAGGTAAACAGAAAGCCCTACGTAAGTTGCCAACATACCAGAATTTCCATGAGCAAAGTTTAAAACTCCTGTGGTTTTAAAGATTAAAGCTATACCAAAAGCGGTTAATCCATACAAAGCTCCCTGCGGAATACCGGAAATTATCCCTTGAAGTATTTGCAACTTTATAACCCCTCCTTACATGCCCAAATAAGCTTTTTTTACCTTTTCATCTTTCAACATTTCACTGGCATTTCCAGAATAGGCTATTTTTCCATTTTCTAGTACATATGCTCTATCACTTATTTTCAATGATTTAATAGCATTTTGTTCAACAAGAAGAATTGGAATGCCATCTTCTTTTAAAATTTTTAAAACTCCAAATATTTCGTCGATTATTATTGGAGCTAACCCTAATGAAGGTTCATCTAGCATGAGAAGATCTGGAGAAGCTATTAAGGCCCTTCCAAGCGCCAACATTTGTTGTTCTCCACCCGATAACGATCCAGCTTTTTGTTTACCTCTTTCTTTTAAAATAGGAAAAAGATCATAGACATATTTGGAATTTTTTTGATAATTTCCTCTTAAATAAGTACCCATTTTTAAGTTTTCTTCCACAGTTAAGCCAGGAAAAATCCTTCGATTTTCCGGACATAGAACAATTCCTTTTTTTACCATATACACGGTATTTTTATTACTTACATCTTCACCATTAAAAAGTACTTTTCCTTTAGACTTAACTATATTTAAAATTCCAAAAAGTGTAGAAGTTTTTCCGGCTCCATTAGAGCCTAAAATAGTAACTATTTCCCCTTTACTTACTGAAAAACTGATTCCTTTAACAGCTTTTATAGGACCATAATTGACTTCAAGATTTTGTACCTCAAGCATGTTCTTCTTCCCCCAAATACACTTTAATCACTTCTTCATTGTTGGATATCTCTTCGGGAGTTCCTTCGGCTATTTTTTTTCCAAAATTCATAACAGTTATTACATCGGAAACATTCATTACTACATTCATATCATGTTCAACTAGTAATACAGTCTTACCTTTTTTATTAACCATTTTGATTATATCTTTTATCTCCTCAGTTTCAAGGTAATTTAATCCTGCTGCTGGTTCATCCAACAAAAGCAACACAGGATCAGAAACAACCGCCCTTGCCATCTCCACCCTTTTTAAAATACCATAAGGAAGTTGTGAAGGATAAGAAGAAAGTCGATTTTTTATATCGAACATTTCTGCCACTTCCAAAACTTTGTCTGTGGCATCTCTTTCAAAAGATACTCTTGAACCAGAAAAGATTGAGAAGAAAGATTTGTTGTATTGATATACTATACCCGAGTATATATTTTGAAAAACATTCATTGATTGAAAAAGTTGCAAGTTTTGAAAAGTTCTTGAAATACTTTTATGGATAATATCATGGGGATGCAAATCATTAAGAGACTCACCTTTGAATATAATATCTCCTTGTTGAGGGGTTATAATTCTTGTTATTACATTAAAGAGGGTTGTTTTACCCGCCCCATTAGGGCCTATTAAAGAATGAATCTTACCTTCTTTAACATTCATAGAAAAATCATTAACTGCTTTTAACCCTCCAAATGAAACTGTAACGTTTTTTATTTCAAGCATAATTTCACCTCTATATAAAACACGATTTTAAAATAACAAGGGGTATTCACCCCTTGTTATTTAAGTAATATTTATAATACACCTAACAAATCAGCAACATCATAGCTCATCCAAGGAGAAGCTACAGTCCATATCAATCCATATTCTTCTGTGTCAACAGCTTTCATGATGTACATTGACGTAACTCCCATTCTTGCATCGAATTGAGAAATATCTTTATACGTCAATCCATGATTTTCATCTCCTAAAGCAATAAAATGACCTCTCCAGTTATCAAATGTTTCTAGAGCTGCGACTAAACTTTCTCTTGTTAGATTAGGTCCCGCTCTCGTAACCGCTTCAACAAAAACTTCGGCAGCAATCATTCCTGCAATAGCGTAAGCATCTGGTATCGCGTTGTAGTATTTTTGATATATTTGTATCGCATTATCTTCAGGATTAGCAAAATCAACAAATACCCATGCCGTAACCTCTACTCCTTCAGCTGCATCTCCTGCTAATTCTATGTAACTTTCACTTGAATTAGCATAACTCATTACATATCTTTGGGATGTCATACCAAACTGCTTAGCTTGTCGCACAAAAGTCACAGATTGTGGCATAAACAAGCACATTGCAATCGCATCAGGTTTTGTTGCTAACAATTGAGTAATCTCTGAAGTAAAATCAGTTTTCAGAGGATCAACAGCGATATTTGCAACTGGTTGCATACCTAAATTTTTCAACGTACCTACGGCGGATTTACTAAATTCTTGACCATCTTCGGCATTTCTATAAACAACGGCTATCCTTTTATGCCCTTGCTCTACTAAATAATTGATAACAATATTTCCTTCAACTATATAGTTTGGCTGAACTGGGAATATGTATTTTTTTGGTGGTAGACTAAACTCAATAGAACCTCCACCTAGATATACAAAAGGTACGCCTCTGTTGTTTAGATAACCTTCAACAGCAAGAATGCCTGGAGTTCCAAGACCTCCAACGATAGCAAAAACTCCATCTTGTTCAACCATTCTTCTTACTTCAACGACTGTTTTTGCAGGATTAAATTGGTCATCTGCGATTATTAAGTTAATCTTTCTGCCATAAATGCCACCTTGTTCGTTTATATAGTTGAAATAAGCCTGCATACCTTGAGCCATTGGCCTTCCAATGGGTGCTACTGGTCCCGACATTGCTTGGAAGGTACCTATCAGAATCTCGTTGTCTTTTACTCCAACTTCGGCAAATCCAAAAACCAACAAAATCACTACGAACAACACGCTTACAACTTTTTTCATACCTAACACCTCCTAAATTTCTCAAATATTTTTGTAACGAAGTTTGTTGAAATTTTCATAGTTGTTGTTTACATGAACATTTAAAAATCAAGGATAAATTACAAAAATTTTTCCAAATTACATTTTAAACCTTTTAACCAAAGCTTCTAATTCAGATGATAATTCACTTAACTCTTTTGCACTCTCGTTTATCTCTACTGATTGACTTAGTTGTCTGTCTATTACCTTTCTTGAATTCTCTAGCTGTTCACTTATCTCTGATACCGCCCTTGCTACTCTCTCTATCGCTGAACTCATCTCTTGGGCACTCGCACTTTGTTCTTCTGCACTCGCTGTCATGTTTTCTATTCCTTGATTCATCTTCTCTATTCTTTCTCTTATGTTGGTAAAGCTTTTTAGTACATTTACCATCTTTTCATTCACTTCTTCTATCGTTTCTACTACTTTGTTCGTTGAGTCGTTCACTTTCTTTGTGCCTTGCGTTATGTTTGCTAGTATCTGACTTATTTCTTCTGTCGCGTTTCTTGACTCTTCTGCTAACTTCCTTATCTCATCTGCTACTACTACCGCAAAGCCTCTTCCTGCTTCTCCTGCCCTCGCAGCTTCTATCGCCGCATTTAACGCCAACAAGTTCGTTTGTTCCGTTATCGAGTTTATCGTTTCTACTATGCTTTGGACATCTTTCGCGTTCGTCGCTAGTTGGGTCACTTCTTTTTGGCTTTCTTTTGTCCTTTCTACTGCTTCTTTTACTATCTCACTTATGCTTATTATTGTTTGACTTCCTTCTTGCGCTGCCTTATTTGTCTTTTCTGCTTCTTCACTTAACCTTTGGGCATCTCGAGATACTCCTTGTGCTGCTCTTGCTACTTCATCTACTCCTGAGGTTACTTCTTCTACATTTCCTGCTGTCTCTTCTGCATAGGTCTGTATCGTATCCATTTGTCGTTTTAATTCTTCTGAGTTTTCTCTACTTTCTTGAGAGGTTTTAGTTAAATTAACTGATGATTCTTGTACTTTGTTTGAGGCTTGCCTTATCGAGCCCATTGAGTTCCTTAGTTCTTTACTCATCTCTGATAGAGCTAATGCCATCTGTCCTATTTCGTCTTTACTCTTCACTTGAAAGTCTACTGTTAAATCTCCTTCTTTGAATTGGTTTATCTTGTTTCTTAATTCAAGTAATGGTTTGGTTATACTTCGTATTAGATATATGACCATAATTATTGCAACTACAAAGGCTAATACCGTTAATATTATTGTTAGTAGAATAGATTTGTTGTTTTTTTCAATGAGTTGGGGACCAAGTGTGTCTTGTTGTTCTTTTAGCTGAGCCCTTTGGTCTTCTAAAAGACTTAGTATTTCAACTCTTAATTCTTCCATTTCTTGGATTATTGGTTCCTGGGATTCAACAATAGAAACGATTTGAAGGAAAATGTCTTGTAATTCTAAGGCTGAATCATTCAGGAGAGAAAAGGCTTCGATTTGCTTTTGGGTAGTAACACTGTATTTTAAGGTTGATAATTGTAAATTTAGATTTTCAAACTCCTTTAATACACTGTTTTTATCCCCTTGGGATAAGGAAACAAAGTACTGATTGGAGAGATTCATAATCTCATTTCTATATTGCAAAAGTCTTTCTGCATATATAGACAAGGAAGTTGCTCCACTTTCTTTGCAAATCTCTAAAAAGCTTAGTATATGATTTTCCATTTCAGAATTTCTATTCTTAAATTCATTTATAAAGGTAGTTTTCAAGTCATTGTAAGTGACTAAATGCTCAAAATAATTTCTATAATCTTCGACTTTGGTTACTAATTCTTTTAATTCGTGATTAGAAGAAAGAATATCTAAATTGATTTTTAAACTGTCTATATTTGAAAAAAATTCATCTTCCTTTTCCTTTTCGAAATCTCTTGTGTAATCTTTTAAAGCTAATGTTGCTTGAAAAAAGTATGTTTGCGATTCAGACAGAACGATTAATTCATCTGACATTTGTTTATATCTTTCTAATCCGTTATTGGAATTGTATAATGAATAAATATTGAATATAATTGCTAAACCAAACAAAATAAAAATTATCACTAAAATAATTGTTATCTTCTCTCTAATGCTTTTAAAAGACATTTTTTCTATACTCCCCCTTAGTTAAAATTTTATCAATAATTATTATCGATATTAGTTAAAAAGTATTTTTAATTTACTATAAGTAGAATTTATAATTAAAAACTTTTAAATATTAAACTTTAAAAGAATTGTTTTTTAAGAGAAATCCTAATGATAGTGTGACCAGTTCTTCTGGTTTTTCAAAAATAACAACGTGTCCACAATCTGGAATAATTACAAATTCAGAGTTAGGAATATTATCAGCAATAATTTGAGAAAATTTTAGAGGCTTTAAAATATCTTTTTCACCACAGATCACTAACGTTGGACTTTTTATTTTCTGTAATTCCTTTGTCATATAAACGTCTTGCAAAAATGTTTCATATAAATAAATTTGACCTTTAAAAAAATCTTTAGGCATTTTATCTATAGCTAGAGCCCTTTTTTCCAATTCTTTGTAGTTTTTTCTTATGTATGAATCACTATAAATAGAAGGCATAGTTCCGTAAAAAAATTCTATCCCATTCTCTTTTTCTGCAAGTGCTATCCAACCCTTTACAAAGTATTTCAAAACTTCATCCAATTCACTTACCGAATCAATTATAACCATTTTTTTAACATATTCGGGAAATTTTATAGCGAACTTTAAAGCCACTTCTCCCCCGTATGAAGTACCAATTAAACTAGCATTCTTTATCTGTAAAAAGTCCATTAATTCTTTTAACTCCTTAGCATGTTCTTCAAAAGTGTAAGGACCTTCCGGTTTACTTGATTTCAATTGTCCTTTGAAGTCATGCAACAACATTTTGTATCCAAATCTTTCAAAAAATGGTATAAATTGGTACCAACTATTTGTTGATGCCATAACTCCATTAAGAAAAACGATTGTCTCGGATGATTCTAGGTCTCCCTTCACTTCATAAAATAGGCTTACTTCTTCTTGAATATTTAAGAAAGGCATGATTATATTTTCTCCCCCTTTTGTTACTAAATCAACCAATATGTTGAATACACTTTTTTTCAAAAATGACATTATTAGAAATTTATTTTTTTAAACACCAAGATATGATTTTTGTATATACTCGCTTTTAGCAAGATTTATAGAAGAATCATCCATAACGATTCTCCCGTTTTCTATAACATAACCTCTGTCTATGATTTTTAATCCTTGTTTTACGTTTTGTTCTGTTAGAAAAATTGACATACCAGTTTTTTTAATTTCTTTTAGCTTTTGAAAAAGTTCAATAACAAGAGAGGGCTGTAACCCTAATGAAGGTTCATCTAGAATTAAAAACTTAGGATTGGCCATTAACCCTCTTCCAATAGCTAACATCCTTTGTTGCCCTCCACTCAAGGTCCCGGCCTTTTGTTTACGTCTTTCTTTTAAGATCGGAAAGATTGTGAATACGAACTCCAAATTTTCTTCTACCCTATTTTTAGCAACTGGTATATAAGCTGAACCGAGCCTCAAATTTTCTTCAACGGTCATGAATGGAAACAATTCCCGTTCTTGAGGTACGACAGCAATACCAGCTCTAATTATTTTATGGGTTTCTAAGCCAACTAAAGATTTGTTTTCAAAAATAATTTTTCCGGATTCGGGTTTCACCAAGCCAATTATTGCATTTATTAAAGTTGTTTTACCTGCTCCGTTGGGCCCAAAGAGACCAACAGCTTCACCACTCTTTATATCAATTGAAAAATCCCAAATTACTTGTATTTTTCCATATTTAACATTTAAATTTCTTATTTCCAGCATTAATCTTCCTCCCCTAAATATGCAGAAATTACTTTTGGATCTTTGCAAACATTTTCATAAAGACCTTGAGAAATTATTTTCCCGGATTCTAAAACGATCACCCTATCAGTTAGTTCTTTTATTACTCCCATAACATGCTCAATTACTACAATTGTCAATCCTCTTTTCTTTAACGATTTTACTAGATGGATCATTTGCCAAGTTTCATCTGAATTCAAACCGGCCATGACCTCATCGAGAAATAAAATCTTTGGTTTTGAAGCTAGAGCACGTCCTATCTCAACTTTTTTCAAATCAAGCACAGTAAGTTTATCTATTGGGAAATCTCTCCTTTTTAACTCTAAAATATCGCATATTTCACTTGCTGAATCTCTTGCCTGCTTTAAATTTTCTTTTGCCCCAAAAAGCGCTCCTACAACAATATTTTCAAAGGCAGTAAATCCTTGAATTGGTCTAACTAACTGGAAAGTTCTTGCTATACCAAGCTTGGTTCTTATATATGCCGGTTTACTTTCTATGTTTATACCATCAAAAACTATTTCTCCTTGCGTTGGATAAATTAATCCTGATATTAAATTAACCAAAGTTGTTTTGCCTGCCCCATTAGGGCCAATAATTCCTAGAATTTCGTTTTCGTTAATGTCCAAATCTACACCATTAACTGCTGCTAATCCACCAAATCTTTTTACTAAATTTATGGTTTTTAGAATAACCATAGAATATTCCTCCTAGTCATGCGTATTAGCTACTTTTTTTGTTGGGCTTTCAATTTTGCAAATTTGTTTCTTGATCATTCAGATAAACTCTTCTTTTCTATTTTATGAGTTATTATTTTATCTTTTGTTGTACCATATATACCTTTTGGTAAAAATAAAATTATTAAAACTATCATAATTCCGTAAATAATTAAATGGCCATAAGGCATAATCAATTTCAAATATTCCGAGGCAAAACCTAAAACCAAAGCTCCAATTACAGAACCCCATGTCGAATAGATTCCGCCAACAAGAGCCATAGCCATTGGCAATAATAGAAAATCTAAAGAAAAAGTTGTTTCTGGAGAAACAAATCCATACTGTTGAGTGTAAATTGCGCCTGCTATTCCTTGAAGTGCAGAACTAATAATAAAAACAAATAGTAAGTAACCAAAAATGTTAATACCGCTCGACCTTGCAATTATTTCGTCATTTCTTATTGAATTTATAGCAAAATGAATCTTTGTTCTGTTGAACATTTCCGAAATTAAAATGGTTATTAAAGCAAGAGAGAGTATTAACCAATATGTTTTTGCTGAATCTCCATTAAATATAACATTTGGGATAACTTTTCCACTAGCACCACCTGTAAGTTTAGGTATATTTCTTATAATGACCGAAAAAACCATAGTAATAGCTAAAGTTGTAATAGAAAAATAGATATCTCTCAGTTTAAGCACAGCGAACCCCAGCCCCAAAGCAATTAAAGCAACAAAAAAACCCGCAAAAAGTATACTTACTAAAGGATTAAATCCGAACCTTGAACAGGTAATAATTGAAGCGTATGCTCCAACACCGAAAAAACCAGCAACACCAAATGATAACTGGCCGGTTCTCAACATCATATCCCAACTGAGAGCTAAAGTCATATAAATAAAAATAGTCATTAATACATGTAATAAATAAGCTCCAATAAAATAAGGTAAAAATATCAATAAAACGATAGCTAATATTGTTATTATGGGGAAAATTGTTTTTTTCATGATTCAGGCCTCCTATACGCATTCAACAGTATTACAGCTATCAAAATTCCAAAGAATACTACATCTGACCATCCTTCATATCCTGGTATAGACTGAACAATTGCTTCTGCGACTCCTAAAGTAATCCCTCCTATCAAGATGCCATTCAAGTTTCCTAATCCTGCCATAGCCACAAGTGCAAAAGATTTTAATGTATAAGGATTACCAGATAATGGGAATACTGGAGTTCTTGGTAGCATCACAGAAGCTGCAACCCCAATGATTCCAAAGGCAATACTAAAAACAACAAGATATACAACATTTGTATTAATTCCAACGATTTCTGCTCCCTTTGGATTTTGCCCAACCGCCGAAGCTGCTTGTCCTAATCTTGTTTTTTTCAAAAACAATTGTAAAATAACAAGAACAGCTATTGCCATGGCAGGATATATAAATTCATACATACCTATAGACATGTTTCCTAGGGTTACAGAAGAAGATGCATATGAAGTATAAACACTTCTCGGTCTGGTTGTCCATATAATTTTAATCAATTCAATTATAATCATTGATATTCCAAAAGTTAGCAACAGTTGATTTAAATGTCCTGCTTTTAAAACTCTTCTTATCAAAATTGAGTAAATTACCATTCCTAAACCAAATAGTATGAAAAAAAGCGGAGCCATTGAAATAAGTGGATCGATAGACCATGAATTAAAAAATATGTATCCAATATATAAACCTAAAGTCAAAAAGTCTCCATGGGCTAAATTTAAAATGCCTACAATTCCGAGTATTAAAGCTAAAGGTAAACCTATCAGAGAATACAAACCACCTCTTTGTATCCCATAAACCAAAGCTAGAGGCTTCCAAATCCCTACAACAATTAAAAAGATGATAAAAGCAATTAGAGTCTTCTTTAAACTTTTATTAGTTTTTTCCAAGTTCAACACCGCCTTGATAGCTAATATAAGTTATCTGATATGGAATGGGGCTGGATCGATTATCCAGCCTCCATCCTTGCTAATTCAATTGTTCAGAATATAATTTATTTTCCAAATTTAAATGGATAGACTAGTTGAGTCGTAGCTAATTCTAATGGCCAAATTACTTCTTGCCTTCCCTTTTGCCACTGCAATATCTTTTGATATTTGAATCCTTGATTCTTTATAATTCTACTTGGTTCTATCTTCAAAACTTCTCCAAGCGGTGACTCATATTCTATGGTTCTTAAAGCCTCAATAATAGCATTTTTATCCAACGATCCAGCTTTTTTAATACCTTCTACCAAGAAATAAATATTCGTGTATCCTAATGGAGCAAAATATGTTGCTGGTTCTTCCTTCCACATTTCCACATAAGCGTCATAAAAATGTTTTGCTACAGGACTTACTTCATTTAGAGTCGGTGCCCACATTCCGTACAAAATAACATTTTCTGAGAGAGGATTTTTTCCAAAATCAGCAGGCCATCCTGGAGGTGCTCCAACAAATAATGGAGGTTGAAAATTAACTTCTTTGGCTTGAGCAACTATAGGAATCGCGTCTGCGTCGTATCCGGCCCATATAAAAAGGTCTGGATTAAAGGCTTTTGCTTGGTTTAGCATTGCCCTATAATCTCCACCACCAAGAGAAGCACTCTTAAAGGAAGCTCCTTTAAACTCTTTTAATATTTCTTTCCAAGATCCTTCGCCTCTTTTTGCCGCTTCGTATAAATCAATATAAGAAGTGTAAGAATCTGTTCCAAAAGCTCCTTCTTCATAAGCTAGAAAGACTTTTTCTATTTTAACGTTAGGATAAGCATGTACAATTTCGGTCCAACCTACACCATAACCTTCACCTTGTTGATAATCCCATGGATGTAGATGGAAATACCAATCAGCGTCGGGCCCCATAGCTATTTCTGCTTGATGAGATGCCGCTCCAATCCAAACAGTGATTTTTTGATATTTTTTCAAGATAGGCACCTGTGCTAGATGAACCCCACTACCCATTCCGCCAACAAAGAAGTCGACATTTTCCACTGTTGCAAGTCTTTCAATAGCAGCAGCTCCTTTTGCTGGATTCATCTCATCGTCTATAACTATGAGTTCTATAGGTCTACCTAATACTCCTCCTGCATCGTTAATCTCTTTTACCGCTAATTTCATAGCTTTTGTAGCTTGATCGCCGGTAATGTCTCCTAAAGGATTAACCGCTCCGATCTTTATAGGTTTTTCTGCAGCTAGCGCACACGAAAACACCATCAACAAACTCATCATTACTAAAAATATTCGTTTCATGAGTTCCACCTCCTGATTTTTAAGCAAAGATCAAACTTCGTTGTTTGAAACTAAAGGCTTTTTTAAAGCTATCGACCCCCTTGTTTATGGATTTTAGATGTTTCTAATAACCATAGCAGTTCCCATTCCACCACCAATACACAAAGAAGCTAAGCCATACTCGATATTTCTCTTCTTCATTTCATGAAGCAATGTAACAACGATCCTGTTTCCGGATGCTCCAATGGGGTGACCTAGAGCAATTGCCCCACCATTCACGTTAGTTCTTTGAATAAACCAATCTTTAGTTTTTCCATAGATACTTTCTAGATCTCTCAATACTCCAAGTGATTGAGCAGCAAACGCTTCGTTAAGTTCTATAAGGCCCATATCTTCTATATTCATTTTGATTTTATCTAAAAGTACTTTAATTGCAGGAACGGGACCTAACCCCATATACGCTGGCTCAACTCCAGCTTGACTGTAACCTATTAACTCTGCAATAGGTTTTAACCCATATTTTTCTACAGCCTGTTCAGAAGCAAGTAGTACTGCACTGGCTCCATCATTTATACCAGAAGCATTTCCTGCAGTGACTGTTCCGTTGTCCACAAAAGATGGCTTTAGTTTGGAAAGTTTTTCCAAACTTGTATCGAATCTAGGATATTCATCCTGCAGAAAAATAATGGTTTCTTTTTTCATTTTTATTTCAATTGGAACAATTTCATCTTTGAACTTACCTGATTCAATCGCTGCTTTAGCTCTCATTTGACTATTGAAGGCAAATTCATCTTGTTCTTCTCGACTGATATTGTATTTTTTGGCTATATTTTCGGCGGTTACCCCCATATGATAATTATTAAAAACATCAGTAAGACCATCTAATATCATGTGATCTAGTATTTCAAGGTGGCCAAATTTGCTCCCAAACCTTGATGTGTAAGGTAAAAGATATGGTGAAGTAGACATGCTTTCAATACCAGCTGCTACAACTATATCTGCGTCACCTACTTTAATATCCGATGCTCCGATCATTATACTTTTCATTCCACTTCCACACAACATATTTACAACATAACCGGGTTTCTCATTGGGTATGCCAGCATATATAGAAACCTGTCTTCCTGGGCCCATTCCATGACCAGCCATCAAAACATTCCCAACGATAACTTCATCAACATTTTCTGGTGACACCTTGGCTTCTTCTAAAACTTTTTTTGTAACTTCAGCCCCCAACTTTACAGCCGGTATATCTTTCAAAGTTCCTCCAAAAGATCCAATAGCTGTTCTTTTTGCAGAAATAATATATATCTTTTCCATGTCATACCTCCTGAGACTTTTTATATTAACCTCATTTCTTTAGCTTTTTCTTCTAATTCTTTTCTGAAATTTGGATGAGCAATTGAAATTAGTTGTTTTGCTCTTTCTCCAGCACTTCTTCCTCGCAGATGAACTATGCCCCATTCTGTAACTACGTAATCTAAATCATGTCTCGGAACCGTAACTGGAGCTCCTGGGTCTAACATGGGAACAATGGTCGATACAGTTCCCTTTTTAGCAGTCGATCTTAACGCAATTATTCCTTTACCGTTTTTGCTTCTTATAGCTCCTCTATGGGTATCTAACTGACCTCCAGGCCCTGAGTACTGTTGTGTTCCGATAGCTTCAGAAACTACTTGACCAGTAAGATCAACAGAAATTGCTGTATTTAAACTTACCATATTGTCGTTCAGACCAACAACATAAGGATCATTCACATATCTTCCTCTTAACTCTAAAATACCAGGATTGTGATTAATAAAGTCGTACATTCTTTGCGTTCCTAGGGCAAAAGCTATTACAAATTTACCTCTCCAAAGAGATTTTTTCATATTCGTAATAACGCCTTTTTCAAACAGATCTATCATCGATTCTGTGAGCATTTCAGTGTGAACACCAAGATCTTTTTTATCTTCAAGCAATCTTGCAACGGCATTTGGAATTCCTCCAATACCTATTTGTATCGTAGAACCGTTTGGAATCATATCTGCTATGTATTCAGCGATCCTCTTTTCTTCTTCTTTAGGTTCTGAAATAGGAAGTTCTGGAATATCCCAATCGGACTCAACTATAATGTTCACATTGTTTATGTGCCATTCGGTATCTCCATGAACAAAAGGCATCTTTTGGTTAACTTCCATAACTACAATATCTGCGTTTTCGGCAATGTCTTTTTCATAAACATTTGAAATTCCTAAATTGAAATAACCCGTTTTTTCGATCAATGGAGTGCACGAACCCCAAAACACTAGAGTGTTTCCTTCTTCCTTCTCAGCCATAACTTTATCCAATCCAGCCATATGAAGGTTGTTGGGAATGAAGTCTAAAATGTCCAAATTATTCTGGTATTTAGATTTTCTTGTAGAATCAGAAAAAAACCAGGTATGTAAATGAAAAGTATTTTCATAATCTTTTTGCAAGAAAAAATCATAATATCCCATATCTAAACAAGTTACAACTTTTATTTTTTCAAAATGATCTTTGAACTTGTGAACATTACTTAAAAATCCTTGAGCTTCTGCAGCAGCCATGCTAACAATAACTGTACATCGTTTTGGTAGAGATAAAATCGCTTCTTCGATCGACATTAGCTTTTGCTTGTACTTTTCTTTCCACATCTTTAAAACCACCTACCTTCATAAAAATTAGAGAATTGTTCCCCCATTTACATCTAAAACATGCCCTGTAATATAAGAAGATTCATCTGAAGCTAGAAATAAAACAGCATTGGCAACTTCTTCAGGCTCTCCCATCCGCTTCAAGGTTATTTGTGATAGAATGTTCTGCATCACTTTTTCGGGTATTGCTTCTGTCATTGGCGTTTTTATAAAACCTGGTGCTATGGCATTAACGCGTATATTAGCTCCTTTTCTAGCTAATTCCTTTGCCCAAGTGTAGGTCATGGATATTACTCCACCTTTTGAAGCTGCATAATTCGTTTGTCCAACATTACCTCTTTCGGCCACTATAGAAGAAATATTGATAATACTGCCTTTCCCATTTTCTAACATTAAAGTTGAGACAAATTGAGTCATGTTAAAAACACCTTTTAAATTAATATTTATAACTTTATCCCAGTCATCTTCTGTCATTTTTTGAAGCAAGCCATCTCTTGTTATACCTGCATTGTTTACCAGAACATCTATCCTTCCAAATTCTTTTTTTACCTCTTCTACGAATTTTTGAATTCCTTCCCTATTAGTGACGTCAAGTAAATAACCTCTAATGACATTTCCATTTTGTTCTTGTTCCAGTTGGTGTAATAACTCATTGTTCATATCAAGAGCAAAAACTACTTTTGCGCCTTCTTTAGAGAATTTTTCAACTATGCTTTTTCCAATTCCTCTTGCTCCACCTGTGACTACACATACTTTATCTTTCAATCTATCCATCTGAAATCCTCCTTTTTATACTTATTTATCAACTATCAATTTTCCCCCATTTTACGGTAGTAGCTGCCCAAACGAATCCCAAACCTGCTCCTACCAAAACTACTATGTCTCCATCTTTCAGCTTTCCTTCTTTTAGGGCTAATTTCATCGATAAAATTTGATCATTTTGACCAAGATGCCCATAATCTTCTAAGTAAGTTGTTTGATTTTCATTTAACCCTAATTCTTCTAATACGGCTTTATGAGCAGATCTCTTAAAATGAAGAATTGCTAAATATCCTATATCTTTTTCACTATAACCAGACTTTTTCAATGAATCTCTGATTACCCAGTAAAAGTTCGGCATAGTTTTTTCATTTAGATTAGACTTAAACTTTTCTGAATCTCTAACTGTAAAGTAGTATTTTTGTGTATCTTCAGGTTCCATCGGCCATTTTTTTGTTCCACCTACTTCTATTACACATTGCTCTGAAAATGATCCATCGCCTTTGAAAGAAGATTCTAAAATCACATTTTTATTTAGATTTTTTCTTAAAATAGCAGCTACTCCACCTGCTCCAAGATCAAACATAAAAGAAGTATCTTTCACTTTATAATTAATCAAATCACTGTTTCTATAACCACTTACGATTAAAACTGTATTCAAACTTTCATTATTTAACATTAAAGACTTAGCAGTTTCTAGGCCCGTCATCATGGAGCCACACATGGCTTCCATATCAAATCCCCATGCATTGGTAGCTCCAATCTCATAAGCAACAAACAGGCTAGCAAGCCAACATGGATAATCTTTGTGTTGCGCTCCATTCCAAATTACCAAATCAATGTCTTTTGGGTCTATACCAGCATCATTAATGGCATCTTTTGCTGCTTGTATTCCCATATAACTAGTTGTGTCGTTTGGCCCAGGAATAGGTTTTTTTAGAATTCCAAATTTTTCCTCAATTACCCATTGTGGAATATCTGTTCTTCTAGCTATTTCATCCGCATAAATGTAATTGTCTGGTATATAAACACCTAAGCCCATAATTCCGACGTTGTTCATTTTTTTTCCTCCTCTGATTTTCTTTTTTTTCTAATAATAACAGGTGAATCATATCTTACTTAAAAATAAAAAATAACTTTTATTCTTCTAAAAAATTCTCCACGACTTTCACTAATTGTTCTAAATCATCTATTAAAGGCGAATGGCCACACTTTTTCAAATAAACTAACGTTGCGTTATTTCCAATATCTGCTTTAATATCCAGAGCCATCTGTTTTGGAACAACTAAATCATTTTCTCCCCACAATATTAATGTTGGACACTTGATTTTTGAAGCTCTGTTATCTCCCTGTTTGACACCGTTAAATTCATTACTTATATTAAAGGTTGCTAAAGCGTAGTCTACGTCGACTAAGTTTCTTTGTGTTAGCATATCTTCAAGATATTCTTCGTACTTTGCATCATCAGGCTTATTATGGGTGTATATGGTGGCTTCCCATATTCTTTTAAGCATTTCTTTATCTTTATTCTTGTATGCGTTGAGAATAGGAAGTACTTGAATGGGATCTTGGGCTATTTCTTCTTTTGTTTTTAAGAATTCTCCTATTATAGGTTTCCCAGTAATGTCTTTTTTTAAAATTGGATACCCACGGGTCCCTACAGATTCTAATAAAATGAGTTTTTCAACGTATTCTGGATAATCTGCAGTAAATACCATACAGACTCCCCCGCCAGTTGACCAGCCTATCAAACTAAACTTTTTAATACCTACTTCATCAACAAAAAGTTTTAAATCTTCTTTAAAGTCATCTAAAGAATTTATTGAAGTATGATATGTCGAAATTCCAAATCCTCTTAAATCAGGAGCATAAATAGTGTATTTATGATCCAACGCATCAATAAAGATATCCCAATGCTTTGAGGAAGTCATATTGCCGTGGATTAATAAAAGAATTTTTTCTCCACCCTTTTTATACCTATACCCAATGGTTTCACCATTAGCGATCTTTACCTGACTCAAAATTACGTTCATTTAAAACGCTCCTTTAAATAATTGGATGTGAATCACTTCTCACTTTATTATATATAATTTTAACTTAAGATACAAACTCTATTAACAGTATTTGTGAATAATTATAAACAATCTAAAACAATTAAAGTTGATTAGATACAAAAATCTCATTTTTAAAAATTTTTATTTTTCACATATGGCTAGTTTATAAAGTAAAATTAAAAGGTCGATTAACACTATCAATAACCATGAAACATGTTTCATAAATGAAGAAATAAAAAGATCGTTAGAAATTAACAAAAGTTCTTAAAACAATTCTTTTCTTATTTTTAACGAGATGTTATATTAACTTTCTAGTAAATGTAGAATAATAAATACCTTGAATGTAGAAATATTAAAAAACAGAGATATAGTGTAGTTCTTTAAAAATGAAGTAATGAAGCGAAGTTTTTGTGTTTATTAACAGAAAAAATAAGTAAATATTTTTATTTGAATTAATACCTGATTTGGTAGATTATGCCCTAAATATGCTCTTTTTTTAAAGAAATTGTCATTTCGCTTCTTACATGCAATAAATAGAAAATCAATGCAATAACCATACCCAGGGTTGGAACGATTAGAGCTCCTCTATAACCAAAAGTTGCGATGACGCTTCCCATAAGACTCAGAGAAATTGTTTGTGAAAGAACTACTACAATGTTATTAATACCAAAGATCTTTCCTTGGTAATTTTGGGGAACTGAATTGGATATGATTACAACGTTCATTGTATATATGATGCCCAACGCCCCACTGAACAAAAACAATATTAAAAAAAGAAGGATTGAATGTATGAAAAGAAAATTTTCATAAAAAATAAAGATTAAAGAAAAAGTTATAAGTAGAGTTAATATAGTTAACATATATAACTTTTTTCTACCGATAATTTTACTAAAAATGCCTGTAGTAGTTGAAAAAAGAGCACTAATTAAAGTTGAAATTCCCATATAAAAAGAAGCTTTTTCTAGAGACATAGCAAACTCGCTTTTTAAGAATGATGTGGCATAAGGTAGAACGCCTCCAATCGTAAACCAAATTCCAAACTGTGAAATAAGGAGAAGAGAAACTTTTTTTAATACCTCTGAATTACTTACAGCTAAAGTGTCTTCTTTTACCTCTTCCAACTGTATGTTTTTTAAGTTCTTGAATAGTAGAGGAATCACAAAAATTGCTCCTATCAAAGAAAGCAAAATTATGACAAACTCGATACTTTTTGAGATTACTGCACCTATCAAAATGGAAGATAAAAACATAGAAATATTTGATACTCCCATCACAAATCCATAATTCCTATCCTTATTATGTTCTTTACTCACATTGCTTACAAAGGCAGAATATGGAGTTTGAATACTAAAAGTTGTTGTTACAAAAACTATAGTTGTAAAATAAAGAAGAAACCTATTTTTTAAACTCAATAAACTCATAGAAGTAAAAGCTAGCAAGAAGAGAACTTTTATATAAAGTAGGTAATCCCTCTTTTTATCGCTTAAATAACCAATTAACATACCAACAAAAATTGTTAGAAACATTCCAATTGAAACTAAATAACCCGGTATTACCATTGAACCTAAAGTATCGTTTAAATAAGGAATAAGAACGAAGTTATAGATCGCATACAAAGTGCCTATTGAAACACTCCCGCTTAAAATACTAATCAAATTTATCGACCTCTTCCAAGAAATCTGCATATTTTTTAAAAGAAATGTTATTTGCCTTTTGTATTAGATGAATTATGTCTTGAGGAATGTTGTGGTAGCTAGCCTGAAAAGCTGAAAGAGCACCAGCTATTGCAGCGATTGTATCAGTATCTCCTCCAATTGAAGCACCCATTCTGATAGCAAGCCAAACATCATCTTTACAATATGTACCAATTGCTATTGCTGCACCAGCTACATCAACAGCTTCCATGGTTGTGCCAAATATATAATAGATTTTTTGAAGAAATTTATCAACTTCGTCGGCTTCTGGAATATACTGTTTTAATATATTTAATCTTTCTGCTATTGAAGGTCCCACGAACTCTCTATCGGTAAGTTTTTCTCCAATCTTTGCACCCTTTATTGCCGCATCAATTATTTCTTTTGTATTTGCCCCTTTTGAAGCATAATAATATGCATACCCAACAGCTAATGATGATTCAATCGCTAAATTGGTGTTATGTGTCGGTATAACACAATTGATAATTGACGTTATCAATGAAGACTCATCCTTATTTAGATGATAAAGAACAGGAGCTAAAACTCTCATTGGAGCGCCACTAGTTGTGCCATTAGCTTTAACTTCTCGTCCTTGGCCAAAGGATTCGATTGCTTTTTTTGTGCTAGGTCCGATGTATCCTTTTTCATCTGGCTTACATTCTTTAAACCATCTTAAAAGCGCTCTTTTCACGGTTTCTTCTGAAAATTTTTTGTCTTTGTGGTATTCTTCTATTAAGAAAAGCACTTGTTCAGTATCGTCAGTAACTTCACCAAGCTTTAGCCTATCAGAATGAATCATAGAATACTTAGGATCAATTAATTCGCTTACAAATCCAAATTTTTCCTTTATTTGTTTGTATGTCATAAATTCAGTAGGCATTCCCATTGCGTCACCCGTGGAAAACGCTTGAAGAATACTTTCAAATCTATTCATTTCAGACCTCCCGTTTAATTGTAAGACCGCTGTGTTCTTCTCCTTTAACACAAACTTCTGAATGTTTTAGATTTATCTTTGGGTTTCCATCTACTATGCAAAAAGCATCAAAATTTGATATACAGATTATATCTGTTTCGCTAAATATTATTTGTTTAAGTTCAGAACAATGAGGCAAAGAATTATCCTCCATAAAAAATATGATCGGTTCAGAGGATACAATCATACCATAACTGTTAGAAGAAAAAGCTAGATGGCAGAATAAACCAGTGACAGCCTTCGATATATAAAATTTTTTTTCTCTTTCTGAAAATGGGGAGATAATTATCTGGGATATCTTTTTCCCCAGAGGAAAGTCTTGTTGGTTCACAACAACAGAACTATCAGCAAGTTTGATATAACTCGGATTTTTGATAACCCTTTTATTATGGTAGAAAAAATCATATGCAGCCACAGTTCTCTTTTCACCATCTACTGTTGACACTAGTGTATCTCCTATTACTACATCTATGAAAGATGTACCTAAAAACTGATTATTACTATATACATTAAGCCCCCTAACCCAAGTTGGGTTTATGTCTGTAAAATCAAAATTAATTAAATCTTCTACAGATCTAAAAGTTATAAAAGGGCCACAACAAGCAGTTCCAGTTGCAACCCCTGCAAGCGGAATCAACCTATTTTCTTCTTTCATACCTAAGATGATATCAACAGCTGTACCATCGCCACCGAAAAAAACTATTAAGTCCACACCTACGCGAGATAATTCTTTTCCGGCGTTGACAGAATCCCTATAATCTTTATAAATTGTTTCTGATCCTATAACTTGAATTTTGAGAAGATCTTTTACATGAATAAATGTTGATAAGGTAGAATACAATTCGTGATCTTTTACTTTAAGAGCAAACGCTTTTAGCAAATCATCATTAATTTTTCCTTTACCTGAGGTAGGATTTATCACGACGCCGATTTTCATCTAGATTTTCCTCCATTTTTAATATACTTAGAGCAGTATCTAGATCAGTAATTAAGGAGTTGATATAACGTGCTTTTATTGCCGCATATATTGCTGGAACTTTTTCTTTACCTCCTGCTACTCCTATTACTTCAGGTGTTTTTTTCAACTGATCAAGAGAAATACCTAACATGCTTATTCCAACATCCTTACATTCTGATCCATCTGCTGTAAAAAATCTTCCGGCTATGTCTCCGACTGCATTAGCTTTAATTAATTTAGAAAGAAATTCTTGATCAAAAATATCTTTAAACGCGTTTGAAAGAGATATAGGCTCACCTATGCCAACAATCGCTAGATCTAATTTATCCCACATGTCTGTCACTAATTTTAAGGAATTATCTTTAAGCATGATCTCTAAAGCAGCAGGATTTTCTAAAACTGCAGGTGCATGTAAATAATAGCGCATAGCATGAAAAGCGTTCGCCATTTTCTCAACTATCGAGTTCATTTGGTATTGGTAACGAAATTGGCCTACCCCTCCAAGTAATGGTACAAACAATGTGTTATTGTATTCTCGGTTAACAACAATTTTTTCACAAGTTTGATAAAGGGTCCTTCCCCATGACACACCGATAATCTGACCATCTTTTATATAATTAGATAAAAAATTAGCAGCCGCGGTTGCTATTGATGAAATGATGTTTTTTTGGGAAACATTATCTACAATAACTACATTTTTGAGATTATATTTTTCTTTAAGAGATTTAGAAGTTTCTTCGTTACTTAAAATAGAACCTGCGTCTATTTCAATCTTTACAATGCCCATTTCTCGACCCGCAGCAAGCAATCTACTCACTTTTGGCCTGGAGACACCAACAATCTTGGCTATTTCATTTTGTGTTTTGTTTTCAAGATAATAAAGTTTACACACTTTTATTATTAATTCTCTTTCATCGAGACTTTTCAATAGTAAGTTACACCTCCTTTGCTTCGACAAGGTTAGGTCCTAATCTCGTGATAATTCTTGAAGCATATTCATGGGCACTTTCAATAGCTTTTGAAACTTGCTGAGTGTTCAAATAACCCTCAATGAATCCTGCACAGAAAGCATCTCCTGCCCCGGTAGTATCTAAAATCTTACTAGTAACTTTAGGAACTTCAAAATGATGAGTTTTTCCGTTTTTGTCTATAAATACTGTGTCTTTTGCTCCTCTAGTTATAATTTTATTTGTTGTTATTTTTTTCAAACCTTCTTTTAACGTTGCTGCTTCCGATTCCGAAAGTATAACGAAATCGACGGATTCTGAAAGATTAACGATTCCTTCTAATTTGTGATAATACAAGCCAAATGATCCAGGCATGTAAACTTTTAGAGGAGCTTTGAAACGTTTAAACGCTTCTAACATAATTTTATCATAACTTTCGACAATGCATAAAGCGTCATATTCAGTGTCTTCTAGGTCTCCAGAAAACAAAGCCGCTCCTCCAAAAGAAATTATTCTTCTTTCTGCATCAGAATCAAGCATGACAAGAGTAAGTGCTCCTGGACCATTTTCCAGGGTGTAAATGCGATTTAAATTACTGATTTTGCTTAATTTTTTTAAAATATATGAAGATATTGAATCATTACCCGTTCCAAAATAAAAATCCACCTCATTATTAAGGGACAAGTTTATAGCTACATTTGCCCCACTACCACCCAGAAAGCTTCTTCTTCCTTTTGCAAACACCATAGAATCTCTCTCTGGGAATTTATCCAACAACGTATATATATCTACAGCAACAGCCCCTATAACTGCAATTTTCATTTTATCGCTCCTTTAGTTAATCCTCCTATCAAATATCTCTGAGCAAAGAGGAAGATCAAAATTGGTGGTAATGCAGTAAGCAAAGCAGCAGCTGAGAGAGAACCCCATTCTACCGCTCCCCCAGTTCCAACAAAGCTAGTGTTCAAAAAAACTGGTAATGTTTGCTTAGCACTTTCCCTCATCATAACCAATGCAAAAAGAAATTCATTCCAAGACAGTAAAAAAGTAAAAGTACCCACAGCTATTATTCCAGGAATTGCTAGGGGAAAAACTACTTTTCTCAACGCTTTGAATTGTGTACAACCATCTATCAATGCAGCTTCTTCAAGTTCTATAGGTATTGACTCAAAATAACTCGTCATCAAAGAACTACTAAAAGGAATTGTAGACATTGTGTGCAAGATAACCAATCCAAAAAGAGAGTTGTAAAGACCCAATTTATTGTATAAAGTAAAAATTCCGATGACTAATAGAATACCCGGGAAAGCCTGAGAAGCTAATAACCACCCTAACAAAAGATTTTTCCCTTTGAAATTAAATCTTGAAATTGCATATCCTGATAAAGATGTTACTATAATACCAAATAAAGTGGTTACTATCGCTATTATAAAACTATTTCTAAAAATTCTAGTAAACTGAGTCTGTTTAAAAATATATGAAAAGTTTCCAATATAAAATTCATCTGGGAGTCCAAGAGGTTTACTATAAATGTCTCCCGTTTCCCTAAACGCATTTAGAATGAGCATAATTAAAGGAAACAACAGTAAAAAGATAATAACAACTACCGATATATTTGCTATCACAACAACACTCTTTTTAGTCTTCATAATTAAATCTCCCCTTGATATAAAATATTAGAGGAATCATTAGAATAATCAAAGAAATAATTCCAATTGCCGCAGCATAACCCTGTTGGAAATATCCAAATGCATTCTGATAAGCGTACAACGAAAGAAGAATGGAGGAATTACCTGGTCCACCTCTTGTCATTGTGAATACGATGTCGAACATATTAAACGTCCAAATTGAAGTCAACACAGCGACAGTTAAAATAAGGTCTTTCATCATTGGTAATGTTATGTAGAAAAATTTTTTCACGATTCCTGCACCATCTATTTCAGCGGCTTCATAAACATCTCCAGGCAAAGACTGAAGACCGCCCAAAAGCATGACAGTCACAAAGGGTAAGCCGACCCAAATATTAGCAACAATACATGCAAAAAGTGAATATCCCGGATTTATGAGCCAGGAGGGAGGATTAGAAAATCCTATACCTTTTAAAATAATGTTTATTGGGCCTGAGGTGCCGAAAAAGTATCTCCAAATAAGAGCGGAAACAACAGGTGGGATAGCCCAAGGTAAAAGTACAAGGGTTCTATGCACATTTCTAAATTTTATGTACGGCAAATTGAGTAACATAGCAATAAACAATCCTAGAATTACTTCTACAACTACACAACTTAGTGTCCATATAACATTATTTTTCAATCCTAACCAAAAGATATGATCTTGAAAGAGTTCTTTAAAATTGTCAAATCCACAGAAATGTCTACCAACTCCAAAAACTTTATCTGCATAGAAAGCATTTAAAATACCCCTTACAAAAGGATATACGTTTATTAAAATCATCACTATTAGAACAGGAAGAATGTAAGGGAATGCCTTGGCAGTGTCACTTTTTTTACCCATTACAAAAATTCCTCCTTCTGACTAACTAGTATTGTTTTTTGAAATGCTCGAAGACATATTACGCATAGTTGATATGAACAAAATGATAACTATTTCAGGCAGATTTACCTCCTGACACACAGTCTATGCATTTTTTCTTCTATAAACATCGATATTTTTATATCGATTTCTATTGTTTGATATCAACTAAGAAATTGAGTTTATTGAAGTCCCAATCTTCTGAGTACTTTATTACCTTCTTTTTCTATATTTTTAAACGCTTCTTCGACAGAAATTTTACCAAGAATGACCTGTTCTATCTGCGGCACAAATACCTGCCATTCAAAAGTAAGATATCCTGGCATATTAGATCTCACATTTCGAGCATAAGGTAACCAAGAATAAAGTATATCCCATTCATACTCACTAGAAAGGAATCTTGGATCTTCTACCGCGGAATTTCTCACAGGAAATAGCCAGTCAGCATAAGCCACGTCAGCTGAATTTTCTGGATTAGTTAGGAATTCTACAAATCTAAACGCTTCTTCTTTGTGTTTGCATGCATTTGAGACTCCTAGCCCTTGTGGATTGGAGGGACTTACTATATTTTTTCCAGTGACGAGGAGCATTCCCCAATCATACATCTTACTTTGAACAAGAAACCGTCTGTTCCAGCAACCAAACGTAACCATTGCATAGCGACCGTTAAGAAAATTTTGCATGAGAGAAGTATAATCAATACTCATAACATCCGGTGGCGATACTTTATACTTAGTGATCAACGATATATAAAACTCAATGGCTTCCTTTGCATTATCGTCGATCTCCACTTTCCATTTGCCATTATCATCCATAACAAGTACATGACCATCGTTTTGTTCAATAAGGGCCCAGTGAAAATATTCCATAGTTGGAGCGAGAAATCCCCATCTTTTTACCTCGCCAGTCTTAGGATCTCTTAATGTTACCTTTTGAGCTATGTCAAGTAGCTCATCCCAAGTAATCATTCTATTCTCTGGAATTGTTACACCATTTTCCTCAAAGACACTTTTGTTATAAAAGACAACTTGTATCTCTTGAAGCCAAGGAACACCAAAAATATTACCTTTGAGATCGCTACATTCATCAAAAAGCCAAGAAGGGATATCTTCAAGCATCTCTTTAGGAATATAATTATTAAGTGGAGTTACAAATCCCATAATACCGTACTCTGCAAGAACATCGGTATCTGTGTGGATAATATCGGGGGGATTACCTCCTCTATAACTTGTTTGAAGAAATTCGTCAGAAGTTTCCCAGGTACCCCAAATGAGATTGATCTGAACATCGGGATTTTCTTCATTCCATATATCCACAAGATCATAAACTGTGTCAACTGTCTGGGGCTGCCAAGCTAAACAGTAAAAATCAAGCGTTATTGATGAGAACAACGCGGTAGACAAGATTAAAACAAAAAGAACTACCCAATTCTTCCTCATAATGACACCTCCCTAATTAATGTTCACAATAATTTTGATGTTACTTTTATCCATAGCAGCTTTAAAAGCTTCATGTATATCGTCCATTTCATAAATCTTGCTTATTAACTTTCCATAAGTATCAGGATCATCGCATAGCAAATCGTAAGCCTGCTTGAACTCTTCTTCAGTAAAACCAAATGACCCCACAATACTTACTTCTTCGTAGTGAATGTAGTAAGGATCGATTTCAAGTCTAGCGTCTTTGGGCATCCCACCAAATAATTCAAAAGTACCCCCTGGAATCACGAATGGAATCAATTTACTTACTAAATCAACCTTATCGTTTGCCAAAATAATTGAGTTATACATAGGCTTTTCCTTCATAAAGTTTTCAAAGCCTTCCTTACCAAAATCTATAGTTTCAAGGCCACAGTTTTGAGCAATATTTAGCCTTATCTCATCAATCTCTGCAATTACCGGGATGCTCCCTAAATTCTTCAAAGTAATTCCAATTAAAAGCCCCATGGGCCCGCTTCCAACAACTAGCACTTTTTTGTTAGGCGTTGCTCTTGCTTTTTCGATACCGTGAATAGCACATGCGAGAGGTTCTGCCAAAACCATCACTTCTTTTGGAATACCATCAGGTACGCAAAAAGCAGCTCTTTCAAGAATTTCAGCTGGAACTTTTACGTATTCAGCAAAAGCTCCGCCTGTTCCATACTTGTTTCTGCATAACTGTGATGTTCCCTCACGGCATAATTCACATTCACCGCATCCTATGTACGGAGCTATAACATAAGTAGCGTCTCCAAAATCATTTCTTATATTTTCTCCAACTTTGATTATTTTTCCAACAAATTCGTGTCCTAAAATACACGGTGGTTGAAACATTGGATGTCCTCTTACAAATGTTTTTACGTCGGTTCCACATATACCGACCATTTCTACTTTTACTAGTGCTTCGGAGTCACCTATATGAGGAGTATCAATTTCTTCGATCTCCATGTGCCCTATTCCCTTATATACAGCTGCTTTCATCATTAACACGCCTCTCTTTTCTTTTTTTAAGAATAGGAAAGAATTTTTCTTTCTTTCCTTCTTAGCTAAAAATACTCTGTACTCTTAAAAAAATCTAAAGTTTGCTTTTTAAAGTACTTCTGATAATCGAAAGTGGGTAGAAGAGAGAATTTTTTTGGTCCCTGATTAAAGTTTTATTAAGTTAGGTTAAATAACAAAGAGTTAATTTATTTCCCTACTTCTACCCACAAGAATCGTTCTTAAACCTCTACTTTTTTCTCTTCAAAATCCTTCAACTCATGAATTTTTTTGAATTCCTAAAGTGAGAAACTTCCGCCTAATTGTGTATTACATTTCTACCCTTATTTCAACAACCCACCAAGACCATTCAGGATATTTCTCAAGAAGATCTGGATGTTCTTCGATCGGGAAAACTAACTTAATTGGTCCTCCTTGGCTTGCTGGAATTGCCCTTACTTTTTCATTAGATACAGTGGCATAAGCCAAAATAATTGGATATTCGATTACATCCAAATATTCTAGTGAGAATTCCATTCCATCTGAAGCAACAATTACAACATTTTTGGTGTTTGCAGGTACTCCAACAAATTTGAGTATTTCGGAAACAGCTACACCCCGATAGGTTTTATCTCCAAGGTAGGGATCGGTAACAAAATAAGTAGTTTGTGGAAGTGCCTCCAGTTCCTCCATTGTGAAAGCATACTCTCCCTTTTCATCCCTAAGGGCTATAACTCCTTTTACTGTCAGAGCTACTGAATCTGCTAGGACGATGCCCGTAACAAATAGTAAAGCAATTAAACAAAAAACGGCTTTCTTCATAAACTAAAACCTCCTTCTTATTTTATTTTTCGTGGACGATACCTTCGCCCACTATTATTCGCACAGGATCTGCAACCACTTCGCTGTCTCTAAAGGTTCCAAAAATTGAATACTTTTCGTTTCTTGTTATTTCAAAAGGCAAAATCACTCTTCTTTCTAGCGAGGCCATAAATGTATCTGAACCGTCATTAAACATATAAGTTTTTCCAAATTGACCTGTATTTAGACAGTTACTTAACAAAACGTCCAAGCCGACAAAGACTTGAGAATTTCTCTTTACTGTTTTCATATCGATGGGATTATTTTTTACATAAACTTTTTTGCTGAATACTTCGTCTCCTATTTTTATTCCTATTTCATTGAATCCATCTGGACAAGCAGCAAAATTAATGGAAAAGAAGAATTCAGTCCAGTATTTCATTTGACGTGAGATTACATCGCAGGGGTACGATTGACCATTTAGAAGTACAGAGATATTTTCGGAAGTTTTAGGAAAAACAGTGATCCTTATATATTCCATACCTGATAAAGGCACCTTTTTGTTTTTAATATCAAACCAAACTGAAGGGGATTCATCGATTTTAATATAAGCGTAGTTTAACATGCCTCTTTGTATTTCAAATAATGTGAAACCATACTCATCCCCATACGCAGAAGGTCCTTCCCACCAAGCCCCACAAACAGCTCCACATGTTAGTTCCAAAAACGGCTCTTTAAAAAATTCTCTTGTTGTATGCCAGTGACCTGAAATGTGTTGGCAGAAGTTATCGGAAAGAATTTGAACAAGTTGTTCTGCGTTATTAGACCTCGAGAAAGAAAAAAAAGGTTCATGGGAGAAAACTATTAAGGGCTTTTCTTTAGAGACTGTTTCAACATCTTGGCTTAGCCAGTCAAGTTGTAGAGAATCAATTTCATAAATCAAGGATTTTTCGACTACATTGTGGGTGTTAAGAATTATTAAATGTTTTCCCAGATAGTCAAACGAGTAATAATCGGGTCCAAACATATCATGAAATATCTCGATCGGATCATCCTTACTTTTTTCAATTTCATGATTACCGACGACATAAAATGTTGGAATGTCTGGAATATCTAAATACTCTTTCACTCTGTTTGCCCATCTGTAAGCTATCTCACTATCGACATTGGGAGTGTCGGCAATCATATCACCATTACAAATAATGAAGTCTGGAGATATGTACGTTAACATTTCTTTCAATTTTTCCATATAGTAATCTGGATCATCGAACATTTCTCTATCTGGTAAGGCAACTGAAAAATCGTCAGGATTATCAGCATAATGAATATCACTTACAACCGCAAAAACACCTATCTCCTCATAAGATTCGAGTATAAAATTGTGCTCTTCTTTATCTCTTACATACCATTCACTACACCTAAATCCTTCTGGAACTACAACAAAAACAAAACCATCCTCTGATTGTGGGATGCTATAATACCCATTTGCATCTACTTTCACGAAAGTAGAACCATTCGAAACGAAGGTTTCTGTGAAGGGTACAAGCTTCTCATCAAGACTAACATAAACATGTCCTTTAGTTGAAAGATTTTGAGCAATAGTTAATACAGACATGATCAAGCAGATTAAAATTACAAAAAAACTTTTTTTCATAGGATTCACCCCCCAAAAAGTTAATTATGTACCACTTCTACAAGCTTTCTTACATAATCTGTCTGATCTTCCGCTTGGAATACATTTCTACCGAAAGCAACCCCTTTAGCTCCAAGTTCAATTGCTTCTTTAGCTATTTCAAGTGAGTCTGTTCCTTTTGGTCCCCCTGCAATAACAATGGGAATTTTAGCTGATTTAATTACTTGAGAAAATGAGTCTTTACCGGTATAATATACTTTCACAATGTCTGCGCCTAACTCATAGGCTACTCTAACCCCCAACGAAATAAATTTTGGATCGGTAAAATGATCTGGTGACTGAGGGAGCATTTCAGCTATGAGAGGGACGCCAAATATTGAACATTCTTCAGCAACTCTTCCTAGAATTTCCAACGACTGATTTTCACCTGGGCCTCCAATAAATCCCATAACTACAACACCATCAGCACCTAAAGAAATCGCATATTTAACGCTTGAAATAAGTCGATGATAATCAAAAGAAGGTGAATAATTAGTTGAAGCACCTGTAATTCGGCATAAAACTGCTAAGTTACCACCTAATATATAGGCATTATCTTGAATTACCCCTGGGTTAAGTATTACTGCATCAGCTTGCCCTTCTTTAACGTTTTTTAAAGTGGTTTGTATATCGGTAATACCTTCAATAGGTCCTTGAAATTGACCATGATCTAAAGCAACAATGACAGTTTTACCATCAGCTTTAAATATTCTATTCGTTCTTATGACTTTTCCAGACATAACTTTCCTCCTTAATTTTATAATCTAATACAACTTTAGAAATTCTAAGACTTACTTTTTATAGGGGGAAGGGCTTTGCCCTTTTACCTTTAAGAAATTTATTTTTTGGAAATCTTCGTTTCTTCAAAGTTTATTTTATTGCCTATAGTATAAATTTCTGACTTTTAAAAACGACAGATCTTTTAAGAGAAAGAAAAAATGGAGCTTCTACCCAGCAACTACTTAATAAAAACTGAATTCAGAAAAATCTTAGGTTTAAATTGAACATTTGTTCTGAACATTTGTTAATTATAATTATCGTATCATTCTTTTGTTTCGTAGAAGTTAATATGTTGTATAAATAACATTAAATTTGAGATTGTTATGTGATAAAAAAAATCTTTATTTTAATGTTTAATATAAAGAAGAATAGGGAAACTATGTAAAAATTAGACATAACAATGTGTTATCATGAAAAAGAGCTAAAGAATATTTAAGAAGTTTAATTTAATGAATTAAGACATCGAAAAAAAATGAAATCTTGGCCCAATTAACGAGAAAATTAAGATTTTATCGTGAGATTCCATCGAATAAAAGCCAAGAAATTCTATAATCTTTAAAAAGCGTTATAACCAAAGTTGGAAATATAATTAAAAAATAACGAAAGAAGGTGTTTAAAATCGCAAAATATCCTTTGTTTCACGCTGTTGCGAAGGATTTTGTGAAAAAAAACAAAGACATGATTTTCGATGGGCGTATTGTCCCGCATCTAATTCTTTGGGTTAAATTTGATAAAAATACTAAAAATGACTTTTTAGAACAACTAAAAGGCTTTGATTACGAGTTATATGAAGAGTTTAGAGAGTATTTTTTTGAATTTGATGAATCGGTGGAAATTATACCTATTAATTTCACTTTAGTTTTTTTAAATGAAGAAGAAGCACTATCCTTTTTTCGTTTTTTAAAAGAGTTACCAAACATAATCAATATCGGATTTTATTCTCTAATCTCAGATGTTTTTGTGGGAGAAGAGGAAGATAAATTGTTGTTCCCATCAGTATTTAGTGAGGAAAAAGAAGGTAACTGTTATTTAACAATATTTGATAAAGATATGAATGAAATAGAAGAATTATCAGGCATATTTGATAAACATGACGAAGAGATACAAGAACTACGATTGAGTTTTTTTAAAAAAGGGAACAACCACGACTCCTAGGAGTCGTGGTTGTTCATCTCAAGAACACACCTAATTCCCAAATAGAAAAAGCATCTGGCGTCCACTGTGAACATCCCGCTTTTGCCCCTGAGTCTTTTGGTCTTTCATACATATTAATGCGGATGTATCGTGCCTTTATTGAATTATCAAGATTTATTACATCTACGGGCTGTGGAGGATTTTTTTCCTTTATCGCATTTTCTTGATCTGCTATCTTATCCCAATTATTTCCATCTACTGACGCTTCAATAGCATATCTTGTAGCCCAATATTCCCATTTAATTATAATCTGGTTAAACGTCATCGATTGTCCCAAATCTAAGGTAAAGCTTTCTAAATCTTTCTTAAAGATTTTTGAAGCCCACCTGGTATTTGGATCTCCATCAATAGCCATATCAGGAATATAGTCATATGTTTTACAATATTTTGTATCAGTATTAAGGGCTATTGAAGATGCACAAGCTGATTTATTCAAAGCAAGGTTTGGTGATTCAGTTATATCTAAGTTACTATCTTTTGAGGGTATTTCCAAAGCAATTATTGAGTATGGTTTTGCGACATATTCAAAATTACTGTGTTCGTTGCACAACCCTTCTTTTCTTAAACCATAATCTGTGGGATTGTCTGCATTTACTGGTCCATCAAGAATCCATGCGGCTCCATCTTCTCTTGTAGTGAAATTACCTAAGTCAAAATCAATATTAAAACTCTTATCTGCCGACTTGTTAATAATCAAGATATACAAATTCTTCTCATCTTTACTTATACTTGTGTATATGCTCAAATCTTGTTGGTTGCATGTATTTTCAACTAATATTTCTCCAAAATGCTTGTTAAAAAGTACATAGGGATAGAAACTTACATATGGCTGCATGTTTGGACTAAACATACCAAAATCACCTTGTTGAGGAGGATATGGATTCATAAGAGCCCAAAATGCTGCGCCGCTTAGATTTTCTTTTGCAAATGTACCAAGCATATCAGCAACCCATAAACCAGCAGGTAAAGAATTAACTGTCCAGTCTTCTGGTCCCCACCAAACGGGCGCAAAAGAACCGATTTGATATTCTACATCTTTGTTGGGATATACTTCTTCAACCCATTGCTTTAAGGTTGCTATTTGCTTTGGCAATTTTTGAGTGGAATTAAGAAGATCTTCATAAAAAGAATCTTTGTTGTTTTTGTCATAGGGGGAGTTTGGATACACCTCTTTTGAAGGGGGTAGTGGAAAAAAATGTATAGAATAAACGTCTATTAAGTCTCCTATTTCTCTTATTACTTTCTTTGTGTAACTTTCATTGTCTACTGAAACATTAGCTACGATCTTTATTGAAGGATCTACTTCTTTCATAACAGGCACAAATTCCTTCATCTTATTAATAAACTGATCAACATTCATGGTCAAATATGGCTCATCAGCCACCTCCCAATATTTAACATCTGCATTTAATTCGAAATTAAGATGTTTTATCCATTGAGCTGCCAATTCTGGCGACTCGTTTGGATTCAGGGATATTTTTACAGATGCTCCTATGTGTTTTGCAATATTAATCAAGTCATCGGTGCTCAGTTCATTTTCTGAGTGAAGACTATTCCAAATAAAATCGTAACCGAAATTACCCCCTGGATAAACAAGATAACAAATACCTGCCTCTTTCATATTGTTAGCAATTCTAGGATTAAAAGTTCCATATTTCATCAACGTTTCATTCCATGCTGGCAAATGAATACCAAAAATCCTTTCATTAATTTCAGAAATATGTTTATCGGTAAATACCTTTACTGATAATTGATCTTGAGAATTATTCCCAGAAGAAGAGAAAGAAAGATTAATAGATAACAAAAAGAGAAAAGCCAAATAAACACCCTTTTTCATAATAGCCAACCCCCTTAACTATAGAATCTTCTAAACGTTTCCAAAACCGCTTACAACAAAACCTTTTATAAAATTTTTCTGAAAATAAACGAAAACTATAAGCATTGGAACAACTTGGTAGACAAGTCCCGCTAACACCAAATGCTGAGTTTCAGCGGAGGCAAACGCTAATGACAATCTTTGAATCCCAACAGGAACCGTCATTAAATTAGGTGAAAAAGACGATATTATCATAGGCCATAAAAAGTTGTTCCATTGTCCGATAAAGGTAGTAATTGCTAATGCGGATAGTCCTGGTTTTATGTTAGGCAAAATAATAGACATATAGATCTTGAACTCACTGGCCCCATCTATCCTAGCAGAATCCAAAAGTTCATCAGGAATGCTCATAATGAACTGTCTCAATAAAAATATGCCATAACCACTGACCAAAAAAGGAACAATAAGAGATAGATGATTTGTTAACATCCCAAAAGTTTTCATAAGAAAAAAGTTTGGAATAAGAAAGATAAAGACTGGGAACATCATTGTCACAAGAATAAATTGAAACACAGGTTTTTTACCGGGAAAATTCAATTTAGCAAAAGCATATCCTGCAAGGGAACTTGTTAAAATCACACCTAAAGTAGCTGTTCCTGCAACTAAAAGACTATTTAGATAATACTTTCCAATAGGAACCCTTTCTAATACATCGATATAATTGTGCCATTGAGGTTTTTCTGGAATCCATTTTGGCGGAATTGAGGTTATTTCTTGTGGAGTCATTAGAGAGGCAGAAACCATCCAAAAAAATGGTAAAACCATCCAAAATGCAGCAAAGATTATAATTAAATATCTGAAAAATTCTTTTATAAATCTTTTACTTTTACTATTCATAACCTTCGATTCCTCCTTTTTTAAACGCCCTTAAGACCAGAATATTAGCAACAAATATTATACAAAACAGGATAAATGCACCTGCAGATGCCCTGCCCATTCTTAGAGATTGAAAAGCTGTTTCATATACATACCAAGACACAGTCATAATGCTTTTAGCTGGGGCGTTCGTTCCCATAATATATGGTAAATCAAATACTTGCCAAGCTCCTATCATACCTGTAGCTGTCAAAAAAAGTAAAATTGGTCTTAAAAGCGGTAAAGTTATACTCCAAAAAATCCTAAAAGAACCTGCACCATCTATTTTTGCTGCGTCATAGTAATCTTGTGGAATATTTTGTAAACTAGCTGTGATTATAAGGATTTGCATACCAATTCCTGCCCAAATCGCTGTGATCATTATAGATAGTAAGGCGGTTTTTGGGTCCGTTAACCATCTTATAGGCTTTATACCAAACCATCCTAAGATTTGGTTTATCAACCCATTGTTTGCCCGGTACAAATATCCCCAAATCGTCCCTATAGCAACAGCAGGTGTAACTGTAGGAAGAAAAAATAGTAATCTCCAAAAACCACTTAATTTACTTCCGTTTATCAAGACTGCCAAAATTAGTGAAATAAATATTCCAACTACTACTGTTACTACAGAATAAACAACGGTATTAATAACAGAACTAACAAACAGATCACTTCCAAACAACCACTTGTAATTTTCCAATCCCACCCAGGCAGCTGAAAAAAGAGGAATTAATCCATTCCATCTCTTAAAAGATGCAATTAACGAAAAAACTACAGGGAAAATAAAGAAAATTGAATAAAAGATAAGGGAGGGGGATATGAAACCATATCCCGCTCTCGCCCTTTTACGACCGACTTTAGACATTTTGAGGATTCACTTCCTTATCAATAGAATTCGCTTAGAATTTCGTCTATCTGCCTTTTAGCGTCTGATAAAGCTTTTTCTGGTGTTTTTCTCTGATGTCTAGCTTCTATTATTTCTCTCCAGATGATATTTTTGATTTCTTCTCCTTGGGCTACGTTTGGTTCTGGAACTGTGTTTGCTAGTTCTTGTACATAAACAGATGTGTAAAGATCGTTAAGTTTATCTGGGAAGGCATCAAGATCAGCTTTACGTGAAGGAATAGCGCCGATGTTGTTTGCTAAGAATTCTCCCATTCTTGTTGCCCCGTTTGGTAGAGGCTCAATGCAAAACCATTCAAGAAATTTCCAAGCTTCCTTTTTATTCTTAGAAAGTGCGTCTACGCCAACAAACCATGTATAACTAACTGATTTTGGATCTTTCATTGGTGGAATAGGTGCAACACCGATTGTTTCTTCATATTGATCACCAAAAGCAATCTTTAAACTGCTTTCCCACCATGGAGCAAGAATTACCATAGCTGCTCTGCCATTTTGAAAATCCCCATGTGTGGCTGCTGAATCAGTTCCACCTCTTCTGAAAATTTCTATTTCAGCGTCTAAAGCTTGGATAGCCTCTTTACTGTCTAGCAAACACTTTTTATTATCGTTTGAAAATAACTGACCACCTAAGCTGTATAATCTTGCAAGATAAGGATGGACTGTACCTGAGTTAGAACTTGTGTCGTAAACATATCCATATTGTTGTACTGTGCCGTCTTCTTTCTTTATTGTTAATTTGGAGGCCATGTCTATTAACTCGTCCCAAGTCTTTGGAGGCTCATCATACCCTCCAGCTTTTAAGATCTTTTTGTTGTAAACTAAGGCATAGTTTGCAACCTCTGTTGGTATTCCTCTGATTTCCCCATTTATTGTTGCTCCGCCTACAGCAGCCTCAACAAAGTCATTTTTTATGGCAGTAGCTACCTCTTTTGGTACTTTATCTAAAACTCCTGATTCAACAAGTTGAACTCCCCAAAGTGAATATAGAACATAAATATCAGATGCTGCTCCTGCCAACCTTCCAACCAAGATTCTAGTTAGATATTCGCCAAAAGGAACCATTTGTATTTCAATTTCTATATCAGGATTAGATGCCATATACTCTTCGACGTATTGTCTTAAACCTTTTGTAACCACATTTCCTTCTTTGTCTTTTATTCCTTCAACTTGATAATCACTCCAATGTACTGCAAAGGTGAGTTTTGTTTTAGCAAACGCCATACTACTAACCAAAAGGGCCACCAACAAAATCGTTAAAATACATCTTTTCATACCACTAACCTCCTCGATTTTTTAATAACCACCTGTAAAACCCAAGATTATTTTTCAATCAACAACACTTTTGTTTCTTGAACATCTAAGGCCAAAGAGAGAGAAGTTGTTTGGTTTTTATGAGAAAAATGAACATCTTGTTTTGATTTTAAATCTGTGATTTTTTTAACGCTTCCAAAATCTTCATTTTTGAAAGATAATTTTACCTCTGCACCTTTTTTCCCATGATTGAAGATAAAGCAAAAATATCCGTTACTAAAAGTCGATAGTCGAGTTTCGATGTCATCCTTACATACTTCATTAACTTCTAAATTAAAAGGAGAAACTACCCCTGCCTCTTTCGCTATCTTTGATAAAAACTCGATGTTTCCTTCATAATTAGTATGTTCGTACGCCTTTCCAATGACAGTTCCTATAATATATGCCTTTCCTGAACCAAAAGAATTTTCGAGAACAACCGCTTTGTCATTATAACTAAGTAATACATTGGCACTAGATGGTTCAAAGAAACATAAATAATCGGTAGCTGTTATGTCTAGTGCATCTGATTTTAGATTCATGGGTTCTTTTATGTTACTTGTTGATATTTCAACACATCCAAAAACCTCGTCTAATCCTGAACCTGGTATTTTTAATGCAAGTTCTCCTTTTTCATTAACCCAAGGGCCTCTTCCATCTGCAACGAACGTTCCTCCGTTCTCTACATAATCTTTTATGACTTTCCCACATTCATCAGATAAGGCTATAAGGAATGGAGCAAAGATAATCTTATATTTTTTTAGATCTTTCTCTAGCAAATCATCGATATGAATAAAATCAACATTTATATTTTCTTTCATCATTGCTTTGTACATACCAAACATGTCTTGTCTTATAATATCTGCATTCCTTCCTCTTAATGCCGCAATCATCTTATAGCTATCGATACTGTATATAATTGCAGCTTGAGCTGGAAAAGGCTCAGATTCAAGAAATTCATTCATGTGTTCGGTAACTATCTTTGAAACTGTGCCTGCAGCCTTTGCCTTCTCGTTTATAGACCCATCAGGCTCAGTAAGTCCAAAACCTGAAACTTCAAAGCCAACACTCATTTGAAACCATGCGTAGTAGTTTAATCCTTTTGCTTTACGTGAAATAGCCAGCCAAGCCCATCTTTCAAGATCTTCTTCAGTTACAGGGACTCCAAAATCTAAACCAGTAACGCCTAGTCCTGTTTGAAGTTCACCTATCAAAAAGTGTTTATTTCTACTATCTGCTGAACTTCTAGTTGCATCCAAAGCAACCCCCATGTGATGAGGTTTTAGAGGCATCCATGAACCAGTATGTTTAGGATAAAAAGAAGTGCCCCAAACATCAACTTTTTCTGCTAATTTCCAATCATCTGAAGAACCATAACCAATTCCTGGAAGACTATACACACTTGATATAGCGGCATGACTAGAAACGATATGTTGTTTATCGACGTTTTTTATGGTTTTAACCTTCCATTCTAAATCTTGAGCGATTTTTTCGATGTTGAAGGATATCCAATCGAGAAGGTCTGAGAAGGTAGATAATGAGGTGTATCTTGGTGGAACAACTTCATCCCAATTTCTATGTTTCCGGTACCAAGCTTCATTCAATTTCTCTATATCCTTGTACTTGTTTTTCAACCATTCCTTGAACTTCTTTTGAGTATTTTCACAGTAACAAAACCAAGGATCTTTCATATAGTCAATCCAAGACCATTGAACAATGTGGGGTTCCGACCAAATATCCCAAGCATGAAAGGACGGATGCCTTGAAACCACTTTTGCTAAATTCTCAAGAAATTGGGATATATGTCTTTTTACAAAAGGATGGTCACTACAAACACCTGGAGAAGCTTGAGTTTCAATCTTCAAACCCGATCTATCAACAAATAACGAATCGGGATACTCTGTTGCAACCCAACTTGGAGCAGAATCAGTATATACCTGTACCAATGCTTTAAGTCCTAATTCATCTGTAATAGAAAGTAGGGTTTCAATTGTTTCAAAGTCCCATTCATTTGGTTTTGGTTCACCTGCTAACCAGTCATACCAGAAACGAATTGAATTAAATCCAAGTTCTTTTATCTGAATAATGTCTTCCCTAACTTTTTTTACATCATGAATTTTAGCCACCATAGGTGCGCGTGATCGTTCAGGTCCATACCAAACTGAGACAGGTAAAAAATCCATTTTAATCCTCCTCAACATTTATTAGTTATTTTAAAGGTTACAAAAAACTTATTTTATCAATGTTTTATAATTATATTTTTGAAAGAAAATCTTCATCTTTCACAACCGTCCTACTTGAGCGTATCTCCCAGGTCTCACTATTTGTACTGAAAGAAAAAGGGGGGCTGCCGCCCTTTAACCCTCTTAAATAGACTTTTTTCTAATGTTTTATTATTCTTCTATTGTGTTCATCAAAGATAGTAATGTTATACTCTACTCCAAAGCCAGGAACATTTGGAGATACAAATATTTTCAAATCATAACCTTTGTTATTTAATATATTTAAAGCATGTAGTTACTTAGCCCAGCCTGCAGTCAATCCGCTTACAAGGTAATCTTTAAAAATTATAGCAATTACTAATGGAATTATTGAGCCTATCACTCCAGCGGTACACATCATTCCATAATCGACTCCTCCCTGGGTACTGAACTCGGTAATTGCTACAGGAATTGTTTTAGAATTTGATCCTGTTAATATCAACGCGAAAAAGAATTCATTCCAGGTTGTAATAAAAGAATATAGACCTGTAGCAAAAAGAGCCGGCGTAACTAGCGGAATAATAATTCTAAACAAGATTTGAAAAGTTGTTGCCCCATCTATTATGGCAGCTTCTTCTATTTCTTGAGGAATACTTATAAAATAGTTTTTTAGTATCCAAATTGCAACAGGCATTATAAAACCTGTGTAAACAAGAATCAGGCCAACCTTAGTGTCAAGAAGATTCAAAGAGCTCATAAAAAGATAAATGGGAATCACGATAGCTGCCCCAGGAAGCATCTGGGTAAATAAAATACCGAGGACCATCGATTTTTTGCCTTTAAACTTAAATCTTGCATAACAATAAGCTGCGAGAGTTCCAAAAAACATCGTCAAGATTGTAGAAATTGTCGCAACTATGAGACTGTTAAAAAAAGCTGTTCTAAATCTTGCTCCTTCTACTTTATTTATGAGCGCTTCATATCTTTTTAAGGTGGGATTAGAAGGAAACCATTTACGAGAACCGCTTATTAATTCAATCTCTGGAGAAATACTTGAGATAAACATCCAAAGGAATGGCCCCAAAATATATAAAGTTAAAACCACCGCAGAAAGATAAATTAGTACTTTGAAAAGTGTGTTTTTCTTACGTTTTCTGATCAAGGTCATTCCTCCTCTGTAAGAATAAATTTATAGAATAATAAAGTTATAACTAATATAATGATAGTTAGAACAAGAGAAAGAGTTGCACCATATCCAAAATCTAGATGACTAAATGTTGTTTGATAAATATAAAAATTTAAGAGATTCGTTCCCTGCGAAGGTCCTCCTTGAGTTAGTGCGTAGACAAGATCAAAACTTTTAAAAGCCCAGATAGTTCTTAGAGATAAAGCAACAAAGGTGACAGGTTTCAAGAGAGGAAGAGTGATACGACAAAATTTCACCCAACTATTTGCACCTTCTATTTCAGCAGCTTCGTAGTAGTCTATAGGAATTGCCTGCAACCCGGCTAAAAGCAAAATAGCGATAAAAGGTGTCTCTTTCCAAACATCAGCAAAAATCATCATATTTAGCGCCAGGAAAGGTTTCCCTAACCATTTGATATTCTTCTCAATGATGCCTATTTGAAGTAGTAACTTATTAAGAACACCAAACTCACTGTTAAATATCCATTTCCACATAATGCCATTCACAACCCAGGGAACTGCCCATGGTACCATAAGAATCACGCGCAAAAATTCCCTACCTTTGAAATCCTGATTTAATAGAAGGGCTATCAACATTGCTAGACTTAGCTCAATTGTTACAGCTACAACAACGAAATAAAGAGTAATTTTCAATGAAGACCAAAAAACACTGTCTTGAAATAATTTTATATAATTTTTGAAGCCTACAAAAGGATGGTAAGGAAGTAGAATATTATAATGATGAAGGCTAATGAAAATACTATAAAAAATTGGTACCGCAAATACAAAAATTATAAAGAGAAAACTTGGTAACAACAAGGTTATTAGATTTTTTCTGGAAAGGTTTTTCATCTATGCTTATCTCTCCTTTTAAAATAACCAGCAGAGAAAACTCTGCCGGTTACCAGTGCTCAAGAGTTCATCAAAAATATGCACCGGATTGCTCAATTTCATTCATACTGAGATTTAATATCAATAGCCTGTCTAGCTGCCCAATCTAGAGCTTCTTTAGCAGTTTTTTTGCCTGAAATGGCATCTTGTACGGCTGTAGCTAGTGCTCTTCTGAAAGGATCTAACCATACTACATCGGGTCCAAAACTACCTACTTCAACTTGAGCAACCAATTCACCATAAACCGGCCACGCTTTATTTATAGCTTCTAACCTTGAACCTTCGAATAAGCTATTTCTAGTTGGAAGGTTAAATCCCGATATAGCATGCATCATTTGAGCTTCTGTACCGGTGAGAAGTTTTACAAGCTCAACGGCTTCTTCTTTATACTGTGAGGCTTTCGTTATACCAAAAGCTCCTCCATAAATAAGACCGCCTGTTTCAGAATTTTTTCCTCCAGGAATCATTCTAACTTTAGCATAATCTGCAACTGTCGAAGCTTCGGGCAGCATTGCTTGATTAGCAGACCAGGTGGAATTTATCATAAAAGCACTTTTTCCTGCTTGAAAAATCTTCAAGGTTTCGTAATCATCAAGAGAAACTCCTGCTGGGTTAAATACTCCTTGATTAACTCCCTCAACCAAGAGTTCCAAGGCTTCTACACCAATTCCAGTGTTGAATACTGGGTTAAGATTTTCGTCGAAAAACTGACCTCCCATTGCTAACAGAATTGTTCCATAATTATAATAGTAATTACCAGGATATTTGCAACTTGGTGTAAAGGCGTATTCGGCATTACTTTTTTCGACAATTGCCTTACTTGCATTAAGGACATCTTGCCAAGTGGATAAGTCTTCAGGATTCACATTTGCATCTTGGAAATATTTTTCATTATACACAAAATGAGCACCACCACTGTACCAGGGAACTCCAATCCATTGACCTTCGTGAGAATAATAATCTACAAAACTCTTTAAAAATTCGTTTTTTTCATCTTCGGTGAACCATTCGTTTAAATCGACAAATTGTCCCATTGCAGCGAATCTCGATTTTTCTGCAGAAGGTATAAAAATAATGTCATACCCTCCACCTTTATGCATTAAAGCTGTTGTTGTTTTGATACTTATCTGATCCCAGCCAATATAGTCCACTACAACCTTAACACCTGTTAGTTTTTCAAATTCTTTTGTATATAGTTCTATAACTCCACCTTCGTCGGGCCTAACCAACATTTTTAAAGTTACAGCCCCCATAGATAAACAAAATGTCAAAACAAGAATTAAAGTGAGAAACAGTGTTTTTTTCATATTTATCCTCCTCGTATAATAATAATTGAATAACACTTAATTCAAAGATACAAAAACACTTATTTTCCTTATGTGACAAATATGTTTCTCTGTTTCTTCATTGAGCAGGATTAAGACAATTATCCAAGAAATTCGAGAAATGAATTGAGATTGTACCCCCCTGCTCCTGAAATTATGTCTCTAAATTTAAGGATACTTACAAAGTTAACAAGAGTATTTCATGAATGAGATGTTAGAATTTTTCGGTTATTTACAGTTTATTTCTTGATCTTTTTACAAACTTTTTGAAAAAAAAGAATTTTTGAATAGAATAGAGGTCTGACTATTAGCATTATTGGGGGAATATCGATAAGCTAAATTCCACATGGACACTTTTCAGGAACTTTAGAGATGAAGATAATCAAAAAGGTTTTGATTTTAAAAGGGTTACTGGGCAGTGCCCTTTCCCTTCTTTTCCGGTACAAGTACCGAATATATTAAAGAAATTAGTAGTTAATGAGAGTTAGAGCAAAGGAGGGATCTTTTAAAAATCTAAAATCTGTATAAAATTTATATTTTAGAATTTCTAAAGTAGCTTTGTGGTTACTTTTTGTAGAGGAAATAAAACATTTAACTAATGTTTTGTTATTCTTCTATTGTGTTCATCAAAGATAGTAATGTTATACTCTACTCCAAAGCCAGGAACGTTTGGAGATACAAATATTTTCAAATCATAACCTTTGTTATTTAATATATTTGCAGTCTCCACTAATAATGATTGAGTAATAGCAATTGTGGCAATTGACGATGTAGCTCCAACTTTTTCATTTCTACCTTTTAACGGTACAATAGCGTCTTCATGAGGGACACAATTGTCTATCAAGACATCTGCAATATCTGAAAGCTTCTTTCCGGACGAATGGGTTGCATTTGCTCTCTTTTGATTTTCTAAAGAAGTAACCGCTACAACCTTTGCACCTACTTCTTTCCCATATAATGCAGCTTCAACAGGTGCTGCATTTACTCCTCCGTGAGAATAAACGATCATGATATCGCCTTTTCTTATTGGTTGATATCGTAGGTATGCATCCTTAACATATCCTTCTTTTCTTTCTATAATAAGAAGGCCAGGAGCGCTTGCAGGTCCTGTCGGGCTAAACCACATAAGTCTAGGATCTGTAAGAGCGTTTACTCCAATAAAGCTTCCATATCTTGGAAAGGCATCTAACGTTGGTATTACAGAATGTCCGCTACCAAAAAGATGAACAAATCCACCGTTGTAAATACAATCTGCCATTAAATTGCTAACTTTTTCAATAATGTCTTTTTCCTTTTTGATGTTATTTATTATTCCTTCTATACCCTCTAAATATTTTTCAAAAAACAAGTTTGTCATCTCCTATTCATCTGATCTAATGAGTATTTTCCAATTCCTAGTAGTTGTGCATCTTCTCCTAAAACAGATGGAACTATTTCTATCTTTTTGATCATTGGATTGAGATAGTTTTTCATAGTTTCTTCTGCCTTGGATTTAAAGATATCCCATCTTTGCCCAACACTTCCTGCCATGATTATTATTTCGGGATCTAAGAAATTAATAACGGTTGCTAAACTTTTCCCTAAAAGTTTAGAAATCGTTGATAAAAATTTTCTAGAACATTCACCTCCTTTTATATAATCATCAAATATCTCAGAGGCCCCTTTAACGCTTTTTTTGCATATTTTTTCATAATTTTTACTCATATAATATCCAGAAATATTTGATTCAAGCGTTCCAACCATGTTTGAGTATTCATTTTCTTCTCCTATAGGTATCCAACCTATTGAACCAGCAGCTCCATGTGTTCCTGTGATTACTTGTCCTTCCACTTGAATACCTAAACCTACGCCGGTACCGATAATGAAATAGGCAGAATTTTTTGAGTTTACTGCTGCGCCTTTCCATGTTTCTCCGATTAATCCAGAGGCCCTGTCATCTAAGATATCAATTACTTTACCAGTTTTTTCTTCTAACTTAGCTTTTAAAGGGTATGGGTCACTCCCAAAAGCATTGGGAAGCCACACATAACCTTTCTCTAAAACTGCTCCAGCGACTGATATTCCGTAACTGTCGATATCGTTGTACTTTTCAAATATCTTTAAACAAAATTCCATAACTTTGTCAGGACTTTGAGGCGTGTTGAATTTGGTTTTGTTTGTTAAAATACCTGTTTCGTTACAAATTGCAGATCTAATAAAAGTACCACCGATATCTAAAGTTAATATTTTCACATCTTTCACTTCCTCAAAATAATTTCTACAGAGTATTTGTCAGCTCTAATAACCGATTCAGTGTATTCTACAGGTATGTCAGAAACATCGTAACCAATTCTTTCTACAATGAAACCAGCAAAGGGAGGTTTTACTTTCAAAAGTTTGCATTCATGATTGTCTAAAATCGTAGCGTAATACTTTTCTTCTGCCTTAACAAAATGTATACCATATCTAGTTTCAAGCAGGTTATATAAGGATCGAGTTAGAGAGTTTTCAAAGAAGTTGGGTGCAAGCTTTTCTAAGGTATAGAAGGTTTGAATACCTATTGGCTCATCTTGTGCATATCTTATCCTTTTAACCATTATTACTGGAGTACCAAATTCAACTGCTAAAGCTTCTGCTACTTTTTTATTAGCTTCGATAATTCCTTTTTCTAACACTACTGATCTAGGTTCAAGGCCTTTCATCTGCATTTCTTCAGAGAAACTTGTAAGTTTTCTAGGACCTTGCTTTATTCGATTATCGACAACGAAGGTACCAATCCCTTGTCTTTTTACCAAAAATCCCTCTTGAACAAGCAGCGCAACTGCCTGTCTGACTACCGACTTACTGACCCCGAAAGCTTCAGAAAGTTCATCCTCTGTTGGTATCTTGTCACCTGGTTTAAAAACACCTAGAAGAATATTCTTTCGAATGATCTCTTTTAATTGGTGGTATAAAGGCTCTTTAGAAGAATAATTTAACTTACCATTCAGTTGCATTACATTTCAAAGCTCCTTTTCATAATATTCATACTAATCATTATAATGATTATAATATTTAAAATTTAAAAAATCAAATGGCAATTTTTGAGATAATCCAAGACAATTCATTATATTTGTCAATACTTCTCCTTAGTTGTCTTTATTACAATTTAATTAATTATTTCAATAATTTTTAACATTTAATTCTTTTAAGAAATAGAAAAGTCGATTTTCTATCCATGAATATCGAAAAATAAAAAAACCCCCTCTGAAAAGAGGGGAAAGATGAAGCATGATTAGATATTAAGGCTAAATCTCATGCACATCTACTATATTCATTATAACATCAAATTCATTTCTAGACAAACCTTTATTCACATATTCTACCTCACCTACTTGATTGTCGTATGGATCAGATCTTAAAAATCTCTTTTCAGGTAAGATATCATAGTGAAATTCTGAATTAGCAACCATCCTAAAAGGATCTAGATTACCAAAATAAAAGTTCCATCTTCTTTCATTTTTAGCCCTATAAGCACTACCACCAAAAGAAAGATCTGCAAATAACCATCCATATGGTTCAATATAAAACTGTGCCCAATCATGAGGACCAATGCTATATGGATTTACGTACAAACCTGATTGCCATTTGGCAGGAATTCCTACAATCCTACACAAAGTTATAAATAAAAGGGCTTGGATCCCGCAATCACCTTTCAGATTGTATGCAGCATATTCTGGAATATTTACAATTGAAACATAAGGTCTGACATAAGAATACTGAACGTTTTGAGTTATATAATCATAAATCTTTCTAGCCTTGAGTAAAGGATTTTTCTCATCCTTAACTATTTCTGTTGCCAAATCTATCAAGAACGGAGAAAAGTTAATTTGAGGTAGCCATTCATTTGTATGAAATTTGGGCTGCCTTTTAAGCACTTTATTAAAATCAGGGTTAACATATTTTACATGATTTTCGTATGAATATTCAACCGTAAAACTTTTGTTTTCTTTAAATTGTTCTTCAAAGAATATTGTTCGTTGGGGATAGGTTTCTGGAGAGATAAATTTTGGTGTATGAGAGGTGTTGAGTATTTTAATATTAGTAATCTGTTGAGCCTTTTGTGGAATAGGCAAGTGAACTCTCACAGTTTCATTAATTCTGACATGCTCATTTTTTATCTTAATACCAGTTTTAAGATGGAAGAAATAGCCTTTTTTTCCTTTTTCAATAATTTCATGCACTGTATTATCTAAGAAATCTCTTTCCGCTTCATCTTCTTTTTCTTTAATTCTTAAACGCTCTTTAATTGTTGGATGCACTTTTATAACATTATCTAAAAATCGACTGCTGAACATTACTTTTCCTTGGATATATATCCAATCTGCATAGCGTTGATCTTTCAAATCTTCTAACTCCTGCCTTGTAAAACCTTCAATTTTTTCCTGTGCAAGATCTAAAGCTTCTTCAAAAGTATATATGTATTCATTTTTAAGAACATCCATTCTGTACTTTTCAAAGCTCAATCTCTGCTTTAATATATTTGAAATGTTTCTAGCTAAGTAAATGTCAATCAATCTTTTAGCTTTTTCGAATTCTCCACAACTTACTAAATTATTCACATCTTCAGGTAAATCGGCTATCAAAAAATCTAAATCGTTCAAAATATTTCGCCTCCTTTAATTTGAAGACACTAACTATTCTTAACTTTTATCCTTTTCCTGCAAGAAGACTCCCACTTCTGTAAGTGGGGGATGAATTGCAGTTATAAAACATACTAAATCCTTTCCTAAACATATAGGGCTTAACTAAATCTGTTTTAACTGGCTTAGACATTTCCATTAGCTTAATATATTCACC
>Ga0208938_1000022_pt1 | contig 191511 bp, 166 predicted proteins | sample AD_UKC125_MetaG_FD_184434 | JGI IMG/M metagenome (GOLD analysis project Ga0208938, IMG submission 184434) | Active sludge microbial communities of municipal wastewater-treating anaerobic digesters from USA - AD_UKC125_MetaG (SPAdes) (version 2) | ecosystem: Engineered > Bioreactor > Anaerobic...
CCGGGGCCCTGGCGGACATGATCCGGTTACGGGACCAGTCGTGTGCCGCACCCTGGTGTGACGCCCCCATCCGCGACATCGACCACACCCACCCATACCGGCACGGCGGGCCCACCAGCTACCACAACGGGGAAGGGTTATGCCGCCGGTGCAACGACACCAAAGAACAACCCGGCTGGCACGTCACCCACCACCAGGAACGCCCAGACACCGAGACGGACACCACCCGGCACGCCGGCATCGACCCCACCCCGGATGAGCAGGCTGGGGTCACCCGACGTGTCACCTGGACCACTCCCACCGGACACACCCACACCACCAGCCCACCACCCCTACTCGGACCCGGCTGGCACCCACCCCAACCAGCCCCCGCAGACGAGGAGGCTGACGACGGACCCGGCACCCGCAGCCCCGGCTGGCGTGCCACCGTCAACCCCAACCAGGGCGAAGAGGCGGGCGCCATCCAGAACGTCACATGGACTACCTCCACCGGAGACACCCATGAGCCAAGCCCACCGCCCATGCTCGGACCAGGCTGCCACCCGCCCCCTCATCTCGCCGACGACGGGCCCCTGCTATCAACCCTCGTCGACATCATCTGGACCCCGAACAGCAGCCTAGAAATACACCTCGACGCAGACGCCGCCTAGTGGGAGTCGTTCGGGCCCTGTTCAAGCCTGGACGAGAGTCGGCCGGGGAGAACTGTCGTGCCTGTGACGTTGGTTGCTGCGGTCAGAGGCGCCCCAGCGCGGCTGAGCTCATCGCTGAGTCCTGTCGGGATGCCGTGCCCCAGGGAAAGCGATGATCATAGGCGATCCGAAGGACGGGGATCGCTCTGACCAGCGCCAACCCGGACTTGCTGCCCCGAAAGGTGCTATTGATCAGTGCTCCCCTAACCCGGGGGGAGCAACGGCATACCCCATCGGCCACAACCCAAGGAGCAGACTCACGCCCCGGACGGGGTGCGCGCCAGCGTGTCGGCACACACCGCGGCGATCCCGGCGATCACCTCCGGAGGTCCGAGCACCTCGCCGCGGTGGCCCAGGCCCGCGAGCAGGGCCACGGCGGGCTCGAGTTTGGCCGAGGCAGTCACGAGAAGCGAACCGTCGGGCTGCTTGGCCACGGACCGCACCGAACCCGCCAGCCCGGCGAGGTAGCGGACGACACCCCGATGCGCCGGCGTGGTCCGCACCTGGACCACGAGATCTCCCCGCTCTCCCCAGTCCCGGCGGGCGCGCTCCCAGGCGGTGACGACGTCGGTCCGGGCCGCGCTGTGCTCCCCGGTCGGCTGGACGCGGGTGACGCGGTCGACCCGGTAGGTGCGCTGCTGGCCGTCATCGCGGTAGCCAAGGAGATACCACGTGGGGCCGGCGAGCACCAGACCGATCGGATCGACCCGGCGACGCCGAATCGGCTGCCCGCGAGCGGCATACTCCACCTCGACGACAAAGCCGTCGGCGCACGCCCCGGCGAGGTCGGCGAGCAGCGGCGGGGTCGGCGCGGGCTCGCCCCAGCCCTCGGGCACGATCGCCAGCCAACGGCTGAGGTCCCCGATGCCCCGCACCGAGGTGTCGGTGAGGGTGCGCTCCAGCTTGGAGCGAGCCGAGCGGAATTGCGCTCCCTGACCGATCGCCTCGGCGGCCCGCTCGCCGCCCGGGATCGCGAGCGCGGCCACCTCGGCGGGCGTGAGCCCGGTGGCGTCCGGCCGGTACCCCGGGAGGAGGGCGAACCCACCGCCGCGGCCGGGCACGGCATACACGGGCACTCCGGAGAGGGAAAGCAGGTCGAGGTCGCGCAGGATGGTGCGCCGCGATACCCCGAGTCGGTCGGCCAACTCCTGCGCGCTCAGCTGGCCGTGGCGACGCAGCAGGGAGACGAGAGCGAGGAGACGGTCGGCGCGCATGAACAAAGTCTCCCCGAAAAGGTGACAATCAGTGGCACCTTTAGCCGGCAGGCTGGGCATCAGCGGTCGACACCGGGTCGGCCACGACGCTCAAGGAGTCCTCATGACCTCGTCCGTTCCCGACCTGCGCCGCCCGCTCGCCGAGGCCAGCACGTGGTATGCCGCTCTCGTCGCCGGCACTCGCGACGACCAACTCGCCGCCCCCACCCCGTGCGTCGACTACGACGTGCGCACTCTGATGGCGCACATGTCGGTCGTGCTCGACAAGATCACCGGCTTCGGCAGCGACCACAAGGATCTGTATGCCGATCACGACGCCAGCCCGGAGGAGCAGGCGCGGGCGCGCGAGGACCGGGCCGCGGCCGTGGTCGACGGGCACACCCCGCAGGAGCGAGCCGACGCCGTCCGGGCCCAGGTCGCCGCGGCCGAGTCAGCGTGGACCGACGACACCCTCACGACCCGGATCCAGCTCGGTTGGGGACCGATCCTGCCCGGTGGGGTGGTGACCGCCATCTACCTCATGGAGGTGCTCGCCCATGCGTGGGATCTGGCCACGGCCACCGGCCAACCCGCCGAGGCACCGGGCCCGCTCGGCGCCATCGGGTACGAGACCGCCCGGCAGACCCTGCCCGCCGGCGAGACACGCGCGGGCTTCCCGTTCGACGACCCGGTCGAGCCGGCCGCCGACGCCGGTCCGACGGAGAGGATGGCGAACTGGACCGGTCGGGTGAGCCGCCCCTCGCAGGCCTGACGTGCACGCGGCGGTCAGGGAGACGGCATACAGTCGTGCGTCATGACGACGACTCCAGCCCTGTCCCTGCCCGCCGCCGGCGCGCCTTTCGAACGCGTCGACCTGCCCCTACGCGAGTTGCGTGACGACGACATCCTCATCGACATCGCGTATGCCGGCATCTGCCATTCCGACATCCACACCGGGCGCGACGAGTGGTTCCCGGCGCACTACCCCCTCACTCCCGGGCACGAGATCGCCGGCACCGTCGCCGCGGTCGGCCCCGGTGTCACCCGCCACCAGGTCGGGGACCGGGTCGGTGTCGGCTGCCTGGTCGATAGTTGTGGCGAGTGCGAGTGGTGCAAGAACGGCCAAGAGATGTTCTGCACCAAACCCGCGGTCGGCACCTATAACGCCCAGGGGTACGACGGGGAGTGGACCGCCGGCGGGTACGCCCAGCGGGTCGTCGTCTCCGAGCGGTTCGTGCTGCGCATCCCGGACGCGATGGGGCTCGACGTCGCCGCTCCGCTCCTTTGCGCCGGGATCACGACCTACAGCCCGCTGCGACGATGGGGGGCCGGCCCGGGCGTCAAAGTGGCCGTCGTCGGCGTCGGCGGGCTGGGGCACATGGCCGTCAAGATCGCCGCCGCCATGGGCGCCGAGGTCACGACCATTTCGCGCAGCAACGCCAAGGCCGAGGATGCGCTCGCGCTTGGGGCCCGCGCCCATCTCGCCACGAGCGCTGAGAACGCTCTGAGCGAGGCGCGCGGCTCCTTCGACCTCATCGTCAACACGGTGAGCGCCGAATTGCCGATGGACAGCTACCTTCGGCTGTTGCGCCCCAACGGCGTGATGGCCAACGTCGGGCTGCCGATGACGCCCTACTCGGTGTTCCCGTGGGGGGTCATCGGCGGCAACAAGGTCCTCACCGGCTCCCAGATCGGCGGCATCCCCGAAACCCAGGAGATGCTCGACTTCTGCGCCGAGCACGGCCTCGGGGCCACCATCGAGATGCTCGACGCCTCCGACCCGGCCGCCGTCAACGACGCCTGGGACCGGGTCGTCGCCGGGGACGTGCGCTACCGCGTGGTCATCGACACGAGCACGATCAGCGCGGGCTGACACGGTCACGGGTGGACCGAGTTGCTCCGCGCACCGAGGTCGTCACCCGTGGGGTGAGGTCGTCACCCGTGGGATGCGGTCGTCACCCGTGGGATGCGGTCGTCACCCGTGGGGTCCGGCTGTCAACAATCCACCTATTGGTCGATTGTTGACAGCCGGGTTGGGCTGGTGCGGGGGCGAGGCGCCAGCGCACCGATGACGGCCGCCGTTCGTGCTCGTGACGGCTGCCGTTCGTGCTCGTGACGGCTGCCGTGCGGGCGACGCGGTTCGGGCTACGCGGACGCGGTGTCCTCGGCCGGCCGACCGCCGCGCGTGCGACGACGCCGACGCGGCGAGCGCCCCGCCGTGTCCGAATTGTCTGCCGCGCCCTGACGGCCGCCACTTTCCGCACCGGAACCGTCACGGCCCGAACCACGACGACCCGACCCGCCCCGGCTGGCATCGCGATCGGAGGCGCCCCGACCCGACCCGGAGCGAGCAGGCCCGCCACGCCCGCCGCGCGCCCGGCCCTTGCCTGCTGATTTGCCGGTCTCGCCGAGGTCTTCGAGAACCTCGGCCGCCAACCCGGCGCGCGTCTGCTGAGCCTTGGGCAACCGGCCCTTGGCCTCGCGGGGAATGTCGAGATCGGCATACAGATGATCCGAGGAGGAATACGTCTCGGCCGGCTCGGGAATCCCCAAATCGAGAGCCTTGTTGATGAGTCCCCACCGCGGCATATCGTCCCAGTCGACAAAGGTCACGGCCACCCCGGTGTTGCCGGCGCGACCGGTGCGACCGACCCGGTGGACGTAGGTTTTCTCGTCCTCGGGGCACTGGTAGTTGATGACGTGGGTGACGTTTTCGACGTCGATGCCGCGGGCGGCGACATCGGTGGCGACGAGCACGTCGACCTTGCCTGAGCGGAAGGCCCGCAGCGCCTGCTCCCGCGCCCCTTGCCCCAGGTCACCGTGGATCGATGCCGCCGCGAACCCGCGGTCGGTCAGTTCGTCGGCGACCTTGGCCGCGGTGCGCTTGGTGCGGCTGAAGATGATCGTCAGGCCGCGCCCGCGCGCCTGCAGAATGCGCGACAGCATTTCGGTCTTGTCCATGGCGTGCGCGCGATAGACGAATTGGCTGATCGCCTTGACCGTCTGGCTGGTGTCGCCTTCGCTCTCGGACATGGCCCGAATATGCGTCGGCTGCCCCATGTAGCGCCGTGCCAACGCCACCACCGCGCCCGGCATGGTTGCCGAAAACAGCATCGTATGCCGCGTCGCCGGCGTCAGCGACAGGATCTTCTCGACGTCGGGCAAGAAGCCGAGGTCGAGCATTTCGTCGGCCTCGTCGAGGACGACCGTGCGGACCTTGGACAGGTCGAGGTGGCCCTGCTTGGCCAGGTCGATGAGCCGCCCGGGGGTGCCGACGACGACCTCGACGCCGCGCCGCAACGCCTCCACCTGCGGCTCATAGGCTCGCCCGCCGTAGACGGTGAGGACCCGGATGCCGCGCCGTGCACCGGCGCGCTCCAAGTCGCCGGCGACCTGCACCGCCAACTCACGGGTCGGGGCGACGGCAAGCGCCTGCGGCTTGCCCGCGGTCGGGAAGCCGGCCCACTCGGCATCACTGGGCGAAACGACCCCGTTGAGCAGCGGGATGCCGAAGCCGAGGGTCTTGCCGGTGCCGGTCTTGGCCTGACCGATGATGTCGTGACGCGCCAGGGCGACCGGCAGAGTCATGGACTGGATGGGGAAGGGCGTGACGATGCCGATATCGGCCAGGGCCGTGACGATGTCGGGGTGAATGGGGAAGTCGGCGAACGTCGGCGCCTCGGGCGCCGCGGTGACTTCGGGCGTGGGGTTTTCGGACATGGAAACGTCGGACATGGGCATCTTCCTGCAACGATCGACGGCGCGCTCAGCGCGCCTTGCGTAGGGCCGATCGGAGGTCTGCGGCGCGTCACGACCGTCAAGGTCACGACTGCGCGGGGGAAGGGGTCATCGTGCCGACCGGGCACCGTGGACCCACCCAGTCTACCCCGCGGTTAGGCTGCGGCCATGACGCAGCCGATCGTGCCCCCCGCCGCGGACCCCGCGGGCCGTCACGAGATCGGCGCCGCGGCACCGGCCGCACGGCCAGGTGAGCCCGCGGCATACGCAAACGCCACCGGTATGCCGCCCGCTGACAGTGCCGCCGTCACCGATCTGCTCGGAGTGCTCGCCCACGGGGCCCTCATGGGTGCGTTGCGGATGGCGGCCGATGCCGACCTGGCGCCCACCTTGCGACTCAAGGCGTCGATGGCGACCCTCGCGTTCGGGGAGTTCCGGCATTACGAAGACCTGGCCCGGGAACTGCAGGGGCGCGGCCTCGACCCGGACACCGCGATGCAACCCTTCGTCGCGCCGTTCTCCGCCTACCACGAACGCACCCGGCCCAGTGACTGGCTCGAGGCCCTGGTCAAGGCCTACGTGGGCGAAGGAATTGCCCGCGACTTCTTCCGCGAAATGGCCGACTTCGTCGATGCGGCCATGGGCGCGACGATCGCGGCGGTGCTCGCCGATCGCGACCAGGCCGAGTTCGTCGTGCCGCTCGTGCAGGCGGCGACCGCGACCGACCCGCGGGTGACCGGGCGGTTGTCCTTGTGGGGCCGCCGCCTGCTCGGCGAGGCGCTCTCGCAGGCACAGGCGGTCGCCGCTGATCGGGACGCCCTGGCGAACCTGCTGGTCAGCGGCGAGGCCGACCTCAACCGGGTGGGTGAGATGTTCGCCCGGCTCCGGGACCGGCACCAGGATCGGATGCGCCGCCTGGGCCTGACCCCGTAGGCCGGCGGAGCCGGCGCCCCGGGCGGGCAGTCGATCAGGTCAGGCCGAAACCGACGCGCCCGCGCTCGCTCTCCCCGATGAGCACCCAGCCCAGGGTCCGCCCGGGCACGAGCAACCGCCGGCCCTTGGTGTCGGTGAGCGACAGCAAGCCGTCGGGGGAGGAGACGGCCGCTTCGACGGCGGCGGCCACGTCCTGGGCGCTCGCGTCGGTTTCGATGGTCAGGTCGCGGGAAACGTTCTGGACGCCGAGGGTGACTTCCACGTCACATGTCCTTCCGGTGGGGGCCCGAGCGGTCGGGCCGGGCAAGTTGTCGTTCAGGCTAACCGCGCGCGGCCTCGGCGCCTTCCCCGTCCACCTTGGGGAACGAGCCGAGCCCGCGCCAGGCCAGCGCCCCGATCAGTTGGGCGGCCTGCTCCCGGTCGAGCTGCCCGTTTTGACCGAGCCAGTGCCGGGCCGTGATCTGGGCCATCCCCGCTAAGCCGACCCCGAGGAGGAGGGCCGACTCGTCGTCGATGCCGGTGTCGGCCGAGATGACGTCGGCGAGGGCTTCGGCGCACGCGAACTCGACGCCGTCGAGGCGGGCGCGGACCTGGGGCACGCTGGTCAGATCCGATTCGAAGATCATCCGGAACGCCGCACCCTCGTCGGCGATGAATTCGTAGTAGGCCCCGATGGTGGCGGCCACCCGGTCGGTGTTGTCGTCGGCCGGACGGCGCAGGGCGTCGCGGACGAGCCCCTCGAGGGTGTCGCAGTGCTGGTCCAAGAGCGCGAGGTAGAGGTCGAGTTTGCCCGGGAAGTGCTGATAGAGCACCGGCTTCGAAACCCCGGCGCGGTCGGCGATTTCGTCCATGGCCGCCGCGTGGTAGCCCCGCTCGACGAACACCGACTGGGCCGCGTCGAGCAGTTGCGTGCGGCGTTCGGAGCGTGGCATCCGCTGGCCGCGCTGGGGCTGGTTCGTCATGGTGCTCCTCACGGGTCGGTCGAGCGCTGCCGGTCATCCTACGGAGAAACTCGGGTATGCCGCGGGCCCTTGTCGCCGTGGCTCATTCGGTATGCCGTGGCCCGCTCGGCAGGCGGCGGCTGCCCGCCGCCGGGGAGGCGCCGTGCCAACTGCGCCAGAGCGCGGCATACGAACCGCCCGCCGCGATCAACTCAGCGTGCGTGCCCAACTCCTCGATCCGCCCGTCGGCCATGACGCACACCCGGTCGGCGTCATGGGCGGTGTGGAGGCGGTGCGCGATCGCCACAACCGTGCGGCCGGCCACGACGGCGGCGAGGGAGCGTTCGAGGTGCCGGGCCGCCCGCGGGTCGAGCAGGCTCGTCGCCTCGTCCAGGACGAGGGTGTGCGGGTCGGCGAGGACCAGCCGGGCCAGGGCCAGTTGCTGGGCCTGGGCCTCCGACAAGGGATGAGCGCCGGACCCGACCCGGGTGGCCAACCCCTCGGACAACGCGCGCACCCAGCCGTCGGCGTCGACCGCCGACAACGCGGCATACAACTCGGCATCCCCAGCCGACGGCCGGGGGAGGCGGAGATTGTCGGCCACGGTGCCGACGAAGACGTGATGTTCCTGGGTGACGAGGGCGACCTCACCGCGCAACGTCGGGAGGTCGAGGTCGACGAGGGGCACCCCACCGCAAGTGACCCGTCCCCGGGAGGGCGCGTCGATGCCGGCGAGCAGCCGGCCCAGGGTCGTCTTGCCCGCGCCCGAGGGGCCGACGATCGCGAGTCGTTCGCCAGGGCGCAAGGCCAACGACACCGAATGAAGGACGTCGTGGCCGGCGCGGTAGGCGTAGGACACGTCGGCGACCTCGAGGTCGTCCCCGGCGGGCAGCAACCCGCTGGGCTCGCGATCGGGGGGCACCTCACCGACCCCGAGCAGTCGGGCGTATCCCGTGGCCGCCACCTGGATCTCGTCGAGCCAGCCAACCACCTCACCGATCGGGTCGATGAGTTGTTGAGCGTAGAGCGTCACGGCCACCGCGGCCCCCACGCCGATGACGCCCTCGAACGAGAGCCACCCGGCCCACAGGGCAGTGGCCGCCACCAGCGCGCCGAAGGCGACATCGCACCAAGGGAAGAACCGCATCCGAATCCGCAACGTCCAGTGTTCGGCCGCCTCGGCCCGCGCCAACGCCTCCCGGTATGCCGCCCCCCGGGCCGGCATCCGGCCGAGCGCGTCGAGGGTGCCCAGCCCGTGGCCGGTTTCGGCCGCGACCCCGGCGAGAGCGGCATACGTCGCCCGCTCCCAGCGGTACCCGGGGAGGGCGCGCCGCAGGTAGACCCGCAGGGGCACCGCGAGGATCACCGGCGCCACGACGAAGGCCAGCACCGCCGCCGGGGCCGTCCACAGCGCCGTGACGAGGATGGCCACGATGGTGGTGCCGGCGACGAGCAACTGGGGCAGCCCGGTGCGCACCACGAACGCCAGCGCCTCGACGTCGCCGGTCGTGCGCGCGACGAGGTCGCCGGTGCCGGCGCGCTCGAGGAGCGAGAGCGGCAGCCGGACCGCGCTGGCCACGAACTCCTCCCGCACCCGCGCGAACACGGTCTCGGCCAGCACGAACGCCGCCCGGCGCGCCAACCAGGTAAGGACCGTCTGCACGAGCAAGGCCACGCCGAGCAGGACGAGCAGGTGGGTGACCCGGTCGGGGCGGCGGGCGTGGGTGACTTCCTCGACGAGTTGGCCGATCACCCAGGGCGCGGCGAGCGCCGTCAGGGCCGCCAGGGCATGCCAGCCGAGGACCCCGGCGAGCGGTCGCCGGTGGTGCCGGATGAGGGCCGCGGTATGGCCGCGCACGGTCGCCAGGCTGGCCACCGGGAGTTGGCGCCGGGTGTGGTCTTCGGTGAGGGCGGCCGGTGCTTTCACGTCGCCTCCCCGCGCGTGACGATCTCCCGGTATGCCGTGTGCTCGCGCACCAGGTCGGCGTGCGTTCCCCGGGTGGTCGCCCGACCGTCCTGAAGCAGGACGACCTCGTCGGCGGCCTCCAGCACCAGGGGGCTCGCGGTCGTGACGACCGTGGTCTGGCCGGCGCGGGCCTCCTTGAGACGGGTCACGATGCGGGCCTCGGTGTGGGCATCGACGGCACTGGTGGGTTCGACGAGGAGCAGGATCGGACGCTGCGTGAGCAGGGCTCGGGCCAGGACGATCCGTTGCCGTTGGCCACCGGAGAGCGACCGGCCGCGTTCTTCGAGGTGGGTGGAAAGCCCCTCGGGCAGGGCATCGAGGACGTCCTCGGCGTTGGCGACATGGAGGGCGTCGAGCAGTTCGTCGTCGGGGCGGCCGGTGGCGAGTTCGGTGCGGAGCGGGCCGGAGAAGACGTCCGGGTGGGCCGGGCTGACCAGGGCACGTGAGCGGACCTCGCCAATGGGCCAGTCGTCGATGGGCATTCCGGACCAGGTGACACCATGCCGACCCGGCGCCGTCCGGCCCAGGCGCTCGAGGACCTCGGCGGCATCCTCGGGTCGGGCGCTGACCAACGCCGTGAACGAACCGATCACGATCCGGGTCCCGCTCACCGGGTCGACGAGTTCGCCCGCCGCACCGGCCGTCCACAACCCACCAATTGGTCGGTTGTTGACAGGGTCGGCCGTGCACAACCCACCTATTGGTCGATTGTTGACGGGGTCGGCCGTGCACAACCCACCTATTGGTCGATTGTTGACAGGGTCGGCCGTGCACAACCCACCAATTGGTCGGTTGTTGACAGGGTCGGCCGTGCACAACCCACCAAACGGTCGATTGTTGACGGGGTCGGGGGAGTCGGGGGACTCGGGGTGATCGGGCGACACGGCCAGGATGCGGGCGATGCGCCGTGACGCCACTCGAGTGGCCGTGAGTTTCTCGACGAATTCCACCGCCGTCCGCAGCGGGGTCGTCAAGAACGCCGTGTACCCGAAGAACGCCACCAGTTGGCCCGCGCTGATCTCCCCGGCCAACGCCAGCCGGGCCCCGACCCCGACGACGACCAGCACGAACACCCCGGGCAGCAGCACCTGGGCCGCCTCCAGCAGCGCCTGCACCCCAGCCAACCGCACCCCGGAGGCGCGCACCCGGGCCGACTGCGCGGCATACCGGCGCAAGAACTCCTCCTCCCCGCCGATACCGCGCAACACCCGCAACCCGGCCACGGTGTCGGTGCCCAGCGCAGCAAGCGCCCCGAACTCGGCCCGCTGCGCCTCCTGGCGGCGGCCGAGGGCCCGAACGACGAGCGCGAGGGAGGACATGAGCAGGGGGCCGCCGAGGAGCAACACCAAACCGAGCGTCACCGAGGTCCGCAGCAGGATGGTCGCCACCACCACGAACGCGGCGAGCGCCCCCGAGAAGCGCGCCGACACATCGAAGACCTGCCCCATCCGCCCGAAGTCCGTGGTGATCGAGGTGAGCACCTCACCGGCGGGCACCTCACGGGTCAGGGCCGGGCCGGCCCGCCGGATGCCGTGGTCGGCGACCAGGTTGGCGCGGAACGAGGCGTGTAGCCAGTTGCGGACGGCGAAGAAGTGCCGCGCCGTCGCGAGCACCCCGATGACGACCCCCAAGCCGGCGATCACGGCGCTCCACAGCAGCAGCCCGCCGCGGTCGCGGGGCACGATGCCCGCGTCGATGGCCTTCCCGATCGCCGCCGGCTGCATCGCGATGGCGACCATCCAGGGGGTGCCCATGAGGATGCCGCCGACGATCGTGCGCCACTGCCGCCGCGCCAGCCACATCAGCAGCCGGTCGCCGTCGGCGGGCGCGGCGTCGAGGTCGGCCGCGGAGACGGCATACCGAAAGGGGGGTGTGCGCATGGTTTCGCCACCGTATGCTGCCCGCCCACCGCGCCGCGACCGCTTTTCCCCGGGAAGTAGGCTGATCGGGTGCTCCGAACCGCCCTCAAACCGCGCTGGCTCGGGCTCCTCGGGGTCGTCGTCCTTGTGGTGATCGCCTTCGTCCAACTGGGGCGCTGGCAACTGGGCGTGGCTCAGGACAAGGCGCTCGCCGAGCAGTTGGCGGCGGCTAAGGGGTTGCAGTCGGTCGAGATCGGCACCGTGCTGCAGCCGCATCGGCCGTTCCCGGGGGCGTTGTCCGCGCGCCCGGTGACCGCGACCGGGCAGTATGCCGCGGCCGAGCAGGTCCTCATCCCGGACCGGCGCCTGCACGACCAGCGCGGGTATTGGGTGGTCACGGCGCTCCACACGCAGGCCGGGCCGATCCTGCCGGTGCTGCGCGGGTTCGTCACGTCGGCCGACGCGGTGCCGGCCGCGCCGCCCGGCACGGTGACGATCACCGGGGGGCTGGCCCCGGGCGAGTCGCAGTTGAGCGGCGACCCGTTGCCGGCCGGACAGTTGCGCAGCCTCGACCTGGCGACCCTGGTCAACATGTGGCCCGGCGACCTGTACAACGCGTTCGTGTTCCTCGAGAACGAGGTCCCAGGGCCCGGTCCTGAGGCCGCGGTCGCCGGCTCGCTCAACGGCCTGACGCACGTGCCCACCCCGACCGCCGCGCCCGGGCTCAACTGGCGCAACGCCGCGTATGCCGCCCAGTGGTGGGTGTTCGCCGCGTTCGCCTTCTGGCTGTGGTGGCGGATGGTGCGCGACGCCCACCGGGCGCGGGTGGCCGAAGTCGAGGCGTCCGGGGATGACGCGGTGGACCCGCGCGCGGACGGGGACGCGTCGGATGGGGACGCGACGGACCAGCCGGTCGGGGCCACCCCGCGCCCGTGAACCACCCGTACATAACCCACCTATTGGTCAGTTGTGAACGGGCGGGTGGTCAGTTGTGCACGGGACCCCTCGGATGGGTCGAAGGGTGATCCCCCCGGGCCCGTACATAACCCACCTATTGGTCAGTTGTGAACGGGCGGGTGGTCAGTTGTGAACGGGTGGCGAGGGGCAGACCCCACCGGGGCGCGCGGCATACCGGCCGATCGGGGACAATGGGCGGGTGCCGGATATCACCGATGTGCAAGGGGCGCGGTCGCGCCTGACGTTCTTCAAGGTCATGGCGTTCGTCGTCGGCGTGGGCCTGCTCGTGCTCGTCGCCGAGATGGTCTTCCAATACGTCCTCGGCTGGAACGGGCGGGGTGGCAATCACGCCAATCCGCTCGCGTGGTGGCCGCAGCCGCACGGGTTCGTCTACATGGTCTACCTCGTCTCGGCCGCGCTCCTGGGCTTCAAGGTGGGGTGGACGTTGCCGAAGATGGTCCTCGTCATGCTCGCCGGGTGCGTGCCGTTCCTGTCGTTCTGGGTCGAGCGGAAGGTGGCCCGCGAGATCGAGGGCCGGCTCGCGGCGCAGACCGCGACGGGCGCGCCGGGAGCCGCCGCCTCGGGGGCCACCTCGTGACCCACTCCACCCTCCAGGAGCGCCCGGTCGTCGTCGTCGACTTCGGCGCCCAATACGCCCAACTCATCGCCCGCCGGGTCCGCGAGGCCAAGGTGTTCAGCGAGGTCGTCCCGCACACGATGCCCGCGGCCGAGTTGCTCGCCAAGCATCCCGCGGCGATCATCCTCTCGGGCGGCCCGTCGTCGGTGTATGCCGCGGGCGCCCCGAGCCTCGACCCGGCCCTCCTCGAGGCGGGCGTGCCGGTCTTCGGCATGTGCTACGGCTTCCAGGCGATGGCCGCCGCCCTGGGTGGCGAGGTCGCCCAGACCGGGCTCTCGGAGTTCGGCGCGACCGAGGCGACCATCGCTGACACCACCTCGACCTTGTTCGACGGCCAGCCCGCGGCTCAGTCGGTCTGGATGAGCCACGGCGACTCGGTGTCGGTCGCGCCGGCCGGGATGCGGGTGACGGCCTCGACGGCCGGCGCACCGATCGCGGCCTTCGAGGATGACGAGCGCCGCCTCTACGGCGTCCAGTGGCACCCCGAGGTGCTCCACTCCGACCACGGTCAACAGGTCCTGGAGAACTTCCTCCACCGCGGCGCCGGGCTGCCCGGCGACTGGACCCCGGCCCACGTCGTTGAGGAACTCGTTGCCCAGGTGCGCGAGCAGGTCGGCGACAAGCGCGTCATTTGCGGCCTGTCCGGGGGCGTCGACTCGTCCGTGGCCGCCGCGCTGGTCCAGCGCGCCGTCGGCGAGCAGTTGACCTGCGTCTTCGTCGATCACGGGCTGTTGCGGGCCGGGGAGGCCGAGCAGGTCGAGGAGGACTTTGTCGCCGCGACCGGGGTCGACCTCGTCGTCGTCGACGCCCGCGACCAGTTCCTCGACGCGCTCGCCGGTGTCAGCGACCCCGAGGACAAGCGCAAGATCATCGGCCGCGAGTTCATCCGGGTCTTCGAACAGGCGGCCCGCGACATCGTCGGCGCCCATGCCGGGGCCGACGACCACCCGGTCGAGTTCCTCGTCCAGGGCACCCTCTACCCCGACGTCGTCGAGTCCGGCGGCGGCACCGGCACCGCGAACATCAAGTCCCACCACAACGTCGGTGGCCTGCCCGACGACCTCCAGTTCACCCTGGTCGAGCCGCTCCGGTTGCTCTTCAAGGACGAGGTGCGCCAGGTGGGTCTCGAACTCGGTGTCCCCGAGGCCATCGTCTGGCGTCAGCCGTTCCCGGGTCCGGGCCTGGGCATCCGGATCGTCGGGGCGGTCACCCGCGAACGCCTCGACATCCTGCGCGCCGCCGACGCCATCGCCCGCGCCGAACTCTCCGCCGCCGGGCTGGACCGCTCGATCTGGCAATGCCCGGTCGTGCTGCTGGCCGACGTCCGCTCCGTCGGTGTCCAAGGCGACGGCCGCACCTACGGCCACCCCGTCGTCTTGCGCCCGGTCTCCTCCGAGGACGCGATGACGGCCGACTGGTCCCGCGTGCCCTACGACGTGCTCGCCGCCATCTCCACCCGCATCACCAACGAGGTCCGCGACATCAACCGGGTCGTCCTCGACGTGACGAGCAAACCGCCGGGCACCATCGAGTGGGAGTGAGTCGTTAGCCCGTCGTGCACACCTTGCTCAGCGTCGTTGTCGCCCTCGCCGGGGCCGGTCTGGCCGGCTGGGGGTTCCTCCGGGCCCTGCGCCACCGGCATCGGGTCGCCGGCGGTGGGTCACCACGGGCGCGGCGCGCCGGGCTGATCGGGTATGCCGCTGGCGGCCTGCTCGCGCTGCTCCCCGACGTCGTCGCCGGGGTGGTGGTCGCGGCGTCAGCCGCGACCAACGACGCGGCGGCGGTGTTGGGCACGCTCGCCCTGTTCGTCTACCGGTGCGCCGTCATCCTCGGCTGGGGCATCGGTGCCGTCGTCCTCGCCGTGACCGGCCGCCGGTTCGTCACCGCGGTGTCCCGTGGGCTGAGTGGGGCCCGCGAGGCGCTGGACCGGATGCCGCGCCCCGGTGACCGACGCCAGGCCCGGTGGCGCCGCGAGGCCGGGCTCGAGGACTTCCCGCGAGAGTGGGCCGCACTCATCGACCACGACCGCGCCTTGGCCCGGCGGCTCCTCGACCAGGGCAACCACCTCGAGAGCGGTCTCGACGTCGCGGTCCTGCGGGACTACTCCGACCCGGTCACGGTGGCGGCCATGGAGGCTCTTGTCGAGTGCGACCGGGTCCGGACCCCAGGCCCGCCGCCGGGCACCCGCGACGTCCTGGCCACGGCATACGGGCAGGCCGTGGTGCGTTTCGAGGGCGCCGTCGAGGCCGCCGAGAAGAATGCACGCCGCGTCGGGTCCGGCTGAATCTCAGCGGACCCCGCGCGCACCGGACGCGGATGTCAACGGGTGGCGAGCGCCAGCAGCACGGCGAGAAGCGCGATCACGAGGGGGACAGCGATAGTGGCCACGAGGCAGCCGACCCCACCGCGCTTCTGCTTGGTGAAGCCGATGTTGCCGGTCGTGAACTGGTGGAGCGGGGCGGCATAGAAGACGGGGACGACCTGCCCGGGGTCGACCGTCACGTCGAGCGCGGCCTGACCGTAGGTGCGCATCCACTGCGCCTGCAACTCGATGTGGTTGGGGCCGGGCCAGACGGTGAGATCCTGCACGCCGTAACGCGTCGGGACCGAGTGGCCGTTGATCCGACAGGTCGGGACGATCATGTTCGACGTCATGGCGCTGCCCTGGATGGTGAGTCGGATGATGCCGGTGGCCGGTGCCTGCTCGTTCATACAAGCCACCGTACCGGGGCCGAAAATACCGCCCGGGCAGGTTCGCGTGGCACGCTAGAGGGCGGTGACCCACCGGTCGCCTCCGGCGTTCGCGCCCGGCCGCGACCGCGCGCCATCCGGGACGGCAAGCCGGCCATCGACGAAAGGTGAGGCTCGCTGTGTGCGGGATCGTAGGGTTCCACGGGCACGACGACCGTGCGCTGCTCCAGCGGATGAACGACGAACTGACCCACCGCGGCCCCGACGGTGAGGGGCTTTTCCTCGATGGGTTGGTCGGGCTGGGGCATCGCCGGCTCACCATCATCGACACCTCGGTCAGTGCCAATCAGCCGATGTTCAGCGCGGACCGGCGCTACGTCATCGTCTTCAACGGCGAGATCTACAACTTCCGGGAGCTCAAGGCGGAATTGGAGGGCCTCGGGCACCGCTTCACGACCCAGTCCGACACCGAGGTGATCCTCGCCGGGTATGCGCAGTGGGGCCAGGGGATCTTGCCGCGGTTGCTCGGCATGTTCGTCTTCGCCCTGTATGACACGCAGACGCGCGAGTTGTTCATCGGGCGCGACCGGCTCGGCATCAAGCCGTTCTATTACATCGAGGGCCCGATTCTCGCGTTTGCGTCCGAGATCAAGGCCCTCATGCTCGTGCCCGGGGTCGACAAGCGGGTCAACGCCGAGGCGCTCGCGCGCTTCCTCAAGTTCCGGGTCCACGACAGCGACGAGCAGACCTTCTACGCCGGCGTCAAACGGCTCATGCCCGGGCACTCGATGACGGTGCGGCCCGATGGGTCCAAGGTCATCCGCCGCTGGTGGAGTTTGGAGTTCAACCCGGAGTTCGCGCCCTCGAAGTCCGACGAGGAGTATGCCGAGGAGTTCGGGGCGGTCTTCGAGAAGGTCATGCACCGCCACCTCATCTCCGATGTGCCCCTGGGGTTCAACCTTTCCGGTGGCCTCGACTCCTCCGGTGTCGTCGGGGTGGGCGCGGAGCTGGTGCGCTCGGGGCGCGACGACACGCATACCGCGGGCAAACTGTTCACGTTCTCCGCGCTCTTCCCCAACGAAACCATCGACGAGAGCCGCTACATCCACGAGGTCGAGCGGTTCGCCGGGTCCACGCCGGTGTATTCCTACCCGAACCCCGACGAGTTCTGGGCCGAGATCATGAACTGGGTCTACACCCAGGAGGAGCCGACCATTTCCTCGGCGCCCTACGCGTACTACTCGGTGTTCCGGGAAGCGAGCAAGCACGTCAAGGTGTCGCTGTCCGGCAACGGCGGCGACGAGATCCTCGCCGGCTACCTGCCCTACTTCCGCACCTACCTGCAGAGCGCGGCGGGGGTGCGCGCCTACGGGCGGATGCTCTCGGAGGGGGTGCGCGGCATACCGGTGTTCTGGAAGCAGTACCTCCAGCGGATGGAGCAACTGGTCAAGGGCCAGGGGACGACGATGACGCCGTTCCTCGGCTCGTCGCTGCACGGGTTCAAGGACATCACCTTCGGCTACAGCCCCAACCTCAACGAGCGCCTCATGCAGGACGTCACCCGCTACTCGACGCCCAACCTGCTGCGCTACGAGGACAAGAACTCGATGGCGTTCTCGTTGGAGTCGCGGGTGCCCTTCCTCGACTCCGAACTGGTCGAGCACGTCTTCTCGCTGCCGATCGACCAGAAGATCAAGCGCGGCTGGACCCGCTACGTCTACCGCAACGCGATGAAGGGCAAGATGCCCGAACTCAACCGGTTGCGCCGCTCCAAGATCGGGTTCACCAACCCCGAGACGGCGTGGATCAAGCACAACGCGGCGCACATCAGGGGTGTCTTCGGGAGTGCGGCGTTCGCCGAGCACGGGCTGTTCGAGCAGCAGGCGCTGCTGGACTCCTTCGACCGCTGGCTCGCCGGCGACGAACGCATCGACTCCCTCGTCTACTGGCGGATCCTCGTCTCCCAGTTGTGGATCGAGAGGTACGGCCTCTCCGGCGTCGCCTGAGCGGGCGACCGGTATGCCGCCCGCGGCCAGCGGGCGGCGCACCGGAGGGTCGAGACCAGGTGAGCGGGCGGCATACCCTATGAGGCATGGCCAAGGAACACGCGCTGACCATTGACGTCGCCGGTGAACAGTGGGACCGGATCGGGATCAAGACCCACCTCATCTCGATCCTCGAACCCCTCGACCCGATCATCAAGGACCAGGTCGTGCCGCAGTTCCAGCCGGGGGACTGGATCGCCATCTCGGAGAAGGTCGTGACCATCTCCCAGGGCCGGGTGGTCCACATCGACGTCGTCAAGGCGAGCCCGCTGGCGAAGTTCATCGTCAAGGGCGTGAAGAAGTACGACAACGACATCGGCTACTCGCTGCCGGAGAAGATGCAGGTCGCCATTTGGCAGGCGGGCTACTTCCGGATGATCGCCGCTCTCGTCGGGGGCACCGCGACCCGGCTCTTCGGGCGGCACGGTGACTTCTACCGGATCGCCGGCAACCGCATCTCCGAGATCGACGGGTTCAACCCGGACGCCATCGCGCCCTTCGACAAGTTCGCCATGATCGGGCCCGCCGACCCGGCCGGCTATTGCCAGCGCCTCGAGGACACCTTCGGGGTACCCGCCGTCGTCATCGACGGCAACAACATCAACGTCGAGGTGCTCGGTGCCAGCCGCGGCCTGCCCGTCTCACCGCAGCGGGCCCGCGAGATCCTCCTCGACAACCCCATGGGTCAAGACGACGAGATGACCCCGATCATGCTGGTGCGCCGCCGCGCCTGATCGCGGTTCGCCTCGCGGTCAGGTCGCCGACGGGTCGAGGGGGCGCGAGCGGGAGGCGTCGCGCCGCAGGCTCACCGTCCACAGCAGCCAGCCGATGCCCCCGAGCGGTACCTCCATGACGTGGGTGATGACCGAAAAGAGCACCACCCCCGCCGTCGCGGCCGCCGGCGGCGCACCCCACCCGACCAGGGCGATGACGGTCGCTGATTCGGTGACTCCCAAACCGCCCGGGGTGATGCCCACCGCGGTGAGCAGCCGGCCGATGGCGAACGCGGCGAACAAGATGCCGAACGGCAACTCCACTCCGACATCGCGCATGATGAGCCCGAAGAGCACGAAGTAGAGCCCGAAGAAGCCGACCATGCCCAGCGTCATCTGGAGCCAACCGGTCCGCACGACGTCGGTGATCCGGGCGCGCAGGTCACGAACCAACTGGTCGACGCTCATCGTCGCGGCGCGGGCGCTGCGCCGGGTGAGCGGTCGGAGCATCCGGTCGAGGGCGCGGCCCACGCGCTGGGCCTGGCGTTCGCTGGCGATGACGGCCACGAGGATGCCCGCGACGATGAGCCCGGTGATCATCGCCCCGACAGCGGCATCGCGCAGCGTGGTGGGCAGGTTGCTGTTGCCCCACCACAGGGCGACGATCGCGATGATCGGCAGCGCGATCCGCGCCATGACGTTCCAGATGCCGGTGACGATGGCCATCGTCGATGTGGAGCGATTCGTAAAGCCCCACGAGCGGCACATCGCGTAGGTGGCCGCCAAACCCACGGCGCCCCCTGCCGGGAGCAGATTGGACACCGAGGACCCGCACAAATTGAGGATGAGCGCCCGGCCATGGGTGAGGCCGGGCAGGCCACCGGTCAACGTGAAGGTGTAGAAGTAGAGCCCGGCGAGCATGAGCAGTTGATAGGCCACGACGTGCCACCACGACACGACCCGGATGCTGTCCCAAATGTGGGCCCACGACGTGTGGGCGAAGAACGGCAACCCCCAGACGATGAGAACGACGGCCAGGACCAGGCCCAGGACGCTCTGGACGATCCGGCGCGGCGACCAGCCAGGGCGTCGGGGCGTCTGGTCCAGAGGCGACGTCACAAGAGCCCCTCCAGCACATCGGTGAGGATCGGCGCACCCGCGGGCCGGGATGGGTCGTGGAACCACTCATGCCCCAGCACCAGGCGGAACAACGGCCGCGGCATCCGGAGCAGAGCCGCGAGCGTGCGGTCGCTGTCCCCGCCGGTCGACTGGGAGACGTGGGCGCGCATCGAGGCCCGCTTGGCATCGATCTGGCCCCGGACATCGATGCGATGGGTGATCTCGGCGCGGGGTAGGTAGGCCCGCTCGAAGGTGCTGATGTCGAACTCCGGCGGGAACCGGTACACCCTCGCTGCCCACCGCAGCGCCTTGAGCAGGCTGTCGCGGGGCACCGTCGCCTCGAGCAACCGGGGTGTGCCGGCGATCTCCGCGGCCCGGCGGGCCACCTGGTGGACTCGGACATGGTCGCGGTGCCCGTACCCGCCGTTGCGGTCGTAGCCGAGGAGGACGTCGGCGCGCTCGGTGCGCAAGACCGCCGCCAACCGCTCGGCGGCCTCGTCGATGCGGGCCCGCACGAACCGGACCTGACCCACTGGGTTGGGTCCGAGAACCTCCCCATGGCCGCTGTCGGCATACCCCAACCATTCGACTCGGCTCACGCCCAAGGCGGCAGCGCTGTCGGCTGCCTCGGCGAGCCGCACCTCTCCAAGCCCGCCACGGCCGTGGAAGGAGGTCGCCGCCAACCCCAGCCCGCCATCGGTGGCGAGCACGAGCACCACTCGGTGCCCGGCGGCGGCGAGGGTGGCCATGGTCCCTGCCGTCAGCAGGGCCTCGTCGTCGGGATGGGCGTGGAAAGCCACGATCGTTGCAGGCGTCATTGGGGCCATCCTCTCGCATGGCAGGCTTGGTTCCCGTGAAGGTCGCCCTCCTTTCGGATTGTTATGCCCCGCGGTTGGGGGGGATCGAGGTGCAGACCCACGATTTGGCGCAGCAGTTGAGCGCTGCCGGCCACGACGTCGAGGTCTTCACCGCCACCGGCCGCCCGGGCGTGTCCCGCTCGTCCGTTCCCACCCTCGAGGACGGGCTCACCGTCCACCGGTTCGACCTCGGGTTGCCCGGCGGCATACCGATCAATCCGTTCGCGACGCGCGAGGTAGGGCGCCGCTTGCGGGCCGGGGAGTTCGATGTCGCGCACGTCCAGATGGGGGTCGTCAGCCCCTTTGCCGTCGACATGGCGCGGGTCGCGCTGCGGGCCGGTGTGCCGACGGCGGTCACCTGGCATTGCGTCATCGACGGCTCGGCACCGCTGCACCGGCTCCTCGGGTATGCCGACCGGTGGGCCCAGCGAGGCGCCGCCCTGTCCGCGGTGTCGGGGATGGCTGCCGACCGGGTGCGGCGGCTGCTGTCCCCCCAGCGTCGGGTCGCGGTGTTGCCCAACGGGATCGACGTGTCGCGGTGGCGCCCCCGCGCGGACCGGCCGGAGGTGCCGGTCGAGCCGGTGCGCATCGTCCTGGCCCAGCGCCTGGCCCGACGCAAACGCCCCGAGGCAGCCCTCGACGTGCTGCTGCGGGCCCGCGAGTTGACCCCGGCCCGGGTGCCGCTGCGCGCCGACCTCATCGGCGACGGGCCGATGCGGGGTCCCTTGCAACGCCGCATCGACGCAGTCGGTGCGGACTGGATCCGGCTGCCGGGCCGCCTCACCCGCCGCGACCTGCGGGAACGTCATTGGCGCAGTCACATTTTCGTGTCCGCCTCGCGCCTGGAAGCCTTTGGGATCGCGGCGCTGGAGGCGCGCACCGCCGGGTTGGCGGTCGTCGCTCGTACCGGGACGGGGCATCAGGACTTCGTGTTCCATGGGCAGACCGGGTTGCTCGCCGACTCGGACGAGGGGCTCGCCGCAGCGGTGGCCCAGTTGGCGAGTGAGCCGGCCCTGCTGCGCCGGATCCAGCGCCACAACCTCAGGGTGGCCCCGCCGCAGGACTGGGGGCACGTCGTCACGACCGCGCTCGCCGAATATCGCCGCGCCCACGATCAGGCTGTGTCCCGATGATCGAGGTCGTGGCCCGCCATGGCCAGGTTGAGGTCGCCCGGTTCACCCTTCCGCACGGGGCCGACCCCGGCGCCCAGGTGCGGGCCCGCGGCTGGACTCCGGAATCCGTCGCGGTCACCGGTCGTGCCCCGGCGGTGGTGCTGGCGTATGCCGTCTCGCCCGGGCCGGTGGTCCCCGCCCCGGTCCTGCCCGGCACACCCGACGCGGTGACCGGCGAGATCCGGTATGCCATGCGGCATACCGGGCCCGGCGGAGGCGTGCCGCAGCGGCGGCTCGCGGCATACGCCCTCGTCGTCGCCGACGACCGGGTGCTCCTCACCCAACTGAGCCAGCGGATTCCCGACGTCGGGGGCGACTGGTTGCTGCCCGGCGGTGGGATCGACCCGGGCGAAACGCCGGCCCAGGCGGTCGCGCGGGAGGTGTGGGAGGAGACCGGGCAAGCGATCACCGGTGCCACGTTGGTCGCGGTGCGGTCGCTGTGGCGGTTCGGGCCGTCCCCGGATCCGCGGTGGAGCACGAACCTCCACGCGATCCGGTTGATCCACACGGCCACCTGCGCGGCACCGGTCGAGCCGGTGGTCCACGACGTCGGCGGGTCGACGGCCGCGACCCGCTGGGTGCCGTGGGCGCAGCGGCTCAACCTGCCGCTCGTGCCCTGGGCGCGGCTGGTGCTCACCGGCGACCTGCGGCCCTGACGCCGCGTCCACCGGGGCCCGGAGATCATGACCCCCGGGTATCGCGGCGCATCCCCAGCAGCCCGAGGGCGATGACGAGAGCGCCGACGCCGATCACGCTGACGGGGCCGATGACCGCCCAGTTGGGGTGCAGGGTGGTGGTCACGGCGAGGATGGCGACCAGGGCCGCCACCAACCCGAGGAGTCCGATGACGATCGGCACCGGCGCCGGCCCCCCGATCCACCGCGGCTCGGCCGGGCTGGCCGGTGCTGCGGCGATCGTGGGGGCCACCGCGGGGCCGGCGGGGTCCGCCTCGAGGGGTTGGGGGGCCGCCGCGACGGCATACTCAGCGGCCTCGGGCAGGGCGAGGGTGGGTTCCTGGGTGCTGGGCTCGGGGGCGGGCGTTGGCTCGGGCATGAGACTCACTTCTCCTTGACGGTGATCTGGCCGACGCCGACCTGGGCGCTCACGGTGATGGCCTTGGGTGTGGACCCGTCAGCGGCGGGCCGGGTGAGGACGACCGAGCGGTTGATCGCGAACCCGTCGGCCCCCGTGCGAGATTGGGAACCAACGGCGCCACCCCGGACGTCGACCGCGGCGAGGGGACCGAAGTCCACCGATCCGAGGCCCACCTGGGCGTCGAGGTGAAGTTCGACGCCCGCGGGGACGAGGATGACGAGGTCGCCGGTGCCCACGCTGGCGCGCACCCCGGGACTGCTCCCAGCGGAGGCGGTCTGGCTGGGCGCACCGCCCGCGGTGACCGAACCGAGGTCGAGGGTCAAGGTACCGACGCCGAGTTCGCGGACATCACCGGCGGCACTTGGCACCCAGGTGACGCTTTCGCCGCCGTCGGTCACGAGGCCGTAGCGGTGCAACCCGGCTGAGCCGGCCAGTGGCAGGAGCAGCACGAGCACAAGGACGCTCGCGAGTCCGCCACGTCGACCGCTGAGGCCGAGTACGAGGGCGGCGATGCCCGCGATCGTCATGGCGGCGATGAGGCCGAGCAGGTGCGGTGAGCCGGGGAACCCCGTGGGCCCGTCGAGGAGGTAGCCGAGGCCGTAGGCGAGAACGACCGCGCCCAGGATGACCGCGGACGTGCCACGGGGTGCCGTGCGCCGCTGTGGTCGCGGCGGGCGCGGGGGCTGCGCCGGGGTGGGGACGGGTGGGATCGTCGGGGGCACGGCGGCGCGGCCGTCGCCGGACGGCATACCGGATGCCGCACCCGGCCCGTCGGGGAGGCCACCAGCGGCGAGCGGGGAGCCAGTTGTCGGAGAGAGGGTCATGGGAGGTCCTCCGGTCGGGGTGTCCGCCTGGGCTGCCGGGCTGGCTGGGGTGCCCGGCGTGGCCGGCGATGGGAGGGCGCCGCGGCTGGCCGAGGGGGCGCGGGCGGCACGAATGATGAGCCAGATGGCGACGATGAGCAGAGGTACGAACCACGACACCCGCCACGATCCGTCACCGATGGGCAGGCGGCCGATGACGACGATGCCGAGGACGATGAGGAGGCCGATGGCGGTGCCGTTTCCGGAACCGACCTCCCGGAGCAGGATCTGACCCTCGGTGTCGGGGAGGACCAGCCAGGCGACAAGGTAGGCGACGACGCCGAATCCCCCGAGGAGCCCGAGGACGATGGCTGCGGCCCGGATGAGGAGGGGATCAACGCCGAGGCGGTGCGCCAGTCCGGCACACACGCCCGCGAGCCAGCCGGCCCGGCGGTCGCGGTAGATCCCGAGGCGGACGATGTCGTCCCACAGCGAATGGGTGGGTGGTGGGGTCGCCGGAGGTGGTGGGGTCGCCGGAGGTGGTGCGGACTGCGGAGTGGTGCTCATGAGTCCACTGTGGCGGGCGTGGGCGAGTACCGGCCATCGGGTGCGACCCTGACCAATCCCTGACCAGCCCCTGGTCGGTGCCCCCGACCGGCGGGTGCGGGCACCGCTGTGCGCCAGGATGGGGGTATGCCGCCGCCCACCCCGCCGCCGGACGCGCGCCTCCCGCGCGCGCGTGCGCCGCTGGAGCGTCCGCTCGCCGGGCGCTACCTCGGTGGCGTCTGCGTGGGGATTGCCGAGCATCTCCAGGTCCCGGTGCGAGCCATTCGGTGGAGCGCCGTGCTGCTGACGCTCTCCGGTGCCGGGCTGCCGGCCTATCTCTTCCTGTGGGCGGTCGTCCCCGAGGCCCGGCACGGGCACCTGATCGACCCGGCGAGCGGTCGGCCGTCGGCGCCGGTCGAACGAGCCCTGGCCGGGGTCCAGCGCTCCCGCCACGGTGCGGTGCTGGCGATCGGCGGGTTGCTCGTCGCGGTCGGTCTCATCGTCGTCCTCCAGGGCGCCGGGGTGGACCTGCGGGCCGGGCTGCTCGTGCCGCTTCTCATCGTTGCCGGTGGTGCGGTCGTCGTGTGGAGCGACCTCGACGAGGTCGGGCGCCGCCAGGCCCTCGGCGGTGCCGAGGAGGGCCGCCGGGGTTGGATGTGGCTGCGGTTGGGCCTGGGGTTGACCCTGGCGGTCGTCGGCATGGTCGTGTTGGTCGTGCGCGGCAGCGGGGCGTCGGTGGCCCTTGAGGCGTTGCTCGCAGCCGTGGCCGTCCTGGTCGGGGTCATGCTTGTCGTCGCGCCCTGGCTGGTGCGGCTGTGGACCCACGCCCAACGCGAACAACAGGAGGCGGCCCGCGCCAACGAGCGCGCCGATATCGCCGTCCACCTCCACGATTCGGTGCTCCAGACACTCGCGCTGATCCAACGCCGCAGCGCCGAGCCCGCCGTCGTCGCGCGCCTGGCCCGGGTCCAGGAGCGGGAGCTGCGGGCCTGGCTGTATGCCGCGCCCGCCGGGTCCGAAGCCACCCTCGCCTCGGCGATCAAGGCCGTCGCTCACGAGGTCGAGGATCTCGTCGACACCGCCATCGAACTGGTCGTGACCGGTGATCGGCCTCTCGAGGATCAGGGCGCTGCGCTCACCCGGGCGCTGCGTGAGGCGCTGCTCAACGCGACCCGGCACGGGAAGGCGCCGGTCACGGCATACGTCGAAATCGGCCCGGCCGGCGTGGAGGCGTTCGTCCGCGACCGGGGGGCCGGGTTCGACCTCGCCGACGTCCCCGAGGACCGGCTCGGGGTGCGGCGCTCGATCCTGGGGCGGATGGAGCGCCACGGGGGGACGGCGCGGATTCGCCGCCGGGAGGACGGCACCGAGATTTGCCTCACCTTGCCCCCGTTGGAAGGAGCCGCGTCATGACGCCACCAGCAGCCGGTATGCCGCCGGGCCGGGGTGAGCCGATCCGGGTCGTCCTCGTCGACGACCACCGAATGTTCCGCACCGGGGTCCGCAGCGAGTTGGCCGCGGAGGCCCCCGACCTGGTCGAGGTCGTTGGGGAGGGTGCCGACGTGGAGTCCGCGGTCGCGGTGATCCGGGCCGAACTCCCCGACGTCGTGCTCCTCGATGTGCACCTGCCCGGCGGGTTGGGGCATGGCGGGGTCGACGTGTTGCGCGGCTGCGTGGCGTTGGAGTCGGGGCGGGGGTTGCCGATCCGGTTCCTTGCGCTCTCGGTGTCCGACGCGGCCGAGGATGTCATCGCCGTCATACGGGCCGGGGCTCGCGGCTATGTCACCAAGACGATCAGCGCCCGCGACCTCACCGTGGCGATCCGGCGGGTTGCCGAGGGCGATGCGGTGTTCTCCCCGCGCCTGGCCGGGTTCGTCCTCGACGCCTTCGGGGCCGCGGCCGGCGAGATCGCGGCCGTCGACGAGGAACTGGACCGGCTCTCGGCCCGTGAACGCGAGGTCATGCGCCTGATCGCGCGCGGCTACCAGTACAAGGAGGTGGCCAAGGAGTTGTTCATCTCGATCAAGACCGTCGAAACCCACGTCTCCTCGGTGCTGCGCAAGCTCCAACTCTCCTCGCGCCACGAACTGACCACCTGGGCGATGGGGCGGCGCCTCATCTGACGCTGTGGGCGAGGGGGCGGCGCCTCATCTGGCGCTCTGGGCTCTCCTCGCGCCACGAACTGACCACCTGGGCGACGGGGCGCCAGTCGAAAGTACGCAACTTGCCGTGTGCGCCCGGTCCAGACGGCGAGTCTCGTACTTTCGACTCTCAGCGCGGCGCACCCGCGCCCCCGGCCACGGACCGCGCCAAGGGGTTTCACCCGCACCGGGCGCCCTACCGTGCAGTAGGTGTTGCGATCACCCCACTTCCTGCACGGTAGCCCGTAGGAAGAGGGTGCCTGGCAGCGAATGGGCGCTTGGCTGCAGCGTGGTGGTCGTGGGGACGACCACCACGCTGCAGCCAAGCCAAGTGATCCCGCTCGCGGCGTGGCCCCTGTGCCCAGTGGGGCGCAGGGGGTGCCTGAGACGCGCCCCGAGGGCCGGGTTGATCGGTCATCACCTTCTCCGTCTGCTCCGAGGCGCAGGGGGTCCCTGAGACGCGCCCTGAGAGCCAATGCCCTGCACTTCGTGCGGGCTCCCCTGCGAAAGGCGTGGTGATCACCCCACCTACTGCACGGTAGGCCGCGCGAGGGGCGGAGTCGGCGCTGCATAGCGGCGCCCAGGGCCAGTGGCCGTCCGCCAACGGCACGCGGGCGCCGTCGACGGCCAGCAGCCGCACCACCCGGAGGCCGTCACGCGCCGGATCCGCAGCCGCAGGGGACGGCGGGCCGCCACCCTTGGGGTCCTCCGCCGATGCGGCGCCCGAGGGCTTGCCGGGCGCCCGGTCGGGTCGGCCGGCGGGGTGCAGACACGTAGGGTGGAGCCCATGAAGGCGCTCCTCCTTGTCCTGCTCATGGCCCACTACGTCGGCTTCGCGGCGATCATCGGCGGCTGGTTGATGCTGCGGAACGATCGCCCGTCGTGGTCGCCGCTTGCCTGGGGCGCCCGCGCCCAGTTGCTCATCGGGTTGGCCCTCGTGGGCGTGAGTGAAGCGACGGGCGACAAGGTCAGTCACGCCGGGATCGCGGTCAAACTCGTCATCGCCCTTGCGGTGGTGGCCTGCGCCGAGATCGGCCGGGTCCGCGCCAAGCGCGGTGAACCCAAACTCACCTTGGCCGATGCCGCGGGCGCGCTGGCGATCCTCAACGCCGTCATCGCCTTCGTCTGGCTCGGCTGAGCCCCACCTGCCAACCCCGATAGTCGAGCCGGGCATCCGGCGGCACAGGGGAGGTACCGCTGGGTCCACCAACGGGGCAGCAGTGCCGCACCGACATCGGCGGCACAGGGGAGAAACCGATGGGCCCACCAACCGGTCAGCAGTGCCGCACGGACATCCCGCTCAGGGGATGAGCACCAGTTTGCCTTGGGTCGCGCGACCCTCCAGGGCTTCGTATGCCGCGGACGCCTCGGTGAGCGCGTACTCCCCGCCGATCGCCACCTCGAGCCGCCCGGCCCGGACCGCGTCGAACACTTCCGCTGCCCGCCAGCGCAATTCCTCCCGGGTCGAGAGGTAGTGCGGCAGCGAGGGGCGGGTGAGAAACACCGATCCGGCGGCGTTGAGGCGCTGGACATCGAACGGGGGCACCGGCCCGGACGCAGCGCCGTACACGACGAGCAGGCCCCGGGGGCGCACCGACGCCAGCGAGGCGTCGAAGGTCGCCGCACCCACCCCGTCGTAGGCGACATCGACCCCGCGACCGCCGGTTGCCTCCCGAACCGCGCCGGCGAGATCGGTGACCGCCGTCGTGTCGAGGACGTGATCGGCCCCGCGCGCCCGAGCCGTCGCGCACTTCGAAGGACTGCCTGCGGTGGCGATCACCGTGGCCCCGGCGGCCTTGAGCAGTTGGACGAGTAACTGCCCGACCCCGCCGGCCGCGGCGTGGACGAGGGCCACGGTGCCGGGGGCGACGGCATACGTGCTCGTCGTGAGGAAATGCGCGGTCATCCCCTGGAGGATGACGGCGGCGGCGAGTACCGGATCGAGCCCAGCGGGCACCGGCACGGTCTGCGCGGCCGGCACCACGGCATACGTCGCGGCGGACCCTTGGGTCATGGCCCAGGCGACGACATCGCCGAGCGCGACCTCGCCGACGTCGGCGCCGACGGCGACGACCTCACCGGCGCCTTCGAGGCCGAGAGTGACCGGCATGGGGACCGGGTAGCGGCCCTCGCGCTGGTAGATGTCGATGAAGTTGACCCCGCTTGCGGCGACCCGGACCACGACTTCGCCGGGGCCGGGCGCGGGCCGGTCCTGGGGGCGAAGGGTGAGGACCTCGGGGCCGCCGGGGCGGGGAACGACGAGAGCGTGGGCCATGGCCCGATCATGCCGTATGCCGCGGGGCCGCCTCAGTTGAGCGGGACCACCTTGAACCCCTCGCCGAGGCGCCCCTCGGGCAGCCCGAGGAGGGCGCCGAGCCGCGTGCCCATCGCGCGGAGAAACACCGGGAGTTCCTCGCCGCGATGCGCCGTCTGGGACGCGTGCGCGCGCAGGGCCGCGACCTTGGCGTCGAAGACGTCGGTGATGTCGACGACATGGTCGGGGGTGGGGTGAGCCATGAGCCAGATCTCGCCGACATGCCAGAAGGGCAGCCCCTCGTCGTCGTGCAGCTCGGGCCAGGCGAACGGGTTCTCGGCGGCTGGGTAGCAGGCTCGCACGGTCGCTTCGCCGGCCGCGAGATGGTCTGGGTGGCTGGCCTGGATGCGGTCGTAGATGCGCTCCGGGCTCTGAGCGAGCACCCGCTGCGGGCGCACGTCGCGGATGACCCGGACGATTTCGCGGACCAGGTCTTGGGTGGGGGCGACCCACCCGTCGCGCACCCCGTCGAGGAAACGCACGTCGTGGACGCCGAGGGCGGCGCTCGCGGCCCGCTGCTCGGCCTCGCGCAGGGCGGGGATGGCGGCGATGTCGGCATCGGGGCGGGCGCCCTGTTCGCCGCGGGTGAGGCACAAGAGGGTGACGTCGATCCCGGCCCGGGTCCAGGTCGCGAGGGTCCCGCCGGCGCCGAAGTCCGCGTCGTTGGGGTGGGCCATGACGGCGAGGATGCGCTCGATGCCGTGGTCGGGTCGGGGGGTGGCCATGCGCGCAAGGGTATGCCGCCGTGCCGGCCGGTCGTTGCGGCATACCGCGCCCGGGGTGAGGGTGAGCGGCAGGCGTGCGTTCCGGTTGGCTGCTGGTGGGCGGTGGGTGGGCAGCCTGCTGGGAGTAGGGGTGTCAACAACCGACCAATAGGTGGATTGTTGACATCGCCGGTGTGCACAATCCACCTATTGGTCGAATGTGTACGCGACGATGGGCGCTGGAGAGAGCGGAGCAGATGGGAGGTGCCCCGATGGGGGACGGCGGGTACGCTCTCAAGACCTACCGCTACCTGCGGCTGCTCCTCGTCGCGCTCGTGCTCCTCCTCGCGGTGTCGGTCGTCCTCGAGATCGTGGCCGCGGGCGGGGGGTGCTGGCGGACGTCGATCAGTTCGTACTACTGGACGCCGGTGCGGGGGGTGTTCGTCGGCACCCTCGTCGCGGTGGGCGTGTGTTTGATTGTGCTCAAGGGCAACACCGATCTCGAGGATGTCCTGCTGAACGTCGCCGGCGCCTTGGCTCCGGTCGTCGCGTTCGTGCCGATCACCGACCCGCACGAGTGCCAGTCAACGCCCTGGCCGCCTGCGGCTGATGGGCGGGCCGAGGTCGTCAACAACGTCGGTGCGTTGCTCGTCGTGGCGGTCATCGGCCTCGGGGCCGCGTGGGTGCTGGCGCGCGGCGAGGGGAGGGGCCGGCCCACCCGGGCGCAGCGGGCCGGGTTGGCGATGGGGGCCGCCCTGGTCGCGGCTGGGGTGCTGCTCTTCGTCGCGGCGCCCGCCTTTTTCGCTCGCTGGGGTCACTATCTGGCCGCCGTCCCGCTCTTCCTCCTCCTGCTCGCCGTCATGAGCGTCAACGCGCTGTCCTTGGCCCGGGTGAGCGCGGACCGCGATGGCCGAGACCGGCCGCAGCGGACCGACCTGGCCAACCGCTATCTCGCCCTGACGGTCGTCACCGTCGTGGTGGTTGCCGCATTGGCCCTGGTCACCTGGCTCGGGTCATGGCAGCACGGCACCTTCTGGGTCGAGGTGGCGGTGATCGCGGCGTTCGCCGTGTTCTGGGTCGTCCAGACGATCGAGTTGTGGCAGGCCACGGACGGGCTCCGCGCCGATCCGGAGGCGACCGCCCGGTAGCCTGCGGGACATGTTCGGCATCGTCGTCCTGGTCTCCGGCTCGGGCACCCTGCTCCAGGCCCTCATCGACGGATTCACGGCGGCGGACTCGCCGGTCCGGATCCTCGCCGTGGGCGCGGACCGCGAGTGCGTTGGCCTGGATCGGGCGCGCGCGGCCGGCATACCGGTCTTCGTCGAAGCGGTGGCGTCGTATGCCGACCGCGGCGCCTGGGATCGTGGGCTCGCCGCCGCTCTGGCCGGCTTCGCCCCGGACCTCGTGGTGTCGGCGGGGTTCATGAGGATCCTGGGCCCGGAGGTGCTGGCCGGCGCGCCGGTGATCAACACGCACCCGGCGCTGTTGCCGAGTTTCCCGGGGGCGCACGGGGTTCGGGATGCGCTCGCGCACGGCGTCAAGGTCACCGGGACGACCTGCCACTGGGTCGATGCCGGGGTGGACACCGGGCCGATCATCGCGCAGCGCGCCATTGCGGTGTGGCCTGAGGACGACGAGGACTCCCTGCACGAGCGGATCAAGGTCGCCGAACGCGCGATGCTCCTCCAGGTCGTCTCTGACCTGGCCCGGGAGGCGGCGGCCTCGGGCGGGACCTTCGCCGAGCACTCGGGCGGGACCTTCGCCTAGGAAACGGTCACTTCACCCCCCGACTGTTCCTCGGCGAAGTGCGCGTTGGATGGTTCAGGCGGGAAAAGGGAGTACGGAGGGGTTGGTCGCTACGGGCTCCAACGCCCTAGCGCAATGACCAAGTCGAGTTTGACGGACACCGTCGTGAGGGCTGCGAGCACGAGCAGCATGAACCAGCCGGGCAGCCGGGCAATCCACCGGCCGGGGAGCATCCACATGGGGAAGGCCGGGAGCAGGAACCTGGCCTTGGCCTGCGGGTAGCCAAGAGTCGAGATCGTCAGCACGAAGACCAAGGCCGAGAACAGGGCGCCGGCACGCAGCCGCCGCTGCCACAGGGCCCAGAGGCAGAGAAGCAGGATCAAGACCAAACCCAGCGCGAGCGCAACACCGATATCGCGGGTGTAGGGGGTCATTGCGGGATCGGCGGACAGGAGGTAGGGCCGTATCTCCTCCCACGTTCCCCAGGGCGAGCCGAGAACGGAGCCCCATCGTCGCTGGATGGCGAAGTACCCCATCGGGTCCCCAGTGCGATAGCCCGCATAGGCGATTACCGCACCGAAACAGGCAGCGGGCGCGGCGAGCATGAGCATCAGGCCCGGCACCTCCTGCCGCATCGGGGCCCGGCGGCGTCGTAGTTGCCACTGTCGTCCGAGCGCGACCCCGGCCAATGTGACGAGCAAGACCGAGCTGGAGGGGCGGGTCAGGCAGGCCGCCGAGGCCGGCACCGCGGCGGCCGTCCACCGCCGGGAGCGCACGAAGTACAGCGTCCAGGCGACGGTGGCCGTGAAAACCCCTTCGGTATAGGCAAACACCTGGACCAGAGCGTGTGGGGCTGCGCCCCACAAGAGCACCGTCGCCACCGCTGCCTTGTCGCCGAACTCCGCTGCAACGAAGCGGTGAATGCCCCACACGGCGGCCAGGGACCCAGCCCAGGCGAGGACGATGAGGACGAACCTGGGGGGGAGGTGGGTGACCCACGACAGTAGGCGCGCGCTCATGGGGAGCAGCGGGAAGAAAGCGAGATTGGAATAGGGCTGCTCGGCCGACGGGACGCGATACCCCTCGGTGACGATGCCGAGGAAATGCTGGGCATCCCAACGAGTCAGGGCCGAGGAGAAGTCCATGGGCGACGACCGCGCAAGGAGGGTGAGGAACACGGCCTTCTGCACCACGAAGAGGGTCACGGCGGTGAGGACTCCCCAACGGTCGGTGCGTGGCCAACCGGTCCCTCGAACGGCGGCTGACTCCCTCGCGCCCCGGACGCCGAGGTCGCGCGCGGTGTCGTCGGTGCCGTCGCCTCGGGTGGTCATGTCCCTCATTGTGGGCCAGAGCGCTCGGGGGGTGCCGCGTTGCCGGCGGCCTCGTCGCGCTCGGCCCATTCCAGCAGGGGGGCGATGTCGAAGACCGCCTCGTCGATGCCGGCGTGCAGGTCGCCGAGGGCGGCATACCGCGCCGGCATCGTGGCGATGGTGAAATCACCGGGCTCGGCGTCGTCGATCTCGTCCCACCGCAGGGGCGCCGACACCTGCCCTTCCGGGGTGCCGCGCACCGAATAGGCTGCGGCGATCGTGTGGTCGCGAGCATTCTGGTTGTAGTCGACGAAGATGGCGTCTGGGCGCCGGTCGCGGCGCCACCAGGTCGTCGTCACGTCGTCGGGCAGGCGCCGCTCGACCTCGCGGGCAAAGGCGAGCGCGGCCCGGCGCAGCTGCCCGAACTCGTGGTCGGGCGCGATCCGCACATAGATGTGGAGCCCGCGCCCCCCGCTGGTTTTCGGCCACCCGGACGCGCCCAACTCGGCCAACACCTCCCGGGAGACGTGCGCGGCGCGGCGGACCGCGGCATACGAGGCCTCGGGCATGGGGTCGAGGTCGATGCGCCACTCGTCGGGGCGTTCGGTGTCGGCGCGCCGGGAGTTCCACGGGTGGAACTCGACGGTGCTCATCTGGACCGCCCAGAGGACGTCGGCGAGTTTGGTGACGCACAGTTCGTCGGCGTGCAGGCCGTAGCGGGGGAAGTGCAGCCGGACCGTCTCGACCCAGGGCGGTGCGCCGCGGGGGAGGCGCTTCTGGTGGACCTTGGGGCCGTCGACGCCGTCGGGGAAGCGGTGCAGCATGCACGGTCGCTCGCGCAACGCGGTGACGATGCCCGGGCCGACCGCGAGGTAGTAGCGGGACAGGTCGAGTTTGGTCTCGCCGCGCGCCGAGAAGTACGGCCGGTCTGGGTTGGTGATCCGCACGTCGTACCCGGCAACGTCGAGGATCACCGGCTCCCCGAACTCACCCTTGCGCGCCATCCCCGAAGCGTATGCCGCCCGCCCACCGCGCGCGACCACCCAATGATGGCCGGGGGTGTCAGTGGACCAGCCGAATCTTCTGGCTCCTCTCACAGGTGTCCCCGGAAATGGGGACTACGCCATAGTCGTCGATTTCCTACTATTTGACATGTGCCCCTAACTCCAAAAGGGTCAGATCATTCGAGACGGGTGGACAAGTATGTCCGAAGCGCAACTCTTTCCCAATGGCTTGGGGGTGGTTCGGGAGTTTGGGTCGAAGGTCGATCCTTACTGGTACCCCACTGTCGACGAAGAAACCGGACCGGTCTTGGAGCCGGGCGAAGAGTCCCTCTGGTGGACGAACCTATCTCGCATCTCCGTTCCAGGGTTCGTTGTCATGGACAGCGGCCGCCTCTTCGTCACGACCCGGCGGGTGATTGTCGCGAGCGCGGCGTTCGACCAAGGATCGACCTACGGCTCGTTGGGTGGAGTCGGCGCTGTCATCGCACTCGGTGCGACGGTCGCGAGCCATCGCAGGGCAAGCAAACGGCGCGCCGGCAAGGTCTTCGCCGGGCACACGCGCTTCGAATGGCTCGAAGGGTTTGCGCTGCGGCCGGATAGGTGGAGCAAAGAACTTGGCCCCTTGCTTCTCCTCGTGCGAGGTCACGGGGGACTGATCAACATCGAAGTGTCCGGGGCGCCCCGCTTCACGACCGAATGGTGCACCTGGCTGGGCCAAGTCGTTGCCAGCGCCCGCTTGAGTTTGGGCACCGACTTCGGCGATGGCCGGGATCGACTCCAACAACTCGCCGCCGGGAGTTTCGTTCCCGATCGCACGTCCGTTGGCGGCCTCGGGTGGTTCGTTCCCGGTGTGGGCGAGCAAACGTCGCGCGCTGCCTACCGAAACTGGGCGCAACACACAAAAACGTAGGTCTAGCGATCCCATAGTTTTCTCAAAGAAGGGAACGTCCGTCTCATGAGTTTTGCGACCCCGCCTCCACCGGTGACGACCGTCAAGACGGTCATCCAGGAACCCAGTGTCGGTGTCATGTGGATCAACGCCTTTTTGTCGTGGGCCATCATGCCCCTCCTCTACTTGTTGTATCTGACGATTCGCAACATCGCGTGGGCCACCTCGAACAAACGGCCGTGGTTTAGGTATGCCGCGCCGCTGTTGACGGTCATCATCGTGGGGGTGGGTGGTTTCGTCCTCCTCCTCGTGTGGGCATCGAGCCTTCCCTCCACTCGCTACGGCTATTGAGTCCGCGGACTCGTTGGCGGCTCCGGTTCGGCGGCCGCGGGTAGGGTGGCGGGCCATGAGTGACCAGGTGACCGTTCAACGTCTCATCCATGCGCCCGCGGAGGCGATCTTCGACCTGCTCGCCGACCCGGGGCGCCACCATGACATCGACGGTTCGGGCACCGTCGTCGCGACCCGGTCCAAGGAATCGCGCCGGCTGTCCCTTGGGGACTCCTTCGGGATGGACATGAACTGGGGCGTGGGCTACTCCACCCGCAATGTCGTCACCGAGTTCGAGGAGAACCGGCGGATCGCCTGGCGCACCATGGGTGCCTTCCCGATCACGCTGGTGGCGACCGGGCGCACCTGGCGCTACCAACTCGAACCCACCGAGGAGGGCACTATCGTGCGCGAGACCTGGGACATCTCGACCGAGGCCTGGCCCGGGCGGTTCTTCGTGCGGCGCCTGGCCGACCTGACCCGGCGCAACATGGAGGCCACCCTCCAACGCATCGAAGACACCCTGTCTGCCTGAGGAGCGTTCGCTGCAGCCTTGGGGTCGTCAGGACGACCACGACGCTGCAGCGAACAGATCGCGGCGACATAGGGTGGAACCCGATATGAGCACCCTTTTCGACGGCCTGTTCGCCGACCCCGACCCGGCCGGCGGGCCCAGCGCGTGGTCCCCATCCGAGGAGAGCGCGGGCGTCGGCCCGTCGGGCATCCCGGCCTGGGCCCTCGACGACTCCGACGCGCCCGCGAGGAGCGACGCGGAGGGGAGCGGGCGGCATACCGGCTGGGGAGGCGAGCACCGCGACCCGGCCGCCCTCCTCGTCTGCCTCAACGACGAACAGCGCGCCGCTGTCCTCCACGAGGGCAGCCCGCTGCTCATCGTCGCGGGGGCCGGTTCGGGCAAGACCCGGGTCCTCACGCACCGGATCGCCTACCTGCTCGCCGCCCGCGGCGTCCAACCCGGCCAGGTCCTCGCCATCACCTTCACCAACAAGGCCGCCGCCGAGATGCGCGAGCGCGTCGAAACCCTCGTCGGGCCGCGGGCCCGCTCCATGTGGGTCATGACCTTCCACAGCGCGTGCGTGCGCATCCTGCGCCGCGAAGCCCCCAAGGTCGGCATGAAACCGACCTTCTCCATCTACGACGCCGCCGACTCCCAGCGGCTCATGGGCATGGTCGTGCGCGATCTCGACCTCGACCCCAAGCGCTACAACCCCCGCTCGTTCTCCCACCAGGTGAGCAACCTCAAGAACGAACTCATCGATGAAGAGTCGTATGCCGCGGGCCTGGGCGAGAGCGCCACTCACCAACAGCAGGTGCTCGCCGAGGCGTATGCCGCGTACCAGCGGCGGTTGCGGCAGGCCAACGCCCTCGACTTCGACGACCTCATCATGACGACGGTCCACCTGCTCCAGGCGTTTCCCGAGGTCGCCGAGCACTACCGACGGCGGTTCCGGCACGTCCTTGTCGACGAGTACCAGGACACCAACCACGCCCAATATGCCCTCGTGCGTGAACTGGTCGGCGCACCGGATCGGGCGCCGGCGAACGCAGCGCCGGAAGCAAGCGGCGCGCACCCCCGGGTTCCGCCCGCCGAACTCGTCGTCGTCGGCGATGCCGACCAGTCGATCTATGCCTTCCGGGGCGCGAGCATCCGCAACATCGTCGAGTTCGAGCAGGACTACCCCAACGCCCGCACGATCCTGCTCGAACGCAACTACCGCTCCACCCAGACGATTCTCTCCGCGGCCAACGCGGTCATCGCCCGCAACGAGGGACGCCGCCCGAAGCGGCTGTGGACCGACACCGGTGACGGGGCCCGGATCGTCGGGTACGTCGCCGACAACGAGCACGACGAGGCGAGTTTCGTGGCGCGCACCATCGACCGGCTCACCGACGACCACTGCGTCCGACCCGGCGAGGTCGCCGTCTTCTACCGCACCAATGCGCAGTCACGGGCCCTCGAGGAGGTGTTCGTCCGGGTCGGCCTGCCCTACAAGGTGGTCGGTGGCACCCGCTTCTACGAGCGGCGCGAGGTCAAGGATGCCCTCGCCTACCTGCGGGTGTTGTCCAACCCCGAAGACACGGTCAACCTCCGGCGCATCCTCAACGTGCCCAAACGCGGCATCGGCGATCGCGCCGAGGCGGTCGTCGCCGCCCTCGCCGACCGCGAACGCATCTCGTTCGTCGCCGCCCTGGCCCGACCCGAGGACGCCCCGGGCATCGCCACCCGGTCGATCGCCGCGATCAAGGGGTTCACCGCGCTGCTGGAGGAGTTGGGACGGGTCCGCGACAACGAGGACGCCGGGGTGGCCGACCTTCTGGAGGCGGTCCTCGACCGTTCGGGTTATGTCGCCGAGTTGCGAGCCAGCCACGACCCACAGGACGAGACCCGCCTGGAAAACCTCGCCGAACTCGTCGCCGTCGCCCGCGAATTCGACGACACCCGGGCGACCACCGGGGAGGTGGCCGGCCTCGAGGACTTCCTCGAGCAGGTCTCCCTCGTCGCGGACGCCGACGACATTCCGGCCGCCCCCGATGGCGCCTCGGCAGCCGAGGACCAGGGGGTCGTCACCTTGATGACCCTCCACACCGCCAAGGGTCTGGAGTTCCCCGTCGTCTTCCTCACCGGCATGGAGGATGGCACCTTCCCCCACCAGCGCAGCCTCGGCGGCGACCCCAAGGAACTCCAGGAGGAGCGGCGCCTCGCCTACGTCGGTATCACCCGGGCCCGCGAACGCCTCCATGTCTCCCGCGCCGAGGTCCGCAGCGCCTGGGGCGCCCCCCAGTTCCAGCCCGCGAGCCGGTTCCTCGACGAGATCCCGGCCGATCTCATCGCCTGGGAGCGTGAGTATGCCGGGTCGGCGGCATACGGGCGGCGCGGACAACGCCCCGCGGTCGCGACCTTGGCCACCAAACCGGGGGTGCGCTCGCCGGGCAACCGCCCGCCCATCCACCTCGTGCGCGGCGACCGGGTCACCCACGACACCTTCGGACTGGGCACCGTCATCGACACCCGCGGCGAGGCCGACAAGGCCCAGGCACAGGTCGATTTCGGCGGTGAGACCGGGGTCAAGTGGCTGTTGCTGCGGTTCGCCCCCCTGGAGAAACTCTGATCAGAGTGCGCGGGAACCGGCCCAACGCGAGTGGCGGAGCGGGCCGTGAAGGATCGCCGTCCCGCCGGCGCTCCCCCAGGAAATGGTCAGGTCTTGGCAAAGGTCTGGTAAAGGTTCTTGTGGTAAGGCCCGCTGTCTGTTTGGGTGGCTCTCGGCCGTTCACCCGACGTGAGCGATCCCGGAGAGGAGCCCCCCTTGAAATCCATCCCCAAGCGTCTTGCTGCCACCTCGGTCATTGCCCTGGTCGCCATCGCTGCCGCCGTCGCTCCCGCCTCGGCGAACCCTGGCCCGTTGGGCGCCGAGCGAGCCGCAGAAGCGGCGACCGCAGCTGCGCTCGGCTTGGGCTCGGGCGAGGCCCTGCAAGCGCGCAGCGTCGTCGTCGACGCCGACGGCACCCGGCACGTGCGTTATGACCGCACCCTCGATGGCCTCGCCGTCGTCGGCGGCGACCTGGTCGTCGAGAAGTCCGCTAGCGGTTCGGTACGCGCCACGCGGGGGCAGGCCGCCAAGGGCCTCGGCACGGTGGCCAAGAAGGTCTCGGTGAGCTCGGCCGCGGCCATCGCCACGGCCCGCAAGCAGACGGCATACACCCCGACGGCGACCACGGCGACCCAGGTGATCTGGGCCGGGGACGGCACCGCGCGGATCGCCTGGGACGTCCGCACCGTGGGTACCCGCGCCGACCAGACCCCGAGCCGCCAGCACGTCTACGTCGACGCCCGCACCGGCGCGGTCATCGAGACGCAAGAGGAGATCGCCGACGGCAGCGGCACCTCGAAGTACAACGGGACCGTCACCATCGGGACGAGTGGCAGCACCGGCGCCTTCCAACTCAAGGACGCGCTCGGCCACACGACCAGTGACCTCAACGGCGCCACGTCGGGCACCGGCACCCTCATGACCGACGCCGACGACGTGTGGGGTCAGAGCACCTACACCACCACCGGTGCGGGCCGGCAGGCCGCAGGCGTCGACGCCCAGTACGGCGCCGAGATGACTTACAACTTCTACCTCAACACCTTCGGCCGCAAAGGCATCTGGAACACCGGCAAGGCCGCCCCGAGCCGGGTTCACTACGGCAACGCCTACGTCAACGCGTTCTGGGACGGCACCCAGATGACCTATGGCGATGGGTCGAACAACGTCAAGCCGCTCACCTCCCTCGACGTCGCCGGGCACGAGATGAGCCACGGCGTCACCGAGAACACCGCCGCCCTGGTCTACAGCGGCGAGTCGGGCGGCCTCAACGAAGCGACAAGCGACATCTTCGGCACCGCCGTCGAGTGGAGCGCCAACAACGCCGTCGACAAGGGTGACTACCTCATCGGCGAGATGATCGACATCAACGGCAACGGCACCCCGCTGCGCTACATGGACCAGCCGAGCAAGGACGGCTCCAGCGCCAACTGCTGGAGCAGCAAGGTCGGCCGCCTCAACGTCCACTACTCCAGCGGCCCGCTCAACCACTGGTACTACCTCGTCTCCGAGGGCAGCGGCGCCAAGACGGTCAACGGCGTCTCCTACAACTCCCCGACCTGCAACGGCGGCACCGTCACCGGTGTCGGGCACACCGTGGCCGAGGCCGTGTGGTACCGCACCTTGACGACCAAGCTCACCTCGCGCAGCGGGTATGCCGCGGCTCGCGAGGGCGCCATTGCCTCCGCCAAGGAACTCTACGGCAAGGGTTCGGCGCAGTGCCTCTCCGTCGAGGCCGCGATGAACGCGATTTCGGCGCCCAAGGGCACCCAGACCTGCACCAACTAGCGGTCTGACACCCGGTATGCCGCGGGGCGGGTGGGAGCGATCCCACCCGCCCCGCGGCATACCCCTGACGCTCCGGACCGACCACTCATAGGTGAGATCGACCTCATCCGCGGAACGGGGCTAAGGCTGGGACCGAACCCGGCAGTACGCTCCCGGTGAAGGATGTCAAATCGCACCCCGACACCAGGAAAGAGGCTGGATCGCTCGTGGATCTCTTCGAGTACCAAGCACGTGATGTGTTCGAAAAGCACGGGGTGCCCGTGCTCGCCGGCGCCGTCGCCACCACCCCCGAGGAGGCACGGGCGGCCGCCGAGAAGATCGGCGCCAAGTCCGGTGGCGTGACCGTCGTCAAGGCCCAGGTCAAGACCGGTGGCCGGGGCAAGGCCGGCGGCGTCAAGGTCGCCAAGAGCCCGGAGGAGGCCGAGGCGCTCGCCGCGCAGATCCTCGGCATGGATATCAAGGGCCACATCGTCCGCAAGGTCATGATCGCCCAGGGCGCCCGGATCGCCGAGGAGTACTACTTCTCCATTCTTCTCGACCGCGCCCACCGCACCTACCTGGCCATGTGCTCCAAAGAGGGCGGCATGGACATCGAGACCCTCGCCGTCGAACGCCCCGAGGCCCTCGCCCGGATCGCCGTCGACCCCAACGTCGGCATCGATGACGCCAAGGCCGACGAGATTTTCGCCGCCGCCGGCTTCCCCGAGGCCGACCGGGCGGCGATCACCGCGGTCATGAAGACCCTGTGGGAGGTCTACCGCGAAGAGGACGCCACGCTCGTCGAGGTCAACCCGCTCGTCAAGACCGAGGAGGGCGACATCGTCGCTCTCGACGGCAAGGTCTCCATCGACGGCAACTCCGAGTTCCGCCACCCCGAGCACGACGAGTTCGTCGACCACTCCAAGACCGACCCGCTCGAGGTGCTCGCCACCGAGAAGGGCCTCAACTACGTCAAACTCGACGGCAACGTCGGCATCATCGGCAACGGCGCGGGCCTGGTCATGTCGACCCTCGACGTCGTCGCGTATGCCGGCCAGGACCTCGCCGCTGCCACCGGCGGTCCCGCCTCCGGCCCGGCGAACTTCCTCGACATCGGCGGCGGCGCCAACGCCGAGGTGATGGCCGACGGGCTCGACGTCATCTTCGAGGACGCCCAGGTCAAGGCGGTGTTCGTCAACGTCTTTGGCGGCATCACCGCCTGTGACGCGGTCGCCGACGGCATCGTGCAGGCCTACGCCATCCTCGCCGACCACGGCAAGCACCCCAAGCCGCTGGTCGTGCGCTTGGACGGCAACAACGCCGAACTGGGCCGCCACATCCTCGACGAGGCCGCCCTGCCGCTCCTGGAGCGGGTCGACACGATGGACGGTGCGGCCCGCCGGGTCGCCGAACTCGCGGCCGCCGCGAAGTAAGGGAGCGCGTAGACACCATGGCAATCTTCCTCACCAAGGACTCCAAGGTCATCGTCCAGGGCATGACCGGCTCGGAGGGCATGAAGCACACGACGCGCATGCTCGCCTCCGGCACCGACATCGTCGGCGGCGTCAACCCGCGCAAGGCGGGTACGACGGTCACCTTCCCCCAGGGCCAGGAGATCCCCGTGTTCGGCGGGGTCGCCGAGGCGATGGCCGCCACCGGCGCCGACGTCACCGTCATCTTCGTCCCGGCCCCCTTCACCAAGGCCGCGGTCGTCGAGGCGATCGATGCGGGCATCCCGCTGGCCGTCGTCATCACCGAGGGTGTGGCCGTGCGCGACACCGCCGAGTTCTTCAACTACAGCCTCGGCAAGGGCACCCGGATCATCGGCCCCAACTGCCCCGGCCTGATCAGCCCCGCAGCCTCCAACGCCGGCATCATCCCCGCCGACATCTCCGGTCCCGGTCGCATCGGCCTGGTGTCCAAGTCGGGCACCCTGACCTACCAGATGATGTTCGAGTTGCGCGACTTCGGCTTCTCCACCGGCGTCGGCATCGGCGGCGACCCGATCATCGGCACCACGCACATCGACTGCCTCGAGGCGTTCCAGAACGACCCCGACACCGACGCCATCGTCATGATCGGCGAAATCGGCGGCGACGCCGAGGAGCGGGCCGCGGCCTACATCAAGGACCACGTGACCAAGCCGGTCGTCGGCTACGTCGCCGGCTTCACCGCCCCCGAGGGCAAGACGATGGGCCATGCCGGCGCCATCGTGTCCGGCTCGTCGGGCACCGCCCAGGCGAAGAAGGAGGCCCTCGAGGCCGCCGGCGTCAAGGTCGGCAAGACCCCCTCGGAAACGGCGGCCCTGATGCGCCAGATCATGGTCGGTCTCGGGGCGACCCCCCACTAGGGGAGCAGCCGGCATACCGATCCACACACCCGTGGGCTCGTCAACGGACGGGCCCACGGGTGTTTGGCGTTCCGCGGCGTGTGCTCACCGCGGTGGGCGCCTCGGGAGGCGAGACTGGTCGCGATGACTCTCCTCACCCGCCCCGGTCCCGGTTCCGGCGCCGACGATCCGGCCGTCGCCGCGGCCGCCCGCGGTGGCAACCCGGAACGCCGGGCGCGCTGGCGGAAGCGACTGACCCCGTGGGCGCCGGTCGTGCTCGGTGCGGGCGCCGCGGCGGCCTCGTTGGGCCTCGTCCTCGCGCTGGCGCTGATGTCCTGGGGCACGGCCAGCCATGGCTCCGGGTCCGCCGGCCAGGCGCTGGGGGTCGGGGCGGCCCTGTGGCTGTGGGCCGGCGGCGCGCGCTTCACGGTGTCCGGGGTGCGGGTGGAGTTCCTGCCGCTGTTGCTGCTCGCCGTGCCCGCGCTGCCGGCCTATGTCACCGCGCGTCGGGTTGCGCGCGCAAGGAGGGCGAGTTCGGGGTGGTTCGCCGGGGTGGTGCCGTCATCGCTCGCGCGGCGCCTTGGGCTGTGGTGGATCGGGTATGCCGTGGTGGCCGGTGCCGCCGTCGCCGCCACGTGGGCCGGGCCCGCTCGGGTGGTGCTGTGGACGATTCCCGGGCCGCTCGTCCTGCTGCCGGTGCTCGTGGCGGCCGTGGTGGTGGGCCGCCAGGTGCGGGTCGGAGAGGTGCGGCTGGGGCCGCGGCTCACGGGCCTGCAGGTGCCCGGGGTCGTGGAGCGTGCCCTCGGGCCGGCCGTGCGCGGTGCCGGGCTGTTCCTCGGCGTGGGGGCGCTCGTCGTCCTCCTCGCCGTGGCCGCCCACTGGGGCCAGGTGCGTGCCGTTCACGATGGGCTGCACGCCGGTGGGGCCGGTGGGGTGCTCGTGTCTTTGCTCCAGGTGGCGGCCTGGCCCAACCTGGCGATCTGGGCGGTGTCGTTCCTTGCCGGGCCGGGTTTTGCCGTCGTCGATGGGGCGTCGGTGACGTGGAGCGGGGCGCAGTCCGGGGTGCTGCCCCTGGTCCCCGTGTTCGGCGCGCTGCCGCAGCCGCAATCGTTCGGGTGGTTCATGGTTCTCGTCGTGCTGGTCCCGGTGGCCTGCGGGGCGGTCATCGGCCGCTGGGCCCTGGCGGGGATTGCCCGGCTGTCGTCGGTGCGCACCAAGGTCGAGGTCGCGATCGCCTCGGCCGTGGGCGCGGCCGCGGGCGTCGGGATCGTGGGGCTCGTGGGGGGGTCCTCACTGGGGACCTACCGGCTCTCGGCGATGGGTGCGCCACTGGGGTGGCTGGTGCTCACCCTGTCGGTCGAGGCCGGCCTGGGGGCCGTGGCTCATGTCCTGCGGGATGCCTGGCGCTTGCGCCGCTGACGAGTGATCGTCCGACCCTCCCTGGACGCACCCAGGGCCCGCACCCACCGAGGTCGGGTACCCTAACGGGGCCCCACCTGGTGACCGAAAGAGACCCTTGCGCGAGATGAACGACGTCACTGCGTTCCGCACGCCTGGCTCCAGCGGTGGCCTGCTCGACGTTTGGCGCCGGCGCTATCTGCTGCGGCTCCTCATCCACAAGGAGTTGCGCCAGCGCTACCACGGCTCGGTGCTGGGCATGGGCTGGTCCTACATGAAGCCGGCGGTGCAGTTCGTCGTCTTCTACTTCGTCATCGGCGTCTTCCTCAAGATGAACCGCAACACCGAGAACTACGGCATCTACCTGTTCTCGGGAATTGTGGTCATGAACTTCTTCTCCGAGGCGTTCAGCAACGCGACCCGATCGATCACCGACAACCACGCCCTGGTGAAGAAGATCTACCTTCCTCGCGAGTTGTTCCCGGTCGCCTCGGTCATCGTTTCTTTCGTCCATTTCGTACCCCAGCTCATCGTGCTCCTCGTCGGCTGCTTCTATTCCGGGTGGCACCCCAGTCTGCTTCAACTTCTCGCCGGTGTCGCGGGGTTTGCGGTGCTGGCGACCTTCGCCCTCGGGTTGGGTTTGATCTTCGGCGCCCTCAACGTCCTCTACCGCGACTTCGAGAACCTCGTCGACCTCATCCTCGTCGTCGCCACCTGGGCCTCACCGGTGCTCTACACCTGGAAGCTCGTCACCGAGGCCATCGGCACTGGCTGGTTGTGGTCCCTCTACCAGCTCAACCCGCTCACCTCGGTCGTCGAGATCTTCCATTGGACCTTTTGGTTCCCCACGACGAACGGCTCGTTCGCCACGGTCCCGCATTTGGGGATGTATGCCGTTCTCGCCGCCGTGGTCTCGCTGGTGATCCTCGGCCTGGGGCAGTTGACGTTCCGCCGTCTTGACGGCCGGTTTGCGCAGGAGTTGTGATGACGGCCGCTTCGACTTCGGTGGATCTGGACCGGATCAGGGTTTCGCACGCGACCAAGCACTTCACCCTGCGGCATACCCGGGCCTTCAAAGAGATCGTCATCCGCACGTTCCAAGGTCGCCGGCGGGACTTGTCCGAACGCTTTGTCGCCCTCGACAACATCACCTTCTCGGTGGCCGAGGGAGAGGCCATCGCGCTCCTCGGCCGCAACGGGTCGGGCAAATCGACCCTACTCAAACTGATTTCCGGGGTGATGGGTGCCGACGACGGGAAGATCGCCATCCGCGGCCGGGTCGCCGGTCTCATCGACGTCGGTGCCGGCATGCACCTCGATCTCACTGGTCGGGAAAACATCTTCCTCAACGGCGCGATCCTGGGCATGAGCGAACGCCAGATCAAGGAGCAGTACGACAAGATCGTCGCGTTCAGCGAGATCGAGGAGTTCATGGACACCGAGGTGAAGTTCTACTCCTCGGGTATGTTCCTCCGGCTGGCCTTCTCGGTGGCCGTCCACACCGACCCCGACATCTTCCTCGTCGACGAAATCCTGGCGGTCGGTGACGAGCCCTTCCAGAAGAAGTGCCTCGCCCGCATCCAGGAGCTGCGTCAGGAAGGCAAATGCCTCGTCATCGTCAGTCACGACCTCGACATGGTCTCGCAGTTCACCGACCGGGGGATCGTGCTGCGCAAGGGCCAGATGATGATGGACGGCCCGATCGACGAGGCGATCACCCTGCTGCGCGATCTCAACACCCGCGGCGAGGAATCCCGCTGAGCACCACCCCGCCATGCCGGTGACGATCATCGGTCACGGGTGTGGGCACCCGGTGATCTCATAGAGGGTGCCGGCGCTGCTGCTGAGCACCGGGGTCAGCGCCCAGTGGCCGCCCGGTGGCACGCGCAGCCCGGGCGCCTGTTGCTCCTTGATGACGGTGCCACTGAAGGCGCGCCCCCCGTCGAGAAGCCAGTAGACGTGGTCCTCGGCGACGAAGGTGCACAGGTCGTGTTTGTTCAGGGTGATGAAGCGGTCGAACGCGGAGGCGGCATTGTGCGTGGACCCGCGAACGCCACCGATGAGGAAGATGGGTCGGCGATTCTGGTAGGCGTAGAGCAGGGCCGACCCATCGTTGGCGTTGTTCATGATCCGCTCTTGGGGCGGCACCACTTGGGCCACCTCCCGGTAGAAGCGGATCTCGTCAGGGCTCACGAGACTGGTGACCGGGTTGTTCGCCGCCCCGGCCAGCGAACCCCACAGAGCGCGACCGGCGGCGAGACTCCCGTTGAGGACCACGAGTGCCGCGAGGCCAACGACGAGGGCACCGCTGCTCGTTTGCCCGAGGCCGACCATCCGAAGGCCCCCATGTCGCCACCGGTCGTGGAGAGCGGCGACGGCATAGAGCGCCAAGAGCAGCGCCAGCCATGCGGTGAGGGGTAGGACGCGGTGTCGGTCGTTGTACCAGAAACGGGCCAGCCCATTGACGGCGTAGTTGCCCTGAATGGCCGCTGTCGTGACATCGAGAATGACGGCTCCGCCCCAGAGCACCGCGGCCCCGGCGCGGCCGTGGCGAATGGCCCACCAGGCCCCCGCCAACACCAAGGCGGCGGTGATCGGCTGCGGCCATGACCCGACGACCCCATTGACCAGGTGGGACCCCAGTTCCGCCCAGAGGGGGCGTTCCACCGGCCAGAGCCGGGCCTCCATGCCTCGATCCACGAAGAACACGGCGAAGAGCAGGAGCGGCGCCGGGAGGAAGGTCAAGACCGCCCAGCGCGTCCACGGCTCGCCCACCGCGCGCGCGCGGAGACTGCGAGCCCCGAACGACCAGGCCCACAACCCCACGGCCAGGACGAGGATGATGACGACGGTGCGTGGGTGCATCAACCCGACCAACGCGATGCCGCCGACCGCCACGGCGGCACTCAACGGCAACGGACGACGTACCAGCCCGAATCCGAACGTCTGGATCAGGCCGGCGAGAGCGACCGGGGCCAGCGCCGCCGCCATCGACGTCGCCCACAGCACCCCCCACCCCAAGGGCGACCACGGCGCGGCGTAGAAACCCCACGACAGGACCGCGGCGCTCAGGGTCACCCAACGGGAACGCCCGGCCGTGAAGGATGCCCCGAGAACTGCCGCGCTCGGCCAAAGCCCCCCGGCGATCAGCCCCGCGACGACATTGGTAGGGACGACGGCGTCGGTTCCGGCCAGTTGCATGAACAGCACGCACACTGCGTGGAAGGTCGACGGGTAGTAACTGGCGACGGCCGGCTGCGGCAGGGGAAAGACCGCCAGGTGCGTCGGCGAGAGATTGCTCGTCTCGAAGCCGTAACGGACGGCATTCGCGTCGAACATCGCATCCCAGGTCTGGCTCACCACCTCGAACGTGCCAGCCGAGGCAAGCCAGACGACGGTGAGCCCGAGGAGGAGGGAGCCGAGGAGCAGCGCCAAACTGAGCCACCAGCCGGCCCGGCGCTCGGGAGCGGGGCCGGTGGCGATCCAGCGCGACGGGAGGCGTCGCCACCCGAGACCAGCCACCAAGGCGGCGACCCCGGCAAGGGCGAAGGCGACCGCGACGGCGACCCAGCCGAAGGCGAACTGGAACCACATCTGGGTGACGCCCACGAGTCCGACGACCACGACTGCGATGGGCAGGGCCGAGTAGACGACCGTCGACGCCGACCGGGCCCCAGCGAGCCGGGCGATGCCGGCCCCGCCGAGCCACAGCAGCCCAGCGAAGGCCAGCGCGGGTGCGATGTCCGTCGCCCAGGCGACCATGTCAGCCCCGCCCCACGGCCACCAGGGTCCGCCAGAGGACTCGAACGTCGCCGACGAAGGAGCGCGACCGGGCGTAGTCGGCATACATGGCGGCCTTCTCGGGGAGCAGGACCTCGACGTAATGGGCTTCCGGGTCGGGCGCTGCGGCCAGTTCCTCGGACTCGTTGCGGAACCGGATGCTGGCCGGGTCGGTGATGCCCGGGCGCACGGAGAGGATCTCAGCGCGGAATTGCTCCGGCCACAAGGCGGCGTACTTGGGCACCTCCGGGCGCGGGCCGACCAGGCTCATCTTCCCCCGTGCGACATCCCAGAGCTGGGGCAGTTCGTCCAGCTTCGTCTTGCGCAGCCAGCGGCCCACTTTGGTGATGCGCCCGTCCGAGTCGGAGGTCACCTGCAACCCCGACGCGCCGGCGCGCATCGTCCGGAACTTGTGAATCCGGAACGGTTCCCCGTGCAATCCGACCCGCTCTTGGGTGAACAGCACCGGCGACTCGGGCTCGTCGCGCTTGATCAGGCCCGCGATCACGCCGAACACCGGCGAGAGCACGACGAGGGCGCCTCCGGAGAGCAGGAAGTCGAAGAACCGCTTCATCGACCCAGAATTGCCAGGACCGCGGCGATCACGCGGTCGACTTGGCTGGTGCTCATGGCGGAGAAGATCGGCAGGCTCACGACGCGCTCGAACTCGCGGTCGGCGACGGGCAGGGCCTTGGCGTGCGGGCCTCGCAACTGCGCCCACACCGGGTGTTTGTGCAGAGGGATGAAGTGGACGCTCGTCCCGACCCCCTGCTCGGCCATGGAGGCGATGAACTCGTCCCGGGTTATCGCGGCGTCCTTGCCGAGACGAAGGACGTAGAGGTGCCACGCGTGCTCGGAGTCGTCGCGGTGCGGGCGGGCGGGCAACTCGACGGGCAGGCCCGCGAAAGCCGCGTCGTAGCGATCGGCGATCGCCGTCCGCTTGTCCTTCATCACTTGCGAGCGGGACAACTGCACCCGTCCGATCGCCGCCGCCAAATCGGTGAGGTTGTACTTGAAGCCGGGAGCGACCACTTCGTAGTGCCAGCTCGGTGACGTCGACGTGTAGCGATCGAAGACGTCGCGGCTGATGCCGTGCAGGCGCATCATCCGCATCCGGCGCGCCAGGTTCGGATCGGAGGTGACGACCATCCCGCCCTCGCCGGTGGTCATCGTCTTGGTGGCGTAGAAACTGAAGACCACGGCATCGGAGGCGCCCAACCCGATCGGCACGCCGCTGCTGTCGATCGGGTGACTGTGGGCGGCGTCCTCGACCACCTTCAGTCCGTGGGTGGCGGCGAACGCGGCCAACTCCTCCCGCGGGACGGGAAGCCCGGCGAAATGCACCGGCATGATCGCCACGGTGCGTTCGGTGACGGCAGCAGCGGCCGCCTCGAGATCGATGTTGAGGGTGTGCGGGTCGACGTCGACGAGGACCGGGGTCGCGCCCAGGTAGCGGACCACCTCCGCGGTCGCCGTGAAAGTCCAGGTGGGAACGAGGACTTCGGCCCCGTGGGTGACACCGAGGGCCTCGAGGCACAGATGCAACCCGGAGGTCGCCGAGTTGACGGCGATCGCCTCGTAGGTCGTCGGCCCGTGACGATCCGGCTCGAGCGCCGCGACGAATTCCTCCTCGAACGCGCGGGCGACCCTCCCCGTGGTCAGCCACCCCGATCGCATCGCCGTGGTCACGGCCTCGATTTCGGCGTCGCCGATGTCGGGCAGGGCGAAGGGGATAAAGTCAGAGGAGCTCACGAGGGGCCACCTTCCGCGGTTTCGACATTGGAAGGAACTGTATGCCGACGCCTCGGGGCACGCGTAAACGCATCCCCCCGCGGGCCGTGTCGGCAACGGAAGGAGACCGGTTCGTGACCACGACCGCACTCGACGGCATACCCGCCGCGCCACCCGCGGAGCCGGTCGGGTGGCACTTGGCCGCCCACGTCGTCTTTCCGGATGTCCACGAGCCCGACATCCTGCCTCTCTATGTCGAGTACGGCGCCCGCGCGCCGCGGATCGACGACGCGTACGACCGGTGGGAACGCGGGTGGGGGGAGTACAAGGGGATCGAGGCCACCGAGCATCGGGACACCGAGAACCGCATCGGTGACGTCACGTCGCGCCGGTCGATTCGGGTCCGGGCTGGGGAACGACTCTCCCTCGCGACGTATTTCAACGCCTTCCCAGTGTCCTATTGGCGGCGTTGGACCGATGTGCAGCAGGTGCGGTTGGTCGCGCAGGTCCGCGGGTCAGCCACCGTCATGGTGTACCGCTCGAATGCCAAGGGGGCACCCGTTCGAGTGGCCACGCTGGCGACCGGCGCGGGGGAGTCGCCGGCAGAAACGGTGACGCCCATCGAACTCGACCTCGATCTGCGCCCCTTCGTGGACGGCGGCTGGTACTGGTTCGACGTCGTCGGCGGGCCGGCCGACGCCGAACTGGTCGAGGCGGACTGGTTCGTGCGGGGAGTGCCGCAACGACCGGCGCGGCTGTCGATCGGGGTGACCACCGTCAACAAGGTCGACTACGTCGAGCGACTCGTCTCCCGGATCGCCGGCGAGCCCGAACTCAGGAACCACCTCGACACGGTGTTCATCGTCGACCAGGGCACCGAGCAGGTGACAAGCAGCCCGACCTGGGCGCAGACTGCAAAGACCTTGGGGAGCCAGTTGACGGTCATCACCCAAGCCAACCTCGGCGGCTCCGGGGGCTTCTCCCGGGGCATGTGGGAAACCTTGAGGGCAGGAACGTCGACGTTCCACATGGTTCTTGACGACGATGTCGATCTCGAACCCGAAGGCATCCTGCGGGCGGTGCGCTTTGGCAGTTTCACCTCGACGGCGGCCATCGTCGGGGCGCACATGTTCGACCTGCACAACCCCACGACGCTGCACAGTTTCGGTGAGGTGGTGGACCCGATCAGGTGGGTCTTCGGGCCGGTGCGAGGAGTCCACGAGGAGTGGGATCTGGCCGCGCGGGGTCTGCGCCAGACACCGTGGCTGCATCGGCGGACCGACGTCACCTACAACGGCTGGTGGATGTGCCTGATCCCCACCGAGGTGCTCGAAGCGGTGGGCTTGTCGCTTCCGGTCTTCATCAAGTGGGACGATGCCGAGCATTGCCTGCGGGCCGGTGCCGCCGGCTATCCGACGATCACCCTCCCGGGCGCGGCCGTGTGGCACATCTCGTGGAACGACAAGGATGATGCCTGGGAGTGGCAGGCGTACTTCCACCAGCGCAACCTGCTCATCAGCGCGCTTCTGCACTCGCGCGAACCTCGCGGCGGCCAGGTCGTCGCGCAGTCGTTCCAGTGGCTTCTCAAGCATGGCTACTCGATGCGCTACTACGCCAACGCCATTCGGTTGCGCGCGTTGCAGGATCTCTTCCTTGGCCCGCAAGCCCTGCACCCGACGCTGGCCAGCACGTTGCCGGAGTTGCGCGCCCTGGCCGCGGACTATCCGGACGCCCAACCCCGTCCCCGGCAGGCCGATTTTCCGGCCCCGACCGGCCTTCTCGGCGGCCCACTTCCGAGCATTCCGCCCCGCTCGCGCCTGGTCCCGTGGTCGTTGCGCACCGGCATCCGGCATCTGTCGCGTACCCGGGCGGGCGCCGCGGAAGCCCCGGAGATTGCGGTTCCTTCGCGGTATGCCGTGTGGTGGTTCCTCTCCCAGTTTGACTCGGCGCTGGTGTCCAAGATGGACGGCAGCGGCACCGCCTTCTTCCGCCGCGACCCGGCGGTCTTCCGGTCGCAGCTGGCCGAAGGCATGAGACTGCACGCGCGTCTCTTCCGCGAGTGGGATGAGTTGGCTGCCCAGTACCGTCAGGCCCTGCCCGACCTCGTGTCGCCGCAGGCGTGGGCGAGGACGTTCGGCATCGAACCACCGGACAGCCATGAGACCGATTCGCCCCAGGTGAGGTGACTGCGGGCGAGCGTTTGGCGTAGCCAACCTGACAGGAGCCCGGGCCCGCTCTTGCTACGGTGGTCCAATGCGTGTGCGCGGGCTCGGCCAGGGGCTCGGCAGTCCCCTTCTTCGTCAGTCCGCGTTCGCCGGGGTTGCGGTCTTCGTCCCGCAACTCGTCGGCCTGGTCACTATCCCGCTGCTGACGCTGCGGTTGGGAACGGCGGCCTACGGCGTGTGGGCGCTGGTGGGGTCGCTCATCGTCGTCTTCATGACCTTTGACGGTGGCATCAGCGTCTCGGCTCAGCGCTTCTACGCGTTGTATGCCGCTCAAGAGCGCCGCGCGCTGGCGGGCCGGTTGACGTTTTCCCTCGTCCTGGCCGTCAGTTTGTTCGGGGGCGGGCTGTGGCTCGTTGGTCCTTGGGTGGCGCGAGCCGTCGTCGGCATCGCGAGCATCCCGGAGCGCTACCACGCCGATGCCGTCCTGCTGTTCCGGCACATCGGCATTCTCGTGGGGCTACTCCTGCTGGCCAACGTCTTCACCGGTTATCTGCGGGCTCGAGGCCACTTCGGTCGGATCGCCGCTGCGATCACCTGCTCCCAGGCGGCTTTCTTGGGCACGATCCTCTGGTTCGGAAAGGGCCTGTCGCTCGGGGACATGCTCACCGTCTCGTTGGCGCAATTGGGGACCCTCGCCCTCGCCCTGGCCGCAGGCATGGCCCCACACCTTGTCAGGACGCCGTTCAAGCCATTGCCGGGCCCGGAATTGCGGAGTTTCGTCGGCTACGCCAATCGATCCCTGGTCACCAACATTTCGAGTTTGGCGCTCCTGCAGGCGGGGCCGATCGTCGTGGCGTGGCAGGCGCCCATCGACGAAGTGGGCTACCTCAGCATTGCGACGATGCTTGCCTCGGCGATCAGGAGTTTGCCGATGTTCGCCGTCACGCCCTTGCTCAACCGGCTCACGGCCGCGCACGGATCGGCGGGGGAGCCGGCGGCCGTCGACCTGGGTTCTCGGGTCAACCGGCTGTGGACGCCGCTGGTCGTCGGCTATATCGCGGCCTGCGCCGCCGGAGCATGGTTCGTCGTGCGAGGTTTCACCGGCGAGCAACCGATCACGTCGGCGGCGGCCGTCGTGCTCATCCTCGCCTACGGCCTCAATCTGTCGACGGGAATGACGACGGCAACCTGTCGGGCCGTGGGCCGACCGGGCCTTGAGGCCCGATACAGCCTCGTCCTCACCGTCGGCCTCCTGGCGATCCTGGCCCCGGCCGCGGCCTACGGCGGAGCGGTCGCGGTCGCTGTGGCGAATCTGCTGGCCCAGGGGGTCGCGGTGGTGTACTTCGCTCGCATCCTCGGGCCCGCTCTGCCCGAGTTGTCCCTGGGGTGGCGAAGTGTTCGCTGGCCCTCGGTGGTCGTCACTTCTTTCGTCGCGGCGGGACTTGGTGCGCTGTCTTTGTGGCTTGCGCCGCGCTCGGCACTCACCCTGGCCGCAACGGGTCTGGCCGTCGCCGTGGCCCTCGTCGTTTACCTGGCGTGGAACGCGCAGTTGCGGGCCGGTGCGCGGGCGCTCACCCGGACCTGAGAGGCCGGTGGCGGTTGCCGATCGAGTCGTCGAGATCGATGTCGTCGCAGGTATTGAGGGGCCTTGAGGCTCACCGTCGAGCGGGCCAGGACCGGCCTCGGCTCGGCCTGCGGACGGCCAGCCGGGCGAACGGGTCAGTGAATTGCGACGGACTGATTAGAGACAAGTGCCGAACTGGTGGGTAGAGTGACCGGTGCGACCTGCGCCCATCGGCGTGCAGTCAGCTCCTCCCGCCTCGGGCGGCCTGGGGAAAACGGAATCAAGTAAAGGAAGTGCCATGCCCGGCTCTCGTGCCCGGATCAGCCTCGCTGCCTTGTGGGGTCTGTTGCTTTCCCTGGTCCTGGTGACGGCGGTGGCGCCCAGTGCGTCGGCGGCTCCCGTCACGAGCAACCTGCCCACGATGAACATCTCGTTCAACGACCCCGTGGCCTCACACAACTCGCTCTCCTACGTTCACGCGTCGAAGGACAACATCGCGATCACCAAGGTCGGGATCGAGGACTCCGCGGGCACGTACAACCTGGCAGCGGCCGCGGCTGAGATGAAGGGCCGGGGCAACTACACCTGGAACCTGCCCAAGAAGCCGTATCAGATCAAGTTCACGAACTCCGTATCAATCCTGGGGATGCCGGCGGCCAAGACCTGGGTGTTGCTGGCCAATGACGCGGACGGGTCGCTCATGCGCAACAAGTTGGCGCTGGACTTCGCCGGTGCGGTGGGGCTGGCGTTCTCGTCGGAGAGCCGTTGGGTGGACCTGAGGGTTGACGGTCAGTACCTGGGCAACTACCAGGTGACCGAGAAGGTCGAGGTCAAGAAGAATCGCGTCGAACTGAACAGCAACCAGGGCGTCATCACCGAACTCGACAACAACTATGGGTATGCCGAGGACTACAAGTTCAATTCGGTGACGACCAAGACCACCTACACCCTCAAGGACGCCAAGGCCGGCGTGCCCGACAAGGCCGTCGCACCGCTTCCGGCGGACACCGCGGCCGGCTGGGCCGACATGCAGTCCACGCTCAACTCCTTGGACGCGATGCTCAATTCGCCCAATCCTGATTGGGCCAAGCTTTCGGCGATGATCGACATCCCCTCCTTCGTCAAGTACTACTTCGTCTACGAACTGACGGAGAACCCGGAGATCGTCGCTTCCAGCATCTTCTTCTACAAGGACGGACCCTCCTCGAAGTTGTATGCCGGGCCCGCCTGGGACTTCGACAGTTCGCTGGGCACCTACGACCACACCGAGTCCCTCGGCGCGTTCACGAACGCCGAGTACATCAAGAACGCCGACCAGCTCCGGTTGCGCGGCAACACGGCGTGGTACCGCCACCTGTTCCGGATGCCCGAGTTCGTCGCGGCCGCCAACACCGCCTGGACCTCGCAGGGCATCGGCTACGAAATGAGCCAGTTGCCGGCCAAGATCGCTACCTACAAGTCGCAGATCGCGGCCTCGGCCGCCAACAACTTCCAGCGGTGGAAGGTGCTGGGTACCCCGACCCATCTGGTCGCCGGTGAGGGTCGCGCCTACTCCTCGACCTATGACGGCGAGGTTTCGTACCTGTCCAACTGGGTGACCGCTCGCTACAACAACCTCAAACGCGCCTACGGTGACGTGCCGCTGTTGCGCTACGAAGCCAACTCGCAATCCGTCGGTTGGTTGCCGAAGGTCGACAACGGCCAGATCGGTGGGACGGTCAACTCGGCCCTGGTGATGTACGGCCTCAACTACGTCCTGAGCGGCACCACGGTGGCCGGCGGGCTCTCCGCCAACGGCCATGTGTCCAACATCGGGTGGATGGGCTACAAGTCCGGATCCATCGGAGCCGTGGGTTCGGGGAAGCCTCTCGAGGCATTCCAGATGCGGCTGACGGGCGATCTGGCGAACAAGTACGACGTCTCCTACCGGGCGCACGTGCGCAATGTCGGTTGGCAGCCGTGGGTGACCAATGGCGCCACCGCGGGAACGACCGGTCAGGCTGCACCGATTGAGGCGGTCATGATCCGCTTGCTGGCCAAGAACCCGCCGAACCCGACCCCGGGTCCGTCGACGAGCGTCTCGCCGTCGCCGAGTCCGTCGGTGTCCAAGAGCGCATCGCCGTCGCCGAGTGCGTCTGTCTCGCCGAGCGCCTCGCCGTCGCCCAGCGCGTCGCCGTCGCCGAGCGCCTCGCCGTCGCCGAGCGCGTCGCCGTCGCCGAGCGCGTCGCCGTCGCCGAGTCCGTCGGTGTCCAAGAGCGCATCGCCGTCGCCGAGTGCGTCTGCGTCGCCGACCGCTGCGGGCACGGCATACAGCGCACACGTCGCGACGATCGGGTGGATGCCGACCGTGACCAATGATGCCGTCGCAGGGACCACCGGACGCGCCCTGGCCATGGAAGCACTCATGCTGAAGATCACGAACCCCGGGTACTCGGGAGGAATCTCCTACCGTGGGCACGTCTCCTCCATCGGGTGGCAGCCGTGGGTGACCGAGTCGAGCATGATCGGTACGACGGGCAAAGCCCTCAAACTCGAGGCGATGCAAATCACCTTGACCGGTGACCTTGCGGCCCACTACCGGATCGAATACCGGGCGCACGTGTCCGGCATCGGCTGGCAGCCGTACGTCGCTGACGGTGCGACGGCCGGGACCACCGGTCAGGCTCGCGCCATCGAAGCGGTGCAGATCCGGTTGGTTCCCAAGAGCTGACCGCTGCGCAGTGGTTGGGCCCCGTCGCTGAACGACGGGGCCCAACCGTCATATCCGACGAAACCCAGGTACCCAGGAAGGTGTCCGAGTGACCACACCCGCGATGGCCCAGGCCGGCAGGTGGCGAGCGGTGGTGGCCCTTCTCGGCATCCTCGTTCTCTCCGGCTGTTCGACTCTCAGCGCGTTCGCGTCGGGCGGCGTCCGAGGGACACAGGAGTTTGGGGTCACTGTTCCAACACGGCACTCCGACTCCACGGCCGTCGGATTGGTCACGGACTACGGCCAGTGCGACAAAGCCGAACGCCAGGTGGCGAGCATGGTGACGCAGTGGGAGACCGACGCGGTCGTCACCTCAGGTGACAACAGTCAAGGCGTTGCCGGCTGCACGCCGTTCACCGAGTCGGTCGGGGAGTACTTCGGGGACTTCATTCACGGACCGGACGGGCCCCGACTCTTCCCGTCGACCGGCAACCACGACTACGAGGATGCGGGAGCGGGCCTCGATGCGTACGCCAACTACTTCTCCTACCTGCCGCACAACTCCGACGACAAGGGACGGTGGTACAGCGTGCGGGTGGGCCAGGTGGCATTCTTCATCCTCGACAGCGAGGCACCGGCCAAGGATCTAGACACGCAACGCGCCTGGCTGCAACGCTCGCTTGCGGCGGCGCCGAAGGACGTGTGGAAGGTCGTCATCTTCCACCGCCCGCCATTCACGTCGGGACCGCACCCTCCTCTCACGCAGATGAGTCCGTCGGCCGGCTGGACCTATCGCGAGTGGGGCGCCGACCTCGTCCTCAGCGGCCACCAGCACTATTTCGAGGATGTCGTCGTCGATGGCATGCACTATGTCACGACCGGCGTGGGGGGCAAACTCCTCGAACGGCCCTGCCCGGCGACGAGAACGGCCGGCAGCCAAACGTGTGTGGATGGCCCCGGGGCGGCACTCATCCGGGCCGACAGCACGCGGTTGTCCCTCGAGTACCGCACCCTGGTGCCCGGGTCCACGCCGGCCCTGGTGGAGTTGTCGCGCTGACCCAGCGCCCTCTCCGGGTCCGGGGGATCGCCCGCCTCTGGCCTATCCTGTCTTGGTGGAGCATCGACACCTGGCCACGGTCTGTTTCCTGGCCGACGCTCAGAGCGTGCTCACGCAACGGTGGCTACGTCATGCCGCCGACCGGGGTGACACGGTCCATGTCGTCACCCTCGATCCCAGTTCGGCGTCACTGACGGGAGTGCGCGAGCACCTCGTCGGTCGCCGGATCCCTCGTCGAGTGCCGCGCTCGCTGCGGATGGTCCTGGCGATCCCCGAGGTGCGTGCTCTCGTTCGGCGACTTCGCCCCGACGTGGTGCACAGCCATTACGCCTGGGGCTTCGGCATTTGGGGGGCGGCCACGGGGCGGCATCCGCTGGTCGTGTCGGTGTGGGGCACCGATGTGATGAGCACGCCGCACACCTCACGTCTCCATGCGGCGGTCTTCCGCTGGGTCTTGCGGAGCGCGGACGTGCTCTGCGCGACCAGCGCGGACCTGGCCCGAGCCACGTCTGCTTTCACGGACAAGCCGGTCGTGGTGACGCCCTTCGGTGTGGACACCGATCTGTTCCACCCGGCGATCACCCGGGGGGCCGAGCCTGGCGAGGCGCCGCGGGCAACATGTCGGTTCGGCATGGTCAAGCGCCTCGACGCCAACTCGGGGATCGAGGTGCTGCTGCGGGCGATGGCTCTTCCCCAGGTGCCTGCGGGGGCGACGCTCGACGTGATCGGGGCCGCGCCGGACGACCGTTGGCTGGAGCTCGCGGCCGAGCTGGGGTTGAGCGCTCGAGTGCGTTTCCTGGGGTTGCTGCCGAGCGAGGAGGTTGCTCACCACCTGCGGGAGTGGGACGTAGCCATCCAGCCGAGTCGCTGGGTCGAGGGTTTCGGCGTGTCGGCGTTGGAGGCGTCGGCCAGCGGCATACCCGTGGTGGCCACCGGGGTGGGCGGGCTCGCCGAAGTCGTCCGCGACGGGGTCACTGGGCTTCTGGTGCCCCCGAACGATGCTGAGGCCCTGGCCAACGCGATGGCCGCACTCGCCACTGACCCCGCGCTTCGGGCGCGACTCGGTGCGGGCGGGCGCGAGTGGGTCGTGGGCCGCTATGACCGAGGAACCGCGGAGGAGACGATGGATCGCGTGTATGACGACGTATTGGGGGGTTCCCAGTGACCGATACCTTTCGCTCGCCGACGATCGGCGCGGTGTGCGTGCTGTACGGCATGGCCCAGGTGCCCCCTATCCTCGTCGACCTGGCCCGTGGGGGAGTCGAGGTGTCGATCATCGACAACTCCGGTGATCTGGCTTCGGATGGAGCCAAGCACGCCGGGGTGAGAGTGGCCACCCCCGGGCTCAACCTGGGCTACTCGAAGGGCGTCAACCGTGCGCTGGCCGGTCTCACGAGTCATCCTGACGTGGTCCTCGTGGTCAACCCCGACATTGTCGGTGACCCGGAAGCGCTCGTGGCTTTTGCGGGGGCGGTCGCGGCTGTTGACCGACCACTCCTGGCCGCTCCGTCGGGGGGCAGGGGCTACTACGGCTTCCTGCCCCGAGCGCCCTTGTGGCTGGTCTTCGTTCATTACCTCTTCCGGACCAGTTGGCACCCCAAGCCGCGTCGTGTCGAGGACCAGTTCCTCTCCGGGGCTCTCCTCGGCCTCAACCGTGGTGCTCTCGACAAGCTCGCGCCGACCGGGGAGCTGCTGGCCCCCGAACTCTTCTTCATGGACGATGTCGAACTCACCGACCGGGCTCGATCCCTGGGGTGCATGGTGAGCGAACTCCCCTTGTCCGGCAACCTGGCTCACGAGGGTGGCACGAGCATGCGACGGCGGGCCGCCGTGCGCATCTATTTTTCCCGGGTCTCCAAGGTGCGGTACTGGAAGCGCCGGACGCCGCTCGGGGGCTGGGCATTGCGGTCCTTCTTCCGTGCCGAGACGGCGTTCGGGCGATTGCTGTCGGACCGTCGCGCCGGCGACGGCAGCCCGGCGCATGGCTTCTCGGCCGCTGCTCGGTGGATGGCTCGGCCGAACCCGTCCATCGATGAAGAGGTGTTGGGAAACAGTGACCGTCGTGGCTGATCGGCGTACCGACCTGGGCTTCGTCATCCCGGTCGCGGTGTTCGCGATGACGCTTCGCGTCCCGGGGGGTTTCATCCTGCTCGGGGTGACCGGCGCGATCCTCATCCTGCGTCGAGGGGTGCGGTTCCGCAGGACGGGCCTGCTCGGCGCGTATGCCGTGTGCGCGCTCACCTCGACCCTCGCGGCGACGATCGATGCCGATCACAATGTCAGCAGTTACGTGTGGCCGGCATTGTGCTACGGGCTGTTTGCGGCGGCGGTTCTGCTCACCGGGGACGTCGCCGACAACATGCGCGGGCTCAGCAGGGGGCTGATCGCCGCCCTCACCTGCGCGTTGGGCCTGGCGATCGCCGAGATCGCCACCGGCTTCCGATTGATGGCTCTCGGGCGTGAAGCGAATCAGAACCTCCAATTGGCCCTGAATGAGGGACGGTTCCGGACCGGCTCGGTCTTCACCAACTACAACGATCTCTCGGTGGCCTTGACCGTCCTCGTGGTCCTGCTCGCCGGTGCCGCGCTCTTTGCACCACGGGACTCGACAATGGTCAAGGCCTCGCGCCTGGTCATCATCGTCGTCGCCAGCGGCCTCGTCGTCGTCATGGGTTCTCGAGGCTCATTGGCAGGCTTGCTCCTCGGGTTGGGCACGTTGGTGCTCCTGGCGAGCCGAGCGGCGCGCCCGGACCGACTCACAAACGGACGCCTCGGCGCGGTGGTCGCCAGCAGCCTCGTCGTCGTCGTATTGATTTGGAACAGCCCCTACGTCCAGGACAACAGCACGGCCATTCGGGAACGCATTCTGGACAACGCCGTCCACTTGATGGATCTCGATCCGATGACCTGGGTGTTGGGGTTCTCCTCAGTGGACCGGTACGACGGGATCGCTGCGTCGTTCTTCGCCGAAACCCTCATGAACCCCCACAACTTGGTGTTGGAGTTGCTCCTGGGCTACGGACTGCCCGGGGTGCTGGCGGCGACGCTGGCCTGGTGCGTCTTGGTCGCGCGCGGGGTGAGTGTGACCAAGCCTCGGGACTGGCAGCTACCGGCATACACGGCTGCTGCGGTCATGTTGCCGGTCATCGGGACCGTGCCGAGCAGCACCTTGCCCTACGGGTTTCCCCAACTGCTCACCCTGGGGTTGGCGGCCGCTCTGGCCTCAGCCGAGGGACTGGGCGCGGCGGCGCCGGGCCCAGAGTCGGTCGATCATGACAATGACGCCGATCCCCACGACGGCACCAGCGACCAGAGCGAGCACCCACGATTGGATGACCGAGCGGGTCACCCCTGACCCCTCGATCTCGAACGGGGAACCAATCGGCGTGATGACAGCCGGTGCGCCGCCGACGCTCATCCCCACCGAAGAGGCGCGCTGGGTTAGCCGGTCCCGAAGTTCGGCGACGGCCCGCTTGCCGTCAGCGACGGGAAGCCCGTTGAGTTTGACCACGACCATCGTGCCGGTGGAATAGACCACCATGCGGCTGCGCAACAACTCGGCGCTTTGCACGCCGGGGACGTCAAGAGCCCCGAGGGCTTTGACGTCCTGAGCGAGGGAGGAGACGGAGGCTGCCACCGCTGCGGCGTCGGCGATCGATCCGGCGCTTGAGTTCTTGGGCACCGTGACCTGGGCCAGGGATGCGACACTCACCCCGGTTTGGGCGCTGCCGTCCCCGGCGGCGTAAACCATCGCGAAAGCGACTGCGGCGGCGACGAGAAGCCCTATCGGGATCAACTTGCGCAGGGACCAGAGGTAGCCCACGACGTCGAAGGGCGTCCCGGCGGACGATGCGGTCGTTGACGGTGGTGTCGTTGGCACCGGTCCATTATCCACGACTGCCCCGGCCGACCTCGGAATCGGCGTTCCGCTGGACCTGCCCGGCGAGTGGGGCAGGAGACGTGGCGCAGGTGTCGGCTCGTCGGTGATTCAGCGACCCTGGGCATCTTGGGTACCGTTAGACAGCGGCACGCGCCGCCGCACGACCACTCTGACGAGGAGTTGCACCATTCCCAGCATCCGGGCTTCCGACCATCCGTTCCGTCTTGCCTGGGCCGGTGTCGACTCTGTCGTATGGGTGATAGCCGTGGGCCTGGCGGTCATGCTCCGGTACGAGGCGTTTTATCAGCCTGCCGGCTGGCTCGAATTCTCACTGGTGACGATGACGGCGGTGACGCTGCAACTCGCGGTCGGTTTCGCCATTGGTCCTTACGGAATCGGGCACACCCGGGCCTCCTACGAGGAAATCCTCGATGTCATCAAGACTGTGCTCGTCGTCGCCACGATCGTGACCATCGGCAACATTGCCCTCCACCCCCACCTGCTGGCTCGGTCGGTGCCGCTCATCGCCTTCCCGTTCGCCTTGGTGGCCATGCTCGGGCTTCGGTTGATCGTGCGCGAGTGGAAGGCACGCAACGGCCACGCGCACCGAGCGGACCGGATCGAGGAGCCGCGCCGGGTCATCATCTTCGGTGCCGGAGAAGGGGGCCGGGTGCTGTGCCGGGCCATCTCGCGGGATCGGGAGCGCCGATTCGTCCCGGTAGCCCTGATCGACGACGACCCTCTCAAGACCCGATTGAGTCTCGAAGGGGTGAAGGTGCGAGGCACCAGCGCCGACCTGGAGGCCATCGCCGACCGGTATGACGCCGACACGTTGGCCATTGCGGTGCCTTCCGCCGGCCCCGAACTCGTCCAGCATCTGTCCGAACTGGCCGAGCGCGCCGGGCTGGAGGTGATGATCTTGCCGCCAGTGACCGAACTCATCACGAATCCTGGAGTCGGAGACCTGCGCAACCTCGATCTCGCCGACCTCCTCGGACGACGCGCCATCCAATTGGATACGACTGCGATCGCCAACACGATCAACGGCAAGCGGGTGCTCGTGACCGGCGCCGGCGGGTCGATCGGATCCGAGCTGTGCCGCCAAATCCAGAAGTTCGGCCCCTCGGCCCTGATCGCGTTGGACCGCGACGAGTCGGCGCTGCACGGGGTGCAACTCACCCTGTCGGGCAACGGGCTCTTCGAACACGATGGTTCGGTACTTGTCGATATCCGGGACCTTGAGGCCCTCAAAGTGGTGTTCAGGGATGCGCGTCCGGACATCGTCTTTCACGCGGCGGCTCTCAAGCACCTCCCGCTCCTGGAGGCCTATCCGTTCGAGGCGTTCAAGTCCAACGTGCTGGGGACCCGCAACGTCCTTGACGCAGCAGTGGCCACCGAGGTCGCCACGGTTGTCAATATCTCGACCGACAAGGCCGCCGACCCAACGAGCATGCTCGGCTACAGCAAGAGGGTGGCCGAACGGCTCACGGCCGGTTTCGCCAGACAGCACCCCGACCTGAGGTTCGTGTCGGTGCGGTTCGGCAACGTCTTGGGGTCACGAGGCTCGGTGGTTCCGGCATTCACGGCCCAAATCGAGCGGGGCGGACCGGTCACGGTCACCCACCCCGATGTCGAGCGGTACTTCATGCTCATCCCCGAGGCGTGTCAGCTGGTCCTCGAGGCGGCCGCGGCCGCACCGGGCCGCGGCGAGGTCATGGTGCTCGACATGGGTACCCCCCAGAAGATCGTCAACGTCGCCAAGGCACTCATCCGCATGTCGGGCCGCAGAGGGATCAGAATCGAGTACACCGGCCTTCGACCCGGCGAGAAGATGTCCGAGGACCTCGTCGCCCGGGCAGAAGATGCGCAGCAGACAGCCAACCCACTGGTCACCGGGGCTCAGGTGGCTCCCTTGGACCCCGATTCGATCCCCGTTGGCGACATTGTCGACCACCGCAGCGCCGAGCGGTGGACCCACGAGACCGCCTTGTCCGTCCAGCCCCGCGCCTCGGTGGTACACCCATGAACCGCCCCCTCAACCTCTGGCTTGTCAACCAATACGCCATCCGCATCGACCAACCAGGGATCACCCGGCATGCCACGTTGGCCAAGTTCATGCACGACGCGGACGTGCGCACGAAGATCTTCGCCTCGCCCACGCACTACTGGAACGTACCCGAGAAGGAAACCGAACAGACCGACCCTCGGGCGCCGTCGTTCCACTACATCATCACCTCCGCTGTCGAGACCAACGGGGTCCGACGGGTGCTCTCGATGGTCGGCTTTTCGGCCCGGGTCTTCGTTGCCGGATTCCGTCGGCCCGCTGACCCGACGGAGCGACCCGACGTTGTCGAAGGATCGAGCCCACATCCGTTCGCGGCCCTCGCCGCGTGGGGTCTGGCCAAGCGCCATCGCACCCCATTCGTCCTCGAAGTGCGTGACCTGTGGCCAGCATCGCTTGTCGAACTCATGGGAGTCAGCACCAGACACCCCCTCATCGTCACCTTGCGGGCGATCGAGAAGTTCCTCTACCGGCGCGCCGACCTCGTCATCACTTTGCTTCCCGGCAGCGAACGTCACATCGAGGCAGTGGCCGGTCGCCCGGTTCCCTTCTTGTGGATTCCCAACGGCATCGATCTCTCGCGGGTCGGGCCGTTCACGCCCCAGAGTCCGCACGAAGGGGTGACTGTCATGTATGCCGGTGCGCACGGCATACCCAACGCCCTCGAAACGATGCTGGAAGCGGCCGAGATGCTCCAGGACAAAGGGCGCGAGGACATCCGCTTCGTCCTCATCGGCGACGGCAAAGAGAAGGCCAAACTGCGCCAGTGGGCCCAGTCTCATGGGTTGCGACACGTGGAGTTCCGGGACCCGGTGAGCAAGCACGAACTGTTGGCGACGCTGCCGGGTGCGGACATCCTCGTCATCACGTTCCGACGCACCGGTCTGTACAAGGACGGCATCAGCCCCAACAAGGTGTTCGACTATCTGTCTGCGGGTCGCCCGGTCATCATCGCCGTCGACACCCCGGTCAACCCGGTCGAAGCAGCCGGAGCCGGCTTCACGACCGAGCCGGAAGATCCGGGCGCCTTGGCTGGTGCGATCGAGAAGATCGCGGGGATGCCCCTCGACGAGCGCAACGCAATGGGGGAGCGGGGTCGGCGCTACGGCGAGGCCAACCACGACCTATCCCGCTCGGCGCAGCGGATCGCGGTGGCCCTACGCCGACTGGTGGGCCGCGATGCCGGTCCCATCGGCGGGCGCGACTGACGAAGCAGGTTACAGCCGCACCGTCTCGCCCGAAGTGGCCGACTGCAGCACCGCCTCGGCGACGGCAACGGTCCGCTCACCCTGGCGCATCGTCACGATGTCGGCGTCCTTGCCGAGAACCGCGTCGCGGAACTGCTCGTGTTCGGTGCGCAGTGGCTCGGGCTTGGCGATCGCGTAGCGCACGACGTCACCCTCGGAGACGCCCCGGAAGTTGGCCACCTCGTCCCAGGCCGTCGAGGTGGTCCCGTTGGCGTAGAAGGTGAGATCGGCGGTGAGGGTGTCGCAGACGAACGCCCCCTTCTCGCCGGTGATGATCGTGACCCGCTCCTTCATCGGCGAGAGCCAGTTGACCAGGTGCGAGGTGACGGTGCCGCCCGAGAGCCGCCCGGTGATGGCGATGAGGTCCTCGTGTGGGCGCCCGCTGCGGTGGGCAGCCTGCGCGGCGACCTGGACGAACTCCTGGCGGGTGACCCAAGCGGTGAGGTCGATGTCGTGGGTGGCGAGGTCCTTGACGACTCCGACATCGGCGATCCGGCCCGGGAAGGGGCCCTGGCGTCGCGTCACGACCTGGATGACCGCGCCCAGGTGGTCTTCGGCGAGCAACCGGCGCGCGGTCTGCAACGCGGGGTTGTAGCGCTCGATATGACCGACGGCACCGACGAGGCCCTTGGCTTCGAAGGCATCCGCCAGCCGGGTCGCGGCCGGGCCGTCGGCCGCGAGTGGCTTCTCCAGCATGGCGTGGACGCCGGCGTCGGCCAGGGCCAGCCCGATCTCCTCGTGCAGGCCGGTGGGGGCCGCGACCATGCAGTAGTCCAGGCCTACGGCGATGAGTTCTTCGATGCCGCCGAGCACGGGGCGACCGCCAGCGGCACCGTGGACGTCGCCGCCGGGGTCGGCGACGGCCACCAGGTCGACCCCAGGCAGCGAGCCGAGGACCCGGGCGTGGTGGCGGCCCATCATGCCGAGTCCGATGAGCCCGGCGCGCAGGTTGGCCATCTCAGGCACCGGCCTTGGCGAGGGCGTTGACGGCGGTGACGATGCGTTCGAGGTCGCCCTCGGTGAGCGAGGGGTGCACCGGCAGTGAGAGGCATTCGGCGGCGGCCAGGGCCGTCTCGGGCAGGTCGAGGTGGCCGTGGTCGAACGGCTTGAGGAGGTGGTTGGGCACCGGGTAGAACATGCCGGACCCGACGTTGTACTCCGAGCGGAGCGCAGCAGCGAGCCCGTCGCGGTCGTCGTGGACCCGAATCGTGTACTGGTGGTAGACGTGAACCGCACCCTCGCGGACCTGCGGCACGCCCACCCCTTCGAGGTTCGCCGAGAGGTATGCCGCGTTCTCCTGACGCTTGGCCGTCCAACCGTCGACCTTGAGCAGTTGGGCCCGGCCGATCGCCGCGTGGATGTCGGTCATCCGGGTGTTGAAGCCGACAACCTCGTTGTGGTACTGCTTCTCCATCCCCTGGTTGCGGTAGAGACGCATGAGGCGCTCGATCTCCGGGGTTGCCACCGAGACCATGCCGCCCTCCCCGGACGTCATGTTCTTCGTCGGGTAGAGGCTGAACATCGCGAACGACCCGAAGGCGCCGACCGGAGTACCGTTGAGCGAGGCACCGTGGGCCTGGGCCGCGTCTTCGAAGACCTGCAACCCGTGCTTGTCGGCGACGGCCATGAGGGCGTCCATCTTCGCCGGGTGGCCGTAGAGGTGCACCGGCATGATCCCTACGGTCTTGTCGGTAATGACCGCCTCGACCGAGGCCGCGGAGAGGCAGAAGTCGTCGGCGTCGATGTCGGCGAACACTGGCTCGGCACCGGTGAGAGCGACCGAGTTGCACGTCGCGGCGAAGGTGAACGAGGGCACGATGACCTCGTCACCGGCCTTGACGCCGCAGGAGAGCAGCCCGAGATGCTGCCCGGACGTGCCGGAGTTGACGGCGACACAGGCCCGGCCGAGCCCGAAGTGCGCGCTGAACTCCTCCTCGAATGCCTTGACCTCCGGCCCCTGGGCGAGCATGCCAGAGCGGATGACACGAGTCACCGCCGCGATCTCGTCGTCGCCGACGAGCGGCTTTGCGGGCGGGATGAAGTCAGCCATCGAAATCCTCTTTCAACGTTCCGTTGTCTTCTTGATAGGTCTCACCGGTCTGCGGGCAGACCCACCGGCCGTTGCCGTGGTCTTCGAGGGGGACGCCGGCCCGCCCCACCCAGCGAATTCGGCGTGCCGGCACCCCGGCGACCAGGGCGAAGTCGGGGACGTCCTTGACGACGACCGACCCGGCGGCGACCATGGCCCACCGGCCGATCGTCACCGGCGCGACGCATACCGACCGCGCCCCGATCGAGGCGCCCTCACGGCAGGTCACGCCGACCGCCTCCCAGTCGTCCCCGCGTTTGATGGTGCCGTCCGGGGCCACCGACCGGGGGTAGTGGTCGTTGGTGAAGCAGACTGCGGGGCCGACGAATACCCCGTCCTCGAGCCGGGCCGGCTCGTAAACCAGCGCGTAGTTCTGAAGCTTGCAGTTGTCGCCCATGACGACGCCGGTGCCGACGTAGGCCCCGCGACCGACGATGCAGTTCTCGCCGAGGACGGCTCCCTCACGCACCTGGGCCAGGTGCCAGATCGAGGAACCCTCGCCGATCGTCGCGGTGGCGGCGACGTCGGCACTGTCGACAATGCGCACAGTCATGTCAGGCCCCAATCGGCGCGTCGGCCTGGCCGACGACGTGGAAACTGATGCCCTCGAACCGGGTGCGGTCCAGAGTCCGTCGACCGTCGACGACGACGCGCACGCCAGGGAAGTCCTCGGCGCCCAGCGCGGCATACTCGGGGTGGTCCGCCTGGACGATGACGACGTCGGCGGGGTCACCGAGGGCGTATGCCGTCCAGCCGAACTTTTCGAGTTCGGCGGCGGTGTACATGGGGTCGTGAACGAGCACCTCGGCGCCAGCCTCCCTCAGGGCGGCCACCGTGCCGAAGACCCCGGAGAACGCCGTCTCCTTGACCGCTCCGCGGTAGGAGGCCCCCAGGACGACGACCCGCTGGCCGGTGACGTCCCCACCGGCGGCGCCGACAGCCAGGCCGACGGTATACGCCGGCATACCGGCGTTGTGGTCGCGGGCGGCTCGCACGATCGTCGCGTCGGGGTCGTTCCACAGGTAGAGGCGGGGATACACCGGGATGCAGTGGCCGCCGACGGCGATCCCGGGCTGGTGGATGTGGCTGTACGGCTGGGAGTTGCTCGCCTCGATGACCTGGTAGACGTCGATCCCGTGGCGGGCGGCGAAGATGCCGAACTGGTTGGCGAGTCCGATGTTGACGTCGCGGTAGGTCGTTTCGGCGAGTTTGGCCATCTCGGCGGCTTCGGCCGATCCGAGATCCCAGACCCCGTTGCCGCGAGCCAGGTCGGGGCGCTCATCGAACTGCAGCGCCTCCTCGTAGAAGGCGATCGCCTTCGAGGTGCCCGTCGGGCCGAGGCCACCGAGGAGCTTGGGGTACTTGCGCAGGTCGGCGAAGACGCGGCCGGTCAGCACGCGTTCGGGGCTGAAGACGAGGTGGAAGCCTTCGCCCTCGACCAGTCCCGACCGCTGTTCCAGACGCGGCTTCCACCGGGTCCGGGTGGTGCCCACGGGGAGGGTGGTCTCGTAGATGACCAAGGTGTCGTTGTCGGCGCGCAACCCGTCGGCAATCGCGTCGGTCGCGGCGTCCATCCAGGCGAAGTCGGGCCTGGCCTCTTCGTCGACGAAGAGCGGGACGACAACAACGACGACCTGCGATTGCGCGACCGCTGCCGCGGTGTCGGTCGTGGCCGTGAGGTGTCCGCTCGCCACGACCTGATCGAGGTAGTCGGCCAACTGAGCCTCACCGGGGAACGGCTCGCTCCCGGCGTTGACGAGGTCGACGACACCCGGATTCACGTCGGCACCCAGGACGCGTATGCCCGAGCGCGCAAACTGGACCGCCAGTGGCAACCCGATCTTCCCGAGCCCGACGACGGTTGCGGTTAACACAGGGGGAGCATTGGTCGGCACGCCTTCGAGTGTAGTGCGGCCCGAAGCGTGCCCCCGCCGGACGCGGCCTTGCGCCTCACCGACAGATTTGGATGCTCGCGTTCGTCAGGTCGGTAAAAGGATGGGTCCACTTGGTCATGACTTCCGTGGCTGCGGCCACATCCTTGCCCACGAGTTCTTGAGCGATCGGTTTGATGGCGTCGACGTAGACCATCGCGTCGGCAGGGATGCCGGTCACGGCCGAGGCGGAGAATGCCCGGTCGAAGTCCGTCTGCTCGACGATGCCGCCATCTGCCTTGAGGGCGATCGTCGTGACGTTCGTGACCATCTCCCGCATTCGCGAGCATTCGGGGGACGTTGCGCCTTTGGCCTGGACATTGACCATGCGGGGGGGTTCCTGGGTGATCTTGGCCAGGTCTTCGGGCGTTGTGCCGTCGCTGGAGCACGCTGCGAGGGTGAGAGCGGCGGCGCTGAGAACGACCGCGGCGAGGGGGCGAACGCGCATCTTCACAACGGACTCCGAACTGACGGGCTCGACCGGGATCGAGCGGGCAACAGGCCGATGGGGAACTCGGTGCCACCACCGGGTGACCGGCAGCCGCGCCGGTCAAGAGCCAGTTTATGACCCAGACCTCGGAACACCCATCCCGCAGGCGGAGCGGCGGTCGGCCGTTGACTAGACTCGAAGGGCGTTGGCAGCAATGACGACTGGCGAGGGTGGGCTACCACCGGGGAGTTGACGGGAGGCATCGCCCGCCTGGGTGCCCTCGAAACCGAGTTCGCGCTACCCGAGAGGAGCCCACGATGGCGGTTACCGTCACCCCCGCCGGACCCACGGAGGATGTCCGACCCGTTCGCCGGGCCCTCATCTCCGTATATGACAAGAGCGGTCTGGAGGACTTGGTCCGTGGCCTCCACGAGGCCGGCGTCAAGATCGTCTCCACCGGTGGCAGCGCGAAACTGATCGAGGGCCTGGGCATCCCGGTCACGGAGGTCGCCGACCTCACCGGTTTCCCCGAGTGTCTCGAGGGGCGCGTCAAGACTCTCCACCCCATGGTGCACGCGGGCCTGCTCGCCGACACCCGCAAACCCGATCACCTGGCCCAACTCGCCGATTTGGGCGTCGAGCCGTTCGACCTTGTCGTCGTCAACCTCTACCCGTTCGCCGACACCGTGGCCTCGGGAGCCGATCCGGCCCAGATCGTCGAGAACATCGACATCGGCGGCCCGAGCATGATCCGCGCCGCGGCGAAAAACCACCCGAGCGTGGCCGTCGTCACCGAGCCCGCGGCATACCCGATGGTTCTTGACGCGGTGCGCGCCGGTGGGTTCACGTTCGCGCAACGCAAGACGCTCGCGGCGCAGGCCTTCGCGCACACGGCCACCTACGACGTCGGCGTGGCCACCTGGATGGGCGGCAGTCATGCCGACCCCGGTGCCGACTTCCCGGCCTGGCTGGGGGCGACGTGGGTCAAGGACGCCGGGCTGCGCTACGGCGAGAACCCACACCAGGGCGCAGCCCTCTACGTCGGGGGTATGCCGTCCGCCACCGGAGCGCCGCCCGCCGGCCTGGCGCAGGCGCGCCAACTCCACGGCAAGGCGATGTCCTACAACAACTACGTCGACGGCGACGCGGCGGTGCGCGCGGCCTACGACCACGGGGACCAGCCGACGGTGGCGATCATCAAACACGCCAACCCGTGCGGCATCGCCGTCGCAGACGACATCGCCCAGGCCCACGCCAAGGCGCACGCGTGCGACTCGGTGTCGGCATTCGGCGGGATCATCGCGACCAACCGTCCGGTGACAGTCGACATGGCCACGACGGTGGCCGACATCTTCACCGAGGTGGTCATCGCCCCCGCGTTCGAGGCCGAGGCGCTCACCATCCTCACGGCCAAGAAGAACATCCGGCTCCTCCAGTGCCCGGCGCCGAGCCCGGGCGGGGTCGAGGTGCGCCCGGTGAGCGGCGGGCTGCTCGTCCAGACCCGTGATGCCATCGATGCCCGCAACACCGACGCCGACGGGGTCGTGACCGGCGGGGACGACGCCGCCTACTGGCGCCTCGTGGCCGGTGAACCCGCCTCGCAGGCCACCCTGGCCGACCTCCAGTTCGCCTGGCGGGCCGTGCGCGCAGTCAAGTCCAACGCCATCCTCCTCGCCCGCGACGGGGCCTCGGTCGGCATCGGCATGGGGCAGGTCAACCGGGTCGACTCGTGCCGCCTCGCGGTCGCCCGCGCCGGTGCCGACCGGGCCTCGGGTGCGGTCGCGGCCTCCGATGCCTTCTTCCCGTTCGCCGACGGGCTCGCCATTCTCATGGACGCCGGGGTTCGCGCCGTCGTGGCCCCCGGTGGGTCGATGCGTGACGGCGAGGTCATCGCCGCCGCCCAGGAGAGGGGTATCACGCTGTACTTCACGGGAACCCGCCATTTCGCCCACTGACCGCCGGTTGGCCCCGGGCGCGGCACCGGAGGCGGAAGCCGCTCGGCACGTCCGGGTGCCGGTCGTCGTCGGGCTCTGCGTGCTCGGTGGGGCATTGGCCTCGCTCCAGAGCCGGATGAACGGGGAGTTGTCGCACCGGCTGGGGGAGCCGGTCGAGGCCGCGCTATGGAGTTTCGGGTCCGGGCTGATCGTCGTCACGGTGCTCGCGGCCGTCATGCCGCGGCTGCGCACCGGGGTTCGGCAGGTCTGGGCGGGCGTGCGGTTGGGCCGGATCCGCTGGTACCAGTGCGTCGGCGGCATGCTCGGCGGCTTCTTCGTCGCGGTCCAGTCGTATGCCGTCCCGCTCGTCGGCATCGCAGTGTTCACCGTGGCGGTGGTCGCCGGTCAGGTGGGCAACGCCCTCGTCGTCGACCGACTGGGGATCGGCCCGGCCGGGGTCCAGCGCGTCGGCGTGGCCCGGGTGCTGGCCGCCGCCTTGGCCCTCGTCGGCGTGGTCATCTCGGTGTCGGATCGGCTTGTCGGCGCGCACCTCGCCGTGGTGGCCGTGGTGGCGGCGCTCATCGCCGGTGGCGGTGGCTCGGTGCAGGCCGGGATCAACGGGCGCGTCAACGCCGTCTCCCGCGAGCCGCTCGCGACGACGTGGATCAACTTCGGTTTCGGCACCGCGTTCCTGCTCGCCCTGGCCGCGGGCCGCTCGCTCGGGGGACAGTTCCACCTGAGCCAGCCGCACGGCATACCGTGGTGGGCCTGGTGGGGCGGGGTCTGTGGCGTCACCTTCATCGCGATCGCCGCCTGGGCCGTCCATCACATCGGGGTGCTCGTCTACACCCTCGCGGCCCTCGCCGGGCAGCTCGGCTCCGCTCTCGTCCTCGACCTGCTCTCGCCGGCCGCGCGCCACCTCATCGGTGGGCCCGTCGTCGCCGGGGTCGCCGTCACGTTCGCCGCCGCGGCCCTGGGCAGCGTCCTCGCCCTTCGGCGACGCGCCAGCTGAGTTCGAACCTGCTGGCACCATGAGCCTGCCGTGCGGCAGGATGACGCCGTGACTGCACAGGTACTCGACGGCAAGGCCATCCTCGCGACCATCAAAACCGAACTGCGCGAGCGGGTCGCGGCCCTCAACGAACGGGGCGTGACCCCCGGGCTCGGCACCGTCCTCGTCGGCGACGACCCCGGCAGCCACTGGTATGTCGGGGCCAAACACCGGGACTGCGCGGAGATCGGGATGGCCGGGTTGCGGCGCGACCTGCCCGCGTCCGCCACCTTGGCCGAGGTCCTCGACGTCGTCCGCGACCTCAACGAAGACCCGGCCTGCACGGGCTTCATCGTCCAGCAACCCACCGGCCTCGATGAGAACGCCATCCTCAGCGCCGTCGACCCCGCCAAGGATGTCGATGGGCTTCACCCCACGAACCTCGGCTGGCTGGTCCTCGGCAAGCCCGCGCCGCTGCCCTGCACCCCCGTCGGGTGCGTGGAGCTGCTCCGCCGCTACGACATCCCGGTCGCCGGCGCCAAGGTCGTCGTCGTGGGCCGTGGCATCACCGTCGGGCGCCCCCTCGGGCTGATCCTGACCCGCCGCTCCGAAAACGCGACGGTCACCTTGTGCCACACCGGAACCCGTGACCTTGCCGCCGAGGTCCGGCAGGCCGACATCGTCGTCGCTGCGGCCGGCGTGCCTGGCATCATCACCGCCGACATGGTCAAGCCGGGGGCTGCCGTGCTCGACGTGGGCGTCTCCCGCGTGACCAACGCCGACGGGCGCAGCGTCGTCGCCGGCGATGTCGCCGACGATGTGTGGGAGGTCGCCGGCTGGGTCTCGCCCAACCCCGGCGGGGTGGGCCCGATGACGCGCGCCATGCTGCTGTCCAACGTCGTCCTCGCTGCCGAGCACGCTGCCGACGCCGCGGAGTCTGGCCGGCCGTGACCTCGCCACCCCCGCCGGCCCCGACCGCCGAGCCGTCGACCGGCCCCCGGATCACCCGCCGGCTGCGCGCTTGGTGGGCGTTGCTGGCGGGCCTGCTCGTCGCGTTGGGGTTCGTCGCGACCGACCACATGTGGCGCGCGACCGCGTCGATGAGCGTGAGCCTGATCCTCGCCGCCGGGTTGCGCGCCGTCCTGCCCGATGAGAGCGCCGGGGGCTTGGTCGTGCGCCGCCGCTGGCTCGATGTGTGCACCCTGCTCGGGCTTGCCGTCGCCGTCGCCGTCGCGGGTTTCAGCCTCGACCTGACCGCCTTGGTTTAGCCCGTCCACGCAGAGGTATGCCGCCCGCTGCGGTGAGCGGGCGGCATACCTCTGCGTGCGAGGGAGGGCTCAGATGAGGCCCAACTCCTTGACCTGGTCACGCTCGGCGGCCAGGCGCGCCACCGAGGCGTCGATGCGGGTGCGGCTGAAGTCGTTGAGGTCCAGGCCCTGGACGATCGACCACTGGCCGTCGGCGACGGTGCACGGGAAGGAACTGATGAGGCCTTCCTGGACGCCGTAGGAGCCGTCGGAGGGTACCGACATGGAGACGACCTCGCTGGTGCCGAGGATCCAGTCCCGCATGTGGTCGATCGTGGCGTTGGCCGCCGAGGCCGCCGAGGACAGGCCGCGGGCCTTGATGATGGCCCCGCCGCGGGTGGCGACGGTCGGGATGTAGGTGTCGGTGATCCACGCCTCGTCGACGAGGTCGGCAGCGACCTTGCCGCCGACCGTCGTGTGGAACAGGTCGGGGTACATCGAGTCGTCGTGGTTGCCCCAGATCGCCAGCCCCTTGACCTCGTCGACGGCCACGCCGAGGTGCTTGGCGAGCATGCTCTTGGCCCGGTTGTGGTCCAGGCGGGTGAGGGCGTTGAAGCGCTCCTTGGGGATGTCGGGGGCGTTCTTCATCGCGATGAGGGCGTTGGTGTTGGCCGGGTTGCCGGTGACGAGGATCTTGATGTCGTCGGCGGCGACCTTGTTGAGGGCCGCGCCCTGGCCGGTGAAGATTTTGCCGTTGGCGGCGAGCAGGTCGGCGCGGTCCATGCCCTCCTTGCGCGGCATGGCGCCGACGAGCATCGCGGCGTTGGCGCCGTCGAAGACGGTCTCGGGGTCGTCGCCGATGACGACGCCGGCGAGGGTGGGGAAGGCGCAGTCGTCGAGTTCCATGACGACCCCTTCGAGGGCCTTCAGGGCCGGGGTGATTTCGAGCAGCCGCAACTCCACGGGAGTGTCGGGCCCGAGGAGGGCACCGCTGGCGATGCGGAAGAGGAGGCTGTAGCCGATCTGGCCGGCGGCGCCGGTGACGGCGACCTTGACGGGAGTGCTGCTCACGGTGAAACGACCCTTCGTCGGGAGGGAATGAGGACCACCTCAGACGCTAGCAGCGCCCCGCTCCTGGGACGGGGTCGGGGCGCTGCTCTCAGGTATGCCGCGCTGGCTTCGCGGTGCCCTCAGGCGAGGCCGGCGAGGATCGCAGTGAAGCGGGCGCTGGGGCGCATGACGGCCTCGGCCTTGGCGTCCTCGGGCTTGTAGTAGCCGCCGATGTCGACAGGATGGCCCTGGACGGCGATCAATTCGGCGTCGATGGCCTCCGCCTCGGTGGTCAGGGCCGCGGCGACGTCGGCAAACCGGGCCGCCAGGGCGGGGTCGGCGTCCTGCGCTGCCAGTTCACGAGCCCAGTAGGTCGCGAGCCAGAAGTGGCTGCCGCGGTTGTCGATCTGGCCGACCCGCCGCGCCGGCGACTTGTTCTCGCTGAGCAGGGTCTCGGTCGCCGCGTCGAGGGTGTCGGCGAGGATGCCGGCCGCGACGTTGCCGTGCTGGGCCTCGTGCCGGAACGACTCGGCGAGGGCGAGGAACTCACCGAGGCTGTCCCAGCGCAGGTAGTTCTCGGCGACGAGTTGCTGGACGTGCTTGGGGGCCGACCCGCCCGCCCCGGTCTCGAAAAGGCCACCACCGTTCATGAGCGGCACGACGGAGAGCATCTTGGCGCTCGTGCCGAGTTCGAGGATGGGGAACAAGTCGGTGTTGTAGTCCCGCAGCACGTTGCCGGTGACCCCGATCGTGTCCAGGCCCGCGCGGATGCGCTCGACCGACAGGCGCGCGGCCTGCACGGGGGAGAGGATCGAGATGTCGAGGCCGGACAGGTCGTGGTCGTCGAGGTACTTCTCGACCAGGCCGATGAGGTTGCGGTCGTGGGCCCGCTCGGGGTCGAGCCAGAACACCGCCGGGGTGTCGGACAGCCGGGCCCGGGTGACGGCCAACTTGACCCAGTCGCGGATCGGGGCGTCCTTGGTCTGGCAGGCCCGCCAGATGTCCCCGGCGCGCACGTCGTGGACCATGAGGACCTCACCGGCGGCGTTGACGACCTCGACGCGACCGTCGGCGGTCATCTCGAAGGTCTTGTCGTGGCTGCCGTACTCCTCGGCCTTTTGGGCCATGAGCCCGACGTTCGGCACCGACCCCATGGTCCGCGGGTCGTAGGCGCCGTGGGCCCGGCAGTCGTCGATGACGGCCTGGTACACACCGGCATACGAAGAATCCGGGATGACCGCGAGGGTGTCGGCTTCGAGACCGTCGGGGCCCCACATGTGCCCCGAGGTGCGGATCATGGCCGGCATCGAGGCGTCGACGATGACGTCGCTGGGCACGTGCAAGTTGGTGATGCCCTTGTCGGAGTTGACCATCGCCAGCCGCGGCCCGTTGGCCAGCCCGGCCTCGAAGGCGGCCCGGATCTGCGCGCCGTTGGGCAGGTCGGCCAGCCCGTCGAGGACCGCCCCGAGCCCGTTGGTGCCATCGTGGCCGGCGGCGAGCAACTCGGCGCCGTGCGCGGCATACACATCGGCAAAGAAGGCGCGCACGACGTGCCCGAAGATGATCGGGTCCGAGACCTTCATCATCGTCGCCTTGAGATGGACCGAGAAGAGGACTCCCTCGGCCTTGGCGCGGGCCACCTGCTCGGTGAGGAAGGCGTCGAGGGCGGCGGCCGACATGAAGGTGCCGTCGACGACCTCCCCGGCGAGCACCTTCAGGCCGCCCTTGAGGACCGTCACCGCGCCGTCGGTGGCGACGTGGCGGATCTCGAGCACGTCGTCGGCGGGGAGGATGACCGACTGCTCGTTGGAGCGGAAGTCGTCGTGCCCCATGGTCGCCACGTTGGTCTTGCTCGCCGGCGACCAGGCGCCCATCGAGTGCGGGTGCTTGCGGGCGTAGTTCTTGACCGCCGCGGGCGCGCGGCGGTCGGAGTTGCCCTCGCGCAGCACCGGGTTGACCGCGCTGCCCTTGACCTTGTCGTAGCGCGCGTTGGCCGCGACCTCATCGGGAGTCTGCGGGTCGTCGACGTAGTCGGGCAGGTCGTAGCCCTTGGCCTGCAACTCGGCGATCGCCGCCTTGAGTTGCGGCACCGACGCCGAGATGTTGGGCAACTTGATGATGTTGGCCTCGGGGGTGGTGGCGAGTTCGCCGAGTTCGGCGAGGGCGTCGCCGACGCGCTGCTCGGGGGTCAGCCGCTCGGGGAAGGCGGCGAGCAGCCGCCCGGCCAGCGAGATATCCCGCGTTTGGACATCGACGCCGGCGGCGCCGGCGAAGGCGGTGACGACGGGCAGGAAGGAGTAGGTCGCCAGCATCGGCGCCTCGTCGGTGAAGGTGTAGACGATCGTGGCCATCGCGGCGCTCCTGTCGGAAGATATCTTGACGTCAAGATAAAGCGTAGCGCAGGGAAGACCCGGGCGCACCCGTCACGCTAGCGCGGCGCGCACCGCCGGAACCACTACCTCTAGAGCCGCCTCGACCTGGGCCGCCATCGTGTCCCAGACCCGGGCCGGCCGCTGGTAGGGGTCGACGATGTCGGCGTCGCGCGCGGAACGCCCGCACAACAGCGGCGCACCGAGCGCCATCCGGGTCCGCAGGTCGTGGAGCGGGCGACGGTCGTCGGTCGGGGTCGTCGGCGCGCCGGTCGTCGTGGGCGGGGGTATGCCGAGCAGGACGGCGAGGTCGCGCAGGGTGATGGTGCGTTCGGCCACCTCGGGGGCCAAGGCCGTTACAAAAGCCACGTGGGCCCGCGCCGCCGTGACCACCAGGTCGGCGCGGCGCAGCATACCCACGCTCAATTGCCGGGCCGCGAACCCGGCCGGGTCACCGCCGGCGCGCACCAGCCGCGCCGCGGACTCGGGGCTCATGGGCCAGCCCACGACCGCGCCGGTGCCCGCGCTGCGCACCTCGACGGCTCGATCGGCGAGCGCCGCGCGCAGCCGCCGTTCGATGTAGGGCGAGCGGCAGATGTTGCCCGTGCAGACGACGAGAATCCGGGCGGTTCGCCGCGCCGTCAGCGGGGCCCGCCCGAGGCGCGCCAGCCGCCGTGGCGCGGGTTGGCGGGCACGCCGACCGCGCGGGCGTGGTTGGACCACCCCGACGGTATGCCGCGGGCGCTCCCGCCGTCGTCACCGCCGCCGACCGCGCTGAGCACGGCGACGAGGGCAGCGACCTGTTCGGGTGTCGCATCCCCATGAACGGTGATCGACGGACCGGCGGGCTGGGGGGTGTCGGGAGCGGGGCTGGGATCGGGGGCGGACGGCATACGAACTCCTCAGGGGCGCGGGTGTGGCAGGCGCAGCCGCCCGCCACACCACCGGCAAATCATTAGAGCGGGATGTTGCCGTGCTTCTTCGGCGGCAGCGAGGCGCGCTTGGTGCGCAGGGCTCGCAACGCCTTCGAGACGTTCATCCGGGTGTTGGACGGGGTGATGACGGTGTCGACGTACCCACGCTCGGCGGCGACGTAGGGGTTGGCGAGGGCGTCCTCGTATTCCTTGATGAAGGTGGCGCGGGCCTCCTCGATGGACCGGCCCTCGGCGGCGGCCGCGGCCAACTCCTTGCGGTAGAGGATGTTGACCGCACCCTGCGCACCCATGACGGCAATCTGGGCGGTCGGCCAGGCGAGGTTGATGTCGGCACCGAGGTGCTTGGAGCCCATGACGTCGTAGGCGCCGCCGTAGGCCTTGCGGGTGATGACGGTGACGAGCGGAACGGTCGCCTCGGAGTAGGCGAAGATCAACTTGGCGCCGCGCCGGATGATGCCGCCCCACTCCTGGTCGGTGCCGGGGAGGAACCCGGGGACGTCGACGAAGGTGAGGATCGGCACGTTGAAGGCGTCGCAGGTGCGGACGAACCGGGCGGCCTTCTCGGAGGCGTCGATGTCAAGGGTGCCGGCGAACTGCATCGGGTTGTTGGCGACGATGCCGACCGCGTGCCCCTCGACCCGGGCGAAACCGACGATCATGTTGGGCGCGAAGAGCGGCTGGACTTCCAAGAACTCGCCGTCGTCGACGACGCACTCGATGACCGTGTGCATGTCGTAGGGGACGTTGGGGGAGTCGGGGATGATCGTGTCGAGCAACTTGTCGGTGTCGGTGGGTTCGAGATCCATTTCGCCGCCGAAGACGGGCGGGTCCTCGAGGTTGTTGCTCGGCAGGTAGGACAGCAGCGCCTTGACGTAGTCGATGGCGTCGTCCTCGTCGGCGCCCATGTAGTGGGCCACACCCGACTTGGTGTTGTGGGTGCGCGCCCCGCCCAACTCCTCGAAGCCGACGTCCTCACCGGTCACGGTCTTGATGACGTCCGGGCCGGTGATGAACATGTGCGAGGTGTGGTCGACCATGATGGTGAAGTCGGTGACGGCCGGCGAATAGACCGCCCCGCCCGCACAGGGGCCCATGATGAGCGAAATCTGCGGGACGACGCCACTGGCGTGGACGTTGCGCCGGAAGATCTCGCCGTAAAGCCCGAGGGAGACGACGCCCTCCTGGATGCGGGCCCCACCGGAGTCGTTGAGGCCGATCACCGGGCAGCCGACCTTCATCGCGAAGTCCATGACCTTGCAGATCTTTTCGCCGAACACCTCGCCGAGCGACCCACCGAACACGGTGAAGTCCTGGGCGAAGACGGCGACCGTGCGGCCATCGATGGTGCCGTAGCCGGTCACCACACCGTCGCCGTACGGGCGAGAGCGTTCCTGCCCGAAGGCGGTGCTCCGGTGGCGCGCGTACTTGTCCATCTCGACGAAGGTGCCTTCGTCGAGGAGGACCTCGATGCGTTCGCGTGCGGTCTTTTTGCCCTTGGCGTGCTGCTTCTCGATCGCCCGGTCCGAGCCGGCGTGGGCGACCTCGGCGACCCGCCGCTTGAGGTCCTTGAGTTTGCCGGCGGTCGTCGACGTATCGATGTCGGAAGGAACGTCGGTGCCGCCGAGAGCATGGGTGTCGGTCGTGGCCATGAGGCGAGCCTAGCCTTGGGCTTGTGTCCATGCCGGAAGACCCCCGAACCTTGTCGACGTTACGTGCCACACAGGTCGATCCCGGGCCGCCGTGGCGCCCGGTCGTCGTGCGTGCGGAGGTCGACTCCACCAACGCCGAACTGGTCCGCGACCCCGAGCCGTGGGCGGTGCTTGTCGCCGAACGTCAACGCGCCGGGCGGGGCCGGATGGGCCGGTCCTGGGTGACGACCCCGGGTGCCTCGCTCGCCGTCTCGGTCGTCGTCCCGGCCGTCGGTATGCCGCTGGGCTGGGTCCCGTTGGTCGCCGGGCTTGCCCTCGCCGACGCGATCACCGCCACCGCGGGGGTCGCCACCGGACTCAAATGGCCCAACGACGTGCTCGCGCCCGACGACGGGGAGCGCAAGTTGGCCGGCATCCTCTGCGAATGGACCCCCCGCGGCATCGTCGTCGGGACCGGAGTCAACGTGGGCCACGCCCGCGCCGAACTCCCGCTCGCCACGGCGACCTCGGTGCGGGCCGCCGGCGGTGAGGTCACCCGGGAAGCGCTGCTCACGGCATACCTGGCCCACCTCGCCGCGCTCGTCGGTGACCTTGCGGAGGACCCGCCCGCGGTCCGGGAGCGGTATGCCGCGCGCTGTCTCACCCTCGGCGCCACCGTTGTCGTCCACGCACCGAACGAAGACCGTCATGGGGTTGCCATCGGGGTCGACGAGGAGGGCAGACTGGGGCTGGACACAGCCACCGGACGCCTCTGGGTGAGCGCCGGCGACGTCGTCCATGTGCGTCCGGCGAACGCGCCCGTGCCGGCGCCGGACTGTTGAGTGGTGAGCGCACCGGCATCAAGGACCCGGAGGTGAGGATGGCCGACGACGACGCCACGCGCCCAGCCGCCCCGGCCCCCTCGGTCCAGGGGCCGGCCACGCCCGACTGTGCCGCCGTCGACCCGCACGCACTCGGCCCCGACGAGATCGAGGCCCGGCTCCTGGGCCGCCCTGCCTCCATGGGGCGGCGGGAGATCAGCCGGGGCGCCCAGGTGTCCCTCGTCAGCGCCCGTCGGCTCTGGCACGCCCTCGGATTCCCCATCGTCGATGACGACGACGCGATGTTCACCGAGGCCGACCTCGATGCACTTCGGGATGTGGCGCGCCTCATTCGTGATTTCGATGTCGACGACGACCTCGCCCTGGCGATGACCCGGGCCTTGGCCCGCAGCGCCGACCGGCTGGCGGTGTGGCAGACTCAACTGTTCGCCGAGGCGGTCGCCGCCCCGGCCGACCCCGGCGATCCGTCGGCCGCGCCCCTCACCGATCTCGAGGTCGCGCAGCAGGCCGCGTCCCGGCTGGTCACCATCGCCGGCGAGATGGAACCGCTCATGATGTACGTGTGGCGGCGGCACCTGGCCAACGCCCTCACCAGGATGCTTGCCGATGCCGGGCGCAAGGATGCACCGTCGGCTCCGCCGCGGGCCATCGGGTTCGCCGACCTCGTCAACTTCACCTCGCTCGTGCGCCGGCTCACCGAGCGGCAACTCGCGGCCCTCGTGCAGCGGTTCGAACTGCTCGCTAGCGACGTCGTCACCACACACGGGGGCCGGGTCATCAAGACCGTGGGCGATGAGGTTCTTTTCGTGCATTCCGATCCGGCCGCGGCAGCGGCGATCGCCCTCGACCTCGTCGAGGCGATGGGTGAGGACGACCTGTTGCCGGCGGTGCGGGTCGGGATGGCGTGGGGCACGGTCGTCTCGCGGCTCGGCGACGTGTTCGGGGTGACGGTCAACCGGGCCAGTCGCCTGACGGCGGTCACTCCGAGCGGGCTCGTGTTCGTCGACGACGAGTTCGCGCGTCGCCTCGGCACGGTGAGCGGGTTCTCGACGACCCCGCAGCGGCGCCGCAGCCTGCGCGGGATCGGCGCGGTCACTCCGTCGGAGTTGCGCCGCTCGGGCGGCGAACGCCGCGGCTCGTGGTTCGGCTCGGGTGAGGGGAGTGCCCTGCGCGCGGACGGCTGAGCGCGGGACTTTCGGCACCACGCCGCCCGCAGCATTCCCCGCGGCAGCCTGGGCCGTTAGCATCGCAGGCATGACGAGGGTGTTGCTCGCCGAAGACGACGCGGCGATCTCCGAACCGCTCGCGCGCGCCCTTCGCCGGGAAGGCTATGACGTCGAGGTTCACGAGGACGGTCTCGCGGCCTTGGAGGCAGGTCGCCGCTGCCCCGACCTGTTCATCCTCGACCTTGGCCTGCCGAGTATGGATGGCCTCGATGTCTGCCGCCGGCTGCGTGCCGAAGGCCTCAGCACGCCGGTGCTCATCCTCACCGCCCGCGCCGACGAGGTCGACACCGTCGTCGGGCTCGACGCCGGCGCCGACGACTACGTCACCAAACCCTTCCGGCTCGCCGAACTGCTCGCCCGGGCCCGGGCGCTGCTGCGCCGCAACGTTCCCGAACCCGCGGCCGTCCCCGAGCCGCCCGTGCACCTGGACCAGGCCAGTCGGCGGGTGTTCGTCAACGGGGAGGAGGTGACCTTGACGGTCAAGGAGTTCAAGTTGCTCAGCGTGCTCATGCGCAACGCCGGGAAGGTCGTCTCGCGGGAGAAGCTCATGCGTGACGTGTGGGATGTCTCCTGGATGAGCAGCACCAAGACCCTGGACATGCACATCTCGGTGCTCCGTCGCAAACTCGGCGACGACGTGGCCAACCAGCGGCTCATCACGACCGTGCGGGGTGTGGGATTCCGCTTCGACAATTCCCCGGGCTGAGACCGTCATGAGGGCCCTCCTTCGGGGCGTCGTCGTCAAGGTGGTCGGCATCACCGTCGGGGTCGGCACCGTCCCGATCCTGCTGGTCATCGGTTGGTGGGCCGCATCCTCGACCCGGGTGGGCGCGCTCGCGATCACCCCGCTGACGGCGCTCGGCGTGATCGTGGGGCTCGCGGCCTATTACGCGCTCGTCGGTGTCGTCATTGGGTTCCGCCAGGTCGGCCGGGTCATCGACCTTTTCCTCCCGGCCCTCAACGCGATGATCGGTCAGGCCGAGCGGGTCGAACAAGGAGCCAAGGCCCCCCCGACCGCGCCCACGGGGGTGGAGGAGTTCGACCGGCTCGGTGCGGCCCTCAGCCGGGGAGCCCGGGTTGCCGCGAATCGGCTCGCTGCCGAGCGTGACTTCGCGGCCGACGCCTCCCACCAGTTGCGCACGCCGCTGACGGCGTTGCTCATGCGCATCGAGGAAATCGCGGCCACCGACGACCTCGGCGTCGTCGGCGAGGAAGCGGGCCTGGCGATCGCCCAGGTGGAGCGGCTGAGTTCGGTCGTGGACGACCTGCTCGGGCGCAGCCGCGCCGGCGCCGAGGAGGTCGAGGAGATTTCCTTGGACTCGGTGCTCGCCGCGTTGCAGCGGGAATGGCAGTTGCCGTATGCCGCGGCCCGCCGCACCATCCACGTCACCGGCGAGCGCGACTTGCGCGTGTGTGCCGCCCCTGGAGCGCTGGCCCAGATCATGTCCACGCTGTTGGAGAACTCGCTCCAGCACGGGGCCGGGACGGTGTCGGTCCTGGCGCGGCGCTCCGGTCCGAGTGTCGTGGTGGAGGTGTCCGACGAGGGGGAGGGGATCCCGCCCGCCATGGCGCCGCGGGTCTTCGAACGCTCGGTCTCCTCGCAGGGCAGCGGCTTGGGTTTGACCCTCGCGCGTGACCTGGCGGCCGCCCAGGGGGGCCGGCTCGAACTCGTCAATCCGGTCGGCGCGGTGTTCGCCCTGTTCCTGTCCGGTCCCGAATCTCGCTGACGGTTCGCGCCGGCTTCCACTCGACTCGAGCCTGGCCTCGGGGCCGCGGTCGCCGTCGGCTGTCGGCATTAGGGTGTGCGCCATGCCGTTGGACTACCCGATCCACACCGCGACGTTGCCCAACGGGCTGCGGGTCGTCATCTCCCCGGATCATCAGGTCCCCACGGTGACGGTCAACCTCTGGGTCGGGGTCGGCTCGCGCCACGAGCCTCCCGGTCGCACCGGCTTTGCCCACCTGTTCGAGCATCTCATGTTCCAGGGGTCACGTTCGGTGGCCTCCGGTGAACATTTCGCGGCCCTCCTCGCCCAGGGCGGCCGCCTCAACGCGACGACCTGGTTCGACCGCACCAATTACTTCGAAACCGTGCCCACGGGCGCGCTCGACCTGGCCCTGTGGCTCGAAGCCGACCGTCACGGCTACCTTCTCGATGCCGTCACCCAGGCGAATCTCGACAACCAGCGCGACGTCGTCAAGGAGGAGAAGCGGCAGCGTTACGACAACCCGCCCTACGGTCAGGTCCTCCCCGACGTGTACGCCGTCCTCTTTCCGCCCGGCCACCCCTACCACCACGCGACGATCGGCTCGATGGCCGACCTCGACGCGGCGAGCCTCGACGACGTCCACGCCTTCTTCCGGCGCTGGTACGGGCCGAACAACACGGTGCTCACCCTCTGCGGTGACGTCACCTTCGAGGATGGGTATGCCGCGGTCGAGCGGGCGTTTGGTGACCTCCCGGCGAGCGCCACGCCCGACACCCGCACCCCTGTGCCGCTCCCGCCCCTCAGCGAGCCGCATCGCTTCGAGCGGCGTGGCCCCGTGCCCCACGACCGGCTCACCCTCGCTTTCCGGCTGCCCGTCGACCAGACCCCTGGGTTTCACGCCGCCAGCCTGGCCCTCGACGTGCTCGGCGGGCTGGCCTCCTCGCGCCTCGTGCGGCGTCTGGTCCGGGGATCCCAGGAGGCTCTCAGCGTCCATGCCACCGCCTGGGGACTCATCGACGGAGCCTCGATCGGGATGCTCACCCTCGACGTTGCCCCGGGCGTGGACCCGGCGGCTCTCGAGGAGCAGGTCCTCGCCGAACTCGTCGCCTTCGGTGAGCGCGGCCCCACGGAGGCGGAGTTGGAGGCCTGCCAGGCCCAGAACGAGCGCGCCTGGCTCGCCGCGCTCGCGGCCCAAGACGAGCGCGCCGACCTGCTCTCCCAGGCGACCCTTCTCCACGGCAACCCCGGCCTGGTCAACACCCATCTCGACGACCTCATGGCGACGACTGCCACCCAGATCAAAGCCGCGGCTGCGGCATACCTCCAACCGCAGCAGCGGGCCGTTGTGGCCCACTTGCGGGAGGCGACCACAGGCACGGACAGCGAGGCCCTCGCATGACAACCCCCGTTTCCGGTCCGAAACCGCGCCCGGCCGTGACCCCACCACCGGTGTGGACCCCGCCGATCCCCGACGAGTTCACCACCGCCACCGGGCTGCGGATCGTCACCCACGACCTGCCCAGTCAGCAGGTCATCTCGATCCGGACCGTGCTGCCGGTGGCCCTTGCCGACGAACCCCGAGCCCACGAGGGGGTCACCGTCATGCTCGCGCGCCTCCTCGACGAGGGGGCCGGCGACCTTGACGCCGAGGCATTTGCCCTGGCCCTCGAACGCCAGGGGGCGGCGCTGGGCGCCGGCGCCCAGGACGGGGGCGTGAGTGTCGACGTCGATGTGCCGGTCCGGCACCTGCCTGCGGCCCTGCGGCTGCTTGCCGACGCCCTGGCCCGCCCGCTCTTCCCCGAGGACGAGGTGCGCCGGGTGCTGCGCAACCGGATCGCGGAATACGAGCACGAGACCACCCTCGCCCCGCACCGGGCCGCCCGCGCCCTCATCGCCGGCCTGTGGGCCGCCGACGACCGCGCGAGTCGTCCCACGGCCGGGACCCCGGAGACCATCGGGGCCCTCGACCGGGAGGCCATCGCCGCCCGCCACGAGGCGCTGCAGCCGCGCGGGGCCACGGTCGTCGTCGCCGGGCGGCTCGCCGGCCTCGACCTGCCCGCCCTCATCGACGACACTCTCGGCCGCTGGGACCCCCCTGGGCACCCGGAACCGGTCCTTGCCGCTCCGGTCCCGCGCGCCGACGGCACCCGGATCATCCTCATCGACCGTCCCGGCGCGGTGCAGAGCGAGTTCGCCATCGGTGCCGATGCGCCCGGGCGCGCGGACCCGGGGTGGGCGGCATACCCCGTCCTTGCCTATCTCCTCGGCGGCTCACCCGGAGCCCGGATCGACGCGCTTCTTCGCGAAGACAAGGGCTACACCTACGGCATCCGAGCGGCGCTTCGTCCGCGGGCGCGCGGCGGCTCGTTCGTCATCTCCGGGTCGGTTCGCGCCGAGGTGACCGCCGAGGCCCTCGACCTGCTCATGGGCGTGCTCGAGCGGGCCCGCGACGGCTTCGCAGAAGCGGAACTCGCCGGGGGCGTCGACTTCCTCACCCGGGCCACCCCCGGGCGGTGGGCCACTGCCGATGCCGTTGCCGACGAAACGGCTGCGCTCGCGCTCGAGGGTCTCGGCTGGGACTTCCCGGCGCACACGGCCGCCGCGCGGCGTGCGCTCACCCCCGCCGATCTCGACGGCGCCCTCGCTCGAGTCGGCGCCGCCGGCTGGACGATCGTCGTCGTCGGCGATGCGGCCCGCACCCGCGCCTCGCTCGACGCCCTCGGTATTGGCCCGCTGGAGGTGCTCCCCGGCTGAGGGAAAGCCAGCAGTCGGTATGCCGCGCCCGCGGCATACCAACCGGCCGGGAGCCGGCGCGGGGTTCAACTCGCGGTCGTAAAGCCGATCCGCTCGAGCACCTCGTCGTGGAGCAGCCCGTTGGTGGCCAGGGCGTTGCCACCCCACGGCCCGTCCTCCCCGCGCAACGAGGTGAACCGCCCGCCGGCCTCGGTGACGATGGGCACGAGGGCGGCCATGTCGTAGAGACCGAGTTCGGGCTCGGTGGCAATGTCGACGGCACCCTCGGCGAGTAGCATGTACGACCAGAAATCCCCGTAGGCGCGCTGTCGCCAGCAATCGCGGGCGAGGTCGAGGAGGGCCTCGGTGCGCCCGAACGCATCCCAACTCGTCCAACTGGCGAGCGACAGACTCGCGTCGGCGAGCCGCGAGACCTGCGAAACCTGGATCGCCGAGGCGGAGGTGAGGGAGCGGCCGGCCCAGGCGCCGGTGCCTCGGGCCGCCCACCAGCGTCGGCGGAGGGCCGGTGCGGCCACCAAACCCAGGACCATCTCAGCGTCGACCGCGAGGCCGATGAGCGTGGCCCAGACCGGCACGCCACGGACGTAGTTGTGGGTCCCGTCGATGGGGTCGACGATCCACTGGCGCGGGCCGTCGCCCGTTGGGGCGAATTCCTCCCCGAGAACGGCGTCCCTGGGCCGGACCCGGGCCAGTTGAGCCCGGATCAGTTCTTCGCCGGAGCGATCCGCATCACTGACGAGGGTGAGGTCGGGCTTGGCCTCCACCCGCAGATCCTGGGCGCGAAACCGGGGGAGGGTGATGGCCTCCACCTCGTCGGCAAGCGCGTGCGCCAACCGCAGGTCGTCGTCAAAATGGGTGTCGAAGCCGCTCACGAGCCACACGGTAGCGAACGGGCGCGCTCTCGGGGCGCCGCCTCGGCGGTGGCTCGGCTGCACCGCAGCAGGTCGGGGCGGGAACGTCACAATCGGGTCTCGTCTGGCCGTGAGACTGGCATCGCACGGGGTACTTGGCCTTATATGGGACGGGGCGCGGTCTAGCGACCCCTTGCGAGGGCCCGACCGGGCTTTCTCGACAAACACCCATCCGGCGCGGGTGGGACACCTACACAGGAGGACATCCATGCGGGGAACCACTCGCACGGTGGCCGTGGCCGTCATGTCGGCCGCGGCCCTGCTCGCCGCAGGCTGCGGCAGCGGCAGCGGTAGCGGCTCAACGACGGCAGGCAAGGATGGCGGCGAGATCACCATCCACGGCTGCACACCCGAGAACCCCTTCGTGCCGGCAAACACCAACGAGACGTGCGGGGGCAACGTGCTCGACGCGGTCCTGGCCAAGTTGGTGCACTACAACCCCGACACCGCGGCACCTGAGAACGACATTGCTGACGCGATCGAGACGAAGGACAACCAGACCTTCACCATCAAGCTCAAGAAGGGCTACAAGTTCCAGGACGGCACCGAGGTCAAGGCGCACAACTTCGTCGACGCGTGGAACTGGAACCGCGACGGCAAGAACGGCACCCTGAACTCCTACTTCTTCGACCCGATCGAGGGCTCGGCCGACATGGACTGTGGCCCCGGGGCCGACAAGAAGCCCGACTGCACCGCGCACCCGGCCAAGGCCAGCAAGCTCTCCGGTCTGAAGGTTGTCGACGACTACACCTTCACGATCAAGACGACCGAGAAGGTCTCCAACCTGCCGGTTCGCCTGGGCTACACCGCCTTCGCGCCGCTGCCCGACTCGTTCTTCGCTGACGGCGGCAAGTCCTTCGGCACCAAGCCGATCGGTGCGGGCCCCTACACGTTCGAGAAGTACGACCAGGGCAGCCAGATCGCCCTCGTCAAGAACAAGGACTACTCGGGCAAGTTCCCCGGTCACGCCGACAAGCTGACCTTCAAGATCTACACCGACACCGAAGCGGCATACAAGGACGTCCAGGCCGGTCAGCTCGACCTGCTCGACTCGATCCCCACCAGCGCCCTCGCCGGTGACAAGTACAAGACCGACCTGCCCGACCGCAACCTCAACAAGCCGGTCGGTGTCTTCCAGTCGATCGCGTTCCCGAAGGCCACGGCCGACCCGACGTACCAGAACAAGGACCTGCGCCACGCCCTGTCGATGGCGATCGACCGCGACACCATCATCAAGCAGGTGCTCAACAACACCAAGAAGCCGGCCACCGGCTGGGTCTCCCCGGTCGTCGACGGCTACAAGGCCGGCGCGTGCGGTGACTACTGCAAGTACGACAAGGCCAAGGCCAAGGAAGCCTTCACCAAGGCCGGCGGCTACAACGGCACCATCACCTTGTCCTACAACGCCAACGGCGACCACAAGGCGTGGACCGAGGCCGTCTGCAACAGCATCAAGGACGCCCTCGGCGTGACCTGCGTCGCGACCCCGATCGCGGAGTTCTCGGACTTCCGCAAGCAGATCAACAGCGGCACCATGAAGGGCATGTTCCGCACCGGCTGGCAGATGGACTACCCGTCGATCGAGAACTTCCTCGCCCCGCTCTACGGCACCGGCGCCGGCTCGAACGACAGCGGCTACAGCAACCCCGACTTCGACAAGAAGCTCACCGAGGCTGCTGCGGCGACCGACCCGGCCACCGCGAACAAGGACTACCAGGACGCCGAGGCGCTGCTCGCCGCGGACATGCCGGTCATCCCGATGTGGTACAGCACCGCCACCGTGGGTTGGTCCGACAAGGTGACCAACGTCAAGGTCACTCCGTTCGGCACCTTCGACCTCTCGGCGGTCAGCCTGAAGTAATTCGTATGCCGTGAGCCGCCCGTTCGCGGTCGGCCGCCCTGCGGCATACCTCTCAGGGGCTGTGGCCCACCGGAGCATTTCCGGTGGGCCACAGCCCTTTTCCGGTCGTCAGTGATGCTCCGCAGGGGCCTGTATCGACGGCAGGGAACGTGCTTGAGGGCGGCGGGGCGGACCCATCGGCGACACCGCGAAGTTGATGTTCGTTTCGTGTTCCCCCTTTCCCGCCCCACGGGATAGGGTCACACTGCGATCCCGCGACCACGACCCTGCGAAGGAGACCTTGTGGGCACCTACATCGTCCGCCGTTTGCTCCAGATGATCCCGGTGGTGATCGGGGCGACCTTCATCATCTTCGTCATGGTTTTCGCCCTTCCCGGTGACCCGCTCGCCGGCAAGTGCGGGGAGCGGCCGTGCCCCGCGGCATACGTGCAGAAGTTCACCGAGGAGCACAACCTCAACGACCCGGTCCCGATTCGCTACGTCAAGTACATGGGGGCGATCGCCAAGGGCGACTTCGGGACGACGTACCAGGGGCAGAAGGTCTCCGACGAGTTGCTGCGGCGCTACCCCATCACCGTGAGGTTGTCGGTCATCGCGATCGTCTTCGAGTTGGTCCTCGGTGTCGTTGCTGGCGTGCTCGCCGGCATCCGGCGCGGGAAATTCATCGACAACCTTGTTCTCGTCTCGACCCTCGTCATCATCGCCATTCCCACGTTCGTCATCGGTTCGGTGTCGCAAACCCTGTTCGGCATCAAGTTGGGGTGGGTCAAGCCCACGGTGTCCTCGGCGGCGACCTGGAGCGAACTCATGCTTCCGGGGATGGTCCTCGGGGCGATCTCCTTGGCCTACGTCGCCCGGCTGACCCGCACCAACCTCGTCGAGAACCTGCGGGCCGACTACGTGCGCACCGCCATCGCCAAGGGGCTGACCAGACGACGAACAATCGGGTTGCATACGCTGCGTAACTCGCTGATCCCGGTCGTCACCTTCGTCGGGGCCGACTTCGGGGCCCTGCTCGGTGGGGCGATCATCACCGAACGCATCTTCAACATCCAAGGCGTCGGTGGCTACATCGTGCGCGGCATCACCGCCCACGACGGGGTCGCCGTCGTCGGGGCCGTGACCATCCTCGTCTTGGTCTACCTGTTCATGAACCTCATCGTGGACCTGCTCTACGGTGTGCTCGACCCGAGGATCAGCCATGACTGACAACGTCCGTACGGTGGTCGAGACCACCGAGAAGGAGCCAGCCGACAAGGACGTCCCCCGGTCGTTGTTCTCCGACGCCTGGCGCGAACTCAAGCACCGGCCGATGTTCTGGATCTCGCTCGGCATGATCCTCTTCTTCGTCGTCATGGCGGCCGTTCCGAGCCTGTTCACGCGCGGCGACCCCACCGAGGCCATCCTCAAGCTGGGCAGCACCCCCCCGAGTAGCAGTCAGTGGTTCGGGCGCGACCTGCAGGGCTACGACATCTACACCCGGACGATCTACGGCGCGCGGGCCTCGATCCTCGTCGGGGTCTTCGCCACCTTGTTGACCAGCGCGATCGGGGTCGTCATCGGGGTGATCGCGGCCTTCTACGGCGGCATCCTCGACACGATCATGATGCGCATCACCGACATCTTCTTCGCCATCCCCTTCCTCCTCGGTGGCATCCTCTTCATGTCGAGTTTCCCCAACACCAAGGACTCCACCTACTTCGCCGTCGTCGGCAAGGTCGTCCTCGTCTTGTCCATCCTCGGCTGGCCGAGCATCGCCCGACTCATGCGCGGCTCGGTGCTCCAGGTCAAACCCAACGACTACGTCCAGGCCGCGCGCGCCCTGGGCGCCAGCCCCTGGCGGGTGATCCGCAGCCACATCCTCCCCAATGCCTGGGCCCCCGTGATCGTCGTGTCGATGATCAACCTCGGTGCCTTCATCTCGGCCGAGGCCTCGTTGTCCTTCCTCGGGATCGGCCTGACCTACCCCGCGATCTCCTGGGGCGTGGCCATTTCCGACGCGTTGACCTACATCCGCACCGCGCCCTGGATGCTGCTCTTCCCCAGTCTGTTCCTCTCGCTGGCGGTGTTGGCGTTCATCATGCTCGGGGATGTCATCCGCGATGCCTTCGACCCGAAGACGAGGTGACCAGGTGAATCACGAGCAAGCAACGCCGACCGCGGCATACCAGCCCGTCAACGGGCGCCTGCTCGAGGTCGAAGACCTCCACGTCGAGTTCCACACCCGCGACGGGGTCGCGCGCGCCATCAACGGGGTCTCGTTCACCCTCGATGCGGGTGAGACGCTCGCGATCCTCGGCGAGTCCGGGTCGGGCAAATCGGTGACGGCACAGGCGATCATGGGCATTCTCGACATGCCGCCGGCCAAGATCCCGGCGGGGGCGATCCGCTACTGCGGGCAGGACCTCCTCACCATGCCCGAGGAGCAGCGCCGCAAGACGCGCGGCCCCGAGATTTCGATGATCTTCCAGGACGCCCTGTCCTCCCTCAACCCGGTGTTCCCGGTGGGCTGGCAGATCGCCGAGATGTTCCGGATGCACCGGGGCATGAACAAGTCGGATGCCAAGGAACAGGCCCTGCGCCTGATGCAGCGGGTCCAGATTCCGGCCGCCAAGGAGCGGATCAACTCCTACCCGCACCAGTTCTCGGGGGGGATGCGCCAGCGCATCATGATCGCGATGGCGATCGCCCTCGACCCGGCGGTGCTCATCGCCGACGAGCCCACGACGGCGCTCGACGTCACGGTGCAGGCGCAGATCATGAACCTCTTGCATGATCTGCAGGAGGAGCGGCAGATGGGGCTCATCCTCATCACCCACGACCTCGGCGTGGTGGCCGACGTCGCCGACCGGATTGCGGTCATGTATGCCGGCCGGCTGGTCGAGAAGGCCGACATCCTGCCGATCTACGCCCACCCGGCGCACCCCTACACCAAGGGGCTGCTCGACTCCATCCCGCGCCTGGACCAGAAGGGTCAGACCCTGCGGGCCATCGCGGGTCTCCCGCCCAACCTGTTGCGCATCCCCGAGGGGTGCGCCTTCAACCCCCGCTGCTACCTCGCCCAGGATGTCTGTCACCGTGACCTGCCCTCGCTGCGGGAAGTCGCGCCGGGTCGCTGGTCTGCATGCCACTTCGCCGAGGAGGTCCTCGATGTCTGACATCATCCTGGAGGGCAAGGACCTCAAGAAGTACTACCCGATCAAGACCGGGGTGCTGCGCCGCACCACGGGCCACGTCAAGGCGGTCGACGGGGTGTCCTTCGAACTGCGCAAGGGTGAGACCTTGGGCATCGTGGGGGAGTCCGGGTGCGGCAAGTCCACCCTGGGTCGGTTGCTCATGCGCTTGGAAGAACCCACCGATGGGCATGTCTTCTTCGGCGGGGAGGACATGGCGAAGGCCTCGACGAGCCAGATGCGCAAGTTGCGCCGCGACATCCAGATCGTTTTCCAAGACCCCTATACCTCGCTCAACCCGAGGATGACCGTCGGCGACATCGTCGGAGAGCCCTTCGAGATCCACAGCGATGTGATCCCCAAGGGGGGCCGCCGCAAGCGGGTCCAGGAGTTGCTCGACCTCGTGGGTCTCAACCCCGAGCACATCAACCGCTACCCGCACCAGTTCTCCGGGGGCCAGCGCCAGCGGATCGGGATCGCCCGCGGCATCGCGCTCAACCCCAAGGTCCTCATCTGTGACGAACCGGTCTCGGCCCTCGATGTGTCGGTGCAGGCCCAGGTCGTCAACCTGCTGGAGAAGCTCCAGAACGAACTCGGCCTGGCCTACGTCTTCATCGCCCACGACCTGTCCGTGGTCCGGCACATCTCCGACCGGGTCGGCGTCATGTACCTCGGCAAACTCGTCGAACTCGGCGAGGAGGACCAGGTCTACGAGCACCCGACCCACCCCTACACCCAGGCGCTGCTCTCGGCCGTCCCGGTGCCCGACCCGACCCTGCGCGGCAAACGCGATCAGATCGTCCTCGTGGGCGACGTCCCCTCGCCGGCCAACCCGCCGTCGGGCTGCCGGTTCCATACCCGGTGCTGGCGGGCGCAAGACGTGTGCAAGGCCGAGGAGCCGATCCTGCAGGACCGCCCCGATGGGGTCACGCAGCATCGTTCGGCCTGCCACTTCGCCGAGCCGAGGACCGTGGTCGAGCGGTCGGAGTGACCGGGCAGCCGGTCGCAACTCAGGGAATTGCGGCACCGCCGCGGCCCGCGCTGCTCACGGCTGCCGGGGTACTCCTGGTCGCCGGCTGGCGACGGTTCGGCATACCGGCCGATCGGCTAGTCCTCCGAGGGAGCCGCGCGAGTCCGCAAGAGACGGCGCAGTGAGGCCAGGCGGGCGGCACCGGTGGGCCCGGCAAACCCGGCCGCGACCCACGCGTCGAGACCGCACTCGGGTTCGTCATGAGAGCAACCGCGAGGGCAGTCGTCGGTGCCGCCGACGAGATCCGGGAAGTGAGTGACGGTCCGGTCGACGTCGATATGGGCCAACCCGAAGGAGCGCACCCCCGGGGTGTCGATGACCCAGCCGGCCCGATCCGGCAGCCGCAAGGCCACCGCCGACGTGGACGTATGCCGGCCGCGTCCGGTGACGTCGTTGACCGCCCCGGTGGCGCGGGCGGCGTCGGGCACGAGGGCGTTGACGAGGGTCGATTTGCCGACGCCGGAGTGGCCGAGGAGCACGCTGACCCGACCCGTGAGGTGGCCGAGCAACTCGTCCAACCCGCCATCGGTGAACTCGTCGCTGCTCGTCACCACATGCGGCACCCCGAGCGGCGCGTATTCCTCCAGGAACGCGGCGGGCGCCCGCAGGTCGGCCTTGGTGAGCACGAGCAGCGGGTCCAACCCCGCGTCGTAGGCCGCGACGAGCGCGCGGTCGATGAGCCGGGGCCGGGGGTCGGGGTTGGCGAGAGCGGCGACGATGACGAGTTGGTCGGCGTTGGCGACGATGATCCGTTCGACCGGGTCGGTGTCGTCCGCGGTCCGGCGCAGGACGGTACGGCGGTCGTGGACCCGGACGATGCGGGCGAGCGTGCCCGGCGCGCCGGAGACGTCGCCGACGAGCCCGACCCGGTCACCGACGACGATCCCTTTGCGGCCGAGTTCGCGCGCCCGCATCGCCAGGACGGGGGTGTCATCGGCGCGCAGCGTCGTGTACCGCCCCCGGTCGACGGCGATGACCATCGCCGTCACGGCGTTGTCGTGCGTGGGGCGGTCTTTGGTGCGGGGGCGGCTGCCGCGGCGATTCGGGCGAATGCGGACATCGGATTCGTCGTAACTGTGCGCCGAACGGGCCATCGTTCCGCTCAACCCCGGGTCGTGCCGGGACGGGGGCGGCCGCCGGTGTGGGGGCGCCGGCCCGCCGGGCCGTGACCAACGGGGTTCGGGGCCAACATCGCCTGCCACAGGTCGACGAAGGTCGGGAGGGTCTTGGCGACCGTTCCGGCGTCTTCGACGAGCACGCCCGGAGTGACCAGCCCGAGAACTGCGCCGGCCATGACGAGGCGGTGGTCGGCATACGTGTGGAACAGTCCCCCGTGGAGGGGGCGCGGGGTGATCCGCAACCCGTCCTCGGTTTCGACGGCCTGCCCCCCGAGGGCGGTGATTTCGCGGGCGAGCGCGGCGAGCCGATCGGTTTCGTGTCCGCGGATATGGGCGACGCCGCGAATGATCGAGGGGGAGTCGGCGAGAGCGGCGAGGGCGGCGAGCACGGGCGTGAGTTCGCTCGCCTCGTGCAGGTCGACGTCGATGCCGACCAGGCCACCACCCCCGGTGACGGTCAACCCCTGCCGGTCGAGGTGGACGGTGGCGCCCATCCGGTCGAGCAGGTCGCGCAACTGATCGCCCGGCTGGGTCGTATGGAGCGGCCAACCGGGGATGTGAACGCGCCCACCGGTGACGACGGCTGCCGCAAGGAACTGGGCGGCGTTGGACAGGTCGGGCTCGACGGTGATGTCGAGGGCGTGGACCTCACTGGGTTCGACGCGCCACGTGTGGGCCTCGGAGTCGTCGACATCGACGCCGGCGTCGCGGAGCACCTCGACGGTCATCTCCAGGTGCGGCAGGCTCGGGACCGCCTTTCCGTCGTGGTGCACCGTGACGCCCTCGTCGTAGGCCGCGCCGGAGAGCAGCAACCCCGAAATGAACTGGCTCGAGGCGGAGGCGTCAATGGTGACGGTGCCGCCGCGCACGGCTCCGGTGCCGGTGATGGTGAAGGGCAGGGCCGCCCGCCCGCCGTCATCCACGGCAACACCGAGGGTCCGCAACGCGGTGAGCGTGGGACCCATGGGCCGAGCCCGTGCCTGGGCGTCCCCGTCGAACTCCACCGGCCCCTTGGCGAGCGCGGCCAGTGGCGGGACGAAGCGCATGACGTTGCCGGCGAGTCCGGTGTCGATCCGATGCCCGCCGGTCAGGGGCGCCGGGGTGACCAGCCAATCACCGTCGAGATCGTCGACCCCCACCCCGAGGGTGCGGAGGGCTTGGGCCATGAGCAGGGTGTCCCGGGACCGCAGCGGGGCCCGCAACCGTGACACGTCGCCGGCAAGCGCCGCCAGGATGAGATAGCGGTTGGTGAGCGACTTCGACCCGGGGAGGGTCACCGTCGCGTCGACCGGGCGGGTCGCCGACGGGGCGGCCCAGGGGGTGGTGCGATCCGGAGGTTCGGTCACCGGCTCTCCTTGGGTGGGGGATTCCTACGGTAGTGCGCCACGGGCGCTGACGGTGGTCCGGCCGCTCGGCTCGGGGCGGCCCGCCTCGTAGGCTGTCCGTCATGTGTGGCCGGTATGCCGCGAGCGCCAGTCTCGACGGGCTCGTCGAGGAGTTCGAGGTGGACGTCGATCGCAGCGCTGAACCGACGCGCAGCCGGCTCAAGACGCCCCAGCAGCCGGCGGCGGGCACCCCCGACTTCAACATGGCCCCGACCAAGCAGGCGCCGGTGATCCTCACCCGGCGGGGCCGCGACGACCCTGAGGGTCCGGCGACTCGGCAGTTGCGGTTGCTCACCTGGGGTCTGGTGCCGTCCTGGTCGCGGGACACCACGGGTGCGGTGCGCCTGATCAACGCGCGGGTGGAAACCCTGGCTCGCAAGCCGACCTTCGCCCCAGCGTTCGCCGCCCGGCGCTGCCTCGTTCCAGCGCAGGGGTGGTACGAATGGCAGAGTTCTCCGGTGGCGCTCAACCCCAACGGCACGCCCCGACGGCAACCCTTCTTCCTCACCCGCGTCGACGGGGCGAGCACCGCCTTCGCCGGCCTGTACGAGTTCTGGCGGGATCCCGCGACCGGGGGAGCGGATGATCCCGCGACCTGGTTGGTGACCTTCACCATCATCACCACCCCCGCTGAGCCCGGTCTCGACCGGATTCACGACCGCCAGCCGCTCGTCCTCGATCCGACGGAGTGGGCGGCCTGGCTCGATCCGCAGCACGGCGCCGACGAGGCGGTCGGCCTGCTCCGGCCGCACCCGCCGGGGCGCTTCACGGCATACCCCATCGGGGCCGCGGTCGGGTCCAGCCGCGCCAACGGGCCCGGCCTCCTTCTGCCGCTCCCCAGGTCGGAGTGGATCGGGGTGCTCGACCCGGCCACCGGTGAGGTAGTCGGTGGTCCGGAGTGAGCGAGACGACCCACCTTGTCGACACCCCCGCCGGCCCGGCCCGGCTGACCATCCGCGCTCGCGGACCGCAATGGCTCGTGCTCGGGCACGGTGCGGGCGGGTTGACCTGGAGCGCGGATATCCTGGCCGCCGCCGACGCCGCCGGTGACCTCGGCTGGTCGGTCGCGCTCGTCGATCAGCCGTGGCGGGTCGCCGGGCGCAAGGTCGCCACCCGCCCACCCGTGCTCGACCAGGGCTGGGCCGCGGCCCTGTCGTGGCTGCGGGTCCAGCATCACCCCCAGTGGCTGGGCGTCGGTGGTCGCAGCGCCGGAGCCCGGGTCGCCTGCCGGACCGCTGCCGCAGTGGCGGCCGACGCCGTCCTGGCCCTGTCGTTCCCGCTCCATCCGCCGGGGCACCCCGAACGTTCTCGCGCCGACGAACTGCGCACTCCGCTGGCGGCGGGACTGCCGGTGCGGGTCATCCAGGGCGCCCGCGATCCCTTTGGCCGCCCGGAGGAGGTGCGAGCGGTTCTCCCCGACGGCGCGGACGTCGTCGAGGTGCCCGGCACGCACACGCTCGCCGCGCCCGAGACGGTGGCCCAGGCGGTCACGGACTGGCTCACGCGGCATACCGGCTGACCGCAGGGCCGCCCCGAGGTGGGGGAATGCCGGGCGCGAGCCCCGGCGTTGGGCTGGATACGTGCCCACCGCTGACCCGAAAGGCGCCCCCTGAGCATGCTGGTCCTGCCCGTTCCCACCACCATGGACACCGCCCGACCCGGGATAGGCTGGCATGCGATGACTACTTCGCTCACGTCCGAGCTGGCCCCCGACAGCGCCGAGACCACGGTCGCCGACGGCGGGGAGGTCGACGTCACAACCGAGACCGCGGCGGAGCGGCTGGCCCGTTTCGAGCGCGAGGCGTTGCCGTTGCTCGACCAGTTGTACTCGGCCGCCCTGCGCACGACCCGCAACCCCTCCGACGCCGAGGACCTGGTCCAGGAGACCTTCGCCAAGGCGTATGCCGCGTTCCACCAGTACAAGCCGGGTACCAACCTCAAGGCGTGGATGTATCGCATCCTCACCAACACCTACATCAACAGTTACCGCAAGAAGCAGCGCGAACCCAAGCAGTCCGACGCCGCGGAGATCGAGGACTACCAGATCGCTCGCGCCGAGTCGCACACGTCGTCGGGGTTGAAATCGGCCGAGGTGGAGGCGTTGGAGCATCTGCCCGATTCCGAGGTCAAACGTGCCCTCCAGGAGTTGCCCGAGGAGTTCCGGCTCGCGGTCTACTTCGCCGATGTCGAGGGGTTTGCCTACAAGGAAATCGCCGAGATCATGGGCACGCCCATCGGCACCGTGATGTCGCGGCTGCACCGTGGGCGGCGCCAGCTGCGCACCCTGCTCGCCGACTACGCCAACGAGCGGGGATTCGGTGCCTCGGGGTTGGCCGCGAAGCCCGCCCCCGAGGCGCCGGCGCCCACCGCCGCGACGGCCGCTGAGGAGGTGCAGCCGTGAGTCGTCTCGCGGACTCCGACGCCGGCTTCCACGACGGGCACACCGACTGCTCCGAGGTGCTGTTGCGGATATTCGCCTACCTCGACGGCGAGTTGTCGGCCGCCGATGTCGCCAAGATCGGTGCTCATCTGCGCGCCTGCGGACCGTGCCTGGCCGAGCACGACCTCGAACGCACCCTCAAGGCGGTCGTGCGGCGGTCTTGCGGCCCGGAAACGGCACCCGCAGCCTTGCGGATTTCGATCATGCAGCGCATCACGACCATCCGGATGGTCGACGAGTGCTGACGCGGTCATCATGCGCGGTCTCGGGGACGACACGTCCACACGACGAGCGCCCGACCGGGATCCCGGTCGGGCGCTCGTCGTGTCGAGGGCGGGGGTGCCTCAGGCGTTGGGTTTGCGGCCGTGGTTGGCCTTGTTGTTCTTGCGGGTACGACGCTTGCGCGCGCGCTTGCTCATCTGCGACCTCCAGGGGGAAACCGACCTCCGGGGTCGGGGCGAGGGAGTGCCCTTGGTCCCGGCGGGGAGCGAACTCGCCCGCCAACGGGCCACAGACACCACGTTCTGTTTATTGTCTCACATCCGCAGGCGTGGGATGATGACGCTATCAGTCACCGTACGGCGGTCGCCGCGACCCCCCACCGGATGGAGTGTGGTTATGCGCAGGACTTGGGCCGTGATGGTGGCGTCTCCGATGGCGGGCCTGCGGACCGTTGGCGTGGCATCGCTGCCCGCCCACATCGGTGCTGATCACGCGCCCTGTGCGTCGTGGTCGAGTGCTCTCGGGCGGGGGTGGAAGCCATGAACTGGATTCTCGCGTTGATTTGGGGGTGGAAACCGTGAACTGGATCATCGCTTTGATCTGGGGCTGGAAGCCCTGAGTTGACTGTGCTGTCCAGCACCCCATGACGTGAGCGCCTCGGCACCCGAACCCGAACCGGTGCCCCGGCGTGCCCGGGTATACATCCTTGTGGTCGCCGGTCTGGCAGCCGCGTCACTGATCGGTGCAAGTCGTGGCCCCGGCGTTGCCTGGGCCACGCTCTTATGGATCGTCGTGCTCTCGATTCCGCTGTGGTGGGTCGGCCATGCCGAAGTAGGCAACCATGTGACGCTCTCGCTGACGAGCGTCATCCTCTTGGCCGCCGCCGTCATCTTGGGCCCCCTCGGTGCCGGCCTCCTCGGTTTGGTCCTCACCGGCATCGAACGCAACCGCTCCCCGGGGTGGGCGAGACTGTTCAACGTATCCATGTCGGCGACTCTCGGAGTCGCCGGCGGCGTGGTGTATGCCGCGGTCGGCGGTCGCCGAGACCCGTCCGACCTTGTTGGGGCGGCCCCGCTCCTCGGGTTTGTCGTTGTCCCCCTGATCGTCGCGGCCGTTGCCCAGGGCGTGATCAACGCCAGTTTGATCGCGGGGATCATGCGCATTACGCAGGGGGTTCCACCCCGGCTCACGGCGGCGCGGCTGTGGTCGACAACGGGTGTGGTCTACGCGGGGTACGGGCTCTTGGCGTTCTTGCTGTTGCTCCTGTGGTTCTCTGCTGACCTCGGTCCTCTCAGCGTGCTGCTCCTCCTGCCGCCGTTGCTCGGGGCCCACTGGGCCAACATCCAAGGCATGGCCCAATCGGCGGCGTGGGAACGGTCGGTGGACCTGTTGGTGGCGGCGCTGGAGGCCAAGGCGCCCGAACTCGCCGGCCACAGTGCGCGCGTGGCCGAACTCAGCGCCCGCACCGCCGAGCATCTCGGTCTCGGCGTCACGGAGGTCGCGGATGTCCGGTGGGCGGCCATGCTCCACGACGTGGAGGTGCTGGCCCACCGCGAACCCGCTGCAGCGGGCGAACTCCTCGATGGCGTACCCGCGGCATTGTGTCTCCGGCCACCCGACGACCATGCCACCGTCGGGACCGCGTCGCGACTTGTCGAGGGAATGACCTTCTTGACGAGCGCCGCCGAGATCGTGCATGAGGCTCGCGAGGGAGGGCCCACCATGCCGATCGCGGCCCAGATCGTCGTCGCCGCGGCCACCTTGGATCAGCGGTTGAACCTGACGGAGCAGCCCGGTCGGCTCGACGTGGTGCTCCAGACGCTGCGCCGTGACGACGTGGCTTCCCCGGAGGTTCTCGACGCGCTGACGTGGACCGCCTCGCGGGACAGCAGTCCCACTGGGGTGACGTCGTGAAACCCCAGTGGCAGTCCCGTGCCCGCAAGTGGTGGCTCGAAGGCTTCGGTTCGGTCGTGGTCGTGGCCGTCGCCCTCACGTCCGGGGCCGCCGCCCTGGATGCGGTGCGCACCCACCCCCGGGCACTCGTTCCGGCGATGCTGTTTGCCGCCTTCGGGCAGGCCCGGCCGGTGCGCCTGCCCAGTCGCCGCGTCTTGGCTCCGGTGGCGACGGCCAGCGCGTTGACCCTGGCCAGTTTGGGGGCCGTGCATGGCGAAGGGCCGTTGGACTTGCCCGTGGCGGTGATCGCGCTCGTCATCGCTGTCGGGTTGGGGGTGGGTTTGCTCTTTGGGCGACGCACCCGGTACGTCGGGGGAGCCTTCGCCCGGTTGGTGGCGCTCTTGACGGTGGCGACACTCGCGCGGTCGATGCCGATCGAGGGGCGCTCCATCTGGCAGTGGCAGCAGGATCCCAGCGTGGCCCGCTGGGCCGCCGCCCTTGCTCTCCTCCTCCTCTCCGCGGCCGGGTTGGCGGTCGAGCGGCTGCTGTCCGCCGTGGTCCAGGCGCGCCGTCGGCACGTGCGGATCGCCGTGGTGTTGCGCGATGAACGGGTGGAGGCGCTCCCTTTCACCGCGGCTTTGGTTGCGACCCCGCCGATCGCCACCCTCATCGCGCCAGCGACGGGGGTGCTCGCCATTCCGTTGGCCCTGACGCCGGTGGTGCTCACGCTGGTCGCCGTGCGCCGGTATGCCGCGGTGCAGGTCACGTTCTTGCAGATGGTTCGGGCGGTGTCGCGGTTGACCGACACGGCCGGTTTTACGCCGGCCGCCCACGCGCGCCGCACCGCCGCGCTGGTCATGGACATGGGACACCGCCTCGGGCTGTCGCAACGAGAGGTGCGGCAGGTCGAGTACGCCGCCCTGCTCCACGATGTCGGGCAGGTCACATTGCGAGCGCCGTTGCCTGGTGGGGCGACGGTGCTGTCCGCCCCCGTCGACCAGGAGCGCATCGCCCGGCGCGGTGCGCGCATCGTCCGCCACGGCACCGGGTTGGAGCCGGTGGCCGATCTCATCGAGGCCCAAAGCAGGCCCCACCGCGCCGTCATCGAACATGAGGAGTCAGTGCCCATCGGCAGCCGGATCCTCAAGGTAGCCAACGCCTTTGACGACTACACCCAAGGTCGGCGGGATCGTGCCGCAGTCACGAGCGCCGTGGAGCGCATTCATCTCGGTCTGGGATACGAATACGATCCCGCCGTTGTCAAAGCCCTCGAAGACGTCGCCAGGCGGATCGTCACTACCGATTGACACGGCATACCGAATGCGGGGTGGTCGCTGAGCGAGAACGCCGTGCCGGCTCGAGGCGTCGCGTACCCTGGTAGGGCCCCTTTCGCGGAACAGGACTGCTTGTGGATCGACTGCACCCCGTCGTCTTCAACGACGCCTGGGGCTCGCGGGTCTCGATCGCGAGCCTGCGAGGGTTGTCGATACCCAGCCCGCAGCGGGAGTCCGAACTGTGGATGGGCGCCCACGAGGAGGGCCCATCGCCGCTGGCCGATCGCCCCGGCCAAACCCTCGCCGACCTCGTGGCCGCCGACCCGCAGCAGGCACTGGGGGAGGCAGCCCTGGACCGATACGGTCCCCGGCTTCCGTTCCTGCTCAAGGTCCTCGCTCCCGGCAAGGCAATTTCCATCCAGGCTCACCCCACGGCCGAACAGGCGGTCACCGAGCGGTCACGCACGGCCGACACGGTGTACGGCGACGACTGGGCCAAACCCGAGTTGCTCGTGGCGCTGGCTCCGTTCGAGGTATTCGTCGGGATGCGTGATTACCCTCACAGCAGCGAGTTCCTCGACCGGCTCGGCATCGCCCGACTGACCGCATTGGCGCACCGATGCGCAAGCGCCCAGGAGCCGGCGCATGCCCTTCTCGCCGCGGTGCTGGCGACGCCGCTGTCGGAACGGGTCGCGCTCACCCGGGACGTGGTGGCGGCCTGTGTCCGGGTCGAGGAGTCCGGTGACGAGTTCGGAGACGCCGCAGCCGCCATCGTGCGGGTCGCGGAAGAACACCCCGACGACATCGGCATCGTCGTTCTCCTCCTCATGAACCACCGGGTCCTCCAGCCCGGGGAGTACATCGACGTCGCGGCCGGTGTTCTTCATTCATATGTGCGCGGCCTCGGCATTGAGGTGTTGGCCAACTCGGACAACGTCGTGCGGGCCGGCCTCACCAGTAAGCCGGTCAATGTCCCCGAACTGCTGCGGATCGTGGACCCGCATGCGGATGGCGTCGCCGGTCGTCCCCAGCAGGTCCGTCCGGGGGTCGAGGTATTCGCGTCGGCCTCGGATCGGTTCGTCCTCCATCGCGTGCGAGCGGTCGACTCCCGGGTCCGGCTCCCCGGTGAGGGGGGTCCGCGGATCGCCTTCTGTTTGCGCGGGGGTGCCGAACTCATCACGCCCGATGAGCAGGTCCGCCTGGGCGCGGTCGAGTCGGTGTTTGTTCGCGCCACCGAACGTGACGTCTATCTCAGCCCCGGCGGCGAGGTCTTCGCCGTGAGCACGCCGGCCCCGACGGCATACCCGCTTTCGCCGGCCTGACCGCGGGCGACGGACCCGACGGAGGGCCGGGACGCTCGTGCCTGTGGCAGGATGACCGGGCGCCGTGGCCTCATCCCGCCAGGGTCGCGCGTCGGCCGCCTGGCACCTGGGGTCGCGTTCCCGGCGCCCTTGGTCGTCGTCGTGCCACCAGGAGGGCAATCATGTCTCCCGCGTCGTTCCGGACCGGCTTTGACCCGGACACTCCGGTGTTCCGGGCGCACGAGGGCGGCAAGCTGGAGGTGCGTTCCACCAAGGCCCTCCGAGACCGTGCGGACCTCGCGCTGCTCTACACCCCAGGCGTCGCCGAGGTGTGCCTGGCGATCGCCGAGGACCCTGGACTCGTTGCCCGCTACACCGCTCGCGGCAACACGGTGGCGGTGATCTCCGACGGGACGGCCGTCCTCGGGCTCGGGGACATCGGACCGCTCGGCGCCTTGCCGGTCATGGAAGGTAAGGCGGTCCTCTTCAAGCATTTCGCCGGGGTTGACGCCGTGCCCGTCGTCATGGAATCGGGCCCGGTCGACGAGCTCGTCGAGGCGATCGTGCGGATCGCTCCGTCCTATGGCGGCATCAACTTGGAGGACATCTCCGCGCCGCGCTGTTTCGCCATCGAGGAGCAACTCAAGGAGCGACTCGACATCCCGGTGTTCCACGACGACCAGCACGGCACCGCAATCGTCGTGCTCGCCGGGCTCATGAATGCGATGCGGGTGCTCGGGCGCGAACTCGCTGAGCAGCGGGTCGTTGTCGGCGGCGCCGGGGCCGCGGGCGTGGCCGTCACCAAACTGCTCCAGCGGGCAGGCGTGCGCGACGTCGTCGTGTGCGACAGCCGCGGCGTCATCGTGCCATCCCGGCCGGACGTGACGGGTCACAAACGCATGCTCGCCGCATCGACGAACCCGCGGGCCGTGACCGGCGACTTGGGGGAAGCGCTGCGCGGTGCCGACGTCTACGTCGGCGTGTCCGGCGGCCAGGTGCCCGAGGAGGACATCGCCAAGATGGCGCACGACTGCCTCATCTTCGCCTTGGCCAACCCCACCCCCGAGGTGCACCCCGAGGTGGCCCACCGGTATGCCGCGGTCGTCGCCACCGGCCGCTCGGACTTCCCCAACCAGATCAACAACGTTCTCGCGTTTCCGGGGATCTTCCGGGGTGCGCTGGACTCAGGGGCGCGCCAAATCACCGAGGCTATGAAACTGGCCGCGGCGGCAGCGATTGCCGACCTCGTCGAGCACCCGAGCGTCGATGAGGTGGTGCCCTCGGTGTTCCAGCCCGGCGTCGCTGACGCGGTGGCCGCGGCCGTGGCCCGGCTGGCCCACCACTGACCGCTCAGGCCGGCCGGGTGCTGGCCAGGTGCGCGGCATACGCCTGGGTCTGCTCCCAGGTGGGAAGCAGACCGGTCTCGATTGCCTGCGCGAGCGAGAGGGCGGCCTGATCTTTGGGGGAAAGCAAGGGCTCGATCCCGTCGGGAAGGGTGAGGCCGATGTCGGGGTCGAGAGGGTGGATGCCGTGTTCGCGAGTGGGGTTGTAGGTCGCCGTCACGAGGTAGAGCGCGGTGGTGTCGTCCTCGAGGGCGCAAAAGGCGTGGCCCATTCCCTCGGGCAGATAGACGGCGCGCCGGTCGACCGTGTCGAGGAGCACGCTGGCCCACTGCCCGAATGTTGGGGAGCCGACCCGGATATCGACAATGTAGTCGATGAGTGATCCGGACACACAGGTTATGAATTTCGCCTGGCTGGGTGGTACGTCGGCAAAGTGTATGCCGCGAACCGTGCCCGACGCCGACACCGACACGTTGGTTTGGATGATGTCGGGTCGATGCCCGATGGCTTGCGCCAACCGGTCCCCGCGGAAGGACTCGTGAAAGAGCCCGCGCCCGTCGGGGAACTGGCGCGGGGTGACAACGAAGGCGCCCGGAATCTCGAGTTCGGCCAGTTGCATCCTATTTACCTCGCGCCAGGCAGGCGTGGATATATGCGCCGTAGCCGCTCTTGAGCAACGCGTCACCGAGTGCGCGGAATTGCAGGTCGTCGATCCAGCCGGCCCGCCAGGCGATTTCTTCGAGGCAGCCGATCTTGTAGCCCTGCCTGGCCTCGACCACGTGGACGAACTGGCTGGCGTCCAGCAGGCCTTCGAAGGTGCCTGTGTCAAACCATGCGGTGCCGCGGGGCAAGACCGTGACCGTGAGTTCGCCCCGACGCAGATAGGCATCGTTGACCGCGGTGATCTCCAATTCGCCGCGCGAGCTCGGGGTGAGGTTGCGGGCGATGTCGACGACCGTGTTGTCGTAGAAGTAGAGCCCGGGGACGGCGTAGTTCGATCGGGGCTGCGCCGGCTTTTCCTCGATGGAGAGGACGGTGCCGGAGGGATCGAATTCGACAACGCCGTATGCCGACGGGTTGCTCACGTGCTGGGCGAAGATGTGGCCGCCGCGGACCGTGGTGAGCGTGCGCAGTGACGTGCCCAAGCCACGACCGTAGAAAATATTGTCTCCGAGCACGAGAGCGACCGAGTCGTCACCGATGAAGTCGGCGCCGATGATGAAAGCCTGAGCCAGGCCGTCGGGGGAGGGCTGTTCGGCATACGAAATGCTGATCCCCCAGTCGGAACCGTCGCCGAGCAGGCGCTTGAATTGGTCGCTGTCGATGGGTGTGGTGATGATGAGAATCTCGTTGATATCGGCCATCATGAGCACCGACAGCGGATAATAGATCATCGGCTTGTCGTAAATGGGCATGAGTTGTTTGCTGATGCCCCGGGTGATGGGGTGCAACCGGGTTCCCGAGCCGCCGGCGAGGATGATGCCTTTCATAGCGGCCCAGTTTATCTCGCGAAGCGCGAACCCTCTCACAACAGGCTGGCGCCAATCCGGCTTCGCTAGGCTACCGGCATGCACATCCTCGTCACCGGCGGCGCCGGGTTCATCGGGAGCAACTTCGTCCAGCACACGGTGGCGACCCGGCCCGAGGCGAAGATCACGGTTCTCGACGCCTTGACCTACGCCGGCACGAAGGCCTCGCTCGACGGCGTCCTCGATCGGATCCGGTTCGTCGAAGGCGACATCGCGGATGCCGCGCTCGTCGATTCGTTGGTCGCCGGCGTCGACGTCGTTGTGCACTTCGCCGCGGAGTCGCACAACGACAACTCGTTGGCCAACCCGTGGCCGTTCGTGCAGACCAACCTCGTCGGCACGTTCACGCTGCTTGAGGCCGTTCGTCGTCACGGCGTGCGCTACCACCACATTTCGACCGACGAGGTCTACGGCGACCTGGAGCTCGACGACCCGCAGCGGTTCTGCGAGAGCACGCCCTACAACCCCTCCTCGCCGTACTCGTCGACCAAGGCCGGGTCGGACCTGCTCGTGCGTGCCTGGGTTCGCTCGTTCGGGGTGGCCGCGACGATCTCCAACTGCTCGAACAACTACGGCCCCCGCCAGCACGTCGAGAAGTTCATCCCCCGCCAGATCACCAACATCATCGACGGGGTGCGTCCCAAGCTCTATGGCGCCGGCCTCAACGTCCGCGACTGGATCCATGTCGACGACCACAACAGCGCCGTCTGGGCGATCATCGAGCGAGGCCGGATCGGGGAGACCTATCTCATCGGGGCCGACGGCGAGGTCGACAACCTCACCGTCATCCGGGAGATCCTCGACCTCATGGGGCAACCGGTCGACGCCTTCGACCATGTCACCGACCGGGCCGGGCACGACCTGCGCTACGCGATCGACTCCACCCGGTTGCGCACCGAACTCGGCTGGGAGCCGCAGTACCGCGACTTCCGCTCCGGGCTGGCAGCCACCATCGACTGGTACCGCGACAACGAATCATGGTGGCGCCCCATGAAGGCCGCCACCGAGGCGGCGTATGCCGCGACCCAGCAGGTCGTGGCCGCCCCCGTTGCTGGTGGCTCGGGGGAGGAGCACTGATGCGGTGGCTCGTCGCCGGGGCCCACGGGATGCTCGGCCAGGACTTGTGCGCTGTCCTGGAGGCGGCCGGTCACGAGGTAACCCCGGCCGACCTGCCGGGTTTGAACATCCTGGCGCCCGAACAATGTCGGGAGCAGGTCGCGGGCCACGACATCGTGGCCAACTGCGCGGCATACACGGCCGTCGACGCGGCGGAGGCGCAGGAGGGGACGGCCTTCGCCGTCAACGCGGTGGGCGCCGCCAACCTCGCTCGGGCCGCGGCTGACACGGGCGCCGCGATGGTCCAGATATCGACGGACTACGTCTTCGCCGGGGATGCCACCACCCCGTATGCCGAGGACGCACCGCTCGCGCCGGTGTCGGCCTACGGGCGGACCAAGGCGGCGGGGGAGTGGGCGGTGCGCTCACTATGCCCGCGCTCATGGGTCGTGCGCACGGCGTGGCTCTACGGTGCCGCAGGGCCGACGGGCTTTCCCAAGGCCATGCAGCGGCTGGCCGCGGCTCGAGACACGCTCACGGTCGTCTCGGATCAGGTCGGGCAACCGACGTGGACCTGGGACTTGGCCCACGGCGTGCGCCGGCTCGTCGAGGCAGCGGCCCCGTTCGGCAGGTGGCACGGCACCGGGTCGGGGCAGTGTTCGTGGTTCGACCTCGCGCGGGCGACGTTCGAGGAACTGGGGCTTGACCCCGCGCGGGTCAGCCCGATCACGAGCGCGGAGTATGCCGCGATGTACCCCGCCGCCGCTGCTCGCCCCGCCTACAGCGTGCTCGGGCACGACCGCTGGCAGCAGGCCGGCATCGAACCGCTGCCGCACTGGCGCGACGCGCTCCACCGCGCCGCTCCCACGGTCCTGCGCGCGCAAAGTTCGGTGATCTGAGCGGACGCGGTCCCGGGGATCACATCCCCCGCGTGGGCCCCCTACCCGGGCGATAGGGTCGAACCATGCTCGCCGTGTATGCCGCCCGCCAATCCTCCAGCGACCCGCTGTCCGGGCTCGAGGTCGGGGACGTGCCCGCCCCGCAGACGCCGCCGGGATGGGTGCGGATCACCGTCAAGACCTGCGCGCTCAACCACCACGACGTGTGGTCGCTGCGCGGCGTCGGCCTGCCCGCCGACCGGCTCCCCATGATCCTCGGCTGCGACGCCGCCGGGTTCGACGAGCAGGGCAACGAGGTGCTCGTCCATGCCGTCGTCGGATCGCCGGACTGGCGTGGTGACGAGACCCTCGATCCGGCCCGGTCGCTGCTCTCCGAACGTCACCAGGGCACCCTTGCCGAGCAGGTCGTCGTCCCGGCCCGCAACGTCGTGCCCAAGCCGACAGGGCTTTCCTGGGAGCAAGCGGTCTGCCTCCCGACCGCCTGGCTGACGGCGTACCGGATGCTCTTCACCAACGGCGGGGTGCACCCCGGCGACACGGTCTTGGTCCAGGGAGCCGGCGGCGGGGTGGCGACCGCGCTGATCCAGTTGGGGGCTGCGGCCGGCCTGCGGATGTGGGCGACGACCCGCGATCCCGCCAAGGGGGAGGCTGCCCTCGGGCTCGGCGCCGACCGGGTGTTCGGTTCGGGGGAGCGCCTGCCCGCGCGCGTCGATGCCGTCATGGAGACCGTCGGTGCGGCGACCTGGTCACATTCGGTCAACTCACTGCGGCCCGGTGGACGGATCGTCATCTCCGGCGCGACCAGCGGCGATGCGCCGGTCAAGGCCGAACTGACGAAGATCTTCTTCAAACAACTCCAGGTCGTCGGCTCGACGATGGGGACCAAGGACGAACTCGCCCGGCTCGCCAATTTCGTCGTCACCGCGGGCATCGACCCGCGCATCGACCGGGTGCTGCCGCTGTCTCGGGCCCGCGACGGTTTCGAGGCGATGGTGGCCGGTCAGGTGGACGGCAAGATCGTCTTCACCGTATGACGAGGGGCGCCGGTCGGCGCATGCGGCCTACTGCAGGCCGAGCCACTGGTGCCAGCCGTTGTGGAGCACCAGCCAGGCGATAAGCCCGTAGCCGGCCTGCGCCGGGTGGTGGGGCACCCGGGCCGTCGCGAGGTCGGACTGCCACTGGTCGTGCCCGAGCAGCGGCGAGAAGCAGTCGACGAAGGGCACCCCACGCCGGGCACACACATCGGCCTGGGCGTCAACGAGCACCCCGAGCTTGTCGTTGAGGACATTGTCGTCGGTCGGGGGCGGGCTCACGACGAAGGCCGACACCCCGGTGCTCGCCGCGTCGTCAAGGATATTGGCGATGTTGAGCCGGTGCCGGGCCAGGGACACCCCGCCGAGCACGTCGTCGGTGCCGACGGACAGGACCAGGCGCCGTTCGGCGCGCCCTTCCCAGCGCCGTGGCACCTCGGTGTTCCACCGGTCCAGGACATCGCCGGAGGTATCGCCGCGCACGCCGAGGTTGTATGCCGTGAGCACGATGTCCGGGTGGTAGGTGCGGCCCACGACCCGGGTCACCCAGCCTTGGCCCTTGGGATCACCGAGCCCGGCCGTCAAGGAGGCACCGAGAAACACCAGGCCCACGTCGCGTATCCCGTCACCGGCCACGGAGAACTCCGCGCTGGGGCGGAACTCGATCACCTTGCCACTCATGCCCGTTCGTTCCTTGTCATGCTCGTCGTGCGTTATCTGTCATCGTGGCATGGGGTCCGCAATGACCGGAGGCGCCACGCCCGGACGGCGGTGGACTAGTCGTCCTCATCATCGAGACGAGCCAGCCAGGTCGCCAGGCGCTCGATGGGAATCTCGAACTCGGGATGCAGGTCGACGAAGATGCGCAACTGCTCGGCCACCCAGGCCAAGGCCACCTCTTCGTCCCCGCGCCGGGCCTCCAACTCCTCGATACCGCGATCCGTGAAATACACCTCCGCCGCGCCCTACCGGTCGAAGGCCCGGGCGACCAGGTCGGCCTGCTCGGCCGCGTGTTTCTTCGTCGACCCGGTCGAGGGCGACGCCGACGACTTGCGGGACACGACCTCGATGGGCCGGGTCTCGCCGAGGTCGGCGAGCGGGCCGGGCAGGTTGAGGCAGAGGAAGGGCCACGCGCCTTGGTTCTTGGGCTCGTCCTGGACGACGACGATCTCGGCGCGTGGGTACTTGGCCAACTCGGCCGCCAGGTCGGCTGCCGGCAACGGATAGTACTGCTCCAGGCGCAAGATCGCGGTCTGGTCGTCGCCGCGGGCGGTGCGCTCGGCCTCCAGGTCGTAGACGACCTTGCCGGCCGCGATGAGGACCCGGGTGACGTGGTTTCCGGTAGCGCCCGGCTTGTCGGGCAGCACCGGCCGGAACCCACCGACGGTGAAGTCCTCGGGGACACTGGCAGCGGCCTTGAGGCGGAGCATCGACTTCGGGGTGAAGACGATGAGCGGGCGGCGCGGGCGAGCGTACGCCTGCCGCCGGAGCAGGTGGAAGTAGGACGCCGGGGTCGACGGGTAGGCGACCGTCATGTTGTCCTCGGCACACAACTGGAGGAAGCGCTCGATGCGGGCCGAGGAGTGGTCCGGGCCCTGGCCTTCGTAGCCGTGCGGGAGGAGCAAGACGACCGACGAACGCTGTCCCCACTTCTGCTCGGAGGAGGAGATGAACTCGTCGACGATGGTTTGGGCGCCGTTGTGGAAGTCTCCGAACTGGGCCTCCCAGAGGACGAGGGCGTCGGGGCGCTCGACGGAGTAGCCGTACTCGAAGCCCATCGCGGCATACTCCGAGAGCAGCGAGTCGTAGACCCAGAACCGGGCCTGCCCGTCACCGAGATAGAGCAGCGGGGTCCATTCCTCGGCGTTGTTCTTGTCGATGAGCACCGCGTGCCGCTGGACGAACGTGCCGCGCCGGGAGTCCTGGCCGGCCAACCGGACCGGTGTGCCGTCGGCGAGGAGCGAACCGATGGCGAGCAGTTCGCCGGTGGCCCAGTCGATGCCGCCCTCGCGGGTGCTCGCCGCTCGTTTCTGGAGCATGGGGAGCAACTTGGGGTGAACGGTGAAACCCTCGGGAATCGCGGTCCAGGCATCGCCCAACTTGTGGAGCAGTTGGGTGGAGATGGCCGTCGCCGTCGCCGAGTGCGTCGTGGCGTCGGCGCTGGAGGCCTGGGCCGAGGGCGGCTCAAGACCCTTTTGGCCTTCGAGGTCGGTGCCGGCCCAGGTCTCCTCACCGGCCGGCTCGGCGTCGATCTGCTTGAGGGCCTCCCGGGTTTCGACGAAGACGCGCTCCAACTGCTGCTGGTAGTCGCGCAACGCGGCCTCGGCGTCCTCACGGCTGATGTCACCACGGCCGACGAGGGCCTCGGTGTAGAGCTTGCGGACGCTGCGCTTGGCCTCGATGAGGTGGTACATGAGCGGCTGGGTCATCGACGGGTCGTCGCCCTCGTTGTGCCCGCGGCGCCGGTAGCACACCATGTCGACGACGACGTCCTTGTGGAACTCCTGGCGGAACTGGTAGGCCAACTCGGCGACCCGGACGACCGCCTCGGGGTCGTCACCGTTGACGTGGAAGATCGGGGCCTGAATCATCCGGGCGACGTCGGTGGAGTACTGCGAGGAGCGCGACGACGACGGCGAGGTGGTGAACCCCACCTGGTTGTTGATGACGACGTGGACGGTGCCGCCGGTGCGATAGCCCCGCAACTGGGACAGGTTCAAGGTCTCGGCGACCACGCCCTGACCGGCGAAGGCGGCATCGCCGTGGAGGAGTACCGGGAGCACGGTGAAGGCTTCACCGGCCAGGTTGAGCCGGTCCTGCTTGGCCCGCACGATTCCTTCGAGGACGGGGTTGACCGCCTCGAGGTGCGAGGGGTTCGCGGCGAGGTAGACCGCGGTCGTCGCGCCGTTCTCGGCGGTGAACGTGCCCTCGGTGCCGAGGTGGTACTTGACGTCCCCGGAGCCCTGGACCGAGCGCGGGTCCTGGCGGCCCTCGAACTCCCGGAAGATCTGGCCGTAGGACTTGCCGGCGATGTTGGTCAACACGTTGAGGCGACCGCGGTGCGGCATACCGATGCAGACCTCGGCGAGCCGGTCCTCGGCGGCACACGAGAGCACCTTGTCGAGCAAGGCGATGACCGACTCGCCGCCCTCCAGGGAGAAGCGCTTCTGGCCAACGAACTTGGTCTGGAGGAACGTCTCGAAGGCCTCGGCGGCGTTGAGGCGGCGCAGGATGCGCAACTGCTCCTCGCGGGTCGGCTTCTCGTGCGGGACCTCGATCTTGTTCTGGATCCACTGGCGCTGGCCCGGGTCCTGGATGTGCATGTACTCCACGCCGATGGTGCGGCAGTAGGAGTCGCGGAGGATGCCGAGGATCTTGCGCAACTTGAGGAACGGCTCGCCGCCGAAACCGCCGGTGGCGAAGTGCCGGTCGAGGTCCCACAAGGTGAGGCCGTGGACGGTAATGTCGAGGTCGGGGTGGCGCCGCTGCTTGTATTCGAGTGGGTCGGTGTCGGCCATGAGGTGCCCGCGCACCCGGTAGGCGTGGATGAGTTCTTGGACCCGCGCGACCTTGTTGATGTCGTCGTCGTGGCTGGCCGAGATGTCTTGGACCCAGCGCACCGGCTCGTAGGGGATGCGCAGGCTCTCGAAGATCTCGTCGTAGAACCCGTCGGCGCCAAGGAGCAACTGGTGGACCGCTCGGAGGAAGTCACCGGACTGGGCACCCTGGATGATCCGGTGGTCGTAGGTGCTGGTCAGGGTGAGGATTTTGGAGACGGCGTTGCGGTGCAGGGTTTCGTTGCTCGCGCCCTGCCACTCGGCGGGGTATTCCATGGCGCCGACGCCGATGATCGCGCCCTGGCCCTGCATGAGCCGGGGCACCGAGTGGACGGTGCCGATGGTGCCGGGGTTGGTGAGCGAGATGGTCGTCCCCTGGAAGTCGCTCACCTCGAGTTTGCCGGCCCGGGCCCGCTTGACGATGTCTTCGTATGCCGTCCAGAAGTGGGCGAAGTCCATCGTCTCGGCCGCCTTGACCGCCGGGACGAGCAACTGGCGGCTGCCATCGGGCTTGGCCAGGTCGATCGCGATGCCGAGGTTGACGTGGGCCGGCTTGTGGAGCAGCGGTTTGCCGTTGGCGTCGTAGGTGAACCCGCTGTTCATCTCGGGCATCGCGGTGAGGGCCTTGACGAGCGCGAATCCGATGATGTGGGTGAAACTCACCTTGCCACCACGGCTGCGGGCCAGGTGGTTGTTGATGACGATCCGGTTGTCGATGAGCAGTTTGGCCGGCACCGAGCGCACACTCGTGGCCGTCGGCACCCCGAGCGAGGCCTCCATGTTGGTGACGACTCGAGCGCTCGCGCCGCGGATCGGCAGGTCTTGGCCCTCGGAGAGGATGGGCGGCGCCTTGGGGGTCTGGATGTCGCGGGGCATCGGCGTCGACGGGCTGGTGACGACGGCCGGAGCCTTCGTCGGGTTGGGACTCGGGGCGGTGGCCGCCCCAGTCGCCGAGGCCGTCGGCCCGCCGTTGGCCGAGGTGTCCTCCACACCGGGGTGATTGGCCTTCACCGCCGCATCCCGGCCCAGGGCGGCTTCCCCGGGCTCGTAGTCCTTGAAGAACTCCCACCACGCCTTGTCGACCGAGGTTCGATCCTTCTTGTAGGCCTCGTAGAGCTCGTCGACGAGCCACTCGTTGGGTCCGAAGACGGATTGCGGGTCGCTGGTCAGGGGCTGGTCAGGCACGGCGGCTCGGCCTCTTTCTTCAGGTCGTCGACGGCGACGTCGGTCGTACCCGTCCAGCCTATCCCGTCGACCCTTCCTAGCTGACGTCCTGGCGCGCGGCCCGCCAGATGCCGAACCCAGCGAGCACCGCGGCATACGCGGCGAGTACGAGCAGGGCGGCCCACCATTCCAACTGGACGGTGTCGGGCCGGCGCACCCCGTCAAGAGCGGCGGTCGTCGCCGCGCTTGGGAGGTAGGGCAGGATGTGGTCCTTGCCCCAGCTCCAGAACGTCAACGCCAGGCTGATGATCGGCTCGATGACGAAGGCGAACCCGACGCCGAGTAGCAGGGCCGTCACCTGGTTGGGAATGAGGATGCCCAGGCCCAGCCCGATCAGGGCCCAGAGGCCGAGGACGACGAGCGAAAGAGCGAGGGAACGAAGCACCGAGGAGGAGGGGAAGGCGTCGTGCCCGGTGCGTTGGAGCCAGATGGCTCCGACGAGGACGGCCGCGGCGAGGCTGATGAGGCCATAGACGATGCCGACGCCGACCAGCGAGACCGCCTTGGCGACCAACGCCCGGACGCGCCGCGGGGTCGCGAGGAAGGTCGCCGAGATCGTCTTGTGGCGGTATTCGGCGCCGATGTGCATGACGCCGATGGTGAGGAGGAGCACATAGCCGACGGCCAACCCTCCGGTGTAAACGCTGATCGCGATCTGGCTGGCATCGCCGACCGGGGCCTGATTCGGGCCACCCGCGGGGTCGGTCGGCCGAGTGAGGACCCACGCCATCAAGGCGGCGAAGCCGGCACCGGCCGTGGCGATCCCGATGGCCATCCCCCACCACAGGCGGGTCGAGAAGAACTTGAGGAACTCGGAGCGAATGGCGCGGATCACTGGTCGGCTCCTTCCGGTCCGCGCACGGCGTCATGCTCGGCCGGGGCGCGGAGATTCCCGTCGGCACCGAGGTTGCGGTTGGTGCCCTCGGTGAGGGCGAAGAACATGGCTTCGAGGTCGGCCTCCTTGGCCCGCAACTCCCAGACCGGCACTCCGGCGCGCAGCGCGACGTCTCCGACGAGGCGGAGGTCGCTGGTCTTGGCGATCAGGGCGCCGTCCGGGGCAGGCTCGCTGAGGACATCGGCGACCCGGAGCGCTCCGGCGAGCCGATCGGCGTCCGAGGTGCGCACGAGGGTCGCCGCGCCCCCGGAAAGTTCGCTCATCGACCCCGAGCGCACCAGGGCGCCGTTGGCGATGATGACGATCTCGTCGACGGTTTGCTGCACTTCCTGGAGCAGGTGACTCGAGATGAGGATCGTCTTGCCCTCGTCGGCGAGGTGGCGGAGGAACCCGCGCAGCCACCGGATGCCCTCGGGGTCGAGCCCGTTGGCGGGCTCGTCGAGGATGAGGATGCGGGGGTCACCGAGCAAGGCGGCCGCGAGGCCGAGCCGCTGACGCATCCCCATGGAGTACTCGCCGGCCCGTTTGCGAGCCGCGGCCGGGATGCCGGTCAACTCGAGGAGTTCGTCGACCCGGCGCGTCGGTATGCCGGCCGCGGTCGCGAGCACTCGCAGATGGTCGCGACCAGTGCGTCCGGGGTGGAAGTTGGTCGCCTCCAGGGCGGCACCCACCGTGCCCAGCGGGTCGGCGAGGTCGTGGTAACGCTTGCCGTCGATGAGGGCGCTGCCGGACGTGGGATGCACCAACTCCAGGAGAATTCGCAGGGTGGTCGTCTTGCCGGCCCCGTTGGGGCCGAGAAACCCGGTGATCCGTCCCGGGTCGACGTCGAAACTGAGGTTGTCGACGGCGACAAAAGAGCCGAATCTCTTCGTGAGGTTGCGGATTTCGACCCGTGCCCCCGCGGTGGTGTTGATGGTCATGAGGTACCCCTGTCTGCCGCCATACCGGGCATCCTTGCACCGGCGGCTGACAGAAGCCTCCCCCTTCAGGGGGAGATCAGGGTCCCCCGGAGGCTGCCGGGGCACGGCGGCATACGAACGGGCGAGTGACGGACCCTCGCCGTAGGATGTGCGACACCATGGCCGACTGGTTGCTTATCCTCGCCGGTGTCCTGCTCACGGTGGGGACAGCGGTGTTCGTGGCGGCCGAGTTCTCGCTGGTCGCCCTCGACCGGCCCGCGGTGGAGGATGCCGTGCGGCGCGGGGAACGGGGCGCGGGGGCGGTGGTTGCCTCACTGCGCCAGTTGAGTACCCAGCTCGGCGGGTGCCAGGTGGGGATCACGGTAACCACCCTGGCCCTGGGGTTCGTCACCACACCCGCATTGGCCCGGGTGACTCGCCCCGCGTTGATCGCGGTGGGACTGGCGACGGACACCGCCGAATCGGTCGCCACCGCGTTGGCGTTCGTCATCGCCACCGGGTTCTCGATGATCATCGGCGAAATGGTCCCCAAGACGTTGGCCATTTCCCAACCGCTCGCGACGGCTGGCGTGGCCGCCACTCCGGTGCGCTGGTTCACCACCCTCGCGACGCCCCTCATCGCGATCCTCAACGGGTCGGCCAACGTAGTCCTGCGCGGCGTCGGTGTCGAACCCCAAGAAGAACTCTCGGCTGCGCGCAGCCCCGCCGAACTGGCCTCCCTCGTGCGTTCGAGCATGGAAGCGGGGACCCTGCCGGCGGGCACGGCGCTTCTCGTCTCCGCCTCGTTGCGGTTCGGGGAGCAGACGGCGGCCGACGTCATGACGCCGCGGTCGCGGGCCACCTCGGTGGATCGGGATGCGAGCGCCGCCGACGTGGTCTCCCTCGCGCGCGCTACCGGTCATTCGAGGTTCCCCGTCGTCGGCGATGACTGGGACGACGTCGTCGGCGTGGTCCACGTCAAGCGAGCGGTTGCGGTGCCCTATGAGCGGCGCGGCGACGTGCCGGTGTCGGCCCTCATGCTCGACCACGTGAGCGTCCCTGAGAGCGTCCGCCTCGATCCTCTCCTCGCGGAACTGCGCAGCGCGGGCCTGCAGATTGCGGTGGTTCTCGACGAATACGGCGGGACCTCGGGCATCGTCACCCTCGAGGACGTCGTCGAAGAAATCGTCGGCGAGGTGAGCGACGAGCACGATCGTGGCCAGACGACGGCGCGCCGGCTCCCCGACGGCTCGTGGACGGTACCGGGCCTATGGCGGCCCGACGAGGTGCGGGCCCGGGTGGGCGCCTCGGTGCCGGACGACCCGGCATACGAGACGGTCGGAGGATTCGTCATGGCAACCCTCGGGCGCGTGCCGATTGTCGGCGACGTTGTCGATATCGAGGGGTGGCGGCTGCGGGTTCTTGACATGGACGGTCGGCGGGTGGACCGGTTGCGGTGCGAGCCGGACGGCGATGATGGCGACCCGCGGGGCGGTATGCCGCGGGGCTCCGCGGGCGGGTCCGTCCGGGGCGGTGCCCGATGAGTGGGGGCGTCGTCGCCATCACAGTGGCGCTGCTCGCGTTCAACGCCTTCTTCGTGGGCGCGGAGTTCGCGGCGATGTCAGCGCGCCGCAGCCAACTCGAACCCCTCGCCGAGGCCGGGTCGAAACGCGCCCAAATGGCGCTCGACGCCCTCCACCGGACCGGGTTGTTGTTGGCCACCTGCCAGTTGGGCATCACCGTGTGCTCGGTGCTGCTCGGCGCGGTGACCGAGGCGTCGCTGCACCATGCCCTGGTGCCGCTCATCGACCGATTGGGACTTCCCGGGCAGGTGACCGACGTCGTGTCGCTCGTGCTCGCGTTGCTCGTCGTCGTCTGTTTGCATGTGGTGCTGGGCGAGATGATCCCCAAGAACCTCGCCATCGCCGGCCCCGAACGCACCGCGATGGCGCTCGTGCCGCCGCTCGTGTGGATGTCCAGGGCCGTGCGGCCGGTCATCACGGCGATGGACGTCGTCGCCAAGGCCCTCGTGCGGGCCACCGGTATCGACCCCAAGGACGAAGTAGCGTCGGCGTTCACGGCCGAGGAAGTCGCGCACATCGTGAGCGAATCGCACCGCGAGGGGTTGGTCGCCGCCGAGGAACTCGGACGGCTCGATGCGGCCCTGGAGTTCAGCGACAAGAACGCCGCCGATGTCGGCGTGCGCCTTGCCGACCTGGTGACCGTCGACGGGAAGTCCACTCCCGAGGACCTCGAACGGCTGGTGGCCAAACACGGGTACTCGCGGTTTCCGGTCGTGTCCGATACGGGGGAGTTGCGGGGCTACCTCCATCTCAAGGACGTGCTCTTCGCCGATGCGCTGGAGCGTCGAGAACCGGTGCCTGCCAAACGGATTCGGATGATGGCGAATGTTCGCGGCAACGATGGGGTCGAGTCGGTGCTGCGGAGTATGCAAGCGACCGGCTCGCACCTGGCCCGCGTCGTGGACGAGGACGGCGCGGTGGTGGGCGTGGTGTTCCTCGAGGACGTCATCGAGGAGTTGGTCGGTGAGGTCATCGACGCGAGCCAGCGCGCCTAACTCGTTGCCCCTTCCGTCTCACCCGTCACCCCTTTCCCGCCTGAACCGTCCACGGTCCACTTCGCACCCCAACTGTCGGGGGGCGAAGTGACCCTTTCCCACCTCAAGTGCACTCTCTGGTGCCCCCAGCAGCACCCAGCCGCAGGCACAAGAAAACCGACGCTGACGCGCCGGCTTCTTGGTGCCCCCGGCAGGACCCGTCGTCTCAGCCAGCTCGTTCCTCGCGGCCTGCGACGCCTCCCATCACCCCGCCGCAGGCACAAGAAAACCGACGCTGACGCGCCGGCTTCTTGGTGCCCCCGGCAGGATTCGAACCTGCGCTCCCGCCTCCGGAGGGCGGTGCTCTATCCCCTGAGCTACGGGGGCCAACACCGGGTCGAACCGCTCCCCACCAGGGGCTCAGGCGTTCACCCGACAAAAACGAGGCTATCAGCCTAGAGTTCAGATCATGCAATCGGCGGCGAGCCCCTCGACCGCGACCACGCCAACTGCGCGGAGTTGGCGGGTGCTCGTCTGCGATGACATCGCCACCATCCGCCACCTGCTCCGGATCAACTTCGAACTCGAAGGGCACCTCGTTGACGAGGCCGTGGACGGCACCGCCCTGCTCGCCCACCTCCTCGACCCCGAGCAGCAGCGCCCAGACGTCGTGGTCCTCGACGTCCACATGTTCCCCGTCGACGGGTGGCACACGATCAAGGCCATCCGCGCCGAACCCACCCTCACCGATCTGCCGGTCGTCCTGCTCTCTGCAGGCGTTCACGGACTCGACCTCGCCCAGGCGCACGCGGCCGGGTTCGACGCGGTGATCGCCAAGCCGTTCGACCCCGACGACCTCGTCGCCCTCGTCTCACGCGTCGCGGCGTCCGGTCGGGTGGCGCCCGGCCCGGCCTAGAATCTCCGGGTGACTCCCGAGGAATTGGCCCAGGCGATCCATGCCGCCCTGACCGCTGTCGTGGACGCGGGGGAGGCAGCACTCGCCGTCCCCGCGCAGGTCCGGGTCGAACGTCCCCGCTCCCGCGAGCACGGCGACTGGGCCACCAACGTTGCCCTCCAACTCGCCAAGGGCGCCGGTATGCCGCCGCGCGCCCTCGCCGACCTGCTCGCCGCCCGCTTGCGGCAGGCGCCCGGCATCGAGGCCGTCGACGTGGCCGGTCCCGGCTTCCTCAACATCACCCTCGAGGCCGCGAGCGCGGGCGAACTGGCGCGCACCATCGTCGAGACGGGGGCGGCATACGGCACCGGGGAGAGCGAAAAGGGGCGGGTGGTCAACCTCGAGTACATCTCGGCCAACCCCACGGGGCCGCTCCACATCGGGCACACCCGGTGGGCGGCCCTCGGGGACGCCATGGTGCGGCTGCTGCGGGCCACCGGCGCCGAGGTCACCGCCGAGTACTACATCAACGATGCCGGCGGCCAGGTCGACAAGTTGGGCGGCTCGGTGCTCGCCAGCCTGCGAGGCGAGCCGGCACCCGAGGGCGGGTATGCCGGGGCGTACGTCGACGAACTCGCGGCCGCCGTCCAGGAGGCGCATCCCGACATCCTCGACCGCCCGCACGACGAAGCGATCGAGGCCGCCTGGGAGGTCGCCTATCCGGTTCAGATGGGCGCGATCCAGGCGACGCTCGAACAGTTCAACGTCCACTTCGACGTGTGGTTTTCCGAGCGTGGGCTGCACGCCTCCGGCGCCGTCGAACAAGCCGTGGCCCGGTTGCGCGCGCAGGGGCACGTCGACGACCGCGACGGGGCGACTTGGTTGCGCACCACCGACTTCGGCGACGACAAAGACCGGGTCCTCATCCGGGCCAACGGGGTGCCGACCTACTTCGCGGCCGACGCTGCGTACTACCTGTCCAAGAAGGACCGCGGGTTCGACGAGAAGATCTACCTCCTCGGTGCCGACCACCACGGCTACATCAACCGGCTCAAGGCCATCGCCGCCGCCGCCGGCGACGACCCTGAGCACAACATCGAGGTCAAGATCGGCCAACTCGTCGACATCGGCGGCGAGCGGATGGGCAAGCGGCGCGGCAACGCGGTCTATCTCGACGACCTGCTCGAGTGGATCGGTGCCGACCCGGTGCGCTACTCGTTGGCCCGCTACCCGGCAGACTCGCCGCTCTCCCTCGACGGGGAGGAGTTGCGCAAGCAGACCAATGACAACCCGGTCTTCTATGTCCAATACGCCCATGCCCGCACCGCCAACGTCGCCCGGCTCGCCTCCGAGGACGGGGTTCGGCGCGCCGACGGCTTCGACCCGGCCCTGCTCGACGACCCGACCGAAGCGGCCCTGCTCGCCCTGCTCGGCGACTTCCCGCGGGTGGTCGCCCAGGCGGCGCACCTGCTCGAACCGCACCGGGTGGCGCGCTACCTCGAAAGTCTCGCCGCGGCATACCACAAGTGGTATGACACCCGGCGCGTGCGCCCCGGTGCCGACGAACCCGAGGTCACCGACGTCCACCGCACCCGGCTCTGGCTCAACGACGCGACCGGGCAGGTGCTCGCCAACGGGCTCGACCTGCTCGGCGTGAGCGCGCCAGAACGCATGTGAGGGAAGGCGATACGTCGTGAGATCCCATGAGGCCGGGGTCCTCCATGCCCCCGGTTACGGCGGCCCGCCGATCTACCTGCCGAGCCCGGCCGACGTCATGGAGGTGCTGCCCACCCTGTGGGCCCGCACCGTGACCCGCCGCCCCGACGGCGTCCTCGAGGTCGGGGGCGTCGACGTCGAGACGCTCGCCCGGGAGTTCGGCACCGCGGCATACGTGCTCGACGAACTCGACTTCCGCACCAGGGCCCGGGCCTTCAAGCAGGCGTATGCCGCGGCGTTCGCCGACGCGGGCGGCGCCGACGTCTACTACGCCGGCAAGGCGTTCCTCTGCACGACGGTGGCCCGGTGGGTCCTTGAGGAGGGTCTCAGCCTCGACGTCTGCACCGGCGGGGAACTTGCGGTCGCCCAGCGCGTCGGGTTCCCCGGGGAGCGAATCGGGTTCCACGGCAACAACAAATCGGTCGCCGAGTTGCGCCAGGCGCTCACCTACGGCGTGGGCCGGATCGTCGTGGACTCGCACGACGAGCTCGACCGCCTCCTTGCCCTCACCAGCGAGCTCGGGGTGTGCGCCCCCGTCATGTTGCGGGTCACCGTCGGCGTGGAGGCGCATACCCACGAGTTCATCGCCACCGGCCACGAGGATCAGAAGTTTGGGTTCGCCCTCGCCGGCGAGGTCGCCTTCGAGGCGGCTCGGCGGGTCCTTGACCACCCGGGCCAGTTGCGCCTCCTCGGGCTGCACAGCCACATCGGGTCGCAGATCTTCGACACCTCCGGGTTCGAGGTCGCCGCGGCGCGCCTCGTCGGGCTGCACGCCAAGATCGCCGCCGACCTGGGCTACCACGCGCCCGAGATCGACCTCGGCGGCGGCTACGGCATCGCCTACACGAGCCAGCACACCCCGCTCTCCCCGGCGGGCCTTGCCGAGCAGATGAGCCACATCGTCGCCACCGAGTTCAAGCGGGTCACCGACGCCGACCCCACGGCCCCCGTGCCGAGGGTGTCCATCGAACCCGGCCGGGCCATCGTGGGCCCGTCGGCCTTCACCCTCTACGAGGTCGGCACGGTCAAACCGGTCCGTCTCGGTGACGGGCACACGCGCACCTACGTCTCGGTCGACGGCGGCATGAGCGACAACCCGCGCCCGGCCCTCTACGAGGCGGACTACTCCGTGACCCTGGCCAACCGCCATTCAGACGCCCCGCCGATCGTCGTGCGAGTCGTCGGAAAGCACTGCGAAAGCGGGGATATCGTCGTCCTCGACGAATGGCTCCCCGCCGACGTGCGCCCCGGCGACCTGCTCGCCGTGCCCGGCACCGGCGCCTACTGCCGGTCCCTGTCGAGCCAGTACAACCACACCCCTCGGCCCCCGGTCGTCGCCGTCGCGGATGGCCGCGCCCGGGTCATCGTCCGGCGTGAGACGATCGAGGACCTGCTCGCCCTCGATGTCGACGACACCGACGGTGCGCACGCCGGCTGATCCCGAGTCAAGGAGCCCCTCTCACCATGTCCGTTGCCGCTCCGGCCCCGTTGCGGGTCGCGCTGCTCGGGTGCGGCGTCGTCGGTTCGTCCGTGGCCCGCCTGCTCACCCACCACCGGGAGGACTTGAGCGCCCGCATCGGCCGGCCCGTCGAACTCGTCGGGATCGCCGTGCGCCGCCTGGGACGCGACCGTTCGGACGTGCCCGTCGACCCGAGTCTGTTCACGACCGACGCCGCCGACCTCGTCACCCGCGCCGACATCGTCGTCGAGGTCATCGGGGGCATCGAACCCACCCGCGACCTGCTCCTTACCGCCATGAAGAGCGGCGCGGCGGTCGTGTCGGCCAACAAGGCGCTGCTCGCCGAGGACGGCCCCACCTTGTATGCCGCGGCCGACGACGCCGGAGTCGACCTCTACTACGAGGCGGCGGTGGCCGGGGCCATCCCGATCCTGCGCCCCATCCGCGACTCGCTCGCCGGCGACACGATCACCAAGGTCATCGGAATCGTCAACGGCACGACCAACTTCGTCCTCGACAAGATGGACACCACCGGCGCCGGGTTCGCCGAAACGGTCGAGGTGGCGCAGGCGCTCGGGTATGCCGAGGCCGACCCGAGCGCCGACATCGAGGGCTTCGATGCCGCCGCCAAGGCCGCCATCTTGGCCTCCCTTGCCTTCCACACCAGGGTGAGCAGCGCCCAGGTCCACCGGGAGGGCATCACCGACGTCACCGCCGCGGATATCGCCGCGGCCGACGCCATGGGGTGCGTCGTCAAACTGCTCGCCATCTGCGAACGCGTCGCCACCCCCGACGGCGACGCGGTGAGCGTGCGCGTGCATCCGGCGATGATCCCGCGCACCCACCCGCTCGGCTCGGTGCGGGACGCCTTCAACGCGGTCTTCGTCGAGGCCGAGGCGGCGGGCCAGCTCATGTTCTACGGGCGCGGCGCCGGCGGCGATCCCACCGCCTCGGCGATCCTCGGCGACGTCGTCGAGGTGGCCCGGCACCGGGTCAACGGGGGCCGCGGAGCCGGCGAATCGGCATACGCGGACCTGCCGGTCCTGCCCATGGGCGCAGCCCAGACCCGCTACCACATCAGTCTCGATGTCGCCGACCGGCCGGGGGTGCTCGCCGCGGTGGCCACGGCCTTCGCCGACCACGGCGTGTCCATCGAAACCGTGCGTCAGCAGGTCGTCGACACCGACCGGGGCGGGCAGGTCGAGCACGGTGCGAACCTCGTCGTCGTCACCCATCGGGCTGCCGATGCGGCCCTGTCGGCGACGGTGGCGGCCCTCGATGCCCTCGACACGGTCCGTGAGGTCGTGTCTGTCATGCGTGTAGAAGGAGAGTGAGATGGCGACCTTGTGGCAAGGCGTGATCGAGGAGTATGCCGACCGGTTGCCGATGCTCGCCGGCGCGCCCGTCGTGACCCTGCAGGAGGGCGGGACCCCGCTCATTCCCTGCGCGGGGCTCTCGGAGCGGGTGGGCGCGCGCGTCTACGTCAAGTACGAAGGGCTCAACCCCACCGGGTCGTTCAAGGACCGGGGGATGACGACGGCGATCTCGGTCGCCAAGGCCGCGGGGGCCAAGGCGGTCATTTGCGCCTCGACCGGCAACACCTCGGCGAGCGCCGCGGCATACGCGACGAAAGCCGGGATGACCTGCGCGGTTCTGGTGCCCGACGGCAAGATCGCGATGGGCAAACTCTCCCAGGCCATCGCTCATGGCGCGACGTTGATCCAGGTCGAGGGCAACTTCGACGACTGCCTCACCGTGGCCCGCAAACTCGCCGAGGCCTACCCCGTCGAACTCGTCAACTCGGTCAACCCGGCGCGCATCGAGGGGCAGAAGACGGCGGCCTTCGAGATCGTCGATGCGCTCGGGGACGCCCCCGACATCCACGTCTTGCCGGTGGGCAACGCCGGCAACATCACCGCCTACTGGCAGGGCTATGGCGAGTATGCCGCCCCCACCCTTGGGCGAAGCGGCGAGTTGGCGCCGGTGGCGACCAAGCGCCCGGCGATGTGGGGGTTCCAGGCCGCCGGCGCCGCGCCGATCGTCCTCGGCCACCCCGTCGACGAGCCGGAGACGATCGCCACGGCGATCCGGATCGGCAATCCCGCTTCGTGGCGGCAGGCCGAGGCCGCCCGCGACGAGTCCGGCGGGCTCATCGACTCGGTGACAGACGAGCAGATCCTCGCCGCGCACCGGCTCCTCTCGGCCACCGAAGGGGTGTTCGTCGAACCCGGCTCGGCGGCGAGCATCGCCGGGCTGCTCAAGGCGTCGGAAGCCGGCCTCGTGCCGAGTGGCGCCACGATCGTGTGCACGGTCACCGGGCACGGGCTCAAGGACCCGTCGTGGGCGCTGCGCGGCGCGGACGGCGCCGACGTCGAGCCGGTCCGGGTGCCGGTCGATGCGTATGCCGTTGCCCGCGCCTTGGGGTTGGAGTGACGCGGACGGCGCCGGCGGGGACGGCATACTCGGGTGCGAAGGTGAGAGGCGGCGATCGGTGACGTCGGGACCAGCGGTGCCGGGCCGGCGCGGTGAGCCGCGCGCGGGAGCGTCCGTGTGCGTCGAGACGCCGGCGAGCAGCGCCAACCTCGGCCCGGGGTTCGACTCGATCGGGATGGCCCTGGGCGTGTGGGACCGCTGCGTGGCGACGGTGCGGGCCGAACCCGGGCTGACCGTCACCGCCGAGGGTGAGGGCGCCGGTGCAGTGCCCCTCGATGCCTCGCACCTGATCTATCGCACGATGGTGCGCACCTGGGATGAGTTGGACGTGCCCGCCCCGGCCGGGTTGTCGCTCACCTGCACCAACGCCGTGCCCCACGGGCGCGGGATGGGGTCGTCGGCGACCGCGATCGTCACCGGAATCGTTGCGGCCCAGGCGTTGTGCGGAGTGGACGAGTGGTTCGGGCGGTTCGACGCGGGGTTTGTCAACGACCTCGCCGCGCGCCTGGAGGGGCACCCCGACAATGCCTCTGCCTCGGTGTTCGGGGGAGCGACGGTGTCCTGGTCCGACGATCCGGCGGCGGGCACGACGACGGTGTCGCTGGCGGTTCATCCGTCGATCGTGCCGGTGGTTTTCGCCCCCGAGGTGCAGTTGTCGACGGCCAAGGCGCGCTCGGTGTTGCCGGCCCATGTGCGCCTCTCCGACGCCGCCGCGAACTCCGGGCGGGCGGCCCTGCTCGTCCATGCCCTTGCCACCGAGCCGCGCCATCTCGTCGCCGCCACCCGCGATTGGCTCCACCAGGAGCCGCGCCGGCCGTCGTATGCCGCGTCGATGGCTCTCGTGGACGCCTTGCGGGCCGCTGGGCATGCCGCCGTCATCTCGGGGGCCGGCCCCTCGGTGCTCGCGCTCGTCACGGCCGACGCCGTCGCCTCGGCCACGACGCACGCGCCCGCGGGCTGGCGGGTGCTCACGCCCGGCATACCGGAGAGTGGCGTGCGGGTCGCGGTGATGACCCGCCCGACGGACTGAGGGCACCCACGACCGGCCTTCGGGTGTTATGGTGGGTCACGCAGACCGCGCCGGTTCCCGATGCCCGGGCTCCGCCAGGGCCGATGGCCGCGCCGATCTGCTCCCGCCCCCGTTTTCGGCAGGCGGCGCCGTCGCGCCCCTGTCCCGAGAGGGCGTGACTTGTTCTGGCCAGTAGGCCGATCACCACCTGCTCGCGCGTTTCGAGCGCGAGCCATGAACGAGGGGAAGGATCCTTCGTGACAGATACCACCGCTCTTGAGGCCGCGCCGGCGCGGCGCTCCGGCTCTCTGACGGCCATGAAGGTCGCTGAGTTGCAAGGACTTGCCTCGAGCATGGGGATTAGCGGCACGACCCGGATGCGCAAGAACGACCTGATCGAGGCCATCAAGGCCCGCCAGGGCGGGCGCCCGGCCGGCGCCAAGGCCGCGGACGGCCCGCCTGCGCCGCACGCGAGCGCCGGTGCGAAGTCCGCGAGCACCCAGCCCGCCCGCGACGCGGCCCCGGTCGCGGCGTCGCCCGCCACCGACGGCACGGCTGCCGACACCCGCCCGAGCGCTCCGGAGGGCAGCGATGCACCGAGCGCGGTCGCCAGCGGGCGACCCACCCGGTCTCGCCGGGCCACCGCCCGGGTGACGACCCCCAGCCACACCGAGCCCGGCGCAGCGCCGGCCACGACGGGAAGCCCCGCGGCCGAGACCGCTCCGTCCGCGCCCCAAGAGGGCGAGCGCGCCGACGGTGAGGGGCCGCGCTCGCGCGAGCAGCGACCCAACCGTCGCGACCGCGGCCAGCAGCAGGGGCAGCGCGACAACCAGCAAGGCCAGCAGCGCGAGGGTGGCCAAGGCCAACAGCGCGAGAGCGGCCAGGGCCAGCAGCGGGACAACCAGCCGGGCCAGAACCGCTGGAACGACGACGATGAGGGTGGCCGCGGGGGCCGGCGCCGCCGCAACCGCAACCGCAACCGGGACAAGCGCCAGGTCCAAGGGCGCCCCCAGGGCGGGGACGACACCGACGTGCAGATCGCCGAGGACGATGTCCTCGTGCCCGTCGCCGGCATCGTCGACATCCTCGACAACTACGCGTTCGTCCGCACGACCGGCTACCTGCCCGGCCCCACCGACATCTACGTGCCGCTGGCCATGGTCAAGCGCACTGGCCTGCGCAAGGGCGATGCCGTCACCGGTGCCATCAAGGCCCCGCGCGAGGGTGAGGAGCCGCAGCAGCAACTCGTCGGCAGCCGCAACAATCGGCAGAAGTACACGGCGATCGCGCGCCTCGACACCATCAACGGGATGACGCCGGAGCAGGCCCGCCAGCGCCCCGAGTTCGGCAAGCTCACTCCGCTCTACCCGCAGCAGCGGCTGCGCCTGGAAACCGAGTCCAACCAGTTGACGACGCGCGTGATCGATCTCGTCGCCCCGATCGGCAAGGGCCAGCGCGGGCTCCTCGTCGCCCCCGCCAAGGCCGGCAAGACCCTCATCCTGCAGGCCATCGCCAACGCGATCACGACGAACAACCCCGAGTGCCACCTCATGGTCGTCCTCGTCGACGAGCGGCCCGAGGAAGTCACCGACATGCAGCGCGCGGTCAAGGGCGAGGTCATCGCCTCGACCTTCGACCGCCCGGCCGACGACCACACGACCGTCGCCGAACTGGCGATCGAGCGGGCCAAGCGCCTCGTCGAGATGGGCCACGACGTCGTCGTGCTCCTCGACTCGATCACCCGCCTGGGCCGCGCCTACAACCTCGCCGCCCCGGCCAGCGGCCGCATCCTCTCCGGTGGTGTCGACTCGGCCGCGCTGTACCCGCCGAAGAAGTTCTTCGGGGCCGCGCGCAACATCGAGAACGGCGGCTCGCTCACCATCTTGGCCACGGCCCTGGTCGAAACCGGCTCGCGCATGGACGAGGTGATCTTCGAGGAGTTCAAGGGCACCGGCAACATGGAACTCAAGCTCGACCGCAACCTCGCCAACCGGCGGATCTTCCCCGCGGTCGATGTCAACAACTCGGGCACCCGCCGTGAGGAAATCCTCCTCGCCCCCGAGGAACTCAAGATCATGTGGAAACTCCGCCGGGTCCTCGCGGCCCTGGAGCCCCAGGCGGGCATCGAGTTGCTTCTCGACCGGCTGCGCAAGACCAAGACGAACTACGAGTTCCTCATGCAGGTCCAGCAGACGGCGAGCATCAAACTCGACGACGAGGACGACGCGTAAGCCACTGAAGCGACGCAGGCGTCGCCCACGTGGCGCCGGCCCCCGATGGGCAGATTCCCCCAGGAATCTGCCCATCGGGCATTCTGGGCCCGGACCGACCCGTTCGACCCAGGAGGCTGCCGTGATCCTTATCGTCGTCAAGTTCCCCATTCGCCCGGACCGCCTTGACGAGTGGGCGCGGTTGTCGACGGAGTATGCCGTGGCCGTGCGCGCCGAGCCGGGCAACGTGTTCTTCGAGTTCTCGTGCTCGGTCGATGACCCCGACACGTTCGTCTGCATCGAGGGTTTCCGCGACGCCGCCGCCGGCGCCGAGCATATGCGTCAACCGCATCTCGCCACGTTCATGAACACCATGCCGAGGATCGTGTCGGCGCGCCCGCAGATCATCTACGTCGACAGCCCCGACGTCGACGGCTTTGGTCCCATGGGTGAGATCGCCCCCGAGTGAGCGCGAGCGCCGATCTTCCCGTGCGTCGGGGGCGGGCGGCCATCGCCCACCCCGTGACGGCCGTCGTCCTCGGCGGTACCCTCTTCGGGACCGCCGGGGTGGCCAAATCATTCGCCCCGGTCGGCGCCTCACCCGTCGCGGTCGGCTCGGTCCGGTTGGCGATCGGGGCGCTGGCGATCACGGCATACCTTGTGGCGCGCGGCACCCCCATGGGCTCCCTCATGCGTATGTGGCGCGCCAAGGCGACCGTGGTCGCGGCGGCCGGCGCCGCGGCATACCAACCGTTCTTCTTCGCGGGGATCGGGTATGCCGGGGTGCCGCTGGGCACGCTCGTCGCCGTGGGGAGCGCGCCGGTGTTCACCGGGCTGCTCTCGTGGCTGGTGCTGCGCGAGCGGCCGAGCCGGGCGTGGGCGGTGGCGACCGTCGTCTGTGTCGTCGGGCTGGTGCTGCTCACCGGGGTGGGCGCGGCGTCGGGGAGTCTGCTCGGGGTGGCGCTGACGGCGGGGGCCGGGCTGTCGATCGCGTCGTTCACGGTCGCGGCCAAGATCCTGCTCGGTCGGGGAGTGGGGACGCTGGCGGTGCTCGCGTCGTCGTTCGGGTTGGGGGCGCTGGTGATGGTGCCGGTGGCGGCGGTGCTGGGGTTGGGCTGGGTGGCGACGGGCCCGGGGGTCTTGGTGGCGCTCTATCTGGGGCTGGCGACGATGGGGGTGGCCAACATCTTGTACGCGCGGGGCCTCGTGGGACTGCCCGCCGCGAGCGCGGCGACGTTGACGCTGGCCGACCCGGTGACGGCGACCGCGCTGGGCGCCCTGGTGCTCGGGCAAGTGCTCGCCCCCCTGGGCTGGGTCGGGCTCGGGGTGATCTGCGTCGGGCTGGTGCTCCAGGGCTTTTCGGCCGCCCGCGGCTGATCCGGTGGGGGGCGTGGGATGCACAGAGCGCATCATGGTGCGCCTTCGGCATCCCACCACCGCGCGTCGTCCACAGGCGGTGCGCTCGCCGGTGTGTCATCCACAGTCGACCGATCGTGCTGGATTGCGGTGCGGGGCACCGGCACGCTCGGTGGCATGCGGAGTTACCCGAGGGTCGGTGTCTCGCGAGCCGAGCGAGCGCGGGTGGCGAAGGAGGTGCCCACGGCGGACGCGGGGGTGGCTCATCGCCCTGACCTGCGGGCGGCAGGACTCACCCGATCGGACGTGCGCAGCGAGGTTCTCGCCGGCCGTTGGCAGCGGTGGGGGCGGCATACCGTGCTGCTCGGCACTGGCGCACCGAGTGCCGAGGCCTACCGATGGCGAGCGGTCTGGGAAAGCGGGCCGGGGGCCTGTCTGGACGGGGTGGCCGCCTTGGTTGCCGAGGGTTTGACCGGATTCGCGTCCCAGAGAATTGATGTCGTTGTGCCCCACGGGAATCGGGCGCACCCAGTGCCGGGTGTCACGGTGCGGCGAGCGCGGGTGATCGACCGATCCCGCCGACCAGGGGTGCCTCGAGTTGCCGTGGAAACCGCCGCCCTCCATGCCGCGGCCTGGGCCGTCAGTGACCGTCAGGCTGCCCTGGTGCTGTGTTTGGTGCTGCAGCAACGATTGACGACAGCGCACCGCCTCCACCGTGCGAGCCGAGGGGCGCTGCGGCAGGCCGCACCCTCGCGTCGGGCCTTCCTGTGCCAGGTGCTCGTGGACCTTGCCGATGGGGTGCGCGCTCTGGGAGAACTCGACTTCGCTGGCCTATGCCGTGATCACGGCCTTCCCCCACCGACCCGGCAGGTCGTGCGCCAGGTGAGCAGCGGACGCATCTATCTGGACGCTGCCTGGGAGGACATCGGGCTGGTCGTCGAAATCGACGGGGGTCAGCACGCACTCGCCCTGGCCACTGTCCATGACGCGCTCCGCCAGAACGAAGTGGTCCTGACGTTGAATCGAGTGTTGCGCATCCCCGTGCTGGGGCTTCGTCTCCAGCCCCACGCCTTTCTCGACCAGGTGATCCGACTGCACCGGTTGTCGGCGCGCCCGTGACAGCGTCCACGGACACTGGGATGCACAAAGCGCCTCATGGTGCGCCTTCTGCATCCCAGTGTCGGCGGGTCCGCTGCCGTCGGACGTGGGAATGGCCCGGGCAGCGCGTCCCTTACACTGGAGTGCTGGACCGGTTCACGGCAGACGACGCGTTTCCTGAGCGACCTCCCCACGAGGGTCGCAGGCGGGGCGCCAAGGGTATGCAGCGAGAGTCGCTGGCCCGCCGACCCGGAGACATCCAAGGAGAACCATCGTGAAGAAGGACATCCACCCCGCCTACGGGGAGACCACGGTCACCTGCACCTGTGGCAACACGTTCACCACCCGCAGCACCGCCAAGAACGGCGTCATCCACGCCGAGGTGTGCAGCAACTGCCACCCGTTCTACACGGGCAAGCAGAAGATCCTCGACACCGGTGGTCGCGTGGCCCGCTTCCAGGCCCGTTACGGCAAGAAGGTCGCCAAGTAGCACCCCCGACGGCGCCGACCGCTGCTCCCGAGCACGGTCGGCGCCGTCGCTGCGCGGTCCGCCAGACCGCGCAAACAATCGACCAATAGGGCGATTGTTGACGAGCAGCGACGGTCAACAATCGACCAATAGGTGGATTGTTGACGAAACCATCCCCCACCGACCTGCCAAGGAACGCCATGTTCGAGTCCGCAGCCTCACTCGTCGAGGAACATGCCGCCCTCGAAGCCGCCATGGCCGACCCGGACATCGCCGCCGACCCCGACCGGTTCCGTGAGGTGAGCAAGAGGTATGCCGCGCTCTCGCCGAGCGTCGCGGCATACCGGGCCTGGGTGGCGGCCACCGGCGATCTGGAGGCGGCCCGCGAACTGGCGACCGAGGACCCGGCCTTCGCCGACGAAATCCCCGCCCTCGAACACGCCGCCGCCGACGCGACCGAGAAGCTTCGCCGCCAGCTCATCCCGCGCGACCCCGACGACGACCGCGACGTCATCCTTGAGGTCAAGGCGGGGGAGGGCGGGCAGGAGTCGGCGCTGTTCGCCGGCGACCTGCTGCGGATGTACCTGCGGTATGCCGCCGCCCGCGGCTGGAGCGCCACGATCCTCGACGCCACCGAATCCGACCTCGGCGGGATCAAGGATGCCCAGGTCTCGCTCAAGCATCGCGGCACGCCGGCCCCGGGCGAGGCGCCGTGGGCGCGGCTCAAGTACGAGGGTGGCGTGCACCGGGTCCAGCGGGTGCCCGTCACCGAGAGCCAGGGGCGCATTCACACGAGCGCCGCCGGGGTGTGGGTGATGCCCGAGGCCGAGGAGGTCGGCGAGGTCGAGATCGCCGAGGCCGACCTGCGGATCGATGTGTTCCGGTCCTCCGGGCCGGGCGGGCAGAGCGTCAACACGACCGACTCGGCGGTGCGGATCACCCACCTGCCGACCGGCACGGTCGTCTCCTGCCAGAACGAGAAGTCCCAGCTCCAGAACCGCGAGGCGGCGATGCGGGTGCTCCGGGCCCGGTTGCGCCAGGCCGCTCTCGACGCTGCGAATGCGGCCGCCGCCGATGCCCGCGCCAGCCAGGTCCGCACCGTCGACCGCTCCGAGCGGATCCGCACCTACAACTTCCCCGAGAACCGGATCAGCGACCACCGCACCGGGTTCAAGGCCTACAACCTCGACGCCGTGCTCGAAGGAGCGCTCGACCCGGTCGTGGAGTCGGCGATGGCGGCCGACGAGGCGGCCCGGCTCGCTGCGCTCGCGACCTGATCCCCCGGAGTTGGCTGGTATGCGCGCGCGTTCACAAGCCACCTATTGGTCGATTGTTGACGGGGCGGGTGGGGCCGGGGGCGTGGCCGTATGTTCACAATCCACCTATTGGTCGAATGTTGACGGGCTCGGGGGACGGCGATGAGGGTGCCGACGTCACTATCCACCGTGTATGCCGCGGTGCACGGTGCCCGGCTGACCCTTGCTGCCGCGGGGGTCGCCTCACCGGGGCCGGATGCGGAGCAGCTCGCGGCGCATGTGCTGCGTGTCGATGGCGCCGAACTGCACCGCCGGATGATCCTGCGCGAGCCCCTGGACGCCGCCGCCTGGGAACGGTACGCCGACTTGGTCGAGGAGCGGGCGCGCCGAGTGCCGCTCCAGCACCTGACCGGGCGTGCCCACTTCCGGCATCTCGAGCTCGAGGTCGGCCCGGGTGTCTTCATCCCGCGCCCGGAAACCGAGTCCGTCGCCGGCTGGGCCATCGATGCCGTATGCCGCCTCCTCGCCTCGGGCGTGAGCGCTCCCGTTGTCGTTGACCTCTGCACCGGGTCGGGGGCCATCGCCCTGGCGCTGAAGGACGAACTCCCGGAAGCAGACGTCCACGCCGTCGAGTTCGACCCGCATGCGCATGCCTGGGCCGCCCGCAACGTCGCCCGTCTCGGCCTGCAGATCGACTTGCGGCTGGGGGACGCGCGGGCGGCCTTCGAGGACCTCGCCGGGGACGTCGACGTCGTCGTGTCCAACCCGCCCTACATTCCCGCCGACATGGTGCCCCTCGACCCCGAGGTCCGCGACCACGACCCGGCCCTCGCGCTCTACGGCGGCGGGACCGACGGGTTGGCGATGCCGCTCGCGGTGGCGGCACGGGCGGCATACCTTCTGCGGCCCGGCGGTGTCCTCGTCATGGAACACGCCGACACTCAGGGACAAACCCTCCCCGCCGCCCTGGCGCGCACCGGCGACTGGCTCGACATCGAGGACCGGCGCGACCTCACCGGCCGGCCACGCGCGGTTGTCGCCGCTCGCCGGTAGCGGCGACGCCGGAAAATCGGAGGCGGCGGCGCCCGGGGGCGCCGTAGCGTCGAGCAATGGCCACCGTTGAGTTTTTCACGGACCCGCGCGCGTTCCTCGTTGCCGCGGGGCCGTTCCTGCGGGCCGCCCCAGTGGTGACGAGCCTGCTGGCGACGGTCACGCAGCGGAGCGCCGAGCGCGAGGAACGCGGCGACCTCCCCGCGCGCGATTACCCCCAGTGGTGGGCGGTCGTCCGCGACGAGTCCGGAGTCGTCGGGGCCGCCATGCGGACGATGCCCCATCCGCCGTATGCCGCGTACGTCGCCTCGATGCCGCCCCATGCGGCCGAGGCATTGGCCCACGCCCTCGCCGAAGCCAGCGCCCTCGACCCCGCGCATCCGGTCGCTCTGGACCACGTCAACGGCGCGATCGACGTGGCGCACGCCGTCCTTGGCGAGCAGGCGCTCTTGCGCGGCGGTCGCATCCTGCAGGAGATGGCGACCCGGCTGCATGGGCTCGGTGAGGTGATCGTGCCGCCGCAACCGGGCGGCATACTCCGCCCGGCGACCACCGCGGATCTCGACCTCGTCACCGATTGGCTGGGGCGCTTCCACGCCGAAGCCGCGGCTCAAGCGGGCCGAGTGCATACGCACGACGGTGCCCTCTCCCGCGACGAATGCCGCGACAGATTGCCCACCATCTCGCTGTGGGCGGTCGACGGCGAGGTCGTTCACCTCACCGCGATCACGCCGCCGGCCTTCGGCGTATGCCGCGTCGGTCCGGTCTACACCCCGCCGGAACATCGCGGCCGAGGGTATGCCGCGGCCGCCGTCGCGCAGGTCAGCGCCACCGCCCAGGGCGCCGGGCACGAGGTGTGCCTGTTCACCGACCTGGACAATCCGACATCGAACGCGCTCTATGCGCGCCTGGGCTTCCGCCCGGTCTGCGACATGGCCAACCTGACTCGTCTCCCCTTTCCCGCCTGAACTGTCTAGCGGTCACTTCGCACAACAACAGTCGCGGCGTGCGGCGTGTATTGGGCGTCCCGGCGCGGGCTACCGTGCAGGAGGTGTTGTGATCACAACACCAACGGCAGGGTGGGGTGCAGCGCGGCCTGCAGGTGTCCAGTCCAGAGTTGTCAGTGGGGCACATGGGGCCAGTGGGGCGCCCTTCAGACGATGGCGGCCATCGAGTGAGGAGTATTTGTCGGCTCAGGCGGGTGGAGACGACAAATACTCCTCACTCGACTTCCGCGGGAGCGGACGCGCAGGCCAAACCGCCGCGCACCCGGCCTGCGCCCCCGGTACCGCCGGCGTACCCGGCCTCTGCGCCGGGCCCCCCTGCGCGCCCGGTCGCGCCCGGTCCCGCCTGCGCCCCCGGTACCGCCGGCGTACCCGGCCTCTGCGCCCGGTCCCGCCGGCGTACCCGGCCTCTGCGCCCGGTCCCGCCTGCGCGCCCGGTACGTCGGCGCACACGGCGCGCATCCCGTACCGCCGGCGCACCGAGTCCCACCGGCGTGCCTAGCCTCACCGGCGCACCGAGTCCCACCGGCGTGCCTAGCCCCGCCGACGCACACCGCCTGAGCCCCTCCGCCGTCGAGCCAGGCCGCCCAACGGGGGCGGACGGCATACGCTTGGGGGCTATGAGTCCGGTGTTCGACGCGACCACGCCCGAGGGGTTGGCTGACGCGCTCCCCAAAGTGGTGGCTGGCGTCCGGGAGGGGCGCCTGGTCGTCCTCCCCACCGACACCGTCTACGGCGTGGGCGCCGACGCGTTCTCCCGGGAGGCGGTCGCCGGGCTCCTCGCCGCCAAGGGCCGCGGTCGGGAAATGCCCCCCCCGGTGCTCATCGCCAAGACCGCCACGGTCGACGGACTCGCGACGGACGTCCCCGACTATGCCCGGGCTCTCATCGAGCGCTACTGGCCCGGCCCGCTCACCCTCGTTCTCCAGGCCCAGCCCTCGCTCGCCTGGGATCTCGGCGAAACCCGCGGCACCGTCGCCCTGCGGATGCCCGACGACGACATCGCCCTCGCCATCCTGGCCGACATCGGCCCGATGGCGGTCAGCAGCGCCAACCGCACCGGCAACCCCGCCTCCCGTACCGTCGTCGAGGCCGCGGCCCAACTCGGAGCGGCCGTCACCTACTACCTCGACGGGGGGCCCTCCCGGGGCGGACTTGCCTCGACCATCGTCGATTGCACGGGGCTCGAACCCGTCATCCTTCGCGAAGGTGCCCTCGCTGCCGACGACATCCTCGCCGTCGTCGCCGCGGCCCGAGCCAATAGCGCACCTGACGGCGATACCGCCGGCTCCGTCACACCCGCTGCCACAGGAGCGCAGGACGCCGTAGCCCCCGACCCCACATCGACCGGCGACGCGCCGAGCGCCCGGGATGACGACGCGAAGCCCCCCACCGCCGACGACCCCCTAGAGTGTGCCGCGGACGCCGCCGAGTCCGGCGCCCAGACCCTCCCCGATGCTCAGGAGACCCCCCGATGAGTGAGACGTTCTACGGCTCCGACTTTGCCGCCCTCGACGCCTTCGACCCCGAAATCGCTGCGGTTCTCATCGGCGAACTCCAGCGATTGCGCGGTGGTCTCCAACTCATCGCCTCGGAGAACATGTCGAGTCCCGAGGTCCTCACCGCCCTCGGTTCCACCCTCTCGAACAAGTATGCCGAGGGCTACCCGGGGCGCCGCTACTACGGCGGCTGCGCCGAGGTCGACAAGGCCGAGAGCCTCGCCATCGAACGCTGCAAGGCCCTCTTCGGCGCCGATCACGCCAATGTCCAGCCGCACAGTGGGGCGAGCGCCAACCAGGCCGTCTACGGCGCCTTCATGTCGCCGGGCGACACGATCCTTGCGATGAGCCTGCCGCACGGCGGTCACCTCACCCACGGGACCAAGGTCTCCTTCTCAGGCAAGTGGTTCAACGCCGTCCACTACGGCGTCGACAAGAACACCGAGGACATCGACTACGACCAGGTCGAGGCGCTCGCCAAGGAACACCACCCCAAGGTCATCCTCGCCGGCGGCTCGGCCATCCCGCGTCTGATCGACTTCGAGTTCTTCCGTCGCCTCGCCGACGAGATCGGGGCGATCTTCTGGGTCGATGCCGCCCACTTCATCGGGCTGGTCGCCGGCAAGGCGATCCCCAGCCCGGTCCCGTATGCCGATGTCGTCTCGTTCACGACCCACAAGGTCCTGCGTGGCCCCCGCTCGGGTGCCATCGTGTGCAAGGCCGAGCACCAGGCCGCCATCGACAAGGCCGTCTTCCCCATGATGCAAGGCGGCCCCCAGATGCACACGATCGCTGCCAAGGCCGTCAACTTCAAGGAGTGCGCCACCCCGGCGTATGCCGCTTACACCCGGCAGGTGATCGCCAACGCGGCCGTCCTCGCGGCCGAACTCGGCGAGCGCGGCATCCGCCCGACCACCGGTGGGACCGACACCCACCTCTCCCTCCACGACCTCCAGCCGGTGCTCGTCACGGGCGTCGACGCCGAGGCCCGCTGCGACGCCGCCGGTATCACCCTCAACAAGAACGCCATCCCCTTCGACCCGCAAAAGCCCAACATCGCCTCGGGCATCCGGGTCGGCACCCCGTGCGTGACCACTCAGGGCATGGGTGAGCCGGAGATGCGCGATATCGCCCGGCTCATCGCCACGGCGGTCACCACGGGCGACGCTGACCCTGCGCACCCGGTCTCGCGGGAGGTCCGCGCCGAGGTGACCGATCTCGTGGGCCGCTTCCCGGCATACCCACGCTGACCGTGGCCCGGGGCGGGGGACCGGCCCACCCCTTCCCCAAGGGGTGGCCGCCTCGTGCGTGAGTACCTCTTCATCGTCGTCGTCGCCGCGGTCATCACGTATGCCGCGACGCCGGCGATGCGGGCCCTCGCCGTGCGCTTGCGCGCCTTCACCCCGGTGCGGGACAGGGACGTCCATTCGGTGCCCATTCCGCGGCTCGGTGGGGTCGCGATGCTCCTCGGGTTCGGCGCGGCCACGCTGGTCGCCTCGGTGCTCCCGTTCAGCCGGCAGATGTTCGCCGGCGGCGAATTGCGGGGAGTGTTCCTCGGCGGGGTGATCGTTTGCCTCGTCGGAGCCATCGACGACGTCCACGAACTCGACTGGCTGATCAAGGCAGCCGGGCAGTTGCTCGCCGCGGGGGTGATGGCGTTTCAAGGGGTGCAGTTGTTCTCGTTGCCGCTCGGGGAGACCGTCGTTCTCCCGGCGCCACTGCTCGTCGGACTCACGATCTTCTGTGTCTTGTTGGCGACCAACGCCGTCAATTTCGTCGACGGTCTCGACGGGCTCGCGACGGGCATCGTCGGTATCGCCGCACTGTCTTTCTTTGCCTACGCCTATCTCATCGCCCGCAGTTATTCACCCCCCAACGTTTTTACCTCGGCAGCGTTTATTGCGGCAGCGCTCGTGGGCGTCTGTCTGGGATTCCTGCCGCACAATTTCCATCCCGCCCGGATCTTCATGGGGGACAGCGGAGCGCTGCTGCTGGGGCTGCTCCTCGCGGCGGCGATGATCTCACTGACCGGGACCGTCACCGGGGCCGAGGTCTCGACCAACCCGGCAGCGGCCCTGCTCCTTCCGCTCCTCGTGCCGGTGGCGATCGTCCTCTTGCCCCTGCTCGACGTGTTGCTCGCTGTCGTTCGGCGCACGCGCAAGGGGCTGCGGCCCTGGCAACCCGATGCCCAGCACCTCCACCATCGGATGCTCGCGTGGGGCCATGGGCACCGGCGGGCGGTATTGCTCCTTTGGTTCTGGGCGGCGGCCGCCGCCTTCGGCGCGGTGTCCTTCGTCTTCCTGCCGCCTCTCGCCGCACTGGCGCTGCTCGTCGCGATGGTCGCGCTCGCCGCCGGGCTGACGATGTGGTTGCCGCGTACGCGGGGCCTGGAGGCGCCCGGACGCGGGGCCGGCTGACGCGCCCGGACGCGGGTCGTAAGGAATGTCACGGTGACCGCAGTGGTGACATCGGACACGCGGGAGTGGGGCCATCGGTATGCCGCAGCCGACCGGCTCGCCGACACCGCCAGGGAGCGCGACCAACGCCGCGCGGGCGATGGTGAGGAACGGCATACGATCACCGGCAACCCTAGGAACACGGCTTGTGATAACTTTCACAAGCGGCTCGGAGGTGGGCCCGAGGCGGCTCGCTGACGGGCCGTCGTCACTGTTGAGGAAGGCTTGCGATGGCGCCGGCACCAGCCCCTGCTGCGGGGGCCCCTTTTGCGGTGATGGCCCGCGCCGCCTTCCTGCCGAGCGCCCTGGTCGGGGCTGTGACCAGTGGCGTCGTGTGTCTGGTACGGGGGCCGCACGCCATCGCAGCGAGTGCCTTCGGACTCGTGGTGGCGCTCGCCTTCTTCGGCTTCGGGATGCTCGTGCTCAGCCGGCTCGTGCGGCAGGCCAACCTCACGCTCTTCTTCGGTATCGCGATGGCTGTCTACCTCTTCCAGATCATCGGCTTGCTCGTCGTCATCCTCATCGTGCGCCGGGCGGACTGGGTCGATCGACCCGCGATGGCCATCGTCATCGCGGTCGTCACGATCGCTTGGCAACTGTTCGCGATGCGTGCCCTGCGGAAGAGTCGAATCCCCATCTACGACGAGCCGGCGATCACCGGCGACGGCGGGTCCTCATGAGCGGCGACATTGCCCTGGGGTGCGTCGCGGGCACTGCCCCCGGTCCGGTAGCCTTCGGGCAGATCGAGAACGGCCGGTGTCCTGGCTGGAATAGCCTGGCAGAGCGCCCCCCGCCCTCCGACCTCGCCCTGACCGCCAACGACACCGAGGAGAACTTGTGAGCCTGACCTTGATCCAGGTGCCAGCCGTGGCGGCAAGTGGGGGAGGTGGTGGCTCGTTCGAGACACCGACGACGGCCGAGTTCTGGCAACCGCTCATCACGTTCGGGGGCAACGAGAACTTCGCGATCACCCGGTCCTCCATCGTGGTGTTGGCCACTGCCGCGGTCATCGGCTGGTTCTTTGTGACGACGAGCGGTCGGCTCAGCCTGGTGCCGAGCCGGCGCCAGTACTACGCCGAGCAGGCCTACGACTTCGTCCGCAACACCATCGGTCGCGATGTCATCGGCGCCAAGGACTTCAAACCGTTCGTGCCGTTGTTGCTCACCTTGTTCAGCCTCATCCTGCTCAACAATGTCGCCGGGATTATCCCGTTCGTGCAGTTCCCGAGTTCGAGCCGGATCGCGTTCCCGCTGGTTCTCACGCTGATCGTCTACGTCGTTTACAACGTGACGGCGCTCAAACGCAAGCATGGGCTCATCGGCTACCTCAAGTCGCTCGTCCCCCCGGGCATTCCGCCGGGCATCAACATTCTGGTGTTCGTCATCGAGTTGGCGACCTACTTCATCATCCGCCCGCTCACGCTCGCCTTGCGTCTCTTCGGCAACATGCTCGCCGGGCACATGCTGCTCCTCGTCTTCTTCCTCGGCGCCGAGTACCTCCTCTTCACCTCTCCGGGCCTGGGCATGAAGGGGGCCGGGGTCGTCGCCTTCGCCGGTGGCGTTCTCATGACCTTCTTCGAGTTGCTGATCGAGGTCCTGCAGGCCTTCATCTTCACCATGCTGGCAGCGGTCTACATCGCCGACGCCGTCTCCGAACACCACTAAAGCTGCACCACCCTCACCCAGACGTCAGGTCCGCTGACATCTTCGAAAGGAAACCAGTCACATGACCGGCAACATCACCCTCCTCGGCTACGGTCTCGCCGCGATCGGCCCCGGTATCGGCATCGGTCTCATCTGGGCCGCCGTCATCAGTGGCTCGGCGCGTCAGCCTGAGGCCAAGGGCATGCTGCAGACGACCGCGTTCATCGGCACCGCGCTCACCGAGGCGCTCGCGATCCTCGGTCTCGTTTTCTACCTGATCGCCTGATCGGGCTTTGCCCGGACCATCGGTCCCTGAGGAGTACTTGTGAGCATCACCGCATTCGCTAATGCACCCGCCGCCGAGGGCGGCTGGGGTGGGATGAGCCCGCTCATCCCGCATCCCATCGAGATCGTCGGTGCGCTGGTTGCCTTCGGCATCCTCTATTGGCTCTTCAAGACCAAAGTGGTCCCGAAGATGGAGGCGCTCTACGAACAGCGGGCCGCGGCCATTGAGGGCGGCATGCAGCAGGCCGAGGAGGCCCAGGCCCAGGCCCAGGCTGCCCTCGATCAGTACCAGTCGCAGCTCAAAGAGGCGCGCACCGAAGCGAACCAGATTCGCGAGGACGCCCGCGAGCAAGGTGCCTCGATCATCGCCGAGTTGCGCACGGCCGCCCAGTCCGAGGCCGCCCGGATCACCGAGTCGGCGAAGCGGCAGATCGACGCCGAGCGCCAGCAGGCTGTCATCCAGTTGCGCCAGGAAGTGGGTTCGCTCTCGACCACCCTGGCGAGCAAGATCGTCGGAGAATCGCTGGAAAGCGAGGTCCGCCAAAGCGGCATCGTCGACCGGTTCCTCGCCGACCTCGAAGCCGGCGACATCCGTCCCGAGAAGGTCGGCGCCGCGGGTCAGGACGCGTGATGCGAGGCTCATCGCGCGCCGCACTGGCCACCATGGAGGACGCCTTCGGATCCGCGCTCACTCCGGGCGCGGACCTGGGGCGGCTGGCCGAGGACCTCTTCGCGGTCGTTGGCGTGATCGACGGCAACGCCACCTTGCGGCGCGCCCTCACCGACCCCTCCAGGGAACCAGCCACCAAACGCGGACTGGTCACCTCCCTGTTCGGAGGCAAGATCGGGGCCAGCGCCGTGAGCCTGGTGGCAGCGGCAGCCGGGCAGCGCTGGGCCGCCGAGCGCGACTTTGGCGACACCCTCGAAGGCTTGGCCGTCCAGAGCGTGCTCGCCCAAGCCGAGCGCGCGGGGCACATCGACGAGGTCGAGGACCAACTGTTCCGATTCGAGAGAATCGTTGCTGGGGATGCCGGCCTGCGCGACACCCTGTCGAGCCGCAACACCGACACCTCCGGCAAGGCGGGCCTGGTCCACACCCTGCTCGACGGCCGCGCCTTCCCCGAGACCATTCGGTTGGCCGTCCAGGCGGTGAGCGTCCCCCGGGGCCGTCGCCTCGACCGCATCCTCGAGGAATACCTCCGGCTCGCGACTCGCCGCCGCGACGAACTGGCTGCCCTCGTTCAGGTCGCCCGACCGCTGACCGACCAGCAGACCGCCCGCTTGCAGACGCGCCTGGAATCGATCTACGGCAAGTCGGTCAAACTCCAGGTCGTCATCGACCCCGAGGTGCTCGGCGGCATCCGGGTCCAGGTCGGTGACGACGTGGTCGACGGCACCGTCAGCCGACGCCTCGACGAGGCCCGCCGGCACGTGACCGGCGGCTGAGAACACCGGCCGCGCCCGCGGCATACACCGGCACACAACTACACACGCACCGCACACCAAGACTTCGGCCCACGACAGGGCCGGCGACCGAGGAGAAGAAACAGACATGACGGAGCTCTCGATCCGTCCGGAGGAGATCCGGGACGCGCTGGACCGTTACGTCCGGTCTTACGAGCCCGGCGCGGCTTCGCGCGAAGAGGTCGGCCGAGTCATCGACGCCGGCGACGGGATTGCCCACGTCGAGGGCCTGCCCTCGGCGATGACCAACGAGTTGCTCCAGTTCGAGGATGGCACCCTCGGGATCGCGCTCAACCTCGACGTTCACGAGATCGGTGTGGTCATCCTCGGTGACTTCTCCAAGATCGAGGAGGGCCAGGAGGTCAAGCGCACCGGCGAGGTTCTCTCCGTGCCCGTCGGCGACGCCTTCCTCGGGCGCGTTGTCGACCCGCTCGGCAACCCGATCGACGGCCTCGGCGAGATCAAGGCCGAGGGGCGCCGCGCCCTCGAACTCCAGGCCCCCACGGTCGTGCAGCGCAAGTCGGTCCACGAGCCGCTCCAGACCGGCCTCAAGGCCGTCGACGCGATGACCCCCATCGGCCGCGGTCAGCGCCAACTCATCATCGGTGACCGGCAGACCGGCAAGACCACGGTCGCCGTCGACACGATCATCAACCAGAAGGAGTTCTGGAAGACCGGCGACCCGGCCAAGCAGGTCCGCTGCATCTACGTCGCCATCGGCCAGAAGGGTTCGACCATCGCCTCGGTCAAGGGCACCCTCGAAGAGGCCGGCGCGATGGAGTACACCACCATCGTCGCCGCCCCCGCCTCCGACTCGGCCGGCTTCAAGTACCTCGCCCCCTACACCGGTTCGGCCATCGGCCAGCACTGGATGTACCAGGGCAAGCACGTCCTCATCGTCTTCGATGACCTGTCCAAGCAGGCCGAGGCTTACCGCGCCGTGTCCCTCCTGCTGCGTCGCCCGCCGGGCCGCGAGGCCTACCCCGGTGACGTGTTCTACCTCCACAGCCGGCTCCTCGAGCGTTGCGCCAAGCTCTCCGACGACCTCGGCGCGGGTTCGATGACCGGTCTGCCGATCATCGAGACCAAGGCCGGTGACGTGTCGGCCTACATCCCGACGAACGTCATCTCGATCACCGACGGTCAGATCTACCTGCAGGCCGACCTGTTCAACTCCAACGTCCGCCCGGCCATCGACGTGGGTGTCTCGGTCTCGCGTGTCGGTGGTGCCGCCCAGATCAAGGCGATGAAGCAGGTCTCCGGTCGTCTCAAGCTCGACCTGGCCCAGTACCGCGCCCTGGAAGCCTTCGCCATGTTCGCCTCCGACCTCGACCCGGCCTCCAAGGCCCAGTTGGCTCGGGGTGGGCGCCTGGTCGAGTTGCTCAAGCAGCGCCAGTCCAACCCGTACCCCGTCGAGGAGCAGGTCGTCTCGATCTGGTGCGGCACGACCGGTCAGCTCGACTCGGTCCCCGTCGAGGACATCTCCCGCTTCGAGGTCGAGTTCCTCGACCACGTCCGTCGCACCCGGGGCGAGCTCCTCGACGCGATTCGTGAGACCGGCAAGTTCGAAGACTCGACCGAGCAGGCCCTCAAGGTCCTCATCGATGACTTCAAGAAGGGCTTCGAGAACAGGGGCCACGACGGACCCGTCGCGGGCAACGAGGCCGAAGACGACGCCGCGGCGAAGGCCTTGGACTCCGACCAGGAACAGATCGTCATCCAGAAGCGGTGAGCGTATGCCGCGGGCCCGCCCTCGTGAGGCGGGCCGCGGCACCGCAGCCCACGGCATACGACCAACGAATCAGGAAGGCGGAAACGTATGGGAGCGCAGATCCGGGAGTACCGGCAGCGCATCCGCTCCGTCAGCGCGACGAAGAAGATCACTCGCGCCATGGAACTCATGGCCGCTTCGCGCGTCGTCAAGGCGCAGCAGGCCGTGCGGGAGTCCACCCCGTATGCCGTTGCCCTGACCAAGGCGGTTTCGGCAGTGGCGGCCTGGTCGAGTGAAGATCACCCGCTGACCAGCGAGAAGGCGGACGTCAAGCAGGCAGCCGTGCTCATCATTGCGGCCGACCGCGGGCTCGCCGGTGGCTACAACGCCAACGTGCTCAAAGAGAGCGAGCGGCTCATCGCTCGGCTCGTCGAAGAGGAGGGCAAGGAGGTGCGCGCCTACCTCGTGGGCCGGCGCGCGGTCAACTTCTACACCTTCCGGCACCGCAAGTTCGAGGCGCAGTGGAGCGGGTTCACCGAGAAGCCGACCTACGAGCACGCCCGGGAGATCGGGGAGCGGATCATCGCCGACTTCACCGACCCCGACCCGGCGAGCATCGACGAGGTCCACGTCGTCTACACGCGGTTCGTGACCATGGTCACCCAGGAGCCGCAGGTCATCCGCCTCGTGCCGTTGGAGGTGGTCGAGGGCACCGAAGCGCCACCGAGCAACGAGTTGTTGCCGCTGTACGCGTTCGAGCCGAGCGCCGACGGCGTCCTCGACGCGTTGCTGCCCAAGTATGTCGAGGCGCGTCTGTTCAACTGCCTGCTCCAGGCGGCGGCCTCGGAGTTGGCGGCTCGGCAACGTGCCATGAAGTCGGCGACCGACAACGCCGAAGACCTCATCAAGAAGTACACCCGGCTGGCGAACCAGGCGCGCCAGGCCGAGATCACCCAAGAGATCAGCGAAATCGTCGGCGGTGCGAGCGCCCTCGCCGAGAGCAAGTGAGGAAACAGAACATGACTGCTACCGTCACCGAGACCGTCCAGGAGCACGCACCCGGCGGTGTGGGCCGGATCTCCCGGATCATCGGCCCGGTCGTCGACGTCGAGTTCCCCGTCGACGCGATGCCCGACCTCTACAACCTGCTCATGGCCGAGGTGCAAAAGACCGATGGCACCGAGGGGACCAAGACCCTCAACCTTGAGGTTGCCCAGCACATCGGCGACAACATGGTCCGCGCCATTTCGTTGCAGCCCACCGACGGTCTGGTTCGGGGCACCGCAGTCCAGGACTCCGGCGGCCCGATTTCGGTGCCGGTCGGCGATGTGACCTTGGGCAAGGTGTTCAACACCACCGGGGTCTGCCTCAACCTCGCGCCCGGTGAGACGCTGGACATCAAGGAGCGGTGGGGTATTCACCGCCCGGCCCCGGCCTTCGACCAACTCGAGTCCAAGACCATCATGTTCGAGACCGGCATCAAGGTCATCGACCTGCTCACCCCCTACGTCCAAGGTGGCAAGATCGGCCTCTTCGGTGGCGCCGGTGTGGGCAAGACCGTGCTCATCCAGGAAATGATCGCCCGGGTCGCCCGTGACCACGGTGGTGTGTCCGTGTTCGCCGGTGTGGGCGAGCGCACCCGTGAGGGCAACGACCTCATGGTGGAAATGGAGGAGGCCGGCGTTCTCGGCCAGACCTCCTTGGTCTTCGGTCAGATGGACGAGCCGCCGGGCACGCGTCTGCGCGTCGCGCTCTCGGCTCTCACCATGGCCGAGTACTTCCGTGACGTCCAGAAGCAGGACGTGCTCCTCTTCATCGACAACATCTTCCGGTTCACCCAGGCCGGCTCCGAGGTGTCCACCCTGCTCGGCCGGATGCCGTCCGCCGTGGGTTACCAGCCCACCCTGGCCGACGAGATGGGCGTGCTTCAGGAGCGGATCACCTCCACCCGTGGTCACTCGATCACCTCGATGCAGGCGATCTACGTGCCCGCTGACGACTACACCGACCCGGCGCCGGCGACCACCTTCGCCCACCTCGACGCAACGACCGAACTCAGCCGTGAGATCGCCTCGCTCGGTATCTACCCGGCCGTGGACCCGCTGACCTCGACCAGCCGGATTCTCGACCGTCGCTACATCTCCGAGGCGCACTACAACACCGCGGTGCGGGTGAAGTCGATCCTGCAGCGCAACAAGGAACTCCAGGACATCATCGCCATCCTCGGTATCGACGAACTCTCCGAAGAGGACAAGATCCTCGTCAACCGGGCTCGTCGCATCCAGCGGTTCCTGTCCCAGAACACCTACGTTGCCAAGCAGTTCACCGGCATCGAGGGCTCGACGGTGTCCCTCTCCGACACGATCGAGGCCTTCACCAAGATCGCCGACGGCGACTACGACCACGTCGGTGAGCAGGCCTTCTTCATGTGCGGTGGCCTCGACGACGTCGAGCGCCAGTGGGCAGAGATCCAGAAGAACCTCTGAGCGATCCCGCCAGGACGTAGGCCGCCACGGCGGCGGCCTCGTCCGCGGCCGACGGCGCCCCACCCGTGTCTCGACACGCGGTGGGGCGCCGTCGTCTGCCCACCGGGCCCTGCGGCATACTGCAAGGCGGTCGGTCACTGGCGGAGGTGACCCGCGGCGGATCGGATCACGATGCCCAACGCACTCGGTCTCGGTTGGAAACTGCACGGCGACGGGAGAGCCCCACGCCCCGGAGCGGTGGTGGCCCCGGAGGAGCGGCTGTCCTGGCCGGCGACGATCGGCATCGGCGCCCAGCACGTCGTGGCGATGTTCGGCGCAACCTTCCTCGTGCCCCTGCTCACCGGCTTCCCCCCGGCGACGACGCTGTTCTTCTCGGGCATCGGCACCATGCTCTTCCTGCTCCTCACCGCGGGCCGGGTGCCGAGCTACCTGGGCAGCAGTTTTGCCTTCATCGCGCCCATTGCGGCGGCCAAGCAGAGCCACGGGGTCGGGGGAGCGCTCGGCGGGGTCGTCATGGCCGGTGTCGCCCTTTTCCTCGTCGGCCTCATCGTCCAGGCCGTCGGCACCCGGTGGCTCCAAATCCTCATGCCGCCGGTGGTGACCGGCGCGATCGTCGCCCTCATCGGGCTCAACCTCGCGCCTGCGGCCAAGACGAACTTCGTCGCCTCGCCGGTGACCGCTCTGAGTACGCTCGTCGCCATCGCGCTCATCACCGTGATCGGGCGCGGCCTCATCGGGCGCCTGGCCATCCTGCTCGGCGTGGTCGTTGGGTATGCCGTGGCGGTCCTGCGCCATGAAGTGAAGTTCGACGAGGTGTCGGCCGCCGGCTGGATCGGCCTGCCGCACTTCCAGAGCCCCACCTTCCATCTGTCCCTCGTCGGCCTCTTCGTCCCGGTCGTTCTCGTCCTCGTCGCGGAGAACATCGGGCATGTGAAATCGGTCGCAGCGATGACCGACCGCGACCTCGACCCGGTGGCCGGGCGGGCGCTCATGGCCGATGGTCTCGCCACGACGCTGGCCGGAATCGGGGGCGGGTCGGGCACGACGACGTATGCCGAGAACATCGGGGTCATGGCGGCGACCAAGGTCTACTCGACCGCGGCCTATTGGGTGGCGGCCTGCACCGCGCTGCTCCTCTCCTTCTCCCCGAAGTTCGGGGCGCTGATCGCCACCATTCCCCAGGGCGTTCTCGGCGGTGCGGGCACGGTGCTCTACGGCATGATCGGGCTGCTCGGCGTGCGGATTTGGGTGCAGAACAGGGTCGATTTCGGCAACCCGGTCAACCTGCTCACCGCTGCCGTCGCCCTCATCATCGGCATCGCCGACTACACGTGGAAGGCCGGCGACCTCCAGTTCGCCGGGATCGCGCTCGGCACCGCCGCAGCCCTCATCGCCTACCACCTCATGAACGGCATCAACAAGGCCACCAAGGCGGTGCCCGACCCCGAGCACGACATCGACGAGGACATCCACGACGCGCCGCCCCCCGGCCACCACTGAGGCGCAGCGCCCGGCGGCAAACCGCAACGGGCGCCGAGGCGGCATACTGAGCCCTCAACGGGCGTTGAGAGGCGCCCCTCCGGTGTCGGCCACGGCCCCCGGGACCGATACACTCGACGCGAGTAGGGCGCCAACACCGGAGGATCGTTGTGAGTAGGTTGCAGGTCGAACTCGTCGCCGCCGACCGGAAGGTCTGGGAGGGCGAGGCCACGTCGGTGTCGGCGCGCTCGGTCGACGGGGACCTTGGCATCCTGCCCGGTCACCAACCGTTGCTGGCGATTCTCGGCGCCGGGGAGGTCCGGATTCACCACGAGGGGGGTGTCGGCAAGGCGACCGTGGATGTCGGCTTCCTGTCGGTCAACCACGACACCGTCATGATCGTGGCCGAGGACGTCGACGCGACCGCTTTGGGCGCGTGAGTCGCTAGGGGCGGCCGCAGATGGGTTCGACCGCTCTGCTGACCGCCGAGTGGGTGTTGTCCGCCCTTTTGCTGGCCATCGTGGCGGTAGGGGCGTTCCTCTGGTTGCGGCGCCGGTACATCGCCCAGGGGCGGCCGCTGCTGCTCGGAGCGCTGCGCACCGACGTCGAACCGCGGTGGCGACTGGGTCTGATCCGGTTGCGTGGTGAGCGTTTCGAATGGTTCTCCGTGGGTGGCCCACGGCTGGGCCCCGAACACACGTGGAGCCGTCAGGAACTCGATCTTGGTGCGCCACAGCCGATCACCGAGGAGATTCCGGGCCTGGCCGAGGCCGTGTGCGTGACCACTGGGCGTCCCGGGGCCGAGTTGGCCCTCACCCCGTCGACCTACACGGCGATCCGGGCTTGGCACGAGAGCGCCCCTCCCGGTCTGGGCGTCAACGTCGTCTAGCCCTCCTCGTCGGTGCCACGGGACCGGCGCTTCGGACGCTCGGGCGCGCGCTCCCGTCCGCCCCCGGGCTGCCAGAGCACGTCGCCGCCGGCGCTCAGGTTGGCGTGCCGGGCCAGGATGAAGAGCAGGTCGGAGAGGCGGTTGAGGTATGCCGCGCAGACGACGTTGACCCCACCCTCGCCGCGCTCGTTGCCCGGGTCGGTGCCGTGGGCCTCGATGGCTGCCCAGGTCGACCGTTCGGCGCGCCGCACCACCGTCGTCGCCACGTGCAGATGTGCGCTGCCGAGGGTTCCTCCGGGAAGGATGAACGAGCGAAGGGCTTCGAGTCGCGCGTTGAAAGTGTCGCAATCGGCCTCGAGTTCGTCGATCCACTCCTCCTTGACGCGCAACGGCGGGTATTCGTAGGTCTCCTTGAGCGGCGTGGAGAGGTCGGCGCCGACGTCGAAAAGGTCATTTTGGACCCGCCGCAGCACGGCTTCGACCTCGGGTCCGAGGCCGCCGGCCGCGATGGCCACCCCGATCGCCGCATTGGCCTCGTTGACGTCGGCGTATGCCGCGAGCCGGGCATCGGTCTTGCGGGTGCGCCCGAAGTCGCCCAGGCCGGTGCTGCCATCGTCGCCGGTGCGCGTGTAGATGCGGGTGAGGTTGACCATGACACCAGCCTCTCACCGCTCCCGTCCCCGCAGCGATCTTGACCCATTTGTGACCAGGAAGATGGGTGTTCCGGACGACACTTTCCTGTGAAAGAGGCCACACTGGGAACTTGACAGAGCACCGACGACGCCAGTAGGGGGCGCGCCGTGGTTGACGATCGACCGATGACCATCGGGTGGGTCAATGATGCAGGTGAGGTGACCGTGTCCTTGAGCGGTCGCCTCGATACCCGGTCCTGTGCCGATGTGCGGCTGGCGCTGCATGGGGTCATCGACGAGGGGTACGGCCCGATCCGGCTCGACCTGGGGGACTGCCTCGTTGGCGACCCGACCGCCCTGGGGCTGCTCGTCGAGGCGTTGCGCCGGGCTCGACGACGCGATCGCGAGGTCCGCGTTCTGCATGCCGACCCGCGCACGCAGCGCTGGCTGCGGCGCGCCCGGCTCGGCGATGACCGCGGGCAGGCGCAGACCCCTCGTCCTCCGGCGCGTGCGCTCATCGGGGTGGGTGTCCCTTCCGATGCGGTCAGCACGGCGCACGCCCTGCTGGCCACCTGAGCGCACCCGTCTCCACTTGGCCGGGGCGGATCAGGGAGGGCGTGGCAGCCCACCCGTGGTGCTCGTGGCTGCGTCGAGGCGGGTGGCCACGATGCGCACCGACGGGACTTCAGAGTGCTGGACCGCCTGCGCGCGGCGCAGCGTCGGGGCCGGGACGGGGTGGGTTCGCAGCGCCAAGGTGCACATCGCACAGGAACTGTCGGGGTGCGATGTGGATAGTGGACGGTTCAGGCGGGAAAAGGGTGACAGAAGGGGCTAGAAGAGGCGGTGGGCGGAGGTGTCGATGCCGCGCAACTCGTCGTAGTCGAGGACGACGCAGCGGATGCCGCGGTCTTCGGCGAGGGTGCGCGCCTGGGGCTTGATGACCTGAGCCGCGAAGACCCCTGTGACCGGGGCGAGGTGCGGGTCCCGGTTCATGAGCTCGAGATAGCGCGTCAGTTGCTCCACGCCGTCGATGTCGCCGCGCCTTTTGATCTCGACGGCGACGGTGGCGCCGGATGCGTCCTTGCAGAGGATGTCGACCGGGCCGATCGGGGTGAGGTACTCCCGGCGCGAGAGGGTCCAGCCCTCGCCGAGGGTCGTGATGTGCTCGGCGAGGAGCCGCTGCAGGTGGGCCTCGACGCCGTCCTTGACCAAGCCCGGGTCGACCCCGAGGTCGTGGCTGGTATCGGCGTGGATCTCGTGCAGGCGGATCCGCAGTCGATCATCGGATTTGGTATGCCGCACCACCCAGACCGCGCGAACCCCCTCCTCGGCCTCCTCGGGCTCGGGATCGACCTGGGCCATCGCGCACGGGGGCGCCATCCAGTTGAGGGGCTTGTAGGACCCGCCGTCGGAGTGGATGAGGACCGATCCATCGGCCTTGACCATGAGCAAGCGGGTGGCCAGCGGGAGATGAGCGGTCAGGCGCCCCTCGTAGTCCACGCTGCAGGACGCAATCACCACTCGCACGAGGGGCAAGCCTAGGCGATGGGCAGGGGTCCGGGTCGGGCGTGGGCAGAGTCACGCCCCCCTAGTCTCGGCACGGCATACGCGCTGATGACAGGATCGTCACATGACTCGTGACTTCAGCACTGTAGGTGTTATCGGCCTGGGCACCATGGGTGCGGGCATCGTCGAAGTATTCGCGCGCAAGGGGTTCGACGTCGTCGCCGTCGAAGTCAGCGACGCGGCTCTGGAGCGGGGCAAGGGTGTGGTCGGCAAGAGCACGGCCCGGGCCCTGAGCCGCGGCAAGATGACCCAGGAGGAGCACGACGCGCTCCACTCCCGGGTGACCTTCAGCACCGATTTCGACGCGCTGGCGGGCTGCCAACTCGTCATCGAGGCGGTCCCCGAGAGCCTGGAACTCAAGAAGGAAATCTTCTCCCACCTCGACGAAATCGTCGGCCCGGAGGCGATCCTCGCCACCAACACGTCCTCGTTGCCCGTCACCGAGATCGCCGTGGCCACGAACCACCCCAAGCGGGTCGTCGGCATGCACTTCTTCAACCCGGCCCCGGTGCTGGAGTTCGTCGAGGTCATCCGCACCGTCATCACCGCCGACGACGTGTTCGAGGACGTCAAGGCGCTCGCGCAACGGATCGGCAAGCAGCCGGTCGTCGTCGGCGACAAGGCCGGCTTCATCGCCAACGCCCTCCTCTTCGGCTACCTCAACCACGCGGTGAGTATGTTCGAGACCCGCTACGCGACCCGTGAGGACGTCGACGCGGCGATGCGCTTCGGCTGCGGCTACCCCATGGGCCCGCTCGCGCTGCTCGACCTCATCGGTCTCGACACGGCATACGAAATCCTCGACACGATGTACAAGCAGGGCCGCGACCGGCTCCACGCTCCCCGGCCCATCATCAAGCAGATGGTGAGCGCGGGTCTGCTCGGCCGCAAGAGTGGCCGCGGCTTCTACACGTATGCCGCGCCCGGTTCCTCCGAGGTCGTCGCCGATGGCCAGACGCCGTCCGGTGGGGCTCCCGAGGGCGTCTCCTTGCGCCCGATCGCCTCGGTCGGCGTCGTCGGCTCGGGCACGATGGCCACCGGCATCATCGAGGTCTTCGCCAAGGCCGGGTATGCCGTGAAGTTCATTGCCCGCGGCCAGGACAAGGTCGACGGCGTCCTGAACAACATCAAGCGCTCGCAGACCAAGATGATCGACCGCGGCCGCCTCACTCAGGAGGCCGCCGACGCGATCAACTCCCGGATCACCGGCGCGCTCTCCCGCGAAGACCTCGCCGATGTCGACATCGTCGTCGAGGCCATCGCCGAGAGCCTGGACCTCAAGCAGGAGTTGTTCCGCGACCTCGACCGGATCTGCAAGCCGGGCGCGATCCTCGCGACGACCACCTCCTCGCTGCCGATCATCGACTGCGCCAAGGTGACCAGCCGCCCCGGCGACGTCATCGGGATGCACTTCTTCAACCCGGCGCAGATCATGAAGCTCGTCGAGGTCATCCACACCGTGGCCACCGCCCCCGACGTGCTCGCCACCGTCCAGGACCTGTGCGCGAAGGTCGGCAAGGTCGCCGTGACCTGCGGTGACCGCTCCGGGTTCATCGTCAACGCGCTGCTCTTCCCCTACCTCAACGACGCGGTCAAGATGCTCGAGGCGCACTACGCCGAGGCCGACGACATCGACATCGCGATGAAGAAGGGCTGCAGCCTGCCGATGGGTCCGTTCGAGTTGCTCGACGTCGTCGGGCTCGACGTGTCCCTGGCCATCGAGCGCGAGCTCTACACCGAGTTCCGCGAGCCCGGCTTTGCCCCCTCGCCGCTGCTGGAGCACCTCGTGACCGCGGGCTACCTCGGCCGCAAGACCAAGCGCGGCTTCCGCACCTACGCCTGATCCCACATGGTTGAGGGGTATGCCGCTCGCGGCATACCCCTCAACCATGTCCGTCAGTGGGTGGGCACCGTGACGGGGAGCGGCTCGAAGCGGGAGGTGAAGAACCGCAGCGTCGAGGGCTCGTAGGTGAAGCGCAGCCCGGGGATGCGGTGCCGGCGGTGCCACAGTTCGATGACGGCGTCGGCGACGGCATCCATGTGCCGGTCGGTGTAGACCCGGCGCGGGATGGTCAGCCGGACGAGTTCGAGTTTGGGGTGACGGTTCGTGCCGTCCGGGTTGCGCCCGGCCGAGACGATCCCGCGTTCCATCGACCGCACCCCCGATTCGACATAGAGCGCGGCGGCGAGGGCCTGCGCGGGCAGGTCGTCCTGGGACAGGTGGGCGAGGAAGGCAGCGGCGTCGAGGAAGACCGCGTGCCCCCCGATGGGCTGCACGATGGGCACGCCCGCTTCGGCGAGTTGCTCCCCGAGATAGCGAACTTGCCCGATCCGGTTGGCGAGGTAGTGGTCGTCGACGGCCTCGCGCAACCCGACGGCCATCGCTTCGAGGTCACGGCCGGCCAGTCCTCCGTAGGTGGGCATGCCCTCGAAGAGGACGACCAGTTCACGGGCCTTGGTGAGGATATCCGCCGAACGCATGGCGAGGAAACCCCCGATGTTGACCATGGCGTCCTTCTTGCCCGACATGGTGAGTCCGTCGAAGTGCGAGAGCATCTCGCGCACGATGTCGGCGCAGGAGGTCTCGGCATAGCCGGGTTCGCGTTCCTGGATGAAGAAGGCGTTCTCCGCCAGGCGGGTCGCGTCGGACCACATGAGGATGCCGTGCCGGTCGCAGACCTCGCGGACAGCGCGCAGGTTGGCCATCGATACCGGCTGGCCGCCGGCGAGGTTCACGGTGAGGGCGACGTTGATATAGGCGATCTGGTCCGCCCCCACATCGGCGATGAGGCGCTCGAACTTGGCGATGTCGACGTTGCCCTTGAAGGGGTGGAGCGCGGCCGGGTCGTGGGCTTCGTCGATGACGACGTCGACGAAGGTGCCGCCGGCCAATTCCTGGTGCGCCCTGGTCGTCGTGAAGTACATGTTGCCGGGGACGTACTGACCCGGGGAGATGAGGATCCGGGAGATGAGGTGTTCGGCGCCGCGCCCCTGGTGGGTCGGAACGACGTAGGGGAAGCCGTAGGTGTCCTGGACGGCCGTGACGAGGTGATCGAAGGAGCGCGCCCCGGCATACGCCTCGTCGCCGAGCATCATCGCGCTCCACTGCCGATCACTCATCGCGGTGGTCCCCGAGTCGGTGAGCAGGTCGATGCCGACGACGCCGCTCGGCAACAAGAACGTGTTGTAGCCCGCCGCGGCAATCGCCTCCTCCCGCTGGGCGCGGGTCGTGATGGGCAACGGCTCGACCATCTTGATTCGGAACGGTTCGCCAGTGCGCATTCTGTCCTCCGGTTGCTTGGTGGGCTATACAGATCACCTAACAAGATGGCGAATTAATAGGCAAGGCGCCCAGTTCGAAGTGGGCAACGAGTGCACACCCGCCCAGCGCAGGGAGGCGCGAGTGAACGAAGTGTCCACCGCGTGCCCGGGGTGGGGTGGGGACGGCATACCGTAGGCGGCGTGAGCCTGCCCTCCCTGCCCAGCCGCGCCCGCATCGTCATCATCGGGGGTGGGGTGATCGGCACCTCGATCGCCTACCACCTCGCCCACGCCGGCGAGAGCGACGTCCTTGTCCTCGAGCGCGACAAACTCACCTCGGGCACCACCTGGCATGCTGCCGGCTTGATGACGTGCTTCGGGTCGACCTCCGAGACGAGCACCCGGATGCGGCTCTACTCGCGCGATCTCTACGCCCGCCTCGAGGCCGAAACCGGGGTCTCGACCGGGTTCAAGCCGGTGGGGCTCATCGAGGCCGCGGCCGATCGTGATCGCCTCGAGGAGTACCGCCGGGTCGCGGCCTTCCAGCGGCATATCGGCCTGGAGGTCCACGAGATCGGTCCGGCCGAGATGGCCGACCTTTTCCCGCTCGCGCGTACCGACGACCTGCTCGCCGGGTTCTACGTCCCCCGCGACGGGCGGGTCAACCCCGTCGACCTCACCATGTCCTTGGCCCGTGGCGCCAAGAACCTCGGCGTGCGGGTCGTCGAGGGGGTCAGCGTCGAGCAGGTGCTCACTCGCCCCGATGGGGCCCGCGAGCGCACGACCGGCGTGCGGGCGGCATACCGCGGCGAAACCCTCGACATCGAGTGCGACATCGTCGTCAACTGCGCCGGTATGTGGGCGCGGGAGCTCGGCGAACGCAACGGCCTCGTCATCCCCAACCAGGCCGCCGAGCATTACTACCTCATCACCGACCACCTCGACGGGATGAGCCCGGACGCCCCGGTGTTCGAGGACCCCGCCTCCTACGGCTATTACCGCGAGGAGGGGGGCGGCATGATGGTCGGTCTCTTCGAACCGGTCGCTGCCCCGTGGCGGGTGAACGGCATCCCGCGGGACTTCTCCTTCGGCGAGATCACCCCCGACTGGGAACGGATGGGTCCGTTCGTCGAGAAGGCGATGGCTCGGGTCCCGGCGACCCTCGATGTCGGCGTGCGCACCTTCTTCTGCGGGCCCGAGTCGTTCATGCCCGATCTCGCGCCCGCAGTGGGGGAGTCGGGCAGCATTGGCGGCTACTTCGTCTGCGCCGGGCTCAACTCCGTGGGCATCCTCTCCAGCGGCGGGTTGGGGCGGATCATGGCGCACTGGATCCTCACCGGGCGCCCCGATGTCGACGTCACGGGCTTCAACGTCGACCGCTTCCGCGCTCACCAGTTGGCGCTGGCCTATCGCGCGGCCCGCACCGCCGAAATCCTCGGCACCGTGTATGCCGCCCACACCCCGGGCATCCAGCTCGCGTCCGGGCGCGGGGTCTTCGCCTCACCCGTGCTCGACCGGATGGTCGCCCAGGGGGCTTATCTGCGGGACGTCTCCGGTTGGGAGAGCGCCGACTGGTATGCCGGGCGCGGGGTGCCCGCGCAGGCCGAACCAGGGTGGGGTGTCCAGCCGTGGTTCGCGCACTGGGAAGCCGAGCACCGGTGCGTGCGCGAGGCGGTGGGCCTCATGGACATGTCGTTCATGGCCAAGTTCGAGGTGACCGGTGCTGACGCCGGACGGGTGCTCTCCAGGCTCTCCACGGCCGATGTCGACGGCGCGATCGGCGAGATCACCTACACCCAGTGGCTCGCCGAGGACGGCGGCATCGAGGCCGACCTCACCGTGACCAAACTGGCCGAAGACCGCTTCCTCGTCGTCGCCTCCGACACCGCACATGGCCACACCCTCGCCTGGCTGCGTCGGGGCATCGGGACGGCCGATGTCGAGGTGCGGGACATCACGACCGAGTGGGCCATGTTCACCGTTCAGGGTCCGCTCTCGCGCGCGGTCCTGGCGGCGGCGTGTCCGGGGACGGACTTCGCCAACGAGGCCTTCCCGTTCCGGTCGGTGCGCGAGGTGGTCATCGACACCGCGACCGGCCCGGTGCGGGCGCTCGCGGCCCGGATCACCTACCTCGGCGAACTGGGCTGGGAGGTGTACGTCCCGCGTGAAGGGGCGGGGGCGGCATACGACGCCCTCCTGGTCGCCGGCGGTCACCACGGCATCCGGCCTGTCGGCCTCAAGGCGCTGTCGAGCCTGCGGCTGGAAAAGGGGTACCGCGACTTCGGGCACGACATCGACAACACCGACTCCCTCGTGGGAGTCGGGTTGGCCTTCACCGCCGCGCTCGACAAACCGGGCGGGTTCGTCGGGCGGGAGGCCGTGGTCGCGGCCAAGGCGGCCGGTATGCCGCGGGCGCGCCTGGTGCAAGTCCTCCTTCTCGACCCCGAGCCGCTGCTCTATCACGCCGAACCGGTCCTGCGCGACAGCGTCGTCGTCGGCTACGTCCGGTCCGCGTCCTACGGGTGGACTCTCGGGGGCGCGGTCGGACTGGCCTTCGTCGAGGCGGACGAGCCGGTGAGCGCCGCCTGGCTGGCAGCAGGCACCTGGGAGGTCGACGTGGCCGGCGTGCGGCATCCGGCGCGGGTGTCGCTGCGCCCGATGTACGACCCCGGCAACGAACGGATTCGGGCCTGATACTTCGCCGGAGGCGAAACCCTGCACGGGGCGCCTCTACCTCCTAGGCTGGCGGCCGTCGCCCGCAACGCGGCGGACGACGAAGCGGAGGAGATCCATGAAGTCAATTGCGCACGCCGGGAGGCGATGGACGGTTGCGGCGGTCGCGGCCCTGGGCGCCCTCACGCTGGCGATCGGGGCCGGCGCCACCGCGACCGCGACCAGTTCGGGCCAGAGCACATCCACTCCCGTCCCCTCAACCTTCCCCGACGGCATGCTCATGAGCTATGTCGTCAACGCCCGGATCGCCAACCCGGGCCAGGTCCGACTCGTGGAAAAGGCCGTCGCCGCCGCGGGCGGGGTCGTCGTCCAGTCCTGGCCCCAGATCGGTGTCGTCATCGCCCACTCCGACCGCTCGGCCTTCCGGGCCGAGGTCGTCAAGGCCGGCGGCAACGCCGTGCAGTCGGTGGGTGCGACCCGGACCGCGTCGGTCTCCGAGGGCACACCCGCCGGCCTGGGCGCGACCTGGGGTCGTGGGGCGGCCGACTACAAGAAGGCCACCGGGAAACCGGCCAACGGCGACTTGCCGGCCGAATCACCGACGCCCGGCGTCGGCAGCGACGCCCTGGAGTCGCGGCAGTGGGACATGACGATGATCAACGCCCCGGCGGCCCAAGCGGTCACCGACGGCAATCGCAACGTGCTCGTCGGGGTCCTCGACAGTGGCATCGATCCTGACCACCCCGACCTCGCCGCCAACATCGACATCGCGTCGTCGGTCAACTGCACCGCTGCCGGCCGGCCGGACCTCTCGCCCACCGGGTGGTACCCCACGACGAGCGACCACGGCACGCACGTCGCCGGCACCATCGCCGCGGCCCGCAACGGCGTCGGCATCGTCGGGGTGGCCCCCAACGTCCGGATGGCCGCGGTCAAGGTCGTCAACGACGACGGCTACATCTACCCCGAGTACGCCATCTGCGGCTTCGTCTGGGCCGGGCTGAAGAAGATGGACGTGACGAACAACAGCTACTACATCGACCCGTTCGAGTTCTGGTGCAGCGACCAGCCGGATCAGGCGGCGGCCAAGGAAGCCGTGCGCCGCGCCGTCACCTGGGCAACCGGCCAGGGTGTCGTCCACGCCGCGGCAGCCGGCAACTCGGCATACGACCTGGCGAACAAGACGGTCGACAACGGCAGCCCCAACGACACCACGCCGGTGGCCCGGGTGATCAACAACGGCTGCCAGGACATCCCGACCGAACTCGACGGGGTCGTCACCGTGGCCTCGCTCCAGCAGTTCCCGGCCGGATCGACGACGAGTCGGCTGTCCTACTTCTCCAACCGCGGCCAGGGCGTCATCGACGTCGCGGCGCCCGGTTCGTCGATCCTGTCGACGATCGTGCGCAACAACGGTTGGGGCACCAAGAGCGGCACTTCGATGGCGAGCCCGCACGTCGCGGGGGTCCTCGCCCTCATGAAGACGGCCCACCCCACGTGGACCCCGGACAGGATGATCGCCGAACTCAAGGCGCGGGCCGTGGCCAAGCCGTGCAGCGCGGCCACCGCCGGAGCGGTGTGTGTCGGCGACCCCGGTAACAACAGTTACTTCGGGGCCGGCGTCGTCGACGCGCTCGCGGTGATGCAGCCCTAAAGGCTGGTGGTTCCACCCACGTCGGGGTGGCTGGCGTTGCGGCCGGCCACCCCGACGCGTGTTCCGGCGAGGGGGTGGCCGGCCGCGTGGCCAGGCTGTCAGGACTGGCGTTGGCGCGGGACGAGGACTTCGTCGTAGAGCAGCAGCAGGGCCGCCGCGAACGGGATGGCGAGCAGCGCCCCCAGCATCCCGAGCAAGGTACCGCCGGCGAGTGCCGCGACGACCGTGACCGCCCCGGGCACCGACACGGTGCGCTTCATGATCCGGGGCATGAAGACGTAGTTCTCGATTTGCTGATAGACGACGTAGTAGATGATCGTGACGATCGCCAGGCGCGGCTCGTCGAAGAACGCGACCGCGCTGACCACCGCCGCACCCAGGGTCGCGCCGACGAGCGGGATGAGCCCGAGCAGGCCGACGGCGACGGCGAGCACCGCGGCATACGGCAACCCGAGGATCGTCATCATGACCCACGAGCAAGCGGCGTTGACGGCGGCAATGGCGACCTGGCCGATGGCGTATGACCCGACGCGGCGCATCATCTCCTCCGAGAGCGACACGATCCGGGGGCGCCGGCTGGCCGGGACCATCGCGTAGGCCGCGGTCTTCATTGCGGGCAGCGAGGCGAGGAAGTAGAGGGTGAGGAAGAGGACGGTGAGGGTTTGGAAGATGCCGCTCGCGACGAGTTTGCCGGCGCCGAGAATGCCGCCGAGGACCTGCTCGAGGAAGGCCTGGTCGGTGAGTTTCTTGGTCAGCTCGCTTTGGGCCTTGGCGAGCACTCCGTAGTCGCGGTCGAGTTGCTGGACCCAGGACGCGTCGAGGAGGTGTTGGAGGTAGGTGGGGGCGCGCGCGATGAGGTCGGCGCCCTGGGTGACCACGGGCGGGATGACGAGGATGCCGATGAGGGTGAAGACGACGAGCACCCCGAGGAAGACGAGGGTCACGGCACCACCCCGGCGCGTGCCACGGCGGGTCAGGGCTTCGACGAGCGGGTTGAGGGCGAGGGTGAGGAAGAGCGAGACGATGAGGATCGTGAGTGTCGTCGCCAGTTGCCCGAAGGCGTTCCATAGGGCGATGGCGGCCAGCGCGCCAAGGGCCCCGACGAAGCCGATGTAGAAGGGGGAGTGCCGGTTGAGGGGGCGTCCCGCTTCGCCGTAACGAGAAACCAGGGCAGCTTCGGCGCCGTCCGCGGGGCCTGAGGCCGGTATGCCGGCCGCGGCCGGGTCGCCGTGGGCGGCGGTGTCGCTATCGGCGGGGGCGGGTCCGGGGCCGGGGGAGTCCTCGGTGGGCCGTGCGGCATCGGTTGGCCGCGCGCCCGGGCCGGCAGCCGGGGGTGATTCCGGCGCGAGCGGGGGTGGCGCACCGAGGTGGGGCCTGTTGCTTTCGCGCAGTTCCTCGAGTTGGCGTTCGCGGAAGTCGCGCCATCGCCGAAGCAGTCTGCGGGGCCCCGCTATCGGTGCGATCTTCCCGATCTTCACCCGGTCACCCTAACCCGGCGGCGCGGTGGTCGGTCATGGGTTGGTCGGTGGAGGGGCGGTGGCGGGCTTGGGGTGGGAAACGGGCACTGGGCACCCCGACATTCGGGGTGCCCAGTGCCCGTTTCCCGCCTTAGGCGGGAAAGGTGTGACGCTAGATGTTCTTGAAGCGGTTGATCTCGTCTTCGAAGCGGGCGCGCTTCTCGGGGTCGGTCACGCCCAATCCCGTTTCGGGGGCGAGGGTGATGACGCCGACCTTGCCCTGGTGCATGTTGTGGTGCACGTCGAGGGCAGCCTGGCCGACCTCTTCGAGGGTGTAGGTCTTGGACAACGTGGGGTGCGTGAGGCCGCGGTTGATGAGTTCGTTGGCCTCCCAGGCCTCGCGGTAGTTCGCGAAGTGGCTGGAGATGATCCGCTTGAGGTTCATCCACAGGTAGCGGTTGTCGTACTCGTGCATGTAGCCCGAGGTCGACGCACAGGTCGTGATCGTGCCGCCCTTGCGGGTGACGTAGACGCTCGCGCCGAAGGTCTCACGGCCGGGGTGCTCGAAGACGATGTCGACGTCGTAGCCGCCGGTGAGCTCACGGATCTTCTTGCCCAGGCGCTGCCACTCGCGCGGGTTCTGCTTGGTGCCGTCCTCGTTCCAGAACTGGTAGCCCTCGGCGCGGCGGTCGATGATGAGCTCGGCGCCCATCTTGCGGACGATGTCGGCCTTGTCGGGGCTGGAGACCACGCAGATCGGGGTCGCGCCACCGGCGAGGGCCATCTGGGTCGCGTAGGAGCCCAACCCACCGGAGGCACCCCAGATGAGGACCCGGTCGCCGAGCTTCATGCCCGCGCCGTTCTTTGAGATCAACTGCCGGTATGCCGTGGAGTTGACCAACCCGGGCGAGGCGGCCTCTTCCCAGGTCAGGTGGGCCGGCTTGGGCATCAACTGGTTGGCCTTGACGATGGCCAGTTCGGCGAGGCCACCGAAGTTGGTCTCGAAGCCCCAGATGCGCTGCTCGGGGTCCATCATCGTGTCGTTGTGGCCGTCGGCGTTCTCCAACTCGACGGACAAGCAGTGCGCGACGACTTCCTGACCGGGCTTCCACAGGTGGACGCCCGGGCCGGTGCGCAGCACGACACCGGCCAGGTCGGAGCCGACGACGTGGTAGGGCAGGTCGTGGCGCTTGGCGTAGGGAGAGAGCCGGCCGTAGCGCTCCAAGAACCCGAAGGTGGGCAGCGGCTCGAAGATCGAGGTCCACACCGTGTTGTAGTTGATCGCACTGGCCATGACGGCAACGAGGGCCTCACCAGGCGCCAACTCGGGCACCGGCACCTCGTCGACGTGCAGGCTCTTGCGCGGGTCCTTGTCGCGGCTGGCCAGGCCGGCGAACATGTCGACCTCGTCCTTGTGCACGGTCGCCCCGCGGTAACTCTCGGGGATGGCCAGGCCGGCATACGTCTCTTGGGTGCGGTCACCGGAGAGGATGGCGTCGCGAATCTGCTCCACGGCAGGGTTCTCCTTGTCGTCGGTCGACGGTTTTGGGGCGATGACAGGCGATGACAGGGGACGTTGGGGCCCATGGCCCGCCACTGCCGAACCTAGCCCGCCTCCCGCCGTTCGTTCCGGCCGGTGAGACCTGCCTCACCGTGACATCGCTCACGAGCCGACGAGGGCGTCGTGGCCGCCCGGTGGAGGAGCCTCAGCGCCGGGCGCGCCGGCCCGCGTCACGGCATACGACAACGCTCGCGGCGGCCGCGACGACCACCGCGAGCGTGCCGGTGGGGCGTCAGTGGTGGGCGTCGGCCGCGGGCTCTACGAGTTCGACGAGGATGCCGCCGGCGTCCTTGGGGTGGATGAAGTTGACCCGGCTGTCCGAGGTGCCGCGCTTGGGCTGGGGGTAGAGCAGGCGCACACCGCGCTCGCGCAGCGTCGCGCTCACGGCGTCGATGTCGGCGACCCGGTAGGCCAACTGCTGCATTCCCGGGCCGTTGCGGTCGAGGAACTTGGCGATCGTGCTCTCCGGCGACAGCGGAGCGAGCAACTGGATGCACGAGCCGGAGTCACCGACGGCCATCATCGCCTCGCGCACGCCCTGCTCCTCGTTGACCTCCTCGTGGAGCATGCGCATCCCGTAGGTGTCGCGATAGAAGGCGATGGCGGCATCGAGGTCGGCAACGGCGACCCCGACGTGGTCGATCTGGGTGAACAGGTCCGCGGTCGTGGAAGTCATGAAGCCAATGTAAGAGCCCCCCGGTATGCCGTGCCCTCGTGAGGTGGTGAGGGTCACCCCAGCGCGGGGCTCCGCGGGCGCCGTCACGCTCGCTAGAGTCGACGGCATACCCGTCCCTCAAACCCGACCCCGTCCCTGGGAGGCCCCTTCATGTCCACCGATCCCACTGTCATCGTTGCCGGCGCCCGCACCCCCATGGGTCGGATGAGCGGCTCCCTCAAGGGTTTCAGCGGCTCCGACCTCGGTGGCTTTGCCATCAAGGGTGCCCTGGAGAAGTCCGGCGTCAAGCCCGAGGACGTCGACTACGTCATCATGGGCCAGGTCCTGTATGCCGGTGAGGGCCAGATTCCGGCGCGCCAGGCCGCGGCCAAGGCCGGCATCCCGATGAGCGTCCCGGCGCTGTCCATCAACAAGGTCTGCCTGTCGGGCATCGACGCCATCGCCCTGGCCGACCAGCTCATCCGGGCCGGCGAGTTCGAAATCGTGGTCGCCGGTGGCCAGGAGTCGATGACCAACGCTCCGCACATGCTCGAGAAGAGCCGCGACGGGTTCAAGTACGGCAACGTCACGATGCGCGACCACATGGACTTCGACGCCCTCTCCGACGTGTTCACCGCCCAGGGCATGGGCGGGCTCACCGAAGCCGCCAACGAAGGCGACCGGTTCGTCAGCCGCGAGGAGCAGGACGCCTTCTCGGCACGCAGCCACCAGCGGGCCGCCAAGGCGTGGGCCGACGGCATCTTCGACGACGAGGTCGTCGCGATCGCCATCCCGCAGCGCAAGGGCGACCCGGTCCAGTTCAAGAATGACGAGGGCGTGCGCGCCAACACCACGCCCGAGTCGCTCGCCGGGCTCCGGCCGGCGTTCCGGCGCGACGGCACGATCACCGCTGGCTCGGCCTCCCAGATCTCCGACGGGGCGGCCGCGGTCGTCGTCATGAAGAAGTCCAAGGCCGAGGCCATGGGCCTGCCCTGGCTCGCCGAGATCGGCGCGCACGGCGTCGTCGCAGGTCCCGACTCGACTCTGCAGAGCCAGCCGGCCGAGGCGATCAAGGCTGCGTTGGCCAAGGAAGGGCTCACGGCTGCCGACCTCGACGTCGTCGAGATCAACGAGGCCTTTGCCGCCGTCGGTCTGGTCAGCGCCAAGGAACTCGGGCTCACCGACGAGCAGGTCAACCCCCACGGTGGCGCGATCGCCATGGGTCACCCGCTCGGCATGTCCGGTGCCCGCATCACCTTGACCCTCGCCCTCGAACTGCAGCGCCGCGGCGGTGGCGTGGGCGCGGCTGCGCTGTGCGGCGGCGGCGGCCAGGGCGACGCCCTGATCCTGCGCGTGCCCGCCAAGGCCTGATCCTCGGGCTCTTGCGCCCAAGCGCGCCGTCGACGCCCCGCCTCGATCGCACTGATCGGGCGGGGCGTCCGCGCGTGCTCGCCCGCTAGGGTCGCCTCATGCTCGTAGCCTTCAGCGTCGCCCCGTCGGTCTCCGATGCCGAGGGAGGGGTGTCAACCGCCGTTGCGGCCGCCGTGCGGATCATTCGCGAAAGCGGCCTGCCCCACCACACCGATGCGATGTTCACGACCATCGAAGGTGACTGGGACGAGTGCTTCGGCGTGGTCCGGCGCTGCGTGGAAGCGCTGAGCGAGATGTCACCGCGGGTGTCGTTGGTGCTCAAGGCCGACATCCGGCCCGGGCGCACGGGTGAGATGACGGGCAAACTCGAGCGGCTCGAAGCTGCCCTCAAGGCATGACCGTGCCATGTGGGCGGCCTTGGCGTATCGACGGTGGCAGACCGTCTTCGTCCTGTTGCTCTCGGCCAGCGTCACCGCCTGCGTAGTCCTCGCCCCCCTGCTCACGAACTCCCTCGGGGAAGGCATCCTCAAGTCCCGGTTGGAGCGCCTGGACAGCGTCGAGGCGCTGGCCACCTTGCGCGTCGGCCGCACGCCCGGCCACCTGCTGACCGGCGCCGATCTCGCCGCCGAGTTCCCGCAGGCGGCGACGCCCTGGTTCGGGGAGGGGATCGGGGGGATCGTCGCCCCGACCCAGGTGGCGACCCGGCCCGGTGCCCTTCCCTCTCCAGTGTCGCTGCGGTCGCGGGACCGGCTCTGTGACCATGTCCGCATGCGCGTGGGCCGATGCCCGCACGCTGCCGGGGAGGTGGCGGTCTCCGCTGCCGACGCCCGCAACTGGGGCTGGGCTCCGGGCCAGGACCTGATCGCTGCCGACCTCGGCAACCAGAACCGGCCGGTGAGCCTCGCCATCGTCGGTGTCTACGACGAGCCCGCGGAGCCCGCCTACTGGTTGGGTGCCGTGGTGACCGGGAAGTCGGGGTTGTCCGTGCCGCTGGGCACCGAAACGGTCGCCGGCGTCGATGATCTGCTGACGGCGCCGCAGACCTTCGAGGGGGCATGGTCGCAGGCCGACGTGTCGGTGCAATATCCCCTCGCGCGCGATCGGCTCACCGTCGAATCGCTCGCGCGCCTCGACACCGCATTGGTCCTGGCCCCGGGAACCTTGGCCACGCTCATCTCGCCGGTGCCCAACCTGCAGCAGGCGGTTACCTCCGGGCAGCACCTGCTCCGTCTCGTCATCCCGCTCCTGCTGGCCCAACTGGCGATGCTCGTCGCAGCGGTGGCCTTCCTCACCGTGAAAGTGGCCGTCGGGCAGCGACGGCCCGAGGTGGCCCTGGCGCGGCTGCGCGGCTATAGCAGCGCAGCGAGCCGGCGCCGGATCGTCACCGAACTCGCCGTCCCGGTGGTCCTGGGCCTCCCGGTCGGGGTGGCCATCGCGCTCGCGGGTGACGCCGTGATCCGCGCGCTACTCCTGCCAAGCGGCGTGTCGCTCGAGGTGGGGTGGCCACTGTGGGCCGCCGCGATCCTCGGCACCGCCGTCACCCTCGCCGCGTCGGTCGTGGCCTCGCGCGAGTTGAGCGCGGATTCGATTCTCGACCTGCTGCGCCGTTCTGCGCCGCACGCGGAGCGGGGATGGCTGGCCCGGGGGGTGTTCGTCGTCCTCGCGGTCGTGGGCGTCGTCGGGATCGCGACGCGCAGCCTGACCGGACCGCTCGCGCTGGCCACCCCGATGGTGCTCGCGCTGGCGGTGGGCCTCACGGCCGGTGCCGGATTGGTGCGGATCGCCGGGCGGATGGGTGCTCGCACCCTCACCCGCAGGCCGCCAGCGGTCGCCCTGGCCTGGTTCTCGGTCGCGCGGCGCCCGGAACTGCGCAGCATCGTCACGATCGTCACCATGGCGAGTGCGCTCACGGTTTTCGCGGTCAACGCCGTGGTGGTCGCCGACCGCAACCGGGCCAATCGCGCCGAACTCGAGGTCGGCGCTGCCGTCGCTCTCGTCACCGATGCCACCCGCCCCGCCGATGTCGCGCAGGCGCTGTCCGGCCTGCCAGCCCCTCTCCGAGATCAGGTCATGCCGGTCGGGCTGGCCACCCCGCGGGACGCCAGCGCCGGCACCACCTTGGCGCTGCGGCCCGGCGACTACCGGCGGCTCGGCTTCCAGCCCGCCGGCGGTCCGCCGCTGGACCTGGCCGCCCTCGCCGACCCGGAGATTCCCTCGGTGAAACTGACCGGACAACAACTCAGCGGGCGGCTGCGGTGGGTGAGCGCCGCGGGGTCGCCGAGCCAGCCCGCGGAAGTGCGCTTCGGGGTCACCGTGCGGCTGCGCAGCGGCGAGATACTCGACCGCGATCTCGCCTCGGTGTCCGAAGCCGGCAGCGACATGCAGGATTTCGCGGGCCCGTTGCTGTGCCCCCAGGGGTGCGAACTCCACGGGCTCTGGCTGCGCCGCTCCCGGTCCGTCGGTGCGCCGGTGGAAGGGGTGGTGACGCTGGCGACGTTGGCCGTGGACGGCATACCGCTCCCGGTTCTCGACCCCGTGCTCTGGCACCCCGACCCGACGAGCGGCGGAGGCCGGATGCTCAGCGTGGAACGCTCGAGCGAAGGGTTGGCGCTCAACGTCGTCAGCGACGGCGGTACGGCGACCGCGTTGTACGGCGATGTCCCGGAGCGGGTGCCGGCGATTCTCGCGGGCCGCGCCCCCAGCGACGAACACGACGGGCAGTTCAGCCTGTTCGGCCTGTCCGGACGCCCGGTGCCGGCGCGGATCGCCCAGCGAGTCCCGGCGCTGCCCGTCGTGCTCGACCGCGGGGTGCTCGTCAACTTCGACACCATGGCCCGCCTCGGTGGTGAACTTCCTGCCGACGGCACCGTGCAGGTGTGGACCGATCAGGCCGACCCATCGACGCTGAGTGCGGTCACCGAGCACCTCCAAGCCCGGGGGATTCGGGTGCGCACCGTCGAGCGGGTCAGCGAGCACCTGCACCGGTATCAACAGTCGGCGACCGGCTGGGGGTTGGGGCTCGAGGTGGTGACCAGTGTGGCCGCGGTCCTGGTCGCCGCTGTGGTGCTGCTGGTGGTCGCGGCGACCTCCTGGCGCATGGTCGCGCGCGATCTGGCCTCGCTGCAGGCGGTCGGTCTGTCGCGGCGCCAGGCGTATGCCGCGGTGTCGCTCGAGCAGACCGGGATCAGTGCCGTTGCGGTCCTACTCGGTCTGGGGTGTGGCCTGGTCGGGGCGTGGCTTGCGTTGCCGTTGATCCCGCTCTTCGACACTCCTGTGAGTGTGCCGACCGCCGACCTCACCCCGTCGCTGCTCGGGATGACCGGGGCCGCGGGTGGGTGCTTCCTCGTCGTAGGGGCGATGGGCCTGGCGGTCGCCGCGTCGATGGTGTCTCGGGCCACTCCGGATCGGCTGCGGGATTCCTGGTGAACCCGGGGTCGCAGCCGCGCCGAACCGGACTGCCGGTGCGCACCGAGGGGCTGGTCCACATCTATCGCAGTGAGGGCCAGGATGTCGCCGCGCTGGCCGGGGTCGACCTAGTCGTCACGGCGGGCGAGTTGGTGGCGCTGCTGGGCCCGTCAGGGGCGGGCAAGTCCACGTTGCTCGGCTTGTTCGGGGGACTGATGCGGCCCAGCGCGGGGCGCATCTTTGTCGGCAATCACAATCTCGCCGACCTCGACGACGGGGCCCTCGACGCCCTGCGGAGCACCGAGGTGGGGTTCGTGCTCCAGGGGGCCGCCCGCAACCTGCTGCCCTACCTCAGTGCCCGCCAGAACGTCGAGTTCGCCCAAGGCGCTGCGCTCCGGCAGGGACGGGAGGTGCCACCTGCCGACGAGGTTCTCGCCCTCGTGGGGCTTCAGGCGGATGGCGACGACCTGGTCGGCACCATGACGCCGGGGGACATCCAACTCGCCGCGCTCGCCGTGGCCCTCGCCGGAGCCCCGGGCTTGATCCTCGCCGATGAGCCGACGAGTCAACTCGACGACCGGGCTCGCGATGGGGTGCTCGACGCCCTGCTCCGGTTGCACGAGACGGTGGGCACGACTGTGATCTTGGTCACTCATGATCCGCACGTCGCCGCCCGAGTCCCGAGGACGGTCACCATTCGCGACGGGCGCGTGGGTGCCGAAGGTGGCGGAGGCGGAGAGTATGCCGTGGTCGCGGCGGACGGGTCGGTCCCCTTGCCGCTCGAGGCTCTGGAGGTGTTCGCCCCGGGGGCTCCGGTGCGCATCCGCGAGGATGACGGCCGATGGGTCATCGAGCCATGGCCCGGGCCTACCGGCCCGTCGGCACCGGCAACGCCACCGACCGTCGGCCAGGGCAGGGGGCAGTCGTGAGCACAACACCCTGGCGAGGTGGGTCCGCCATCGAGTTGCGCGGGGTGAGCGTGCGCTTCGGATCGGTGCCGGCGCTGCGCGCCGTGCGGCTGCGGATCGATCCCGGCGAGTTCGTCGCGGTGACCGGCCACTCCGGGGCCGGCAAGTCCACGCTCCTCGCCGTGATGGCCGGCTTGATCCGGCCCACCGAGGGTAAGGTGGTGATCGGGGACGGTCCCGCCGACCGATCCCGCGCGGCATTGCTCCAGGAAGTGACCCTTGCCCCGCAGGGCAACGGGCTGGTGTCCGTGCTCACGGCATCCGAGAACGTCATCATGGCCCTGCGCCTGGCAGGACTGAGTCAGCGGGATGTGCGCACCGTGGCGCACCAGGCCCTCGCATCGGTGGGTTTGGCAGACGTCGGGGGCCATCGCATCGAGGAACTATCCGGAGGACAGCAGCAGCGGGTGGCCATTGCCCGCGCCCTGGCCACACCCACCCCCGTGCTGCTCCTCGACGAACCCACCTCGGAGTTGGACCACGCAAACCGCACCCGAGTCCTCGATCTCGTCGCCGAGCGGGCGGCCGCGGGAGTCACGGTCGTCATGGCAACACATGACCCCGACACCGCGGCGCGCGCGGGCCGCACCGTGGACCTCCACAGCGGCGAAGTGGCTCCCGCCAGCCCACTCGGCTAGCGTGCCTGCGTGGCTGAGAACCGCGCCCTGGCGTTCGACCCGATCGTGGCGGCGCAGGAGCGCTGGCGGGAGCGGTGGGGCGAACAATCGCGTCATCGGACGATGGCGGCCGCGACCTCGATCATGCGCGTCCAGCAACTCCTCCTCGCGCGCTTCGACGCCATTGCGGCCGCGCAGGGATTGACGTTCGCGCGCTACGAGGCCCTGGTGTTGCTCGCGTTCAGCCGCCACCAGGAGATGTCCATGTCGCGGATCGGCCAGCGGCTCATGGTCCACCCCACGAGCGCGACCAACATCGTCAAGCGCCTCGTGGCCAGTGGCTACGTCGAGCGCCGTCCCAACCCCCGCGATGGTCGTGGCTACTTGGCGCGGATCACCGCGTCGGGCCTGGCGGCGATGGAGGCGGTGACCACCGAACTGGAGGCCATCGATTTCGGGCTCGGCGACTTCTCGGACGCTCAGGTGGACCGCCTGCGTGACCTGTTGCATGCGGTGCGGATCAGCGAGGGGGACGTGCCGCGCGACGAGGCGCGGATTTGATCGTTTCGTTATCTGTTTGTCATCGTGGAGGGGCACAGGTGCCCCGGCGACTAGGTCGGAGCGCCCCTGACACCTCTCGAAGGACATCCACATGCCCCCCATTGCCAAGCGAACCGGCGCGATTGTGTCGGCCGTGCTCGGCCTGGCCCTCGTTGTCGGTGGTGTGTGGCTTGCGCTGCGCGTCGGACCAAGCGGAACCCTGACGCTGTCCGGAAAGCCGACGGCCGACGCCACCGTCGTCCTCACCCCGCAGGTCCTCAACCGCATCGACTCCGATACCACGGTGACGGTCACACCGGCACCTGGAGCGACGGTATGGATGGGTGTGGCCAGTCCCTCGGATGCCGACGCCATTGTCGGAACGTCCCCGGTCATCAGGACCGTCGGCGCCAACGGGGTGCGGGGGACCCTCACCCTCGCCTCCTTCGGGTCGGGCCAGAAGGTGGCCCCGCTGGCCGGTGCCGATATTTGGCGCGCGACCGCGACCGGTTCGGGACCGACGGTGCTCACTCTTACCCAAGAGCGGGCCCCGGAATCCGTCGTGGTCCGCACGGACAAGGGAAAGGCCGCGCAGGTCCGGGTGACCGTCGAACACAAGGCATGGTTCGTCGAAGCGATCCTCGGCGGCGTGGTCGGCTTGGTGCTGACGGGGGTCGCTGCGTTCTTGGCCCACTCGGCCTGGCCCGGTCTGGGGCGCGAGGTCCTTGGCCACTTGCTCCGTATCGCCGGAATGCTGAGGAGGCGCGCGTCATGACCAGGCCGCATTCACGCCGGAGTTGGCGCCTCCTTCTGGTTGCGTTCCTGGCCGTCGCGACGCTCACCGGGTGTGGCCTCCCGCAGCGGCTGGCCGGTGTTTCTCCCGCTCCCGAGCAGGTAGCGACCGTGGCTCCCCTGGGAGCCGATCACGCGACCCGGATCGCTGCCCGCGTCCTCGACGCCGCCGACGAGGCCGATCGCAAGAGCGGCGATGCCGCTGCCGCTGCACGTCAAGCCGTCCTCACGGGCACCGCGCTGGCCGCGGCCAACGGGCGGGTCGCCATGGGCACCGCCACCCCAAGTTCCGCGCAGTTGTCCCGACCCGAGCCACCCAAACTCCTCGCGATGTCGCGTGGCCAGGCATTCCCCCGCCTGCTCCTGGCGACCAACCAGGATCCACAGTCGCGTCGTCAATACCTCGACCTCCTGGTGAGCCCCCAGGTCACCGCACCGTTCAAGTTGAGTTACCGCGTACCCATGATGGCCGGGGCCTCGCTGCCGGCCACGGGTGACGTGGGGCGCGGCATACCCATGGTTGCTGCCGACAACGCCACTGGTCTGGTGTTGTCCCCGAAAGCGGCCGTCGAGGGGTATGCCGCCGCGCTGGGGACACCCGACCCTAGCGTCGGCGAGCACATCGATGCCGGCGATTCGTTTGCGACCGCACTCAAGGCCTCACAGTCGACCCAGTCGAGCGCGCTGGGGAGCCTGGCTTCGCTCAAGCAGACACATACGTTGGCTCCGGACACCCTGTATGCCGTTCGGCTCGCCGGTGGTGACGTGCTCGTCTTCGCTCAGCTCGACCGTGCCGACGTCATCACGGCCTCGGCGAATACCAAGGAACTCAAGGTCCCCGAGGCGCTCCAGAAACTCACCGGGAGCGCGACCGCGACGTCGTCGATGACCATCAACGCCGTCGAGGCGGTGGCCCTGCTCATCCCGGCGCAGGGGAAGGTCAAACTGCTCGGCGCCACGGACCAGCTGGTGAGCGGCTCGGTCCAGTAGGTAGGCCGGGCCGGTGGGCCCGGCGCGAGTAGGCGCCACCGCCGCGCCTTTGCGACAATCTCCACCATGACCTCCACCCCCCACACTCCCGCCGGGGCCCGCGGCGCCGTCGATCTGACCGCCATGTCGGGTGCGGCATCGCCATCGTCGGCAGGCGCAGGGACGGGTCCTCGGCCCGGCAGTTCCGCGGTCCCCGAGGGCCTGCTCGTCGAGGCCACCGACGCGACCTTCTCCCAAGCGCTGACCCGCCACATGACCGTCCCGGGGCTGCTCGTCCTGTGGACCAGCCAGCACGAGCAGACCCGGGCCTTCCGCGACGAGGTGGTGGCCGCTGCTGCCCGCTTCGAGGGGCGGGTGGGAGTCGTCAGCGCCGACCTGGCAACCAACCCCGGTATGGCTCAGAGCCTGGTCCCGTTGGTCGTGCAGGCATTCGGTCAGGCGAGCATCCCGGCGACCTTCGGGCTGCTCCAGGGCCAGCCGGTGCCGCTCTTCCCCGGGATCGCGCCCGCCGCCGAACTCACGATGGCGATCGAGCAACTCCTCGAAGCCGCGGTGCGCAGCGGGATCACCGGTCGGATCGACATCGGTGGTGGGCCAGCCGAGGTGCCGTTGCCGCCGCTGCACCAAGCGGCATACGACGCCATCGAGGCCGGCGATCTCGACGCTGCGGCGGCGGCCTACCGGCAGGCCCTCGCCGAGAACCCCAAGGATGCCGACGCCGAACTGGGCCTGGCCCAGGTCGACCTCATGCGCCGCACTCAGGGCGCCGACCTCCAGGCGGCGCGTGCCGCCGCGGCGGCCGACCCGGGCGACATCGATGCCGCCCTGCTCGTCGCCGACCTCGACGTCCTCGGTGGCCACATCGAGGACGCCTTCGCCCGCCTCCTCGACCTCGTGCGCGCCAGCGCCGGGCCCGAGCGCGACCGGGTCCGCACCCACCTCGTCGGGCTCTTCAACGTCGTCGGCAACCACGACGAGCGGGTCAAGCGCGGCCGCACCGCCTTGATGAACGCCCTGTTCTGACGTGGCTGCCCCCGTTCTGGTGGGCGATCACGTCCGCTTCTCCTTCGACTGCCACGACTTCGGGGTGCTCTCGGTCGACCTCGACTGCGACCGCGCCATTGCCGGGCCGCGGGAGTTCGACCGGGCCGGGGACCTGTGGACCCTCGACCTGCCGTTGCCGGGCGTGCACCGGATGGAGTACCGCTTCCACCTGCGGGGTGCCGAGCAGGACCTCCTCGTCCTCGACCCGGACAATCCGCAGGTGGTGGGCACCGTCTTCGGCGAACGCTCGGTACTCACCATGCCCGGGTATGAGGTGCCCTGGTGGCTGACCGCGCCGGCCGTGCCGGGCACGTTCCACGCGATGCACCTCGAAGGAGAGACCCCGGACCCGGTCCCGGTGACGATCTGGGCGCCGGAGGGGGTCGACGATGCCGAGCCGCTGCCGCTGCTCTTGGCCCATGACGGCCCCGAATACGACCAGTTGGCCTCGCTCACGCAGTACTCCGGGGCCCTCATCGCCGCCGGGGTGCTGCCGCCCCACCGGGTCGTCCTGGCCCACCCGGTGTTGCGGGACGCCTGGTACTCGGGGTCGCCGCAGTATCTGCGGACCATCTCCGGAGAGGGGTTGGCCCGGATCGCGACTGCGTATGCCGTGAGCGCGCCGGTCGTCGTCATGGGCGCCTCCCTGGGGGGGTTGACGGCGTTGCTCATCGGGCTGCTCGGCGACCCGTCCATCGGCGGCGTGTTCTCGCAGTCGGGCAGCTTCTTCCAGATGCAGACCGACAGCAGCGAGCACGGGTTCCGCTACTTCATGCGCATCAACCAGCGGGTCCGTCAGGTCCTCGACGCGCGGCATACCGACCACCCGCTGCGGGTGGGGATGACGTGCGGGGGACTGGAGGAGAACGCCGAGAACAACCGGCAGATGGCCGGGGCGCTGCGGCGGGCCGGGCACACGGTGACCTATACCCAGGTCCCGGACCTGCACAACTACTCCGCCTGGCGCGACGCCCTCGACCCCTGCCTCACCGAGGTGCTGCGCGACCTCTGGTAACGCGGTGCGCGCCTACTGTGCGCGCGGTCACTCATGGGGTTGGATGGGGGAATGCACCGCAGCGAGGCTTGGCTCGAGGTCCCCGGCGGGGGACCTCACCTCCACATCATCCGGTGGGGCCATTGGGGGCGCCCTCTCCTCGCCTTTCCCAGTGAGGCCGGGAAGGCCGAGGATTTCGCCGAGCGCGGCATGCTCGGGGCCATCGCCCATCTCGTCCGGGAAGGCCGGGTGAGTGTCTTCGCCGTCGACTCCATGGACGCCTCGACCTGGTCGGACAACTCCGCCCCCACCGAGGAGCGGGCCTGGCGGCACCGCGCCTACCACGCCTGGCTGGTCGAGCGGGCCGTGCCGTGGATTCACGGGCAACTCGGGGCGCCGGCCGAACTCATGACGACCGGGGTCTCCATGGGGGCCTACCACGCCGTGCAGTTCGCGCTCCAGCGTGCCGACCTCGCGCCGCTGGCCATCGGCCTGTCCGGGGCCTACGACCCCACCAAGTGGAACGGGTGGGGCGACGTCGGCGAGGCGACGTACTTCGCCAACCCCTCGGCATACGTGCCGAACCTCCATGGCGACCACCTCGACTGGTTGCGATCGCGGCTGTCGATCCTGCTCGTCGTCGGGCAGGGGCCCTTCGAGGTCTCGCCGACCCAGGCGCTGCCGTCGACGCTGCACTTGGCGGGGTTGCTGCGCGAGAAGGGGATTCGCCACGAACTCGACGTGTGGGGCTACGACAGCGCCCACGACTGGCCCTGGTGGCAACGCCAACTCGCCCACCACCTGCCGCGCTTCGTCTGACGTGCTGATCGGGCGCCGCCCGAGCTCGACCGAAAGGACCCCACCTCGATGACCGCTCCGCTGGGGACTCCCGTCACCCACCTCATCGGACTGCTGCTCGGTGCCGAGGAGGATTGGCCGACTGCGCTCGAAGCCCTCGTCGGCCGCCTGGGCACCATCACCGCCCCGGACGGGTCGCGGCACCGGATCACGACCGAGCGGGTGAGCATCGAACCCTTCAATTTGCGCGATCGGCCCCGTCACGACCTGGTCGTCGACCGGCTCGCCTACTGGTACTACCACCCGCGCGAGTGGCTCAAGAAGATCGCCCTCATGGACGACGTCTATCTGCTCAACAGCCCCTTCACGTTCCAGTCGATGGAGAAACACAGCGCCTACTGCGCCCTCATGCGCCTGGGCATGAACGTCCCCGAGACGGTGCTCGTGCCCTACAAACACCCCGTCGACAACGTGCGCTGGGCCTACACGTCGAGCAAGTACAACTTGCCCTTCGAGTTGGATGCGATCGCCGAGAAGTTGGGCTACCCGCTCTACATGAAGCCCTTCGATGGGGGCGGCTGGCGCGGGGTCTCCTCGATCAAGGACCGCGCGGCGCTCCACCACGCCTACGACGAGTCCGGCGAGATGCTCATGCACCTGCAGGAGTCGATCGCCGACTTCGACGTCTTCGCCCGCGCCCTCACCATCGGGCCGGAGACGATGGTGATGAAGTTCCAGCCCGATCAGCCGATGCATCACCGGTATGCCGTGGCGCACGACTTCCTCGACGCCGAGACCGGGGCCGAGGCGATCGCGATCAGCCAGAGCGTCAACGCCTTCTTCCGGTGGGAGTTCAACTCCTGCGAAATGCTCGTCAAGGACGGCGTCGTCTATCCCATCGACTACGCCAACGCCTGCCCCGACGTGGCTGTCACGTCCTTGCACTACTACTTCCCGTGGGCGATGAAGGCGCTGCTGCGGTGGTCGACGTATTGCGCGGTGACCGCTCGGGCACCTCGCTACCACGTCGACACCGCGCCGTGGTTCGCGATCGCCGACGACCCGGCCCTCGATTACCCCGCCAAACTCGCGGCATACCAGGAATTGGCCGACGACTATTTCGAGACCGAGCGCTATCTCGAGTTCATCGACACCAGCCTGGCGCACGTCGACGAAATGGTGCTCGACTGGATCGCCTCCGAGGAGTTCCGGGCCGTGCTCACCTCCACGGTCCAGCAAAGTTACCCACCGCACGAGTGGGAACAGTTCGAGGCGCACTTCGCCGGCCTGGTCGAACTATGGGTGCGTGACGAGCGGGGCCAACTCGGGTTGCGGAGTCACGGATGAGCCCTCGCGGGGCCGGCCCGCGCGCCGGTTCCGGAAGCGGTATGCCGCGTCCCGACGAGGCTGCGCTCGCCCGCCTCGATGCCCTGGCCGACGATCTCGCCGCGGAGGGGGTGACGTTCGAGCGCGGTCAGATGTTCGGCTGCCCGGGGCTGCGCGCCCCGGGGCGGGGCAAGTTCTTCGCGACCCTGTGGGGGGATGACCTCGTCGTCAAGGTCGAGGGTGGGGCGCACGAGCAGGCGCTGGCCCTCGACGGTGCGCGGCTGTTCGAGCCCATGCCTGGGCGCCCGATGCGCCAGTGGATCCTGCTGCCCGTGCGGCATCACGAGCGCTGGACCGACCTGGCCACGGCCGCTGCTGCCGGCCTCGGCCTGGCATAGGCCCGCGCCGGAGCGCCCAAGAACGCCGACGGTGAGCAACCATGGGGTTGCTCACCGTCGGCGATGGTGGCCGTGCGGAGGTGGATCAGCCGAGCGCCGCGCTCACCACGGCCCGGGCCTCTTCCTGGACCTGGGCGAGGTGGTCGGCGCCCTGGAAGGACTCGGCATAGATCTTGTAGACGTCCTCGGTGCCGCTGGGCCGGGCGGCGAACCACGCCGAGCGGGTCACCACCTTGAGGCCACCGATCGCCGCGCCGTTGCCGGGGGCCGCGGTCAACTTGGCGAGGATCGGCTCACCGGCCAACTCGTTCGCCGAGACGTCGTCGGGGGAGAGGGCCGCGAGTTTGGCCTTCTGTTCCCGGTTGGCGGGGGCGTCGATGCGGGCATAGGCCGGGTCGCCGTGGCGGGCGACGAGCGCGGCATAGTGGGCGCTCGGCGACTTGCCCGTGCGCGCCTGGATCTCCGAGGCGAGCAGGGCCAAGATGATGCCGTCCTTGTCGGTCGTCCACACCGAACCGTCCGTCCGCAGGAACGACGCGCCCGCGGACTCCTCGCCGCCGAACGGGCCTGACCCGTCGAGCAGCCCGGGCACGAACCACTTGAAGCCGACGGGCACCTCGACCAGGCGCCGTCCGAGGGCAGCGGCGACCTTGTCGATCATCGAACTCGACACGAGGGTCTTGCCGACGAAACCGTCCGCGCGCCATCCCGGCCGGGCCCCGCCGTAGAGGTATTCGATGGCCACCGAGAGGTAGTGGTTGGGGTTCATCAGGCCCGAGTCGGGGGTGACGATGCCGTGCCGGTCGGAGTCGGCGTCGTTGCCGGTGGCGATGTCGTAGGCGTCGCGCTGCTCGATGAGGCTGGCCATCGCGTAGGGCGAGGAGCAGTCCATCCGGATCTTGCCGTCCCAGTCGAGGGTCATGAACCGCCACGTCGGGTCGACGAGCGGGTTGACGACGGTCAGGTCGAGCCCGTGCCGCTCGGCGATGGCCCCCCAATAGGCGACGGCCGCGCCACCGAGCGGGTCGGCCCCGATCCGCACCCCGGCCGCCTTGATCGCCGCCATGTCGATGACGTGGGGCAGGTCATCGACATAGGTCCCGAGGAAGTCGTATGCCGTGCAGGCACCGCGGGCGCGCCCGAAGGGCACCCGCTTGACGCCGGCGAGGCCGGCGCGGATGTAGTCGTTGGCGGCGGCCGCGATGACCTTCGTCGCATCGGAGTCGGCCGGCCCGCCATGCGGCGGGTTGTACTTGAAGCCACCGTCCGTGGGCGGGTTGTGACTCGGGGTGACGACGATGCCGTCGGCGAGCCCGATGCCCGGCGGCATACTCTCGACCGAGGCGACCTTGCCCCGGTTGGCGCGCAGGATCGCGTGCGACACCGCCGGAGTGGGGGTGTAGCCGTCGTGGTTGTCGACGAGGACGGTGACATCGTTGGCGATGAGCACCTCGATGGCGCTGGCCCAGGCCGGTTCGGAGAGCCCGTGGGTGTCACGGCCGAGGAAGAGCGGCCCGTCGAACCCCTGCGCCTTGCGGTAGTCGCAGATGGCCTGCGTGGTGGCGAGGATGTGCTGCTCGTTGAAGGAGGTCTTGAGCGAACTCCCCCGGTGCCCGGAGGTGCCGAACGCCACCATCTGGTCGACGTTCTCGGGGTCGGGGGTGCCCGTGTAGTAGGCGGTGACGAGGTGGGCGACGTCGACGAGGTCGGCGGGCTGGGCTGGCTGTCCTGCGCGCGGGTTCATCATGACGCCATCCTTCCACCGTGCGCCCGTGACGGTAAGCCCTGGGGTGTCTGGCGAATCACAGGTGAGGTATGCCGCACCCTCGCCTGGGCGGCATACCCGCAGGGGTATTTTGAAGGCATGGCACAACCCGCTCAGCATGTGGTCGTTCTGGGGGCGGGTACCGCCGGAACGATCATCGTCAACAAACTCCGGTCCCGACTGCCCAAGGAGCAGTGGCGGATCACCGTCGTCACCAAGGATGACGTCCACGACTACCAGCCCGGCTACCTGTTCATCGCCTTCGGCACCAACACCCCAGCCCAGACCAGGCGCAGTGCGCGCCAGTTCCTTCCCGAGGGCGTCGACGTCATCGTCGCCGACGTGGCCCGGGTCGACGCGCCGGCCCAGACCGTCCACCTGACGGACGGGCAGGAGTTGGCCTACGACCAACTCGTCATCGCCACCGGCACCACCCCGCGCCCGGACCAGACTCCCGGCATGCTCGGGCCGGACTGGCACGGGCGGGTCGGGGAGTTCTACACGCTCGACGGGGCGATTGCGCTCCGGGGCGCGCTGGAGAAGTTCACCGGTGGCCGGCTCGTCGTCCACATCACCGAGTTGCCGATCAAGTGCCCGGTGGCGCCGCTGGAGTTCGCCTTCCTCGCCGATGACTACTTCCGTGGCCGGGGCATCCGCGACAAGGTCGAGATCGTCTACGTCACGCCCTTGGACGGCGCCTTCACCAAACCCGTGGCCAGCGCCACCCTGGGTCATCTCTTGGCGGACAAGGGAATCGTCGTCGAGACCGACTTCATGATCGAGGAGGTCGACCAGGAGGCGAAACTCATCCGCTCCTATGACGAGCGCGAGATCGCCTACGACCAACTCGTCACCGTCCCCCTCAACATGGGCGCCGACTTCGTGGCCGAGTCCGGGCTCGGGGACGACCTCAACTACGTGCCCGTCGACAAGCACACGAACCGCTCCACGGCATACGACACGATCTGGGCACTCGGTGACGCGAGCGACCTGCCGACGTCCAAGGCCGGGTCGGTGGCGCACTTCTCCGTGGAGATCTTCGTCGAGAACTTCCTCGACGCCATCGCCGGCCGGCCGCTGACGCACTCCTTCGACGGGCATGCGAACTGTTTCGTCGAATCCGGCGGCGGCAAGGCCCTCCTCCTCGACTTCAACTACGACACCGAGCCGCTCACCGGGATGTTCCCGCTGCCCAAGATCGGGCCGATGAGCCTGCTCAAGGAGTCGCGCGCCAATCACCTCGGCAAGCTCGCCTTCCGGTACGTCTACTGGAATGCCCTCCTGCCCGGTCACCCGATCGGGCTGCCCGCGCACATGATGATGGCCGGCAAGATCCCGGCCGAGCCCGCCTGAGGCGAGCGCGCGGCATACCCCTGCCTCCCAACCCCGACAATCCGTCACCGAAAGGAACGACACCGTGCCCACCACCACCATTGCCGGGCATGAGGTCGACGTCAACGACGAGGGCTTCTTGACCAAGCCCGAGCAGTGGACCGAGGATCTCGCCCCCGAACTGGCCAAACTCATCGGCCTGACCCTGACCGACGCGCACTGGGAACTCATCCGGTTCCTCCGCGCCGACTACGCCGTCAAGGGTGAAACGGCGACTCTGCGCCGCGCCTCGACCCAGTCCGGCGTGCCGGTCAAGCAGTTGTTCGCCCTGTTCCCGCAGAAGCCGGCCAAGAAGATGGCCTACGTCTCGGGTCTGCCCAAGCCGAAGGGATGCGTGTGACCATGAGTATGCCGATCGTGCCGAGTTTCGGCGACGGCCCCGACGAGGGCGGCCGCAAACTGGCGATCATCTGCTCCAAGGGCAACCTCGACATGGCCTACCCGGGCCTGATCCTCGCCAACGCCGCGTTGGGGGAGGGCATCGAGACCCACCTGTTCTTCACGTTCTGGGGCTTCGACATCATCAACAAGGCGACGATGGCGGACCTGAAGTTCTCGTTCGTCGGGAACACGGCGATGCACCCGCCGGGGCGGTTCGGCATCTCGATGCCGCAGATTCTCGGTCCGGTGCCGGGCATGACGGCGATGGCGACCAAGATGATGAAGAAGCAGATCGCCGATCTCGAGGTGCCCGAGGTGCCCGAGTTCCTTGAGTTGCTCTCCGCCTCGGGTGCCCAGATGTGGGGCTGCCAGATGTCCGCGGACATGATGGGTCTGACGATGGACGACCTCTACGAGGGCGTCGACGGCATCATCAACGCGAGCGACTTCATCGAGAAGTCCGAGGGAGCCCAACTCCTCTTCATCTAGCCCGGGGCAACTCGCGCCCTGCGCGGACCTGGGGTGGGATCGCCCCAGGTCCGCCCGGTGCGCTGGCTATTCGATGACCGGCACGAGGTAGAGCGTCGAGAGCGCCGCGACCCGGACTGTCACATAGAAGGGCTGGCCGTGCCAGCCGCCGCCCTCGGCGTGCACGACGACCCCGGCCTGCGAGGCCCGCCCGTCGGCGTCGAAGCCGGAGGTGTCGAGCGCGACCCGCCACTGCCCGCCGCTGGGCACCCCGAGGCGCACCCATTCCTTGTCCTCGCCGGAGTAGTTGCTCACGATGGCCACCACGTCGTCGCCGCTGCGGTCGGCCCGGCCGAAACGCAGGAACGAGAACAGGTTGCCCGCGTTGTCGTCGGCATCGAGCCACTCGAACCCGGCGGGCTCGGCGTCCAGGGCCCACATGGCCCGGTGCTCCCGGTAGAACTCGTTGAGTTCCTTGACGAGGTTGTGGACGCGGTAGTGGGTGGGGCTGTCGAGCAGCCACCAGTCGAGGGAGCGGCCATCGGCCCACTCCGACGTCTGCGCGAATTCGCACCCCATGAAGATGAGTTGCTTGCCCGGCTGGGCCCACATGTGGGCGAGGAAGGCCCGCAAGGTCGCCAATTGCTCCGGCTGCGACCCCGGGATCTTGCCGATGAGCGAGCCCTTGCCGTGGACCACCTCGTCGTGGCTGATCGGCAACAGGTAGTTCTCGCCGAAGGCATACATGATCGAGAAGGTCATGAGGTTGTGGTGGTACTGCCGGTTGATCGGCTGCTCCCGCAGGTAGCGCAGCCAGTCGTTCATCCACCCCATGTTCCATTTGAGGCCGAAACCCAGCCCGCCGGTGTCGGTCGAGGCCGTCACCCCCGGCCAGGACGTGGACTCCTCGGCGATCGTCACGATCCCTGGGACGGTCTTGTATGCCGTGGCGTTGGCTTCCTGGAGCAACCCGATCGCCTCGAGGTGCTCGCGGCCACCGTGGATGTTGGGAATCCACTCACCATCCGCGCGGGAGTAGTCGAGGTAGAGCATCGAGGCGACGGCGTCGACCCGCAGCCCGTCGGCGTGGAACTCCTCGAGCCAGTAGATCGCGTTGGCGACGAGGAAGTTGCGGACCTCGCGGCGCCCGAAGTCGAAGATGTGGGTGCCCCAGTCGGGCTGGTCGCCGCGGCGGGGGTCCGGGTGCTCGTAGAGCGCGAGCCCGTCGAAGCGGGCGAGGGCGAAGGCGTCGCGCGGGAAGTGCCCGGGCACCCAGTCGAGGATCACGCCGATGCCGTTGCGGTGCAGGATGTCGACGAGGTACTTGAAGTCGTCGGGCGTGCCGAACCGGGCCGTCGGGGCGTAATAGCCGGTCACCTGGTAGCCCCACGACGGTCCGTAAGGGTGCTCCATGACGGGCAGGAACTCCACGTGCGTGAAGCCGAGGTCGAGGACGTAGTTGACGAGGTGCTCGGCGAGGTCGCGGTAGGACATCCCCTGGCGCCAGGAGCCGAGGTGAACCTCGTAGACGCTCATCGGCCCGTTGTGCGGGTTGGTCGTGCGGCGCCGCTCCATCCACTCGCCATCCCCCCACTCGTGGGTGGAGGATTCGACGACCGAGCCGGTGTTCGGTGGGGCCTCGGTGCGCTGGGCCATCGGGTCGGCCTTGGCGCGCACGACATCGTCGGCGCCCCGGATTTCGTACTTGTAGATCGAGCCCGCGCCGACGCCGGGGATGAACAACTCCCAGATGCCCGAGGAACCGATCAGGCGCATCGGGTGGACCCGGCCGTCCCACCCGTTGAAGTCGCCGATGACCCGCACCGCCTTGGCGCGCGGGGCCCACACGGCGAACGAGGTCCCGAACACCTCGCCCATCGGCCCCGGATACGACTGGACGTGCGCGCCGAGCACGGTCCACAGCTGCTCGTGGCGGCCTTCGTTGATGAGGTGGAGGTCGACCTCGCCGAGGGTCGGTGCGAACCGGTACGGGTCGTCGCCCTCATGCTCGATGCCGTCGCCCCACGAGGTGAGGACGCGGTAGTCCATCGTGTGGTCGACATCGCTGCGGACCGCGCTGAACACCCCCTCGGCCTCGTGCCCGAGGTCCAACTCGACCCCGTCCTCGAAGCGCACCCGCACCGACGTCGCCAGCGGCTTGAGCACCCGGATCCGAAGGCCCCCGGCCTCGACGTGCTGACCCAGCAGATCGTGAGGCTGCTGGTGACGACCCTGGACCAGCGCCGTGATGGCTCCGGACACCTCGGGGGTGGGGGTGGGGTTCACAGTCGACTCCTTCTTGCTCGCACTCACGGTCTTGGTCGTGACCTTCGTCGATGGGGCGGCCGTGGTGCTGCCCCGCGGCGCGGTCTGCGCCGTGCGGCGGGCGGCCTTCGGCTGTTCCGTCGACACCTCCATCGTCGTCCCCTCGGTCGGCGCCGGTGGAACCGGGTCACCCGTGCCGCCGGTCAACCGGTCGATGGCTGCCAGCGGGATCGTCACCCAGTCCGGCCGGTGCCGCGTTTCGTACACCACTTCGTACATCGCCTTGTCGAGTTCGAAGGCGGTGAGGAGCGCTTCGTGGACCCGCGGGTCGAACCCGGCGACCGCGGCATACCCCTCCAGGAAGGCTCGCTGGGTCGCGGTGACCCAGGCCCGGGCCGAGCCGGGATGGTCGTGCTCCCAGGAGCCGCCGCAGTAGTCGAAACTGCGGAGCATCCCCGCCACGTCGCGAATCCACTGATCGGGTTGGGCTCGTTCGGCGAGGGTCCGCAGGGGTTCGCCCTCGAAGTCGAGGAGGATCCAGCCGCGCTCGGGGGAGTGGAGCACCTGGCCCAGGTGATAGTCGCCGTGGATGCGCTGCATCGGCGGCCACGCCACGGTGGCGGCCCGGGTGAGCACGTCGTCGACGAGCGGGGCGAACCGGTCCAACGCCTCGACCTCGGTGACGGCCTCGGCATACCGAGCCCGCATGCCGGCGATCAGGGCCCGCCCGGCCGCCTCGGTCGTCGGTACCCGGCCGAGGGTGTCGGCCAGGGCGCGGTGGACCTGCGCGGTCGCCGCGCCCAGGTCGCGCGCCGGCCCGGTGAAGTCCTCGCCGGCTTCGACCGCCCGGGAGGCGACCCGCCAGGCGTCCTCGACCCCCGGCAGGAACTCCTGGGCAAAGGCGACGTGCCCGTATGCCGTCTCGCCGGCTCCCGAGGCCCGCTGCGGTCCCGCTGTCGGCGCGGAGGTGGGGGGCAGCGACGGCCACGAGCCGCGCACCGACCCGACGACCGCGGGGACCCGCTCACAGCCCGCGGCCCGCAGGGCGCTCTGCAGCACGACGTCAGGGTTGTCACCGGCGGCGAGCATCCGGAACACCTTGACGATGACCGGGCGTGGGGTGCCGTCGGTGAGGGTGGTGTCGAGGATGATCGAGGTGTTCGATTGCTCCCCGGAGAGCACCCGGGAGGAGCGCACGAGCAGGTCCTCGCGCCACGTCGGCGCCGGCACCCCGACAAACCGGTCGTCGAAGGCATCGGAGTGGGCGCTGGACTCGGCGCGCACCCGGCCCCGGATCAGGGCGAGCAACTGCGCGGCATACACGGGGTCGTGGGGACCGTCGTAGACCCAGCGGTCACCGAGGACGCCGTGCTCCATGGTCCCGACGAGCGCGCCCTCGGCGCCGGGCAGGGGCGCGCCGCGATAGGTGAGCGGCACCTGGTAGACGATCGGCTGCGGGCCACCGGTGTCGCGGACGATGAGAGTTTCGACACCCACCTCGCCGGCGGGGTCCCCGAGCCGCCAGGCGGCGAGGAGGGTGAGGTCGGGGGGGGCTCCCTTGGCGGCATGCCACCGCTGGGATCCCAGCCACGCCGAGACGAGTTCGAGTTTGGTGGGCCTGATCCAACTGCCCTTGTGAATCTCAGCCACGATCGTCCTCGACCTCCACCGCGAGCCAGTACCAACCGCGAGCGGCGAGAGTCACCGGCAGTGACCCGTCCGCGCCCACCGTGCCGAGGACCGCGCCACCGACGACATCGCGCACCCCCGCCCCGGCGTAGCGGTCCGGAAGTCGCACCTGGGCACCCTGGGCGCTCGCGGAGAGGTTCATGACGCAGAGCACCGTGCGCGCCGAGCGGTCCTGGGGGTCGCGCTCGCCGGCGTCGGTGCGCAGATAGGCGAGAACCGGTGCGCTGCCGCTGTCGACGACGGTGAAGTCGCCGACGCCGAAGACCGGGTGGTCGCGGCGGGCCGCGAGGACGGCGCGCAACCAGTGCAGGAAACTGCCCGGTTGGGCCATCGCCGACTCGACGTTGACGGCCTGCCGGTTGTAGACGAGCGAGTCGATGACCGGCAGGTAGAGCTTGCCCGGGTCGGCCGTGGAGAACCCGGCGTTGCGGTCGGGGGTCCACTGCATCGGGGTGCGGCTGGCGTCCCGGTCGGGGAGCCAGATGTTGTCACCCATGCCGATCTCGTCCCCGTAGTAGAGGCAGGGCGAGCCGGGCAGGGAGAGCACGAGGGCGTGGATGAGTTCGACCTCTGCCCGGTTGTTGGCCAGGAGCGGCCAGAGGCGGCGCCGGATGCCGACGTTGGCGCGCATCCTCCGGTCGGGGGCGTACCAGTCGTACATCGCGGTGCGCTGCTCGGGCGTGACCATTTCGAGAGTGAGTTCGTCGTGGTTGCGCAAGAAGGTGCCCCACTGGCCGCCGCTCGGGATCGCGGGGGTGTCGGCGAGCACGTCGATGATCGGCGCGGCCTTTTCGTCACGGAGGGCGTAGTAGAGCATCGGCATGACGGGGAAGTGGAAGCACATCTGGCATTCCGGCTCGTCGTCGGTGCCGAAGTAGTCCACGACCTCCCGTGGTGGCTGGTTGGCTTCGGCGAGCAGGATCCGCCCGGGATACTCCGCGTCGACCATGGCCCTGATCTCGCGGACGATCTCGTGGGTGCGCGGATGGTTCTCGCCGTTGTGGCCGTCCTCCTCGATGAGGTAGGGGATCGCGTCGAGCCGGAACCCGTCGATGCCACGGTCCATCCAGAACCGCACGACATCCTTCATCGCCGCGATGACCTGCGGGTTCTCGTAGTTGAGGTCGGGCTGGTGGGAGAAGAAGCGGTGCCAGAAGAACTGCCGGCGCACCGGGTCGAAGGTCCAGTTCGACTCCTCGGTGTCCACGAAGATGATCCGCGCATCGGCATACCGGGTGTCGGTGTCGGACCACACGTAGAAGTCGCCGTAGGGACCCTCGGGGTCGCTCCGGCTCGCCTGGAACCAGGGGTGCTGGTCGCTCGTGTGATTCATCACGAAGTCGGTGATGATGCGTATGCCGCGCTCGTGCGCCTCCGCGACCAGTTGGCGGAAGTCCTCCAGGGAGCCGAACTCGGGCAGCACCGCGGTGTAGTCGGCGATGTCGTAGCCGCCGTCGCGCAATGGGCTGGCATAGAACGGCGGCAGCCACAGGCAGTCGACGCCCAGCCACTGGAGGTAGTCGAGTTTGCCGATGACCCCCTGGAAATCCCCTGTGCCCGAACCGGTCGTGTCGCTGAAGGCCCGCACCAGGACCTCGTAGAAGACGGCGGTCTTGAACCAGTCGGGGTCGCGCGTGAGGCCGGGTGTCGAGGCGGCCCCGGCAGGGAAGACGGACACGGGGAGGGTTCCTCCGATCGGGCGGGTGCGGCGGTGTTGGGCGGCGGTACCGCCGCCTCAGTGGGCCGGACGGTTCGGGCCCATCTTCCCCTGAAAGACCTGAGAATCGTGCCGCGACGGACCACTCTCCGGAAAACGTTTTCACTCAGGGTGTGGGCGTGCGCTCCGACATGCCTTACCGTGGTTGCGCGACCCCTGCGAGCGGAGCACCCCCATCGGGCCCGTCCGAGGGCGGTCGTGACCGCCTCAACGGCGAGGTCCGTCCCCCTCGGGCCCTGTGCCCGACTCTTCTTCGACCGAGGAGCCCGAGTGTCTCACCCCGCACTCTCTTTGGATTCCGCCGACGAGGCGATTCCCAGCGATCCCGCTGGCGGCGACAGCGACGCCGCCGACGCTGCGGGCGGCATACCGGCCGCGACCTACCGGCACGAAGCCGGGCCGCATTTCACGCCGACCAGCGCCCTGGCGCTCGGCCCGGTCGTCTCCCCGCCGCATACGGTCGACGGGTTCGTCAAGCAGTTCCTCCACGAACTCAACTACGGCCAAGGGGTGCCGCTGTCGACGGCCTCCATCACCGACCAGTACCTCGCGCTGGCGCGCACCGTGCGCGCCTACCTCATGGCCCGCTGGCTGGAGACCTCGCGCCGCCGGCGCGCCAACCCGCCGCAGAAGATGGTCGGCTACCTCTCCGCGGAGTACCTCCTCGGCCGGCAACTCGACAACGCCCTCAGCGCCACCGAACTGACCGAGGTCGCCACCGAAGCGATGGCTGCGTGCGGCATCGACATCGACATGCTGCGGGCCCAAGAGGTCGAGCCGGGCCTGGGCAATGGCGGCCTGGGCCGGCTGGCCGCCTGCTTCATCGACTCGCTGGCCACCTTGGGGGTGCCGAGCATCGGCTACGGCATCCGCTACGAGTTCGGCATCTTCCAGCAGACCTTCGTCGGCGGCCGCCAGGTCGAAGTCCCCGACGCGTGGCTGACCATGGGTGGCCCGTGGGAGGTGGCCCACCCCGAGATGGAGGTGCCGGTCCACTTCGGCGGGCGCACCGAGCGCTTCGTCGGCGAGGACGGGCGCGAACGGGTGCGCTGGGTGCCCGACTGGGGCGTCATCGGTATTCGCTACAACTACATGGTCCCGGGCTACCACAACGGGGTCGTCAACACCCTGCGCCTGTGGCGGGCGCGCGCCACCGATGCCTTCGACCTGCAGATCTTCAACGCCGGCGACTACGCCGAGGCCGTGCGCGCCCAGACGTTCGCCGAGAACATCTCCAAGGTGCTCTACCCCGAGGACTCCACGCCGCAGGGGCGCGAGTTGCGGCTGCAGCAGCAGTACTTCTTCGTCGCGTGCTCGATCAAGGACTTCGTCACCCACACGATGCCCTCGGACTTCGACGTCCGTGCCCTGCCCGAGCGGATCATCTTCCAGCTCAACGACACCCACCCGGTCATCGCCATTCCCGAGATGATGCGCCTGCTCCTCGACGAGCACGACCTCGAATGGGATGACGCCTGGGACATCACCCGGCAGTGCTTCGCCTACACCTGCCACACGCTGCTGCCCGAGGCCCTCGAAGTGTGGCCGGTGTCGCTCATGGAGCGGCTCCTGCCGCGGCACATGGAGATCATCTACCGGATCAACGAGGATTTCGTCGAGCATCTGCGCGAGGTCTACCCCGGCGACGAACTGCGGGTGCGCCGGATGTCGATCATCGCCGATCACCCGGAGCGCTCGGTGCGGATGGCGCACCTGGCCACCGTCGGCTCGGTCAAGGTCAACGGGGTCGCGGCCCTGCACTCGCAGTTGCTCAAGGACAAGGTGCTGCGCGACTTCTCCGAGTTGTGGCCCGAGCGGTTCACCAATGTCACCAATGGGGTCACCCCGCGCCGCTTCATCCGGCAGGCCAACCCGCGCCTGACCCGCCTGATTTCCGACACGATCGGCAAGGGGTGGGTGGCCAACCTCGACCGTCTCGAAGAACTTCAGGCGTATGCCGAGGACGCCGAGTTCCGCGACAAGTTCCGCGCCGTCAAACGGGCGAACAAGAAGCGGATCCGCAAAATCCTGACCCAGCGGGACGGCATACAACTGCCCAACGGCCACCTGCTCGACGTCATGGTCAAACGGCTCCACGAATACAAGCGGCAGTCGCTCAAGTTGCTCCACGTCGTCACGCTGTACGACCAGATCATTTCCGGTGAGGTCGATCCGGCCACGATCACGCCGCGGACCGTGGTGTTCGGCGCCAAGGCGGCCCCCGGGTATCACATGGCGAAGGAAACGATTTTCCTCATCAACTCGGTCGCGTCGGTCGTCAACGCCGATCCGCGGGTGGCCGGGCGCCTCTACCTGGCGTTCCCGCCCAACTACAACGTCACGTTGGCGGAGAAGCTCATTCCGGCCGCGGACTTGTCCGAGCAGATTTCGCTGGCCGGCAAGGAGGCCTCGGGCACGGGCAACATGAAGTTCGCCCTCAACGGTGCCTTGACGATCGGCACCGACGACGGGGCCAACGTCGAGATCCGCCAGCTCGTCGGCGACGACAACTTCTTCCTTTTCGGGATGACCGAACCGGAGGTTGCGGAGTTGCAGGCGCGCGGCTATCACCCCGGCGAGTACTACGAGTCCAACCCGAGCCTCAAGCGCGCCATCGACCTCATCGCGAGCGGCCATTTCACCGGCGGCAACCGCGATTTGGTGAGTAGCGTCGTCGGCGATTTGCTCTACAACGACCGGTTCCTCGCGTTGGCCGACTATGCGTCGTACATGGAGGCCCAGTCACGCGTTGAGGCCGCGTATGCCGACCAGGACGCGTGGGCGCGGATGGCGATTCTCAACGTGGCCCGGTCGGGGTTCTTCTCCTCGGACCGCTCGATCCGGGACTACATCGACCGCATCTGGCACGTCAAGCCGGCCCTCTGAGGGCTCCTCGTCGGGACAGAGCGCCCGAGTCGCTTGGCTGCAGCGCGGTGGTCGTGGGGACGACCACCGCGCTGCAGCCAATGCTGGACCGGGCCTGGGGGCGCTGCGAGGCGGGCGCGCCGGACGTCGGCGCGGAACTTACGGTGGGAAAGGGGCACTTCGCACCCCGACATTCGGGGTGCGAAGTGGACGTTGGACGGTTCAGGCGGGAAAGGGGGGACGGGAGGGACGGACCGGGGTCAGTAGCGGCGGACGTGGATGACGTGGGCGGGCTCGCCGGCTGGGCCGAGGACGACGGTGTTGTCGCGGCCCCAGTCCCAGTACTGATCGGTGATGAGGTCATGAGCCTCGAACCGGTCGTGCTCGCCGAACCCGAGGGCGTGCATGTTGAGCCGCACCGTGCTCGTGCGAGTGCCGTGCGGGTCGGTGTTGGCGACCACGATGATCACGTCATCGCCGCCGCCGGGTAGGGGGCGCCGCTTGCTGAAGGCGAGCAGTTGCTCGTCGTCCACGTGGTGGAAGGTGATGTTGCGCAACCAGAGCAGGCTCGGGTGGGCGCGTCGGATCGCGTTGAGTTTGGTGAGGAACGGCGCCAGGCTTTGCCCCTGCTTGGGGCCGCCGGGTTCGTAGTCGGCCCAGCGGCGGTCCTTGTACTCGTACTTCTCGTTGTCGATCTGCTCCTCGGCACCGGGGCGCGCGACGTGCTCCATCAGCTCGTAACCGGCATAGATGCCATAGGTGGGCACGAGCGTCGCGGCGAGCACCGCGCGCACCTTCCAGGCCGCCGGCCCGCCGAATTGCATGTAGGGCGTGAGGATGTCGTGCGTCGTCGGCCAGAAACTCGGGCGCATGTATGCCGCGGACTCACCGGCGAGTTCGCTCACGTACTCGCGCAGTTCCCAGGCGCTGTTGCGCCACGCGTAATAGGTGTAACTCTGCTGGAAACCCACCTTGCCGAGCGTGTGCATCATCGCCGGCTTGGTGAACGCCTCGGAGAGCCAGATCACCTCGGGGTGATCACGAGCGACATCGGCGATGAGCCACTGCCAAAACTCCACTGGCTTGGTGTGCGGGTTGTCGACCCGGAAGATCTTGATGCCCCGGTCGATCCACACCTGCATGACGCGGCGCACCTCGGCATACGCCTTCTTGGGGGCATTGTCGAAGTTGAGCGGGTAGATGTCCTGGTACTTCTTCGGGGGGTTCTCGGCATACGCAATGGTGCCGTCGGCGCGGGTGGTGAAGAACTCGGGATGCGTGGTGACCCACGGGTGGTCCGGGGAAGCCTGGAGCGCGAGGTCCATTGCCACCTCCAAACCGTGGCGGGCGGCCTCGGCGACGAAGTAGTCGAAGTCTTCCCAGCTGCCCAGGTCGGGGTGGAGCGCGTCGTGGCCGCCGTCGGGGGAGCCGATCGCGTACGGGCTGCCGGGGTCTTCCGGGGTGGCTCCCAGGGTGTTGTTGGGCCCCTTCTTCGCGGCCTGCCCGATGGGGTGAATCGGCGTCAAATAGACGACGTCGAAACCCATCGCGGCAATCGCCGGCAGGCGCTGGGCGGCGGTGCGGAAGGTGCCGGACTTCCACCGGTGGTTGACGGGGTCGTAGACGGCCCCTTCGCTGCGCGGGAAGATCTCATACCAGGCGCCCGCCAGGGCCCGCTCGCGTTCGACGAGCAGGGCGTGCTCGGCGCTCGGGCTGACCATGTCGCGCAACGGGCGGGCGTGCAACTCGTCGACGACGGCCTGCTCGGTGCCGGCTTCGAGGCGCATGAAGGGGGGCAGCCCGTGATCGCGCAGGGTGGCCGCCGCCTTGGACAGCAGAGCCCGTCCGGCCTTGGGCCGTTTGACCTCCTCCCGGGCGCGGAGCAGCACCCGGGCGCCCTCTTCGAGCATGAGTTCGGTGTCGACGTCGGCATGCACCTTGATGGTCGCGTCGTGCGCCCAGGTGCCGTAGGGGTCGGACCAGCCCTCGACGCGGTAGCTCCACCAGCCGGTGCGGTCCGCGACGACCGGGGCCAGCCAGTAGTTGAGGCCGGGGTTGAGGCACGTCATGAGCGTGTGATGCTCGTGCCCGTCGGGGTCGGTGAGGACGAGCGTGGCGTTGACGGCGTCGTGCCCTTCCCGGAACACGGTGGCGGTGACGTTGAAGTGCTCACCGACCACCGCCTTGGCCGGCCGGGCGCCGCCATCGACGCTGGGGCGGACGTCCTGGACCGGAATCCGGCCGATGGGAACTTGCGGGGCTACGGTTCGCGGCACACTCACGCACGCCACGCTACCGCGCGCCGCGTCCGGCCGGGACAGGCGGTTAGGACGGGTCGTCCGCGGCATACACCTGCATGCTCAGCGCGGACAGCGCCACCGGGCCCGGCGGGGCGACGGTCGTGCCGGGTTGGGGGCGTTCCCAGGCGCTGTCCCAGAGGAGCCGGTATGCCGTCAGGCCCGGCACGTCGGGCAGGTTCACCGTCGCGTCATGGATGCCGCCGTGGAGGACGACGAGGACCGAGCGCACCCCGAGCCAGGCTCCGTTGACGAGCATCTGGAGGGTGCGGGTGCGCGGATCGTGCCACTCACCGTCCATGGGCGTGCCGTCGGCCGCGAACCAGGCCAAGTCCACCGACCCGTCGTCTTGGACCTTGCGGCCCAGCGACCAGGTGCGCTGACGCAGCGCGGGATGTTCGCGCCGAATCGTCAACAGGTGCGTGGTCGTCGCGAGCAGATCCTCCTGCCAGGGCTCGAGGTTCCAGTCGAACCAGGAGATCTCGTTGTCCTGGCAGTAGGGGTTGTTGTTGCCGCCGCGCGAGTGCCCGTGCTCGTCGCCGGCGTTGAGCATCGGCATCCCGGCGGACATCAGGAGGGAGCCGAGCATGTTGCGCATCGACCGGCGACGAGTGGCGAGAATCACGTCGTCCTCGGTGTCGCCCTCGGCCCCGTGGTTCCACGAGCGGTTGTTGTCGCTGCCGTCGCGGTTGTCCTCGCCGTTGGCCAGGTTGTGCTTTCCGTCGTAGGCGACCATGTCGGCGAGGGTGAAGCCGTCGTGAGCGGCGATGAAGTTGACCGAGGCGGTCGGGCCGCGGTCATGGGCGCCGAAGAGATCGCGGGAACCGGCGAGCCGGGTCGCGAGATCCTGCACCCCGTGGCCAGCCTCGCCGTGGAACTGGCTGCGGGTGTCGGTGAGCCAGAAGGTGCGCATGCAATCTCGGAACCGGTCGTTCCATTCGGCCAGCGGCGGGGGGAACTGGCCGGTGCGCCACCCGTGCATGCCGACGTCCCAGGGCTCGGCGATGAGTTTGACCCGGGAGAGCACCGGGTCGGTGCGCAGCGCGATGAGGAAGGGGTGGTCCGGGTCGTAGGTGTCGCCGCGCCCCCGGCTCAAGGCCACGGCCAGGTCGAACCGGAACCCGTCGACGTGGCATTCGGTGACCCAGTAGCGCAACGAGTCCAGCGCCATCCGGCACACGATGGGGTGGCGCAGGTCCAAGGTGTTGCCGCAACCGGTGACGTCGATGTCGAGGCCGTGTCCGTCGAGCCGGTAGTAGGCGCGGTTGTCCAGGCCCCGGAACGACAAGGTCGCGCCGTGCCGGTCCTGCTCGCTCGTGTGGTTGTAAACGACGTCGAGGATGACCTCCAGGCCGGCCCGGTGCAGGAGTTTGACCATGCCCTTGAACTCGTCGACGACGCCCTGCGGGTCGGTGGCCGCGGCATACCCGGCGTGCGGTGCGAAGAAACCCAGGGTGTTGTAGCCCCAGTGGTTGGTCAGTTGACGACGGACGAGCGCCGGCTCGTGCGTGAAGGCCTGCACCGGCAACAACTCGATCGACGTCACCCCCAGTCCGGTGAGGTAGTCGATCGTGTCCGCGTGGGCCAACCCGGCATACGTCCCCCGCAACCGCTCCGGCACCCCAAGCCGTTGCCGCGTGAGGTCGACGACATGGGTTTCGTAGAGCACCGTCTTGCTGCGGCTGACATGGGGATGGCGATCGCCCTCCCAGTCGAAGGTGTCCCGAATCACAACGCCCTTGGGCATCGCCGCGCCGCTGTCGAGGTCCGAGCGCACCGTGGGATCCCCCCGCCAGGTCTCGGGCAACACCTGATGCCCATAGACCGACGGCCCCCAGGACACGTCACCGTCGATGGCCTTGGCATACGGGTCGAGGAGCAACTTCGCCGGGTTGTGCCGTTGCCCCTGGCCCGGGTCCCATGGCCCGCCCACCCGGAAGCCGTAGCGCTGCCCGACCGTCACCCCCGGAACGAAGGTGAACCACCAACCATGAGCCCGCTCCTGCAACGGAATCCGGCGCTCACTGGCCCCCGTGCGGTCACCGGCGTCGAACAGGCAGAGGTCGACGGCATCGGCGTGACCGGCATACACACAGACATCGGCCCCACCTTCAACCAAACTGACCCCGGGATCGGGCGCGAGATCGCGCCCTAAAGGCGGGGGAGCGGTCGAGACGGCACGGGAGTGGGGCGCCTCGGCATGCAGAGGGGTCGGCATAGAGAACTATCGTAAGCAGTGGATACGGTGGCCGTATGAGCGATCCAGCCGCGCTGCCCAATTTTCCGCCGCCTGCCGACGAGCATCCACTCCGCGGGCGCGTCCTCGACGCCCTTCTCGACCTCGGTCTCCAACCCGACATCGACGCCGACGGCGACGTCGTCATCACCGTCAACGATCAAAACCTCTTCGTGCGCAGCCACGAGGGCGAACTCCAGATCATGCGCATCTTCGGTCAGTGGCAGTTGCCGCCGCAGATCGCCGACGACGGCCGCCACCTGCTCCAGGTGTGCAACGAACTCAACCTCACCCTCAACTGCGTCAAGACCGGCATCGGCAGCGGCACCCTCGCGGTGGCCTACGACCACCTCATGACCCCCGGTGCCGACCTCAACATGACCCTGCAAGTCGGCATCCAGCTCGTGCTGTCCACGGTCGCCTTCTGGCACCAGCGGGCCCTGGGCGTCGACGAGAACGGCAACCCCACCACCCCCCAGGAGGATCCGTCATGAGTGAGTTCGTGCGTCTCGAGGTCGAGGACGGCATCGGCACCATCCGGTTGGACCGCCCGCCGATGAATGCCCTCAACGCCGCCGTCCAGGAGGGCCTGGCCGCCGCCGCCACCGAGGCGACGATGCGCGAGGACGTCTTCGCCGTCATCGTCTACGGCGGCGAAAAGGTCTTCGCCGCCGGCGCGGACATCAAGGAGATGGAGGCGATGAGTTACGCCCAGATGGCGCGCCACTCGGCCATGCTCCAGGACTTCACCCGCGCCCTGGCCCGGATCCCCAAGCCGACGCTGGCCGCTATCACCGGTTACGCCCTCGGCGGCGGGTGCGAAGTCGCGCTCTCCTGCGACTTCCGGATCGCCGGCGCCAACGCCAAACTCGGCCAGCCCGAAATCAGCCTCGGCATCATCCCCGGCGCCGGCGGCACCCAGCGCCTGGCCCGGCTCGTCGGCCCGGCCCGCGCCAAGGACCTGGTCTTCTCCGGCCGCTTCATCGACGCCGACGAAGCCCTGGCCATCGGCCTCATCGACGCCGTGGTCCCCGACGACGAGGTGTATGCCGCGGCCCGCAAGCGGTTGGCCCGCTATGTCGGTGGTCCGGCCCTGGCGATCAAGGCCGCCAAGGAAGCCATCGACAAGGGCCTCGAGGTCGACCTCGAAACCGGGTTGGAAATCGAACGAATGGCCTTCGCGTCGCTGTTCGCCACCGAGGACAAGGCGATCGGGATGGGCGCGTTCGTCGCCAAGCAGAAGCCGAGTTTCGTCGGTCGCTGAGCCCAGCGGCATACCCTGCCGCGGTTGCGTCGGCGAGCGCTGACGCAACCGCGGCAGGGGAGTCGGTGCGCCCGGAAGGCCGAGGGTGTCCCGGTTGGTGAGGCGTGGTGATCGTCACGCCCCAGCGGGCTCGGTGCGCACCTGCTCACCTGCGAGGATGGAGCGAGTTCGTCAACGAACCGAGCCACCCCCCACGTAGGAGAAGGACGAGGCACGCATGAACATCGTGGTCTGCGTCAAGCACGTCCCGGACGCCCAGGGCGACCGGACGTTCACCGATTCGGACATGACCGTTGACCGTGAAGGTGTCGACGGGCTGCTCTCCGAACTCGACGAGTATGCCGTCGAAGAGTCGCTGAAGTTGGCCGAGGCCAGCGGCGGCACGGTCACCGTCGTCACCGTCGGCCCGGCCGCGGCCGCCGACGCCGTCAAGAAGGCCCTTCAGATGGGCGCCGACAAGGGCGTGCACGTCAGCGACGAGGCCATCCACGGCTCCGACGCCCCGGCGACCTCCCTCATCCTGGCCGCAGCGGTCAAGAAGGTCACCGACGGCGCCCCCGAGTTGGTCGTCACCGGCATGGCCTCCACCGACGGCACCATGGGCGTCGTGCCCGCCATGCTCGCCGAGCGGCTGGGCCTGCCCCAGGTGACATTCGCCTCCGAACTGTCCGTCGTCGACGGCAAGATCACCGCCAAGCGCGACA